>Ga0126371_10000027_pt1 | contig 94831 bp, 76 predicted proteins | sample PanSoiMetaPlot_4_FD_110145 | JGI IMG/M metagenome (GOLD analysis project Ga0126371, IMG submission 110145) | Tropical forest soil microbial communities from Panama - MetaG Plot_4 | ecosystem: Environmental > Terrestrial > Soil > Tropical forest > Bulk soil | place: Panama | collected 2016-02-17
GGGAAAGTCGTGGCGTAATTGGGCAGCCATGGCAGTGAGCCGCGCCTGAGCTTGCGCCAGTGTCAGGCCAGGCTTAAGTCGTCCGATTCCAGATTCTAGAATCCGGGTGCCACGCATTGGTGGGGGAAAGGGATCTGCGCTGAATCCGAAGGCGCTGAACACTTCCACATCGCCGGAAACCGTCGGTCCAGGATGGCGAAATCCGCGTGGCAGAACCCCGATAATTGTGAAGGAATCATTGTCGAGCCGGATGGTACGACCGACAACATTCGGATCGGCGCCATATGCGCGATGCCATAGGCCATCGCTGATCACGACCACTGAAGCGGCACCGAGCGTGAAGTCCTGCGGACCAAACAACCGTCCGATTTGCGGAGTCACACCTAGCATGGAAAAGTAGCTGAAACTGCCATTGACCCCCTCGACGCGCTCGGGCTGTCCGGCGCCGACCACATCCTCGCTACCCTCGAAGATCGGGGACACATCTTCAAATACACCCGAACGCGTCTGCAGGTCATCCAGTTCGGGCTTGGAAAACCTAACGTCCCGCAATCCTACACCGGGCTCGTTGAAGAAGATTCGTACCAGACGATCAGAATTGGGGTAGGGCAAAGGGCGCAGCAAAACTGCATTCACAATGCTGAAAATGGCCGTGTTGGCGCCGATGCCGAGGGCGAGGGTAAGAATGGCGACGGCGGTGAAGCCGGGAGATTTGCGCAGCGTGCGGAGGCCGTAACGCAAGTCTTGCCAGAGCGAATCGAGAAACATGTGCGCGTCCGCCGCGAGTACGTGCTCCTTCATCGCAGGACGACTGCCGAAGCGGAGGAGCGCGGCGCGGCGCGCCTCTGCGGGCGACATGCCGGCGGCAATGTTGTCTGCTGTGCGCATTTCGATGTGCGCGCGCAGTTCCGCATCGATCTCCTGGTCCAACTTCGAACGGTGAAATAAATTCGCGATGCGGCGAAGAATAGACATGTTCACTCCTAGGCATACTTCAGAGACTAAAACTCCTGAAAGATGCACGACTCACGTGCGGCTAAAGCCCGCACCTCCTGAAAAGCTGAACTCTTGCAGCATGCTCCTAGGCGTGGCGCAGCACCGCGCGGACGCCTTTCACTACCTCTTCGAAACTCTCTTCGGCCTTACGCAATTCTTTCTGGCCCGCAAGCGTCAGCCGATAATATTTCGCTTTGCGATTGGTGTCGGTCAGCTTCCACTCCGAGCGAATCCAACCGCTCTGCTCCATGCGGTGCAACGCGGGATAGAGCGAACCTTCTTCGACCGACAAGAGTTCGTTCGACGCGCGCTGGATGTGGAGCACGATTCCGTAACCATGCAACTCGCCCATCTGTGAAAGGGTTTTTAACGTGAGCAGGTCGAGACTTCCCTGAAGATCGTTTTTGGCCACCTTCTGTACCCCTATACAACTTAGCGTCGTGATCATGAGCCTAGAAGTCTAGGGATGTCAAGTGAGATTAGGTGTTAGGCGCGGGCGTGTTTGCTGAACAATGCGTTACTTTTGGGGATTTGGTGGCGAGCAGTCGTGGGCCGCGTGGGAAGGGCGGCGGTAAGGGAATCCGTACGGAGTAATCAACCAGCGGGATTTTCTTTGCGAGGGGTCGGGATATTTAATTCTGTCGATGATGAACCACACAGCTAGTCCGAAAGTAAGGACGACGCCGAGAAGAAAATCGAGGGTGTCGATCCAGGAGACGTTGAAATAAACGGACAAGACGATGGCGGTAATGAAGTAGACCCATACGCCTATGCCGATGAGAGTGCCGACCTTGAGCTTCATGACTACTTCATTCTATGCCTGCGCCGCTGACGTTACAAGCGAGCGTGGGCGCTGATGTTCGCGAACTTCGCGCGATATGTAGTAGCGGAGTTGCGACAGAAAGAAAAAAGATGCCTGATGCGAGACGGTGTGTTAGGAGAGGGACTCAAGCGAGCGACTACGGGAGGATTTGAGGAATGAGGATCCGGACGATTTCTGGCGGGGCGGCATTGGTGGCGGCGGTGGCGCTGAGCGTGGTTGGCGCTGCGCGAGCGGAGCATGGAGCGGCGAGGCAGGCTGCGAGGCATTCACAGCCAAGAGCGAATCAAGGCGCTGGCACAAATGCGAATCTCCAGGAGCGGATTACGCGAATTGAAAATGGATTGCTGACGCCGGTTGCGGTGAAAGGCGCGCCTTCGCATCCGCGGAAGATGGCGGCAGAGATGGCGCGGCTGAAAGTGCCCGGCGTGAGCGTGGCGTTTTACGATCACGGAAAAATTGCGTGGACGCGAACGTACGGATATGCGGACGTGGCGACGAAAAGACGCGTCACGCCCGACACACGCTTTCAGGCGGGATCGATCAGCAAGCCGGTGGCGGCGCTGGCGGCACTGCGACTGGTGCAAGAAGGCAAGCTGAATCTGGATGAGAACGTGAATGACAAGTTGCGCGAATGGAAAGTGCTGGAGAATCAGTTCACGAAGACTGAAAAAGTTACTTTGCGGAGGATCTTGAGCCACAGCGCGGGATTGACGGTCCACGGGTTTGCGGGTTACGCGGCGGGCGAGCCGGTGCCGACGATGGTGCAAGTTCTGAATGGAGAAAAACCGGCGAACAGCGACTCGATTCGAGTGGACGTGGTTCCCGGAACGATTTGGCGATATTCGGGCGGAGGGTATGTGGTGATGCAGTTGCTGATGACTGAGCAGACGGGAGAAGCGTTCCCTGCCCTGTTGCAACACATGGTGCTCGGACCCGCGGGGATGACGCACAGCACTTATCAGCAGCCGCTGCCGGCGGCGTTGCTAGCATCGGCGGCGATGCCGTATCGCGGCACAGGATTGGAGGTGAAAGGAGGGTCGCATACTTATCCTGAAATGACGGCGGCAGGACTGTGGACGACGCCGTCGGATCTGGACACGCTGGCGATCGAGTTGGAAAAGGAATATGACGGGACGTCGCAGAAGATTCTGTCGCAAGCGATGCTGCGGCAAATGCTGACGCATCAGAAGGACGATTGGGGGCTGGGATTTGAGTTGGGCAAGGACGAAAAGGCATTGCGCTTTGCTCATGGCGGAGCGAATGAGGGATACCGCAATGACTGGGAAAATTACATGGGATTGCGGCAAGGCGTGGCGGTGATGACGAACTCCGACAATGGCGGAGAAATCGCGGATGAGTATGTGCGGGCAGTGGCCAAGGAGTACGGGTGGCCGGATTTTCAGCAGACGGAACGCACGCTCGCGAAAGTGGATCCGGCGATTTATTCGCGATACGTGGGAACGTACGAGATGGCGCAGATTGGAAAGCTGAGCGTCACGGAAAAAGACGGCAAACTGTATCTACAAGCGGATGAGCTAGGGCCAGAGCTGATTGAATTGCTGCCGGAGTCAGAGACGAACTTCTTTGTACTGACAGGGAGTTTTTCTGTCTCTTTCGAGAAAAGCGACAAGCCGTCGGCGACAATGACGATTCAGGCCGGTGAAAAATTTGTGGCGAAGCGCGTTCAATAGCAATGAGCGATGAAACTGATTTTGGAAACTTTTGTGGATCGCGGTATGCTCGGGGCATGCGACATCTGGTCGCCATCGGCAACCATGCCGAGAAGGAGGTGATCCAGTGAGGTACAGGTTAAGTTGACGCAGTAGAAGAGGCGCTTGTGAGTTTGCCGGGCGCCTCTCTCCTTTTTGACTGCGGCGCGGCCACGCGCCGTGTCCAGTTCTGGGCCCTTGCAACCTGCTGCCCGCGAGTGTGCGTCCAGGTAGTTGCCTAGCCTCGAATCCGACTCTGAGGAGGGTGAAATGATTTTGGTGACAGGAGCAACGGGAAATGTTGGCGCCGAACTAATTAAAAAGCTGTCAGCGAGCGGGCAGGCGGTGCGGGCGTTCGTTCGCAATCGAACAAACGCGCGGGCAATTGCGTTGCCGGGAGTTGAGTTTGTGGAGGGCGATTTCGACGAGCCCAGGACGTTCACGCCAGCGCTCAAAAACGTAGACCGGCTTTTTCTGTTGATTCCTTCATCGGCCCGCGTCGAAGAGCAGCAGAACAACTTTGTGGATGCGGCCAGCAAGAGCAACGTCCGGCACATCGTGAAACTTTCGCTGTTTGCGGCCGACGAAAAAGCGCCGGGGCGCTTCCAGCGTTATCACGGCGTTGTCGAAAAACATATCTTAGCCACTGGCATCCCATACACATTCTTGCGCCCTAATCTGTTCATGCAGGCATTGCTGAGTTTCCGACAGACGATTCTGGCGCAAGGGGCTTTCTACGCGCCTATCGGAAACGCTCGAGTCAGCATCGTGGACGTGCGCGACATTGCGGCTATCACGGCGAAAGCGCTTACCGAATCAGGACACGAAGGCAAAACATACGACATCACTGGTCCTGAGGCTCTGACGCACGCGGAAATGGCGGCGCAACTCTCAAAAGCGACGGGTAGGCAAATTAACTTCGTCGATGTTCCGCCGGAGGTCATGCGGCAGGCATTGCTGAGTTTCGGAATGCCGCAATGGCAGGCGGATGGCATTATTGAAGACTACGAACACTACAGTCGCGAAGAAGCAAAGACCGTCACGTCTGCGGTGCGTGACGTGACCGGCAAGGAGGCAATTCCCTTCTCGCAGTTCGCCCACGATTACGCTGGAGCATTCTCGGAGAAGGCCACGGGCGCGGGTTCATCACACTAGGTCGCCGGACACCTCTTTCGCAGGTCGGCCGCTTGGGCGCGAGCCGGCAAAACTTCGCGCGAGATCGAAGTGCTGCGCTACACGAGACAGAGAAGTTCAGAGGGCAGATTGAATCAGGTTGATGGCTTCCTGTGGGTCAACCACTTCGATGATCAATTCGCTGTATTGCTCGTCATGTAAGCCGATGACGATGGTATTTTCGGGATGATGAACGTCCCAGAAAACTCGGTTGCCATGCTGATAAAAAGTTCCCGCGGTGATTACGCCGGGCACATTGGTCCCGGGCATCCTGATTCCGTGCCACCAGGAGCACGCGACTTCCGGGTCTGCGCGGACGGAGGCGATGTGAACAAGCGGAATTTCGAGGCTGCTTTTCAGAGCCCATAGCTTGTCAGCGCCCATCACAGACAGTTTCAGTTTTCCTTCGGTGATTGATAAGTTGACCACGGCATAGCTCCCGCTGTTTTTCTTCCACGATAGTACACCGGAGCGTGCGTCGTACAGAGTTGTACTGATTGACGGGGAGGCGGGCACGGGATTAGCGTGCGGCTGCCCTTCCCTCTTCGCGGATTTGTGACGGTATGCAGAAAACAAAAGCGAAACACTGGCGGGATAAACCCGCCGCTACAAAACCAAAAACTGAAAGCAGGTCCCTCACCACCATCCACAAAAGGCGTGGCTGGGTTCCCTTCGCGACTGTACTCAGGGCAGGCGGGATGACACGGAGAGGGCGGAGCGATTCGGGAATCAAGAAAAGCTCGATCCGAGCTGTCAGAGAAAACTTCAAACTAAAGGAATCGTTTTGGTGGGTGCGCGAATCTACAAACGTGGCAACAAGAATGTAAGTGGTAGTTCTGCAATGGTGGGCCGGTTTGAATTTTGACGGTTGGAGCGACGACCAGGAAAATTCAAACTGGCCCATCGCCAATACGTTTGCCGGTAACGGGATCTTTAGGTTGGCGAGAATCTACAAAGACAACAGCAGATCCCTCACACCATCCGCATAGGGCGCGGATGGGTTCGGGATGACACCAAAAGCAAAGACGGGCGGCGTAAAGCCGCCCCTACATGTTCGTTGCAAATGCCGAAATGAATTGGGTTCATTGTCGCAAGTCAAGAGGCGACGACAGAAGCAGGGGCGAGACGACAGCGTGGGCGGCGGAGCGAGTTGGAGAGCGAGAGAAATTTTGGGCGGTGCGGACTAGCCCAGCCCACGCAGCGACACAAACCTAAAGAGGAGATTCCGGATGCGCAAGGTCAAAATCATAGAACATATTTCGCTGGACGGCGTGATCCAAGCCCCGGGCGGGCCTGAGGAGGACACCTGTAGCGGCTTCAAACACGGCGGGTGGTCAGCGCCGCATCACGATGCCGAAGCCGGAAAAGCTATCATGGAGGCTCAGGGCAACGCTTTCGATCTGCTGCTCGGTCGCCGAACCTATGATCTCTTCGGAGGTTTTTGGCCGAAAGCCCCGAAGAGCCCGATGGCTGACAGCCTGAACGCGGCCACGAAATACGTCGCGACCCATAGACCAAAAGGTCTTGAATGGGGACCAGCCGAGGACCTTGGAGCGGACATCGTCGAGTGCGTTCGCCGCGTCAAAGCGAAGCAAGGGCCGCAACTGATCGTGTGGGGCAGCTCAACGCTCACTCCGGTGCTGCTCGAACACGGCCTCGCGGATGAGGTCGTGCTGCTCGTATTCCCGGTGCTGTTAGGCGCCGGCAAACGTTTCTTTGCGGATGGAACGCCGCCACGCGAACTTACGCTTGTCTGCACGAAGGCTGCGCCCTCGGGCGTCATCATCAGCACTTACAAGCCGAGCGGCCCTTTGCGGACCGGGACGATGGGCGGGTAGGAGTAAACCGACGAACAGCAACAAAAGCCGAAACCCTGAAAAAAGTGAAGGTCTAAGTTACGGTGGAAAAAAAACGAAAGAAGGCCGGACATTTCAGCAGGACCACTGAAAAATTAGAGGAGGAGATATGGCGACAACGAAAGTGGGGATTGCACCGATGAAGGTGGCGCAGATTTCCAAGGCGGGAGGGGATTTTGAGATTGTCGAGCGGGAGATTCCGAGGCCGGAAGCGGGACAGGTGCGGATCAAAGTGGACGCGTGCGGAGTTTGCCACAGTGACGTGCTGGTGAAAGAAGGTGGGTGGCCGGGGCAGGAATATCCGCGCGTGCCGGGGCATGAAGTTGCGGGAGTGATTGACGAAGTGGGCGCGGGCGTGAAGGAGTGGAAAAAGGGGCAACGCGTGGGCGTAGGATGGTTCGGAGGGCAGGACCACACGTGTCCTTCGTGCCGGCGCGGTGATTTTGTGAATTGCAGCAATTTGAAAATTGCGGGGATCAGCTACGACGGCGGATATCAGCAATACATGGTGGCGCCGGTGGAGGCGCTGGCGGCGATTCCGGAGAGCTTGAGTGCGGTGGAGGCTGCGCCGCTGCTTTGCGCGGGAATTACGACGTTCAACGCGCTGCGGCACAGCGGAGCGGTTCCTGGTGATTTGGTTGCGGTGCAGGGCGTCGGCGGGCTGGGGCACTTGGGAATTCAGTTCGCGAGCAAATTTGGATACAAGGTGGTGGCGGTGGGGCGCGGGCCAGAGAATGCGTCGCTGGCGAAGAAGCTGGGCGCGAGCGTTTACATTGACAGCAAAGCGACGAAAGCCGCCGAGGAGTTGCAGAAGCTGGGCGGAGCGAAGGTGATTTTGGCGACGGCGCCGAGTTCGAAGGCGATGTCAGAATTGATCGACGGGCTCGGGCCGAACGGGAAGCTGATGGTAGTGGGCGCGACGATGGATCCGATTGAAGTGACGCCGCTACAGCTGATTCGGGGCGTGCGAGGGATTCAGGGATGGTCGTCGGGAACGCCGGTGGATTCGGAGGATACATTGCGATTTGCAGAGTTGACGGGAGTGCGTCCGATGATTGAGACGTATCCACTGGAGAAGGCGGGCGAGGCGTACGCGCGGATGATGAGCGGGAACGCGCAGTTTCGCGTTGTGCTGACGATGTGAGTGCGCCTGGTTGACGACGGGTGATTAGTAATCATTAAGTCTTAAGTGGGCAGAGTTCCACACCGGAAAAACGAGCCACTGTGGCGGTTAGTCACGGGCCACCCGAAAACACGCAACGATCAGGGCCACTGCAGCTCACGGTGCGGCGCCAGCCATCCCGATTTGATCTTCACCACACGTGGTCCGGTTCGACGAGCAGCATTCGTTATTTCAGCGATGAGGGCAGCCTGGCCAGCAACAGGGCCGGCGCATCCCTTCTTTGAGTTCCGTACGTACCCGCTCGATGTGCTGCTTTCGGGTTTCCGGTTTCTTGACGGAAATGACCCAGCAGATCCATTCATTGCGCGCGAGAGGCGTAATGTCCTCCCATTTTGCGAGCGCCGCGGGATCAGAGACAAGAACTTTTCGTAAATCTGCCGGTACGCTGTGGACCGGCCCAGCGGAGAGCGCTTTTTTGGTCATGGATTCCATCCTACATTGTTAGGGATCGCAGCGAGAATGGCCTGAAGCGGCGGCCAATCCCCTTTCAATGGACCTTACAAATCCGATCACGCAACGTTCGTTCTTCGAGATTTTACGTAAAAGCCGCAGAACTTCGCGAAAGGCGCGAAGCTCTGCGCTACAAAAGCGAAGTTAGGCGGCGGAGGCGGCCGAGGAGTTGCGCTGAAGTTCGGAGAGGACTTCGCGCAGGGCGCTGATCATTTCGTCGCGGGAAACCTGGCTGCGATTGAACTGGATGCGAAGATGGTACGAGTGGTCGGATGAATGATAGTCGTATACAAAGGGATGCGGGCGCGGATCGGTCTCGTTTTGGCGGACGCGGCGGGCTTCGTCGCGGGTAAGTCCGCTGTGCGCGATCTGCATGACCATGTCGTGCATCTTTTTTTCGTTGGGCTGGCGCGCGACTTGAAGAAGAAGTGATTTGGAGACGATTCCCTTCTCCAAACAGTTTTTGCGAATAGCGTTGGGAATGTTGCGAATGGAAAGAGTTTCGGTGACAGAAGAGCGCGCGCGACCGATCTTCTTGGCGATGTCGTCGTGAGTGTAATCGAATTGCTCGGCGAGGCGGTGCAGGCCGTCGGCTTCTTCGAAGGCGGTCAAATCTTTGCGCTGGAGATTTTCGATAAGGGCGATTTCGAGAGTTTCGGCGTCGTCGGCGATTTTTTCGATGCAGGGCAATTCGGAAAGGCCCGCAACTTGAGAAGCGTGATAGCGGCGTTCACCGGAGATGATGTAGTAGGCGTCTTCGCGGGGCATGTAGCGGACGAGGAGAGGTTCGAGGACACCCTTTTCCTTGATGGACTGCGTGAGCTCAGTGAGATCGCCGAACGTTTTACGGGGCTGGTCGGGATTCGGATGAATCTTGGAGATAGGAATCATGCGGCCGACGGAGGCGCCGCTGAAACTGGTCAGAGTTTCGACGTAATGCGCGTCATGCCGCATCTTGAGAGTGACTGGCAACCCGATCCGCTTCGACACGTTGGATAACCTCCATAGAAAGCTTCTTGTATTCTTCTGCGCCAGGGGATTTGGGCGCGAAACTGAAAATGGTTTCCTTATAGGCTGGGCTTTCCTCGAGACGAACGTTTTTGCTGATGCGCGTCTTGAAAAGCGCGTCGCCGAAGACGGCACGAATCTGCTCGTGCGTGTCGCGGGAAATGTTGGTGCGGCGGTCGAAAAGTGTGATGACGACGCCGAGAACTTTAAGATTTGGGTTGGGGCGCGAACGAATGCGCGCGTAGGTTTCGAGGAGATCGTCGGTGCCTTCAATGGCGAAATAGGCGGCTTGAATCGGAACCAACAGATGAGTGGCGGCGACGAGCGCGTTGACGGTGAGGATGCCGAGGGCCGGAGGAGTGTCCATGACGACGTATTCGAAATCCTTGAGGACAGGAGTGAGGGCGTCCTTCAATTTATAAGGCGCGTCGAACTGGCCTGCGAGCTGCTGTTCGAGGCGCGCGAGAGAAAGTTTTGCAGGCGCGATCGAAAGATTGGCGTGCTTGGTGGCGCGAATGACTTTGGACATTTCCGGCGCCTGGCCGGTAAAAATGTCGAACATGGAGACTTGAATATCAGCAGGATCAAGAAAAGCGATGGAGGCGTTGGATTGTGGGTCGAGATCGATGAGGAGGGTTCGTTTTTTTCGCAGCGCGATGGCTGCTGCAAGGTTGATAGCGGTGGTCGTTTTTCCGACGCCGCCCTTTTGGTTGGCAATCGCGAGAATGCTCGTCAAACGGCTGCCACTCCTTTGGCAACGGCAGGCCAATATATTTGATGGACTCCGTCGCCGCGCACAATAGGTTGGCGTAAATGTAGTGGAAGTGGAGCGAAGGATGCAAGGGAAAAGTGAAAAAAAGGCTGGGAGGAGATGATGAAGAGTGCATGCAGATGTGGGCTGGGCAGTCAGGGAAACTGGCGCAAGAGCGGCTGGCGGGCGTTCTGTGCAATGAGGGAAGAGGCTTCGCGACTGCTGTCGTAAGCGAGACACGACCCGGAATCTGTGGCGCGGTGTCAGACGGTGACCTTTACGCATGGGCAGAGGTATTAGGGTTCGGCGTGCCGGAAGGACGCGAGTTCGGGGGAATTGGCAAGGCGTTCTGGGAAATGCAGGACGTAGCGTTTCATGGCAGGGTGCCAGAATTCGAGGTAGTGAAAGGCGCGCATCTCTTGAACCGCTTGAGCGGGTGTCCAGCCGTCGAAGGCGATGCGATGGGCGGCGATGAACATGCCGGTGCGATCTCCGCCGAGCCAGCAATGGATGAAGATTTTCCTTCTTGGCTCTTCGCGAACAAGAGCGAAGAAGCGGGCGATCTGTTCGTCCGTCGGTGGCGACCAGCCATTGCCCGGCAGATTCACGAAACGAATGCCGAGGGATTCCGCACGCTGGCGTTCATTCTCAATTACTCCATGCAGCTCGGCTCGAAGGTCGATAATTGTGTCGATGCCGAACTGTTTGAGGTGATCGAGCCCGTCGTCCCGAGGCTGGGCCCCGCGATAGAGAGAATCATTGACCTTGCCAAAATCTGGAATTCCCGGAACCGGAATCTCTTGGGCAAATGTAACTTGCGCGGTCGCGGGTGCGACGGTGCGTCGAGCACTGCAACCAGAGGTGGCTGCGGATAAGGGCAATAAAAGCAAAGCGAAAAGGAAAGCCTGAAATCGCACGACTGAGTTAGATGCAGTCCGCGTTGGACTGCGGCATAGGAGAGGACCGGGCGAGCAAGGCTCGCACCCGCATGCGCTAGAGGCTGCTCGACTGGACGCGGGGTCAGTCGGGTATTCAACGGATATGCGAGCACCAAGCAATAAGTAGAATTGACTGCGATTCCCCCATCCCACTACGTCGAGTTCTGAGCGACAGGGCCTATGGCAGTTCGCGTTCTCATCGCCGACGATAGCGAGCAAGTACGCTCGGCAATGTCATTCCTTATTCGCGGATTGGGTTGGGAGGTCTGCGCAGTCGGGGACGGCGAGGCGGCGGTCGAGAAAGCTGTCGAGATGAAGCCAGATTTACTGATTCTCGACATCGCGATGCCAAAGCGCGACGGATGGAGCGCCGGCCGCGAAATTCATGCATCTCTCCCGAACATTCCTATCCTGCTGTATACCTTGTTGCCGTCGGCCTATATTGAAAACCAAGCGAAGCAAATGGGATTTCAGGGAGTAGTGGAAAAGACGAATCCCACAGCGCTGATCGCAGCTATCCGAAACGCTCTTGGGGACCGCTACAGTTGAGCTTGACTCCGCGCGGAAAAATGACGGTCAGGCAATTAACAGACTGGCGCGAAATGCGCGCTTGCTGCGCTCACTGAGCCTTTGTCGCTGTCGCACACAGATGCTTGAAATCTGAATAACTTCCCCAGTCGAGAGTGATCGAGGCGTGATCAATGCGCAGCCCAGAGCGGAACGGGTGTCCTACTTCACCCTCATCCCCACGCTCATCCATGACCAGTTTCTGGTCCTGCCATCGGCCTGTGAGGTCGAAGAAACCATAGTTTTGCCCCACGTTAATGTAGATTCTGTCTCGTTCGAGCACGCGAAGAGTCATGAGACTGCCGTCGGTGCTCCGCCATCCACCATAGATCGTACCGCTCACAGTGACATACTGAGTGGTTCCGGGCGACGTGCAGATCCATCCCGTACCCTGCACCCCGCCCGTGGGACGAAGGCCCTGGAGATGAAGCTTGGAAAAATGAGAAGACGGAAAAAACTGAACGTATAGCGGGTAGTTAATTCCGTTTCTTGTGACAAGTTGGCCGTATCCGTGCCAGGTCAACAGCGGCGTCCAGCGCCCGCCGATATGAAAGGCCCAGGGGGCACCTATCGCCATTACTGCGTACAAAGCGGCCGCTCCAAAAACGGCGACAGCCAACAACTTGAAGAAAAGCCTAGCGAGGCACCCTCTCCCTTGCCGGCGAATCGCAGGGACTTGCCCGGCCATGTGGTCCTTTATAAGCTGCGCTTCTTGTTCTGGCTCCATGGACGCTCACCGCTCCTTCGAACAAAAGCACTTTCTGGCCGAGTGAACGTAATAAATAGCCCTAGTCCGGTACTCCTCGACGCAACTTCAGAAAAAGTTTCAAAGGTGGGAACAGCGAAGAAGTATCAGAGGCGAAAGTGGGAGTCAACTGTAAATGTACAGGAGGAAAAAAGGCAGTGCTTAAAATGCGAGTGAGTGGTGGCCGGCGAAAGGCAAAAGCCACGGCGAGATCCTTCGCTGCGCTCAGGATGACAACGTAAAGGCAAAAGCAGGTCCCCGTCTGCGGCAGGCTGGCGCGGGCGAGCGTCAGGGACTCGAAGCAGCGACAATCGTATTGACGTGGATTTGGACGGTGTCGGAGACGTGGCGAGCGTAGCCGCCGGCGAGAGTGACGGCGACGGGTACGCGATTGTGGCGCGCATGCTGAAAGACGAGGGCGTCGCGGCGGCGGAGGCCTTCCATGGAGAGAGAGAGGCCGCCGAGTTGGTCTTCGCAGTAGGGGTCGGCACCGGCGACGTAGAAAATTAGGTCGGGGTGGAATTCGCGGAAGGCGCGAGTGAGATGCGTGTCAAGGATGGAGAGGTAGTCTTCGTCGCCGATGCCGTCGGGGAGATTGGCGTCGAGAGTGGAGGGAGGCTTGTGCTGGGGATAGTTACTCTCCTGATGGATGGAGAAAGTGAAGACGGAAGGATCGCGGGCGAAAATGGCGGCGGTTCCGTTGCCGTGGTGAACGTCGGTGTCGATGACCATGGCAGTGCGAATGGCGCGGTCGTGTTGGAGGCGGCGGATGGCGACGGCGACGTCGTGGATGACGCAGAAGCCTTCGCCATGATCGGGGAAGGCGTGATGGAAGCCGCCGCCGATGTTGATGGCGACGGCGGGCGAGTTAGTATTCGCAGCGGCTGCGAGGGCGAGCGCGCGGTGGGCGGCTTCGATGGAGCCTCCGGCGGCGAGCCAAACGGCGTCGATGAGTTCCTTGGAATATGGGATTTCCATGCGGAGGATTTCGTGAGGAGCGAGCGTGCCGGTTTTGAGTTTGTGGACGTAGGCGGGAGTGTGGACGCGGAGAATGTCGTCGTCGGAGGCGGGAGCGGGGGCGATGATGTCGGATGCGGAGGCGTGGTGGTTCGCGATGAGGGCGTCGCGAACGAGGCGATATTTTTGCGATGGGAAGACGTGCGCTCCGAGGTGAAGGTCGTAGCGGTCGTGGTAGATGAGCGGAGGCGCGGGCATAAAAAGTGAGCGTAGCGGGAATGGCTGGAGATGGCAATGTTGCAGATTGCCAGGTTGAATTTAACAATGATGATTTCGGAGCATGAGCAGTTTCCCGCATGTCCCCCCGCGATTTCCGGTTGACCAAAGTTTACGCTGAAGGTAATATGCGCGCGCTTTAAGACGCCAATAACGGTGGGAGGCGCCTTTCCGTAGTATCCCGCGAAGCGATGCTGCGGGGGACTCCAACCTTAGCAGGGCCGGGGTAGGGGGCATTGCACCCCGGAATAAGCTCAAAGCTGTTCGATAGTGGGCACTCGTTCCGCGGGGAACGCCTGCTTAAAAACTATCTAGTTCAGGTGAGAAAAGGAGAAAAGCGACGGTGAAATTACGAACAATGATGTGCATTCTTGCGATTGCGGGAGGGTTAACGCTTCCCGTTTTCGCACAGTCGAATTCGGAGGCGAATTCGTCCGGTTCAATGAATTCCAGTTCGAGCGCAGCGTCCGACGCCGCGAAGATTGCGGATCAAATCAAAGCGCTCGAAGCAAAGATGGCAGGCCAGCAAGAAGTAATTGCCGATCAACAGGAACAACTTGCCGCGTTGCGGGAGCAACTGCGGAAGTTACAGCAGCAAGCGGCCGCTCAGGAGCAGCAGGTCTCGGATGGTGCACTTGCAGGAACACCGCATTTGGAGAATGCGACGCTGAGGATGCCGAGTGCTTCCACCGAGGGGCAGCCAGGTGAGAGCACCACGCGGAGCACGGGATCTCCTGCTCCGCCCCAGGACGAGAAGGAGTCGCCACTGTCGTTTCGCATTGGCGGCGCAGAGTTCACGCCGGGAGGCTTCGTGGATTTCACGTCGATTTTTCGCACCACGAACACGGGGAACCTTGGGACGAACTTTTTTAGCATCCCGTTCAACAATGGTCTGTCCGGGGCTGCAGGCCGGCTAAGCGAGGAAAAATTCACGGCGCAGAACTCGCGGATCAGCGCGAAGATGACAGACCAATTCGGCGCGAATGACGTGACCGCATATTACGAGATGGACTTCCTGGGCAACGACGCAGTCAACACAAATGTGACGAGCAACAGCCATACTTTCCGGCTGCGCCTTTATTTTCTGGATTTCAAACGCGGCAAGTGGGAGTTCCTGGGCGGCCAAGCGTGGAGCTGGCTGACGCCGAACCGTAATGGACTTTCACCGATGCCGGACGACGTCTTTTACACGAAGGATGAAGATTTCAACTACCAGGTGGGCCTCACATGGACGCGGGCGCCGCAGTTCCGAGTCGTGTACCACCCGAACGGACACTGGGCTATGGGCGTGGCGCTTGAAAATGCGGACCAGTTCGGCGGGCAGGGGGAAGTACCATTCCCGATTGCTTTCAGTGCGACGCTGGCAAACCAGATCGACGAAGCTAACACCAGCAACGCGCCAATTCTCTTTCCCGATGTGATTCCCAAGATTGCTTATGACACAAACATGAACGGGAAGCACTTCCACGCTGAGGTGGCGGGACTGTTGAGCCAGTTCAAAGTGGCGGTCGAACCGACGACGGCCGCGCCGTCAGGATTCGTCACTCACCATGCAACAGGCGGAGGCGTTGAAGCTGCGATCAATCTGGAATTATTCAAGGGCTTCAACGTTGTTGCCAACGCGTTTTACAGCGATGGAGGAGGGCGGTACATCTTCGGCATGGCCCCAGATCTGGTGATTCTGCCGACGAATGCCCCAGGCGATACGTGTGGCATCGTCGGAACCGTAACCCAAAGCGCTGAGGGTTGTGACGTCAGAATCGGGCTGGTACATTCTGCATCTGGCATGGGCGGCTTTGAGTGGGCCGTTACACCGCATACCATGTTGTATGGCTACTACGGCGGGATGTATGCGCAGCGCAATTTCGCCGCCGATCTCACTTCAACTATGGCTATGCAGCCATTTATCGGGTTTGGCGGGCCGAATTCTGCTACCAACAACAACCGAGCCATCTCGGAGCCGACGCTCGGATGGATCCAGACGTTCTGGAAGAGCCCCCAGTATGGGGCGCTGCAACTGATCACGCAGGCGTCGTACGTTACGCGCTCTCCGTGGTTCGTGGGTGCCGGACAGCCGAAAAACGCGCATCTGACGATGGGTTGGGTCAACCTGCGATATGTCCTTCCATAGAGGATGATTGCTACGCGGTGGATTCAGGAGTGCCTCATGCTGGCTTGGGTGAGGCGCTTCGACCGCGAGCGAATCACACAATCCGCCAGTGTGCCTAGTGGCAGAACAACGCGACGTCATCTGGCATACCGAACGCGACCACAATAACCCTCGGCATGAACAGTATTCGAGAATTAGAACTGAAAAAGCGGTCGGTTGTTGCTGAATCTGCAGGCAAAAATTCCACGAAATTAGATAGCAGACTGGACAATCCGGTTGGGGCGGAGGGAGCGTATATGGAGCAGAGTGGTGCATGCTAAAATTTGGTGGCGATGCGGGGAGTACAAAAAACGAGTAGCCTGATCTTTCCGCTGCGAACGAGCGAAACGCAAGAATGAAACGGCGGATACAGGCTGCGACGTTGATTGTGGCGCTGTTGGCGGTGCCGCTTGCGCTGGTGGCGCGAGCGCAGGCGGGCGCGTCGCAGGAGTGCGCGATGGCGTGCTGCCGCGGGCGTCACGTGGCGGCGACGAAGATGAAGTGCGGACACGCGTCGAAGGGCGCGCAGAACGCGACGTGCCAGTGCACGGAGCATGGTCCGGATTATGGATTAAATAGCCCGCTGCCGCCTTTTCAATTGAGCGCGGGTGCGAAGCTTCCGGCGTTAAGGCCAGTGCAGGCGGTTCGCGCGGCGATGGTGATTTCGGATTTTGCAGGTTACTTACCTCCTCCGTTTAATCCTCCTAGGGCGTAAGTCCAAGCAGACACATACAGGACAAAGGGCGCAGAACTTCGCTGAAATGCGCGCTCAACGCTACACCAGCAAGGGCGACGCGATTCGGGGAGTCGCGATAGGCACAGCAAGCAGCGCCCCTACGAAGGCAAAAAGCCCCACGCTCGAACGACGAGCCCGCCACGGCGGGCAGGCATGGGGCACCCGAAAAAACGAACAGCAGATTCCTCACACGGCCAGAATACGGCCGGTTCGGAATGACATAAGTGTGGTCGGATCGACTGTGATAGCAAGCGAATCCGTTGTGCGCGGATAGGAGCGCAGGGTGTTCAACGCATCGCGGGGATGGGAGAACGAGTGGAAGAACTTGGCAAGCAGAGGGGAGTTTACATGCGGATAGTTCGATGGGTAGGGCTGATGCTCGCAGCTATGTTGTGCGCAGGGATGGCGGGGGCGACGATATTTGGGACGGTGCAGGGAGTGGTGCACGATCCGGATCACAGGCCGATTGTGGGAGCGAGCGTGGCGTTGAAGGCGGCGAATTCGGATTGGGCACGAACGGCGACGACAGACGCGAACGGAGAGTTCCGGATTGAGGCAGTGCCGCTGGGAGATTACGTGATTACGGTGAGCCAGACGGGATTTGACACACTGGAGCAAAAAATCACGGTGGTGTCTGGCACGGCGCCGGTGCTGCATTTGCCGCTGCAGATTTCAGCGCTCAATCAGAAGGTGACGGTGCAAAGCACGGTGGCGCCGGCGAATACGGAGACGGTGACACCGACGACGATGGTGAGCCGGACGGAAATTGCAGAGACTCCCGGGGCGGACCGGACAAATAGTTTGCAGATGATTACGGACTACGTGCCGGGAGCGTATGTGACGCACGATCAGCTGCATATTCGCGGCGGTCATCAGGTGAGCTGGCTGATTGACGGCGTACCGATTCCGAATACGAATATCGCGACGAATCTGGGGCCGCAGATCGATCCGAAGGACATTGATTATCTGGAAGTGCAGCGCGGAAGCTATGACGCGGAGTATGGCGACCGGACATACGGCGTGTTCAATGTGGTGCCGCGGAATGGATGGGGACGAAACAATGATGGGGAGTTGGTGACGAGCTTCGGGAATTTTTTGCAAACGAACGACGAAGTGAACTTCGGCGGGCATACGGAGCGGCTGGCGTATTTTGCGGCGGTGAACGGCGACAGGAGCGACTACGGATTGCAGACGCCGACGAGCCAGATCGTGCACGACGCGGAGAACGGGTACGGAGGATTTGGGTCGATTATTTTTAATAAGGATGCGAAGAACCAATTTCGCGTGGTGAGTTCGCTGCGGCGAGATTATTACCAGATTCCGTTCGATCCGGATGCCGGCGATGCGGAGAATCAGAATTTTCCGTCGAGCGGGCTTCGCGACGGGCAGCACGAGGCGGACGCGATGGTGGCGTTTTCGTGGGTGCGGACGATACGGTCGAACATGCTGCTAACGATTTCGCCTTTTTATCATTTCAACAGCGCAGATTATGCGGGCGCGGCGAACGATTTGCCGATCAGCACAACGGACAATCGCGCGTCGAAGTACGCGGGTGGGCAAGCGACGTTCAGTATCAGCGTGGCGAAAAATGATGCGCAGGTTGGATTTTATGGATTTGAGCAGCGGGACAGTCAGTTCTTTGGGCTGATTTTCAACAATGGGAGCAATCCGAATATTGCGCAGGACGAGCCGGCAACAGGAAATTTGGAAGAGGAGTATGTCGAGGACAAATTCCGGGTGAATTCGTGGGTGACGCTGATGGGCGGCGTGAGGCAGTCGCATTTTTCGGGCGGCGCAACGAGCGGGGTCACTGGCACGCGTGTGAGCGAGGACGCGACGAGTCCGCGAGTGGGCGCGGCAGTTCGCGTGCCGAAAGTGAATTGGGTGCTGCACGGATTCTACGGGCATTTTTATCAGGCCCCGCCGCTGGAGACGGCGTCAGGGCCGCTGCTGAAATTTGTGAACGCTCACAATTTGGGATTCATTCCGCTGCATGGAGAGCGGGACGAGGAGCATCAGTTTGGCGTGACGATTCCGGTGCATGGATGGACGTTCGAGGTAGATAATTTCCAGACGAGGGCGGAGAACTTTTTCGATCACAACAATGTGGGCGAGTCGGACGTGTTTTTTCCGCTGAGCATTCAGCAGGCGCTGATTCGCGGGTGGGAATTGACGGTGCAGTCGCCGGAATTGTGGCGCAGAGTGAAGGTTCATCTGGCGTACTCAAATCAAGTCGCGCTGGGGCGGCCACCGATTACGGGAGGGCTTACGGATTTCTCACCGCCTGCGGGATATTTTCCGCTGGATCACGATCAGAGGAATACGTTGAATGTGGGATTCAATGCGAATCTGCCGTGGAAAGTTTTTACGGCGGGGAATGTTTACTACGGGTCGGGATTCACGAATGGGCAGTTCAATCCGCCGGCGGTGCCGAATCTGTATTTGCCGGGGCATACGTCGGTGGATTTCGGAGTGGGGAAAAGTTTTGGCGAGCGGCTGACGGCGTCGGTGAATGCGTTGAACATTGCGAACCGAAGACTGCTGACCGACAACAGCACGACGTTTGGCGGATTTCATTGGGATGATCCGAGGGAGATTTATGTGGAGGTGAGGTACAGGTTTCATTTGTGAAGTGACGGTGGCTAGTGACGAGTGGCTAGTGGCTGGAGAAAAGCCGCAGAACTTCGCAAGAAGCGCGAAGCTCTGCGCTACAGGTGCGAAAAGCGAGCAAATTACCGCAATCTGGCACCACCGAATTTAAGAGCGCACTTGCTGTTCGGATTGATAACCGTGAGGACGAGAAAACCTTCGAGCGCCCAAACGCCAATGACAACCGGCAGCCCCGGGGGCAGAGGGGTGTCCTGGTGGTTCAAGGAAGACAGCCAGGGATGGGATCGGGAGTAATAAACGACGGAGTGTCCTCCCACAATGACTTTCGCATACTTAGGATCTTGCCAGCTTCGACCACCGCCTCCGGTATAGTCCACTCCCGCCACGCAATATCGATAAGCAACTCCCTTGTGATCCAGTTCCAAGGTGATGATGGCGGTTCCCTGCCGGCCATCTTTGCAGAGCCAGTAATTTCTCCATGCGAGCTGAGCCGGGACGACGATGAAGAAATGACCGAGGACCAGGGCAATAACGAGGGCCCAAAATCTTCGCATGGTTGCGTCAGAAGGGGACATGGGCCTTTTCTGGCTGTGCCTCTACTGTGCTTCTATTTTGAAGGACCGAGAGCGGCAGTGAATATCGATTTTGGTCGACACAGACTTCTAGTAAACCCACTTCAAATGAAATCGAGTGACCTCCGGAAACGGCCCGAGTAGGTGGCTAAGATGACCGCAAAAAGCGCGGGCCACGATACAAAAAGCAGATCCTTCGAGTCGAAAAGCGTGACCCTCAAGACGACCGCGGAGCGCAAAGGAGAAGCAGATCCCTCGCACAAGCCGCTCGGGATTTCGCCTGGCGGCTCAGACGCCGCCAAACGGCTCAACTCTCGCGGTCGAGGATGAAGTCGGGAACGGCGAGAAGGGCGCGGCGAAATTCGGAGTCGGGCAAAACGGCGAGGCTCGACTTGGCGCGTTCGGCGTATTCGATGGCGAGGCGGCGGGAATGTTCGAGCGCGCCGGAGTCGCGGACGAGCGAAGTGATCTGGTCGGGGCGGACGGACTGAAAACCCTTTTCACGGAGAACGGTGGAGACGAGTTCCCTGCTGGCAGCGTGGCTGTCGTGTCCATCGTGATGGCTATCGTGATGAACTTCGGAGCCGCCATTTGTTCCTGCGGCAGCACTTTTCGAATTTCCGTTCTGCAAGGCGAAGATCAGAGGAAGAGTTACCTTCCCTTCTTTCAAATCGCTCAGGACTGGCTTGCCGAGTTTTTCGGATGAAGCGGTGAAATCGAGAAGATCGTCGACGAGCTGAAATGCGAGTCCGGCCTGAAGTCCGTATTCAGCGAGGGCGCGGCGGTTGGAATCGTTCGCGCCTGCGAGGACAGCGCCGAGTTCCGCGCAGCCGCTGAAAAGACAGGCGGTTTTGCGGAAGGAAAGGTCGGCGGCTTCGCGTTCGGTGAGGTCGATGCGATTGAGACAGGTGAGCTGAAGGAGTTCGCCCTCGACCATGTTTTGCGTGAGGCCGATGAGAATGTCGAGAATAGTGAAATTGCGTTCCTGGAGGGCGACTTTGAAGGATTGCATGTAGAGCCAGTCGCCGGCGAGGACGCTCATGTGATTGCCCCAGCGAGCGTTGGCAGAGGGGCGGCCACGGCGAGTGTTGGCGCCGTCGATGACGTCGTCGTGAACGAGCGTGGCGCTGTGAATCATTTCGACGACGGCTCCTAGGGAAACGGCGCCGCTGCCCTGATAGCCGCAGGCTCCCGCAGTGAGCAAAAGGAGCGCGGGACGAAGGCGCTTGCCGCCGCCTTCGCGGAGATAGCCGCCGATTTCGGCGATGGGCTGGATGGCTTCACCGGTTTGGGCGGCGATTTCGCGTTCGACCAAAGCGAGGTCGTCGCGAACCAGATCAAAAATTTCGCGTACGGTTAGAACAGCGATGACAGCCTCCACAGTTCGCGCTTGCGTGTGAACTGCAAAAAGGACCTCAGCGGCTAAAGCCGCTCTTCTTGACGCTACTTGCGGCACGGCTAAAGCCGTGCCCTTACAAGATCCTGTACTTCAGGGGCTAAAGCCCCCCAAGAGCGAGCGGCCTACGCAGGAGCTGAAGCTCCTACCTCCTGAAAAACACCCCGTCCACAGATGCCAATCAAAGCCGCACCGCAAACTGCAACAGCAGATTCCTCGCTCGATGCTCGTCGCATCCCTGCCTGCGGCAGGTAGGCGCTCGGAATGACAGTACTGCCGCTTGGGCGATGACTGCCTCCACCCCAGTAGATGGACGACTACAGATGACGTTCGCTCAAGCGAGCCGGAAAAAGCGGAGGAAATTGTCCGCGGTGACTCGCGCGATCTCTTCCGCAGGTAAGTTTCTCACATTCGACAAGGCGCGCGCTACCTCGATGACGTTGGAGGGCTCGTTGCGTTTGCCGCGAATGGCTTGAGGCGGGAGGAAGGGCGAATCGGTTTCTGTGAGAATGCGATCGAGCGGGAGAGTGGCGGCAGTTTGGAGAAGATGCGCCATTTTCGGATAGGTGACGTTGCAAGAAAAGGAGACGAGGAAACCCATGTCGAGGCCACGCTGCGCGTCGGCGAGCGAGCCGGTGAAACAGTGGAAAATTCCGCCGAGATTTGAGGCGTGCCAGTTTTCTTCGTCGAAGATGCGGAGGCAATCTGGCCAGGCGTCGCGACAGTGAATGATGACGGGGAGATTGGCTTCGCGGGCGAGCGCGAGCTGGCGGCGAAAAACGCTCTGCTGAACGTCGCGCGGAGAATGGTCATAGAAATAGTCGAGGCCGATTTCGCCCCAGGCGAGGACGCGGGGATGTTTGGCGAGGCGGGAGAGTTCGGTGAACCACTCTTCGGTGGCGAGCTTGGATTCGTGAGGATGGACGCCGACGGTGGCATAGATCCAGTCATATTTTTCGGCGAATGGGATGGCGGCATCGAGGCGGTCGGAGGCGGTTCCGCTGCCGATGGCGAGAATTTTCTGCACACCGGCGTCGCGGGCGCGGGCGAGCATGGCGTCGCGGTCGGAGTCGAACTGCGGGAATTCGAGATGAGCGTGAGAGTCGATTATGTGCAAGAGGGTTCCTTAGGCTGCGGAAGGCGCAGGACTTTTCTTGGAGCGCCAAGGAAATATGATGGCGCGGAAAGTCACAGCCGAAAGCAAACCCGCAGGCACGTCTAGCCATAGACCCATGGGATTAAACCAATATCGCGTGAACGAGTGGGCATATATGTCAAACCCTTTCATCCTGGCGATTATCGCGACGATGGTGAACAAAATCCAATAAGCTGTCCCCAGTGCAATACCTCCCCCGGCGAACACGTACCACTCGCGAATGCCACGACGGCGAATGAAAAGCCAGACAGGAAAGCCGAATATGAGTTCGAATACATAAGCGGGCGGCAAGGCGAAAAGCGAAAAGAGGAAAGTCAGGCCGAAAAAATCCGATAATGAGCCGCCGCTATTACCGGGAAAAATGACGCATAAGGCAGCATAGCCGACTGGAATTGCCAACGGTGCGATCAAGAACGCAAGGATGGTTCTGATGTGGCGCATGGGGACAAGATGATTATACGTTTTCTAAAGCCGTGCAGAAACTATTCACGGTCGAATGGTTTCCTGCTCGGCGGGGAGGCAGTCCCCACTAGGTAAACCGCACAAAGGCGGGCGGCATAAACCCGCCCCTACAGCCTTGACCATTATTTGAGGCGGGAGCCGGGGGGGACGTCTTCGGTGAAGGTGCAGAGGACGGGTTTGCCGTCGGGGCCGGTGGAGGCGGCGACGATCATGCCGTTGGATTCGACGCCGCGAAGCTTGCGAGGCGCGAGATTGGCGACGACGACGACTTTTCTGCCGATGACTTCTTCGGGGCTGTAAGCGACGGCGATTCCGGCGACGACCTGGCGGACTTCGTCGCCGATGTCGACGAGAAGCTTGAGAAGTTTGTCGGCGCCTGCGACGCGTTCGGCGGATTTGACGACGCCGACGCGCATTTCGACTTTGGCGAAATCCTCGATGCCGATTTTGTTGGACGCGGGCGCGGCGGGAGCGGCGGGCGAGCTGCTCGATGAACCGGTGGCGGCCGCAGCGGCGGTCTGAGCGGCTGCGGGATTGCGAATTTCGTCTTCCATGGCTTCGATCCTTTCAAAGGCTTCCTTTTTATCAACGCGAGGAAAAACCGCTTCGGACGCGCCGATTTGAAATGCGAGCTTGTGTTCTTTCCACCAGCCGGATGCGAGAGACTGCGATTCGAGCTGCGTCGAGTAGCCGAGCTGCTCCCAGATTTTCTGCGTGGCGTGAGGAATCACGGGATGCGCGAGGCGCGTCACGGTACAGAGAACGTCGTAGGCGGCGAAGAGAACGTTTTCTAGGCGGCCCCACTTGGATTTTTCTTTGACGAGGACCCAGGGCTGAAACTCGACGAGATATTTGTCGACTTCGGCGATGAGACCCCAGATAGCGTCGAGGACGCGAGAAAAATCGTAAGACTCGTAATAGCCGGAGACTTCTTCGCAGACGGTTACTTTAAGGGCGGCGACTTCGCGGTCGCGGTCGTTTTCTTCTTTGGGATTGCGCGCGGGAACGCTGCCGCCGAGATACGTCTGAATCATGGTGAGAGTACGGCTGGCGAGATTGCCGAGGCCGTTGGCGAGGTCGGCGTTGTAGCGTGTGAGCAGCGCATCGCGGCTGAAATTTCCGTCCTGGCCGAAGACCATTTCGCGAAGGAGGAAGTAACGAAGCGCGTCGACGCCGAGAACGCGCGCGATGGGCTGCGGATATTGCATGTTTCCGCGGGACTTGGACATTTTTTCGTCGGCGAAGAGCCACCAGCCGTGAGCGAAGATACGTTTGGGCAAAGCCTCGTCGGCGGCCATGAGGAAGGCGGGCCAGTAGACGGCGTGGAAGCGAAGAATTTCTTTGCCGACAAGATGGAGGTCGGCGGGCCAGTAGCGCTCAAATTGCATTTCGTCGTCGGCGTAACCGACGCCGGTCATGTAACTGGTGAGCGCGTCGTACCAGACGTAGAAGATGTGTTTTTCGTCGGCGGGAAACGGAATGCCCCATTTGAAAGAAGTGCGGCTGATGGAAAGATCGCGCAAGCCTCCACGGACGAAGGCGAGGACTTCGTTGCGGCGTGTGTCAGGCTGAATGAAATCGGGCTGCTTCTCGTAGAGTTCGAGGAGGCGCTCCTGAAACGCGGAGAGCTTGAAGTAGTAATTTTCTTCGCGGACGCGCTCGGTGGGGCGTTTGCATTCAGGGCAAAGGTTTCCGGGGAGCGGCTCGTCGACGTACATTTCGTCGAAGACGCAATACTGACCTTCGTAGCTACCTTTATATATATAGCCGCGGTCTTGCGCTTTGCGACAGAGCATTTGGACGGCGCGTTCGTGGCGCGGCTCGGTGGTGCGAATGAAACGGTCGAAGGGAATATCGAGTTCGCGCCAAAGCGAGCGGTATTCGGCGGAAATGCGGTCGGCGAATTCTTGCGGCGTGGTACCGGCGGCTTTGGCGGCGCGTTCGACTTTTTGGCCGTGCTCGTCAGTGCCGGTGAGGAAAACGACGTCAAAACCGCACATTTTTTTGTAGCGAGAGATGGTGTCGGCGACGACGGTGGTGTAGGTGTGGCCGAGATGCGGGCGCGCGTTGACGTAGTAGATCGGCGTGGTGAGGTAGAACTTCGGTTTGGGCGGTGTGGTCATAAAGATATCGATTACCTAATCCGACGCGGCTGCACGACTCGCCTCAGGGGTTAAAACCCCTGATGATACACGTCTTTTCGGCACGGCTAAAGCCGTGCCCTGACAAAACTCTCCATTCGCCGGCTATTTTGCCGATTCGGACGACTTTTGAAAATGGAAATTCGCGGTGGAGAGAACTTGTTTGAGCGGGACGCCTTGTTGCGCGGCGATGCGCTGGCAATCTTCGTATTCGGGAGCGGCGTTGAGGATTGTGCCATTGAGGCGGGAGATTTTCATACGGATGGAGCCGAGGGGAGTCTCGACGGGCACGGTTTCGCGATTCAAAGTTTGGCGATGGACTTCGTAAGTGCGGACGCCGATGGTGGTGGTCTCGTGAAAAATGAGATCGATGAGGCGGCTGCGATTGGAAATTTCGCAAAGAATGGTGACGAGCTGGCCCGGGCGATTTTTTTTCATTTGCACGGGCGTGGAAAAAACATCGAGGGCTCCGGCGGCGAGAGCGCGTTCGACGAAATAGCCATAGATTTGCGGGCTCATGTCGTCGAGATTGGTTTCGATGACGGAGACGACGGATTCGGGACCCGGCGCAGAGGCCTTTTGCGCGAGGGATTCGCCGACGAGAATGCGGAGGACGTTGGCTTGTTCGGCGAGATCGGCGGAGCCAGCGCCGTAGCCGACGGAAGCGAGCTGCATCGGAAGCATTTTGCCGAAGGATGAAGAAAGCGTGGTGGCGATGGCAGCACCGGTGGGAGTGACGAGTTCTTTTTCGATGCCGCTCGAAAATGTTGGCGCGCCGCGAAGAAGTTCGGCAGTTGCGGGCGCGGGAACGGGGAGAAGGCCGTGTTCGGTTTGCACGCGGCCGGAGCCGGTGTCGAGAGCGGAGCAGGCAAAGCTTTCAATGCCGAGGAGATCGAAACCGATAGAGGCGCCAACGATGTCAATAATGGAGTCAACGGCGCCGACTTCGTGGAAATGAACTTTTTCGATGGAGATATTGTGGACTTTAGCTTCGGCCTCGCCGAGGCGGCGGAAGATTTTGCGGGCGTTTTCGGCGGCGCGCGGAGCGAGAGATGCGCTGTCGATCATTTTCAGGATGTCCGAAAGATGGCGATGATGATGCGAGTGGCCAGCTTCGACGTGAACTTTTGTGGCGGAAATGGCTTTGCGTTTGACGCGTTCGGCGGAGATGGACCAGCCGTCGAGATGGAGCTTGCGCAGCTCGGATTCGAGGGCGGCGAGTTCGAGGCCGGCGTCGACGAGGGCGCCGAGAACCATGTCGCCGCTGATGCCGGAGAAACAGTCGAAGTAAGCGAGTTTCATTGGTTTACAAGCCAACGGGCACAGAATGCGTCACGAAGAAAACAAGAAAGCACGATAGTAAGCTGGGCTGAAAGACGTGTCAAACGCCGTGAGACAAACCTCCCGGGGCTCCGATGCATCGATAGGATTGCATCTGGCGATGAAAATGACCCGCAAAACGAAAGGAGAAATGTGATGCGCCGATTGTTTGTGATCCTAGCGTTTATCTTTGCGTGTGTGACGCTGCCGCCGGCTTCCGCCCAAACGACGGACGCCGGCTATGACACGCTGTCGCCCTCGCTCGCGAGCGTTGCCAAGTCGATGAATGCGACCATTCGCCGAAACATAGCGGACGCGGCAGAAGAGATGCCCGCCGAGGAATATTCCTTTCGGCCAACGCCGCAAGTCCGGTCATTCGGTCAGATTATCGGTCACCTGACAGAGGCGAACTTTTTCTTCTGTTCGCAAGCTGCGGACAAGAAGTATCCAGTGACGACCGACTACGAAAAGATTACAGACAAAGCAACGCTTGTTAAGGACTTGAACGATTCGCTGGCCTACTGCGATGCCGTGTACGCAGCAACAACGGACGCTAACTTCCTTAGGCCAGTGAAGGTAAGCTACGGCTCGGGCTCTGCATCGAGCAAAACTGTCCGAGGCGCGGTGCTGATGTTCAACACCGCCCACAATAACGAGCACTACGGCAATCTCGTCGTCTACATGCGGCTGAAAGGCCATGTTCCGCCATCAACAGCTCGCGCGCGGCAGCAAAGGGAGTAGCTCCGCGGGGATCCAAGCACTTCGAGTGCATCGCGTGTGTCGGACTTCAATTGAAGCCACCGTCGTCTTTTGACTGGCCTGCAGTAAGTTCCTATAATCGCTTACCTTTTTGTGTGCTTGCGCTGCGCACAAGACAGCGCTGTTCCCGCAGCGTAAATTGTGCTGTGGAGCGCATAAAGCAACAGCAGATTCCTCGCTCCATCCACGGCAAAATCGGCCGCGCATGGGCTCGGAATGACAATGTGGGCTGTCGGATGCGTTAGTGTAGATTGCAGAACAACGCGTTACGGGGATTTCTGAGAGAGTGCTGAACAAGGAATTACGTGGGGGAGCGACGTGTATCAGGAGATTGATCGACGGGTACGGGAGGCGCTGAGGGAGTACATTCGCGCGAAGTATGGCGAGAGCGTGAATGTGACGACGGCGCGTCCGCCGCAGATTGAGATGGGCGAGGTGGCGTCGCCGGTGTGTTTTGAACTGGCGAAACGGCTGAAGCGTGCGCCGAGGCAGATCGCGCAGGAAATTGCGAGCGGAATCGGGAAGATCAAGGGCGTCGAGAGGATTGAGGTTGCAGGCGGCGGATATTTGAATGCGTTCGTGGATCGCGCGGCGTTTTTCGCAGCGGCGATTGCGGAATCGCGTCGCGAGGTAAAAGGCGCGAGCGCGGATGGGCCGAAGGCGATTGTGGAGCATACGGCGATCAATCCGAATAAGGCGGCGCACATCGGGCATTTGCGGAATGCGGTGATTGGGGACACGTTTGTGCGGCTCCTGCGCGCGGTGGGACGGCGCGTGGAAGTTCAAAACTACATTGACAACACGGGCGTGCAGGTGGCGGACGTGATTTTGGGATTTGTGCACCGCGAGAAAATGTCGCTGGATGATGTGCGGAAGCTGGCGGCGAAGGCTGGCACTAAAGAAGCGCCGCGGTTCGATTATTATTGCTGGGATTTGTACGCGTGGGTAACGCAATTTCTGGCGGGAGACAAGACGCGGCTGGCGCTGCGCGCGCAGATGCTGAAGGAAATTGAAGAGGGGCAAGGCGCGAATGCGGAGATGGCGGAGTTCGTGTCGACGACGATTTTGCGGACGCATTTGCGGACGATGGACCGGCTGGGGATTGATTACGATTTGCTTTCGCGCGAGAGCGAAGTGCTGGGGATGAAGTTTTGGGACGCGGCGTTTGCGATGCTGAAGGAGCGCGGGGCGATTCGCATGGCGACGTCTGGGAAGCAGGCGGGATGTTGGATCATGCCGCTGGGAGACGCGCCGGATGGCGAAGCGGAAGTCGAGGGCGGCGCGGAGGCGGAAGCGAAAATTATTGTGCGGTCGAACGGGACGGTGACGTACGTCGGGAAAGACATTGCGTATCACTTGTGGAAGTTTGGGCTGCTGAACAAGGATTTTCGATACGCGAAATTTCATGAGCATCCGGACGGGCATGAAGCGTGGACGACGACGATGGATGGGCGCTCCGGTGGTAGCGATGGCGTGCCGAAGTTCGGGAATGCACGGGAAGTTTTTAACGTGATTGATTCGCGGCAGAAGTATCCGCAGCAAGTGGTGCGCGAAGGGCTGCGGGCGCTGGGATTTGCGAAGCAGGCGGAGCATTTGACACACATTGCGTACGACGTGGTGGGGCTGACGCCGCGATGCGCGGTGGAATTGGGCTACACGGTCACGGAGGAAGATGCGAAGAGGCCGTACATCGAAATGAGCGGGCGCAAGGGCCAGGGCGTGAAGGCGGACGATTTGCTGGATCAGATGGAGAAGCGCGCGCTGGAGGAAGTTGAGGCGCGGCACAGGGATTTTTCGGACACGGAGCGTGCGGGGGTGTCGCACGCGATTGCGATGGGAGCGTTACGATATTTTCTGCTGAAGTACACGCGGTCGGCGATTATTGCATTCGATTTCAAGGACGCGCTGAGTTTTGAGGGCGAGACGGGGCCGTACGCGCAGTATGCGGTGGTGCGGGCGCGAAATATTTTCAGGAAGATGCAGGAGCAGGAGGATGCTTCGCACCCTGCCCTTAAGGGGAATGAAGCGCGGGTTTCAGATAAGGAATTTTCGCTCGACGATTTTGACATATCTACTGAAGCAATGATCCCAAAGAACTGGCTCGCTCTGCTAAAGGGCGACGATCTGTGGGAACTGTTACTGCTGGCAGGTTCGCTCGACGCGCGAGTGGACGCGGCGGTGAGTGCGCAGGAGCCGGCGTTCGTGGCGAAGTACGCGTTCGAGCTGGCGCAGGCGTTCAATGTGTTTTATCACAAGCACCACATTCTTTCGGAAGAAGACGCGGCGAAGAGAGATTTTCTGTTGGTGCTAACGGCGATTGTGGAACGGCAACTGGTAGCGGCGCTGGAGCTGCTGGGAATTGAAGCGCCGGAGAAGATGTAGCCGGCACGCCTCGAACGCGGCGTTTGTATGGTGAGCCGTTCAATGCTAACCGACAACTTATGACGATAGTTTGGTGAACTCCTGGCGATCGCCAACTCGCCAAGTCTTCCCACCGTCGAACGACATTTCATAGGTCGCGTGAAACACAGTGCTCGATATTTTTTCAAAAGTGAAACGCTCCAACGAGAAGAAAGCGTGAAGTTCAGGAACACCTTGAAAAACAAGCTTCCCGTCCCGCCAACCCCCGGTTCGTAAAACACGGGCGCCGGCGTCGTGATTGCTGGCCATCAGCATGACAGTCTCGCCGGAGATAGAATCTACGCTCAAGATAGCGACAAAATGGAACGTGTTCGGGGGTTTTTCGGCGTCGCGGACGAGGATGCATTGGTTTTCGGGCTCGAAGGTGAAAGAGATCTCGGATTCGATGGGCTTACCGCTGCTGGCGAAGTTGCCCTTCCCGGCCCAAGTGCCAGCAAAATATTTCACGAGGTCAGAAGGAAGTGTCGGTCTTGATGCGGGTGAAGAGGGAGCAGCCGAGGTGGCTTGCGCTTGCGCTGGAAAGGCGACGGGCAAGAGCAAGAGTAACAATAGGCTGCACAATGCGCCGACGAATCGGCAACAAGGAAAGCGCTTCGATGGGAACGTCATATTCGCATACGCCTTTCTGAAGTGCTCATACGATCACATTTTTAGGGCGAAGTCGATGAGGGTGCGGACGGCGATGCCGGTGGGGCCGGAGGCGGACCAGGGTTTGACGTCGTCGCGCCAGGCGGTTCCGGCGATGTCGAGATGGACCCAGGGAGTGTCTTCGGCGAATTCCTTGAGGAACCATGCGGCGGTGATGGAGCCGCCGCCCTTGCCGCTGCCGGTGTTGCGAATGTCAGCGATCTTGCTCTTGATCATTTCCTGATACTCATCGTCGATGGGCATGGGCCACATTTTTTCGCCTTGCGCGCGAGCGCTTTCGAGGACGCGGTCGAGGAATTCGCGCGGAGTGCCGAAGGCGCCGACGTGAACGTTGGCGAGAGCGACGACGATGGCTCCGGTGAGCGTGGCGGCGTCGATGAGGTGAGTGGCTCCGAGTTTTTTCGCGTAGCAGATGGCGTCAGCGAGAATGAGGCGGCCTTCGGCGTCGGTGTTAATCACTTCGATGGATTTACCGGACATGGCGATTTGGACGTCGCCGGGCTTTTGGGCGCGGCCACCGGGCATGTTCTCCGTGGCAGGAACGACGGCCATGACTTCGATGGAAGGCTTGAGGCGCGCGAGGGCGCGGAGAACGGCGAGCATGGTGGCTCCGCCGCTCATGTCAGTCTTCATTTCTTCCATGTTGTTAGCGGGCTTGATGGAGATGCCGCCGGTGTCGAAGGTGACGGCTTTGCCGACGAGAGCGAGAACAGGCGAATTCGCCTTTTTCTGGCCGGGGCGATAGCGAACGACGATGAGGCGCGGCGGCTCGGCGCTGCCTTGCGCGACGCCGAGGAGAGCGCCCATTTTGAGTTCGGCGATGCGCTTTTCGTCGAGGATGTCGAGTTCGAGGCCGGTTTCCTTGGCCATAGTTTCGGCGCGCGAGGCGAGCATACGCGGAGTGAGGCGATTGGAAGGCTCGTTGATCATGTCGCGCGCGAAGATTTCGGATTCGCCGATGATTTTGGCGCGTTCAATGGCGGCTTCGATGTCGGCGCGGGAATCTGCGGGGAAGCCGATAAGCGCGACGCGTTCAATGGCGCGATTGGGCTTTTTGTCGGTCTGATATTTGTCGGAGTCGTATTCGGCGTGGAGGAAACCTTCGACGATGGCCTGCGCAGCGGCGGGAGTGCGTTCATTTTCGCCGGCGAGAAATGCGAAGGACTTTACTCCGCGCGAACGAAGATAGCGGAGAGCGGCACCGGAGATTTTGCGGAGTTCGGCGTGCGAGAATTTGTCGCGCTTGCCAGCGCCGACGAGGAGAAGTTTTTTCGCGGCGAGTCCTTGCGGGTAATGAATCTGGATCATTTCGAGAAATTTGCCGGTGAGTTCGCCGGAGTCGGCGAGAGGCTTGATTTTGCCGCCGGTGGCGCGGTCGAGTTCAGCGACGGAACCTTCGAGGCGCGGTTCTTTATCGCCAAAAACATAGGCAACGATTGCGTCGGTGGAGACAGATGAAAACGGCTGAGCTTCCAACTGGAATTGAATGGACATGTTCTCCTTTTATTGCCGCTTGTAGCGGTGCATTGCTTCGCGGGCTTCTCGCTTGTCTTCCTTTTCGCGCTCGGCACGGCGGCGATCCCAGAATTTCTTGCCGCGGGCCACGGCAAGTTCGCATTTGGCCATGCCCTCGCGAAAGTAAATTTTGAGCGGGATAAGAGTAAGGCCTTTTTGCTGAACCTGGCCGCCCAATTTATTGATCTCGCGGCGATTGAGTAAAAGCTTACGGGCGCGCAGCGGGCCATGATTCCACGGGCCGCCCGGGCGATATTCGGGAATGTGGCAGTTCATTAACCAGACTTCGCCGGCCTTAACTTCGGCGTAGGCGTCGCGGAGCGAGCCCTTCCCTTCCCGCAAGCTCTTCACTTCAGTGCCGACGAGAACCATGCCGGCTTCGAGGCGATCAAGTAATTCATAATTGTAGGAAGCCGCGCGGTTCTGGGCTGCAATTTTGACGGCGGGAGCGTCTTTCTTCCTCGCCGTGGTCTTTGGCGTGGACGTCGCTGTGGTCTTCGTCGAGTGCTTCACCGTCGGTATGATATGCGACCAAGGATATGCGGGCAAGCGGACGAGATTCGCACCAAGAAAATTCGAACTGACCCACTGGGGGATTTTGGGGGAGTTTTCAGGGGCACAGCGAGCGGTGTCCGTTTAGACAGTCACAGAATTGTAACGACAACGCGCGCTTTCCTTGTTGCATCCTAGTGGGAATGTTAGACTGCGGAATAAATTTATTTTCAGCGGAGGGTGCATTGCGCCGAGTGTTAGTCGCTTCTTTTGTGACGTTTGCGGCCGCGGCAATGGCGGGCTGCGGCAGCACGCACAGAAATAAACAGGCCTACAAAGCCGGGTTCCGGGCAGAGAGCACAGGCGATTACGACACGGCTGTCATCGAATACGACAAGGCGCTGAAGAGCGATCCGCTGAATACGGAATTCAAGCTGCACGACATTCAGGCGCACTTTGCGGCCGGACAGTTCCACGTAGAGCAAGGCGAGAAAGCGTTGAAAAAGGGCGCGCTGGAAATGGCGTTGGGGGAATTCGAAAAGGCGCAAGCGGTGGATCCGTCGAGCACAATCGCGCAACAGGACGCGCAGAAGACGCTGGAGCAGCTGGCTAAAGTAAAAAACGAAGAGCAGCCCAAGCCCGTAGGAGTAGAACCGCCGGAAGACCTTAATTTGATGAGCGCGCCGCCGGAACTGAAGCCGCTGTCACGCGAGCCAATCAATCTAAAAGTGCCCAACGAAGACCCGCGGATGATTTTCCAGACGATTGCGCAGCTTGCGGGGTTGAGCGTGATTTTCGATCCGTCGTTTCAATCGCGTCCGGTGACGGCTGACTTTAATAATGTGACCCTGGAGGAGGCGCTGAACGCGGTGTGCCTGGAAAGCGGGACATTCTGGAAGCCGATCACGGACAACATTATTTTCGTTGCGCAGGAAAGTCCGGAGAACCGCCGGAAATATGAGGATGAAGAGGTGCAGACGTTTTATCTCCACAACATGTCAACGCCACAGGACCTGACGGAAGTGGCGACGTTGCTGCGGAATCTAATTGATTCGCCGCGAATCTCGCCCATCGCCAGCGTCAATGCGATCGTGGTGCGCGCGACGCCGGACAAACTCATGCTGGCGAGTAAAGTGATCAACAGCATTGATAAGTTGAAACCGGAAGTGATGGTCAAGGTGGACATAATGGAAGCGCGGCTGGACCATGAGCAAACATTGGGAATTCAGCCGGGGCAGAGCGCCTCGCTAACGTTTACAGGCGTGCCGTCGTCAACTTCGAGCAGCACCAGCAGCGGCAGTTCGACGGGTACGGGGACGACCACGACGACACCGACGCTGCCGTTGAACGGCCACCTGACGACTGGCGACTACAGTCTGACGCTGCCCGGTGCGACTTTGAACGCGTTGCTGACAGACAGCACAACGCACCTTTTGCAGGATCCGAACGTGCGAATCGAGGATGGAGCAACGGCGAAATTAAACATCGGTGATAAGGTGCCGATTGCGACGGGGAGCTTTCAGGCCGGCGTGGGCGTGACGGGGACAGCGGGCGTGAGCCCGTTGGTGAACACGCAATTTCAGTATCAAGACGTCGGTGTGAACATGGAAGTGACTCCGCGAATTCATCCTGATGGCCAGGTTAGTCTGAAGATTATGATCGATGTGTCTTCGGTGGCCAGCGAGCAAAACATCGGCGGAATCCAACAGCCGGTTATCGCCCAGAACAAAATTGATGAAGGCGAGATTACGGTCAGAGATGGTGAAGTCACTTTCCTGGGAGGGTTGATTACACGGACGCAGTCGAAGGATATCAGCGGCTGGCCGGGACTCGCGAAGATACCTTTCTTCCGATATTTCTTTTCGAGCCAGGACGTGAAGACCGAAGACGACGACATCGTAATTGCGATTACGCCCCACATCGTGAGGATGCCGAGCATTTCGACAGATGACATGAGGACGCTTGCGTCGGGCACCGAGCTGAACGTGCAGGTGTATCCGAAGGGTATGGACGGCATTACGCCGTCGCACCAAGATGCATCGGCTCAGGGAAGTTCTCCAAACAAACCACAACCGGATGCTCAGGGCGCTCAAGCTGCGCCTGTGGCGACGCTGCAATTCCAACCGCAAGCAGTGTCGATGAAGCCGGGCGACACGATGACCGTCGGACTCGCCGTGAGCAATGTACAGGACCTTTACTCAATTCCGCTGCTGCTGCAATACAATCCGGCGGTGATTCAGGTTGAGGATGTGCGAAACGGCGGATTCTTGTCCGGCGGCACTCAGAATATTGCGATTGTGCACCAAGAAAACCCGCAACAAGGGCAGAGCGTTATTTCCGCGACAAGGAGCCCAAATACGCCGGGAATCAGCGGGTCGGGCACGCTGTTTGGCATCGTAATTAAGGCGATTGCGCCGGGAACTTCTCAATTACAGATTTTGCAGGTCAACGCGAAAGATTCGCAGCAAAAGCCAGTGACACTCACGAGTGGCACTGCGAGTGTCCAGGTGCAGTAAGCATGGGACGCAAGACGAAAAAAGCGGCAGGAAGAACAAAGTTTGCGGCCAGCTCGGTGGCAGGCATGACGCTGATCGAGTTGATCGTGGCGTGCGGGATTCTGGTGACGCTTTCGGCGATGGCCGTGCCTATGGCGCGGGTGCAACTCAAGCGCGAGAAAGAAACACAACTCAGGCGGGATTTGATCGAGATGCGCGATGCGATTGACCGTTACAAAGACGCGGCCGACCAGAATTTGATTAAGGTTGAGGTGGGAACGGAGGGTTATCCACCGGACTTGCAGACACTCGTGGATCCGATTCAATTGGCAGGTGCGCCAGATCGGCGGATACGATTCCTGCGAAAGATTCCAGTTGATCCGATGACCGGGACAGCGGACTGGGGCCTGCGCTCAGTGCAGGATGATGCCGATTCGGACAGCTGGGGCGGGCAGGACGTGTTCGACGTATTTACAAAGTCAACGGGAACGGCGCTGGATGGGACGAAGTATTCGGATTGGTAGAGGACATGAATTCGCGTAGCAAAATTCGGGGCATGAGGCAGAGCCAGGCGAGCGCTGCCGTAGCGGGTTTCACGCTGCTTGAGCTGATGATTGTGGTGACGATGATTCTGATTCTGGCGGGGATGGCGGCGGTTCGGTATGACAAATCCGTTGCTCGCGCGAAGGAAGCAGCGCTGCATCATGACCTCTCCGTGATGCGCGAGGCGATTGAGCAATATACGCTGGACAAGGAACAGGCTCCGCAATCGCTCGACGATTTGGTCAGCGCAGGGTACCTTCATGCAATACCGGTGGACCCGGTCACAGGAGCAAAGGATTGGGTCACGGAAAGTTCCGACGTTCTACTGAGTCCGGACCAAGAATCCGGCGGCGGGATCAGTGACGTGCATTCGCCGTCTGACAAACAGTCCTCGGTGGAGGGTTCAGCTTACAATACGTGGTGATCCGCAACATCTGCCGCACTTTTCCTAAAACAAAGAAGTGACGGATGTTTTGACAGTAATTTGTTTTCCATCGCGTTCGATGACGAGTGTCTTTGCTTCGCCCGGCTTTCCTTGCAACTGTTGCAGTACGTTTGCGAGTGACCCGTTCACCATCCAATTGTTGATACTGATGAGTCTGTCGTTTGGCTGGACGCCGTCTACAGCATTTTTGTCGCCGCAGTGAGCGACGCCGCCGATGATGTAACTGCCATCTAGGCGCACGCCGATTACTACACCAACAACGTTAAGAGACTCCTGACTCGCGTCCGCCTGCCTTTCGAGATAGGTCACGCCATGCGGATAGTCGATTTCGATGCGAAATGCGCGAAGCATGTTTCCAGCAATGGAGCCAACAATCGGAGCGGTCATCATGCCGGACATCCATTTCTCGAACGTGCCTGCGGGCCTCGATACGACGCCGACACGCGGCAAGTCGAATGTGCCCCACTGCATTTCGGGGATACGAAGCATCTCAGCTTTGGCGTCAGACGCGCCGCCGATCATGTTTGCTGCACCGACAGCGCCGACGCAATGCGGCCAATTCGGGTGCGCAGCTTGCCATTTGTCGATGAGCGTCTGCGAGATCATGGTGTAAGCGGCGCCTGTATCGAGGAGAAAGCCGTATTTCTGGCCGTCGACACTGAGCTCAATGCGCGGGAACCCAGATTTCTCGGCAATTGGAGACGGCACCGGAACGCCGCGCGGTTTCAGAGCGCCTGGCTGGGCCATGGTGAACTGGCGCGCAGGATAGTCAAAGACCACTTGGTATTTTCGCAGTACACGGGCGGGCAGAAAGCCTTCCGCTCCGCTTCCCGGAGAGAACTCGGATTTCGACCCAACGAGAACAACTGTGTTCACGCCAGCAAGATCCAGCGGCATTTCATCGATGCGGATCTGTGGCGAACTTACGGGCTGATAAATATCGCCTTCCTCTTTCGAAACTGGCCCGATACTCTTCAATGCTAGGTCGTGGCTGAGCGATTCCGCGAGAATCACTGCGCCGCCGCCAGAATCCACCTGGAAGCGTACTGGACGGAGCGAACCATCTGCACGGACGCACGTTAAAGTTACGAAAACCCGATTGTCGCGCAGGTCGATCGGCACTGCGCCGGAGGTCGCGGCCTTAGTTCCCTTCCCTTTAACGCTGGCCTGAATTGAAGATCGCTGTGACGCTTTTGAGTGAGCCAGTAACGAGGACACCGCCAGAAGAAAAAGAATTGCCGTCTTCATGGTCCATCCTTCCGGGTGTTCGCTCGTCAGTTCCCGCGACGTTGAATTTAGCCGAGGAGGCAAGGGTTAGCAAGTTCAAGGAAATCCGCGACGCAGCGACGATGCCTTTTGGATGGGAGCGAGAGTACATCGAAACCAAATGAGTTAGCACGTGGATGGTGAGAGTCTTGTTACAGCGAGCGACACAATTCGTCGCTTTTGCCACTTTTTGTCTGAAATGCTACTCCGTTGTATACAATCCGAAGTTTAGTATCTGCTGAATTCATGCTGAAATTGCCCATCTTTTTCTTGCGAGCGCGCATCTAAATTACCAACAACCCAGAGCCCTCCACACTCTATCGTTGCTCAAGGAGGTTACAGGTGCGTCCACGACTCTTCGCTAGAGCCTTAGTTGCGATCAGTGCAATCGCACTCGCAGGGTGCAGTGGAAATATGAAAGTAACAACGCAGTCGGGACAAGTTCCCGTCAGCATGTCCATGCGGGACACTCCGCCCACGGGCGTAACGATCATCGCGTTCGAGGTTCACGTTACGGGCGCTTCGCTGCAACCGGCCGATTCGTCGAAGGCCGCTGTGCCGCTGGTCACTCACGACACAGAAATCGAGTTGCGTCATCTCGAGGTCGAAAGTGCGTTGCTCAGCACCGCAGGAGCCGCGCCGGGCACATACAATAGCCTCAATTTAACCTTTGCAAATCCAGAAATGACCATCCAGAACAACAGCGCAGCGGCAATCACAGTGGGCGGAAAAACGTGCGCCGTAAACACGATCTGCGAGGTCGATCCGCCAATCAGTCCAATGTCAGTGCAAGTGTCGAGCGCCCCATTTCCGCTCACGCTGGCGGCGGGCAACGCTCTAAGTCTAGACGTCGATTTCGACGTGGACTCGTCGGTGCAGAATGATCTGTCGGTGAACCCAAGCGTCACGGTCACGCCGACAATTACAACGGCCAACCACGAAATGGAAGACATTGACGAGCTGGCTGGCGTGGTCGGCACGGTGAGTGCCAGCTCATTCACGCTCACCACGTTCGATAATCAAATGCAGACTATTCAAGTCAACAGCAACACGCAGTTTGAGAATTTTGATAAGGCTGCCTGTGCTGCCGACAATTTTTCGTGCGTGCAGAGCGGGCAGATCGTTTCCGTCCACCTCGAAGTGATGGACGAGGACGAAGGCGGTGATGACGAGTCGATGGGAACTACATCGACTATAGGCCTCGTGGCCAAGCAAGTGGAACTCGAAGATCACTTCCAGGAGGAACTGGAGGGCGAAGTGGTTAGCATTGCGGGCGCTTCGGGCCAATTCCAGCTGGTTGTCGATGGCGAGGATACGCCGTTCCAGAACATCGCTCTCGGTAATCCGGTCACAGTCACGGTAAATGCAGGGGCGACCTTCGACGTCGATCAGGATGGCTTGTCGATTCCGTCGGGGCTTTCGTTCCAGAGCATCAGCGACGTAATTGTTGGGCAAACTGTGGAAGTGGATCCGAGCGGCATAGCTGTGGGATCGTCGGGTATTTCGGTGACGACCGACCATGTGCGACTGCATCATACGCACGTGACCGCCACCATTACCACGGTCACGGGCGCGAATCTGACGCTGACCAATTTGCCGAGCTTTTTTACGGCGGCGGGCATCACGCAGATTCAGGTGCAGACGTCCAGCCAGACGGAGTTCGATAACGTACAAGACATCACTGGTCTGAGCGTTAACGACACGGTTTCCGTCGGCGGATTGCTGTTCAATTCGACACCAAGTCCAGTTCTCCTAGCGGAAAAAGTACGCAAGCGTTAAAGCTGGCGCGCTGAATCGGTGGCTCCAGTTCGAAAGGGCCTTGCTCGCATAGGGCAAGGCCCTTTTCTTTCTAGGCGACTCCGTGCCGTAGGTTTTAGTTTTTTGAAACTGGCAATAATTCTGCGTGCCGGGCCAAACCTCGATGTAACATTTATGACCGCCATCCGTATCCATACACTTGAGGAAGCTTTCGTGGGAAATTGGGAGGGGGCGAATGGCACTGCAAAAATCGCTGATTGTTTATCGCAAGGAAATCCGGGACATGCTGCGCGACAAGCGCACGATTCGCTCGATGGTGATCATGCCGCTCGTGGCCTTCCCGCTGCTTTTTCTTGCCATCGGCTTCGTCACCGCTGAAATCTCAGGGTCAGCGAAAACTGAAGTGGCGCCGGTGATGATTCATGGCGGTGAGGATTCGCCAAGGGTTGTCGCTGCGCTGCACGCGCTTTCGGGCATCCAGATCCTTCCCTACAAGGATGACGCGGTCCAGGAGGTCGCCAACAAAGACATTCGCGCAGTTGTCGAGATTCCTTCTGGCTTCGATGCAGTCATCGGAGGCGAGCATCCCCAAAAGGTCTCGATCGATTACTTCGAGAACAACGATAAGTCCGAACAGGCCGAGGACAAGATCGAAAAATTCTTCAACAAGTATCGTGATCAGCTCGTCCGGCAGGAGCTTACGGCCCGAGGTTTGCCTACGACGCTGATGGATCCATTCACCGTGGACTCAAAAAATGTGGCCTCTGCCTCACAAGTCGGGGCCGCGCTTTTCGGCGGGTGGATTCCCTATCTCATCATCATTTTTTCTTTCACAGGCGCGACGTATCCCGCGATGGACCTCGCAGCTGGCGAGAAAGAGCGAGGCACGATGGAGACTTTGCTCTCGAGTCCGATTTCGCGAACAGATATCGTATTCGGAAAATTCTTTACGGTCGTGACGGCTTCCGTGGTTACAGCACTTTTGTCTCTGATTTCCATGGGCGCTTCGTTTGCGTGGGCTAAACCGAAGCTGCTCGCGGCGGCGCACTCGACTTTTCAAATGTCCATCGAGCCGAGCACAGTTGCCGTCGTGGTCGTGATGCTTTTGCCTCTGGCGGTCCTTTTCGCGTCGGCGCTGCTGGCTGTTTCTCTGCTGGCAAAGAGTTTTCGTGAGGCGCAAACGTATATTGGGCCGATGAGCTTTATCGTCATCGCTCCCGCTGTGATTGGCGCTTTCCCCGGAATCGAATTGAACTGGAAAACATCGCTGGTTCCGATCCTCAACACGAGTCTCGTGAGCAAGGAAATCATCGGTGGCGCTTACCCCTGGCTGTACATTGCGGCTATCTTCGGGATGACGTGCGTTTACGCAGGAATCGCCATCGCGTGGGCGGTACGAATGTTCAATCGCGAGGATGTGCTGTTTCGGACGTAGGGAAACTCCCGCTGCATGCGTCGCACTTAACCGTCGCAACCTTCTAGTTTTCTCACCCCATGGGTCATCTGTGCGCGAGTTGCATTCACTTCTTTCCGCAACCATGCTGGTCTAGCTTTCAAAAAAGAACCTCCGCCAGGCCCGTTGCGGCGCGGCGGAGGGGCTGGAGTTAGTTTGAATGGTTCGCCAAGAAAGCGGCGGACTCGAACGATTAGGCCAAGCCGTAGCGTCGGAACGCTAGACTCACACCCAAGACGCCAGTGCCGAGGAGGAGAAGTGTCGAAGGTTCAGGAGTAGGACTGTGACCACTGGAACCGCTCGAATTGAGATGGAGGTCGGCACTATTGACGGCACCATTGCTGACCGAGAATTCGACGCTCGATTGCCCGACGGCTGAACTGGAACCGCCCAGCGCAGTTTGAACACCCGCTGACAATGTCGTCCAATTGACATTGAAGATCAACGTTTCGTCACCGCCGAAACTGCTTTCTGCGGTCGCGACGATGCTACCGGAGAGAGAGTCTCCGTCGCTGTCGCTGATCGAGATGGAGCCTGTGCCGGAGCTATTGGTCGTGAACATTACCGTGAACGTTTCGGTACCGTCGAAACTGCTTTGCATCCCGATACCACTAGTGCTAAAGCCCATGCTAGTGCTGCCCGATACAGATCCCGTGCACCCGTTGCTCGCCGGAGCTCCACACGCAAAATCAATGGAGCTGGCATTAGCCCTAGGTACAAACACGGAAACGGCTAAAAGGCAGGCAACCGCAAGGCCTGACTTGATGATAATTCTTACCATAGTTAAGGCCTCCCAAGAGTTCTCTTCGAGACGGCTGGGCGCCGAAAAGAATTCCAAGGCCCTATAAGCAAATGAACTACCAAATGGAGTCCTGCTCCATTCGTGTTGCGAGCGCTGCGTAAATCTCGAGCAACACAGCACATCCATGCTTTCTTTCGCTCGACGCAAACCTGATACGCTAACGCCTCAACTATATATTCAGTAATGTCATCATCATTGTGCGCACTTTGGTGTCTACAGAGTAGACTGTAAGTATTTGTACAGAAATTCTTCTACCTATAGCTGGAGTTCGCGTTCAAAGCGCTACGGGGGCAGATCACGCCTCCGACGCTCGCTGGTTGAGGCGGACAGGGCTTTGCCGTTTGGCCTCCTGCCCGAAAAAAGCGGGCGTGGGGTCCTCCGGAGAGCAGCGCACAGGCTGAAACCAGTCCACTGCAGACAAGCTTGGGCCATTACGGCAGATTTCCCCAGAGCTGTAGCTACTGGCAGTTCGGGAATTTGATGGAGCTAATTTTCGTGCGCCACTTGGACGACGAAGTCGTCAGGTAGTACTCGTTCGTGTACCAGAATGTGCAGCCATTGGGATCGAGCGCCATGCTAGTGTAGTCTCCCCAACGGCCTCCCGTTTGGGAACCTCCGCCATCGACGATGATGTCTTCGGCTCCCATTACGCCTAACGGGGAATTAGGCGTACGACCGGTGTAGTGGATCGACGGAAACATCTCTTTGCCGGAAACGCTAAAGCCGAGGGCGATGTCTCCGACTTTGTCCATCGCGGCGGAGCCCATCCACCGATTGTTAGTATCGCCCGTAGGGCCTGCGTAAGTACCGGACTGGTATACCACCGGTTTGGTCGAGGCTTCCGAAGCGCGGAACTCATACCAGCGCTCGGCGATGTGTCCGTTGGGAGCGGTCACATCATGAGCTACGACCCAGCTCTGGTGAGTCCCGAAATTGCGATAAGCGAGCCGGTACATTAGGCGATCACCGAGAGAATCCAGCTTGTAACTGGTTCCTTTCTGGGGGACGCAATCATCGTCCCCCAACCCGCCACACGAGAGCTTGAACTGCGGTACAGAGATGGGCATCGTGCCGCTGAATCCCCGGAAGGTTGAGAGGATCGGAGCGGTGAAATTTGCATGAAAGAGGTACTCATAAATGACTCCCGAAGTCGACGAACCGTTATCGATGCTGCCGAGATAGACTTCTGGTTCGCCAGCAGGCGGAAGATCATTCGGTGAATCGATGTCCCCTGGCAACAAGCTATCATCCCAGCTGGTCGGCGCAAGATAACAGATCTGGTTCGCGGTCGAGTTACCTGTGAGCATCTTGGTGCGATCATAAGCGCACGCCTCGGAGGCGAAACCGTGCGTTCCGCCGAAGACATTGTTGCTCTGATAGTAGCCGTCGCGCCAGACGCCCCATTTTGGATAATCCGGATCGCCAGCGTGCTGGGGGAAGGCGTAACGGTAGTAGCGGCCGGTTGCGTCGGAGGTGACCGAAACAGCGATGCAGGTCATGTGCGGCGAACTGAAAGTGTTCTGAGCAGCGACCCAGCGATTCGCCATTTTGTCATACAAGATGATTGGATCGCCGCTGTCTTGACTTTGACACGGGCCGCCAAATCCATTCCAGAAATGATTGCCCGGATAGGGACCGGCGATTTGAGCGCCGGTAGCTTTATCGAACACGGAGTAGCAAGTGTTGACCCACTGCACGATTTGCGTTTCACCTACTGCTAAGTTTGGATCCGGTGGGGACACACCCTCGCAATCGAGGCCAGCACCACCAATGCTGAGGCTCTCTATATCCATAGTCTTCGTGGCAGCGACCAATGGCTCCGAGCTGGTCTGCAGCACGGAATCCGCGAATGGAACGCCCGGGGTTACGAATTTCTTCGGCTTTGGGATGCGCTCTTCATGCATAAACCGAGGGCCGCGCCCTGAGCGAGGCTCGGGCGGCATTTCTCGCAATGGCACAGAAACATCGAACTGCGCGGGCGCATGAGCCTCGGCCTGAGCGGAGGCTTCAGGGGGTAATTGATTCGGTGAATTTTTGGCCGAGAGTGAGCCGTTGAACACAACTGCCAAGACCAACGCACAGAGAGTCAGCTCACCGATTACCAAAATGCGACGGGGAAAAACACGCTCGTTCCTCTTCACCCTTTCGGATCTCCCTTATCTGGATTTCATGTGCGGAAGGAAATGTGGCGGCGCGAGGACTTGGCGAATCAAGCTGCGCGAACAGGAGAATCCAGGCCAAAGGCAGACACACCGCCTCACTCGTCTGCATCGCAAGGAGCAGACCAGACATCCACACACGCAGCGTTACAGCGGGGTTACCCTAGCTGCGTCTAAAAAGCGCACATGTGAGGACTGGAAACGCGGGGATAGTAACATCGCATTGGGATACGTCAACGGCTAAAAGGTACAGGTAGACCGAAAAAAAGGTACAGGTGTTGCCCAGATTAGATATCTTCACCGTTTGTGCGAATGGCTGGAGAAAGCGTAACCAAATTCAGCGATTCGGAAAAAGCAAAGTACATCCGCAATAACAACGTCGGAATTTTCGCGAAGAAGATTTTCTTGCTTAAAGACGGGATGGATGGTTGCGAGGGACCTGCAACAATCCGAGTTCGCCGATCCTACCATTCAAACTCGAACTGACCTGCACGTAGCCAAGCCCAGATCAAAGCTTAGGAACCACAAGCTGTTTTTGCCAGCTGAGGGTAGAAAACAGTTCTCACTCGTGTTCATCTGCCTTTTCTACCTTGTGCGTTTTCTGAATCCGATGCGCTAGCACGCCTTCGAGGAGCGCGTCCAGTTCCTGCTGACGGATTGGTTTTGTGAGATATCCGTCCATTCCTGCTTTCAGGCAGTTCTCCTGGTCGCCTTTCATGGCATGAGCTGTCAACGCAATCACCATCTGACGAGTTCCGTTCCCCCGCGCCTTTTCTTGCTCCCGAATTGCCGCGGTGGCGTCGACTCCATCCATCTCCGGCATCTGCACATCCATGAGCACAAGGTCGAAATTGTCATTTTCCAGCCTTTCCAGCGCTTCGCGACCGTTGCCTACTATCGCCACGATGTGTCCTCGCTTCTCTAGCAAACGCTTGGCCAGCAACTGATTCACCGCGTTGTCTTCTGCCAGTAGAATACGCAAACAGGATGCCGGGTCGCGCTCGTCGTGCAACGAATATCTTGTCACCAGCGGGATTGCGCCCTTCTGCTCTTTTGCGCCAAGCACGCGAGCGATGGCTTCGCGCAGTTCCGATTGCCGGATGGGCTTCAGCAGATACGCCGAAACTCCCAGTTCCTTGCAGCGCACGGCGTCTCCACGATGTCCGGCGGAGGTCAGCATCATGATTGTCGCCGTGGCCAGTTCCGGTCTCTGCCGGATTTTCTCGACCAAAGTAAACCCGTCCATCTCTGGCATATGCATGTCTGTCAGAATCAGTCCATAAGGTTCGCCTGCCTCGCGTGCCGAGAAAAGCTGGGCCAGAGCCTCTTCTCCGCCTCCGACCGTTGCCGTTTTCATCTCCCAACGCTTGAGCATTCCCTCGAGAATGCGCTGGTTTGTGCGATTGTCGTCCACGATCAGCACTCTTACGCCTCGCAGCACTTCCGGCGGAGCCATGGTTCCAATCTCGATAGCTCTTGCCTCGCCAATTCCCAGTTGTGTTGTGAAGTGGAACTCCGTGCCTTTCCCCACCTCGCTCTTTACCCAGATTCTCCCTCCCATTATTCCTACGAGCCGCGTCGAGATGGACAATCCAAGTCCGGTTCCCCCGTACTTCCGTGTGGTTGAGCTGTCTGCTTGGGTGAATGGATCGAAGATGGCCCTCTGCTTCTCCACGGGAATCCCTATGCCAGTGTCAGATACCACAAAATGGACGATCTGGCTGTGGGCTTCTTTCTCCAAGAAAACCTTTAGCGTCACTTCGCCCGCATGTGTGAACTTGATAGCATTTCCAATCAGGTTGACGATGATTTGGCGCAATCGCCCCGAGTCTCCCCGTACTACCTCAGGCACTTCTGGTGCGATCTCGCACAGGAGCTCCAATCCCTTTTCATCGGCTCGCAGCGCAAGTGTCTTCAGCGTCCCTTCCAACGTTTCCCGCAAATCAAAATCGATTGCTTCCAGATCAATTTTTCCTGCCTCGATCTTCGAGAAATCGAGGATGTCATTGATCACTGTGAGTAGCGCGTCTCCCGAGAGCTTGACTGTCTCGAGAAATTCGCGTTGTTCCGGAGTTAGCTCTGTTTCCAGCGCCAGATCCGCCATTCCGATGATCCCGTTCAGTGGCGTCCGGATTTCATGACTCATGTTCGCCAGGAATTGAGCCTTAGCTCTCGTCCCTGCTTCGGCTGCTTCCTGCGCCTGCCTGGCTGATTCCTCTGCCAGTTTCCTCTGCACGACCTCTTCTCTTAGCTCCTTGGTACGTTCGTCCACGAGCAGGGCCAGCTCTCGCTCCCGTTTCTGCAGGTGCTCTAGGCGAAGTCGGTGAGTGCCAGCCGCCATCGCTCCAGCGACTAGGAAGCATAAAGCGTAAAACCAATCAGTCTGATAGAAATGCGGCATCAAGTAGAAATTGAAACTCGCGCCCTCATTGTTCCATACGCCGTCATTGTTGGAGGCGATCACATGGAAACGATAGTGGCCAGGTGGAATGTTCGTGTAGTACGCTGTCCTCCTGTCCCCGGCATTAATCCATTGCTTGTCATATCCTTCAAGTTTGTACTTGAACGCATCCTTTTGAGGAGCCACATAACTCAGGGCAGCATACTGGAATTCAAGATTTCCCTCGCCGACCGGAACCTGGGCGCCACTCAGGCTTACAGTAGAATTAATCGACGCGTGCTCGATGGCTATTGGCGGGATTGCGGAGTTGAAGGGAACCTTCCCCGGATTGATGGACACAACGCCCTTCCGACAAGCGAAGAATAGCAAGCCGCTCGGCCCTTGGACGGCGGCACCCTGAAGGCCATCTGAGCATTCTGTGGAAAGCATTCCGTCCGCCGCACCAAAAGAGACCGAATGCACATGGGCCGTCTTTCGCTCCATGCAAGCGTTCAGCTCCTTCTTGCTCACACGGGAAATCCCGCTCGCCGAAGACATCCAGATGTAGCCGAACCGGTCTTCGACGAGGCTGCCAATATTGTCAGCGGCTAGTCCATCCTTACTGGAGCAGGTCGTAATAGTCCCGTTTTTATATCTTTGTAAACCACCCGTTTCGGTCGCAATCCACATGGTGCCGTCTTTGTCTTCAAAAGCGCCGTTCGTGGATTCTTGTTTATCGATGGTGCGGAATTTGCCGTTCTGAAACTCCGTCACACCGTTGGCTGTCACGAACCACAAGCTGTTGTCATGGTCCTCGAAGATGGAAAAAACTGCATTTGCGGCAAGCCCGTCGGCAATTCCGTAATTTGTGAAACTCTTGCCATTGAATTCGCTCACTCCGATTTCTGTTCCAAACCAGAAGTTCCCGCCATGGTCCTGATATATTGCGTGTACTGCATTATTAGGCAAGCCATCCTTCACACTGTAGTTCTTAATTTTCCCCTTGAACTCATTGACCCCATCGCTTGTTCCTGTCCACACGTTACCTTGCTTATCCTTGAAGACAGTGAGAACAAAGTTGTTGGCTACCCCAAGTGAAGTGGCGTATGTCTTGCTTTTCTCCTTGTCGAGCTTTACCAATCCGAGCGGCGTCCCTGCCCATACAGATCCATCTTTCTCTGCATGGACGGACGTAACAAGCACGTTACCTTGAGGCACCGGCAACATCGTGATCGCGGAGTCCGTAAAAAGACTCAGGCCGTCCACAACACTCCCAGCCCAGAGCCCTCCCTCTCGGTCTTCATACAACGCAAGGACAGTGTTATCGCTCAAGCCGTCTTTGGTGGTATAGCAATCTGTTCTCCCGCTTGAATCCTCGCCGCTAATCCGACACAGCCCATTGCCCATCGGACTTACCCAGAGTGAGCCGCTGCGGTCCTGAAGTACAATGTTGACCCGTCCCGCAGGAAGGCCTTCCTTAACACCAAAGTGCCTGATAGCGTCCGGCCTGAACTCATACAGATCCGTGTTCGTCACGACCCAGACGTTGCCCTTGGAATCTGCGTAGAGTTTGCTGATCGGCGCATCTAGGACGAGTTTTGCATCGGTACTTGAAATGATCCGCACCAGCCCATGTGGTGTGCCAACGAGCAGGGTCCCGCTCGATTCCACGACAAGTGCGTTGACGCCCGTTGTTAAGAGCCTACTTTTATCGCTGTACGGTTTGAACTTTTCCCCGTCCAAACTGTCTAGCCCCGAATTCGTTCCGACCCATAGCTTCCCGCTTCTGTCCTTTACAATGGCCCGAACCATATTTCCATCGAGCCCGTCTTTCGTCGTGTATGTGCGGAAGTATCCCTCTTGGTATCGAACTAACCCATTTAATGTGCCGAACCAAACATTCCCCTTTCCATCGTCGTATGCCGTGAAGATACATTGACCGGGGAACCCATTCTTTGTCTCATCGTAGAACTTTCCATCCCTATAGCGAGTAAGGCCATAGGACCTGCCTTCATTCCAAGTGCTGATCCATAAATTCCCTTGGCTATCCTCATAAAGACCATATATGTCCACATACTGGATGGCGGTGGTATTAGCGCTCGTAAAGCTGGTGAAGGTGAACCCATCAAAACGCGCCAAACCATTTGCAGTGCCGATCCACATATACCCATCGTGAGTTTGGCGAATCACTCGTACAGTGCTTGCGGGAAGACCATCATCCGCTGTCCATGTATGGCGGAGATACTGGCTGAGGCTCTTGTCTCGGTCGAGTGCCCCGGAGGGCTTCGCGGCAGCAACTATAACAAGTAAAAGCAGGCTGGCACAGCGCGGCGCCCAGCGCCGAAAAATCTGGCAAACTTCCATTAATTGGCCTTTCGGGAAGGGGGGACGGAGCGAAACGAAGCTCTTCGAAGCTTGCTTCTATTGTGACCCAAAGCGACACGTCGTCAACATGCCTGTGCCGAAGAGTTTCCAAGGCGGCGACGCGGAGTAACGCTGCCAATGGATCGTGTCGGAGTTCGTCCAATGTCATGGGTTTCCTAGCTTAAATGCTCACAAAGGATGTTGCAGCGACGCAGATCGAACTGCTACAACACGTGCGCCAGATCCGCATGGTGCTGAAGGTTACGGACACCGATCGGCACTATGAAGCCGAAGGCGAATAGAGTTTGCGCAGAGAGAGGGAAGCAAAATCGTTAATGAAGCTGGTTGCGGGGGTCGGATTTGAACCGACGACCTCCGGGTTATGAGCCCGACGAGCTACCAGGCTGCTCCACCCCGCGAACAAATGATAGCGGAAGCGCGTGAAAGGGTCAAACTGCATGAGTTGTTGACGATCAAAGTAACGCACACTGTGTATGCGTTGCACAACGATCTACATTCGCGACGTTGCACACGTCCACGACGGTTATCCTCTCAGACAGAAATCGCGCGCGTCAACGGGCAGCGCTTCGATGCATCAGTGATTTCCGGCATCCAAAAAAATGCTACCGCAGCAATTGGAGCGCTGCTGTCCGGGCCGAGCGTGCTGCGGCAGGCATTCTAACGCGCCGCTTGGTTGCCGGCGTGCTTCTGATCAAGGCTTTAGGCGACGGCTGGACTACTTCACAGCTGCCTGCCGAATGAAAAATCCGCATTAACGAATCACCATCCGCACGACACGGGGCATTTGCAAGCTGCGACATACGAGAATACGGGAACCCAGACTACCCAATTCGGGCCAATGCCCGATAGCTGAATCCGACGTACAGAAGTACGCTTAAGACTTGTGCGCGAGCCCGACGTAAGAACGTGCGGCAGACTGAAGCCGTGGTGACATCATCAGCTAAAAGCTGCTTCGTGATGATCGCGGCCCTGTTGGTGTATGGGCTACTGTCGTATGTGACGTCAGCATCTGCAGACACGATTCCGGTGCGTCACGTCGAAGGTGTGACGCACGGGTTCGTGGCAATGCGAGACTCTGAGGGCCGCCCGATTGCTTTTGGGGATATGATCCAGGAAACAAAGCACGGCATGGTGACCTCTAATCTGACCTTTCATTTCAGTGACGGCTCGGTCTATGACGATACGACAATCTACTCGGAACACGGAGTCTTTCGCGTACTCAGCGACCATCTGATCGAAAAAGGACCATCATTCAAACAGCCGATGGAGACATGGGTAGACACGAAAACCGGCGAATTCAAGGCGACTTCGTTCGGCAAAGATAAAGACAAGTTCGTTTCGCAGAAACTGAAGCTCCCGCGCGATGTTGCCAACGGCATACTCTATGTTATAGCGAAGAACATCGATCCAAAAGCCGCGAGTACAACAGTTTCGATGGTTGTTGGAACTCCTAAGCCGCGGGTTGTGAAGATGGTCTTCACTTCGGCGGGCGAAGATCAATACCTGCTCGATGGCGTGAGCCGCAAAGCGATTCATTACGTCATTAAGGTTGATTTAGGAGGCGTTGCAGGAGTTGTCGCGCCGCTCGTTGGAAAACAGCCTGCGAACACAGACCTTTGGATCGCCGCAGACACTGTTCCAACCTTTCTCAAAATGCAAGGGCCGCTTTACGATGGCGGGCCCATCTGGACAATCGAGTTGACCCTCCCTCGCTGGCCCGAAAGGTCTTCCCACAGCGGGCAACAAGGTTCTTCCCACTAAGGATAGTTTAGCCTCATTACCCGACTCGGGTGGTTCTGGTATCCTCAACCGTTTGGCCCCGTCATTACCTTCGCGACCTAACCGCTACGGCAAAAGGCAGTCTAATGATTCGAATGGTGGATCATGCGGACGACAGCGACGCCACGCAGGTGGCGAAAACGCTGGCTGGCAACCTGGAGGAGTTTCGCCCGCTCGTAGAGCGCTACAGCCAACGCCTGTTTCGCCTGGCTTACCGCATTGCCGGAAATGAGCACGATGCGGAGGAACTGGTACAGGAGACCTTCTTGAAGGCGTATCGCAATCTAGCTCGATTTGAGGCGCGCTCGAACTTCGGAACCTGGCTGTACCGGATCTGTGCGAATTGTTCTTTGGATCAGTTGCGGAAACGGCGGCCCGAGGGCGGTTTTCAGGAATTAGACGCTCCAGAAGGCTCGGTGTCACAAAACGAACTCAGTCATCCATCGCCTTCGCCGGAACGCTTGATGTTCAGTACGGAAATGCGCCAGGAAATGGAAGCAGCGATCCAGCAACTGACGCCGACGGAACGAGCCGCCTTTGCGCTAAGGCATCACGAAGGACTTGGGATTGACGAAATCAGCGAGATTCTGGGGCTTCGCATTTCCGCGACGAAGAATGCTGTTTTTCGTGGCGTGCAGAAGCTGCGGCGAGCACTGGCGCCATTTGCAGAGCAGATGAGATGAAACATCCAAGCGATGAACAATTGATTGCGCTTTTTTACGGCGACGCTACCCGCGCGCAAGCGATCACGGAACATCTGCGCTCGTGCGCTGCGTGCCGCGAGAATTTCCAGGCTTTGCAACGCACGCTCGCGGCGTTCAAGAACGCGCCCATTCCGGAGCGCGACGCCGATTATGGCTCGCAGGTGTGGTACGCGATCTCGCAAAAGTTGGATGCCCCGCAGAGGCTTTTGTCAGCACAACGCGTTTCCTGGTTCAGTATCCGAAGATTGGTGGCGGTAGGCACGCTCGCGGCGGTGGTTGTTCTGGCGTTCTTCGCAGGGCGTTACTGGCCACGAAAACCAATCCAAACGGTTGCCGCCAACACAGCGCAGATTCGCCAAGGCGTCCTGCTTGTGGCTGTGTCTGACCATTTGGACCACGCGCAAATGGTGTTGATGGAGTTAGCCAATGCCGATGGAGACGGCGCGACGAACGGAACAACTCCTGCAAAGGTGAATATCGCGACAGAACAAGCGCGGGCGCAAGAGTTGCTGGTCTCGAACCGGCTGTATCAGCAAACGGCGCAGCAAACTGGCGACGCGGAGATCGAGAACATCTTGGGCGCGCTCGAGCCGGTACTTCTGGAGATCGCGCACAGCCCGGATGAAATCAGTTCTCAGCAATTTCAACAGATTCAGGACCGCATTCGCAGCGCGGGCATTCTTTTCAAAGTTCGCGTGGTGAGTTCGGACGTGCGAGACAAAGAACGATCGCTGGCAAGACGCAACGGCCATGGACAAACCTAAGAAAAGAGGAAATATGAAGAATCGACTGACATTCGCGCTGTTGAGTGGAGTACTCGTGATGATGACAGCGCTGTGCGCAAGCGCAAAGCAAGATGCAAACGCTCTGGCTAGCGCAGGACCAATGGCGCTTGCGAATCCGGCTTGCGTGACGAGCGATTCAGCTTTTTTGCCGCAACAACAGCAGTCGCAGGCTTCCGAGAGCGCACAGGACGCGCAGCAAGCTCAGGAGGACGCCGAGCGGGCACGCGAAGCTCAGGAAGATGCCCGAGAACGGGCGCGCGATGCAGAAGAGAGAGTTCGCGATGCTCAGGAAAGGGCCAAAGACAAATACCAGGCTGGGCTCGATGCAATCGACGACTCAAAATGGGACAAGGCACGGCAAACTTTCGATGAGCTTGTCCAGAATGGCGCCTCGAATGCGGATGCAGCGTTGTATTGGCGGGCATATTGCGAAGACAAACTTGGGCGCCGTTCGGACGCTCTCGCCAGCATTACTGATCTCGAGCACAAGTATCCACAGAGCCACTGGCAGAACGACGCGAAGGCGCTCGAAGTGCAAGTTCGCCACGAAACGGGTCAGCCGGTTTCGCCGCAATCTCAGAGTGACGAGGAATTGAAACTGCTGGCAATCAACGCCTTGATGCAGAGCGATCCCTCACAAGCGTTGCCACAATTGGAAAAGGTCTTGAGTGGCACGAGTTCGCCAAGAGTGAAGGAGCGCGCGCTTTTCGTTCTGGCGCAGAGCGGTACGCCGGAAGCGAACCAGATCCTCCTCCATATCGCCGAAGGCAATTCGAATCCTGAATTGCAAACAAAAGCGGTCAAGTACCTGGGTCTATTTGGAGGGTCAAAAGGAGTGGAGGCGCTCGGTCAGGTCTACGCGTCATCGAATGATGAAGAGGTCAAGCGTTCGATTTTGCAGAGCTTCATGTTGGCAGGGGCTCGCGATCGGTTATACGCGGCTGCCCAGAGCGAGAAAAACGCAGATTTGCAGCGCGAGGCAGTGCAGATGCTCGGTGTGTCGGGCGATCGCGACGATTTGTGGAAGCTTTATCAATCTACGCCACCGGAAGAGGTGCGGCACGCGATCCTGCAGGCGATGTTTATTTCGGGTGATGCGGATCACCTCGAGCAGCTTGCAAAGAGTGAAAAGGACGAGGACTTGCGAATCGCGGCCATTCGCGATATGGGGCTGATGGGCGGAGACCGCACTGCTTCGACGCTGCTCTCGATGTATGCGGGCGCCAAGGATCCCGGCACGAGCCGAGCGGTGTTGCAAGCGCTCTTTCTTCAAGGAAATGCGCAGGCCATCGTCGATATCGCGAGAAAAGAAACGGATCCCGAGATGAAGAAACGGGCAGTGGAAAAACTTTCGCTCATGCATTCGAAAGTTGCGACTGACTATCTGCTGGAAATCTTGAATAAGTAGGAGACGCCATGAGAATCACAAGACCATCTTTACAACTGCTTGTATTTCTGGGTTCCGGACTACTGTTTGGGCTGGCCGCTTATGCGCAGAGGCCGCAGCTTGTAAACGCAAAAGTTGAACCGCGGGCAGCCGAGGCGAATTTCACCGCGCAGCTCGCAAATGCGATTCGCAGCCAGCAGCAGCCGGCATGGCTTGGCTACTCGGTGCCTGCGGTTGCGGGCAACCAGATGTGCTGCCGCAATTATAGCGATGACGAGATGAATGGCTGCGGTATATGCCGCCTCGAAGGTGAGAACGATGGAACGTCCGTGCAATCGAATCGTTCGAACAGTGAGAACAAATCGCAAACGGTGAAACTCGACGGGCCGGAGCAACTGATCGTACTTCTGCGCGCAGAACATGGAGCAGTGGAACGCATACGCACGTTCTCCGAGGATTGCCAGCTTGACGCTGGCGGATTGCCGATCATCTGGTTCACGAATGTATCAGGCGCCCAGAGTGTGGCGGCGCTCACACCCTTTGCAATGTCCAGCGACGACACTAGGGAAGATCGCGTCGGTCAATCCGCACTTAGCGCAATTGCACTGACTGGTGACCCGTCAGCCGAGCACGCGCTTGAGGCTTTTGTCGCTTCTAGTCAGCCGAGTTCGCTTCGCGAGCAGGCAGCTTTTTGGCTTGGAGCGGCGCGCGGGCACGAAGGCTATGAAGTGTTGCAAAAGCTGGCGAGAGAGGATTCCAGCGACGACCTGCGCGCGAAGGTCGCCTTTGACCTTTACGTCAGCCGCGACCCTGGTGCGACAGACGTAATCATTCGCCTGGCGAAGAACGATCGAAGCTCCCACGTCCGGGAACAAGCTATTTTCTGGGTCGCGCAAAAAGCGGACCAGAAAGCCGCAGCAGCGATCACCGACGCGATCGAAAAGGATCCGGATACGGAGGTAAAGAAGCGCGCTGTGTTTGCACTGAGCCAGCTTCCTCGCGAGCAAGGCGTGCCGCTGCTGATCCAGGTGGCCAAGACGAATGCGAACCCCGCCGTACGGAAACAGGCGATTTTCTGGCTAGGGCAGTCGCACGATCCACGCGCGCTGGCGTTCTTCGAGGAGATTCTCGCGCGATAGTATTTTTCGCTTTCAGAACCGCAGAACCGCGCTGGCGCGGCCTAAAGGTCACATATCGGAAGGCGCGCCGCCGTGCATTTTGTATTCGTAGGGCGGTTCAGCGCCGAGCAAGTATCGAACAAAATAATCCCAGCGGCGGCGAGTCATGTACGGAGTGTCGTCCGCATATCCGTGCCGTTCATTGGGCAGCATGATCAAATCGAAGTCTTTGTTTGCCTTGATAAGCGCATCGACCACGAGAAGCGTATTGTACGGCGGAACGTTGTTGTCGATGGTTCCATGCGCGAGAAGGAGATGGCCCTTCAGGTTTTTTGCAATGAGTTGGTTGGCCTGACTATCATAGTTGGTCGTACCATCCGCGTTGTGCACCAACAGACCCTGCCATTTTTCACCCCAATCGTCTTCGTATTCTCGGTTGTCGTGGTTCCCCGATTCGGAGATTCCTACCTTGAAGAAATCGGGATAACGAAACATGGCGTCCGCTGTTGCGAAACCTCCGCCGGAGTGGCCGTAAATTCCCGCACGGTCGATGTCGATCCACGGATAGCGCTGCGCGAGTTGCTTCATGCCCGCTACCTGGTCAGGCAGAGTGTTGTCTCCCATATCGCCGAAATAAGCCTCGTGAAACTTCTTCGAGCGCCACGGCGTGCCCATGCCGTCGATTTCGACGACAGCAAAGCCCAGTTCCGCAAGCGACTGGCAGTCACCGCGCGCGACAGAGAAGCTCCTGCTGCCCACGCTTCCCGTCTGCGGGCCAGGGTAAATATGATTGATAATCGGATATTTTTTATTTGGGTCGAGGTTCGTCGGCTTGAACATTAGTCCGTACAGATCGGTAACACCATCGCGCGCCTTAACTGTAAACGGAACGGGCGGCTTCCAGCCGGTTGCGAGTAAATGTGAAATATCCGCCTTCTGGACTGTCGCGATGAGACTGCTATTCGCGTCGCGCAACACCGTCACTGGCGGAGTATCAGGCGTTGAATAGCTGTCGACGAAGTATTTCCCGGAATGCGAGAGTGCAACCTCGTGATTCGCATTTTCGGGAGTCAAAAGTTTCAAGCCGCTGCTGTCAAAACCGATGCGATACAAGTGGATGAAATAAGGATCCCTTCCCTTCTCTTTCCCGACTGCCAGGAAGTAAATCAGGCGATTCTTTTCATCCACTCTGAGGACTTGCGTTACATTGCCTTCGCCAGTGGTGATTTGATTCTTGAGCTGTCCCGTCTGGAGATCATAGAGGTAAAGCTGCCCCCAATTGTCACACTCGGAGAACCAGATGACTTCATTCGACGCAGGCAGGTAACGCCAGTTCACCGCGCCGTTTCCAGATTCGTAGAATGTAGAAACGTCTTCATGCATTACGTCGCGGATTTCTCCCGTTGCGGCATCCGCCACACGGAATTGCTCATGCTTGTGGTCGCGTGATGTCGACACAAAAGCAACGTGAGTCGAATCCGGACTCCACTGCACGTCCGACCACTCTCCGGGTTGGCATGCCACGTCATCGCAAAGTGTTGAGCGATGTTGGTCTGGCGGCATCTGAAAGCGAATAACGCGGCGACCGTCGAGGTCAATCACTACTCGCTGGATTGTGGTGACTATAGGATCGCCCGGAAGCGGATACTTCCACTCTTCGAGAGTCGGGTGGCCCACTTGCGTGTGGACCAAGTACATTTCGCCATCGCCGCGCTGGTCCTGTTGATACGTAGCGATCTTCTTGGAGTCGGGCGACCAAAGAACAATTGGACGGTCGCTGTGGGTCCATCCTGCGTTGTCCGTGGCGTAACCAAAGTCCTTCACGCCATCAGTGGTCAACTGAATTTCTTTCTTACTGGCGACATCTCGCACCCACAAATTGTAGTCGCGAATGAAGACAGCGCTCTTCCCATCAGGAGACAGCGCCTCGTTGTGCGCAGCTGCAGCTTGCGCGGCGAGCGACTCACTAGGCGGCGCAAATCCACCCGCGCCGGTCGCGTCCTTGGCTGCGCATGTGTAGGCCTGCAGATTGCATTCCCAGCGCTTGCCTCGGATCGCAAACGAAATGCTTTGTCCGTCTTCGGAAAAACCGAGCACGCGACTGGGCAAATGGCGCGCATCGAAGTGTGCTCCCGTAGCCGCCGAGAGGGCGGAAGCGAGAGCTGCGTGATCAAACGCCGGTTTACCCTGACCAGTGGCCGCGTCGACAATCATGAATTCGCTGCCGTCGGGTGTTGTGGCTCTGTACCAAAAGCGATCATCGGAAAGCCACGTCGCGCGCTCGGCGCCATATACGAGCCGATTGACGTTGTACGACATGAACTTTTCTGCATGTTGATAGTCGGAATCAGTTAAGGCTTGCTTCGCATTCGCGACGCTTTCCTGCGCCAGAGACAAAGGAACACTCCAGACAATAACCGCGACGATTGCGCATACACCAACTGACCACTGGCCAATACGCAACTTCATCAAAGCCCCCATTTTGTGTTATCAATTGCGAAAACGATTCAAACGGAGCCTACGCAAGCGATGAAGTATCGCACCGTTCACAATCAACAGCAATGGGAACACACAGATAGCCGGAACGGAAATTTACGAAATTAATCTGCGGAATTCTCTGAGGAGCGCTGACCATCAACGCGAGATGCAGAGTGGACCTCACTTCGTGATGAGGACTTGCTCGTTTTCGATAAAAATGGTCGATACCAGGCAACCGCGGGGGAGAGAAAAGCTAAAAACCTTCCAAAAGTTTTCCGCCAGCCGCTGGCAATCCGAACTTCTTTGTTTCGTCTGTAAACAAATTCAACTTTTCCACGAAATTCGTCACCGAAAACCGGCGAATCCGCATCTGCGGTCGCGTCGCCCTTCGTGATAAACGAGGTGTTCTCATCTTGTCCGCTATTGCCGCGAATCGCCAGCACGCGATGCATACACAACGTGCCATTTTTTTCGAAGACAACTACGTCGCCTCGACGAACGTCGAACATTCGTACCCGTCGAAGAAAAACGATGTCGTCCTCGCGAATCCATGGGGACATGCTCTTTCCCGAAACCTTGAGGAACGCCCAGCCTCTTTTCTGGAGAGCCGCTGCAACGTCAGCAACGCATCTTGAACACAGGTGATTCGACGCCGGGCCCCCCGCTGACGAACTATTGAACGAGTGCGCTTGTGTATGCATTGCGTCGGTTTTAGTCGCCACGTCTTCGATCTCTTTCACAGTTGCGGCGTAATTTGCACCAGGTTATTCATCGCGGTGGTCAACAGAGGCCTTCTTTTGTTTTGCGCGTGCCACGCGCTTACAGGATTTGTGACGCCTGCTACTCGCGCCTTCATCTCAGCAAGTTCACAGGCGCGTTCGTAAGCGCCGAGCAAGTCGCCGCCTTCCATCTGCGCCAATCCCGGGCATCGTTCGCAGTGCTTTCGGATCGAACAGTTTGCACAAACTTGCAAGTCGCTATCGCGGACGGCACGGACGCGCTCAAATTGCGGGGCATGCCGCCAAATCTCTTCGAATTTTTCCGTGCGCAGGTTGCCGGCAGCAATGGGCATCTGAACACATGGATACACGTCACCGTAAGGAGAAATGTAACAAGTGTTATGTCCCGCGCTGCACGGGATGCCGTCATAAGCATCGCCCTCCATACCGCTGGAAACCGCGCTACCGATGTTCGGCTCCGCCGCCGCATCGAGACCCGTTTTGCCTTGCAAGGTGGGATCTTGCATTACGTCAATCAGATCCTCTGCGCTATTTCTCAACGCCAGGACGCTCGTGTCGCCGTCAAGCTTTGGCGTGATGGTCATATCGATGACATAAGAAATATCGAGCTCGTCCGCCAACGCGCGAAGCTGCCGAAGACCCGACAGATTCTGTTTCATAAGCGGGCAGGCAATCTTCACGCGCAAGCCTTGCGCTTTAAGAAACTGAATTGCCCGCAATGATCTCGCGAACGAGCCCGAGACTTTGGTGATGGCGTCGTGAATCTCCGGGTCAGCACTGTAAACACTGACTTGAACTTGCCGGATGCCAAGCGCGCGCAGCCTGGCGGCGCGGGCCGCCGTAATCATCAATGCATTCGATTTCAAAGCGATATCGAAATGCAGGCCTTTGGCGAATTCCAGAAGTTCGAAAAAATCCTTGCGAAGAAAAATCTCACCGCCGCTGAATGTCAGCATCAGCGTCCCTGATGCGGCGAGCTGAGTCAAAATGTTCTTGATTTCGGCGGTTTTCAACTCACCGTAGTCTTCGTGATCCAGGTAGCAGTGTACGCAACGCTCGTTGCAACGATACGTCACATCGAAATGCACACTGAAGGGCACGGAGCCTGTCATGCTCCGACGGATCACGCGGTCCATTACGGGTGTGTCGCCCATTAGTGCAAGCTAGCTTGTTACAAGCCCTTTCTGCAGAAGCATTCGCAGAAGTTCTTCGGTATCTGACCTTGCCTGTGACGCCTCAACACAAAATTCTATGCTAAGCAGATTCGCAATCTCGCTCACGCTGCATCCACGATCGGCTTGTTTCCAGATGAAGCTGGCGGTTTCGTTTAACTCGTGGACCACGCTGTCTTCCGGCGAGATCACCACAACGCGGCCCTCGATCTCCCGCCATGCCAACTGTGGATTCAATCTAATCGTTTCTGCGCTCACGCCGTAATCACATTCCAGAAACCGCGATCTTTGCGAAACCACAAACGGTAGCATGGAATCGACCCGACGAACTCGCTCAGCAAACCGAGCAACTTCTCCGTCATTTGACGCTCTTGCGAGAAGAATAGGATGTTTGGCAGCATCGCCCGCAGGGCTTCCGGCGTAGAGACCCTTTCCACGCGGTCCTCGGTTGCTTGGCTCAGAAAATAAAGTCCTGCGATCGGCGCATGAATGTTGACTCCCTCTGCGCGAAATTCGCCCCAGAATGGAGTGCCGAACGCATGCCAGCCGCCATCGACGTACCTCAGAAGCGAAATTTCGTCGGTGAGAACTGTGCCTTTGGGAGACAACGACGCCACCGTACTCTTTCCGGCACCGGACCTGCCAGTGAATACGTATGCGCGCCCGTTGTTAACGACTGTGGCCGCATGCAGCAGAAATCCACGCTGCTGTGCAAGGAGCATCGACAGAAGGATGCGCACCAGCGAATCCAGCCCATATTCATGCCGAACGCCCTCAAAATGGGCTTGTGTATCGGTCAATCGCAGTGATGAGTTTTCCCACGCGTATGCGAATTCGCTACTGTGCAGTGATGTGCTGGTAGTTCCGTCGCCGTTCGCGTCCCCACAATTCATGAAAACCGGCAGTCCGTCGCGGGCTTCCTCAAGAAATTGCCCGTACCTGAGGCGTGCCTTTTCGCGCAGATCCGTTTCGGGGATGTACAGGCGCAACGGCACGTTCCCTATGGAAACGCCCAGTTGTTCCGAAGAATACATGCCAATCTTCTCGCTTTAGCGCGACTCATGGCGACACGATATAGGGTCGCCTCATGCGTCTAATCAAAGAGTAGCCCCTGGACTGCCTCTAAACAAGAAATATGAAGATGGTTTACCTCAGAGCACGTAACCAATCGCATTATAGGCTTCATTTATTTAGTGCAACCGAACGTCTGTACTTTCGCCAGAGACGCAGCGGTCGCAGAAACGCGTACGTTACGCCGCGAATTCGCGCATTGGGAGCTGCGACCCAATCTTCTTCGGCGAGGGTAGTCGAAAGCCGCAACCAATAAGATGTCCCTTTCCAAATTGACTGGACCATTCCGATCCGATAGCGCGAACGCCACACTATGCCTTGTGGATGTTTTTTCTGATAAAGCAGTCGCCTGCGCAACTCGCTTCCAATCCTTGCAGCCACGCGATCTCTTTCTACATTCTGCAGAATGTCCGCGGGGACCTTCGATTCGAAGATTGCGCGTGCGAGCCATAAACCGAGCCTAAGCATTCTTTCTGCATCACATTTTCTCGCTTCAGTTAGCACGCGCTTCCAATCTGCAGCATCGAGCCTGTCGACAATCCCCGCAACGTCGGCAATCCAAATCAGGCGCGACCAGAAATCCTTGGCCCCGTGAACACAAAGCATCAGGAGCGTATCGGCCCAGCCAAAGGTTGAAATCTGCCGTCCGTTCAACGTCACTTCCATCGAACGACGACTCATATCTTCGATGTTCGGAAGACGTGGGAAGTGGCGTAAAGTCCCTGCCGTGTGAACCTCGACCATCGCGCGATTCACTTTGTGCACGAAAACATATTCCCCGGGAATGTGGACGTCGGCCCCTCCCGAGGACTGAACCCGCTGGAACTTGGGCTGATATCCGAGCCGTGCCATTTCTTTATAAACGCTGGATATGAATCTTTGCGGTACGACAAAGTCGAGGTCATCGAATTGACGGAGCAACGGATTGGCATAAGCCATCTGGCTCAGGACTGGACCTTTGTAAGGCAGCGCCAGAAGCTGCTTCTCGGAAAATCGATCAATGATCCTCAGTAGCTCAGCGGTCAGAAAAAGCGCACGGACAGCATTCTGGCGATTCGCTTCACGGAAATTCGGCGGGAGCAAGCTGGAAGGCCCAAGGTGTTCACATAGCAAGGGAAGGAGACCACTCTGGGTTGCCAGCGCAAAGAGAAGTTCCCAATCGATCGACCCTTGGAGAATCGCTTTCAGGCGCGCGGCGTGTGCAGCATCAAGCCCGCGACGGGCGCAACACAAAAGCAGTTCAATTTCGGGTTTCAGCTGTTTCTCGGATTCTCGCGTTCGCATCGTGCTTCCGTTTGCTGCTATGAACAAAAGCACACACGATTTTACCCTGAAAGGCCTCCACGCGAGCCCCTCGCACGATTTACAGTCGACTGAATGCTTGCGTCAAATCAATCTTCAAATCCTCGACGTCTTCTATCCCGGCGGACAGACGAATGAGATTGTCTGTGATTCCCAGTCGCTCGCGCTGTTTCGGAGAAAGATCACGGTGAGACGAAATCGTTGGATAAAGCACAAGGCTTTGTACATCTCCTAGCGACGTCGCTTTCAAGAATAATTCCAGTGAATCAACGAAGCGAAAGACTTCATCGCGTCCTGCATCCCGAATCTTGATTGAGAGCACTCCGCCCGCTCCATGTCCACCAAATAGGTTCGTAAGCAGCTCATGATCTGGATGCGCCGGAAGTCCCGGATAGAATACTTCCTCTACGCGCGGATTTCTGCCGAGCCATTCCGCCAAAACTTGCGCGTTTTCACATTGACGCGCAAAGCGCAAAGGCAGCGTCTTCAATCCACGAAGCGCAAGCCACGCTTCGAAAGGCCCAAGATTGCTGCCAACGAGCCGCGCCATGTGACGAACCTCGCTGGCAAATTCCTCGCCAGTGATTACAATGCCTCCCATCAAATCACCATGCCCGCCGAAATACTTCGTAGCGCTATGAATCACGAAATCGGCGCCGTGTTCAAGCGGCCGGAGTAACAGCGGAGTCGCGAACGTGTTGTCTACAATCACACGCGTTTTGTGCGCATGCGCTTCTTTGACAAGCGAAGGCAAGTCTGGAATACGCAGCAGCGGGTTGGTCAGGCTTTCGAGCAAAAGCACGCTGGGCTTCGACGCCCACAACTGTTCGCGTCCGGCTTTTGTAAAGACATCCACGAAGTCAATCTGCGCTCCCCATTTCGAGGCAACGTCCAGAAGAAACTTCACCGTGACGCCATACAGGTCCCGCGACGCCGCAATTCGACTACTCTGCTCGACCCCCGCAGCCAGGAGTGCCAGTAAAATCGCGGACATTCCTGACGCCGAGCTCACCGCCAACTGACCACCCTCAAGCAACGTGACTGCCTCCTCGAACGCTGCATTGGTGGGATTCCCATGCCGTGAATACGTGAAGCCCGTACGGTCTCCACTGCTGATCGCCTCGATGTCGGCGAGATGGTCGTAGAGAAAGGTGGACGTACTGTATATGGGGGTGGACATCGGTATAAAGCCGTCCGGCTTCGCGCGCTCTCCCGCATGCACGGCTTTTGTCGCCAGGCGTTTGTTCTGTAGGTTCTGGATCACAAGGAATCTCCTTCGTCACGAACGCGAAAATGACCATGCTATCGGCCCACGGCGACGAAATCAACGCAGACGGCAGGAATACAGATGCAAAGAAGTTAGAGTAGTTTAAAAGAAGAACTACCGCTCGACCGCCTGATCAAGCGTTTCACGGACTTTCATAGCGAGGGAATTTAGCGTGAACGGTTTTTGGAGGAGGACCATGCCGCGTCCTAGGAGTCCGTGATGCACGATTGCTTCGTCTGTGTAGCCTGACATGTAGAGCACGCGAATATCGGGCCGCAGCTTTTGCATCTCTTCAGCCAACTGCCGGCCGCTCATGCCCGCCATCACGACGTCAGTAAATAACAGTTGAATCGCGCCCTCGTGATTGCGCGCCAACTTCAGCGCGTCCTCCGCGTTCTGGGCTTCGAGAACCTCGTAGCCCTCTTGAGTCAGATACTCACGCGCCAGATCGCGAACGCCCTTTTCGTCCTCGACCAGCAAAATCGTTTCGCTGCCACGCCTCGTTTCCTTGATGACCTTTTTCTGAGGCTGGCGATCTTCGTCTTTCGCGCGGGGCAGATAAACCTTGAACGTTGCCCCCTTCCCTGGTTCGCTATAAACCCAAATATAGCCTCCGCTCTGTTTCACAATTCCGTATACCGTAGCAAGGCCAAGGCCCGTGCCTTTGCCCTTTTCCTTCGTTGTAAAGAATGGCTCGAAAACGTGGGCCTGTGTGGCCGCGTCCATTCCCGTACCTGTATCGCTCACCGCCAGCATCACATATTCGCCCGGCTCGACAACCGCGTGGCGTGCATAAGAGCTGTCCAGTTCAACATTCTCGGTTTCGATCGTGAGTTTTCCACCGTTCGGCATCGCGTCGCGTGAATTCACGGCGAGGTTCAGGATGACCTGCTCGACCTGACTGCGGTCGGCGCGCACTTTCCACAGATCAGCGGCATTCTTTGTCGCCAATTCGATGTCTTCTCCAATTAGCCGCCGCAGGATTTTCTCCATATCGGAAACCACTTCCTGAACATTTAGAACTTGCGGGTCGAGCATTTGCTTGCGACTAAAGGCGAGCAACTGCCGTGTGAGACCGGCGGCGCGTTGCGAGGCGTCGTGAATCTGTTCGGCATTGCGCCGTAGCGGATGCTCTCCGCCCAAACGATCCAGTAACAGTTCCGTATAGCCTTGGATGACCATCAGGAGGTTATTGAAGTCGTGCGCGATTCCTCCTGCCAGACGGCCCACGGCTTCCATTTTCTGTGCCTGACGCAACTGCGCTTCGAGCTGTTTGCGATCCGTAATATCCAAAGCCATGCTGATGACGCCGACGACGATGCCATTCCCATCGCGCAACGGCTCCGCATGACATGCGTAAGAGCCACTTCCCCATTCGACGTGGAACGTTACAGACTCGCCCGCCAAAGCGCGCCGATGGGCGGCAATCGGCATGAAACTTCGATCATCGGTTTGAAAGTATTCGTAAAGTGATTTTCCAACGACTTCTTGTGGCTTGAGTCCAAGCCGTGACAACCCGGCACCCACTGAAGAAGCGAATCGAAGCTCAGTGTCCGTTGTCCAGAGAATGGCCGGCAATTGCTCGACGAGCACTCGAAGCCGCGCTTCGCTCTCTCGCAGCGCCGTTTCGCCGCCCTTGCGCTCAATCGCCAGCGCGATTTGCCCCCCCACTGAACTCAAAAATTCGAGGTCCCGGTGCGTGTACGCATTCGCGTCCTCATAATGCTGCACAACCAGAACACCGATCGTCGCCGATGGCGTGCGCAGAGGTACGCCAAGCCACGAAGGTGATGGCGTACCCACAAGTTCCACTTCTCCCTGTTCAGCGAGACGGTCGAAGACCGGCTGAGGAATCAACATCGCTTCCCCTTTGCGAAACACGTAGCTCGTGCAGCTGCGATCCAATGACTGCGGAGGAAATGCAGCATCGTACTTGTCCGCAAAGAAAGGAAAGCTAAACAGTCCGGTCGGCGGATCGTAGAGCGCCACGAAGCAATTCTCGGCATACAGCACACGCGAGAGCGCCTCGTGAATGCGGTGAAGCAGCTCATCGAGATTATCCGTCACGTTTGCTGCATGAATAATCTCGAACGAAACGTGCCGTTCTGCTTCAGCTCTCTTGCGCGAGGTCACATCCTCAATTGTTCCTTCGTAGTAGCAGACGCGCCCAATCACATTTCTTACGGCACGCGAGGTCTCGGAAATCCAAACCTTGCTTCCGTCCTTCCTGCGGACCAGCGTTTCGAGGCCGGCAACGAAGTCGCCTTTTTCCATGAAACGCTTGAATTCTTCACGCCGCGCAGGGTCCAGATAGAATTGGCGCCCAATGTCCGTGATCGCGTCGATCATTTCCTCTGGCGAGACATACCCAAACATGCGGGCCATTGCTGGATTGACACTGATGAACCGACCGTCTGGAGTAGATTGATAGATTCCCTCGACCGCGTTCTCGAAGATGCTGCGGAATCTTTCTTCTGCCTGTTTCTGCGCCCGCTCCGCGCGCTGGCGCGCCGTGATGTCCCGGAAGGTTACGACGGCTCCGATTACGTCTTTACCCTCGCGTATCGCGGTACTGATGAAATCGACAGGGAAACTCGAACCATCCTTGCGCCAAAAGACGTCTTCGGTTCCGTTTCTTGTTGCACCGTCTCGCAATACAGAAGAGATAGGACAGTCCGATTCCGGATAGCGCGCGCCGTCCGCTTTGGTATGGTGGCAAAGCTGGTGTACGTTCCGGCCGATAATCTCCTCAGGCTCACAGCCCAGCATGCGTGCTGAAGCTCGATTTACGAAAGTCAATCGTCCGCCGCGGTCCAGGCCAAAAATGCCATCGCCTGCCGAATTCAAGATCATGTTCGTTTGGCGGCTCAGTTTTAATAGTGCGCCCTCGGCTTCGCGACGCTCCGTGATGTCCAGCATGAAGCCGTGCATCAACGTCCGCCCGTCGCTCTCGCGCACCGCGATTGCGCGGTCCCTAAACCAAGCGAGGCGACCGTCACGGCTGTATATGCGATATTCGATGTCGTAATTTGTGCCGTGCTCGACGCTGTATTCTTCCGCCTCCATGACCCGCTCACGATCCTGCGGATGAACCTGCTTGAGCCAAAGACCCTTCGTCGCCATCCACTCTTCGGGGGAGAAGCCCAGCAGTGTGCCAATCTGAGGACTTACGTATTCCCACTTAGCTTCTAATCCAAATCCTGCAACGTAGGTAATCGCGGGGAGCTGTTCAATGAGTTGGCGGTAGCGCAGGTCATCGTTTTCTTGCTTTGGGAATGCTTCGCTCGCGAGTGTCTGGAGGATTTCGATATCGCCGTTGGTTTTGGGAAGCTCACGGATGGAACCGTTGCGCCCGTGGAACTTTGCAAAGGAGCCGTTTTTGCCGTTCGAAGGAGTCTTCTTAACTTTCTTGCGACCCAGCGTTGTGCTCTCCGTCTTCATGGGCATCAGCTTCATTCCAGCTCGGCGCAGGGATTTATGTCCAGAGACACACGCCATCAGTGATTCCGCAGAAAAGGGCATGGATCCCAAATTCGATTATTTGCGGCTTGCCAACCCTCTGCCTAGCATATATTTAGCGGTTTGTCAGAGGCGTCGGCAATGGTACGCGGGTACTAAGGTGTTTACTTGCAAACACCTGTGCATCGCACAGGCAGGCACCGGCTCAGGATTCAGTTGTGCGGTAGTGGTTCTGGAATCGCTTCCCCGTCTTTCCGCGGATCTGATGCGCCAAAATTCACCCCGGCGCTGAAGTTTCTCTCCGTCGCTTGGCCGCCTCCCATTCGTTCGGAAAAATCGCCGTCAACGCGAATCTGATGTCCGCGCTGCATCAATGCAGAGCGAACGTCGGCGGGGATACGGTCCTCAACGTCAACGTCGCAGCCGCCAAAGCTCGCCTTTGTGAAGCGCGCCGCTTCCATCGCAGCCTGGATATTCATACGGAAGTCGACGACGTTCGAAACGAATTGCGCGTGCGCTTGCGCCTGATTGAATCCGCCCATGATGCCAAATGCGATGCGCAAATCGCCTTTCGCCATAAACGCAGGAATAATCGTATGCAGGGGCCGCTTGTGTCCGACCAGCACATCCGGAGAGCCATCTTCCAAATTAAATAAAGCGCCGCGGTCCTGAAGCGCGAATCCTGTTCCGTCGGCGACCAATCGTGAGCCAAACTCCTCGAAATTGCTCTGGATCAGCGAGACCATGTTTCCTTGTGCATCGACCGCGGTCAGGTACGTCGTATCGCCCGCAGGAGGCATACCGGGCTCGACATTACAATTTGCTTTCGCCATGTCGATAAGCTTGGCGCGGTCGCGCGCGTATTCATCGGACAAAAGCCCGGCTACTGGAATTTTGCTGAACTTCGGATCGCCAATATATTTTCGCAAGTCGGCGTAGGCGAGCTTCTTGGCTTCGATCATAACGTGAAGAGCATCCGCTGAGTTGTGGCCGTACTGCGAGAGCGGGAATTGCTGCATGAGGTTCAGCATCTCCAAGGCTGCGATTCCCTGCCCGTTTGGCGGCAGCTCGTAAACTGTCCAGCCATGATATTCCGTCGAGATTGGCTCTACCCATTCGCTCGAGTAATCCGCCAAGTCCTCCGCTGTCATCGCGCCGCCTTCGCGCTTGGAGAACTCGACGATGTGCTGCGCAATTTCTCCCTTGTAGAAGGCGTCGCGCCCGCCATGCGCCACCGCCGCGAGCGAACGCGCCAGATCTTCATTTCTAAAAACCTCGCCGACCTTCGGAGTTTGCCCTTGCATCAAGTAGACGCGCGCGGTTTCGGTATTCTGCGCCAAAAAGCGAGCCGCACCGGCCCAATACATCGCGTCCCACTCGGGGACAGGAAAGCCTTCGCGCGCATAGCGAATTGCCGGCGCAAGGTCCTGCGCGAGATTCAATTTGCCGAAACGGCTCAGCAATTTCGACCAACCGTCAACCGCGCCCGGCACCGTGACCGAATCAATGCCAAACGACGGCATCTTAGTGATACCTTTTGACTTCAGAAACTCGGGCGTCAGTCCCTTAGGCGACCAACCACTGGCATTGAGTCCATAAAGCTTTCCACTCTTCGCGTCATAGACAATCACAAACAGGTCGCCGCCCATGCCATTCATCATCGGCTCGACAACGCCCATTACTGCGTTGGCCGTAACTGCGGCGTCGATCGCGTTGCCGCCGCGCGCCAAAATCTGAGCGCCGGCCTGTGCTGCGAGGGGGCTCTCTGCGGCAACAATGCCGTATCGCGTTGTCACCATGGAGCGGCCTTGCGAACGATCCTGCGCGCCAGCAATGGTCGCTACGGCTGCCGTGGCCAGCAAGAGCAAACACACCTGTATGCTTGTCCTTCTCATTCCTGAGGTTCTCCTAACCCTACTTCACTTCTTCGGCCGCGACTCTGGAGGAACCATGCCGTTGTTCCGATAGTAAGTCACCAAATTCCCGAAGTGTTCGCCAGAGTGCTCGATGATGCCAACCCAATTCCCTAGATTCTTGATGGCGCCAGTGTTTCCTCCAGCCTTCAACGCGGCATCGCCATCGGCAAACGACTTTTTGACGAAGGCAACAATTTGCTCCTTCGTTTCATACCCTTTCGGATCATCCTGAAGATCCTTTGTGCTCTTGCCTGTCGCAGGGTTAATCGCGAAATAGTTTGAGGCTGCGATGTGCACCAGAATTTGGCCAAAGGAGCGCACCTGATCATTTGGCCGGTAGGAATACTTGTCCTCAGGCCAATCTTCAGCCATGGCAATTATTTTGCTCCCGATGCCATCCCAATTCCTCTGAAGAACCTGCTCCGGGCCCGGAGCAGGTTTTGCGGCTGATTGGGCCTTCGCAGCACTTGCTCCAATTACGAGGCCGACGAACCCGAGCACTGCAATCCACACCGATGTCTTCTTCATCGCCGTTCCCTCTCTAAAGCGAACTTTGACACACCCTATGGGGCCATAGCCTACCCGTCCGTAATTCTTCTGTCCAGCATGAGTGGCAAGTCGGCCTCTGGATAGCTTTCAGAATTCTTTGCTCGACAGTTGGTGATGGTGATTCTCTCCGCTAAAATGGATCTGCAGTCCTTTTTGGAGAATGGAACTGGCACCTTTGGACAAAGATAATCTAACCCACACGCATGTGGCCGAAGCCACAGCTTCAACAACGCCGCTCGCCGCCGATATCGACCTGATTGTCCGAGCGGAACATCCGAATCCATTCAGCATTCTCGGCCCGCATGGCACGGCGAAGGAACACGCCATCACCATCCGAGTGTTTCGCCCAGAAGCGAGTAAGGTCGCCGTTCTTTGGGGCAGCAATCGCCAAGCATACTCAGCGGCGCGCCGCGATCCGGCTGGCTTCTATGAGGCCGTCATCCCCGCGACAGGCGGCCTAGCCCCAACCGAAATCTCGCCATCCGCCTACCAGCTTCGCATTACTGAATCCGATGGCGAAACATGCGAAACGTATGACCCTTACGCATTTCCGCCGCTGCTGACCGACTACGACCTTTACCTTCTCGGCGAAGGCACGCACTTCCAGAACTACGAAAAACTCGGCGCGCACGTGCGCGAAATCGACGGAGTCCGTGGAGTTCATTTCGCCGTTTGGGCGCCCAATGCGATGCGCGTCAGCATCGTGGGCGATTTCAACCGCTGGGATGGCCGCGTCAATCCCATGCGCAGCCGTCCTACAGGAATTTGGGAAATCTTCATGCCTGGGTTAAGCGAAGGAGATTTTTACAAATTTGAGATTCGCTCGCGCACAGGCGAGATGCTCACACTGAAGGCCGATCCCTATGGATTTGCTGCTGAAGTTCGGCCGAAATCGAGCTCCGTCGTAGTTACGCTGGACGGCCACGAGTGGAACGATTCGGACTGGATGAGCGGTCGCGCGCATTTCGACTGGCAGCATCAGCCGATTTCCATTTACGAACTGCACTTCGGCTCCTGGCGGCGCCATCCGGACGGTAACTGGCTCACTTACAGCGAAATGGCCGACGAGCTAATCCCGTACGTCAAGCAAATGGGATACACGCATATCGAATTGCTCCCCATAACCGAGCACCCGCTCGATGCCTCGTGGGGCTACCAAACGATTGGCTACTTTGCCGTCACCAGCCGGTACGGCTCACCGCATGAGTTCATGGATTTCGTGGATCAGTGTCACCGCGCAGGAATTGGCGTTCTTCTCGACTGGACCCCCGGTCACTTCCCGCGGGATGGCCACGGACTCTCCTATTTCGATGGCACGCACCTTTACGAGCACGCAGACCCTCGCCGCGGGTCGCATCCCGACTGGGGTACGCTCATCTTTAACTATGGCCGTAACGAAGTGCAAAATTTCCTCCTTTCCAACGCGCTCTTCTGGCTAGACAAATACCACATCGACGGGCTGCGGGTGGATGCCGTCGCCTCTATGCTTTACCTCGATTATTCGCGGCGAGAGGGCGAATGGCTGCCCAACCAGTTCGGTGGGCGCGAAAATCTCGAAGCCATTGCGTTCCTGAAGCGCATGAACGAAGTGGTTCATCAGCGCCATCCTGGCGTGCTGACTGTCGCGGAAGAATCCACTGCGTGGCCAGCGGTCTCTCGTCCCACATATCTTGGCGGCTTGGGGTTTGACCTGAAATGGAATATGGGCTGGATGAACGACGCTCTGCGCTACTTCGCACTCGACCCGATTCACCGCAGATTCCACCACGGCGAACTCACCTTCTCCATGCTCTATGCTTTCAACGAGAATTTCGTTCTTCCGCTTTCCCATGATGAAGTCGTCCATGGCAAACGCTCGCTCATTGCCAAAATGCCGGGCGATGATTGGAACAAGTTCGCTAATCTGCGTCTGCTTTTCGGATACATGTATTCGCATCCGGGCAAAAAGCTGCTCTTCATGGGTTCAGAGTTGGCTCAATGGGGCGAGTGGCGAGAGAACGGCAATCTGGATTGGAATCTGTTGCAGTATGAGCCTCACCGCGGCATCCAGCGGCTGCTAACGGACTTAAACGCGCTCTATCGGCGTGAGCCGGCTCTGCACGAAGTGGAATTCGATTGGCCCGGCTTCGAATGGTTGGAAGTGCATGACGCCGATGCCAGCGTCCTCGCCTTCATTCGCCGTGCGCGCCGCCCCGAGGACTTTCTGGTCATCGTCTGTAACTTTACGCCGGTCCCACGTGAGAATTACCGCGTTGGCGTTCCAGAGAAGGGCTTCTATCAAGAAATCATGAACACGGACTCCTCTTTCTTTGGAGGAAGCAATGCCGGCAATACCGGTGGCGTCGCCGCCGACCCCGTGCCCTGGAATGGCCGACAATTCTCCCTAAAGCTAATTCTTCCCCCTCTTTCGGTCCTTATCCTCAAGCCTAAGCGCGATTGAAAGCTTCTGCGCGGATTTCACTTTGAAATCATCGAACTGGGAACTTTTTCAGCGCCCCCTGCGTAACATGAGTGACCGCCCAGGAGGCGCTCACCGATGAAAACAGCTCTCTCCACCCTAGCGTTGCTTTTTGCAGCCACCGTTGTTGCAGCCGCTCCCCCAGAGCATTACCTGCACGTCAAAGTCGACGGCAAAAACACGAAGGAACTCGTCCGCGTCAACATGCCGCTTTCCCTGATCGAGAAGATCATTCCAGCAATCAATCAAAATCAATTCCACAACGGCAGAATCGAAGTTGGCGATTTCCACACGAACGATGTCGACTTAAGGGCGATTTTGAATGCCGTGAGCTCGGCGCCCGATGGCGAATTCGTGACCGTTCAGAAGCCTGACTGCAACATTCGCGTCGCCAAAGAGAACGGGCAGATGATCGTCCACATCATCAACAAAGAGGACGGCGAAAAAGCCGACGTGACCGTTCCCCTCGCAGTGGCTCAAGCTTTGGCTTCAGCGGCAAACGACCACCAGTTCAACGTCGAAGCCGCCATTGAGGCGCTCGACCGCGCTGGCGAGAGAACTCTGGTCACAGTTACGGACAATGACGAAACCGTTCGCGTCTGGATCGATTCGCAGAATACATCCGAGTAGCGGAGCACGGCTGCTACTTTGAAAGGAGGAAAGCAAAATGCTTCTGTTCGGCAAAATTGGACTGGGATTCATGGGAACGATTCTCGTGGGCGGCGCCGTCGTTTCAAGTGAGGGCTTTATTCACGTCAAAGTGCACGAGAAGCAGACCAACGGCACGCACCTCTCCTTTGTTGTTCCGGCGATGATTATGCCGTTGGCGGTGCGCTTTGTTCCGCGGCACGACTTGAGGGATGCTTCGGCGAACATGCAACAGTACATGCCCGTCATCGACGCGGCCATTTCGGGGCTCGCTGACTGCGCCGACGGTACACTCGTCGAAGTGGTCGACTCCGATACCCATGTTACTGTGGTCAAGTCGGGCGGCTCAATCGTGGTCGACGCGGACGATCAAGGGGAAACCGTGCATGTAGCTGTGCCGTTGCGAGCTACCAAAGCAACTTTGGATGAAATTGCCGCCGCGAACGGGCCAAGCTAAACCGCGGGCCGACCCACGCAACGACTCAGTGTGGAAGAACAACTAGGCCCGCGCGTCCTTGGCAGGTATCCAGTAGACTTCCTCGCGTATCGCGTCCTTGGCGAAACGGCGTCGCTGGAGGATGCCTTTGCTGTTCTCGATCATCTGGGGATGCCCGCAGAGATACGCAGTGGTATTCGTTCCCTCAAGCCCCCAAAGATCGGCATATTTTCTAACCAGATCTTCGGCTCTGCCGGTTTCGCCCTTCCACTCTGCGTCCTCCCAAGGGCGGCTAATCGTTGAGACGTAAGTGAGCCAGGGGGCCGCTGCGGCAACTCTTTCGAATTCCTCACGGTAGCCGAACTCCCAAGAGCGGCTGGCAGCGTTGATCACGAACAGCCGATGGTCGCCGGTGAACTTACCTTCACGCCAGTCCTTCTCAAGCGAACGGATGTAACTGACAAACGGCGCTATGCCCGTAACTGTGCAAAGCAAGAGGTGATTCTTTCGTCCGCTCTTCACATCCAGAGTGAATCGCCCCTTCGGAATCTTGCGCATCGCAAGCTGAGCGCCAACTTCCAGACGGTAAAGTAGAGGAGTCAGCTCGCCCTGAGGCACCAGCTCAATGAAAATCTCCAATTCCTTTTCATGCGGCGCTGAAACGATCGAATACGCACGCTCGAGCAGCTTTTCCGAAGCCTCGACGCCGAGGGTGGCATACTGCCCGGGCGCAAACCGAAATTCCCCGCCGGGATCGATATGAACAATCCACAAATCGTCCGCTACATTGCGGCGCCGCGTGATTCGCGCCCGAAAGAACTTGTCTTCAGAAAACTGCATTCTATTCTCGCTTCTCGGAGCGCCTTACTAAACCGCATGGACGGCCATGTGTCAAATAAAAGAGGCGCCCCAATTGCTCGAGCGCCTCAGATTCTGCCGTTCCTGAATTCCACGTTCTTCGCGGGGAGCTAGTCCCCGTTACAGTTCTTGACCATCCTTGCCAACCATCTTGCGCAAATCAAACTGCGTATTCAGATGCATTTGCTTAGTCTTGCAATCGAATTGCGCCTGCTTGTCATTTCCACCAATCAACGGCTGGCCATTGGTGCCCTGTTTCGGAAACGAAAAGAACACCATTTGAACCTTGCCGTCATCACCTTTGGTGATTTTTATGGTCGAGGGATTCACTTTTTCCTTGGCTGGTTTCACTTCAAGATAGACCTCTGATTTCAGGCTTTCTTCGGTCTCGCTCGCAAAAGGAGTCATGTCCTGCCCATAAACCACCACGTCGTAAGTGCTTGGCGTTTGATTCACATACTGTTGTACTTGGGCTTCGGAGAAATGGCCGCTCAACTGGGCGCTCCGGGCTACCGCCTCACGTTCTGTAAGCGCGGAATTCCACCGCACAAAAAAGCCTGCTTCTTGTTCCTGCGGCACCTGAGGAGCATTTTGCTGGTTGCTTCCTCCGTAACCACCACCTCCAGATCCACTCGCCGACCCGCCGCCCATCGAGCCCGGGCGCTGCTGGGTTTGCGTCTGCTGTTGATTCTGCTGACGCTGTGTATTCTGCCCTCCGGCAGGCTGGGCCATTTCGCCTTTGTCCCACGATGCCATAACAGTAGTGCGCTTCACCCAAGGCGAATTCGTCAAAATCTCTTTCAGATCATTTTGATCCCACTGCTCGTACGGCTTCGTCTTCCAAGCGTCATTTGCTGCATATACGAGTCCCGCAACAATGAAAATTAGCGCCAAGGTTATCGTTTTTTGCATGTCCCCCTCCCGTTGCGCCGCTCAATCGCACCTTCCAAGCCTTGCGCTTGACGCGACAGCAGTGTTCGGCCGGATTCCTTATTGTTAACAGATTGGATGCTTCAGCGCAATCGGAGGTCAGCGCGGACTCTCGCTCATTCGCGCATGGCGTGACAACCTTTCGAGGCGGTAAATCGGTTTCTGGTGAGCTTCAAAGTAGTTGCGCATCATCAGTTCACCAACAAGGCCAACAGCAAGAAATTGCAATCCAAACAAACACAACAACATGCCCAAAATCAAAAGCGGCCCGTGCTGAACGAAAAGCTGAACGTGAGTGATGATCTTCTCCGCAAATAAAATCAATAGAATCAGCGCTCCGGTAACAAAGCTGATGACTCCAGCCGGCCCGAATAAGTGTAACGGTCTCAACATGTACCGCAGCATGAAGCGGATCGTAATCAGATCGAAAAATACCCGAAACGTGCGCGAAATGCCGTAATGCGATTTCCCTTGGGGCCGCGGAATGTTCTTTATCGGAACTTCTAATACTTTCGCTCCATTCAGCGAAGCCAGCGCCGGAATAAATCTGTGCAGCTCGCCATAGAGCCGCACATCCTTAATGGTTTCGCTGCGGTAAGCCTTAAATGTTGTGCCGAAGTCGTGTATGTTCACGCCCGACAGTTTGGCCATCAACCAATTCGCGACCCTCGAAGGTATCCGCCGGAAAAATAGGTTGTCGACCCGCTTCTGACGCCATCCACTCACAATGTCTGCATCGGTCGCCTCGAGCGTATCAATCAGCCTGGGGATATCGTTGGGGTCGTGCTGCAAATCTCCATCCATGGAGAGCACGATTTCACCAGCGGCATGGTCGAATCCCGCCGCGAGCGCGACTGTTTGCCCGTAATTTCGCTTTAGACGCAAAACAGCGACCCGCGAATCCAATTCCGCCAGCTCAGCGAGGATTTCCGGAGTTGCATCCGTGCTGTGGTCATCCACAAAAATAAACTCCACAGGTTCATACCGGCTGCTCATGATCGCTGAGAGCCGCTGATGCAGTTCGCGGAGCGATCCCGCTTCATTCAATATTGGGATCACCACCGAATACTTCGTCTGAACGCTCTCGTTTCCGCCGCCTGATCTCAATTCAAACCTCGATAATCCATTAATTTAATTCCCTGCTGCTCAATCGCCTCACGAACGGAGGGGTCTGTGAGTGCTTCCAATTCTGTTTCGCGCTCTCTCTTGAGCCTGGTCCTGGAACGCTCCAGCTCGTCATCGTATTCTCCCGGATGACACATTAGCTCGTTCACGCCCTCCTGCATGGACTCAAGCACGGACAAAATCGACTCGCGATTCAAACGCCCCGTTGCTGTAACCCCCCAAAAATGGTCCGGCGTTCGGATGCCACGGGTTCGCACCAGCTTTTGGAATTGCGGTTCGGCAGTTCCGGCCAAGAGCGCCTTCGCGCTCTGCTTGAAAGAGCCCCAGCCATCTGTAAATGCGGATTTTACGAGCGCACCCGCGCGTTCGAAAGGATTCCTCACGCAGTGAATCCCGAACTCATCAGCCACTCGTACCACCTGCTCCATAACTCGCGGATGGGAATGAGTATGTTTGTGAGAATCGAGATGCGTTGGCGTAATCCCTGCATTCATAACCTTTGTGACTTGAGCGCGAAGCTCGCGGGCAATATCCTCTCCCCGGACTGCGCCGGCCAGCAACTTAGTGGTAAGAATTCCAACTGTCGCGGGCAGATTTCCCTCGGCATCGGCAAGTGACGGAACGGCATTTGCCATCTCCGTGGAAACCCCATCAACTAGAACCAAATGACATCCCACGCCCAGTTCAGGATTCTCCTTCGCACACTCTACCGCGTCGTCGAATGCACGGCCATTCGCCATAATCGTCGTGCTGGTGATAATTCCCTCGCGAAATCCGCGAATTATGCCCGCATTCACCCCGCGGGTATAACCAAAATCGTCGGCGTTAACGATCATTGCCTTCATGCAGCTTGCGATGGCGAATCATATCATGTCCCAAACTGGAGCCAGCGATGCTCGCGGTTCCTGTTTTTGAAAACGTCATCGCCCTTTGCCACGCGTCGCACGCGGAAAGTTTTCAACAGTTATGTTGAAAACCTTGTGGAAAATCCTATTCTCGCATTCTTAAGCACGGAGAATTCAAGGAGCTATGCTCTTTGCACAACGTCAGGGCAATTCCCTGTATTTTCTGCCAGGCAAATACCCGACAAACCTCTCTTTAATTTTTCAATTGGGAATCTTAGCGGAGAAATTTTTTGATGAGTTCCGACTAGTACCAGTGCGGCGGCTCTTGCAGTTTGATTTCGATCCGTTGGTGTTCTTGGTCCAAGTCGTAGTATTGGCCAAATGGTTTCCAGCCGGTCTTCACCACTTGAATGATGATCCTTCTCCGCGGGACATCTTTAACCTTGGCAACTCCCGCCATGTTCGTCTTCAGGTCAAATTCCATTTGTTTCGCGTGTCGAAGCATGCGCGGCTCGTCCCAACGCAGGTAAACGCTTGCATTGTCCACAGGAGCGTTCTTCGGTCCCGCAGTAACGACGATTTCCAGGCTCGTGACGGCATCCTTAGGATTCTCAGGCTTTGCACTATCCTTCGCGCCGTTTTGGGCAATCGCAACCGAAGATAAAAGAAGGAAAGCGGTCAGACCCGCAAAGGCCAATCCAAACGCATGTTGCTTCAAAATTTGTCGCTTATCCACTTTTCACGCCTGAAGGATTTATTCTCTCATATAAAGATGCTTCTCTAAGCAAGGACGCTTGCCGATTGACTGGCCGTATCGCCTGCGCTACCTTCAACGCGTCATTTTACGGCGGTCACCAGCTCCGGCGGCGCTTTCTTGGCTTTTATACCTGCGTCGGGATTTTCGCAACGGAAATCGTGACACCGCTTCTGCCCGGCGGAATCTTTCACAGAGACGCCTAAGCCTTCGGAATGCCGAGGAGGAGTTTGCGATGGGTTTTTCTACCGATGCCATACACGTAGGGCAGGAGCCGGACCCTTCTACCGGAGCGGTCGTCGCCCCCATCTATCAAACATCAACGTATGTGCAGCCATCTCTTGGAAATAACAAGGGATTCGACTACGCCCGTACCGCTCATCCGAACCGCAAAGCGCTGGAACACACAATCGCTAAGCTCGAAGGTGGCGTCGCGGCCTACGTTTTCACTTCAGGCATGGCTGGCATCGATTCGGTATTTCGTCTCCTGCGCCCGGGCGACCATGCGATTCTCTCCGAATCCGTCTACGGCGGAGTCTATCGTCTCTCAACCCAATTCCTTGTCCAGTTCGGCATGGAATTCAGCTTCATCGACACGTCCTGCGTTGAAAAAGTGCGCAACGCGATTCGCCCATCCACAAAAATGATTTATGTCGAGACGCCCACCAACCCCACCATGATTGTCAGCGACTTGGCGGCCATTGCGGCAATCGTCCGTGAAAAGAATCTTACGATGGTGGTGGACAACACATTTCTTAGCCCCTACTTACAGAAACCTTTGTCGCTCGGCGCTCATATCGTCGTTCATTCCATGACTAAGTATCTGAACGGTCATAGCGATTGCATTGGCGGTGCCGTGGTTCTGACCCGGAAGGAAGACGCCGAAAAGATTTTCTTCTTGCAGCGCTCCGCCGGTGCCGGCCTCGCGCCCATGGACTGTTTCCTTATTTCGCGCGGAATCAAGACGTTGGCTGTCCGCATGGAACGCCACGACGCAAACGGCATGGCAGTAGCCAAGTTTCTCGCTGGGCATCCAAAAGTGAAGCACGTTATCTATCCGGGCCTGCCGTCGCACCCGCAGCATGCCGTGGCAAAAAAGCAACAGCGCGGCTTCGGCGCGATGATTTCCTTCGATGTGGGCTCTTTGGAAGCCGCTCGCAGCGCGCTAAATAACGTGAAGCTTTGCTCGCTGGCAGAGAGTCTCGGCGGCGTCGAAACCCTCATCTCCCTACCCGCGCTGATGACTCACGCTTCGATTCCTCCCGATGTTCGACAGAACATCGGCATCACCGACGGGCTCATTCGCCTTTCAGTCGGTATCGAAGACGTGGAAGACATCATTGCCGACCTTGATCATGCGCTCTCAGCGGTTTAGTTACGCTTTCAGTGACTCCTGCAGCCACTTCAGATAGGGCTTCGATCCCGCAACGATTGGCAGCGCGATAATTTCCGGCGTCTCATAGCTGTGCAGCCTCCGAATTTCTTTCTCCAGTGCGCCAAACCTTTTCCTCGTCGTTTTCACTAGCATCAAGACTTCGGTCGCGGTTTCGACCTTGCCGTGCCACCAGTACGTTGATCTAATTGGATTTGCCGTCATACTTACGCATGCCGCCAGCCTTTTGCGAACGAGCGCCTTTGAAAGGCGTCTGGCTTCCTTTACCGACCCGCAAGTCACCAGTACTACAATACTTTGCGTAGCCATCCACACTCCACGTTCATAATGCTTTTTCCCGATTACCTCGAACCTGCCCGCCAATATACAATACAGCCTGCATGTCGACCGACGCGATTCACTTTGGCACGTCCGGCTGGCGGGGAATCATAGCCGAAGATTTCACCTTTGAACGTGTTCGCATCGCCGCTGCCGCCATCGCCGGACATGTGCGCGCCCACAATAAGAAGCCAGCCATCCTTCTTGGTTACGACACGCGTTTTTTCTCCGAAGAATTTGCTCGCGCCGCTGCCGCAATTCTGCACAGCGAAGGCTGTCGCGTGCTTTTCTGCACGAGCGCTACGCCGACACCTGCAATCGCATTCGAAATTCTTCGCCGTAGGTTGCAAGGCGCCATCAACATCACCGCGAGCCACAATCCAGCGGCCTACAATGGCCTGAAATTCTCAGGGCCGGATGGCGGTCCCGCTTTGCCCGAAGTCACCCACGACATCGAAAGCCGCGCCCGTAGGTTGGCAGATAACGCGTGGCCGGCCACCGAGCACGAAGATATTCAGAAATTTGAAACCGTCGACTTGCGCGAACATTACTTCCAACGTGTCGCCGAGCTTGTCCGCTTCGATGTCATCGCCGCCTCAAAACTTCCATTTGCCTATGATGCTCTCCACGGCTGCGGCTCAGGTTGGCTGGATCGTCTCCTCGAACAACACGGCATCAAAGTTCATTCCATTCGCACCGGCCGCGATGTCCTCTTCGATGGCACAGGACCGGACCCTTCCGAAGAAAATATCAAGCCGCTCGCGAAGTTGCTCCGCGACACCAAAGCAACTATCGGCCTCGCTACCGATGGCGACGCAGACCGCTTCGGCATCCTCGACCGCGACGGAACCTACATCTCGCCAAATCATATTCTCGCCCTCATTTTCGACTACCTGATCGAGACGCGTCATTGGAAGCTCGGGGCCGCGCGCAGCGTTGCCACCAGCCATTTGCTCGATGCCGTCGCACGGCATCACGGCGTCCCGGTCTTTGAAACTCCCGTAGGCTTTAAGTACATCGGTCCATTTCTCGAGGATGACAAAATCACGCTCGGCGGCGAAGAAAGCGCCGGAATGACCATTCGCGGGCACATTCCTGAGAAAGACGGAATCGTCGCGTGTCTGCTTGTCGCGGAAATGATTGCCGCGCGCCGCAACCCTCTCTCCGATCAGCTTCGTGAACTTTTCCGCCGTGTCGGTCGGGCATACTACCCTGTTCGGGTGAACTTGCACTTCCCGCCAGAGATCATTTCGGCTTTGCCCCAGCGCTTCGCTAGTACCTTTAAGGAATTCGCCGGACGCAAAATCGCCCGCACGGATCGCACAGATGGACTAAAATTCGTTTTTGCTGATGACTCGTGGGTGCTGATGCGTCCGTCGGGCACCGAACCTCTGGTGCGCGTTTACGCGGAAGCTGAGTCGCCGGAAAAATCGAATCAAATCGCGCAGGAGGCTCGCAAGTGGATCGCGGCGTAGAGCGGGAAGTTTTGAACACGGAATCGTCCTCGTCTCTCTTCCGTGGTAATGCTCGGTATTTCTTCGCTCTCGTTTTCTGCCTGCTGCTGCTGCAGGACATATTCGGCGCGCATGGCCTGATGGCCATGCACCGTTCGAAGGCTCAGATTGAGGCGATCCAGACAAAAATTGACAAACTCGACCAGGAGAATCGTGATCTGCAGCAACGCATTCAGAATTTGAAGACAGATCCTTCGGCCGTTGAAAAGATCGCGCGCGACCGCATGGGCCTCGCCCGCCCCGGTGAGTTGATTTTCAGTTTGCCGCCGAAATCAGACTCGCATTCGACTCCAACGCCGGCACCGCCCAAAAACTAACCCAGCGTTACTACTCCTCCCGCGCTAAAATGCCGTTCGGCCATTCCCGTGGATCGCCGCACCTTGCTACGCACATTGGTTGTCTTACCAAGCATCTTGGCCGCGTCGTGGTGTGTTCTTGGCCAAACGCGAATTCGTGTTGCCCACGTCTTTGTCGCTCTCGCGGACAATCAGCATCAAGGCATCGTTCCAGTACCGGCAAAACTTGGCAACGGCGACGCGCCAGCGAGCAATCTTTATTGGGGCGCAGCCTTCGGCGTGAAAACATATTTTCGCGCAAGCAAAGACTGGGAACTGATTTACGACGGTTCGGGAGCTAGCCCAGCGGTGTTGGAGCGCTCCGTTTTTCGTCATCGCATAGATGGTGTATATCTCGTCGCTGACGCCTATCGAGGAAGCGAGATTCGTCAGGCCGTGACTGATTTTCTTTCAGCTGCGGCTGGGCGCAATCCACAATCGCTAAATGTGCGAACCACCGATCATCCGGTCACGCTCACCATCGGAGGAGGCGCCGACTTGGTGGCATATGTTGGGCACGACGCATTCATGGATTTTCAGATTTTGCCGATTTCGGGAAACGGTGGGAAAACTCGGCCCGTCATCATCCTGGCCTGCGAGAGTAAGCATTTCTTCGCGCCCTATCTAAAGCAAACGGGCGCGACTCCGTTGCTGTGGACAACGGGTCTGATGGCACCCGAGGCATATACACTTAGAGCTGCAATCGACAGCTGGATTACCGGTGAAACTCCCGAGGACATTCGCGAGAGTGCAGCGGAAGCCTACGACAAATATCAGCACTGCGGTTCGCGTGCAGCTTTACGTTTATTTGCCACTGGCTGGTAGCCGTTACGAAGCTTTCTGGCTTTGCGGCGCTAGCCCCAACGAACGCCCGAATCTTTGTAGAATCTCCCGCCCCCGCCCTTTCGTTCTCCCGCGCCACGCCGCAAGCATCGTCATCGCTGCAAAAATAATCAACAGTCCCAGCGAGGCGCTCGTGACGCTCTGCGCGTGCTTCGCCAGAATCGAGAATCTTCCATACACAAATTCAATGTGTACCCAATAAACGAGCAGCGACGCCTGGCCCATCTTTATCAACGGGCTGAATCCCCGCTGCCCCACGCCCCACCTGCACCAAGCGTAGCTCGCGAACACGATCATCATCACCACGCCCGTCCGCATCAGGAAGAAGTTTGGACTCGTGTGCCAGAAATCATAAACGGGGTATATCCGGGCCGGAAGCGAAACGAACAGCCAGCCGAATCCAAAGCAAACTACGCCCGCAGCGCCTAAGGCCGTGATCGATCGCGCTTCTCTCTCTCGCGCCCAATCGCTGAGCAGGAAAGTCCCCGCTGCCAACCCTGCAAACGCAAACGCCACCCACGGAAATATCGGAAAGAGCCATGGCTGCGGCTTGCCCAAATTGTGGCAGCCATTGATGTATGACTCGATGAACCACGGCAGCCATCGCGGCTGCCAACTCGTCCACATCAGCGGCGTGACCATCGCAATTCCCGCTGCCGTGCACGCCGCCAGCAATCCTCTTGCTGCTCGCGTTTCCCCTAACCAGCATACAAGTCCCATCAGCATGATCGACACGCCGATCGCATTCAGAATGTCCACGCGTAGCAGATCCGTCCACGGCGCATTCGGATAGCCGAGCGCGAACTCCTGGACGCGAAACAGCAGTCCGAGCCCCAGTATTTCCGCTCCGCGACGAATGGTCGTAGCAGCCACTTGGTTACGCGAGACGCCTTTCTCTCGCATCCGATTCGTAACTAGCGCCGCTGAGATCCCCGCAAGAAACAAAAACAAGGGCGCTGGCAGCGTCCCTACTAATTGCGACCAGCCGAAAAACTGCGTTTTTCTTGCTATCGGGCCAAGCCACGAATCGTAGCAATGCGTTTGAAACATCAAGACGCACGCAAGCCCGCGCATCCAGTCGATGTATGCGATTCGATTTTTAACAGGCAGAGCCATCGCAAGAAAGCATCGCTGAGCGCAATCTGCAAAGCAAGCCCTTCGGCCTCGCGTGCCGCTGCATTAGACTGTCACGCATGAATTGGTTTTCCGGTTCGCGGCAATTTCCATTCACCGGCGCATTGATCCTATGGATTGCGCTCGTGCTGTTCGGAATCGTCGCAGGCCTCCGGCTCGGTTATGGCGGTCCCCACTTCGCCGTTGCAATTCTTGTCGCGGCCGCGTTTCTCGGCGTTGAACTGTTTGTCGCCTGTCCGCGACTGCATAAATGGTTCGCGCTGCTTCCACGCAGCGCATCTCTCCTCGCCTCGCTCGTTCTTCTCACCGCTTTTTTGGTCTATGCGCTGAACACTTATCCTTCCGATTGGCTTCGCGTGCTGGCAGGCATCTCGTACGTTGTCGTTCCATCCTTAATAGCGGCAAGCGCTCGAGGCAAGCCTGCTGGCCAGCCCGAAGATTATCTCGCTCTCGGCATCATCTGGCTGCCTGTGCAGTTTCGGTGGATGTATCGCCTGTGGCCTTATCCTTCGCAGCTGACCCACCCACTAACAATTCTCTTCGCCCTCGCTACTGCTCTCGCAGTTTTTTCCTTCATTCGCCGCCTCGACGGCATCGGATATGCCGTTGAATGGCGCCGCGGCTTCGGTTCGGCAGTGCTTGTGAATTTCGTCCTGCTCGCTGTCATTATCATTCCGCTCGGCGAAGCAATTCACTTCATCCATTTCGGCCCGACAGTTCACAGTTTGGAAGGAACGCCACTCGCCGGTCTCGAAATCCTGATCTTCACGGCGTGGCCGGAGGAATTTTTGTTTCGAGGACTGCTGCAGAACTTGCTTTCGCGCTCGCTGAAGAATCGCTATGCGGGATGGATCATTGCATCAGTGGCTTTTGGCTTCGCGCATATTCTCCATGCGCCCGTGCCCAACTGGAAGTACGTTTTCCTCGCCACCATCGCCGGATTGTTTTACGGACGCACCTGGATGAAAACTGATTCGATCTTTCCCGGCACAATCGTTCACGCACTCGTGGACACAATTTGGTTCGGCTTTTTCCCGCGCTAACGTAAACGCAATTCCTTGTACTGTTCGTTCAACGCACTACGCCGGCCACTGGGCTTGATGCCGTCGCGTACAATTTTTTCTCGATGCGTCCTGCGAGGAAAGCCTTACGCCCTGCTTCGACCGCCGCGCGCATCGCCTCGGCCATGAGCACAGCATCCTGCGCGCCCGCAATCGCCGTATTCATCAACACGCCGTCCGCTCCAAGTTCCATGGCGATTGCTGCATCCGACGCCGTACCGACTCCCGCATCAACAATCATGGGCACTTCCGTTATGCGTTCCCTTAAAATGCGCAAGCTCGCCAGATTCTGAATCCCCATCCCTGACCCAATCGGCGCTCCCAAGGGCATAACCGCAGCGGCGCCTGCGTCGACCAACTTCCGCGCCACGATCAAATCGTCGTTCGTGTACGGCAGAACAACAAAACCATCTTTCACCAACTCCTTCGTCGCACGCACCAATTCTTCCGTCTCCGGGAAGAGAGTTTTCTCGTCGCCAATCACTTCCAGCTTCACCCAATTCGAGAGTCCTGCCTCGCGTCCCAGCCGCGCCGTCCGAATCGCCTCATCGGCTGAATAACATCCAGCGGTGTTCGGCAGAATGAACATCTTTTCGCGGTCGATGTAATCGAGCAGCGACTCTTTCGTGCGGTCCGATAGATTCACCCGCCGCACAGCAACCGTGACCATCTCGGCTCCCGACGCCGCGTGCGCCCGTGCCATCTCCGGAAACGTACGATATTTTCCGGTTCCCACGATCAAACGCGAGCGAAACGCTCGCCCTGCAATGACAAGGTAATCCTGCCCCGCAGAATCAGTAACCTCTGAATTCGAAACCGAAGCGAACATCGAATTGGCTCCTGTAGACAAGTATGCAGTTATTCTAACAGGATGTACGCAAAGACGCGCACTTCAGGCAAGCGGGCGATTCGACCGCCTCGTCAGACGAAGAAAAATGTAAAAGATCGCGGCATAAATGACACCATCAATTGGAGCACCGATGAAGGCATACTGAGCCATCGTGGTGGATTCAATGCTGCCGGGCTGCAACCAGCAGATGAAAAAACCCGGCCACTGTAACAGAGTCAAGATTTGTTGGGCACGGTTTGAACTGATCCAAAACAGCGTGAACAACAAGATCGAGACCGCAAGGCCTGCGGCCAGAGCAATCCAAATCGTGGGTTTTCGTCGCACCTGCTCAATTTATATGAGTTTGCTGTCAAGTCACGCAGCTAGGTCGAGTCGATGGCGAAAAGTTAACGTCAACTCCTAGCCGGCGGCCGCGGCTCATCCAGATCAGCATAAAGTTTTTCAATCGTATCGTGGTAGCGCCCTTCCACAACCCGGCGCTTCAGCTTGAGCGTGTGCGTCAGCTCGCCGTCCGCAAACGTAAAATCCTTCGGGATCAGCGCGCATCGCTTGGGCCTTTCATATTGCGCGAAGTTTTCCGTCAGCCGCATCATCTCCCTTTCGATCAGTTCGCAGGCCCAAGGGTTTGTGCAAATCGCATCCACAGAAACTACCGCGCCCTCCGCACGCGCCTTCTCTTCAATCGCAGGCACATTCGGCACGATCAGCGCGCAGACACACTTCCTCTTGTCGCCGACTACCATCGCATTCGAAATGTAAGGACTCGTCTTCAACTTATTCTCAATTGGCGCAGGCGCTACGAATTTCCCCGCCGCAGTTTTTAGCAATTCTTTCTTGCGATCCGTAATCACCAAATATCCGCCCGCGTCCAAATGCCCGATGTCCCCGGTTCGCAGCCAGCCATCCGTCGTCAGCGCCTCTCGCGTCGCATCCGGCTTCTTGTAATAGCCGCGCATCGTGTTCGGCCCGTGCGACAGAATTTCCCCATCCTCCGCAATCTTCACTTCGCAATTTCGAATCGGCCGCCCCACCGTCCCCACTTTGTTCGAGTCCGGCGTGTTCGTCGAAATCACTGGCGAAGATTCCGTCAATCCATAACCCTGATAGAGTGGTAGGCCAATCGTCCAAAAGAATTCCCCGAGCCCGCGCTCAAGCGGCGCACCGCCCGAATAGAAGAATCTCAGCTTCCCGCCAACGCCTTCGCGAATTTTCGAGTAAACAAGCCGGTTCGCCAGACTCCATTTCATCCGCAGTGCTATAGACGGTTTCTCGCCGTGCGCCTTCCACCGCGCGGCCTCTGCCGCAACATGAATCGCCCAATCAAAAACCCGGCGTTTCATTCCCTTCTCTTCGTGCCCCTTCACGAGAATATTTGCGTACATCTTTTCGAACACGCGCGGCACAGCCGCGGCAATCGTCGGCCGCACTTCTAACAATGCTTTCGCTGCCTCCTCAATTCTTTCCAAATACGCAAGCGTCACACCGTGAAAGATTGCCGTGTAGTCGAAGATGCGTTCATAAACATGCGACAGCGGCAAAAAAGAAAGCTGCACGTCCGTCGGGAAATACCCAATTGTCGAAGTCGCATCGATCGCGTTTGACGAAAGATTCGAGTGCGTGAGCATGACGCCTTTTGGCTCGCCCGTCGTTCCCGACGTGTAAATCAGCGTGGCCAGTTGCCCCGGCTTCACCAGTGCGGCGCGCCTTCGATACTCCGCGATCTCTGTATCGCCCGCGTCGGCAATCAACGCCGCATAATCCAGATTCTCGCCTCGCAACTCATCCGGCCCATTCACAGCGATTATCTTTTCGAGCGCCGGAAGCTGCGCGCGGCACGCGGCAACCTTCCGCGCCTGCTCCGCTCCAGCAACAATCGCAACTTTCGCTCCCGCGTCATTCCATATGTATGTCAGCCGTTCCGGCGACTCATTGAAGTAGATGGGCACTCCCACCGCGCCAAGCCCCATCACCGCAAAATCGGCCACGTGCCATTCCGGCGAATTCGGCGCAAAGATTCCTACACGGTCATCCGCAACCACGCCGAGGTCCGTAAGCGCCCTCGCCAAACCCGCCACGCGCCGGAGCATCTCCGCCGACGAATACGCCCGCCAGTTTCCTTCCGTCACGCGATACATCTGCGCGCGCGGGTTCGCATGCATATCAATGGCGTCCAGAAAACATTTTGTCAGCGGTGGATATTCAGTCGGGTCACTCATCGTCCGTTTCGCACTCTAGCGCAGCATCGCTTCGTCTCGCAACATCGGCGGCGCACGCGCGTTCTCTCACAGAGCGCTGGAAGCAAACGCCGCCTCGCGCTAATATAGTTTTTCCAGGGGGAGGTTCGATGTCCAAGCTCGCCGTAGAAAACCACGTCGGCTATCAGCCGCAGCGCGCGCCCCGCGGCACGCAAATCTCCTGCAACAGCTGGCAGCAGGAAGCCGCGCTTCGCATGCTGATGAACAATCTCGATCCGGAAGTCGGCGAGCGCCCCGAGGATCTCGTAGTTTACGGCGGTCGCGGCAAGGCTGTGCGCAACTGGGATTGCTTCCACGCCATCGTCAATTCCCTTCGCAATCTCGAAAACGACGAAACGCTTCTTATCCAATCCGGCAAGCCCGTCGGAATTTTCCGCACGCACACCTACGCACCCCGCGTGCTTATCGCTAACTCGAATCTCGTCGGCCACTGGGACGACTGGAAGAATTTCAACGAACTCGAACGCGCCGGCCTCACCATGTATGGCCAGATGACCGCCGGAAGCTGGATTTACATCGGCACGCAGGGAATTTTGCAGGGCACCTACGAAACATTCGTCGCCGCCGCGCACAAGCATTTCGGCCCGAACGCCGATCTCTCCGGCAAACTCGTTGTCACCGGCGGCATGGGCGGAATGGGTGGCGCTCAGCCTCTCGCCGCTACGCTCGCGGGCGCCGCATTCCTCGGCATCGAGGTCGATCCCGAACGCATCAAGAAGCGCCTGAAAACCGGCTATTGCGACGTCATGGTCAATGATCTCGATGAAGCCCTGCGCATTCTCAAGAACGCCGTGCGCAAGCGCGAAGCTACTTCCGTCGGCCTCGTCGGCAACTGTGCCGACTTAATTCCCGAACTCGCGCGTCGCGGCGTCGTTCCAGATTTGCTCACCGACCAAACCAGCGCGCACGATCCCATCGGCGGCTACATTCCCCAGGGCCTTTCGCTCGACGAAGCCAAGGAGCTGCGCCAGCGTGATCCCGAGGAATATCGCAAGCGCGCCATGCAATCCATCGCTACGCATGTCGAAGGCATGCTCGCGTTGCAAAAAATGGGCGCGATCACTTTCGACTACGGCAACAACATCCGCACCTTCGCGTTCGAGCAGGGCGTGAAAAATGCATATGATTTCCCCGGCTTCGTCCCTGCGTACATTCGTCCGCTCTTCTGCGAGGGCCGCGGACCTTTCCGCTGGGCCGCGCTTTCGGGCGAGCCATCGGACATTCATCGCACCGACCAGCTCGTCCTCGAAATGTTCCCGCAGAACGAATCTCTCTGCCGTTGGATCAAGCTCGCGCAGAAGCGCGTTCACTTCCAGGGGTTGCCCGCGCGCATCTGCTGGCTCGGCTACGGCGAGCGCGACAAATTCGGCATGGCGATGAACGATCTCGTCGCGCGCGGCGAACTGAAAGCGCCGATTGTCATCGGCCGCGACCATCTCGACTGCGGCTCCGTCGCTTCGCCCTATCGCGAAACGGAAAGCATGCGCGACGGCTCCGACGCCATCGCCGACTGGCCGATGCTCAACGCCATGCTCAACACCGCCAGCGGCGCAAGCTGGGTTTCCGTTCATGACGGCGGCGGCGTCGGCATCGGCTACGCTGTTCACGCGGGACAAGTCACTGTCGCCGACGGCACAAAAGAAATGGCTTCGCGCATCGAGCGCGTTCTCACGAACGATCCCGGTATCGGCGTCGCCCGCCACGTCGACGCGGGTTACCCCGAAGCCATCGCCTTCGCCAAGCAGCATGACGTGAAGATTCCTATGCGCTCCGAATCAAACGAGTAGAATTTTAGTGACCCCAGCAATTAAACTCGGCCTCGTAACTCTCATCATTCTCTCGGCGGGCGCAGCCGTCTTTGTCTCTGTACTCATCGCACGCCGTCAGGATTTGCCTGCCGCCGCGCGCCGCGCATTTTTGCTGAGCAACGTCTCGTTGATTTTCTGCCTCGCAGCGTGCATAGCCGGCGTTTCCATTTATTCGCACATGCATTTCTGGGGAAACTCGCTGCTCATCGCCGCAACCTTTTTCCTGATTCTGAAATTTGTCTTTGTGCGGCGCTTCGCGCATCTAATTCGTTCGGGGGAACGCGCAGCTGCGAATCCAAACGTCGCGCGCGCTGTTACCAAGAGAACCTAACCACGCTACTTTAGATTTAATCTGGAGGTGCCCTTGATCGTCGTCACCGGAGCCACAGGAAACACAGGATCCGCAGCAGCGGACGCTTTGCTCGCGAAAGGCGAAAAGATCCGCGTCATCGGCCGCGATACTTCGAAGCTTGAGCGCTTTACATCCAAAGGCGCCGAACCCTTCGTCGCCAACGCCGAAAGCCCAGACGAAATGGCCCGCGCCTTCGAAGGCGCTGACGCCGCCTACCTCGTCATTCCGTCGCAGGCAATCCACAGCGACGACGCTCGCGCCTACCAGGAACGCGTCAGCGACGCTTACGTCTCCGCCGCAGAAAAGTCCGGCCTCAAATTCGCCGTTATGCTTTCAAGCATCGGCGCGCAGCATGCCGAAAAAACCGGCCCCATCGTCGGCCTCCACGGTCTTGAAGAGAAACTCAATCGCATTTCGTCCCTGAACGCTCTCCATCTGCGTCCCGCAAGCTTCATGGAAAATTTCCTCATGAGCATCGACGGCATCCGCATGATGAACGCGCTTCCGGGCCCCGCTCCCGCCGATGTGCCGTCTCCGATGATCGCGACGCGCGACATCGGCAGCTATGCCGCCTCTCGCCTAGCCACCCGCGATTTCTCGGGCCATTCCACGCAAGAGCTTCTCGGCCCCCGCGACATCACCATGCGCGATTGCGCTGCCGTGATAGGCCGCTCCATCGGCAAACCGAATCTCGCCTATGTGCAAATGCCGCTCATGCTCCTCGAATCCGCTCTCACCAGCATGGGTCTGCCGAAAAGCTCCGCAGCCCTGGTCATTGAGATGTGGAAAGCAGGAAATCAAGGCCTTCTGAATCCTGAAGAGCAGCGCTTGGAAACGAATACCACACCGACTACGCTCGAGCAGTTTTCCGAGGAAGTCTTCGCGCCGCAATTCCAGCGCCGCGCCGCCCGCGCCTAAGTCGTTTTTGTCGCACAGAGTTTAATCTTTGGGTTTTGCCCATTTTTCGGCGCGATGGTCGGAAGAGTTTTCTTTTAGCACCGGGCTATTTTCGCGGGAACTATTTCTCTTATGCTTTCGTATCTCTAACCAACTGGAGGTACGTCCATGCAATCGAGAATCAACTCCCGCTTCGGCGATCAGCTAACGCGCTGGCTCGCTCCTTTGCTGGTGCTCCTGCTTTCGCCGGCCATCGCCTTTGCTCAAAAACCCAACGTCCTTTCTGAAACCGGCCAGGACCGCTTCGAGGCGGCCTTCCCCTCCGGAGGCCAATTGCGCATGCACATCCGTTCCTCCGGCGTACGCATCAGCGGCACCGACGGAAACAAAATCGTGATTCGCTTCTCTGCGCCGCGCCACGACTCCCTTGCCGACGTTCGCGTCAAGTTGAAGCAGGATGGCAATCGCGGAGATCTCGACATCACCGGCGGCCCCTCCAATAATTTCCAGATCGACATCGACATTCCCCGCCAGTCCGATCTTTACTTCCGAATGTTTGCAGGCGAGCTCGACATCGATCACGTTGATGGCAACAAAGATCTCATCATCCACGCCGGCCAGATGGACATCAGTCTGCCAAACGCGAACGATTACGGGCCGGTGAAAACTTCCGTGACCACTGGAGACCTTGAGGCAAGCGCATTCGGGGTTTCAAAGGGCGGACTTTTCCGTTCGTTCAAGACCAACACGGCACTCCACGTGAATGCGCCCGGTAAGTATTTTCTTTACGCTCACGTCGGCGCCGGCGAACTCGACATCAACTAGTGAAGCTGCCAGCGAACTGCCGTATCGCTGACTTCCTTCTCTCGACTTTCGACTCTTAACTACTGCTTCGCCACTTCCTCGCGCGCTTCCTGAAGCTCTGGGCGATCAGCGTCTGGACTGCACACCTTAACAAGCTTCGCCAAATATCCACGCGCTTCTGTCGCATTCCCGGCGAGTTGCGCAGCCTGCGCCGCGCCATAAAGTCCGTCGAACCGGTTCGGCGACTCCACAAGTGCCGCCTTGTACTCGACCAGCGCTTCTCCCGGCCGTTTCATTTCCAGCAGCATATCGCCGAGCATCTCCCGCGCCGGCATCGTCAGCGAATCCACGCCTTCGGCCTCTTCCTGTTTCGCCGCATTACGCAAAAGCTTCACGGCCTCTTCATGCTTGCCTTGCGCGTAATCCAGCCACGCTTGGGCTTCCATATTGGAAAACCTGCTCGGCATTGTGTACATACTCGGCGTTCGCGCTGCACCCGATTGCGCAGCAGCGGCATCCTGCGAACTTTCGCCATTCAATTTTGCCAAGTCTTGCTGCGCGCCGACAACATCTCCAATTCGCGCCGCTCCAATCGCACGCACCAAGTAAATCGAGTCTTGGCCTGACTTGCCTTCTGTCACCGGTAGCGCCGCAGCTGTCTTCCAGTCGTGCAATTCAAGCGCATTCCGCGCCGTCATCCATGCCGTCTGGCGCGCGATATCGTCCGCGCTTCCGCCCGGCACGCTCTTCAACTCATTCACAATCTCCTGCGCCTTCGCCGAGTTTCCGCTCTGCAGATACACATAATTCAGAAAATCCATCGCATGAAACTGGTAGGTCGCATCGGCTTTTCCCGCCTGCGTTGCTTGCGCCGCTGCCGCCGCCGCCGCGATGTTCGAGTCAATCGCCTCCTGCCACAATCCCAGCCGCACAAAAATGTGCGACGGCATGTGCAGCGCATGCGACGAATCCGGCGCGATCTTCGCGTAGCGCCGCGCCGCTTCGAGTCCCTGCGGAGCCAGCTCCGGCGTATCCGCGGAATGAATCAGATAGTGCAGCACGCCCGGATTGTTCGGCGCCACCGCCATCAGCTTGTCCAGAATCCCAATCGCCTGCTCGCGATTCGCATCCTGATCCGCCTTCTTTCCTTGCAGCGTAATTAGCGACAGCGCGTAGAACGCGCCCGCATTCACATCATCCGGATACTTCGTGAAAATTCGTCCCATCCAGTCCGAATACGCTTTGATCCGCGACGCCTTGCTCAGGTTCGCATTCGCCTGAAAAAAAACCCCCGCCGCGACCACGTACATTCGCTCCTGTTCTGTCTTCGCGCGCAGCTTCATCGCCTGGCTCGTGTCTTCGTGCCCTTCCTTCAACGTGTCGTCGCTCGGCCAGTCCCACAATTGGTGATAGAGCGACATTGCTTTTCCCCAATACGCCATCGCGCAAGTTGGATCCTGCTGCGCCACTTGCGAAAACGTCTGCTCCGCTTCCTCATACTGAAAGTTATGCAGCAGCGCCACGCCCGTGTTGAACGTCTTCTGCGCATCCGGCGTGCACGAAACCGGAAAGTTTACGCTGCCCAGCCGCTCTCCCTGCGCGCGCTTCAACCTGGGAGCGGCATCGGCTTGCGTCACGCTGAACATAGACAGCGCAAATGCCGCCGTCAAGACCGTCCCAAGAACCAAATTCCTTCGTGTCCCTTGCATATCCCTCACCTCGTCCCGCAATTCTACTCTTACTGCACGCCAGTGTAACCCGGGCCGTAAATCACTTTACCCGGCAGGGCGTTGGTCATTTTTCCGTCCATAATCACGGGCACGCCATTCACGAGCACGTAATCCATCCCGGCAGAAAGCTGGTTCGGATTCTCATATGTCGCCAAATCCCGCACTTTCGCCGGATCAAACACCACAACGTCGGCCCACATTCCGTCCTTCAACACTCCGCGGTCAGCCAAATGCTCCCGCTGCGCCGGTAGCGCAGAAAACTTACGGATTGCGTCCGGCAGCGTCAGCAAATGCTCTTCCCGCACGTACTTCCGAATGGCTTGTGGAAATGTCCCATACGCCCGCGGGTGATTGTGCTCCTGGCCCAGAATTCCTTCCGGCGAAGTCCCCGACGCATCATTGTCGAACGACACCCACGGCTGTTTCAGCGCCAACTCCACGTCCGGCTCGCTCATGCCAAACGTCACCACGTCCGTTCGCGCCTTGTCCTTGATGACCAAATCGAAAATCGTATCGATCGGATCTTCCTTCCACATCTTCGACACTTCCTCGATCGTCTTCCCCTGCAGACTCATCAAGTCCGGATTGTTCACCGACGCAATCAAAATTCCCTGCGGGCCCGTGACTTCCTGCCACTCGTTGTCCCATTCCTTCGTCGGCGTTTCCATGTCCTTGCGAATTCGCGCTCGCATCGCTGGATCCTGCAACCGCGTCAGCAATTTGTCCGCGCCGCCGTTGTGCGCCCATGGCGGGATATACGAACTCAACCCATTCTCCCAGGCCGTATACGCGTACGTATCCGCCTCGATGTCCAGACCCTCGCTCCGCGCTTTGTCAATAAAGGCCACCACCTCCGACATTTTTCCCCAATTCGGCTTGCCTGAGGTCTTCAAATGAAAAATCTCCACTCCGACGCGAGCTTCGCGCGCGATCCGCGCTGTCTCTGCGAGCGCATCCATTTCGCCATCGCCCTCATTGCGCATGTGCGTTGCATAGATTCCGCCGTACTGCGATGCAACCGATGCCAGCGCGATTAGTTCGTCCGTCGATGCGTACGGCGCAGGCGGATACTCCAGCGCCGACGAGAGTCCCATCGCGCCTTCGCGCATCGCTTCAGCCACGAGCTCCTTCATTTTGTCGAGCTGCTCGGGCGTTGCCTTTACGTCGTCTTCGCCAATCACCACTCGCCTCACCTGCGTTGCGCCAACGTACGTACCCAGATTGATTCCCATTCCCTGCTTTTGCAGCCGGGCAAAATACTCGCTGAACGTCCGCCAATCGCAGCTGATGCTGTAATGCTGGCACTGGGTATTCAAGCTCGCGAGCGTCGCGTCCGTCTGTGGCGCCACGGAATCGCCTTCACCGGTGATCTCCGTCGTAACTCCCTGATAGATTTTCGACGGTACGTGCGGATCCACCAGCATCGTCGTCTCCGACTGTCCCAACATGTCGATGAATCCCGGCGCGACCACGCGGCCCGCGGCGTCAATCGTCTGCTTCGCGTGCGCATTCGACAAATCTCCAATCGCCGCAATATGACCGTCGCGAATCCCGAGATCGCCCGCGTACCACGGCGAGCCAGTACCATCAATAATGTGTCCGTTGCGTATCACTACGTCGTATTCGGCCGATGCAGCCGCCACGCCCTGCGCTCGCGCCACTTTTTCATTGATAAGCCCAAATGCCAGCGCCGCAACGCTCGCCACCGCAAGCGTCAACATCGCCACGATTCTTCGTCTCATTACCCCTCCGCTATCGGCCCTGTCGCGCCCGAGTATACGCCGGAATTCCAGCGTCTCGCCTCCGGCCTCAAGCTTCCAGGAACTTGCGCCTCGCCCCGCTTTTCAGTACCGTGAACGTCCAACTCAAAATGCCCAACTCTCGTCGCCCAGAACATTCGCTGCTCCTGACCAATTGCTCGCAAATCCTTACGCTTCGAGGCCCCGCGCCTCGTCGGGGACGTGCGCTCGCTGATCCGGAGATCATCTCCGACGCGGCGCTTCTCATTCGCGACGGACACATCGCCGCCATCGGTTCGCGCCGCCGCATCGAACGCCTGCCCGAATCCCGCCGCGTCCGCAAACTCGATCTCGCCGGCCGCGTCGTCATTCCCGGCTTCGTCGATTCGCACACGCACCTTGTTCATCCGTGTTCTCGCGCCGCCGAATACGAACAGCGCATCTCCGGCGCCACATACGAAGAAATTGCTCGGGCGGGCGGCGGCATTCTCAATAGCGTCCGCAAACTTCGCGCTGCTCCTACCGCGCAGCTCAAATCGCGCGCCCTCGCTCATCTCGCGCAATTCGCCGCCCACGGGACAACCACCGTCGAAGCCAAATCCGGCTACGGCCTCGACTGGCCCAGCGAACGCAAAATCCTCTCTCTTCTCCGCGAACTCAATCGCGAACAGCCGCTCGAAATCGTTCCCACATTTCTCGGCGCTCATGTCGTCCCTGCTGAGTTTCGCAATCGCAACGGCAAAACGCCCGACGCCTACATCGACCTCATCTGCCGCGAATGGCTCCCACGCGTCGCCGCCGAAAACCTTGCCGAATTCTGCGATGTCTTCTGCGACCGCGGCGCGTTCACCGTCGCTCAATCTCGCAAAGTCCTGTCCGCCGCTTGCGCCTGCGGCCTTGGACTGCGCCTTCATGCCGAACAGCTTGCCCGGACCGGCGCGGCATGCCTCGCCATCGAAATGCACGCCGCAAGCGCAGACCATCTCGAAAAACTCTCCGCCTCGGACATTCGCGCCCTCGCGCGCTCCAACGTCACCTGCACCATGCTTCCAGGCTGCTGCTTCCATCTCGGCCTCGCGCATTACGGGCCCGCGCGCCAGCTCATCAACGCCGGAGCCATCGTCGCGCTCGCCACTGACTTCAACCCGGGCACCAGCCCCACGCTGTCCATGCCGATGATTCTCTCTCTCGCCTGCACTCAAATGCGCATGACGCCCGCTGAAGCAATCGCCGCCGCCACCATTAATCCCGCCTACTCGCTCCGCCGCAATGACCACATCGGCTCTCTTGAAGTTGGCAAATTCGCAGACCTCGCCGTCTTCGATGTAGCCGACTATCGCGAAATTCCTTACTATTTTGGCGTGAACCATTGCTCGCTGACGATGAAGCGCGGCCGCGTGATTTACTCACGTGGGACGTTATGATAGAAAACTCAAGAGGTATGGCCCGGAATGGATTGGGGTCCATCGTGGCAGGCTCTCCACAATAATTGGGGCAACATCGCCAGCGTCGCCGGACTCGTCGTTAGCGCTTTTACACTCTGGTTTGCCAAGAAAGCGAGGATTGCAGCAGAAGACGCAAAAGCGGCGGCCCGGCGTCAAAGTCTAATCGACGAACTCCAAGACGCTCAGAAGAAGGCCGAGGATCTTGGGGCCTACTTGCATCAACAAAAATGGGAAATTGTTCACCTGCGCTCGCAGGAGGTCATTACGTCCTGCAGTCAAATCCTGCTGCGCTGGGGCGCGGAATCTCTGTCCACAGCATCTCACAAGAACCTACTGAGGGCTGGCCAACAATCCGGCTCCATCGCTCAGATAGCTATCCGTGCTCTTCGGACTCCGCCTTCGAATCGCGAGTTCGAAGACATGTGTCTTGCTCAACAGAAAGCGTTGAAATTACTTTCTTTTGAGGCGGCCAGTTTCGCAGGTATCATTGAGAAGGCGAGGTAACTGTTATGTCCGGGAAAGAAGCTGCATTGGTGGGACAACTCCTTGAGAAAACAGTGATGAAAGCCATTCCTTGGGAGGCTACTGCGCAGTTTGACCACTTCGGGGCAACGGTCAGTAACGTTACTTTTACTATAAGCCGGTACGATGAAACATACACGTTGGAGATGCGCGACAGTCAGTATCGTGAAATGCTCCGCATCAACAGCGAGGCGAGTCGCGAGCTTCGATCGAATCTTGCCCAGCTTTACGACGCAGCACGTGATTCCGCGTTAAGAGTCGATGAAACAATTGATTCCATATTGGATGACCTGCGAAAGGTGAGCTAACACTCTTCCCGCCTGAATGCCACGACTAATCGAATGCGTACCCAACTTTTCTGAAGGCCGCGACGCCGCCAAAATCGACGCGCTCGTCGCCGCCATGAAGTCCGTCGAAGGAGTCTATATCCTTGACCGCGAAAGCGATGCCGATCACAATCGCTGCGTCATCACGCTCGCCGGCGAACCTGAGCCTGTTGCCGAAGCCGCTCTTCGTGGTGTCGGAAAAGCTCTTGAAATCATCGACCTCACCAAA
>Ga0126371_10000028_pt1 | contig 94543 bp, 80 predicted proteins | sample PanSoiMetaPlot_4_FD_110145 | JGI IMG/M metagenome (GOLD analysis project Ga0126371, IMG submission 110145) | Tropical forest soil microbial communities from Panama - MetaG Plot_4 | ecosystem: Environmental > Terrestrial > Soil > Tropical forest > Bulk soil | place: Panama | collected 2016-02-17
ATTGCCGAGGTCCTGCCTGAAAACAAAGCGGAAGTGGTGAAAAAAATTAAAGCGCAAGGCCGACGCGTAGCTGTGGCGGGCGACGGCATCAATGACGCTCCGGCGCTGGCCGCCGCCGATGTGGGAATCGCGATGGGGGCTGGCACGGATGTGGCCATCGAGTCCGCGGGAATCACCTTAGTGAAAGGCGACTTGCGCGGAATCGTGCGCGCACGTCGATTGAGCCGGAAAACAATGCAGAACATCCGGCAGAACCTTTTTTTCGCGTTTGCGTATAACACCGTCGGCGTTCCTATAGCAGCGGGTGTTCTGTATCCTTTTTTCGGGCTGCTGCTGAGTCCAATTATTGCCAGCACGGCGATGACGTTCAGTTCCGTGTCGGTGATTACGAATGCGCTGCGCTTGCGGCGAGCGGCTATCTAACGAAACCGCTAACGCAGAAACACAATCGTGTGACGACTCTCTGATATAATTCCGCGCATGACATTCATGACGATGACGTATGAACTGCAAGCACCGCTCCGGCAAGACCAACTGAAGGCACTGGCGTTTTTCGCGAACACTTATGGCCTGCAGAAATTCCGTTTGGATGAAAAGAAAAACTGGCTGCACTTCGATTACGATGCGTCACGGCTGAAGGAAACGGAAGTGGAGCACGTGTTGCGTATGGCAAAGATTCCGGTGGTGGGACGCGTCAACACGAACTGAATCTGGATAATGGTCGGTTTGAATCTTGACTCCTTGTGTCATGATTAAGAAAATTCAAACTGACAGTAGTTGAGCCGGGGATGAACCAGGCAAAAAAAGGGGCCACCGCTTGGGATCGGCAGCCCCCGAAAGCCGCGTTCCGTGACCCGGCCTAGGCGAGACCGAGTCATTGGGGTCATCCATCCTAGCTTCCCTCTCAGAGGCAGGTGGGAAAAAGCGTTTCTCAAAGCTCCGTGACCGAGCCCCTTCCTCCTCTGCCACAGTGCCGTGAGCCACGCTTGGAACGCGACCCGCTTTTGGTAATTGCAACCGTTCTGCCAAAGGACCCTCGGATTAAGTCACTGTAAATAAATAGCTTAATTGGAGTGCACGGAAGTGCCTGTGGACATCTGGCCCATTTCAGGAATTTTCAATCCCGCTTTAGTTTTTTCGCGATCTAAGTCCTTGTTGCACAATTAAATCCAAATGAGGCGCTGCGCTTGTACTCATAGTATTGCGGCGTCATAATATCTCTTGGGAGAAGGATTCGATGATGCGCTTTCGCAATTCGACATTCCCGCTGTTTGCAGCGGGCACGATGATGCTGCTGGTGTGCCTAGGCGCTGCTTATCATGCTGCCCGGGCAAGGACGCGGGCGGACGCGACAGTGGCGGTTCACGCTGGCAAGGGCGTTGCGACCCCACAACAGTCGTCTGATTCCAACGCGCCAAATACGCTTTCATTTGCCGCGGATCCGGAAGTGGTTCCCCCATTTGCGATGAAGGATCTCGCTGGTGAAACGGTGTCGACGGCGGCACTGAAGGGCAAAGCGCTGATCATAAATTTCTGGGCGACGTGGTGCGGTCCCTGCCGGGAGGAAATCCCTGAGATGGTTGCGCTGCAGGCGAAATACAAAGGCTCGCTGCAGATTATCGGAATATCCGAAGATGATGGGCCGCCGGATCAAGTCGCAAAATTCGTACAGAAAATGGGCATCAACTATCCGGTGATCATGTACACAGACGCGCTGGAGAAAGAGTATGGCGGCGTTTCGGCGCTGCCGACTTCATTCCTGGTGAACAAGGATGGGCGCGTGGTGCAAAAAGACGTGGGCGTTTATCCGCTCGAATATTACGACATGCAGGCGCGTTACCTAATGGGGATGCCGGTCAGTGCGCGTATTGAAATGTTCAAGGATACGGGGCAGATCTTCTTGAAGAATGCAGACCGAGCGTCGCAATTGCCGGGCGTGAGTTTTGCAGGGCTGACGTCAGCGCAAAAGAAAATTGCGTTGCGCCGCTTGAACGCGCAGACATGCAACTGTGGCTGCCAACTGACGCTGGCCGAGTGCCGGATCAACGATACAGCATGCGCGGTGAGCACAGCGATCGCAGAGAAAATCGTCAAGGGGATTCGCGCTTCCAAGCCGACGGTGGGATCCGGGGTAAAGACTGGCGCGACTCGATAACTACTGTTTCAGTCCAACTGATGCAATCCGAAAACAAATAGAAGCGGCGCACAAAGGACGACTATGTGCGCCGCAGACGATGTGTTTGTTATAGCCAGCAAACTGCAGACTGCCGCTTAGTGGTGATGGTCTGCGTAGTCTAGTCCCGCGTGAAGCTCTTCCATCGCTTTACTAATATGGTCCATGGCCTTTTCGCGGTGCCCGCCAAAATCATGGGCTGCGTGGCTGAGGTGATCCTGCGCCTGTTTGAGCAGACGCAGCGCGTCTTCAATTTCCGGGTGCGCGGGCGGGGGAACGGGAGAGGTGACTGCGGGCTTCGTCGGCACGGGACCCGGTTCAGCCGACGTGGCCAACGGGAACGACAGCGCGACTACAAATGCGACCAGACTCAAAACTGTGCTGATCCTCGTTACGATCTTCATCGGAGCATTCTCCTGTTTGAATTTTTCACGGATACAGGCCAGGTTTTGGTGCTCAATTTCCGCAGCAAATGTTAGCCTAAGCTCATCAGTGTTTCCAGCGCCCATGCGAACAAAAAGTCATCATGCAAGGGCGAATCTGCCTGCTTCGCCGCTGGACATTCTCGAAACTTGTTTCAGGTAGAGTTTGACTGCGCACGCGCGGCATTCTATTCTTGTTGTTCGGGCCGTCGCTCAGGAAGCGCACCGTCTGGGGGTCACTTGCTGCTACACTTGCTCTACGCTGTCCTCGCCGTAGTTGTGGTCGTACAACTCTCCGCATTTTCGACGAGCATTTATCTGCATCGCACGCTGGCGCATCGAGGCGTTTATCTGCATCCGGCAGTGGCGTTTCCCATGCGCGTGCAGCTTTGGCTGTGGACAGGGATCAACACGAAAGAATGGGTCGCCGTGCATCGCAAGCACCATCGCCATACGGACGTCGAAGGCGATCCGCACAGCCCGGTGCTGGAAGGTCTGTGGCGCATTCTGCTAGGCAACGTCTATTACTACAACCGCGAAGCGAAGGACCCGGAGACACTCAAAGTATTTGCGCCAGACATTGGTAACGACTGGCTTGACCGGCATCTTCTCCGTTTTGGATTCCTTGGCGTGCTGTTCGGGATTGCGATTTTCATGCTGCTTTTGGGTCCGCTTTGGGGCGGGATAGCATTCGTCGTGCAGGCTGGAACGTACATTTTTCTGAACGCAGTAATCAACGGAGCCAATCACGCGCTGGGCAAAAGGAACTTCGACAATACCGCGACGAATCTGGGATTTATCGCGCTGCTAACAGCCGGCGAGGGCTGGCACAACAATCATCACGCGTATCCGACATCGGCGCGGTTCAGCGTTCATCGGGGCGAGTTCGATCCCTCGTGGCCAGTGCTGAAGCTTCTTACGTGGCTGCATCTTGCACGTCCTTTGAAGCTTGCTCCAAAAATGGAGTAGTATCCTGCTGCGATGGCAGGGTGGAATCCCGACCAATATCTGAAGTTCTCCGACGAGCGCACGCAGCCGTGTCGTGATCTCGCAGCGCACATCAAGCTTCCCCAAATCCGCACCGCGATTGATCTGGGCTGCGGTCCGGGGAACAGCACGCAGGTCCTCGCAGAACGCTTTCCTGACGCACAAATCACAGCACTGGACAGCGACACAGCCATGATCAATGCGGCCATTCAGTCGCATCCGAAAGGGCGTTGGATCACTGGCGACATTGCTAAGTGGGCGGCAGGAAAACCGCCGAACGAGGCTGCTGAAAAATCAGCTCAGGAGAGCGCTCAAGCCGTTGCAGGCAAGTCCCAAGAAAGCGCGGGCGCAGGAGATATAGAAAACGAGCTGTACGATGTGGTCTTCTCCAATGCAGCGTTGCAATGGCTTCCGGATCACGCCACGCTTTTTCCGCAACTGTTCAGCCACGTCGCGCCCGGCGGCGCTCTCGCCGTACAAATTCCCAGTGCTTTTGACAGGCCTGCGCATCGGTTGCTGCGCGAAATGGCGGCGTCGATTGGCTGGCGGAAATGGTTTCCGACGGGCCGCGTGCGAAACTGGCACGCGCACGATCACGAGTTCTACTATGACTTGCTCGCGCCGCTGGCTTCACGGATTGATCTGTGGCAGACGGAGTATTTTCATGTGCTGCCCAACGCGGCTGCCGTGGCGGAATGGTATCGCGGAACCGGAATGCGCCCGTATCTGACAGCCATTGGCGAAGATGCAGACCGCGAAAAATTCGTCGCGGAATACACAGAGAAGATCCGGGCGGCATACCGGCCACGGTTGGATGGACGAATCTTGTTCCCGTTCCTGAGAATTTTCTTGATTGCCTACCGCTAATCGAGGCCGCAAGAGCCTCGCCGAACTGCATCAAAGAAAAAACACGAGGCGTGTGGCTGGTTCTTCGAAGTTCCAGAAGGCTTCCACATCGCGAAGCGGGACGGATTTTGTTTTTATTTGAAACGGCTGCTTTCCCGCTTCATTGAGAAACGCTTTCAGAGACTCAAAGATCTTTTCGATTGGCACACTTCCGAAGCCGCTGCCGTACAGTTCGAGGCCCGAACTTCGCAAGGTTTCTCCCGGCAGCGAAATCTCTGAACTGGCGCTGCTGCCGATTTCGAGGTAGCGAATGCGGGTTGATTTTTGTTGCAAGCCTTTCTGCGAGATGGCAGCGAGCAGGGCTTCGGCGGGAGCGCCCCACAGGTAATCGAGGACGACGTCGATCTTGTTGTCTGCGAATTCCTTCCGGAACGAAGACACGAGGTCCTCCCTGCACTGACCGAGCGAAATGGCAACGTCCGCGCCGTGATGCCGCAGATCTTCCAGCGCGCGGGGATTTCGTCCTGCGACGACGATTCGCTTCGCGCCCAAGCGCTTGGCGACCTGCACGGCGAGGTGCCCGGCAACTCCCGTGGCGCCGAGAATCAGAATGCTCTCTCCGGCGGCAAACTGGATGCGCGTCGTAAGAGCGCCCCAGGAAGACATGGCTGGATTCATCATCGCCGCGGCAGTGGCGTCATCAAGCGCATCGGGCAAAGGAAAGCACGTAGCACGGTTTGTAACGCATCGTTCGGCGAACGTTCCGAAAGGGCTTCGCGAAAAACCGAAGAAGACTCGCGTCCCATCGTCGAGACGCCCCACGCCATCAAGTCCCGGAATGAACGGCAGCGCCGCCGAGCTGCCATAATGTTGTCCGCGCGCGAGCAGTTTCACGATTTGGTGAAGGCCGGCTGCGGTGACATTCACAATTACTTCATCGTTGGCGGCGAGCGGGTCGTCAAAAGTGGCGTAGCGGGGCGGCGCATCAAAGGAATGGACAACGGCGGCGTTCATTCGGGCTCCGGAATAGATTTCGAATCAAGGCTTCGGGCTCGCGATAGCGGACATTATACCCCGACCAGAATAGTCCGCCCGCGATCGGAATTGAAGCAATTCGCTGATACAATCCGTGGGTTTCGTTATACGAGTATTCATGAGCGTGCGGGGGTCGAGGTGCAGATGCAGAAGCGATTTCTCATGAACGGGCTGGTGCTTGGCTTGTTCGTGATGGCGCCGTATGCGCGCGCGCAACGGCCTGCGCACCGTGTGCCGGCGCATCGTACGCGAAAGCCGCACTCCGCAACGCAGCAAATGAATCAACCGGCCAAGCCTACTCAAGGAGAGCAATCGACGCCACGAGTCCCTGCACCTCCGCCATCCGATGAGGTCAGTTGCACGTCTCCTTCCTGCGCCACCTTCAACCGGCTAATTCAAGCCAAGGACCGCACGCTCACGCTGAATCTTTACGTGCCGCACGCATATGCATGCTTCGATCCGCAAGCTGACCGTTTCCAGGTGGTGGGCTACAGCATCTCTGCAGTATCGCTGACCGAAAATGCCGAGGAGGTTTCTGACGGATGGGTTTCGTCGGATCAGTATGAAAACGATGCAGATGTGGATTCGGACATGACGCTTGGCCAATGGCATGCTGTGGACTCAAGTCCGGGCGTGCTCAAGTTTCAGGAAACTTCCAGTTCGGATAACGATTCCTCATTTCATGTGGAAACGAATGACTCACTTTTCACCTTTTCGCGCACGTACACGACGATTCAGGGGAACGCCGTGTCGATTGAGTTGAAAATCTCGCTGCCTTCGCTTCAGTTTTCGGAGTCTTATTCGACGAACGGGCAGGCGCCCACAAACACCAGCGGCCAATGCTCGAAATACGGGCTCGACTCGCACACCCCCGCGTCTTTCGTATCCTCCAACATGCAGTAAACAAATAATTCTTTCGATTAAACCTTGACCGCCGGGGCCTGTTCTGCTGACCGCGATTGGCGAGATGGAGACAGGGCCAGAAGCAACGCACCTATGATGACCAGAACGGCTGAGCCGATCAGCTCTCCGTGGGCGATAAAGCCGCGCCATGCCTGAAACGCCATTACTGCAGCATGGGCAAAGCTCGACCAGGCTGTAAACGCGATCAAGCTGCGATGTGCTGACGGGTTACGGACGGCGAGCAGCAAAAACACACCAAGCGTTACATACAGGCTAAACATCATCGCGGCTCCCGGATCTTCTCGAAAAAACATCTTCAGAGGATAGACGGCAGCCAGGAACAACAATCCCAGCAACACGAGCACTATCTTGAGGGCGAGTTCTCGATTCATGGTGTTCTCCTGGCCAGTGCGACGGACTTGGGGTGCAATCTTAGGTTCGAGGGAAACGGGAGTCAATGATGATGACGCGCAGCTGAAACAACGCCAGCCCGAACAATGCAACCGCCGAGATTGTTCGCCTACTATGAGATAAGCTCTGGCCTACGAAGAGATCCCCTATTGCGAGACGCCGGCTTGCCGATTCAGAATTTGGCGGAAGCGTGTGGGAGTCGAACCCACCATTCGGCTCGCGAAGAGTCGAATCGCCGGCTTTGAAGGCCGGGACAGTCACCGGACCATTTTCGCCTCCGACGGAATTATACGGTGATTTCCTGCGTGCTTGCTACAAGTCGGGGTCAATTCCCATCTGGATAAGGTGAGCCCTCTGCGCAGGCGTCAATTCACCTTCAAACTTGGCAACATACCCCTTGAATTTTTCGTGATCTTCGGCCAACACATACCACAGCGCTATTCCGGCATGTTTAAGCGCGGCATATTCTCTTGAACCCTCGCCGTACTGTTTTGCGATCCCTTCAAGAATGCGTGAATCTTCGTCGAACAGGTGAATCCTATTTTTCAAGTTCATCAGGCATCGGCTCCAGGTCAGCGTTTAGTGGCGGCGACTTTTTTGCGGGCCAGTTCGAGGAGCTTTGTGTTCACGCAGACTTCGAAGTAGGGACGCGCTGTCGGCTCACCGACTTTTCCCCCTGATTGAAGTTCTCGCGTCACACCGCGGCGAACGACGATTGGCTCGAGCGTGTCGCCCAACGGCAATTCCCCGTAATACAGCTGCGCGCGATCTTTGCCCCAGGGCATGGGAAAACTTCCCTCCAGCGGAAACATGGAAATTTCGCTGGTCAGCTTCTGAAAACCTTCTTCGTTCAGTTCGATTCCGTTCATATTAAAACGCATAAGCAATTCGTCGCCCTCTTCCACCGCGACGCCTTCCACGATGACCGTTTGCAGGGAAAACACGCGAAATGGCGAAGGATTGTTAGCCAGCAGGCGCCGCGCTACTTTTGAGCAACTGGAAAGCCGGTCGGACAGGTTGAGCGCCTTCGAGATCATGATTTTCGAGTCGCCATCGGACCAGACGGACGGCGCGGAGTTCTGAAACGCGACGCCGACGCCCAACTCAAGACGGGGCAAGTTGCTTGCTTCAGCCTTTGCATTATATGCCTGGGTTACTTCGATGATTTCGCGCGCCAAAACGCAGGCTTTTGCAACAGCGCGCTGGCTTGCGCGATTCGATTCCGTCTCGTAGATAGCAAGAATAATCGCGTCGCCCTCAAGGAACACCTTCGCGGCGCCGTGGCGCTCGAGCAGTTTTTTCACCGGCTCATGGAGCGTGAGGCTGAAATGCGAAGCGGGATTCAGGCCGCGTGCGAGCAAATCCTTGGTAATTTCGGTCGAACCGCGAACGTCGGCTTTGATGACCGTGTGAGAAACGACAGGATCGTCGGTCTCGCGCCGCTCATCGGGAAAAACAAATTCGTAGAGGCTGTTATTCGCACGGGAAAGTTCGCGCTGACGATCGGAACGGACGAGATTGATTTTTTCGAGCAGGGCCACGACGTGATGATAGTTGCGGCGGTCACGGCGCAAACGCATCAGGTCTTGAGCAAACCGAAGGGCCGCGGCTTTTGAGTCTTCGCGCGAACAGCGTTTCAGCGTCTTGGCAGCCTCTTCGATGCGCTTGAGGGAAAAATTCCGCGCTGGAAACTGGCTCAAGACTTTTTCCACGCGCTTCAATTCGTCGCGAGAAAGAAGCGCTCGCCTGAGCTGCTGCAAGTGCACGGGCGGGCAAAAGTCATTCGACAAATTGCAAACTTCATAGCTCGCTAGGACATAGCCGAGCAAATCTTTTTCTTCCAAGCGATGGTGCCACTCTTCCAGCAAGCGCTCACGCACTTCAGCGTCTCCGCTGTGACCTCCAGTATCGGATGGATCAAACAAGCGACGCGCATTCTGCGGCTCGTTCAAGTATTCTCCGAGACGGTTGCGAAATTCCTCGGTCAAGAAATCCACTTTTTGCTTTGCGGCTTCGAGTTCGGGGCTGATTTCGGCCAGCTTGAATTCCAAATCAGCCTGCCGGCGGCGAAGTACCGCCAAATTCATCTCGGCGTCCGCGCCGCCGCGCCGCTTGAAAATTCCTGGCAGGAAGCTGTCACTGCTGCCAACCTTACGGAGGACCTCGTCCTGCTCTTCGTCGAGCTTGGCCAGTTCAGAGCGCTTTCCGAGAGCTTGCTCAACCAGGCGTCCGTAGGCTTCCTGGGCATGACGCAATTCCTGCGAATTCGCATCCGTAATTACAAAGTCGCGCAGAAAATCGACGAGGAGCGCGTCGAAATTCTCGAAGCGGTCAGGGTCCTGTAAGAAGTTCCCGAGGAGGACATAGTGCTCAAGGAACAGATAATCGTCGCTGCCGTTTTCGACAAAAAGAAGGCGGTTCGTGAGGAGATCGTAGAATTCCGTGAAATCCTCGCCAAAAAGAGCACGGCGGGACTTCACCAGCGCCACTTCGTCCAGTTCCTTCAGCGTGTAGAAAAGCGACTGCCCCACGCGCCGGGCAATGGCTTTGCGATTTGCCTGCAGCTCGGCTATTTGTGCGCGCTTTACGTGAGCCTGTTCGCTGTGCTCGAAGATGGCTCCGCGCGCGCGAATATCTTCCTTGCACTCGACAATCAGGCTGGCAAATTCGTTACCGATTTCCTGAATAAAGAACTTTAGCAGTGCGAGGCGGAAAAGCAGGTCGTATTCGATGTTCTTTTCGAATTGGGCGCGCGTGATGCCATGCTGCAGGAGTTCAGTGAGCAGTTTCCGGAATTGCGCGGTGTCCGCAGGACGCGCCTGGCGCGATTCACGACCAAAGAACTTCTGCAGGTTCGCGGCGTTGCGCACAGCCATGGAAAGATATTGCCGCGCAGTCTCCAAAAAGCGAGGACTCAGATATACGTCATAGTGAATATTGTCGATTCCGGGAGTGAGAGAGCCCAGACGCAGCTCCGCTCTATACGGCTCAAGCTTCAAGCGAGCCGGGCGGGCCGGCGATGAAGTAGTTGTTTCCGGCATGGGAGCGGATATGGCGCTTCATTTTGACTTTAGCAGAATGCCCCCTCCCCTGCCGGGCATCCCATGGGAACGTTGCCTAATCGCATAATGATGCCGGTGATCGCGCTTACGGCTGGCCGTAGTACCCCTTACGGGTCCGTACTTTCAGGCCGTTCTCTGTGCTTTGGTTGTCCACGGACGGTGTGAGAGAGCGGTGCGACTAGATAATGGAAGCAGAACGCACAACCGAATTGCAGAACGGCGCGACGCAATGCCTGCATTTAGGACGCTCGGGAGAACGCTGTTCGCATGCGGCGCAGGACGATGGATTTTGCGAGCGCCACGGTCCAGATGCCGTTTGGCGTTTCAATGTTGCCGCGCAGCGCAGGATTTTCGCGGTCCTTCTAGCGGCGGCGGTGCTGTGGCCAATCCTGGTTGACTTGTGGCGTGCCATGAAGCGCTAGGACTGGGACGCTATGCCCGTTTTCGCATCGTTCACCGTGATTTTTCTCTGCTCCTCGTCGATGTGAGTCAGATCGATGCGAAGGACGGGCCAGTCGGTGCGAAGGCGCATTCGCTCGGGCCACTCGATGAGAACGATAGCGGGTTCGGCGAAGAGGTCCTCGAGGCCGAGCGAATCAAATTCCTGCAGGCCGCTCACCCGATACAAATCGACGTGATAGACCTTCACAGGGCCAGTGAACGTGTGGACGAGCGTAAACGTGGGACTGGTGATGTCCTCTTCGTGAGCGACACCCAATCCGCTGATGATTCCTTTGGCAAGTGTGGTCTTTCCGGCGCCGAGTTCTCCGCTCAGAAGCACGAGCAGAGGCGCGCGCATCTGCGAGGCGAGTTCCCTGCCGCGCGCGATGGTTTCCTCGGTTGAGTGCGAGAGCAAGCCGCTTGCGTCCATCTTAGCTGGCCTGCAACTCATCCTGAAGCTGCGCAAAGGCTGAAGAAATACGACGAATCAAATCAGTGGCAACGAGCGGAGCTTCGCCAAATTCTTCGGCGGCTAAGTCTCCCGCGAGGCCGTGCAAGTAAACGCTGAGCGCGAGCGTCTCTGCCCAATTTTCCTGTGCGCCGAATTGCGCGGTCAGCCCTGCAAGCATTCCGGTGAGAACATCGCCCGTGCCGCCGCTGGACATCCCAGGGTTTCCCGTGGAATTGATCCAGACCCGGCCATCGGGGGCAGCGATCACGGTCCAATTACCTTTGAGAATCACAAAGGCGTTCCATTTCGCGGCCGTGCTTACGGCAATTTCGACGCGCATCGCTTGCACATCCTTCGCACCGCAGCCGAGCAACCGCGCCATTTCTCCCGGGTGCGGAGTGATGGCAAGCATTGGGTCCGCGCGACGCAACTCGTCGGCGCTTCCGTCGAATGCATTCAATCCATCCGCGTCAAGGATCACGGGAACGGGCAATTTGCTGGCAATTACGGAGCGCACGAATTGGCGCGTCTCTTCGTGCGTGGTAAGGCCGGGACCGAGTGCAAGGGCGTTCTTACCCTGCAAAATTTTTGCGAAGCCGCCGGAGTCGAAAACATCGCGCGCGACCGTTCCGGCTGCCGTGGCATGCAGAGGCTCGGTCATGATTTCAGGAGCGAATCCCGCGACCGTTGCAAGGGCCGGTTCCGGCGTCGCGACGGTTACAAGTCCAGCGCCTGCGCGCAACGCGCCACGAGCGGCCATTGCCGCGGCACCAGCCTTTCCTACCGAGCCCGCCACAATTAATGCGTGGCCATAGAGCCCTTTGTTCGAATCCGCTTTGCGATGAAACTGCACGCGGCGAAATTCCCATGGCTCCAGCCAGCGCACGTTCGTCTTCGCGACTTCCTCAACCAGTCCCGCAGGCGAGCCAATTCTTGCGACATTCAATCTGCCGACAAACGGCGATGCGCTTGCGCCCAGCATTCCAATCTTTGGCGCGGTGAAGGTGACGGTGTAGTCCGCGGCCATAGCAGGGCCGACTGGGCCCGTGTCGCCGGAGACGCCCGAAGGAATATCAACAGCGACAACTCGCGTGAGCGCATCGTGATGATTCACCTCATCAACACAACGGGCGAGAATGCCATCTACAGGGCCGCGAAGGCCGGTACCGAGCAGGGCGTCCACGATGACGCGCGCTTGCAGCACAGACTCGCGCGCGGACTCCCACGACGCGGCATCACGAACGATTTTCAGGTCGCCGCTTCCAACCTGGCGCAACTGTGCGTAGCTTTCTACTGCTTCGCCGCGAAGTTCGGAGGGATCGCCAAACAGAATGACGGATGGATCCGCGCCCATTTCGCGCAGCTCGCGCGCCGCGACGAATCCGTCACCGCCATTGTTGCCCTTGCCACAGAGGACCACGATGCGGCGATCGTCAATGGGCGCGAAATGCGCCGCGATAAAGCGCGCGACTGCGGCGCCGGCGTTCTCCATCAAAGTCTGCGGTAGGACTCCGTGCCGCTCCGACGTCAAGCGGTCCACTTCGCGCATTTCGGAAACTGTGAGGATTTTCATCTGGTGTCGAGTGCGAGAGGGAAAATGGCCGCCCGCGTCTATCAGTTTACCATGCGCGGAGAATGAAGATTTCGTGCATCATGAAGAGAAAACTCACATCATCCAGCCGCCGGATACGCTAAGGACTTGACCAGTGACGTAGTCGGCGGAATCGGACGCGAGGAATTTCACGGCTTCAGCAACGTCGTCGGCGGACGGCGGACGCCCGACCGGAAAACGCGCATCGCGCATGCGCCGCGCCTCTTCGAGCGACAGTTCCTTATCGTCAATGTTCGGAGGATTGACGACGTTCACTGTGATTCCATTCTTCGCTTCTTCGAGCGCCAGCGAGCGCGAAAAGGAAACCACCGCTGCTTTCGCGGCCGTGTAAGCAGAAATGGTAGCTTGGCCAAAGGCGCGCTCTGCGCCCACCGCACCAAGATTAATGATGCGGCCCCAACGTTGGCGTCGCATCACTGGTAAAGCGGCTTTGCTCGCGTAAAAAACGCTCAACAGATTCGAATCCAGCACGCGGCGCCACTCTTCGAGCGTAGTTTCCGCGACGGTGCTCCAGTTGAAGATTCCGACATTGTTCACAAGTATGTCGAGGCGGCCGAACTTTTCCGCGACTGATTTGACGAGCGATTCGGACCGAGCAGCATCGGTGGCGTCGGCCTCGACCGCAAAACACTCGCAGCCGACGGCCTGGAGCTGGCGAAGCGTGTTTTGCGCCGCGGCCTTGTTGGAGCGATAAGAAATCGCCACGCGCGCGCCAGCGCGTCCCAAACTCAACGCGATTCCCTTGCCGATGCCGCGGCTCCCGCCGGTGACCAGTGCGATGCGCTGGCGAATGCTCAAAAGTAAACTCCTCAGAATGGAGCTCGGCCGCTACCGTCCGAAGCGCAGCGGAGCATTGACATTACCGGATTCTGCTTGCATTGCCAAGCTGCGAAGCGGTACTGCGTTCAATGGGCGAAGAGCTCTTTCGAATGCCGACTATCGTTCGACAAACGACTTGAGGCGCGAGAGCACTTGATCCCATTGTCGCGAGACGAAATCGAGATAGGCCCTGAGATCCATCATCGTCCCAGGATGAAATTCAAACAGGCTTTCACGTCCGGACCGGACGCTGCGTACAATTCCGGCATTTTCCAGAACTCGAAGATGCTTGGTGATCGCCTGCCGACTCACGCGGTGGCTGCGGGTTAACTGAGAAATCGAGCGGGGTCCGCCCTGGCAAAGCTCGGCGACCAGCGAGAGGCGAGTCTGATCGCCCAAAGCGGCAAACACCGGCGCATAGGTGCGGCGCCTCGTAGCGATACGATTAAGGTTTTCGCGCGACATAGTTCTCGATGTTCTTCATTTGTTGTGTCCAACCACCGTCATTTCGTCTGAAGGCATCCGCACGACGGTCGCTCGGAAGTTTGTCGAAGCCGGACTCAGTGACAATGAGCAACGTGCCAGCGGCAGTCTTTTCCAAACGAAATTCAACGAGCGTCCTGGGTTCGTTAGCGTAGTCCTGTGGGTAATCCGTCTTGTCAAAAGATTTGGGATGCGGCCATGTGAAGGAAAACAGACGCTCGGGCTCCATCTTTTGAACGACGGCGTCCCATTTCACGTGCTCATATCCCGGATAAGTAATGTGACCGCGCGAGACCCGGCCCACAACAAACGGGCTGTCAATTTTTACACCGAACCAATCGCTGAATTCGCGGTAGTCGGTCAAGGCCCGCCAGACGCGCGAAACCGGCGCCTTGAGTTCAATTCGTTTTTCGATGCGGTCGTTCACGCTGGGCGCGGCAGATGCATCAGTCATATTATGCAATCTCCAGGTTGCATAATAGCGCCGCGCTTCAATAGCGCGCAACTATTTTGTTGCATGTCACCCACAAGCTGGCGCTGCAGACGCGCACACTTCATCTAAAGCGCGCGACGATGACGGTCATGTCATCGGATTGCTCGGGCGTTCCAGCCCACTGCTCAACGGAAGCGAGCAAATTCTCGGCGAGGCGTTCGGCCGGGAGGTCCCGCAAACGCAAGACTTCGGCAGCGAGGCGTGCAGAGCCAAACTCCTCGCCGTAGACGTTCTCAGGTTCAAGCAGGCCGTCACTGAAGGCCACGAGCAAGCTGCCGCATTCCGCTTTGGCGGTTCCCTGCTGGTAATCGGCGTGATCGAAAAGGCCGACAACCGTGCCTCCTTCGTCGAGCTTTTTGACTTGCCCATCGCAAACAAAGAATGGAGCACAGTGGCCGGCATTTGTATAGCGAAGCGTACGAGAGACGGAATCATATTCAGCGTAAAAGAGAGTGGCGTAGCGGTCATCGGACGTGTTGAGGTAGAGATGGCGATTGAGTGTTTCGACGACTTGCGACGTAGAGCGATAGCCATTGAGTGCGGCTTGTCCGCGGAGAGCGGCTTGCAAGCTCGCCATGAGAAGAGCAGCCGAGATTCCTTTGCCGCTGATATCGGCGATCGCGAGACCAAGACTTGAATCGCCAAGCTTGAGGAAATCGTAGTAGTCGCCGGAAACGATGCGTGCAGCACGGCAGACGGCGGCGAGTTCGAGGCCAGGAAGTGAAGGAAGTTCGCGCGGGAAAAGCTGCGTTTGGACTTCTCGGGCGATGGAGAGCTCGTTTTCGAGGCGATGGCGGGCGCGCTGCTCTTCGATGAGTTCGGCGACAGAACTGGTCATAGCGTTGAACGATTCGGCAAGGACGCCGAGCTGGTCGCGATTGCGGACATAAATGCGATGTGTGAAATCACCCAAGCGAACGTGGCGCGTGGCTGCGTAAAGATCATCAACGGCGATCGTGATGGTGCGAGTGAGCACAATACCCGTAATGAGAGCTGCGATTTCCAAGGCCACAAAGACGATAACGATCAGCACCAGAGTGATCACAAGCGGATCGCCGAAGGCTCCCAATGAAGCAAAAAGGCGGCGATTCAACTGCCACGGACGCATGGAAAAAGCCGCAAAGACCGGAACAGTTACAGAAGTAGGCTGATCTTTTTCGAAGAGCTGCGCATCGAGCGTAGAACTGCCGGAAATCACGATATCGTACCAGGCGTGCTTCGGCTGAAGCAGACGGGTGTTAGCGATTTGGCCGACACGGACAAGGTGCTGTTCGTTGAAGTTGAAAATGTATGCAGCCGCGTCGGACGGAATGGCGGGGCGAAAAATGGTGAGCTGGAGAGGACCGAGGTCGGGAGCGAGAGTTTGCAGAAGGGCAGTGGTGACAGGAACACGCACAAGAAACTCATTGCCAGGGGCGAAATGGCCCGGAACGACGGCCTCGATCCAAAGTTTTCCGCCAGACTGTACGAGGCCGTGGAAACTCTTGATCATCGCCGCAGATGGGGCCTCCGTAACCGCCGGGACTCGCACGTCTATACCGGGGAGATTCCGGCGCGCGCCTGCAAGTACAGCCGAAGGACCGGGAGCGGCAAGCCACGAAGACACGTTCGTCGAATCTTTTTTGAATTGCTCACTTTCCATGGTGCGCGCAAGCGTATCCGCGACGCTGGTTGTGGCGCTGACGCGCTCGTTTAGGTCGTCGGTAAGCATGTGCGCGCCGAGTTGAAGGTAAATCAAATAGGCAAAAATACCCGCCATCGTGGCGAGCAAAACGGCCGGCACAACGGCGATAAAGACGTAAGCTACGACGAGGCGATTGCGCAGCCCCCAAAGCAGCCGCCTGCGCACCCACCGGGCAAACCGAACAACAATAAAGCCAAGTGAAAGCAAAAATAGAATTATGACCCAGCCGCGTATAAACGAAACGTAGAAGCCAAGACGTGTGGTCCAGGTCAAAATGCAAAGAATCAATATCGCCGTGAAAACGCGATCGAGAGGCGAAGTGGTTCGCCAGAAGGCGCGCAGACGGTGAAGAGACGGCATGGAAAGACAATATGATAAAGCACGGGTGAGTGGCTAGTGGCGAAACAAAGTAAGGACAGTTGTGCGGAGACGAGGTCCGCTCGCAACATACGCCAAGCAGGAAACTGCTCCTGCGAGCCTAGTCTGCGGACTGACCCGTGGGGCGCGAAGTAGCGCGGGCGATGTCGAGCTGCACTGTGCTGTGCCTGCGACTGTAAAGGAAATAAATAAACAAGCCGAAGACCATCCACGAGCCGAACCCGATCCACGCTGGCAGGTCGAGGGAAAACATCAGCGCAAGCGAGACGAACATACCGAGAATGGGAACGAGGGGTACCATCGGAGTGCGAAAAGGGCGTGGAACGTCGGGACGCTTCACGCGCATGACCCAAACGCCGAGGCAAACGATGGTAAACGCCAGCAGGGTTCCGAGGCTGACGAGTTTGCCGAGGAAAGCGATCGGGAAGAATGCAGCAAGGAAAGCAACAAAGCACCCAACCACGATAGAAGTGAGATAGGGCGTGCGAAAGCGGGGATGAATTCTGCTGACCCATGTAGGAAGAAGACCGTCATGGGACATTGTGTAAAGGACGCGTGACTGGCCGAGAAGCATGACCAGCATAACGGACGCAAGGCCAGCGATCGCTCCGATGTCGATTACCCAAATGGCCCAATGAACGCCAATTGCGGCAGCACCGTCGGCAACGGGGGCGGCAGTCATCAGCGTGGTGTAATTCTTGACGCCGGTGAGCAGGCCGGAGACGAGTATGTAAAGAATCGTGCAAATAATTAGTGAGCCGAGAATTCCGAAGGGCATATCTTTTTGAGGGTTCTTTGATTCCTGCGCAGCAGTAGATACGGCGTCGAAGCCGATGTAAGCGAAAAAGACCAGACCTGCGCCTCGCATTATCCCGGAGAAACCATATTGGCCGAAGTGACCCAGATTTTTCGGAATAAAGGGGTGCCAGTTTGCAACCATATGGGCCCAATTTGCAGAGGCGTAAGTGGCCGCGAGGCCGATGAAGATAAGCACAACAGAAACCTTGATCATGACCGCGGCGCTATTGAAATTGGCGGATTCTCGTACGCCGATGACAAGAATCGTAGTAACAAGGATGATAGCCGCAAGGGCGAAGATGTCCACTTTCGCGTTTATCGATAGGCCAAGAAGGGAAAATGAAACGGCGGGTGTTGGGTTGAAAGGAAGCTTCACGCCAAAAGAACCCAGCAGGCTGCTGACATAGCCGCTCCAGCCAACCGCGACAGTGGCGGCACCAAAAGCGTATTCGAGCACGAGGGCCCAACCGATAATCCAGGCAATAATCTCGCCCATAGTCGCATAGCCATAGGTGTAAGCGCTTCCTGCGATCGGAATCATGGAAGCAAATTCCGCATAGCATAGACCGGCAAATACACAGCCGATACCCGCAACGACGAAGGAAAGCACTACGGCCGGGCCAGCATACATGGCGGCACCCACACCAGTCAGCGTGAAAATGCCGGTGCCGATGATGGCGCCAATACCGAGTGTGACCAAGTTGATTGGTCCAAGCGAGCGCTTCAGCGAATGCTCGCCGGTTTCCGCGGCTTCCGCCATGATGGTGCTGAGCGGCTTTTTGGCTAAAAGTTGGCTTCCCATTCGTTCCCTCCGCGTTCAGTTGTGACTCTTGCGCCTAATTGTTTGCAGGCTCCCGGTCCGTTCTACTGCGCGAAAAACCGCGCCATAAGAAATAGACCGGCAAACCAACCAGCACGATAATAAGGCCGGGCCACGTATTTTGCGGCTTATAGCGCAGCAACTGTATCTCTAAAAAGACGGCCATGACGATATAAATTGCCGGAAGCACTGGATAGCCAAACGCGCGATAAGGACGCTCCATGTTGGGACGTGTGCGACGCAGAACGAAAATCCCCACCAGCGTAAGGATGTAAAAAATCAGCTCCGCGAAAATCAGAAAATCCAGGAGCTGGTTGTAGGTTCCTGAAAGGCAAAGAACCGACGCCCAAACGCACTGGAGAATCAACGCGACGCCCGGAACGTGATGCCGATTGACCGTGCCGATGGAGCTGAAGAGCAGTTTGTCCTTGGCCATCGCGTAGTAAATGCGGGAGCCTGCGAGGATCAGACCATTGTTGCATCCGAAGCAGGAAATCAGGATAGCAACGGCCATAATGATCGCGCCGACAGGCCCAAACACGAGCTGCAATGCGGCAGTGGCGACGCGGCCATCGGCCGCAAATTGAATGCCCCGCGAGACGATTGAAGTGCCGTTGGGGTCCCCGGCCATCGGCAGAATCCGGAGGTAGGCGAAATTGGCCAGTGTGTAGAGCGTGGTGACAATCAGCGTGCCAAGAAAAAGCGCAAGTGGAAGGTTTCGTCCGGGGCGCTTGACCTCGGAGGCCGTAAAGGTGATGTCGTACCACGCGTCCGACGAGAAAAGAGCGCCGACCATCGCGACGCCGACGACAGTGACCGTCGAAATCTCCCATGTACCGACCCCGGGAGGATATGGATGGTTCGTAGAAAGGCCAGCGTTACGCCAGAATCCGTGGAAGTTGGCGGCAATGGCATCAGCTCGCGAAAAAATAACGCCGATGACAACGAGCGCCGCAAGTGTGACAACTTTAACGCTTGTGAACGCGTTCTGGACGATCTTGCCGAGGCGCAACCCCCGGAGATTGATCCATGTGAGTACAACGATCGAGATGATGGCGAGAAGATTCTGCCGGTTGAGACCCAATTCGTATGGGCCGAGCGTTCCAAACGCGAATTTCCAAGGGCCAAAGGTTCCGAACTTCAGGATCCATGCCGTGGGAGAAAACCAATTGGGAGCAAACACGCCCGTGAATTTCGCAAAGGCTATGGCCACAGCGGCGATAGTCGCCGTTTGAACAACGAGAAGCATCGTCCAGCCATAAAGAAATCCCCATAACTGGCCGAAAGACTCACGCAGAAAGACGTATTGTCCGCCGGCGTGAGGCATTGCCGCAGCCAGTTCGCCGTAGCTGAGGGCGCCGATCAGAGTCATCACGCCGGAAGCCAGCCAAACCGCAATAAGAAGGCCTGGGCTCTGAACCTGATTCGAAATGTCGGCGGAAACGATGTAAATGCCGGAGCCAATCATCGAGCCCACGACAATCATGGTCGAGTCGAAAAGGCCGAGACCTTTGACGAGCTCAGGCGCCGCACCCGCTCGGGCTGTGACGACTCGTTCAGCCATCGTTCCGTCCTTGCGAGTGCATTGAGTGCGGGTGAGAGGCGCCGCGGGACTTGGCTGCGGCCACGAGGAATTCGCGGGCACGCGCGACCGGATCCTGAGCGTCGAGAAGGTCACGGATGACCGCGACGGAATTTGCACCCGCCGCGAAAACTTCGGGCGCGCGCTCCAAAGTGATGCCGCCAATGGCGACGATTGGTTTCTGAGTCAACTTGCGAGCCTCGCGGATGAGAGACGTTCCAACGACGGGGTCAGGTTTCTTTTTTGTGGCCGTGGGAAAAATCGGGCCGAGAGCGATGTAGTCGACAGGGGCATGGGCAGCGGCGCGCACTTGCTCAAGATTGTGAGTGGAGACACCAACCCAACGGCCCGAGCCGCAAATTCTGCGCGCGTCATCGGGAGTTAAGTCATCCTGGCCAACGTGAACGCCACCCGCACCGACCATTGCTGCGATGTCCGGACGATCATTGATGATGAGGCGCGCGTTCACATTGGCGAGAGCTTCGGCGAGAGATGAACACGTTGCGAAATAGGCGCGAGGCGACAACTCCTTCGCTCGATATTGGATCAGTTCTACGCCGGCCTCGGCAAGATCTTTCGCGCACTTGACCACGGGCGTTTTCATCAACTGCTGATCGAGAATCGCGTAGAGCGACGGGAACACGGTTCGTCCTATTTGGCCGCGACAGTTTCGTAGCGGTCCAGAAAATGTGTGTCGAGCTTCCCCGCGGCAAAATCGGGATCATCAAGAATTTTCTTGTGCAGCGGAATCGACGTCTTGATGCCTTCAACCACAAACTGATCAAGCGCGCGGGACATACGCGCAATTGCCTCAGGGCGGTCATCGCCAAAGGCAATAAGCTTCGCCACGAGCGAATCGTAGTACGGAGGCACGACAGCTTCGGAATAGACGGCTGTATCGACGCGGATGCCGGGGCCACCAGGCACGCGAAACGCAGTGATGCGTCCGGCGGAGGGCGCAAAAGTTTCAGGATCCTCGGCGTTGACGCGGCACTCAATGGCATGTCCGTGGAAACGCGGCTTGCCAACGACGTCGGCGAGTTTTTCTCCCGCGGCGAGGCGAATCTGGGCTTTCACGAGATCGACACCAGAAACCATTTCCGTGACAGGATGTTCGACTTGGATGCGCGCGTTCACTTCGATGAAATATAAGTCCTGCGAAGCCTCATCGCGCAAGAATTCCACGGTGCCTGCGTTCGAATAGCCAATCTTGGCCAGAGCCTTCGCAACGCGCTCGCCCATCGCGTCGCGGGTCTTGGCGTCAAGCGCAGGCGAAGGTGACTCCTCGATTATTTTCTGATGTCGCCGCTGGATCGAGCATTCACGCTCGCGCAAGTGCATGACGTTTCCGTGGCGGTCACCGATAACCTGGAATTCAATATGGCGCGGGCGCTCGATGAGCTTTTCGAGATAAACATTCGGGCTGCCGAACGCCTGCTGAGATTCGTGACGCGCGGTTTGAAATGCCGAGGGTAGATCTTCTTTTTTGTGAACTACGCGCATGCCGCGTCCGCCGCCGCCTTCGGCAGCTTTGATGAGCACCGGATAGCCGATCTCCGACGCGAGTTTGAGCGCGGTGTCTTCATCAGGAACGACGCCCGGGCTCCCAGGAATAATCGGCAGGCCGGCGGCGGAAAGTTCGCGGCGAGCGCGGTCCTTTTCGCCCATCATGCGAATCACTTCGGGCGAAGGACCGATAAAAGCAATGTGAGAAGCTTCGCAGACTTCAGCGAAGTTGGCATTTTCGGACAGAAACCCATAACCCGGATGGATTGCGTCGACATTGGTGATTTCCGCAGCACTGATGACGTGAGGAATGTTCAGATAGCTTTCCGACGAGCGCGCTGGGCCGATGCAAACCGCTTCGTCAGCGAAGCGCACATGGAGCGAATTGCGATCCGCCTCGGAATAAACGGCGACCGTGCGGATACCTAGCTCTTGGCAAGCGCAAAGGACACGCAAGGCAATTTCGCCACGGTTCGCGATTAGGATTTTGCGAAACATTCTTTGCTGGGAGAGCTTCCCAAGTCCCCGTTACTGCTTCCGGCTCGGATGAATCGCGAACAGCGGCTCGCCATATTCCACAGGCTGGCCGTTTTCAACGAAAATGCGCATCACTTCGCCTGCTACGTCGGCCTCGATTTCATTCATCAACTTCATGGCTTCGATGATGCACAAGACCTGCCCAGCTGTAACGTGGTCGCCAATACGGACAAATGAATTCGCGCCGGGACTCGGAGAGGAATAAAAGGTGCCTACGATGGGGGACTTGATAACGTGAAGATCGGCCGTAGATTCTGCAGCCGGCTGAGGCGGCGCAGCGGCAGGCGCAGTACCCGGCGGAGGTGGTGAAGCGACAAATATTTCGGGAGCAGAATGCTGCGCCCGAAATGCGTAATTGCCGTGCGTCGCGGCTTTACGCAGCCGGACGTGCATATCGCCATTCTGATACTCAAATTCTTCGAGGGAGTGCTGGTCCATAAAGGAAAGAATCTCGGAAATTGCGGCCAGGTCTGGCGAGGGCGAGGAGGAATCTTTGCGATGCGAGCGGGCCTTCTTGTCCTTGTGCTTCATCCCAGTTCGATTAGCTCCCGATTAGCGTCGGTCAGGTACTCAGCCCCGTGCGGCGTGACCATGGCGTCATCTTCAATACGAATGCCACCTTTTCCTTCGATGTATATGCCGGGCTCGATGGTCACTACCATTCCCGAGCGCAGTAGCGTTTTCTGTCCCCGCGCCAGGCGTGGCATTTCGTGAACCTCCAAACCGAGTCCGTGCCCCGTGCTGTGAACAAACTGCTTGCCCAAGCCGGCTCGCTGAAGGGTTTTTCGCGCCGCCGCATCTACCTGCTGCGCACTAACGCCGGGCTGCAAAACTTCCCGCGCCGCTTCCTGCGCCTCAAGCACCGCGCTATACCAGCGCCGAACCTCCGAGGGGGCGCGTCCCACAAAAACGGTGCGCGTTAAGTCGCTTGAATATCCGCGGAGTATAGCACCGAGGTCACACACGACCAACTCGTTTTTGCCCACAGCGCGGCCGCTTGCGTGCGCGTGAGGCAAAGCACCGCGCGGTCCGGAGGCGATAATCGTGTCGAAGGCAGGCCCGCTCGCGCCTTTGCGGCGCATCCGGAACTCAACCTCCGCTGCAAGGTCGTTCTCTAGTACGCCGGGCTTAATCAGCGGAAGAGTCTCTTGCCACGCGGAGCAGGCAATTGCCGCCGCTTCGCGCATGACACTCAATTCGGCGGCATCTTTGACGGCACGAGCCGCTTCTATTTTCCCATCCCAAGGCGCCCAGCGTCGGCGGCCGTTGGCAGCCTTGTCGAGCAGAGCTTTTTGTGAGACGGTCAGCCGGACCGCTTCAAATCCCACGCGGCGGACGCGTTCGCGGCCAAGCTGTTCGCCTGCAGACGAAAGCAAAGAGCCACGAACGATCTTGACACGCGCACCCTGGGCCTCTTGCCTGGCTTGAGCGGTGTAGCGGGAGTCCGTAAAGAGCGTCAGCCCCGCCTTTGTGACAACGAGCACCTTTGCGCTGCCGGTAAAGCCTGACAAATAAAAGACATTGGGAGGATGGGTGACAACGAAAGCGTCCAGCTGCGCTGCTTCCATCTCCTCCCGCAAAAGGAAAAGGCGGGCCGCCTGTCTTGCTCGCCCCGCCTTTTCAGATTCGCTGAAAGCTGCTTCCGCGGTTCCCGTCATTACTCCATTTTACATGGGAAGGAGGCGCGGAGTGACGAAGAACAGCAGCTCCTGAGAACTGGTGCTGATCGTTGTGTGGCGGAAGAGCTGACCAATAATCGGAAGACTGCCGACGAAGGGAACCTCGTTGATATTGTTCTGCTGATTCGAGACGATGATTCCTCCGATCATAACGGTCTGTCCGTCGCTCACGAGAATGCGGGTGTCCTGAGCCTGCGTATCGAGAGCAGGAATTCCCTGAATTCGCGGGATAGACGGGTCTATCTGGGTATTTTCCACATGGACAGTAAGAAAGATTGTCCCCTGGTCGGTGATTTGCGGGGTGACCTGGAGTTCCAGCACAGCATCCACGAATTGTACGGAAATCGTGTTATTGATGACTGTCTGAATTGGAATCTTGGTTCCCTGCTTAATGGTAGCCTGCTCATTGTTCTGAACAACCTCTTTTGGTGCGGAAAGCAGTTTACCAACGCCTTTGGCTTCTGCCGCGGAAATTATATAGTCCAGGGCAAAATTCGCTGATGAAAATGCGTAGGACACGCCGCTGGTCGGTACGTTTGTCGCAAGGTTGGTCACGAGCGGCATGCTGACAGCCGTCGGAGTGCTTGACGTCGGTGCAGTGCTTCCAGTAATGACGGGAGGTGCAGGAAGTGGGGGAACGAATCTTCCTATCGGGCTTGTACCAACAACTGGAACGCCACCGAAAAGGTTCCTTCCATTGGTGGCGGAGCCAGCAAAAGCAAACTGCGAACCCAACTCACGCGAGAAGTTCCGATTTGCCGCGACCACGCGCGCCTCGATTTCCACTTGCTGGGTCTTCTTGTCGAGTTCGCGGAGAAGATTATCGACGACCGGAAGAACGCTCGGGATGTCGCTGATAATCAAAGTGTTTGTGCGGGAATCAGCCAAAACATCACCGCGGGGTGATAGGAATTTCTTGATCGTGTCCACAAGGTCGCTCGCCTTGGCATAGTTCAGCGTGCGGGTCGTGGTAACCATATCTGCGGCTTCGACCTGCGCCTTGGCCAACTCCTTCTGTTCGTCGGCCTCTTTCTTCATGGTTTCCTTGGTGGCAATTCGAAGGACATTGCCGTCCAGTTGTTTGTCGAGGTCGTTGTTCTGTAAGACGATGTCCAGGGCCTGGTCCCACGGCACGTTGTCGAGAACGAGAGTAAGTGTGCCCTTAACGCTCGGATCAACGACCACGTTCAATCCGCTGATTTCATGGACGAGTCGGAAGAAGTCCTGCAAATCCACGTTCTTAAGATTGACCGAGATCGGTGAACCTGTGTATTTGGCCGAATTCATCTGATCCTGACGAACTACAGATGCCGATGCTGAAGGCGCGGGCTCCGCCGAAGCTGCTTGCGGTGCTGGAGCAGGCGCGGTTTGCGAAGGCACAGCCGCCTGAGTCGCTGCCGTTTGCGTCTGAGACTGTGTGTCTTGGGTACTCTGCTGCGTCGGTTGAACAGGCGGAGCAGTTTGCAGCGGCACAGCCGGATTCTGTGGCGCGGCTGCTTGCGTCGATTGCTGCGTAGCCGGTGCCGATGACTGCGTGGGCGACTGGCTCGCGACAGACGAATCTAATCCTGCTGGCTTTGGCGAATCTCCGGCTAGAGGCGCTGCTGCGCTGCTCTTGGAAGAGTCCGCCGATGATTGAGAATCCGAGGCGTTCGTCGAACTCGTCGAAGGGGTTGAGGGCTGGGTTGCCGCCTGCGACGAACCGGCTGCGCCTTGTGTCGAATTCGCTGGGTCCTGAGCGGGAGCCGAAGAGCCAGAGGCCGATTGAGATGCCGGAGACGACTGAGACGCCGGAGCTGGGTCAGAAGCTGCAGGTGCACTCGACTGAGGCGGCGCCGCTGACTGAGCGTCGGCCTGAGCCGGAGCGGATGGAGAGAACTCAACAGCCACACCACCGTCAACATGTCTCACGCTATAAGCTGCGTCTTTCGACAGATCGATGACCACTCGCGCCACTTCAGGGGAATATTGCGCCGCACGCACATCACGGATTGGGTCTACATTGCTCGAGGTTTTCTTCGCGGCGGACATGTGTTCGTTATCGAAGTCGAGAACTAGACGCGCCGGGTTGCTCAAGCGTGATGCGTGGTAGTTCATTGAACCAGATCCCATCACCAGCACTTCGGGTGTATCTCCATCCTTGGCAACGGAGATTTGGCGGATGACCGCGCCTGATGCGGAAGGTCCGCGCAGTGCTGCGTTGACCAGCCGAGGCTTGTCCGTAGACTCGGCACGAGCGTTCATGATGTTCTTTCGAGACACAACGATCTGCAGAGTGTCATTTCCCTGCCGCGTGATTTGTGGCGTCGCACCGTTCCCGAGAAGAAGCTCGAGGCGCGAAACGGTCGTATCACCGGACTCGTATTGTTCAAGGCGATAGCTGCGAACAATGTCTGTGCCGAGCACCTGGGCCGCAGCCGTAGAGGATGCCGAGACGCCGCTCAGGTCGATGTAATAGAGGTCCGCGCTCGGATGGTGAATCACATAGCTGAACGGGCCGCTGGCCTTCGCGTCGAGACGGACGACTCCCTGCCCGACGGCAGACGTGACCCGAACCGACGGTTGCGGATCAGCTTGGACCGCATTCGTATTGACAATAAGAAGGCTAGCTGCTATCAGACACGCAAGCCCGATCCCCCGCCAAATCTTGCTCATTGCTCATCTCCTGCAATCGGATAGAGTCGCTTGGACACATCGCGGTCAATTGTGCGGCCAAACGCGTCTTTACTTTCCTGACGGAACATAATGTCGTCGATGCCGATCTTCTCCACCACTCCGTCGAAAATACGATCGCCGTCGTGAAGGAAATAAACGCTATCTTGCGGATTCGCCACAACGGCCACCATGCCGTCAGCCGTTTTGACCATCCCCTGAAGCCTCAGAGTGGCTACCTGCAATCCGCCTATGCCAGGCGGCAGATTCGTATGGCCAGCATTGGGATCCGTAGACCGAATCAGCGCCGCAAAAGGGTCACGCCCGTGACTGGCCTCCGCAACTACCAGCGTCGGCTCGGCAGGTGCCGCTGGGCCCGGGACAGCAGGAGTTACTGCTGCTGACGCGGGCTTCGGAGCTTGGGCTGGCTTTTTTGCCACCATCGGATGCGCAGGAACCTGTTTGCCGGGCTTCGGCTTCATTGCGGGTTTCATCGCGGCAGTTTTCTGGGCAGCGTGAACCTTTGAATGCGCATGAGTTGAGCCGGCAGTTGGCCGAATTGGCTTTTGCTGTGGTGACGAGCTTTTATGCGTTGGCTGTGTGAGCTTCTGTTGCTGTGGCGACGCCTTCGGCGTCGGCTGTTGTTGCATCGCTCCTACCGAAGCCACGCACCAGAACACAAGTGTCGCTAGCGCTGCAATTCTCGCAAATGTTCTCAGATCGCTCATGTTTCTACGCCCCATAATTGCTTACCGTGTCGCCTTTCCCGCCTTTGATCCGGCCGCAGAAGGTGAAGCCGCGGAGGCGCTCGCCGGCTGGGTAAAGAAGGTCGTTACGGTGAACTCGCCTGTAACAGTGGTTCCCGGAGCCATACGAAACGGCGCGTTTGCACTCTCGCCAGGCTTCACTTCGGTAAGTTTCATGTCGCCTACGTTGATGATTCGCGAAAGACGCCCAAGACGCGTGAAAAAGTCCAAAACCGAGTAATAAGGCCCATCCGCAGTGACCTTGAATGGCATTTCCGAATGATATTCGTGCGGAACAACAGGCTGGGTTTCGAGTTTCCGGATAGATACGCCTGAGCCCGAAGCAGCCCCTTGCACCATCTCGATGAATTGGTCCACTTCTTTGTCTTCAGGGACGATGGCCTGCAGTGTCGCGAGCTGTTTCTCCGAAGCTTCCATCTCACTCTGAAGCTCGACGCGGCGCTGTTGATAAACACGCAGCGGCTCGACTTGCTTTTCCAGGTCGTTCAGGTGGGAATTCCTTTCGTCAACCTGAGCGCGCGCAGTGGCCACAGGAGATATCGGTACATAAAGACCTGCCAGCACCAGCACGATGGCTAGGACGAGAAACGCCAACGCCTGAATCGGCCACGACATTTCGCGAAACGACGTTGCCATTGCTCCTCCCTAGCTCTTTCCCGGCCGGGCCGGCGCGGCTGTCTGACTGCCGCTGACATTTGCAGGTTTTGCGGCGGACGCAATCTGCGCGGACATAGTGAACCCGAACGTCTGTGCGCCCTTCACGAGATCGTTTTCTGCTGCCTGTTTCATTTCGATACTGCCGAAATATCCCGAACGCTTCATTTGCGTCACGAAGTTGGCTATCGCATTGAGCGATACCGCCTCACCGGCCAGATCGAGCGAATCGCCTTTGCGCGCCATGGACGTCAGCCAAACCTCACTCGAGTGCTCCACCGTAACCGCAACCATTTGAAGCAGTTGCTGGCCACCCGAGCGATTAGCCTGAAGTTGCTCAATCACGTCAATGCGCTGTTGCAACACAACTTTCTGCTGTTCGTATTTCTCGACGTCGGCCTTCACTTGCTGCAGGCGCGTCAATTCCGCCTGTCGGCTAGTAATTTGGCTCTCGATTCCCGCCAGCTCCGTTTGTTTCTGGTGGTACATGGCGAAGAGAACTACGAACGCCACTAGGAGCGAGGCGACGAAAAGAATTAGGCGAAGCGAAGATTCTAGAGGAATCGCCGGACCGCGGCTGGTCTTCGGCCTTTCTTGACCAAGAAGGTTGACTCGTATCATGGCGTGTCGAAACTCCTCAGCGCCAGGCCAACTGCGATCGCCAGGCGAGGCGCCATTTCACGAATTCGCTCCTCATTGTGTTTACCAGGATTCACCGAAATCTTCCGGAACGGATAAAGCTCCTCAACGGGCATGCTGAACTCCTCGCGAAGCAAATCGAGCAGCCCGGGAACACGTGCCGTGCCCCCAGCAACGACAATGCGGCGAATGTTTTCGCCACTGGCGGTGGCGCGGAAGAAATCGAAAGTCTTTTGAATCTCGAGAATGAGAATGTCTGAAACCGAACGAAGAATCGACGTGCGCTGTTCCTCATTCACTCCCGGCAATGTGCCACCCATTTTCAAACGTTCGGCATCGTCGAAGTTCAGGTCGAGTTCTTTCTGCAGTGCGTCGGTATATTGGTTTCCGCCCACCGAAACGTCGCGCGTAAACAGCGGCGTCCAGCCACGGACGATGTTGATATTCATCACGCTGGCGCCGATATTGAGAAGAGCAACAACTTGCGCCGGATCGGGTTCGTAATTCACCTCGAAGCAGTTCTCAAGGGCAAAAGCGTCGATATCAACAACAACCGGACTCTTGCCTGCCTGGGCCAAGACGTTCGTGTGGTTGAGAATCTTGTCTTTCTTCGCCGCAACAAGCAGGACATCCATCTGGCTATCGGTAGCTTCAAGAAGCTGGTGGCTCAGATTGACGTCGGCGATATCGAACGGGATATGCTGGCTGGCTTCAGCCTGAATGCGATCGAACAACTCGTCTTCAGCCATGACCGGCATAGGCACGCGCTTAACGATTACCGAATGACCGGAAACCGAGGTCGCGACGTCCCTCAACTTGATCTTCTGGGAGTCGAAGATGGAACTGATACGCTCCGCAACCGCCGGAGCATCCATGATCGCGCCGTCAACGACCGTGTCTTGTGCGAGCGGCTCAACCCCAAAACTGACGAGCTCATAGCCTTCTCTCGTCTTCTTCAGTTCGACAGCCTTAACGGAGCTCGAACCGATGTCCAGCCCTATGAGCGACTTTGATTTCTTACCAAACATCGCGTCGTCCTCGCTAACCGCCTATGAGTCACACCAAAGCCGGGCCGACTAGCAATCGGCCCCATTTTTTGAGTTGTTCTTGAAATCCACCCGTCGCCAATTTCGACTACCCATCAAAACTGGCGACCCACCCTAGGCTGCCCTTACCAGTACCATGGTTTCAGTAGTTCTATAACCCTTATGTCATCGAAGCTATTTCAGTGTCAACGCAGCCATCACAACCTGTTGTTCAGTTGGCTAACGGCTGGAGTTGCCTTCGCACAGTGAGATTAGAAAATAGGGGGCAATTTAAGTCTAGCGGGATTGCCACGAAGCGTGCGAAAGGGGAACCTGTTCGTGCGAACAGGGGCGAATGCTAATGCGGACGGGGAGGGTCGAGGCCTAGACTTTTCCACAAGCTGTCAACGCGCGCCTTTGTCGCTGAATCCATACGAATCTCGTCTGGCCATTGGCGTGCGAATCCTTCAGACGGCCACTTCCGCGTGGCGTCAACGCCCATCTTCGAACCGAAATCCTGCAAGCGTGACGCGTGCTCCAGCGTATCAACAGGGCCCAGGACGAACTCGATGTCGCGCTGCGGGTCTATCGCGCACAAGGTTTTCCACACCACCTCGCTTGGATTCTGAACGTCCACATCATGATCAACCACGATGATGACTTTCGTGAACATAGCCTGCCCAAGCGACCAGATCGCGTTCATGATCTTGCGCGCGTGGCCGGGATAAGATTTTCGAATTGCGACGATCATCAAGTTCTGGAAGATTCCCTCGGTCGGCATCGAGACGTCGACGATCTCCGGAAACTGCATCTTCATCACGGGCAGGAAAATCCTCTCAATCGCATGCCCCATGAAAAAGTCCTCTTGCGGCGGGCGCCCTACGATCGTCGTAAGATAGAGCGGCTGCCTGCGATGGGTGATACACGTAACATGGAAGACGGGATACTCTCCTTCCAGCGAGTAAAACCCCGTGTGGTCGCCGAATGGGCCCTCTGTGCGCATCTCCCCCAGGCTTACGTACCCTTCCAGGACGATTTCTGCGTTAGCGGGAACTTCCAGATCCACCGTCTCACAAGCCACCAGCTCCACAGCATCCTTGCGTAGGAACCCGGAAAACATGAACTCGTCTAAATCGGGAGGGACTGGCAGGATGCCAGCCAGCGCCGTCGCAGGATCGGAACCGATGGCAACGGCAACTTCCAATTTTCCCGACGCGTTGCGCGCCCGGGCGCTCCGAAAATGCTCGGCGCCATGCTTTTGCGTCTGCCAGTGCATACCGGTAGTTCGTTCGTCAAATACCTGCATGCGGTAACAACCTACGTTGCGCTTGCCCGTTTCTGGATTCTTCGTGATGACCATCGGCCACGTGATGTAACGTCCTCCGTCCTGCGGCCAGCACTTCAGAATCGGAAACTCCGAGAGCGAGAAGTTATCTTTCCGAACAACCTCCTTGCACGGCCCTGACCTAACCGTTTTCGGAAAAAACGAGCCCAGCTCGGCCAGCTTGGGCAGCATTCTCACCTTATCCAGCAAGCCCTGGGGAGTTTGAATGTCGAGGAATGATTTTACGCGGCCAGCAACTTCCTCCAAGCCGTCGACGCCGAGAGCAAGATTCATTCGCCGATGAGTGCCCAGCAGATTTATCACGAGCGGAACCTGCGAACCTTTCGGACGCTCGAAAAGCAGGGCGGGGCCGCCACTCTTCGTAACTCGGTCGGTAATCTCGGTGATTTCAAGCACGGGATCCACTTCGACGCTTATGCGCTTCAGCTCCCCTTTGCGTTCAAGCTGCGCGATAAAATCCCGCAGATCGCGATAGCCCACCGTGTCTCCTTCGCCGTACAATTTGAGAGCGCCCAATGTAGCATGGAGCGGCGATTGAGCGAAGTTTCACCGATGTCAGATTGAAACCGCTCGCCCCGAAGACGCGTCCAAGTAACAGGCTGCGGAAAAAGCCACGTCAGGATGCACCTGCCGGCAGGGTGTGAGCAAAACTACCAAGGAAAAAAGGACTTATGCCTGTTCGAGAGTGGTACGGAAAACATAAACGTCTGAGTTGGATTGTCATACTTGCGGTTGTGATCGTGATCTGCGTGGGAGCCGTGATGAAAGGGCGCTCGAAAGACGTGCGCTACATCACCATGCCAGTAAAGCGCGGAAATCTCACAGCCATGGTCCAAGCCACAGGCACGATCAATCCGCTGACAACCGTTCCCGTCGGCTCGTTCGTTTCCGGCACCGTTCAGTATATTTTCGCGGACTTCAATACAAGAGTGCACGCCGGCGACGTTCTCGCCCAACTCGATCCCACCATCTATCAGGCGCAGGTGCTCACCGCGCGCGGAAACCTGGAAAACGCCATCGCCAACGTCAAGAATCTGGAAGCAAGCATCGTGGCCGACCAAGCGAACGTAGTAAAGCTCCAGGCGACCGCCGAATACGCCAAAGTCGATGCGAAACGCATTGCCGACCTCTCCAAACAGGGCATTATTTCTCAGGACCAGAATGATCAGACGCAGTCAAATTACGGTGCAGCAGCCGCCTCGGTCACCCAGGCGGAAGCGCAGGTCAACCAGTCAAAAGCGCAGCTCGCGCAGGCCCAGGCGCAAGTGCTATCCGCGCGGGGAAATCTGAAAATGGCCGAGACCAACCTCTCATACTGCACGATTACCTCGCCAATCGACGGCACAGTCGTCGCTAGAAACGTGACCGTAGGTCAATCGGTCGCCGCCTCACTCCAAGCGCCGAACGTGTTCACCATCGCTCAGGATTTGACGCGCATGCAGGTCTATGCCGCAACAGATGAGTCTGACACCGGACAGATTCACGTCGGACAGCCGGCGACCTTTCAAGTGGATGCTTATCCCACAGAAACGTTCGAAGGGCGCGTGAGCGCGATTCGACTCAATGCCTTCACCGTTCAGAACGTAGTCACCTATGACACGATCATCGATTTCGAAAATCCGGAAGGCAAACTCCTTCCTGGCGAGACCGCCTACGTGAACATTCCGACCGGCCATGCCAGCGACGCGCTGATGGTCCCGAATATCGCGCTGACGTTCACGCCGCAAATGCCCCCGCCCGAGCTTCAGGCGCTCTACAAAAAGTACAACATCCCGATGCAAGCAACTGTCTCGCACATCGGTGGATGGCAAATCGTTTGGGAACTGGACGCCAATCAGAAACCTTTCCCGATCGCTATCAAGACCGGCCTGACCGACTACACGAACACGCAAATCCTCGATGGAGGCATCCACCAAGGAGATGCCGTGCTCACGGGAGAGCAGATGCTTGGTTCTAACGCGAACAAATCACCTTTTGGCGGCGGTCCGCGAAGATAAGGTTTGACGATGGAAATTGGAGAGGTCATCCGCGTCTCGTTGCGAGCCTTGGCTCGCAACAAAATGCGTACCATCCTGACGATGCTGGGCATCATCATCGGCGTCGGCGCGGTGATCTGCACAGTGGCTATCGGCGAGGGTGCCGCTAAGCAAGTGCAAGAGCAGATTCAGAGCCTTGGCGACAACATTATTTTCATTTCCGCGGGCAGTATCAAAACGAGCGGCGTCCATCTTGGGAGTCAGGCTACAAAAACGCTGACGGCCCTGGACGGCCAGGCTATTCTCGCCGAAGTGCCGTTCATCAAGTGGATATCGCCCAGCGTTGGTTACAGCGCGCAGATCGTCTACAGCGGGAACAACTGGTTTACGCACATCAGCGGAGTGAATCCGGATTATTTGAAAATACGCCACTGGCCATTGTCTGCTGGAAGTACCTTTTCAAAACAGGATGACGACGTTGCTTCGGACGTTTGCATTCTCGGTCAGACCGTGGTCAAAAGTCTCTTTTCTCCCAGCGACGATCCCGTTGGAAAGACTGTCCGGATTTCCAATCTGCCGTTTCGCGTGATCGGCGTCCTTGCCGCGAAAGGCAGCTCCCCATTCGGGGGCGACGAAGATGACACGATCATGATGCCCTATACCACAGTGCAGAAGAAGCTTTCGGGCATCAGCTGGATTCACTTCATGATGGCTTCCGCAGACTCTAAAGATGACATTCAGCCCGCCGAAGACCAGATCACCGCCATTCTTCGGCAACGACACCATCTGCGTCCTAACGAAGACAATGACTTCATTATCCGCAGTCCGACGGATTTCACTGAGGCGCAGACGCACGCCAGCAACGTGATGACCGTTCTCCTGGCGAGTATTGCTTCCGTATCATTGCTCGTGGGCGGAATTGGTATCATGAACATCATGCTAGTCAGCGTCACCGAGCGAACGCGCGAAATCGGCGTGCGTATGGCCATTGGTGCGACAGAATCCGACGTTCAGCGTCAATTCCTGAGCGAGGCGATGGTGCTTAGCCTGTTGGGTGGACTGGTCGGCATCGTCCTGGGAATCTTTAGCTCAATCGCTGTGTCCGACTTGTTTGAGTGGGCGACGCTTGTGTCTCCTGCGTCGATAATTATCGCTGCAGCATTCTCCGCCGGAGTGGGAGTCTTTTTCGGCTACTATCCCGCGAAGCGTGCCGCGCAACTTGATCCTATAGAGGCTCTTCGATATGAATAAAGCGATCATCCGTTTGCATTTTTCAGGGTTCGCAATACTTGCCGGAGTATTTGTTCTGGCATTGTCGCTTTGCACGCCATTGCAGGCTCAAACAAACTCCAAGGGCGAGGAGTTTTTCATCATCTCCTCTGTCGATCAAAAAACTCATCAAATCGTGCTCATGCGCCCCACGCAATTAACTGTCGCCGCGAGTGTCGGACCTCAAACCATCTGTCTTGGGGAAAAGGGACAGAAGATGACTCTCAGCGAACTCAGGGCAGGTGACACAGTGTGGGCCATTGTAAAGACTGCCAAGAATGGCACTGCTACAGCGTCGCGGATCCGCGAAGGCGCGATGACGCAAGCGGAAATGCAGCGGCTGTACCTGCACTACTCGCCGACTGCTCCCGACGAACCGCTTGCTAAACCAGTCCCGTTGAGCCCGGCACCGCAGACTGGAAGCGATCAGCCGCCGCCCGTCGCTCCTTCTGCCAATGGCTCAAATGCGGTGCTGCGTCGCTCTCGCCGACCTGGCGATACGCATATTCATCGCCACGGCCCCGGCGGCCCAGCCCACTCTTAAAACTCTCTGACTAACCGCCGCTTGTGTCTCTACTTTGGTCGAAACATCCTCAATCGTGGGCTTGAGTCTTTCTCCGGGGCAGGAGCAATCGCCGGAATGTTGGCCTTGCGAATCTGATCATTCAGTGCAGGCAGATCCTTCGCTTTAATCTCATTCCATTGCGCGACGAGTTTTGCCACCTTCCCGCTCAAATCGGCATACGCGGCCTCGTCCGCAGCGGTTGGTGGGTTGTCCGAACCTTCCATAAACTCGGCAATGCCCTTCAGCTGATCGTTAATCTCATCCGGGTAATTCAAGTCCTCTTCGCTGGCCTTCATTTGCCGCTGCCAAAGTTTGCCGTCGATTGGCTGCATCTTCTTCTCGATGGCGTCTCCCGCGTCGACGATCCCCTTCTGGTCCGCACTCGAACCGATGCGCTTCTTCAACGCATCGATCTGATCGCGCACCGAGTTCATCTGATTCACTGTATTGTCGGCCAAAGTAATCTCATCGCGAACCTTCAATGAAAGATCGAACTCCTTCTGCAACGCTTCTGGCGCCGCCTTCACGCGAGGATCGAGCTTTACAGTCAGCGGCTCCGTCAGCGTTTGGCCGCCGGCGACAAGACGCACGCGATACGTGCCCGGCAGTGCCAGAGGGCCTTTTGGCATGTCGGCGCTATCCCACACCTGGCCAGGAATCAGCGTCGGCGTTTCGTAGCGCAAGTCCCAAACGAATCGATTCATCCCCGCTTTTGCCGGGATCGACACAGGCGACTGATACTCATCTCCCGCCTCGGAAGGCTGTTGATCTTTTTTCTGCGTTTCGTTCGTGTATTTGCGAACGACCTTTCCCTGCGCATCCAAAATCTCAAGCGTCACTTTGTCCTTCGGTTCGGATTTCAAATAGTAGTCAATCACCGCTCCATTCGGCGCGTCCTGCCCAACCCAAGCGAAGTAGCGAGGATTCATCTCGCCAATGCGCGTCCGCCACGCAACATCGGGCTTGTAGAGGTGGGTCTCGTCGCCCGCAATCTGTGCATTCGCCTGTCGCAGCGGCGCGAGACTGTCCAAAATCCAAAATGCGCGGCCTTTTGTTGAAATCACAAGATCGTTGTTCTTGATCACCATGTCGGTGACCGGAACGACGGGCATATTCAACTCCAGTGTTTGCCAGTGCGCGCCGTCGTCCATGGACACAAATATTCCCGTCTCCGTCCCGCAGTAGAGCATATCTTTGCGCACCGGATCGACGCGTACGGCATGCACGTAGCTTCCCGATTGCGGCAATCCATCCGTGATTTGCGTCCACGTCTTTCCGTAATCCGTCGTCTTGAAAACGTACGGATGGAAATCATCTAAGCGGTGACGGTCCGCGGCCACATATGCCGTACCCGCGGCGTACGGCGAAGGATCGATCAGGCCAATGCGCGCCCACTCAGGCAGAGCTTTCGGTGTCACATTGCTCCACGTCTTTCCGCCGTCGCGCGTGACGTGCACTAAGCCGTCATCGCTGCCCGTCCAAATGACTCCGCGCGCCACCGGCGATTCCGCAACGGAGAAAATCGTGTCGTAGTATTCGACGCTGGTTTCGTCAATCGTCAGCGGGCCGCCCGACGGCGCTTGCTTGCTCTTGTCGTTGCGAGTCAGGTCCGGACTGATCGCCGTCCAGTTCATCCCAGCGTCCGTCGTCTTGAACAGTTTTTCCCCGCCGATATATACCGTATTCGAATCGAATGGAGAGATAGCGATCGGCGCAGTCCACTGAAAGCGGTGCGGCAATTCGCCCGCGCTGTAGCCGCTCGGATTCACCGGCCACACCGTCACGTCCTGCACTTGTCCGGTATGCCGGTTGTCGCGCGTGATGATTCCCCAGTTCCCTCCCGCATAAATGATGTCTGGATCCTTTGGGTCCGCGACGATGTATCCGCTCTCGCCTCCACCCACGTCATACCAATCCTTGTCCGTGATTGCTCCCGTGTTCGTTCGGCTAGCGATGGCAATCGTCGAATTGTCTTGCTGTGCTCCGTAAACGTAATAGAAAAACCGATTATCCACGCTCACGTGATAAAACTGCGCCGTCGGCTGATTGTCCTGCGAACTCCACGTCTTCCCGCCATCCGTGGAAATCGTTGTGCCGCCGTCGTTCCCTTCCATCAATCGAGCTGGATCGGTCGGATCAATCCAGAACGCATGATCGTCTCCATGTGGAGCGGAAACCGCGGAGAAATGCGCGCCGCCATCCGTCGAGCGATACGTTCCCGTGTTGAGGATGTAGAGCGTGTCGGTGCTTTTCGGGTCCGCAAAAATGTGCATGTAATACCACGCGCGCTGCAGGAAGCGCTGGTCGCCGCTAATGAATTGCCAATTCTCGCCGCTGTCATCCGAACGATACAGCCCGCCCTTCTTCGCTTCGATCAGAGCATAGACGCGGCTCGAATCCGCCCCGGCAGCCAATCCGATGCGGCCGTAAATTCCATCCGGCAATCCGTTGCCGGTAAGTTGCGTCCATTTCGTGCCGCCGTCGGTGGATTTATAAATTCCGCTGCCGGGCCCGCCGCTGGTAAACCCCCACGGCGTCCGAATCTCCTGGTACATCGCCGCGTACAGGATGTGCGGATTGTGCGGGTCAAACACGAGGTCCACGGCACCCGTCTTGTCATCCTTATATAGGACCTTTTGCCACGTCTTCCCGCCGTCGCTTGAACGAAAGACCCCGCGCTGTTCATTCGGCCCATACGCGTGGCCAATCGCCGCCACGAAGATTGTGTTCGGATCATCCGGATCGATCAGCACCTTCGAGATGTGCCGCGTATCTTCAAGGCCAATGTGCGTCCACGTCGCCCCCGCATCCACGGATTTGTACATTCCGTCGCCGAACGAAATATTCCCGCGCAAGCACGGCTCGCCCGTGCCGACGTAGACAACGTTGTGATCACGCGGATCGATGGTGATTGCGCCGATCGAAGCGACATCCTGATGATCGAAAATCGGATGCCAACTCAGCCCCGCGTCTGTGCTCTTCCAAACGCCGCCGCTGACAGCTCCAAAGTAATAAGTGTTGCGGTCCCCCGGAATGCCTACAACCGTTTCAACTCTGCCGCCGCGAAACGGACCGATGGAACGCCACTGCATTCCGGACCAAAGCTTTCCATCCAGCGCCTGCGCGCACGCTGTTCCGCCGCCAAACATGCAGCACATACTTACGCCAAGAACACACAGCAACACGCGCCGAAACTGTTTCATTGTGACAGCCTCCATAAATCCTGGCTTCTTCTCAGTGTTGCAAGCGCGCAATCCTAATACGTTTGCGGGCGCGAAGTGTAGAAGTTTTGTGCCTAGGCTTCGTTTCCAGCGCCTGTAGCAACTGTGGAATTGCTTCGGAACGAAACAAACGCGCCAACTCGGAACACAGCCGCCCGCCGCGTTTCGCGCGAAAATGTGCTAAGAAAATTTTCCCGATATTCGCCCGCGATGCAAACACGAGACATCCGGCCGCGCTGTGAAAAATATCTCTAGTACTTCGCCACCGCAAATCCTAGGCTACAAAAACTCATAGTGGCCCTGCGGTTGCACCTACTTCCCGCATGATTCCGGCTCTAATGCTCGTATTCTCGTGCGCGGCGCTCGGCCAGTTCTTTATGTCTTACTGCCGTTCGCTCCTCGTAGCGTATTCGCAAGTCGAGCTCTCAGCTGCCACTCGCGAACTCATTGGAATCCAGTCGCCCGAAATCGCCGGCGCGCAGTTCCATCGAATGCTGGGGCTGATTCGCCTCGCGCCGAATCCGGCCAACGATAAGTGGGAGTTGCGCGCGGTTTCCGCTTATTACCGCGGCGTCCGGCTAGCGGGCTTCCTTGCGAAACCGCTCGGTTCCGTCGCGCGCAAATGGGTAGAACATCAATCCAGCCTTTGCGCCTATTTCGCCGCCGCTGCTTTGGATCGTCGCATTGCGGCGGTCACTGCTCGTTAAATTCGCATCTCGACTTGGGCGGCTGCGCAACGAACATTCCTCCCGTTGTCACAGCTTCCGAAATAAGACTTCTGTTTCCCCTCTGAAATTGGCAAACTGAGCGCGCTCCAGCGGTGGCGCGTTCAGAGGCCAGCCATGTCCGCCGACACACCCTATTTGTCCGAGCGCGCAACTCCCCCTCATTGGCGCCGAGGTTTCTGGTCTCTCATCGTCACCCAGTTTCAAGGCGCCTTCAGCGAAAACGCCCTCAAAAACCTCGTCATCCTGCTGATTCTCGACATGGGGTTGAGCCAAGCTCAGAAAAACAATCTCGTTCCCATCGTGCTTGTTTTATTTTCCTTACCATTTATCTTGTTTTCGATGGCCGGCGGATACCTGGCAGATCGCTTCAGCAAGAGATCCGCCACAATCGGCACCAAGCTTTTCGAAATCTGCTCGACATTCGCAGCCCTGGCCGGACTTGCTCTGCAAAATCTGCCTCTCGAATTCGTCGCAATCTTCCTCTTAAGTACGCAGGCCGCGCTCTTTGGCCCTTCGAAGTACGGTTTGCTACCGGAGATCCTTCCTGAAAAAGACTTGTCGTGGGGCAACGGCATCATCGAGCTTGGTACGTTCATGGCCATCATAACGGGCACGATTGCCGCCGGATATATGTCCGACGGCTTTCGTGGGCGCCAGCATTGGTCGGGAATAATCTTTATCGGGTTGGCAGTCCTCGGCACGCTAGTCAGCCTTGGTATTTCACGCGTACCCGTTGCGAATCCCGCGCGCAAATTCCACCCAAACTTCATCTCTGAAGTTTGGCGTGAAACGCTGCAGATAAAAAAAGACCACATCCTGTGGCTCGCGGTCTTGGGCAACACCTATTTTTGGTTCCTAGGAGGCCTTCTTCAGCCGATCATTCTTCTGTACGGCAAGCAAATCCTGCATCTCAGCGACACACACAACACATATTTGCAAGCAGCCCTAGCAATCGGAATCGGAATCGGCAGCGTTGCCGCTGGATATCTGTCCGGCGGAAAAATCGAATATGGCTTGATTCCGCTAGGCGCGATGGGATTGACCGTATTTTCCATTACGCTCGCCGCGAGCCACCTGACATTCACTGCGGTCATGGTGCTTCTCGCCTTCCTCGGATTCTTCGGCGGCTTCTTCGCTGTTCCCGTGAACGCGCTGATTCAGCACCGCCCGGAAATCGAACGCAGAGGTGCAGTGCTCGCTACTGCTGGTGTGTTGTCTTTTATCGGAATCGCGTTTTCCGGAGTGGCGTACTACCTGCTTGCGAGCGTGTTAAATCTTTCTCCTGCCAACGTCTTCCTGGTAGGTTCTGGCCTGACATTCGCTGCAACCATCTTCGCCGTCGTTCTGCTCCCCGATTCCCTCCTCCGCTTCGTACTCTGGCTCGCCACACATTCGCTGTATCGCATTCGCGTCGAAGGCCGCGCCAACATCCCCGAGCGCGGCGGCGCGCTTTTCGTCGCGAATCACATGTCCTTTGTCGACGCCTTGCTCCTCTCCGCATCCACCGACAGGCACATCCGTTTCCTCATGGACAAAGACATTTACGAACATCCGGTCGTGCATCCCTTTGCCCGTATCCTTCGCGCCATTCCCGTTTCGCCGCTTCAGCGTCCTCGCGAACTCCTGAAATCGCTCCGCGAAGCAACCAACGCCATCCGCAACGGCGATGTCGTCTGTATTTTCGCCGAAGGACAAATCACGCGCATCGGCCAGCTCCTTCCTTTTCGCCGCGGATTCGAGCGCATCATGAAAGGTCTCGACGCGCCAATCGTTCCTGTGTGTCTCGACGGCGTATGGGGCAGCATTTTCAGCTTCGAAGGCGGCCGCTTCCTTTGGAAAATGCCTCGCCGCATTCCTTTTCCTGTGACCGTCAGTTTCGGCCGACCGATGCCGCCAACTTCTTCAGCCGCAGAAGTCCGTCACGCCGTTCAGCGATTGCAAACGGACGCGTTTCCTCTCCGCAAAAAACGCATGCGAACACTCGCGGCCTCCTTCATATCCTCCGCGCACCGCTACCCATTCCGCTTCGCGATGGCTGACGTGAAAACTCCGCGCTTGCGCTTCGCAGGCGCTCTGCTCAAAACCATCTTTATCGCGCGGCGTCTCGGAAAACTCTGGGCGGGACAGGACAAGGTCGGAATTTTGCTGCCTCCATCCGTTGGAGGCGCGCTTACGAACTTCGCAGCCACGTTCTGTGGCAAGGTGCCTGTGAATTTGAACTACACGCTCTCGCAGGAATCCCTGAACTCCTGCATCGCGCAATGCTCTTTGCAAACCGTCGTCACATCCAAAGCGCTTCTCGAAAGAGTCAAACTCGAAATTCCCGTGCAATCAATTCTGCTCGAAGACGCCGCCGCGCGTCCGCGCATCACTGAAAAACTCGCCGCCTTAGCGCTCTGGTGGTTGCCCGCACGCATTCTTACGCGCCTTTTCGCCGGCCGCGTGCCCGGCCTCGACGACCTTGCCACAATCATTTTTTCCAGTGGCAGCACGGGAGAACCAAAGGGCGTGATGCTGTCGCACTACAACATCGCCGCAAATCTCGAGCAGCTGAACCAGACCTTCATGCTCACTCCAAATGATCGTCTCCTCGGCGTCCTGCCGTTTTTCCATTCCTTCGGCTTCACTGTGACGCTGTGGCTTCCGGCCGCTGCCGCCGTTGGAGTCGTTTACCACCCCAGCCCGCTCGATTTCTCGGCGATCGGCGAGCTCGTTCGCAAATACAAAATAACCTTCTTGCTCTCAACGCCGACCTTCCTCCAGGGCTACGTTCGCCGCTGCGCTCCCGAAGATTTCGGAAGTTTGCGCTTCGTTCTCGTCGGTGCGGAAAAGCTTCCCGATCGCGTCGCCCTCGCTTTCGAAGACCGCTTCGGCATTCGTCCGCTCGAAGGTTACGGCTGCACGGAATGCGCGCCCGTCGTCACTGTAAACACCAACGATTTTCGCGCTCCCGGCTTTCGCCAGGTCGGCGCGAAGCGCGGCAAGATCGGCCATCCCCTTCCCGGCATCAGCATCCGCATCGAAGATCCCGAAACCGCCGCCCCTCTCAACGACGGCACAGCCGGACTTCTTCTCGTTCGCGGCCCAAACGTCATGCTGGGCTATCTCAACCGCCCTGAAAAAACCGCTGAGGTTTTGAGAGACGGCTGGTATGTCACCGGCGACATTGCCGCTATCGACGAAGATGGTTTCCTCGCCATCACGGATCGCCTTTCCCGCTTCAGCAAAATCGGCGGCGAAATGGTCCCCCACGTGAAGGTCGAAGAGAAACTGCACGAGTTGGCAGACCTGACGGAAATGAGCTTCTTGGTTACAGGAATCCCCGATGCGCAAAAAGGCGAGAAACTTGTTGTCCTGCATCGCTTGAACGACGATCAGCTCAAGGAATTGCTCGCAAAACTAGGCGCGTCCGGATTGCCGAATCTGTGGATTCCCCGCCCGAATCAGTTCTATCGCGTCGACGAATTTCCCCATCTCGGCACCGGAAAACTCGACCTGCGCGCCGCCCGCAATCTCGCCTTGCAGTACTCCGAAGCCTCCCGAGCGTAACGCACTACTGTCAACGCTAGTGCAATCAATGGCTGGCCACGTATAATCGACCCATCGCGAGGTAACGCCCTTGGAAGTTTTTTCCTTCAACTATAGACCGCGTGTTTCGCCAGCACCTATCCACTTCATTTACGACGAGGCTTGGGCTGAATTCGACAAGCTCGAGTCGAAGCGCGAAAGAAACGCCGTATCCTGGGCGCGGTGGTTGGTGGAAATGTCCTTCGCCTTGGTCTCGCTTGGCTCGATGCTTTTCTTGAAACGGTATCGCTTGCCAATCCTGGCCGTCTGGCTGCTTCTTCTTCTGTTGGAAACTGGCTACCGCTTTCGTTTGCGAAATCAGTTCATGAACTGGCAATGCCCGCGTTGCCGGGCAAAGTGGCCAGGAACAACGCAGGAGAAAGAATCCAAATGCAGCAGTTGCGGGCTCCGTTTACATCAACTGGAGCCTTGAGCGGTATAAATCCCACCGGTTGCTTCAGGTCGGAAATTCATCTAACTTAGAAGGCGCGGCGGGAGTGGTTCAATGGCAGAACGTGAGCTTCCCAAGCTCGAAACGAGGGTTCGATTCCCTTCTCCCGCTCCATGGACCTGACAGTTTTTTTCGGTGTTCGTACTTATTGAAGTATTGCTTCTGTCCCCTCGAAACATTCAATCGAAATCAGAATGACTACTTCAGGAATTCCTGGATGCGGCGTGGAAAAATCATGATCGCGCGCCTGTCATAGGCAATCATGCCTTTATCGCGAAACTGATTCATCAGCGGCGTCACCACCTCGCGCGTGCTGCCGATCAGATTCGCCAGTTCCTCATGCGTCCAGCCCGTCGCCATACGCCCATCCTTTTCGAAAGCTGTGTCAGCTTGCGCGCCCCCCAGGCGCAGCAACTCTTTCGCAAGGCGCCGAGACACTGTGTCGAAGCTCAGCGTCGCGACCTGTTCCTGATAATCCAGCAGTCGCTGACACACGATGCGCAGTAAGGCCTGGCTGAATTCCGGGGTACGCGCCATCATTTTCATCAGCCCGCTCACGTGTATCGACAGCAATTCCAATGCTTCGAGCGCGACCGCTTCGTCGCGCCGCCGCGCTACCTCACACAGGCATAGTTCGCCGAAAACATCGCCCGCGCCGTACAGCCCGACGATTTTTTCCTGTCCTTCCGCGGATATCCTGACAACCTTCGCGCGGCCCGACTCAATCCAGAACACACCGTCCGCAGGGTCATCTACCTGGTAAATCACGTCTCCGCGGCGGAAAGACAGCCTCGAGCTGTGAGGCTTCAGGTCGGGGATCCGCGATTGGATTAGAGAACAAAAGTCGGCACAACAAACTACCTTTTCGCCCATCAGACACTCACCCTGCCGCCCGTGGAATGGTAGATGCTTTGCGCCTGTCTTGCGATTCGGAGTGTTTCGCGCCTAAAAACCAGCCTGTTTTGTAGGTTTTGTTACACTCGTGCTGTATGTTTCCTTACAGCATTTCGATTGTACTTCGCGCTACGTTGCATCCTGCCCAGACCGCGGGACTCTCTAACCTTAGTATACGACAACGTATCGGGGGTATACACGTCATGCGCGTAATGAAAAGTTTCTTAGTCCTGTTCTCCTTCGCAGTGGCCTGCTTTTTGGGGGCAGCCCTAGCACAAAATCCGGATCGCGGTTCCCACCAACAGCTCGCTTTCAACCAAGCTGCCGATCAAAATGCACAACGAATGGTCAATGAAGGAAGACAGACGTTTCGCTTTGCGACCTTTGGCGACGAAGCTTTCTGGGGCGGTCAACTTCATCTTCACCAAGCCATCGAAGGCCAAAAGCTCGGCGGCGTTGGCCCGGGCGTAAGCCCGGCGACCGCGCTCGCTGTCGGCCTGAAAGTTGATGTTGACGCATTGCCAGCGTCACTGCGCGAGCAACTCCGCATGGGCAAAGTCAACCTCAACGATCCCGCCGTCACTCTCGCGCTCTTGAAGCTCAATGCCGTTCTCGGTGTGACGTGTCACTTCAACAGCCAAGGCACGTTAAGCTCCGTCGGAATCCAGTGCGCTCTCTGCCACTCAACTGTGGACAATTCCTTCGCGCCAGGAATCGGCCACCGCTTGGACGGCTGGGCAAACCGCGACTTGAACGTCGGCGCCATCATAGCGCTTGCTCCCAACCTGCAACCTTTCCAAGACCTACTAGGCGTCGATGCAGCGACAGTGCGCAAAGTCCTTGATGGCTGGGGGCCGGGTAAATTCGATGCCGAACTGGCATTGGACGGCAAAACTGTGAACGCTCACGGCGGCTCCGCAGCGGTTTTAATCCCTCCGGCCTTCGGGCTGGCAGGCGTCAATCTACACACATGGACTGGCTGGGGCTCTGTTCCCTACTGGAACGCTTTCGTGGCAAATCTGGAGATGCATGGCTCAGGAACGTTTTTCGATCCACGACTGGACGACTCATCTCAGTTCCCCATCGCCGCCAGAGAGAGGTTTGGACACGTCAAAAATACTCCTGACCTTATTACTCCAAAGCTGGCCGCATTGCACTTCTATCAGCTTGCGATAGCGGCGCCTCGGCCTCCCGCCGGAAGTTTCGACCCAGCAGCAGCGGCTCGCGGGAAAGAATTGTTCAATGGAATGGCCAAGTGCTCCACATGCCATGTCCCTCCGCTGTTCACGGAACCGGGTTGGAACATGCACACAGGAGAAGAGATCGGCATCGATGACTTCCAGGCCAATCGCGCTCCGGACAAGCGCTACCGCACCTCGCCCTTACGTGGCCTCTGGACTCACACCAAGGGCGGCTTTTATCACGACGGCCGCTTCGCCACTCTCACCGACGTCGTGCAACACTACAATTCAACGCTCGGCTTAAGCCTCGGCGACGATCAAGTGCGCGATCTCGTCGAATACCTCAAATCATTGTAGGTGTTTTCAAAACTCGCCACCGAAACGCACAAGGCGCGGGCTAGTAAAGTGGATTGCTGTTGAGTGCGCGGCCTACCGCCGCCGGCCACCGTAATCACCGCGGTCCCGATCGCCGCCGCGTCCTCCGCGACCGCCCCCGCCGCCATGACGCCCGCGACCACCCCCGCGGTCAAAACCTCCTCGACTCCCGCCGTCTCCTCGGGGCGCCTGTGGACGCGCTTCATTCACCTGCAGCGCGCGGCCCTCGAGGCTCATGCCATTCAATTGCGAAATGGCACGCGCCGAGTCATCGTTTGGACCGAGCTCCACGAATCCGAATCCGCGCGAACGGCCCGTTCCCGTATCCCGCACGACGCGCGCTGATTGCACGTCATATCCCTGGCCCACAAAGAATTGATGCAAACTATCGTCTGTAATTGCAAAAGGCAGGTTCCCGACGTAAAGCTTCGCCATGCGCGTGCTCCTTTGAGGACTACGGTCAGGCTGTGGCGTAATGTCAGATGCTCACGAGGGCCTGCCGGTGGCAGACCCTCGCTGCGTTTGGTTGGATCAGAGACCGGTGACGTTGGCGGCTTGCAAGCCCTTCGGGCCGGACACGACGTCGAACTCGACGGCCTGTCCTTCGTTCAACGACTTGTATCCATCCGCTTGAATCGCCGAGAAGTGAACGAAAACGTCCTCTCCCGACTGGCGCTGGATGAATCCATAGCCCTTGCTTGCATTAAACCACTTCACAGTTCCTTGTTCTTTTGACACTTGAGTGTTTCCTCTTCTTTATCTTTAAGCTATTTGCGTCTCGCCACGCCTCCAGCCGTACATCAAAAAAGGCCGCAAGTTAGTTTTTAACTTGCAGCCCCTTTCATCGAATCTAAAGGTTTTACAAGATCAACAAACGCGTTGCTAGATTACCACAACTCACTTTCAGACGCAAGTGCCTCTTTTTGTGCCCTCAGTCCACAAGACTGTCTCGCAAACCGCATGGAAGCCTATTGCTATCGCAGAACATTTCCTTACTCGCTTCCTTGACCCACGCATGTAGCAGAGCGTACGCTGCCATTCAACATTTAAGGTGATTCGTATTTGGTTGGCAGTTACAGGATAAATTCCCCCTTCCGGTGGTTAGTCTAATTCTTCAGTTTGTGTTTTGTGGCGGAAGCCATTTCGCAGATTCTTTCTGCGCTAAAAGGGGGATTCTCATGCGAGGTCGCAAACAGTTGCTCCGAAATTCCGGCAACTCCAAAGTATTTGCCGTTCGTCCAAAGGTTTTCATTTTTCTGGACAAAAGGTCCGGGACGCGGCGCTTCGAAGTAAAGGCCTGTGCCGATGGCCGCATGCCCGTTGAGCAGGCTGTCGATCTGCTTGCAGTACATTGCCTGGTGCGGAAGCAATCGCCGAGCGACTTCATGATTACTGTGGGAGCGAGCGAAAATTTGATCGAATCACTAGGCTCGCGAGCGAAAAAAATCATCCAGGCCTGCCATTTTGGAACATCTGCGGTACAGCTCAGCCACCGTCAGGAAGAAGTCCTGCACGCGATCCTGCAAGGACTTACAAACAAAGAAATCGCTTCAAAACTCCTAGTCTCCGAAAGCACCATCAAATTCCACGTCTCACTGCTTCTTCAAAAATTTGAAGTCCAAAATCGCTGGGAGCTAACGCGCAAGGCCACGGACTTGGTCTCGGCTCAGGTGGGTTCCGGTCGCGAAGATTCAGTGCCGCGACTCACTTCCAATCAACCCATGCCCGCGGCAAATGCCCGCTCAACCCGCTCGGCTTCGCCCGTGCAGCCAATGCCAACGAACATCACGGCGCGCCGTCCCGGACTGCGAAATCTGGCTTAACTGAATCTCAATGCAGGTTCCACCCTTCCGAACCTGCCCTCGGTCCTCGAATCACACTCCGGCCATGCTCATCTCCGGGCGGTTATCCAAAATCATCGGCAGCAGGAACTCCTGCAACCGGCAATTCTCGGCTAGCGGAAGCTGATTCAATCGTATCGCCATCTCCCGTTCGCCAACGGTCCTCATCACCGAACCTCTTCCCGCCAGGGGCTTCATCCCGGTCTCCAGATGCAAACTCACATTCACCGCCGTCCCGATCGGAATCAACCGGTTCGATTGCATTAGCAGCCCGTCCAAACTCACGTTGATCGTCTCCCCATTCGCTTCGATGTTCCCGGCCCTCACGTTCACCCGCGAACGAAACGGAATACGCCGAAATCGCCGCGCCTCGTGCTCGATTGCGCCTTGCGCCGCTCGTATCAGCTTCCCCAAACGCCCCTTGTCGACCGGCTTATAGAGAAAGAAGCTCGCTCCTGCCTGAAACCCTCGCGAAACGGCGCTCAATTCGCGGTCTTCGCTCAGCATGATGATCGGCGTCATCTGATTGAACCCTCCGCGCCGCATCTGCCGCGCAATCTCCCGCCCGTCCGGGCTCGGCATCTGAAAATCCACCAGCGCTACCGCAAATTTCTCCTTGCCGAGATACTCCGCAGCTTCGCCGCTGTTCGTCAGCGCCAGCGTCTCCATTCCCGACGAAGCCAGCACTTCACGAATTAAATCGCACGCCGCTCGATCATCGTCCACAACAAGCGCTCGTTTCCCCATGATGTCGCCCCTTTATGAACAGGGTTTCCCGCGCGCAAACATGCTGTGATAGCCGCGGTTCTCGTCCATAATTTCGTTGTTTTGAGCAGACGAATCGCTCAAGTTTTGGCGGAAGGGGTAGAGAATAATACTCAGCCCGCGTATTTCGCACAACGTATTCCTAATGAAATCTTTTGGCCTGATTGCTTCTTAGTACAAGCTCAACAGTTTTCCGTCGGCAAGAAATAGTTTCATTGTGAAACAGTAGCCGCGTCGCTGTCCTCAATTTGCCTGGTCGCCAGAATTCACTGGCGTCGCCTCCACTTCTGAGGCACATTTCTCTGTCTAGCACAAACCGAAACGAGGACTCTATGTCTTTCTCAGCCCAGCGTTTGTTTTATTACGTTGCGACTGCATTTTGCTTCTTCGCTTCATTGCTCTTTGCCTCTCCGGCATCGGCCCAGGCGCCTACAGCCGATCAACTCAATGCCATCTTTGCTGGTGTCGCTTCTGCACAGGAACCTGGCTTTGCCGTCCTCGTCCGCCAAAATGGCCAAACGCTCTTCGAACGCGAATACGGCATGCGCGATCTCCGCTCAGGCCTCCCCATCGACGCTCACACAAACTTCCGCCTCGCTTCTTTCACCAAGCAATTCACCGCTATGGCCATTATGCTTCTCGTCCACGACGGCAAGCTCCACTATGACGACCATCTCACCGACATTTTTCCTGAATTCCCCGCCTACGGCCGCACCATCACCGTTCGCAATCTTCTGAACCACACCTCGGGTCTTGTCGCTTACGAAGATTTAATGGACAAGAAGTACGCGGGCAAATCCTGGGAAGAAATTCCGCAGATCACCGACGCGGAAGTCCTCGCACTCGCCGAGCAGCAGACCGGCACAAAATTCTCCCCTGGAACGCACTGGGAATACAGCAATGGCGGCTACTGCATTCTTGGGACAATCATCGCGAGAGTTTCAGGAATGTCCTACCCAAATTTCCTGCGTTCGCGCATCTTTGCGCCGCTCAAAATGGACCACACCGTCGCGCATGTGGCTGGCAAGGACACCGTCTCTGACCGCGCCTACGGTTATACGCACGACGCTGGCGTGTGGCTCGAAACCGATCAGAGTCCCACATCCGCGACGCTCGGCGATGGCGGCATCTATACTTCGCTCGACGATCTCGCCAAATGGGACGACGCTCTTCGCAATCACACTCTGCTCAGCGCCGCAGAATTCCAGCCCGCCATAACTCCACAAAATTCAGACGCCGTACTGGTCGAAAATCCTGACGATCCTTCGAAGTCCTCCGGCAAAAAGCCTGCTCCCTACGGTTTTGGCTGGTTTCTCGACACCTATCGCGGCCACGCGCGCATGTGGCATACAGGCAGCAGCATCGGCTTTCACACCGTCATCGAGCGCTTCACCGAAAACAATCTCACCATCATCATCCTCGCCAATCGCACCGACGTCGACCTCGCCGCCCTCGCCCTCCGCACCGCCGACCTGTATTTTTCTCCCGATTCTTACCCTGATTCCTCCGATGGCCTAAAAGATTTCCTAACCACGGCCATCACCAGTGCTAAGAACGGCGACGTCGAAAAACTGGACGCCACGATCAAAAGCACCGAAGTTCCTAATTGCGGCACGTGGCTACATTCGATGTACGCCCAGGACAAGGCAGATAGCTGGATGGGTATGTGTGATGGCGTCCAGCTTAGCAAACGAGACAACGACATGCGGGAGCTTTTGACGAACTTGGCCCACCAAGATGGCGAAGTTGCCGTTCGCAGTGTCAATCAATCGCCCGAGCCTAGTAGAGGCATGGAGTGGGGCTGGCTACAAGCGATAAGACAACCTCTCGATATCTACTTTGCCGAATGGAAAAAGACTGGGGCTCCCTCCAGCGCGAAAGGCGATCCAATTGGCTACTTTATGTTCATTGGGGGCGGCTTTCGCTGGGATAGCGGTATATCCTTCGTCAAACCCCATATCGGACCGCCTACTCCCCCGCCAAACATGACCAGGATGGTTTACCCAATTTATCCATCTGAAGCCAAAAAGAAACAGGTTCAGGGTGACGTCACGTTGCACGTTTTGATCCAAAAGGATGGTTCCGTTAAGGTGCTGGACACGCTCTCAGGCGATCCTCTTTTGATACCCGCGGCGAAAGAAGCAGTGAGTCAATGGCGTTACAAACCGAAAATGGTAAATGGGCAGCCCGTTGAGGTGGATACCAAGCTCGTTGTTACCTTCCGTCTTGGCTAGTTTTCAGCAACAATCTTTCTCAGCGCTTCGCCACTCCACTCCCCAATCTCCGGTGGCGCCACATTGTAATTACTGTACCGCATCCACACCGGCCGCACCCGCACGTACGCAATATGCGCCCACTTCAAACGCTCACGCCCGTCGGGAAATTGGTTGAAGTAAATCTCCTCCTGCACCCGTTTGAGATCCTCTCCGCTCGGAGCGTCCGCGATACCTTCGTATTGCACCGTCCGCTCGTCGTGGCTGCCGCTCTTGTATCCGCCCGCGACGCCGAACACCACCGCAATCCGTCCTTCGTGACGAATGTTTCGGAATTTTCGCGAATTGTCGACCGTATCAAACACGAGTTCTAACTGATCGCTAACTGCAACGCCCAATATCGCCGCCTGCGGCGCACCATCGGGCGAAATCGTCGCCGCTGTCACGAGCGGATTCGCCCGCATGAATTGAAGCAGCTCGCCGTGGCTAATCACACGCGCCTCCTTCTCGTGGAGGATCAAGCGGTCTTGAGCGCATCAAAATAATGGTTCTCACCTTCATCCTCATATTCATTCGTCACGGACAAACCCCCGCTGCGAGCTGCCTGCGGTACTCCTCGGCTCCAAGAGAGCGTGACTCCAGCCCAGTCATCGCATCCTTCCACGTCACGGCTCGGTACCCGCACACGAAGTAAACGGCAGCCGGCCGCCTGGCAACAATATATCTGCGATCCGTCGGATCAACCGGCGCTGGTCTTCCGGAGAAAGCAAGAAAATCAGCCCCCAAGCGAGCACAGCATCAAAAGTTCGACCAAAGAATCTCGAGTCTTGCACCGCCTCGCAAACCATCGGCGTGTTTGGGAGATTGCGTCGAAACGCCTCGACGAACGATGGCGCCGCATCAACACCAAAACGTTTAGCCCTTCGGCCACTAATACCTCAGTGATTGGAAAACCTGGCCCGCACCCGAGATCAATCACCGAAGCTCCGCGCGGTAACGTTCGCGCCTACTTTCGCACCGCATTCACGCGAACACCCTTAGAGCGTCCACTTCCGCGCCCGGCCAAAAACTCCGCGGCGACGCTTTCGTATCCGTTTGACCGGTCCATCATGCGCGCCGCTCGGCGAACAGACTTACGCCAACGCCTTCGGAATCGACTCTTCCCATCTGCCTTGCGCCTTCAAAATCAGCTCTACCAGTTCGCGCGCCGCTCCCCCTCCGCCCTTCGCGCGCGTGACGTAATGCGCCGCGCGTTTCACTTCAATCACCGCGTCGCCGACCGCAACAGCCAGCCCTGCACGCTCCAGTAGCGGCAAATCCGGCAGATCGTCGCCCATGTACGCAACTTCTTCATCCCGCACGCCCGCACGTTTCAGAATCTCTTCATAGGCGCTCATTTTCCGCGCCTGTCCCTGAAACACAAACTCGACGCCCATCTCTTTCGCGCGTTGCGTCGTTGCGGGAGAATTCCGCCCCGTAATCACGCCGCTGCGCAAACCCACGATAGAGGCCAGCTTCAGCCCCGCGCCGTCGTGCGCGTCGAACACCTTCATATCCGCGACCGCGCCATCCGGGAACGCCTGCAGGCACACCGTTCCATTTGTCAGCGTGCCGTCCACGTCCATTAGCAGCAGCCGAATTTTCTTCGCCCGCCGCTTCACCTCCGCCGCATTTTTCTTCACGCCCATAAAGTATTTACGCTGTCATTCCGAGCTTGCCCGCCATTGATTGACGGCTCAAAAACTTCGTTCCGATACGCGCGCCTTTTGCGCGATGTACTTAGCCTTGCAGCTCAGACTTGCCACTGTGCCGAACGAGGATGCGACGAGCATCCGAGGAGGAACCTGCTTCACAAGCACACCCAGCGCTCTACAGCGCGAACAACTTGAACTTGGCTGTTTTTGAAGAATCGCATCGAAGAGTTTTTTCCTATTCGCACGCTTTCTGTGCGATGTATTCGTTCCGCATTCACATGAAACAATATCCTGCCCCTGCGGTACCAGGAACAGCATCGAAAAGCTTTCTTCCTGTTCGCATGCCTTCTGCGCAATGTATTCGTCTCGCGCATTAACCCAAGGCACGCGTTCCAACGCTCGCCTGCGGCGCAGGGCAGAGATTCTTCGAACCTCCCACCTCTAGAACAATTGCAGCGTCCACAAATCGTGCAAATGCACTACTCCCTCGACGCGCTTCTCCGAATCCACCACCACCACCGAAGTAATCTTCCGCTCTTCCATCAGCCGCAGTACACTCGCCGCGAGTTCACTTCGCTCCAGCGTCACCGGATTTTTCGTCATCGCCTCCGCCGCCGTCAAATCCAGCGCTTCTTTCTTGCGCTTCTCCATCAACCGCCGCAAATCACCATCGGTCACAATGCCGAGCAACTTGCCGCGCTCATCGGTCACTGTCGTCATCCCCAGTTTTTTCCGCCCGATCTCGTAGGTCACTTCTGCAATCGTCGCTCGCGGCCCCACCCGCGGAATCGCATCGCCCGCGTGCATCACCGACTCGACGCGCCTTAACTTCGACCCAAGACTCCCCTTCGGATGCAGCGCTGCAAAATCCTCTTCGCGGAATCCTCTGCGATCGAGCAGCGCAACCGCCAGTGCGTCGCCCATCGCCAAAGCTGCCGTCGTCGACGCCGTCGGCGCCAAATTCAGCGAACACGCCTCCTCCTTCACCGCAATGTTCAGCGTGACGTCGCTCGCCGCTGCCAGCGTCGAACGCACATTCCCCGTCATCGTCACCAATCGAATCCCCAGCCGCTTGATCGGCTCGAGCAATGACAGCAACTCTTCCGTCTCGCCGCTCTGCGAAATCGCCAGCGCTACATCCTCGCGCATCAAAATCCCCAAATCGCCGTGCAACGCCTCCGCCGCGTGCAAAAAAACCGACGGCGTGCCCGTACTCGCCAGCGTCGCCGAAATTTTTCGCCCAATCAGCCCCGACTTGCCCAGTCCCGTCACCACCACGCGCCCATTGCACCCGAGAATCATTTCGACCGCGCGCTCAAACTGCTCGTCCAGCCGTCCGATCAACTCCGCGATGGCGTCCGCTTCAATTCGCAGCACGCGCCGCGCCGCTTCAACACTGCCTGTCGCTTTCGCCGCCTTTGGCGTCGCCTTCATGCCTTCTCCCATTCGCGCACCAACGAATCAATTTTCATCAGCCGTTCCGTCAGCGGACGGAATTTCTCTAGCGCCAGCGCGTTCGCGCCGTCCGAAAGCGCCTTCGCCGGACTGTCATGCACTTCCATGAAAACTCCATCTACTCCTGCCGCCACCGCCGCACGTGCCAGCGGTTCGATGAATTCCGGCTGCCCGCCGCTCGACTTCCCTTCTCCGCCCGGAAGCTGCACGGAATGCGTCGCATCAAACACCACCGGATACCCGAGCTTCCGCAAAATCGGAAACGACCGCATGTCCACCACTAAATTCTGATACCCAAACGACGCGCCGCGCTCCGTCACAATAATTTTTTCGTTCCCTGTGCTCGCGATTTTTTCTACCGCGTTCGTCATCTCCCACGGCGACACGAACTGCCCCTTCTTGATATTCACCGTGCGCTGCGTTTTCCCCGCCGCGATCAGCAAATCCGTCTGGCGGCACAAAAACGCCGGAATCTGAATCACGTCGCAAACTTCCGCCGTTGCCGCCGCCTGCGTCGTCTCATGAATATCCGTCAAAATCGGCAGCCCAAATTTCTTTTTGATCTTCTCAAGGATCCGCAATCCCTCCTTCATCCCCGGCCCGCGAAACGAACTCGCCGATGACCGATTCGCCTTGTCGTACGACGCCTTGAAAATCAGCGGCATCCGCAACTCACTCGCCACCGTCGCAAGCCGCTCTGCGATCATCATCGCGTGCTTTTCACTCTCGATGACGCATGGCCCCGCAATAAAAAACAGCGGCGCGCCTCGCCCCATCTTCGCGTTGCCCGCCGAAAAGTTGTGCCCCTTCTCGCTCATTGCGACAATTCCTTGGCTGTGCGAAAATCCGCCACTGGCAACGGAATTAACTTCCAACAACAAGGCCGCAGTGTATGCATCTCTTTCTTGGCCAAGCTGTCCATATTCCGACAACTGAGGATACCTGGAATGAACGACCGCAGCGAGGACACCTCCACCACTCGTATCTAAAGACGGCGTAGGCCCAAAAAGCAGCACAAACTAAGAAACTAATCGTAAGCTGCTGCGTTATCTCGAAAGTGGGATCGACGAATCGCTCCACCATTAGCCAGACTAGCCATGCAAGAACGGCAGATAAGGCCGTCGTCCTAATGCGTCTTAATCGGCGCCAAGCGTCTTCGTAAACAGACATTGTCATTTTCTGTGCGATTATGCCTTGAACTTCGCTCAGCTCCAAAGACTATGCGGGAGCCTGCGCATTTGCAATCCGCCATTGGACTCCCGCAGACGAACAAGGTATCCTCCCTCGCAAATGCCCGCTTGGCCCATTTTCTTTCGAAACGACCTTCGCATCCGTGCCGGATGGCGCTTGCTCATCTGGCTGTTCATCGCCGCCGCCATCGATTCTGGACTGGAGTTTCTCGCCAGCCTCGTGCTCCCTGTCGCGAACAATCATCCGTTCCTCGATCCGCGCTGGTTGCTTACAGGCGACGCGTTGGTCTTCGTCGCGACCATCGTCGCGACTCTCATCATGGCTCGCATCGAAGACGCCTCTCTTCGCGATTATTACATTCCCACGCACAATTTCTTCCGCGCGCAATTCTGGCAAGGCCTGCTTTGGGGTCTTCTTGCGGTTTCGCTCTTGGTAGGACTAATCGCCGTCTTTCACGGCTACCGCATCACTGGCATTACCATTCACGGCGGCGCGCTTCTCCGCGCCACGCTCTGGTGGCTCATCGCCGCATTGGTCATCGGCATCACCGAAGAAATTGCATTTCGTGGCTACATGCTGCGCACTCTCGCCGACGGCATCCGTTTTTGGCCCGCAGCTATCCTTCTTTCCGTCGGATTCGGCGCAGCGCATTATTTCACTAAGCCATATGAGCGCTGGGAGGATTTTGCTTGCACAGGTCTGCTCGGCCTCTTCGGCTGCCTAACGATTCGCCGCACTGGTTCGCTCACTTTCATCATCGGATTTCACGCCGCCTTCGACTGGGGTGCAATATTCTTCTATTCAGGGCGAAACGGCGGAGAGTTTGCCGTCGACCATTTGCTCCAAACTTCCTGGACCGGCCCCGACTGGCTCACCGGCGGCATGCTCGGCCCTGAAGCCAGCCGCCTCGTCTTCATCGTCATCGCCCTTCTCTTCCTGATCTTTCCTCGAGTCTATCGCCCCAATCCATCGCCGCTGCTCTCGCCGTTAGATTAGGCTTTCGCTTACTTGGGCATGGCCGCGTCGCTCCTCGGCGCAAATTTCTTTACAGCCATGAGATAATATGAAAGGTTCAAAATTTGATGCAGTGGTCACAGCAGCCCGCGCACATCTTTTCCCAACTGCTTGATCCATCCGACCAGAATTCTAATCGGGACACAAAATTATTAGAAACGCCCCTAAGTTGTAGAAAACAAAAGACCGCATCCCTCTCTAATCGGGACAAAATACGCGTTTTCAGCCTTGTTTCTCCAGTCCGAATTCTGAACTTATTCTCAGCAAATCACTTAGCGCATTTCTCGACGCCTTCTGAGCCTCAATTATTAGAAATTAACGCAACTCACGCAAAACTAAGCTCTTCATTTTTTCTAATCGATAACTTTTGTGCACTTTTTGCGCCTCCAACACAATTCGAGGAACAATTCTCATGACCGAACTTCAACGCATGTCCCGGCCGCTTGCCGAAGTTGACCCCGAGGTCGCCGACGCCCTCAACGACGAAGTCCGCCGCCAAGCCACCGGCCTCGAACTGATCGCCTCGGAAAATTTCATCTCCGAAGCCGTGATGGAAGCGATGGGTTCCGTTTTCAGCAACAAGTACGCGGAGGGTTACCCCGGCAAGCGCTATTACGGCGGCTGCGAAAACGTCGACCGCGTCGAGCGCCTCGCCATCGAGCGCGCGCAGCAGCTTTTCGGCGCCGAACACGCCAACGTTCAGGCGCACTCCGGCACGCAAGCCAACATTTCCGTGTACATGGCCGCTCTCCAGCCCGGCGATACCGTTCTCGGCATGAATCTCGCGCATGGCGGGCACCTCACGCATGGCCATCCACTAAATTTTTCCGGCCGCACCTACAAATTCGTTCCCTACGGCGTCACCAAAGAAACCGAGCAGATCGACTACGACGAAGTCGAGCGCCTTGCCCGCGAGCACAAACCCAAAATGATCGTCGCCGGAGCCAGCGCCTACGCGCGCATCATCGATTTCGCAAGGCTCGCGCAGATCGCGCGGGCCGTTGATGCTCTGCTGTTTGTTGACATGGCGCACATCGCCGGACTCGTCGCTGCGGGCGTTCATCCGAGCCCCGTGCCCCACGCCGACTTTGTTTCCACCACAACGCACAAAACTTTGCGCGGCCCGCGCGGTGGCATGGTGATGTGCCGCGAAAAATTCGCCAAAGAACTCGACAAACTCACCTTTCCAGGACTGCAAGGCGGCCCGCTCGAACACATCATCGCGGCAAAAGCCGTTTGTCTGAAGGAAGCGATGGAGCCCGGCTTCCGCGATTATCAAAAGCAAGTTGTTGCAAACGCAAAAGCGCTTGCTGCTGGAGTCGCCGCCGCAGGTTTTCGCATCGTCACCGGCGGAACGGATACACACCTCTTCCTCGTCGATCTGCAATCTCGCGGCCTCACGGGACGCGATGCGGAAACTGCTCTCGAACGTTCCGGCATCACCGTGAACAAAAATGCCATTCCCTTCGACACGCAACCGCCGCTCAAAGCTGGGGGCATTCGCGTCGGCAGCCCCGCCGTGACCACGCGCGGCATGCGCGAAAAAGAAATGGCGCAGATTGCCCGCTGGATCGCCGAAGTTTTGTCTCAGATTCAGCCCGCTCCCGCGAAGCCTGCGATAGATACGTCAGCAGCCGCTATGGCTATGGTCTCCGAAGGCGGCCCAGCGATAGCGCCCGGAACCGGTGCAGCTTCCAAGAACACTGCAGCGCCGGAAAAATCCGCGTCCGCTGCGAAAAGCGCCGCACCTTCCATTGAGAAAGCGCTAGTGCAGCCGTCCGAAACCGAGCGCCGCGTCCGTGCCGAAGTTGCGAAATTCGCCGCCGGATTCCCGCTCTACGCCCGCCGCCTCGCCGCCGCCGACGCCGCGCAGCACAACACCCGCTCCGCTCCGGTCTGAGCGAAAGCTCGTAGATTGCTTGCATCAAATGAGTAATTAGGCGTATAACTACACATCTAATTAATCGCCGCTGGTGAAGGCAAAGACAATGCAAATAACGGACGCCTTGAAGATTCTTCATGCCCTGGCCGACGGTGCCGATCCAAACACGGGAGAGGCCTTTTCTTCTGAAAGCCCTTATCAACGTCCGCAAACCGTGCGGGCATTAATGACAGCGATTCAGGCGATGGAACGACAACAAGAACGCGAAAGGCGAGTCGCTTTCCTGCCTGAAAATGTTGGCAAGGCGTGGGATAAAACGGAGCAAGACCGACTGTGCCAAGGCTTTGATGCCGGGAGTTCAATCAAAGAGTTAGCCTCGCGGCACGGTCGCACGCAGGGCTCGATCCAGTCGAGATTGATTAAGCTCGGCCGAATTAAGCTCACAAATGTATAACCATATGTTATCCGCTTGAATCGAAACACAGAGGCTAAATCGATTCGATGTTTAGTTTCTCAACTTGGCCGTTGCGGATCAAAAAGGTGCGGACGGGCTGCGGCGCATCAGCGAGCGGCGAAAGAATGAAGTACGGCGTATCCGGATAGAACGCGCGCTCGATGTCGGTGCGCGATGGAAAGTTTTCGCCGCGCGGATGCGAGTGATAAATTCCCATCAATTCTAACTGCTTCGCGCGAATTTCCTTCATCGCGCGAAACAATTCTTGCGGCGCGATTTCGTATGCCGTCGCGGGATTTGGATGCGCATTTCGCGCCGGAAAAATCTCGCTGATAATTCCGTCGCGCCCCGCAAGCAAGCCACAGCATTCCTGCGCGGGCGTTCTGGCCACTTCCGCGCTCATCGCCGAAAGAATTTCGCGCCGAATTCGAACGAAAGCAGACACGATGTTTCAGAGAGTATCACGCGAGAAAGAAATTGAGGCGTCGAGCAGCGCCTACTAATCGTGCGTCGAAACGACGGCGCGGCCTCGGCTACAACGATGGGTTTTCTCAGAACAGCTTTGTTTCGTCAGCGCGGGCCGCCCAGGATGGCCGAATTGGCCACCGCTACAATGGCGTTTTCTTGGGCCTGATCGCTGAGATTTACATTCAGCATCAGTTGGATGTGATATAAGCCCCCGTTCTGTTCCCACCAGAGATTCGCGGGAGCACATGATCCGCTACAGCTAACGGCGCTGAAAAATCCGTGTAAATGATGAGTGAGGTTTACGGGTTCAACATTGGGCAATTCTTGTGGCCTAAAGTTAGGCTTGCCTACGCCACCGAAGGAAGCAGCAAAACCGAAATAGCCTCCGTCGGGTTCGCGTTCGAAGTAGAGGGCTATTCCGTATTTGTCTGTCTCAGCCGTACCGATGACCGCATGCTTGGCTTTCGCGATGGGCTGAGGTAACTCGCTAGGTAAGAGGATCGGCACGTGCGACTTTGCCTTAATTTGCGGCAGAACTGCTGCGAAAACTCGTAGTGGAGGGTTGTGACCGACTGTGATTGGCGAACGAACTTGCGGTTTCTCTTGGGATTGCGTGATGCCAAGGCCGACCGAAAAACTCAGTATCGCGAGCAGAATCGTTGCCGACCTGATGGCGATCTTTTGTGTCACGTAAGTTTCCCAGAAACAATCCATGAGCACCAAAGTATATGAGCGCAGTCCTCACGTCAGTCCCGACGATTCTCCGTCGGGACGGGACGTGAGCTACAGATGCCGCTATGCTTTGGCGGCTTGGCGGCGGAGGAAAGTCGGCACGTCGAGATCGTCGGCGGCGACTTCCTGAATCACATCGGTGACGTTGCGCGCGACTTGCGCGACAACGTCAGGATGGTGATGCTCCGGCTCCGGCGGACGCTCCGCCTTCCACGTCTTCGGCAAATACGAAGGCCGCGTGTGCGTCTTTTTGTTCGCCACCTCGCGGAAGCCCGCAGCGATCACCGTGATTTTCACAGACTCCTTCATCGCATCGTCCATCACTGCGCCGAAAATAATGTTGGCGTTCTCGTGCGCAGCTTTCTGAATGATGGATGAAGCTTCGTGAACTTCGTGCAAGCTCAGCGTCGACGAGCCAGTGACGTTGATCAGAATTCCCTGCGCGCCCTGAATGCAATTGTCTTCGAGCAGCGGGCTGTTGATGGCGCGATTCGCGGCATCGATTGCGCGATTCGAGCCCGTGGCAACAGCCGTGCCCATCACCGCGTAGCCCTGCCCGGACATGATGGTTTTCACGTCGGCAAAGTCGCGGTTGATGATGCCGGGAATGGTGATGATGTCGCTGATGCCCTGCACTGCCTGCCGCAGAATATCGTCGGCGATGCGGAACGCCTCGAAGAAACTCGTGCCGTGTTCGACGGTTTCCATCAGGCGCTCGTTGGGAATCACGATGACGGTGTCCACGCAGCCGATCAGCTCGCCGAGGGCTTGCTCCGCCTGCTGCATGCGGCGCTTGCCTTCGAACGCGAACGGCTTCGTGACGACCGCGACGGTCAGCGCGCCGAGTTCGCTCGCTAAATTGGCGACAACGGGCGCGGCTCCGCTGCCAGTGCCGCCGCCGAGACCGCTGGTGACGAAAACCATGTCTGCGCCGTCGAGTGACTCGAGGATTTTGTCGGTGTCCTCGAGCGCGGCTTTGCGCCCCATCTCAGGATTTGCGCCAGCGCCCAAGCCCTTGGTGAGCTTGGTACCGAGCTGCAATTTGAGCGGCGCCTGCGACAACTTCAGCGCCTGCAAGTCGGTATTGGCGGCGATGAATTCGACGCCCTCGACTTTGGCGCGAATCATGCGGTTCACGGCGTTGCAACCGCCTCCGCCGACGCCGAACACTTTTATTTTCGCGCCGTTTGTTGGCTCCTCTGTGAACGAAACACGCAGTCCTGCATCTTTAGGCGTCATGCTGTCCTCCCCTCAGTTCCCCGCAAAAATTTACCGCTCAATTCCCCGCAAAAAGACTTTTCAATTTTTCCGTCCAACCGCTGGAACGCTGCGCCGCATGCCGCCGCGCACGCGCGCCGTAGAGCACCAGGCCGACGGCCGCCGAGTACTCGGGCTGAGAAACTCCTTCGGTGATTTCCGCCAATCCGCGCGGCGAAGCCAGGCGCACAGGCAGACGAAAAACTTTTTCGGTTAGCTCGACAAGCCCGCGAAGCTGCGCGCCGCCTCCGGTCATCACGATTCCCGCTGGAATCTGCGAGTCCAAACCCGCACGGCGCAATTCGTCGCGAAGCATGGTCAGCAATTCCTGCGCGCGCGGTTCGACAATCTCGCAGAGATTGCGCGCAAAAACCGTGCGCGGCGGACGGTCGCCAACGCTGGCAATTTCAATCGGCGTGTCCGCGCCCATGAGTTCGCGCCACGCGCAAGCATGCGTCCGCTTGATGCTTTCCGCTTCCGGAATTGGGGTGCGCAAGCCGACGGCGAGATCATTGGTGAAATGGTCGCCGCCAATTGCGACCGCGGCGCTGTGGCGAACCATTCCTCCCGTGAAGACAATCATCTCCGTTGTGCCACCGCCCACATCGAGCAAACAGCAACCGAGCTCGCGTTCGTCCTGCGTGAGGCAAGCTTCCGCGGAAGCCAGCGGTTCGAGCACCGTATCGCTGACGACGATGCCCGCTTTATTCACGGCGGTGACGACGTTCTGCGTCGCGGTCGCGGAAGAAGTGACGATATGAACGTTGACCTCAAGCTTCTGGCCGACCATTCCGATGGCATCGCGAATGTTGTCCTGCGAATCCACAAAAAACTCCTGCGGCAAAACGTGCAAAACTTCGCGGTCTTCGGGCAGCTTGACGCTTTTCGCCACTTCGACGGCGCGACGAACGTCGTCGCGATGAATATCGCGCGGACGCTGCCCGAGCGCGATGCCGCCGCGGCTGTTCACGCCGCGTACGTGGCTGCCTGCAATTCCAATCAACGCAGATTCAACCGGAACACCCACGATGTTCTCCGCCTCTTCGACCGCACGACGAATCGAGCTGACCGCGAGTTCGAGATTCACAATCTGCCCTTTGCGCCAACCTTTCGATTCTGCTGCGCCGAGGCCCGCAAATTTCACGGCGCTGCTCTGCTCGTCGAGTTCACCAACGAGCGCGCACGTTTTTGTACTGCCGATATCCAATCCGACTAAGTAGCGATCCTTTTTCCCCAAAACCGACTTCCCCCTCTAAGCTCAAAAAAACAATTGCGATCAGTTAACGTGCACTCTCGGTCGCGCGTTTTTTCGCATGATGCGTTTGCTTCGATGTCTTGGATGGCGACTTGGCTCTCGGTTTCGCCTTCGCTCTCGACTCTCTTTTGTGCACCGGTTTGTGTACTGGCCGCGAAACTTCAGGCTTCGCTTCCGACGCGAGCCGAATATGCGGTTCAACAACAGGCTTCGTGCGAACCGGCGTAACCGCGACGGGCGCAGGCTTCGCCGCGGCGTGCACTGGCTTTTCGACGATGGCTGGCTTCACGGCCGGTTGCACCGCAGGCGCAGGATTTTCCGGATTGACGACAACTTCGCGCTCGAAGCGCAAATCCACCGAAGCGACGCGGCCCGCAGCCGCTTCCCACTGGCCGATGTTGTTCAGCAGAACTTGAAACTTGTCGTGGAAATCGCTATTGCCGAAGTGCACGAGCAGAGCCCCCGGTATCGCAGCACCGCCCATCTGGAGGCCCGCGAAGGTGGCTTGCACATCATCGGCATCGGAAAGATCTATTTCGCTCACCGAATCGCCCGCATCCGCGCGTACTTGACGAATCTGTGTCATAAAGTCCGACATCATCTGCATGCGGCGCGCGCGATCTTCGCGGGACATCGCGGAGGTGACTCCGGTGACGACTGGAAAACGAAAATCAGCTGAGAGCGGGCGGTCGAGAATCATTCCGGCCTTGTCGACGAGGTACAGATCCGTGCCGTCACGCAAAAACGCGATGGGCGAGCGCTCGACGATTTCCACCTCGATGCGATTGGGCAGCGCGCGGCGCACGGTGGCACGTTCAACCCAGGGCAACGCTTCGATTTGCGCGCGGCGCTCAGAGAGAGGCACGCGGAGAACACTCTTGCCACGATCGGCCGAAAAAATATCCAGTATGCTGGCGCGCGAAGCGAAGTGATTGCCCGCCAAGTCAACCTGGCTCGGACTAGCGAGCGCCATCGTTGGAGAAGTAAACAAAAACTCGCCAACGGCGACGAGCATCGCGGCGGCGGCCGTGACAACCAGAAATATCAGCGCGACGCGAAGATAGCCCTGCCACGCTTTCTTGCCGAACTTCCGCCGCTTGATCTCGACGGGTTTTTGCCGTCGAAGATAGCGCGGCTCTTCCTCGGCGAGCACTTCCTGCGGATACGCTTCAGTTTCGATTTTTTTTGGCTTCGCCAAAATTTCCTCAGACTACATGCCGGCCTGAAGGCCGGCGCTACAAAAACCTCGCGCGCTGCTAAGAATTCACGCGCGTGTGCGGCAAATCGGTGCCCAACAGCAATGCCAATTCATCGAGCGAGCGATTCACCGTGCCCGCCCCAATGGCCAAGATCGCGTCGCCCGGCTGTGCTTCGCGCAACAGAATTTCCACGCCACGCTGCACGGTATTCGAAAAAACAACATTCTTATGCCCCGCGGCGGAGATCGCTTCCGCAAGCTTCTGGCCGCTCACGCCTTCGATCGGCGCTTCGCCCGCGGCGTAAATTTCGGAAACGACAAGCACATCGGCCAAATTGAAGGCGCGGCAAAATTCGTCCCACAAATGTTTGGTGCGCGTGTAGCGATGCGGCTGGAAGAGCACCAGCAGGCGCTTGTAATTGCAGCCACGCGCGGCTTCGAGCGTGGCGCGAATTTCCGCGGGATGATGGCCGTAGTCATCAATGAGCGTAACGCCCGCGAACGTGCCCTTGATTTCGAACCGGCGGCCGACGCCGGCGAATTTGTGCAGGCCTTCGCGAATCAAATCGGCGGGAATGCCGAGGTAAAGCGCGACAGCGGCGGCAGCGGCGGCGTTGCGGACGTTGTGAATTCCCGGCGGCGAAGGCAGATGGAATTTCCCGAGATCGTCCCCGTGATAGGTGAGACGAAAGTGGCTGTCGAGTCCAGCAAGCTCGATATCGCTGATGACCAAATCGGCCTGATTCGAAACGCCATAGGTAACAACAGGGCGTTTCACGCCCGGCAAAATGGCCTGAACGTTTGGCTCGTCGAGCGAAAGCACAACGGCGCCGTAGAACGGCACGCGATTTACAAATTCGAGGAAAGTGGACTGAATTTCTTCGAGCGAGTGGTATTGGTCGAGATGCTCGCGGTCGATGGTGGTGACGACGGCAACGACGGGCGCAAGAAGAAGGAACGAGCGGTCGCTTTCGTCCGCTTCGACGACCATGTAATCGCCCTGGCCTGCGCGGGCATTCGTCCCGGCGGCGTTTACGCGGCCGCCGACGACAAACGTCGGATCGAGTCCTGCTGCGGCGAGGACGGAAGCAATCAGTGAAGTGGTCGTCGTCTTTCCATGCGCGCCCGCGACGGCGATTCCATATTTCAGCCGCATCAGCTCCGCGAGCATTTCCGCGCGCGGAATCACGGGAATTTTCAATTTGCGCGCTTCGACAATTTCCGCATTATCCGGGCGAACCGCCGAAGAAGCCACGACGACTTGCGCGCCGTGGACATGCGCGCCTTCATGGCCGATAAAGATTTTTGCGCCGAGATTGCTGAGGCGACTCGTTGTGCTCGATGACTTGATATCAGAACCGGAGACGGCATAGCCGAGCGCGAGCAAAACTTCGGCGATGCCGCTCATGCCGCTGCCCCCAATGCCGATCAAATGAATCCTTTGAAAATTGCCGAATGGAATGGTCATTTGTGAGCTACCCCCTCAATGAGGTCCACGATATCTGCGACCGCTCGTGGACGTCCCAGCGCGTGCGCGCGCTGTTCGATTTCCTCGAGTTTTGGGGGCTGGTCCAAAAGAGAGAGAATTTCGTTTGCCAAACGCTGTGGGTTCAGCTGGTCCTGTGGAATCACGCGCCCAGCGCCGGATTGCTCCATCGACTGGGCATTGCGAAGCTGATGACTGTCTGTTGCGGCGCCGAAAGGGATAAAGATGGCGGCACGCCCAGCGGCGGCAACTTCGGCCACCGTGATGGCGCCTGACCGGCAAACGATCAGGTCGGCCTGCGCAAACCTTTCCGCCATATTCCCGATGAAGGGACTGACCTCCGCATTGAATTCGCGCCGAGCATACGCTTCGCGAACGGCATTATAGTCGCGTTCGCCGGTCTGATGCACCACGAAAAGCTGATTTTTTTTAGGGGCCAGCAAGTCCAGGGAGGCGGTCATGGCTTCGTTGATGACATGAGCGCCTCGGCTGCCGCCAGTGACCAGCAGCGTGAATGGCGCCTCATGCGTCGTGTGGCGCGGCACGGCGAAGAATTCGGCGCGGACGGGATTGCCCGTGGCCGTGGCTTTGCGGCCAAAACGATCGGCCGTTTCTTGAAAACCGGTAGCAATGCGCGTCGAGAAACGGGCAAGCATGCGATTTGTGAAGCCGGGCTCAAGATTCGGCTCGAAGAGAATCGTTGGCACGCCGCGCATCGCCGCGAGAGCCATCACTGGCCCAGAAGCATAGCCGCCGACTCCAAACGCGGCGCTGAACTCAAATTCATGGCGGCGCAGAATCTCCGCGGAGTCCCAAAACCCGACCCCGAGCATCGCCACATTGCGAACGAGCTTCATTCCACCTATTCCTTTTAGGCCCGCGACGCGAATCGTTTCAAATGGCAGGCCCGCTTCGGGGACCAGCCTGGCTTCGAGTCCATTCTGCGTGCCGACCATGAGGACTTCCCTCTTTGTCTCCGCGCTCGGGTCTCCGCGTCGCAGCCACTCCTGCGCGACCGCAATCGCCGGAAAAACGTGGCCGCCGGTACCGCCGCCGGCAATGAGCAGCCTCGCGACATTTGTCATACGTCCTTCATGGTTCGAGCCATTCGCACGGTTTCACACCGCCTGCGCATGCTGGCTGATGTTCAAGAGCACTCCCGTCGCAAGCAGCATCACGACCAGGCTCGAACCACCGTAGCTAATGAACGGCAGCGGAATTCCTTTTGTCGGCATCAGGCCGAGCACCACGCTGAGATTCACGAGCGCCTGGCCCACGACGAGAGTGGTGATTCCCAGCGCGAGAAGTCGTCCGAAAACATCGGGTGCACGGAATGCAGCGCGAAAACCGCGCCAGGCGTACACTCCAAAAAGCGCCACGATGACGAGGCCGCCGATGAAGCCGAGTTCTTCGCAGGTGACAGCGAAAATAAAATCGGTGTGAGCCTCCGGCAGATAAAAAAGCTTCTGCTTGCTTTCCATCAAGCCCACTCCTGTAAGCCCTCCGGAGCCGACGGCGATCAACGATTGCAAAAGCTGGAATCCGCGTCCTTGCGGGTCCGCGTTGGGCGAGAAAAACGCGAGGACGCGGTCGTAGCGATACTGCGCATGAATAATCAGCAGATAAATCGCCGGAATCGACGCAGCTGCGAGTCCTGCAATGTATTTCACCGAGAGACCCGCTTCAAAAAGCATGGCCAGCGCGACGAGAAAAATCATGCACGATGTGCCCATGTCCGGCTCGCGAAGAATCAACGCGATCATTACGACGACCGGGCCGAGTGCAGGCAGAAGCGTCCGCTTCCAATCGTTCACGCCAACGCCGCCGGGCCGCGTCCGCAGTTCCAAAAACCACGCGAAGTACAAAATCACCACGAGCTTTGCGAACTCTGAAGGCTGCAAGCTGATCGGTCCTGCGTGGATCCAGCGATGCACGGCGTGAGTGCGGTCAAGAAACAGAACGCCGATGAGCATTAGCAGTACCAGCGCGATGCTCGGATAAATGATGCGCGGCTCGCGCAGCTTGCGATAATCGAAATTCATCAGGCGAATCATCCCGAACAAGCCGACAATGAGAAAAACAATTTGGCGCTCGAGGAACACGTAGCCGTTGCCGTACATCTGCTTCGCGGTAACCGCTGACGCGCTGAAAACCATCACCACGCCGATCAAACACAGCGCCAGCGTCACTCCAAATAAGGTGCGGTCAGGCTGCAAACTTCGCGGCATGCTTATCCTCTCCCCGTTGAGTCGTGCGTCACATTTTCGGCAGCAAGGCGCGCGACGAGTTCCTTGAATTCGCGCCCGCGCTGCTCGAAATTTTCGTACTGATCGAAACTCGCGCACGCCGGAGCGAGAAGCACCGTATCTCCCGGCGCAGCGTGCTCAAATGCGATGGAAACGGCGCGTTCGAGCGTCCCTGCGTGTTGCATTTCAACCGCTCCGTCCAGCTCTGCGGCGATCTTGTCTGCGGCCGCGCCGATCAGAAGGACGAGTTTCGCCTTTTCCCGCAGGGGCTCGCGAAGCGGCGCGTACGGGCTGCATTTATCTTTCCCGCCAAGAATCACAAACAGCCGGCCCGAAAAAGCGTCGATGGCCTTAAGCGTCGCGTCGACGTTCGTCGCTTTGGAATCGTTGTAGAAGCTGAGTCCGCCAATGTCCGCGACAAATTCCAAACGGTGCTCCACGCCGGGAAATGTATGAACCGCCGCTTCGATGGAATCCATCGGCGCTCCCGCGAGAATTGCCGCCGTGGAAGCAGCGAGAACATTCTCCAGATTATGTTCGCCGCGCAGGGGTATGTCGTTGCGGCGCATCAGGACGCTCTCGCTGCCTTCTCGGCGGAAAAGAATCTGATCGCCGCGAACGAACGTTCCCGCGGCGAGCCGTTTCTGCCGACTGAACCAAAATCTCTGCCCGTGTAATGGGCCGCGCTGCGCCACCGCCGGATAGTCCGCGTTCAATACGGCTGCATCGCGGTCGATCATGTTTTGAAACATCTTTTGCTTTGCGCGCGCGTATTCCTCAAACGAGCCGTGGCGGTCAATGTGGTCCGGCGTGAGATTGAGCAGCACACCCACATCAGGGCGAAACGCATCGATCGTTTCAAGCTGAAAGCTGCTCACCTCCGCCACAGTCACCGTCGAATCGCTCGAAGCTTCGACCCGTGAAAGCAGCGGCGTTCCAATATTGCCTCCAATGAGCGTGGGAATTTTAGCCGTTTGCAGAATGTGACCAACAAGCGCTGTCGTCGTCGTTTTTCCGTTCGAACCTGTGATTGCGACGAGCTTCCCGCGCAGCAACCGCCACGCAAGTTCGATCTCGCTCCAGACCGAAACGCCGCGATTCCGCGCCAGCTCCAAACCCGGCAATTTCGCCGGCACGCCGGGGCTAACAATAATAAGGTCTTGATTCACAAATAATTCGGGCCGCGAGCTGCCGCTGGCGAACTCGAGTGTTACTCCCGCGGCGCGCAATCTTTCGGCGGTGCTTGCCAGCTCGGCCTCCTGCTTTTCATCAATCGCTGTGACGCGCGCCCCATACGCCGCGCAAAAAAGCGACACCACCACGCCGGTTCGCGCCAGTCCTACGACCAGCACCCGCTTGCCTTCCAGATCGATGCCCGGACGCACGCTTCTACCTCAGTTTCAAAGTCGTCAGCGAAAACAGCGCGAACACCAGCGCCGCAATCCAAAACCGCACGATGATTTTGGATTCGCTCCAACCGATCAATTCGAAATGATGATGCAGCGGTGCCATGCGAAACACGCGTTTGCCGCGCAACTTAAACGAACCTACCTGGATGATTACCGAAACCGCTTCGACCACAAATATGCCGCCGATAAATAGAAGCAGAATCTCCTGCTTGATAATGACCGCCGTCACGCCGATCACGCCGCCGAGCGCCAGCGAGCCAACGTCGCCCATGAACACGTCCGCCGGATGCGCGTTGTACCAAAGGAATCCGAGCGACGCGCCAACAAGCGAGCCGCAAAAAACCGTCAACTCTCCCACTTCAGGGATCCTTTGGATTTCCAGATACTCCGCAAAGCGTGCGTGGCTGCTGATATAGGTCAAGACCGTCAGCGCGCCCGCCGCGACCAGGACGCAGCCGATGGCGAGGCCGTCCAAACCGTCGGTCAGATTCACAGCGTTCGACGCGCCTACGATCACAAATATCAGGAACACGATAAACGGAATGAACGCGATCGGCCAAATGTGCGGCTTAAGAAGGAGCGACCGAACCACCAAATCCGGATGCAGCTTCTTGAAAAACGGCACGCTCAATTCCGTCGAATAGGCTCCTCGCTGCTGCAAGGCAAGAAGCACGGCTCCCACGGCAACGCAGGTCAGCACTTGATAGAAGAATTTTGCCTTGGGCCTGAGGCCCATGCTCCGCTTGCGAACGACCTTGTTGTAGTCGTCGACGAAGCCGATCAGCGCAAACGCAACCGTTGCGCCCAGCGCCAGCAGGGCATAGGGGCTCCGGAGGTCGGCCCAAAGCAGCGTGGGAATGACAATTGCAGCCACGATCAGCACCCCGCCCATCGTAGGCGTCCCAGCCTTGGCTTGATGGCTCTGAGGCCCTTCCTCTCGGATGTACTGTTTGATTTGTAAATTGCGCAGGCGCTTGATAGTCCATGGGCCGAAAACGAGGGTCAGAAACAATGCCGTGAGGCTCGCGAGCGCAGTTCGCACAGTGATGTAGCGAAACACGTTCAGCGGGCTGTAGTGCGGACGCAGAAGCTCGACGAAGAGGTAGTAAAGCATCTAGCCATTCCCCTGGCGAGTTGCGTGAACGCCTTCTGCGCTCATTTCTACCAGCGGAAACTTCTCACGAAGCTGCGCCGCAATCGCTTCCATGTGCACGCCGCGGGAGCCCTTGATCAGCACCAAGTCTCCGGGTGCGACAAATTGCGTCAGCTTCCTTGCAGCTTCTTCCGATGAGGCGAACATCTGAGTGCGCTCCGCTGGATGCCCTGCCTCAATGGCCCCTTGCACGATTCGTTCCGCGTCTCCGGCAACGCCGAATATCCAATCCACCTCTCCTTTTGTGGCGGCGTACTTGCCCGTCCTTTCGTGCAGTTCGCCAGACGCCGGACCCAATTCGCGCATCTCGCCAGAAACCAAAATCCGGCGCCGATAGCCCGGAGTAGCGGACAGTAGATCGATCATTCGTTCTAGGGCTATGGGATTCGAGTTGTAGCAGTCGTTGATGACGGCAAATCCGGCGGCGAATTTCAGGAATTCGCCGCGCATCGAGGGCGGCTGGAGCGACGGAAGTACTTCCTTTGCAACAGCCTTGCCGATGCCCCACTCGCTGGCGGCGGTAAGCGCAGCCAGTGCGTTCAGAACGTTGTGACGGCCAGCCAAGGGCAGGCGCAGGCGCGCCAGTTCGTTCGGACTTTCGAAGTCGAACGCCGAGCCTTCCATGCCCCGATCTTCAATATTTTCCGCACGGAATTCGGCCCCTTCTGAGAGGCCGTAGCGCAAGACCCGTCCGCGGAAAGCCTCAGAGAACTTTGCCACGCGCGCATCATCGGCGTTGAGCACGGCGACTGGATCTTTGCCTCCGAGCCCCTCGATCAACTCGCGTTTGGCCAGTGCAATTTCGTCCACGGAGGAAAAAAATTCCAGGTGCACGGGTGCGACGTTCGTCACCACGCCCACATCCGGCTGCGCGATTTCCGCCAACCGCGCCAGTTCCCCGCGATGGGACATCCCCAGTTCCACCACCGCCGCATCGTGCTCGTCCGTCAGCCGGAAGAGCGTCAACGGCAAGCCGTATTCATTATTCAAGTTTCCCTCGGACTTCAGCACGCGAAACCGCGCGGCCAGCAGTGCCGCAAGAATTTCCTTGGTGGTTGTTTTCCCCGCAGAGCCAGTGACTGCGGCAATCCGGCGTCCCGGTTTCGCCTTGCGCCATTGGTCGCAGTAAGCCCGCGCGAGCTCCTGCAAGGCGCGGAGCGTGTCGTCCACAGCCAGGAGCTCCCCGCGGATTTCTTCTGGGTATTCGGCTGCCCGGCGGCCCTCCACCACAGCCGCGGCAGCGCCGCGCTCAAGGGCTCCCGCGACGAAATCGTGACCGTCGAATCGCGGCCCTCGGATAGCGACAAAAAGCTCTCCTGAGCGAACAGTGCGCGAGTCAATCGAGACACCGGCCAGCCTGGCCACGGAATCGGCGAGCGCGGGAGATGAAACACCCAGAGCGTTCGCCACGTTTTCGAGCGTCCACCGCATCGCTTCTCCACAGAGCAGGACGTCACCGTTTCCGGATGATCCACCGAACCTCTGTCTTCAACTTTTCGCCGCGCCGTATCCGTGCCCCAGCAGGATGCGGCGCGTCACTTCCCGATCGTCAAATTTCACTGGGCCGTCGCGAAGCACTTGAACCGTTTCGTGCCCCTTGCCAGCCAGCAGCACAATGTCGCCCGGCTTAGCTTCGTTCACGGCAATTTCAATGGCCTTTTCGCGATCCGCTTCGACCTGATACTTCGTGCCCGTCTTCTGCAGTCCAACCAGCACATCGTTGATGATGCGCAGCGGGTCTTCACTTCGCGGGTTGTCGCTGGTCAAGATAACCATGTCGCTGAGCGAACCGGCGGCTTCGCCCATCAGTGGTCGCTTGGTTCGGTCGCGGTCACCGCCCGCGCCGAAGAGCGTGATGATTCGCTTGTTCTCCGAGAGCTCGCGCGCCGTCGAAATCAGGTTGCGCAACGCATCGTCTGTATGCGCGTAGTCCACAATCATTAGAAAAGGCTGGCCAGCAGCGATCCGTTCGAATCTTCCGGGAACGCTTTCCAAATCGCGAATGCCCCGTTCGATTGCGGTGCTGTTCACGTCGAGCGCGATTCCTGCTCCAATCGCTGCGAGAATGTTGTAAACGTTGATCTTTCCGACCAATCGCGATTGCACTTCGATTTTCCCCACCGGCGTCTGCGCGGTGAATTCCAACCCGGAAAATGCCAGTTCGTATTTTTGCGCTTTGATGCGCGCGCCGTTTTTCAGTCCGTACGTGAACGTTCGCCGCGCGATCCCATCGAGCTGTTTGCCGTAGGGATCGTCGCTGTTCACCACGCCCGTGTCGGCCGGGCCTGCGCCCGTGCCTTCAAACAAACGTCGTTTCGCGGCGAAATACTCTTCAAACGACTTGTGATAGTCGAGGTGGTCGCGCGTCAAATTTGTGAAAACCGCAACTGCGAAGTGGCAGCCCCACAGCCGGTCCATCGCCAGCGCGTGTGAACTCGTCTCCATCACCACGGCTTTGCCGTTTTCTTCGCGCACTTCCGCGAACATCTGCTGCAAGTCCAGCGACTCAGGGGTTGTATTGATGGCCTCTCGGCGGCCTCGCGGCGTTCGCGCGCCAATCGTGCCGATGAGTCCCGTTCCGATCCCGCTCGCACGAAGAATCGAGTCCACCAGATAGGTCGTCGTCGTTTTGCCGTTTGTTCCAGTGATGCCCACGAGCTGCAGGCCATTTGCTGGATGCCCGTAGAAATTCGCAGCTGCAGCGGCGAGCACTCTTCGCTGCGCCCCGGACTGAATCTGCACCCATGCAATCTCGCCCGGCAGTTTCCCAGTCGGCGGCTCTTCGCTGGCGATGGCCGCGGCGCCTGCCTCAATCGCCGCCGCCACATACTTGTTCCCGTCCTGCTTTTCCCCTCTCAGCGCAAAGAAAAGCGCGCCCGGCGTAACTTTTCGGCTATCGTACGCAACGGATTGAACTTCCGTCTCGCGCAGTCCGGAAATCGAGATGATCTCCGCGCCCGAAAATAGGTCTGTCAGCTTCATGTTCCGCTCTGCAACCGCAACTCCTCCGTCCTTCGTTCCCGCATTTCCGTTGCTGTTCAAATGTGATCCCATTTGCCCCGTCAATTGTTGCTTGGCGACGTGCCCGAAGCGTCAGCGCTTCGCCCGAAGTGCACAATGACTTTGGTTCCAGGCAGAACTTTCGTGCCTGCGTCGGGACTTTGATCCGTCGCAACGCCATTTCCGACCAGCACAGGCATCAGCCCAAGCCGCGAACACGCTTCGATCACCGCTCGCACGCCTTGACCAGTCAAACGCGGCACGGTAACCGCCTGACCTCGCGCGATTGCTACCGTCGACGCCACCGGCACCGTTGCCGCCACGTCGCCCGTCTCGGTCTCAACGGAAGCTTCAGCGCTGGCGTTGCGCTTTGTGCGCGAATTGAAATCACGCACCGGAGCGCGCGGCTTCTTCAGCGACGCTTTTTCGAGCGTCGGCATCTCCGGCGCATCGTGTGGCACATTCAAGTAGGCCAGCGTCTGCTCGACAACTTCCTTGAAAACCGGCCCCGCCGTGGCATTCCCTTCGTGACTACCCCCATGCGGCGAATCCAAATTCACCAAAACCGTCACGGCAGGATTGTTGATCGGCGCGTAGCCGATAAACGAAGCGTTGTAATCCGTCCTGGAATAGCGCCCGGTCGCAGGATCGATCTTCTGCGCCGTTCCGGTTTTGCCTCCCGCGGTATAACCGACGGGCTGCGCAAAGCCTTTGCCCGTGCCGACCAGAATGACTTGCTCCATCACGTTCCGCATGGACGCTGCCGTCCCTTCATCAATTACCCGTCGCGGATCCGGCTCGCCTTGCATCACCAACTGGCCGCCGCGCATGACTTGTCGGACGATCTGCGGCTTGCGCAACGTTCCGCCATTCGCAATAGCCGACTCTGCTGAAATCATCTGCACCGGCGTAACGCTGACTTCCTGCCCGATCGCGATGTAACCAATCGAAGTCGCCGTCCACTCATCCAACGGCCGCACTAACCCGCGGTTCTCGCCCGGCAGTTGGATTCCCGTCGGTTGACCGAACCCGAAGCTGCGGATGTACTGGTAATATTTCGGCGCACCCAGCCGCAGCGCAACCTTGATCGAGCCCACGTCGCTCGAATGCTCCAGAATTTGCGCCACGGATATCACCCCAAACGGGGCATGGTCGTGAATCAATTTTCCCGCGACCTTGATCGAGCCCATCTGGCAATCAATCAACTCGTCCGGCTCAGCCTTCCCCTCTTGAAATGCAGCCGAAAGGAGGATTGTCTTGAAAATCGAGCCCGGCTCATACGCGGACGAAACAGCGCGGTCAACGAAATCGTCCAGCGGGTAATCGTGCGCACTATTCGGATCGAAGGTGGGGTAATTCGCCACAGCCAACAACTGCCCGGTATTCGGATCCTGCACAACCACAGAGCCGCCTTTCGCCTGCGTGCGCGCGATTCCATCCGCAAGGGCTTTTTCCGCGATGTATTGGATGGTCTGATCGATGGTCAGAACAACCGTGTCGCCGCTATCCGAAGGCGTTTCGCTCCGGTCCAGCCATTGCCGCCGGGCGTCTGCGGTCACCATCAGCCGCCCGGGTCGGCCGCGAATTTCCTTATCCAGCGAATACTCAACGCCGCCAAGCCCATGCTCATCCACGTCGACGTAGCCCAGAACATTCGCGGCAAGCGAATGCTCCGGGTAGAAGCGCTTGTTTTCCTGCTGGAAATAAATCCCGCGCAGATTAAGGTCCTGAATCCGCTTCGTCTGTTCCGGAGGAATTTTTCGTGCAATCCAAACGAACGACCGCGATTCGGCAAGCTTCTGCTCAATCTCGTCCGCAGACATTCCCAGGATGTGCGAGAGCAGATGCGCAACCATGTCTGGGTCGGTGATTTCCTGCGGATCCGCGAAGCACGAATCCACCGGAATGCTCATCGCCAATTCGCGGCCATTGCGGTCGTAAATCGGCCCGCGCATTGGGCTCACTTCAATGATTCGGTCCTGCTGCCGGTGCGCGCGTTCGAGGTATTCGCGATATTGGAATAACTGCAGGTAACTCAGGCGGGCGACAACTGCCAACATCCAAACCAATGCGAGGCCAAAAACGACCAACAAACGGAGACGGGAACTGCTTCGCGCCATGGACTCCGGCCCAAATCGAAAATTCTTTTCATTCCGCAATGCGGCGATCCGCTGCGCAACGCCGCCTTTGGGCGGTTCGCCCGTGACCTATGCCCAAAGCACTAAACATCCCCAAGTTCACGGTTGCGCTGCGGGTTGCGTTGGCACACGCTGCGCCAAATAGGCATCGCGAGGCACATCCGTCGCCGGAAGGTACTGTGCCGGCACGGACACGGTCATTCCAAGTTTCTGCCGCGCAATCGCATCGATGCGCATCGGCGACGTCAGCGTAGCCGTTTCCAGATGCAATTGCTGGTTCAGTTCGATCGCCTGCGTCTGCCGCGCCTGTAAGTTTTCGAGCTGATACCGCAGTTGAATATCTTGAAAATGCTGCCAAGTGTAGAGCAGCCCACAGGATGCCAGCGCCGCCGCCCAAGCCATGCGCTTCGCATATTCGCGCCACCGCGAAGCCGCCGGCCGCGAGAGTCGCGAATTGTCGATACGCTTTGAAGTGTAGAACTCCGTCATGACGCTTTCCTTTCCCCGTTCTCGTCTTCGACGTTCGAGTCGCGCTTTTCGATCACGCGCAACTTCGCGCTTCGCGCACGGGGGTTGCTGCGTACTTCGTCTTCGCTTGGCTGAACGACTTTCTTGGTGAGAATCGTAAACTCGCCGGTCCGCGCAAGCTCTTGAAAGCCGCGCTTGACCATGCGATCTTCGAGCGAGTGGTAGCTCAAAATCGCCCACCGCGCTCCTGAAGATAAAGTGGCAGGGGTCCTAGAAAGAAACTGCCCGAGTTCCTCCAACTCTCGATTCACCGCTATCCGCAGCGCCAGAAACGTTTTTGTCGCGGGATGCAGTCTCTGCCTTCCCCTTGCTTTTTGGGCCCCTGCCACAACCGTTGCCAGGTGCTCGGTATCGCGGATTGGCCGCGCCCGCACAATTGCCCTGGCGATTCTGCGTGAATCGTGCTCTTCCCCGAATTGGTAGAGCGTGTCGGCCAGCTTTCGTTCCGGCCAGTGATTCACAATCTCTTCCGCCACGAACGGATAATCCGGATTCATACGCATATCCAGAGGTCCGCCCCAGCGGAACGAAAACCCGCGCTCCGGAGTGTCCAGCTCCAGCGACGAAACTCCCAGATCGGCCACGACGCCATCGACTTTCGCCAACTTCAATTCGTCCGCCACTTCGCCGATCTTCGAAAAATCTGTCTGCACCAGCGTCACCTGCCCTTCAAATTCTTTCAACCGCTCCCGCGCGATGGCCAGCGCCTGCGGGTCCCGATCCAGCCCCACCAGTCGCCCGCCCCTTAGCCGCTGCAGGATCCCCAGAGCGTGCCCACCGGTGCCAATCGTCGCATCGATGTATGTTCCCTCCGGCTTGATCCTCAGCCATTCCATGATGGCTTCAGCCAAGACCGGCGTGTGCAGCACGCTCAAAACTTAAATGCCTATCGTATCCAGAGCCTTTTCGTCTTCCGCCGTGATTGGGTTGTTCTTCAAGTTCTCCAGGAATCGCGCATGGTTCCAAACTTCCAGGTACGTCAACTGCGCGCTCACCGTAACCTCGCCCTTCATTTGCGCCGCATCCCGGAGCACCGGCGGGATCAAAATGCGTCCCTGTCCGTCAAGCTCCACAACTTGACCGAAGTAATTCGTGCGAGCCAGAAACTTCTGCTTGGCCTGATTGTGAGAAGAAAGCTTGGCGAGTTTCCGTTCGATCTCTTCCCACGCTTTCATGGGATAGATCCGTGCGCGGTCGCCATTCTCGCTCGTCACGTAAAACTTGTTGCCCAAACGGCGCAACTCGGCGAGAAAGTCGGCGGGCACCTTCATGCGCCCCTTCTCGTCCACAGTTGCTAGATGGCTTCCCCGCAGCATTCCGAACCCTGCACATTCCGGCGTTGAGCGACTTCTGACTCATTCCACCCCAAACTACTGCTTACCACCATCTACCACTTTTTCCCACTTGGCGCACGATTCTATGCGTACTTCTTTTCTTGTCAAGAGGAATCGCGCGAAAAAGTAAATTATTTTTCTGGGACGCGCACTTTTCGCGGATGTGGGCCGCAAGTCGAAAACGCTACAGGTGGTGTAGGCGTTAAAGCGGGCACTCTACTCCTAGGCGGCGACTTCCGTGGAGAAAAACAATTGTGCCGTATGCGTTACGAACAGGATTAACTTTGACTGTGCGAATGCGCCAAAACGGAACAGCTATTGCCCAGGGCCTTCCGGCGGGCCTAAACGAAGGTTCGTAAGCTTCCGCAGCAAATCCTGCTCATTCCCATCGAGGCCGCGCATGAACTGCGGATCCTGCAGCGCCTGCTGCCGCTGATCGGGCGTCATTCCCGCCAGGACGTGCATTCGTCCCGTCAAAAGCGTCTTGCGCTCCTGCGGCAAGCCTTTCCAGCGCGGCCCGATTTCATTGACGACTTCCTGGCGCTCCTCCGGCGTCAAGCGATTGAACACTTGCAGCCGATGATACATGGCGTCGCGCTCCTCAGGAGTCATCTGATTCCACCGTTGCAAAGTGCGCCGGATTTGCTCCTGACGCTGCGGCGGCAAACTCTGAAAACGCGCGTTATTACGCATGAACCGCTCTTGCTCTTCCGGAGACATCTGTTGTAGCTGTTCCACCCATTTGGGAGGCAATCCCAGCGCGCCGCGCACTCCCGGCTTGTTTTCCTGCTTCTGCATCTGCTTCTGTTGGCGTTGCGCTTGACGCGCCTGTGCCCGCGGCGTCTGCGCGCGCGGAGCCTGCCTTCGTTGCGCGGCCGGCGCTGGAGCCAGCAGGAGCATCAGCACCGCCCCTATGCACGCGAATTGGAACAATCTCTTCACGAGTATCCCGTTTCGACCCTCTTAACTCGCTCCATTTCCACTGCCCGGATCATCCGGCGTTTGCTCCGGCTGACCCGAAGCCGGCTGCGCGCCCGGCAAGTCCGAAAGTGCATCGAAATTGCTCAGCACGTCGTAATTTTCCAGCACGCCCAAGTCCTTGATCATCCGGAACTGCTCTTCGCTATTTACCGTTGAATTCCCCGTCGTCATAGGCTTGTTCGGTTTCACCGACACGAAAATCGAGAGCCCCACCAGCACCACAACTGCCGCAGCCAGTCGCGGCGACGGAACCAGCCAGCTCCACAACCTCGGACGCGCCTCAGCCGCAATCCTCTGCCGCAGCCGCGCGTCGAAGCCAAACGACGGCTCGACCGCAGGCGCCTCAGCCATCACGTCCCACAGCCGGCGAAATTCCTCGGCCCGTTCGCGGCACGCCGCGCACGACTGCAGATGCGCCTCAACGATGCTGCGCTCTTCCGCGCTCGCCCGGCCATCCAAATAACTCACCAGCGAATTCGACACTCTTTCACAACTCATGATTGTTTCCCCTCCCCCGCAGGCTGCGCCGCTGGTCTCGCAACCAGCAATGCCAACTGCACCCGCAAGGTTTCGTATGCGCGGAAGAGCAGCGATTTCAGTGCGCTCTCCGAGCATCCCAAAATTTTTCCAATCTGCGCGTAATCCATCTCCTGATACTTGTGCAGAATCACCGCCGCTCGCTGCTTTTCCGGCAAAGCCAGAATTGCGCCGCGAATCATCTGATTTCGCTCCCGCTCGATCAACCGGTCATCCGCTCGGTTTTCCGGCGCAGCAATCTCGATCACTTGCTCGTCTTCATCTCGCGGCGTATCGATCGAAATCTGCATTTGACGGAACCGGCCGTCCCGAATGGCGTTCAGCGCCAGGTTCGTCGCGATGCGGAAAAGCCACGTCGTGAACTTCGCGCTCGGCGAGTATTCCTTGCGCGCGCGGTACACGCGCAGAAAAACTTCCTGCGCCAGGTCTTCCGCGGCGGCCTGATCCTTCACCATTCTGTAGAGGAAATTGACCAGCGGCGTCAGATACTTCTTCAGAAGTATCTCGAAGGACAGTTCGTCCCCCGCCTTCACGTCCAGCATCAGTTGGACGTCGGACCTGGCCATAGCCTCCACATTGTATCTAACACTTTGTGCCGCTTAAAGTTGCACCACGACGCCAATGCCGCAACCGTTAGCTCATCGGAGGGGGACACCGTAAGTCACTGATTTTGAAGCCAAATAGGAGTCTGATTGCTGTGCACAGCTTGCCCAACAGGTGTGATCGACCGCCACTACAAATAAAAAAAAGCGGCGGACGTCCTTTTCCGCCGCTTTTCCAGTTTACGAGGACCCTTATGACGCCCTTCTGTTGCGACGCCAGTACCAGAGACACGCAATAATTCCACCGCCGTAAATGCTGATGGAGAGCCATAAAGGGATGAACCTTCTCCAGTCTAGGACCGCAACTACGAGAGAGAAGGCGAACGACAACGCAAACAGTGCGTAGAGGATGTTCGGCATTTCTCGCTTCGGTTCCGGTTGTTGAAGCATGTGAGCCTCCTTACGAATTCAAGTCATCCACTACCGCGACCATGCCCATCGGCGGGTGGCGCAAGCTCCAGTAGTCAGTAAATACTCTTCCGAACTGGAACGGCCGGGCGCATCCTACCACACTCGTTTTCTTGTAATGCCATAACCGAACACGATGGGTGCCGCATCCCTTTGCGCGTTCTGCAAAGGGTGCGGGTTTCCGCGTGCGGATGGCGATGCGCTTGCGACCTTATAAATGGAACGCGTATCCCGTCGCAATCACTATCGCCACGCCCAAAAACACCAGGAGCGCCCACCTGACTCCCCGCTCGTGATTCACTTCTGGGATCAAATCCGACGCCGCCACGTACAGCGTCACGCCCGCCGACACTGGCAGCGCAATCCTCACTTGTCCGCGCCACAGCAACATCACCGCCACTCCAACCAGCGTCGCAGCGCCCAAAATCGCCGACGCCCAAAACGCCGCCCGCCTTCCCTGCCCGCTCGCCATCATCAGCGACGCAACCGTGAACCCCTCCGGCAATTTGTGCAAGAAAATCGCCACGAAAATTAGGATGCCCAGTGACTCAGAAACCAGAAGCCCCGACGCAATCGCCACTCCGTCAAAAAACGTGTGAATCGCCAGCCCCAGCACCGCTGCATATCCAACGTGCGCCGCGGTCATCTCCTCCACGTGCGTCTCTTCGCCAAAGTGAAAATGCGGCGCCAGCGTATGCTCGAAAAAATGCACCAGCAAATATCCGCCGAGCACCAGCAGCATCACTTCCGCCCATTCGTCCGCCGCGCCCACCGCCTGTGGATACACCGAGAACGGCCGCGCGTACGCCAGCCGCAGCGACTCAGGAATCATGTCCACCAGCGCCACCGCCAGCATGAATCCCGCGCCCAGCGCGATGAAATATTTCAAATACTCGCGCGACCACTGCCGCCGCACGACAAAAAAGCCGCCCGCCAGATTCGCCGCCGCCGCCACCACCCCCAAACACAGCGCCAGCAGCACCGGCTCCCCCTGCATCGTCATCGCCACTCGAGAAATCATCGTCATTTCACAAATCATCTTCGTCACAGCGCTGCTTCAGCCAGCTAAAAATCCACATCACCGCTTCAGCCGTGTTAAAAATTCGCACCAATCAAAATCTGTTCTGCTCACTTCTTAACCGGGTTCTCGATATGTTGGATAACGATAATATCCACCGGCGCCGTCGTAGATTGCACCTTCAGCCCAAGCTGCTCCTGGAGCGCCGTGAACAGCGACGGGCCTGACGGCTTCGAGGGCGCTGCGTGATTCGATTGACCAACCGTCGCGGGCATTGGCTTCCCGGGACGCATTTCCGGCGTCCAATGGAGCGTGAATTTGTAACGTCCATGCAGAGCCGTTTTGTCCACGAGCACCCGGCTCCGTAGCTCCGGAAAAGCCGAAAGGACCCCTGCGAAAGTACGGAAGTCGCACTTCACTTCCAGCCAGCGTTCCTTCCCCCGGACGGAGGGCAGGTCAGGACCAACGTCGGTAATTCGGCAAGACTGGCCGGCGGTCTTGTCTTCAGCGATCTTTGGGCCATTCTTGGCCAAAACCAGCTCATAAACGGGAAGCACCTTCGTCGCGTGCCTTACCCGCAGCTTGAAACGATTTATCAGTAGGGAGCGAAATGCCTGCTTGACTACCTCCGGCCCGGGGGCCTCGGCGTCAACAGCTGGCCCTGTGACCTGAAGAGGCATCTTGACTTGGTCCGATAAGGATTTCGACGGCTCCGCGTCAATATTAAACACCTCAAGCTTCATCCAGGCTGGGCCGCCCAAGACTTGAACCGGTTTTAGTGGAAACTTCTCACCATATGCGAACATGATCATGTCCATCACGGAGTCAGTCGCCACGAATCGATCTTTCGAAAAATAGACTGAACAACACGCGGTGCCTTCATTCAGCCTGATTGAGACAGTCTTGAACGATGGCAAACGCCCGTTGCTTGCTCCTGTCCCCTGGGTTCCGCCTTTTGATATGACTGTCATCCCTAGGGCAAGCGGTATCGCAATCAGCGCAGCCACAACGCCGCCGAGCAGCAATTTTTTTCCCAGCGTCAGCCCTGGCCCTATATGCCGCGTCATGATGTGAACAATCCGCCTCTTCAGCTCAACCATGGAAAGTGCGCCCTAACAAAATTTCTTCCGATTCGCACGCTTCCTGTGCGGTGTATCCGGCTTCCAATCTGCGCCGCCACCGTGCACTCGGAATTCAGTAGGGTCAGTTTGAATTTTCTTGATCGTGACACAAGGAGTCGAAATTCAAACTGACCCACTACCGCAATTCAGCGGGTTTAACCTCTGCGGCTTTCCGGAATCCCGCGAACAGCGAAATCCTTGACCTTTACCCCGAATGCCGAAACAGAATCACGTCGCCATCCTCCACAATGTATTCCTTACCTTCCAGCCGCACCTTCGCCTTCTCCCGCGCCGCCGCCCAACTCCCCGCAGCAAGCAAATCCTGCCAACCCACCGTTTCCGCCTTGATGAAATGCGCCTCGATGTCGCTGTGAATCGCCCCTGCCGCGCGCGCCGCCGAAGTCCCTCGCGGAATCGTCCACGCCCGGCACTCCGGCTCGCCGCAGGTCAAAAACGAAATCAGCCCCAACAAGTCGTAAGTCGCGCGCAAAATCCTGTTCCGCCCCGGCTCCTTCAGCCCGTACGCGCTCATCAACTCCGCCGCTTCCGCCGGACTCAAATCCGCCAGCTCCGCTTCCACTTTTCCGCAGAACGGCACAATCGCCGTCCTCGCTTTCCCTTGCACTTTCGACAGATTCAGCCGCTCCATCGCTCCCTGCATGTCCCCCGCATCCTCATCCCCCAAATTCAGCGCGATCAGCATAGGCTTGCGCGACACGAACATAAATCCGTTCATCATTTTCTGCTCGTCCGGCTTGAAATCCAGTTCGCGCAGCGGCTTTTCCGCTTCGAGCGACTGCACGCAGCGCTCCAGCACGCTTTTCTCCGCTTCCGTCTGCGGATCCCGCTTCTTCTTCAAATCTTTCTCGACGCGCTCCAGCCGCTTCGTCGCCTGCTCCAAGTCGTTCAGCATCAACTCAATTTCCACGCTCTCTATGTCGCGCACTGCGTCGAGCGAGCCAGCCGGATGCGGCATCGAAGGATCATCGAACATCCGCACCACATGCATCAGCGCGTCCGCTTCGCGCAACGGAACCAGCGACGCCGAGTCCTTCGCGCGATCTTTTTGCAGTCCGCCAATGTCCACGTATTCGACCGTGGCATACGTAATTTTTTTTGGCTGAAAAAGTTCCGCCAATTTCGCCACGCGCTCGTCCGGCACGCGCGCAACCCCAACGTGCGTCTGCCCCGGCTGCTGCGCCTTCGCTTCCACCCGCGCGCCCGTCAAAATCCGAAACAGCGCCGTCTTCCCCGTCTGTGCTAAGCCGATTATTCCTGTTTGCATAAACTCCCACTTTGGCTTTGTGCTGTCATTCCGAACCGGCCGAATTGTGGCCGTGTGAGGAATCTGCTGTTGCCTTTGTAGCGCAGAGCTTCGCGCCTCCTGCGAAGTTCTGCGGCTATTGCCCTTCCGCGTCATCCCGTCTGCATAGCCGAACGAGGATAGCACAGCCCTCGCAGTTGCCCGTTTGAGCCGCGCTCGCTCAGCTAGCCTTGCGCCGCTCCACGATCCGCCACCATCTTGTCATTCCGAACCGGCCGAATTGTGACCGTGTGAGGAATCTGCTGTTGCCTTTGTAGCGCAGAGCTTCGCCGCCTGTGCGAAGTTCTGCGGCTTTTGCTTCTCGTTGTCATCCTGAGGAGCGCATTTCGCGAAGGATCTCGCCTCGACGCCTTTTCAACATCGCCGTAACGCGCCATGGCTCTGTAAGCGCGGCTTCACGCCGCCATGCTCCTTGGTCTTTTATGCCTTCGATGTTTTGTTTGTCATTCCGAGCGAGTCCCGGTCGCTTTTTACCGGGACGACGAGGAACCTGCTTTTTCTTGTCGTTGAATTTGTAGCGGCGGGTTCACCCCGCCAGCCTTTGCCTTTTCTAGGAGGGCACGGCTTTTTTACCCTGCCCGCCCTGAGCGAAGCCGAAGGGAGCCATTTCACGAAGGGCCGCCGTGCCGAAACGCACTCACAAACGATCCCTTTTCTTTTGCGCCGCCCCGGATGTTTCTGGGGTGCCTCATTCACGAAGGAAGTCATTTTTAGGACGACTAATAACCATAGGTTACTGGCCGTCGCGTTTCGCATATAATCCGCTGGCACAGTCACGAGGCAGGGGGATTCGATGACACCCAACGATAGGGTTCTTCTAGACCAACTGGTACACGAGACAAAAAAAGAGATCGCCCCCGGTTTGCCGGACGACGAATTCTTCGAATTGTTCTGCGCCCAAAGTCTGCTTCTCAATGAACGGCTAGAAGAGGACGAGATTCAGTCCGGCTTAATTGGTGGCGACGATAAATCAAAGGGTGGAAGCACAGACGGCGGGATCGACGCCATCTACGTGCTAGTCAACCAGAAGTTGATCCGGTCGCCTGAAGACGCAGAAAAGGAAAAAATTGGATTGCGGCAGAATGTAGAGATCGGCGTCATATTAATTCAAGCGAGCAGAGAGGAGGGATTCAGCCTAAAACGACTCCTGCGCATCAAACAAGCCATAGAAAACATTTTCTCTCTCGACAGGACTGAGTTCTCAGAAACTTACAACGCTGCCCTAAAGGAAGCGATTGCGACGTTCCGAGCCCTTCATAAGGTTTTCGCAACGAAACATCCCGCGGTACGGGTTGAATACTTCTACATGACGAGGGGAGACACAGATTCTATATCTTCCGATGTTGCGAACACCAAGAATGAAATCGAAGGTCAGGCCAGCAAAATTCTTCCGACTATTAAGAAATGTGAACTGAATTTTGTCGGCGCAAGGCAAATTTTTGAGCTCGCTAACCGCAGACCTGTCGATTCATACCCCCTCCCTTGCTCAGTATCGATGTGCCAAGTCGACGGCTCAGCCCACGTGGCCCTGGTAAAGCTCGGCGATTACTTTAGTTTTATTAACGACGAGAAATCCGGCCTACGGACAAACTTCTTTGAAACGAACGTCCGCGACTATGAAGGTGACAAGGACGTTAACATCGCGATCGGGGAGACACTAGACAAGGGCAAGGAGCAGTTTTGGTGGCTCAACAATGGAATCACTATCGTGAGCCCTAAAGTCGGCGGCCATCCGCACGAGCTGATGATCGACGATCCACAAATTGTCAACGGGCTACAGACATCGCAGAAAATCTTCGACCATTTTTGCGACCACCGTGAGCTTGTGGCAGTTGATAAAAGGGAGTTGTTGGTTCGAGTAATTGAGGTCAACGATTCGAAGACCCATGATGAGATCATCAAAGCAACCAACAGTCAAAATCGAGTTGCGCCTTCTTCCCTTTGGGCAACAAAAACGATTCACAGAGACATTGAAGCGTTTTTTCAAAATGAAACTTTGTTTTACGACAGAAGAAAGAATTCTTACCGCAGAAAAGGCATGGAATTGCGCAAAGTCGTTGGAATATCGGAATTGGCGCAATCCGTCGCCGCTATTTTGCTCCAGGAACCAGACCACGCAAGAGCAAGACCTGCGCGATACTTTCGAGAAGAGAAGCAACACGACAAAGTTTTTACTGAAAAATATCCAATTGCCCTCTACAGCGTGTGCGCGCGCTTCGGGAAATCTGTCAACTCATTCCTTCGCGAAGCGGAGCCTAATAGAGGCACTCGACGCAACATTGTATTCTACGTAATGATGGTAGCTGCTTGCCTGGCGATGAAGGCTACGAGGCCAAGCCCTCGGCGCCTTTCCCAATTTGACATAAATGGCAAACTGCCAGAGAGCGTCTTGCGAGAGGCTCTCAAAATTGTCACCGCAACTTACAACAAACATGGTGCCGACGATAAGGCGGCAAAAGGGACCGCCATGGTTACCGAGCTAAAGACCGAAATAAGAGGTAGGTTCGCGCGAAAGTCTAGAAATAAATAGTGGTCGCGTCGTTCAGAAACGCCGTTTTTCCTTGACTTTTAGTTTACTTTCCGGTATACATATCTCCTCGGCTGGAGAGCCAGCCACCCAATTTGCGCAAGAGAAGTGCAAGGCCGCCTCTGGGCGGCTTTCGTTTTTTGGGGCGCTTTATGGATTCTAATCGCTTAATCTATGAAGAATTAGAACTCGATGCAAACGACTGAAAACAAACGGCCGGACTCGTTTCTAATCGCTGAATTTCGCGATTTTTTCGAGACCCATCCCCATTTTCGGACACCTTTGAACTCTCGACTATCAACTCTGAACTCGTCTTTCCTAATCGAGTTTCTATGGGAAATTAGAAATTGAGCCAATTCATTGAAAACAAACGCCGGATGCAAAGTCTAATCGAGTTTTTTCGCGTATTTTTTCACTCCAATGTCCATTCTCGGACACCGGTGAATCGATGATAGGATTGTAGAACTCAAGGAGGTTGAAGATGCCACTTGCCCGGCGCTTCGCGATTTTTGTAGCACTATTTCTCGCTTCGCCCGCCATCCCCTACGCGGCTCCCAGTGCGGCGCGTCACGTTGCCGCCAGCGCGTCCACCGCGCAGCTGCGCCTTTCCCCCGCTGCGCTCCAGGTCGCCCAGGTTCGCATTCAGTGGGCGCAACTTCTCAATGCGAAACAGATCGGCCCCATCATGAATTTATATACTCCCGACGCTGTCTTTCTGCAGCCCACCGGCCAGCGCGTCAACGGAGCGCCCGCCATCCGCGCAATGACCGAGAAAATCTGGACAATCATTAATCCGAATATCTCCCTGCGCAGCGTGACCACGAAAGTATCCGGCGACATGGCTTACGACGAGGGCAGCTTTCAGGAAACGATCACAACCATTTCAACCGGAGCGAAGCAGCAAACTCAGGAACAGTACTTGATGATCTTCAAGCGCGATACGCACGGCCGCTGGCTCATCGTCGAGCAAGTCTGGACCGGAACCGAACCAAAGGCCTTGGGTCACGACTGATGAACGCGACCGCACCTACAACCATCCTCGGCTCTGTGGACGTGCCTCCCGCCGCGAATCTCTGGCCCTTCGACCACAAACTCGCCATCGCGCATCTCTCCAAAGCGGACCGCCGCCTCGCCCGCCTCATCGAAAAATCCATCGAATTTCGTCTCAACATCGAAGCCATGCAAAGCCCCTACGAAGCCCTGCTCGAAGCCATCGCCTACCAAAGCATCTCCGGCAAAGCCGCCGCCACAATTTTCGCGCGCATAAAAACTCTCGGCGCAAATGGACGCTGCCCCACGCCGCAGGAAATTCTCCGCGTGCGCAAGCAGGTTTTGCGCAAAGCCGGCCTTTCCTTCGCGAAGATTGCCGCCGCGCGCGATCTCGCCCAGAAAACCATCGAAGGCGTCGTGCCCACGCTGGCGCAAGCGGAAAAAATGTCCGACCAGGAACTCGTCGACCGGCTCATTTCCGTTCGCGGCATCGGCGCATGGACCGTCGAAATGTTTTTGATTTTCCGCCTCGGCCGCCCCGACGTTCTTCCCATTCACGATTACGGCGTGCAAAAAGGATTCGCGCTCACCTACTCGAAAAAGCAAATTCCCAAGCCGCGCGAACTCGCAAAATTCGGCGAGCGCTGGCGTCCCTATCGCACCGTTGCGTCGTGGTATATGTGGAGGGCAGTGCAGTTGGCCGGAAAAGATGCGCGCAAAATCAAAAAGGCGCCGGCGAAAAATCCGCGCAAGCGCGCGAAGAGTCAGCGCAAAGCACGCGCTTAGCTGCGGACTTGCGACATTTGCTGCGCGGCATCGGCCAGATAATCCGCGTATGGGCCCTTAAAGTCGTCGATATGCCCGTCGCCTTTGAAATGCCAGATGCGCGTGGCCACCTCATCGATCACGTCGTAATCGTGCGTCACCATCAGCACCGTGCCGTCGTAGCGCTGCAGCGCGATATTCAGCGCGTTGATGGATTCCAAATCCAAATGGTTTGTCGGCTCATCCAGCACAAGGAAGTTCGGCTTCTGCAGCATCAGGCGGCAGAAAATTAATCGCGCCGACTCTCCTCCCGAAAGTGTTTGCGTCATTTTCAGCGCGTCGTCGCCGCTGAAGAGCATCTGCCCAAGCAGGCCGCGCAATTCTGTTTGCGTCGCTGCGGGATTAAACTGATGCAGCCAGTCAATGATGGTCATGCCCTTGACGATCGAGTCGCCGTGATCTTGCGCGAAGTAACCAGCGGATACGTCGTGCCCCCATTTCACATCGCCGTAATCAATGGAAAAATGCCGCTCGGAATCTTCGATGAAACCGGGCGCATTGCGCACGAGCGACTTCAATAAGGTAGTTTTGCCCGCGCCGTTGCGGCCGACGAGCGCGATCCGTTCGCCGCGCCCGACGCCCGCACCGAAATTCCGGATTACCTTCTGCGCGCCATACGTTTTGCGTATGGCCTTGAATTCAAGCGGATGCCGGCCCGACGGTTTCTTCATGTCAAAACGAAGATACGGCCGCTGAATATTCGACTTCGCCAATTCTGAGGCCTGGATTCGCTCGACTTCTTTTTTCCGCGACATCACTTGCGAGGAACGCGTGCCCGCCGAAAACCGCGCGATGAATTCGTTCAACTGCGCGATTTTCTTTTCGCGCTGCGCATTCTCGGCCTCGATGCGGGAGCGAATCTGTGTCTTGGCAAGCACCATGTCGTCGTACGCGCCCGTGTACATAATGATCGTTTCGTAGTCTATGTCTGCGGTGTGCGTACACACGCTGTTGAGAAAATGGCGGTCATGGGAAATCACGATCACCACGCCGTCGTAATTGCACAAGTAATCCTGCAGCCAATGCACCGAATCAAGATCCAGGTGGTTGGTAGGCTCGTCGAGCAACAGAGCGCGCGGATTTCCAAAAAGCGCCTGCGCCAACAGCACGCGGACTTTTTGCCCGCCCTGCAATTCGCTCATTTTGCGCTCATGCAAAGTCGCGTCCACATCGAGGCCATCGAGAAGGATTGCGGCATCCGTCTCTGCTGTGTAGCCGCCTTCTTCACCGATGATTCCCTCCAGTTCGCCCAAGCGCATGCCGTCATCATGGGTCATTTCCTCGTGCGGCTTGGCGTAGAGCGCGTCGCGTTCTTCGAGCGCTTTCCAGAGCGCTGCGTTTCCCATAATCACCGTGTCGATGACGCGAAACTTATCGAATGCAAACTGGTCCTGGCGCAGCACGCCGAGTTTCTTTGGCCGCGACACGGAGCCTTCCGTCGGATCAATTTCACCAGTCAGAATTTTCATGAATGTCGACTTGCCGGCGCCATTTGGACCCGTGACCGCGTACCGCCGTCCTGAGCTGAACGTGCAACTCACTTCATCGAAAAGAATTCTCTCGCCGAAGCGCATCGAAATATTATTCACAAATATCATCGCAATTTAATTGTAGCGTGTTCTTTGAAACTACGCATGCTTCGTTCACACAAGAATTGCAGTGATTTCGATGGCGTCGTCACTCTGGATGTGAGCCTAAATGATTCTATGAGTTGGAGTCTGAGGAGTTGTCGTTGCGGTGGTCGCGGCGACCGCAGCGTCTCGACGTTGAACGCGCTGCCACACCGTCAAAAACAGCGCCACAATTCCGGCGATGAGTACGCATCCCTCCAGCCGCACCGAAAGAACATGAAGATGATCGAACTGCTGTTTCAGCGGGCTGCTCGCCGCGGTATTCGCATAGGAACCCATCTGCGTTCGCAGATTTCCCATCGTTGGCACGATCCACAATTGCGAAAAAAGCGTCGCCAGCAGCATCAACTCAACGAGAATCGACGCGGGCTGGACGAATCCACGCCATGAACGCATCGCAAGCAGCGCCACGATGATGTAAATCACCGCACAAATAATTCCGAGCAGGTGCAATCGCCAGATCAGGAGCGCAACAATATTTCCCGCTTGATCCGGGCTGCTCAACGTCGTGAACAGCACTCCCGCCACGAATCCGAAGAAAATCATGCTCCCCACCCACGTACCTAGGGTGAAAACCTTCAGAAAACGCCACACGGTTGTCATCGGATTTTCCGGTAGAATGGATTTTCGGCTTCGAGCGCAGTCACCAGGCGAATTTCACTTTCAGAATTTCGGGGCCGAAATGGTGGGCGATCAAGGACTTGAACCTTGGACCTCTCCCGTGTGAGGGGAACGCTCTAACCAACTGAGCTAATCGCCCGCGGGAATATTATCGCACAGAAAGACGGACGAAATGCAAACCATGGTTACCGGAACGAATTCTCAACTTGCGCAGCTTCAGCAGACGATCGCGCGCGTCATCAAGGGCAAGGAAGAAGCGATCCAGCTCGCGCTGATCACGCTTCTCGCGAAAGGCCATCTTCTCATCGAAGATGTTCCGGGCACCGGCAAAACAACTTTGGCGCACACGATCGCGCGCGCGTTTCGCTGCTCGTTTCAGCGCGTGCAATTCACTTCGGACATGTTGCCCAGCGACGTGATCGGCATCAGCGTTTTCAACCCAGCACTGGAAACTTTCGATTTCAAACCGGGACCGCTCTTCGCGAATATTGTTCTTGCCGACGAAATCAATCGCACAACCCCGAAAACGCAATCTGCGCTGCTCGAAGCGATGAACGAAGCGCAAGTCACTGTGGACAATCGCACGCATCCGCTGCCACAACCATTTCTCGTGATCGCAACTCAAAATCCCATCGAACATCACGGCACGTATCCTTTGCCTGAATCGCAGCTCGATCGTTTTCTGATGCGCATTCGTATGGGCTATCCGGCGCGCGAAAGTGAAAAACAAATTCTCCGCAACAATGGTTCCGCTGGAATTGACGAAGTTCCGCCGGTGATGGACGCCGCTGAAGTTGTTTCCATGCAGGAAGCCGTCACGCGAGTTCGGGTCGACGAAAGTCTTCTGGATTACGTTCTGGAGATTGCAGAGCGCACGCGCCAATCGGAACAGCTGAGTCTCGGAGTCAGTCCGCGCGGCACAGTTTTGTTGCAACGCGGCGCACAGGCCCGCGCATTTTTGGAAGGCCGTGACTATTGCCTGCCCGACGATTTCAAGCAGCTCATGCTTCCGGTTTTCTCGCATCGCATCGTCGTAAGTTCGCGTTACACGTCCACGCGCAAAAAATCCGAGCAAGCGGAAGCAATCCTGTCCGACATCATCGACACGACTCGCGTCCCTTTGTAAGAAAAATGGCAGCTTTTGCGAAGATCGCGAATCTCTGGCGTGGTCGCGACCGCCCCGGCTGGCGCAACTTCGCCGCGGCAATCGGCATCCTCGCATTGGCGCTCTTGCTCGCGCTCTATTCCGCGGCGCTGGCGCAAACAGGCCGCGCAGTCTTTGCGGGACTCTCCGCTTTTCTTGCTCTCGTGCTCGCCGCGTGGGTTTCGGTCGCAATCGTCCCGAAAATGGCGCGGCGCACCAGCCTTCGCTGGCTTCTCTATCAGGTCGACTATCGATTGACGCGCGAAGGCGCCATTTATCTCGCTGCCGTAGGAGTAGTGATTCTTGCGGCCATGAACACCGGGAACAATCTGTTGTTTATGATTCTCTCGTGCCTGCTGGCGGGAATCCTTGTCTCGGGCGTGATGTCGCGCATCGTGCTCACCGGATTACAACTGCAGATTGATTTGCCCGAGCACGTGTTTGCCGAGCAGCCGATCCTTGCCTCAGTCGAAGTCGGGAATGGAAAAGACATGATGCCGTCATTTTCGCTTCGCGTGGTGGGCGTTGGCGAAAAAGGCGATTCGCAAATCCTGACGCGTCCCGTTTATTTTCCATACATTCCGCACCAGAGCTCCGCGCGCCAGAATATGGAGCTTCTTTTCCCGCACCGTGGCGTTTACCGGCAGAGCGCCTTCGGCATTCGCACAAAATTTCCGTTTGGTTTTCTGGAAAAAACGCGGCGCGTCGATTCAGAGATGGAGTTGGTTGTGTATCCGCGCGTCGAGCCTACGGGCGAGTTCTACGAAATTCTTCCGCTGCTGAGCGGAGAAATCGAGAGCATGCATCGCGGCCGCGGATACGATCTGCATTCGATCCGGGACTACAACACGACGGACAGCGTTCGTTTCGTTGATTGGAAGGCTTCTGCAAAATCCGGCGCGCTGAAAATCCGCGAATTCGCGCGCGAAGACGAGCGCCGCCTGATCCTCGCTCTGGATCCTTCACTTCCTCGCACGGCTTCAGAAGCGGACGCCGCAAAGCAAAGTGAGAAATTCGAGCATGCCGTGTCGCTCGCGGCCTGCATCGCGTGGCATTTTTTCGAAGTGCGCGCCGTGATGCAATTCTCCACGCCTCGCATGGCCACGCCGATGACTTCCGCGGGCGAAATTATTTACGACGTGCTGCGCGAGCTTGCGTACATTCAGCCGGACACTGAACGCTCAGGCGCGGCCTTCCTCGAATCGCTTGTGCCATTCCACGAAATCTTCAAAATTGTGATCACCAACCAGCCGCAAGGCTCGATTCCCACCTCGCTCTGGTCGTCGTCCTACTTCATTTTTCTGGATTCGCTGTAGGTCCTAGTTCTGTTTGAATGCGCTTGAAACCGCCAGATCATCGATGGCAGAATCAAGCGACGATCGACGTGGTGGCGGAGAATGATTTACCTAAAAAGCTTCCTCGCGGGTATTATCGTCCTGATTTTGTCAGCTCTTCTGATATCTATTTGTTTGGTCGTATTTTTCATCGTCTACCAAAAGCTGCATCCCGGCGTCGGAATTATGGTCGGGTTGGATTTTCCTTTGCTGTTCCACGAAAATGTAATTCCGTGGATATTGCCGCTCGCCATCTTTTGCCTTGGGTTCTGGTGGGAGTTTAGAAGGGCTTCACGCGCGTCGAAATCCTGATTCAGGGTCGTGGCCGTAGCGCGGCTTAGTGCTCCGCCAAAAGTTTTTTCCAGCGGGACCAGGCGTCGTCGCGGGCTTTGGCGGTCGCAGGCGTGGCGTCGGGCGCTTCGCCGGCGCGCATGAAGCCGTGACCTGCGCCGTCGTACGTGACCGGCTCGTACGTTTTTCCCGCCGCTTTCATTTGCTCAATCGTCGCCGGCACGGTCGCGCCGATGCGCGCGTCATTGCCGGCGTAAAAGCCGTAAACAGGAGCGTTGATGCGCGCCATCGCGTCCGCCGTGGGCGGCACGCCATAAAAAACAAACACCGCGGCGAGGTCCGAGCGATTCGTCGCGAAGCGAAAACTCTGCCCGCCGCCCCAACAAAACCCGGCGACGAAAAGCTTGCCGTTCGCTGCGGGAATTTTCAGCGCGTAATCCGCGACGGTGTTCAGGTCGGCGGTAATCTGGCCGGGATTCAAATGGCTGACCGCTTCGGTGGCCGCGCCCTGCGGAAAATCTTTCGTGCGTCCGCCATTCGGACCCATGCCGGAAAGCAAATCCGGCGCGACAGCGATGTAACCCGCGGCGGCAACTTCGTCGGCGAGCTCCTGCGCCCAATCCGTCAGGCCGAAAATTTCGTGAATGATGAGCACGACGGGCGTTTTGTTCGCGGATTCCGGATACACGACGAAAGTCTGGACGGCTCGGTCGCCATGCTTCACCGTCACCCATTCGCCGTGGCGCGGCGATTTCTGAAGTTTCGCCTGCGCCCAATCCTGCGCGGCCGCGAGAGGCGCGCAGAGGAGGATCAAACTTAAAATCAATGCGATGCGTTTCATAAAGCCTCTCCCATGGATGAAGGGTTTAGCGAACATCTTTGTGACCATCGTAATATGCTCGCGCTGCAGCCCGAATTCTACGATGCGGGTTGAGTTTTTGCTAGCAAGCGCCGCCGAGGCTACGCTCTTGTGCGACAATGCCACGAACATGAAAGTTGCCGTAACGCTCGCGCGTCGCCAACTCGCGCCGCATCAACTTGTGCCGTTGCGCCGCAGGCTTCTTGCGTGGTATCGCGCGAATCGCCGCGATCTTCCCTGGCGTCGCAGCCATGATCCGTACCGCATCTGGCTCGCGGAAATCATGCTTCAGCAAACGCGCATCGCCGCCGTGCTTCCGTATTACGAACGCTTCCTCGCGCGCTTCCCTTCCGTCACGGACCTTGCGCGTGCGCGCGAACCAGAAGTTTTGAAATATTGGGCGGGGCTAGGCTACTACAGCCGCGCGCGCAACCTTCATCGCGCTGCAAAACAAATCGTCACGGAACACAATGCGCGATTCCCTTCAAAAATCGATACCGCTCTTGCGCTGCCGGGCATCGGGAACTACACCGCCGCTGCAATTCTCAGCATTGCGTACGATGTTCCGTTGGCGGCACTCGATGGCAATGTGGCGCGTGTGCTCGCGCGGCTTTTTGCGATTCGCGGCGACTTGCGCGCACCGAAAACATGGAAGCGCCTTGCCACAAACGCGCAGGAACTCCTATCGTCGAAATTTGCCGGTGACTGGAACCAGGCATTGATGGAACTCGGTGAAATCATCTGCACTCCGCGTTCGCCGCAGTGCGGACACTGTCCGCTCGCGCAATATTGCAAGGCTCACGCGCTTGGCATTGCACACAAGTTGCCAGCGCCGCGACGAAAACGTGCGACTGCGAGCGTGCGAATCGGCGCCGCTATTTTCGTCGATGCGCGCGGCCAGACGCTGCTCACGAAAACTTGCGGCGAACACGATTTGGCGATTTTTTCTGGATTGTGGCAGTTTCCTGCCGTCGCTCTGAAGTCGACCAACGGCAGCGCTCGTACAGAAATCTCTGCGTACCTGCGGGACAATTTCAATTCCTTCATTTTCGCGCCGCATTCGCTCGTTCCGCTTCCGGCAGCTTCGCACACGGTTACGTACCGGCGGCTCGCGCTGCTGCCGTTTCTCGCGCGCGTGGACAAATTGCCTAATCTTCCCGCCTGCCGGGCCGTGCCTCTCGCGAACCTGTCCTCGCTTCCCGTTTCAAGCGCAACGCAAAAAATCGCGCGGGTGGCTCTTGCAGGCGTTTCCAAAGGGCCAGGGTAACGCCTTCGCCCCTCGCCGCCCGCTGCGCTTCAGCAGAATGTTAAAATTGCTGAATGGCGCATACTCACGCCCTCACGCCGTCACCGTCGCCTGCTGACCGGCTGCCTGTCATCCAGCGTTATTTCGAGGTTTCGCTTTTTTTGCTGGTTGCAACGAGCGTCCTGACGCTTGTCGCCACGCGTAAACTGGATCTCGTCTGCGAAATTCTCGCGCCCGCTGCGCTGGCCTACAAAGCCATACGCCTGGTGCGAGGCCGCGGCCCTGAAATCTCGCCGCGGACGGCGACAACGCTCGTCCTGGCGTACTTTCTATTTTTTCCGCTTGACCTGTGGATTTTCTCGCGCGACCTCGCCGCCAGCTCGCCGAATCCGATGCTGTATGCGGGCCTGCTGGCTTCCGTGCACGTCCTGCTTTTCGCAACGATCGTTCGCCTCTACTCGATGCGGACGATTCGCGACAGCGTGTTCCTTGCGTTGCTCGCATTCACTTCGATGCTCGCATCCGCCATACTCACCGTGGACACCCTTTTTCTCGGCGCGCTCGCCGTGTTTTTGCTGCTCGCGGTTTCGAGTTTTGTCGGGCTCGAAATCCGGCGCAGTTCGGAGGGCGCGGCATCTCCATCGTTTGCGGCCGAGAGCGCTGTCGCGAGACGCCTCAATCGAGCGCTCGCGCTTACCTCAGGACTCGTCGCGGCCAGCGCGCTGGTCATCGGCGGCGTGATTTTCTTCATTATTCCGCGCTTCACCGCCGGATATTTGAGCGCGCTTAATCTGAACCCCACTCTGATGAGCGGCTTCACCGACAATGTCGCGCTGGGCGATATCGGGGAGATCAAGCAGAACAGCGCCGTCGTGATGCGCATTCGCATTCAAGGCGATCCGAGCCGGGCGCAGGAAATTCACTGGCGCGGAGGAGTGCTCACGAATTTCGACGGCAAACGCTGGTTCACTCCCGAGCCTCAGCCGCAGATTCTTCGCCCCGACCCTTCCGGCGCATATCAATTCGGCCTCGCTCCTCTGCCGCCGAGTTCCTATTTTCTCCTGCGTTATACCGTTCTCATGGAGCCCATCGAAACGGATGCTCTCTTTTTCGCAGCGCGTCCTCTGACAGCGTGGGGCCGCTTCGAGGTAGAGTCGCGTCTCGCACGCGTCCCGCGCAATTACCTGATTCTAGATAGCACCGGTGCTGTTCTCAATCCGCTGCGCTCCGGCGGCGCTGCGCACTATGACGCTGTGTCACAGGTGCCCTTGGTGCCGCCGCAGAAGCTCCGCGCTGATACTACCAACTACCCGCAAGAGATTCTCGATACGTATTTGCAGCTTCCACAACTTGATCCTCGGATCCAGCAACTCGCCAAAACAGTCACGGCGCATGACCCTACGGCCTACGACAAAGCCGCCAATCTCGAGCGCTACTTCCACACGAATTTTCGCTACACGCTTGACCTTTCGGACATGAACAAGCCCGACCCGCTGGCGTATTTTCTTTTCACCAAGCGCGCGGGCCACTGCGAATATTTCGCGTCGGCGATGGTGGTGATGCTGCGCACGCTCGGCGTTCCTGCGCGTTACGTCACCGGTTTTCTGCCCGGCGAGTTCAACGATTTAGCGAAGGATTACATCATCCGCGCGAGCGACGCGCACAGTTGGGTGGAAGTTTATTTTCCGCAATATGGCTGGATCACTTTCGATCCCACGCCGCCGGGCGAAGCCAAGCCGAGCAGCCTGTTTTCGCGCATGGGGATGTACTGGGATTGGTTTCAGTTCAGTTGGAATGAGTGGGTCATCAACTACGATTTTACGCACCAACTTACGCTCGCGCGCGGAGTACGCGACTCATCGGTTTCCTGGTCGCAGCGGATTTCCAACTACTACCGCGAGAAACGCCGCCGCGCGGAGAATTTTCTCAAGACAACTCAA
>Ga0126371_10000029_pt1 | contig 93987 bp, 99 predicted proteins | sample PanSoiMetaPlot_4_FD_110145 | JGI IMG/M metagenome (GOLD analysis project Ga0126371, IMG submission 110145) | Tropical forest soil microbial communities from Panama - MetaG Plot_4 | ecosystem: Environmental > Terrestrial > Soil > Tropical forest > Bulk soil | place: Panama | collected 2016-02-17
ACGCTCCGCATAGGCATCTCGTGACGGCGTCAAAGCCGAGAACGACGGCGGAGTTGGGGTTGATCATTGCGGCGCGGTCGACCGCGGCCAGCGCGAGGTCGTGGTCGCGCGTCAAAGCAGCCCGCACCGCCGCCGCTACCGCGAGGGCCAACGGAACGTCGGCCCCACGGGCGATCGCCATGCGCGCTAAACGCTTGGCCTCTTCCCGGTCGTCGTCCTGCGCGTTCGGCCATTCTAATAGATGTCGCTGGTGACGGCACCACGCCGCAAGCGCATTCGCGGTGGGGTAGGCGGGATCCCTTTCCAGCCCTTGTCGCAACAGGCGGAGAGCCTCGTCATTATCTTCCGGCGTCTCGGCAAAAGCCAGCATCAGCGCGCACTGCGTCAGATCATAGACGTCCCGGCTAGCCTCCGGCTTGCGGCGGGACCGCTCGATTTCCGCGCCGCGCAATACCGGTCCGACCGAGCCAATCACGCTCTCGGTGATCCTGTCCTGCAGATCGAACGAGTCTTCAAGGGTGCCGTCGAAGCGTTCGGCCCACAGATGCTGGCTGGTCGCCGTCTCAACCAGCTGACAGCTAATGCGGACGCGGTTGCCGGCCTTGCGCAGGCTGCCCTCGACGACATAGCGCACGCCCAGCTCGCGGGCGAGCTGCTTCGCATCGGCCCCCTTGCCCTTGTAGGTGAAGCTGGTATTGCGGGCCACCACGGAGAACCAGCGGGCCCGCGCCAATTCGGTGATCAGATCCTCGGCGACGCTGTCGAGAAAATACGCGGCTTCGGCCTCCCCGCCGAGGTTTTGGAAAGGAAGTACGGCCAACGCCGGCTTCTCAGGCGACCTCGGAGCCGGGCGGCGTCCTGTCCTGGTCGGCGCGGCGGCTTTTTCTTCGAGCTGGATACGGAAAACCCGCACTGGGCGCGTGATGTTCTTGACTTCATGCTCGCCCAGATCCTCGAATGCCATCGGCAGGCGATCCCGCACCTGGTCGCGGACTGCGCGACTGACATTGATCCCGCCGGGCTCGGCGAGGCTCTCCATTCGCGCGGCGATCGCAACCCCATCCCCGTAGATCAGATCGCCATCCGACACCACGTCGCCCATGTTGATCGCAATGCGAAAGCGGATTCGTCTGTCGGCCGGCACGTCGGCGCCATGCTCGGGTATTGCCCGCTGGATCTCGACTGCACAACTCACGGCATCGACGACGCTGTTGAACTCGACCAGCAGTCCGTCGCCCATGGTTCTGACGATGCGCCCCTTATGTTCGAGGATTTTCGGGTCGACGATTTCGCCCCGCACTTTTCGCAACGCCGCAAGCGTCCCTTCTTCGTCGTTTCCCATTAGACGGGAGTAGCCGACGACATCGGCGCACAAGACGACCGCAAACCGGTGCTCTATTTGGGATTCCGCCACGATGTCCTAGCGCGTAGTTGATCTTCACGGTACCAACTGAAGCAGCGTAAACCAGCTCAGCCTTGGGTCAAGCCCGCTGGGCTGCCCCGCGCAGGACCACGCAGGAGCAAGCGTCGAACCGTCCGCTTCTTACTGTCGTTGCGAGCGCCAGCGATCGCGCCACTACAGGCTCCAGTAATGAACCTTGGGCGGCACCCGGCCACGGTCCACCACCGACTTGACGTCGACAAAGACCCCGCCCGGGGTGAGCGCCGCGAAGAACTTCTCCCATCCGTCATTGCCGAGCACGCGATGCGGCACGGCGAGGATGAGCCCGTCGAGCTGAGTGAAGGCATCGAGCGGCACCAATTCGATGCCGTATTCGCGCCGCGCCTCGGCCGCGTCGGCGAGCGGATCTGCGATCAGCGCCGCGATACCAAATTCGTGCAGTTCTTCGACGATGTCCGGCACGCGACTATTGCGCAGATCCGAGACGTCCTCCTTGAACGTGATACCGATAATACCGACCCTGGCGCCCTTGACGGGCCGCTCCGCGGCAATCAGAAGCTTTACGAGGCGCTGCGCCAGGAACTCGCCCATACTGTCATTGATGCGCCGGCCGGAGAGAATGACCTGCGGATAATAGCCGACCGCTTCGGCCCGGGCGGTCAGGTAATAGGGGTCGACGCCGATGCAATGCCCGCCGACCAGCCCGGGCGTAAACCGCAGAAAATTCCATTTCGTGCCGGCCGCTTCCAACACTTCCTTGGTGGGTATGCCGAGCCGGTCGAAAATGATCGCAAGCTCGTTCATCAATGCGATGTTGAGGTCGCGCTGGGTATTCTCGATCACCTTTGCCGCCTCAGCGACCTCGAGCGAAGAGGCCCGATGAATCCCAGCTTCGACGATCCCGGCATAGACGGCTGCGACACGCTCCAGCGTCGCTTCGTCTTCGCCGGCGACGACCTTCACGATTGTCTCGAGCCGGTGCGCTTGGTCGCCCGGATTGATCCGCTCGGGGGAATAGCCCAGCTTGAACTCGATACCTTGCCTGAGCCCCGAAGCTCTGGCGAGAAGCGGCCCGCAGATTTCGCGTGTGAGCCCCGGATAGACGGTCGATTCGAAAACCACGACCGCCCCCGGCTTCAGACGAGGTCCGATGAGCGCGCATGCCTTTTCGAGCGGCACAAGGTCGGGCCGCCGCTCGGAATCGATCGGCGTCGGCACTGTGACGATGAAGAAACTCGCCTCGCTCAGAACCTCCGGGTCAGCGCTGAGGCGGAGCCTGGTCTCGCGCAACGCCGCGGCGTCAATTTCGCCGGTTACATCCTTGGCGTCCTGCAATGCTGCAATGCGCCGCTGCGAAATGTCGAAGCCAATGACCGGTTCGAACTTCTTCGCCAACGCGAGCGCCACTGGCAGGCCGACATAGCCGAGACCGATGACGGCAAATCCGCGCTCCATGTGGGGGGTCCCCGTCAATCGACCTGATGATAGCGCTTGTACCATTCGACAAAGCGCGCGAGCCCGACCTCGGTCGTGGTCTTCGGCTCAAAACCGAGATCGCGGCGCGATGCGTCGATATCGGCGAAAGTCTCCGGAACGTCTCCGGGCTGCAACGGCAGGAGCTCCTTTATCGCCGTGCGGCCGAGCAGCCGCTCGAGAACGGCGATGAATTCGAGGAGCTTTTCTGGATGGTGATTGCCGAGATTGTAGATGCGGTGGGGGATCCCGTCCGCCCCCTTCGACGGCGGGCGGTCATGCGCCGCGACCGTACCGGCGACGATGTCGTCGATATAGGTGAAGTCGCGCGCCATCCTGCCCTCGTTAAAGACCTTGATCGGCTCGCCAGTCAAAATCGCCCGTGTGAACAGATAAGCCGCCATATCCGGGCGGCCCCACGGACCATAAACGGTAAAGAACCGCAATCCGGTCGCCGGCAGACCGTGCAGGTGGCTGTAGGTCTGCACAATCAGTTCGGAGCTGCGTTTGCTGGCGGCGTAGAGCGAGACCGGCTGATCGACCCGATCCTCGACACTGAAGGGCTGCTTCTTGTTGGCGCCATAAACCGAGGATGAGGAGGCATAGGTGATCGCGGTCAGCTTCTCCAGCCGCCGGGCGGCCTCCAGCATCACCAGAGTGCCGGTCACATTCGCGTCGATGTAGGTGTAGGGGTTTACTAGCGAATATCGCACACCCGCCTGCGCTCCGAGATGCATGATGCTGCGCAAATCCCGATGACGCGCGACGAGGGTGAAGATCCCCTCGCGGTCCGCGACATCCAGCTTGCTGAAGGAAAAGTTTGAGAAGCGGCGCAGTTCCGACAGACGCGCTTCCTTCAGGCGCACGTCATAGTATTCGTTGAGATTATCGACGCCCAGAACGCGCTCGCCCCGTTCGAGCAATGCTTTCGCCACGTGAAAGCCGATGAACCCGGCTGCGCCGGTGAGAAGGGTCGACATAACGTCCTAACTCTCGGTTATCCGAGAAAAATTTCGCGAGTGTGAGGCGCCTCACACCCGGTTCGCATCGGCACCCCTCATCTAAAGCACGCGGCCGCCTGGTGCCAAGCTGTCTGTAATGTGGAGGACCATCATGTCGAGAAACGATCTGTTGGAGCGGAGCGCGCCGCGGGCCGAGCTCGACCGCCGGTCGCGCGAAACACGCCTACGGCTGGAACATGCCACGCGGCTCTTCATGGCGCGTCCTCTGCCGGAACCGTCCCTGTTGAGGCGCGTCTTGCGTCGTCTCGGTTCGAAAATTCAGGCGGGTCATCGAAGCGACGGCCAATCGGCGCGCGCGAACCTGACCGGAACGCGGCCAGATCAAGGCCGCCGCACTCAAGGACGAGCTGTGGAGGCAGCGGACGGCTTTCCCGCTTCGCCGCCGCTGCCGCGGCCGGCCTGCCGGAGCCGGTCATGGTCTAACGCCCCACGCCCCAATAAACAGCGACGCGATCCAGGCATCTGGAAGCACCCGTGCCGGCCGGCGGGTTGAGCCCCGCATTTTGGGGGCCGGGGGACCCATGCTAAAATGATGGGATGGACGGCAAACTCGTCAGGTCGATCGAGGCGTTGCGCCGGAAGCTGAAAGCGGTCGCGGCAATCGTAAAAGATCCGGGCGCCACGGCATCGGAAAGGGCCAACGCCGATATCTTGAAGACCCGCTTGGAAAAACGGCTGAAAGATGCCGGAGCGCCTAGAGGGGATTGGACGGACAACGCCTTTCGGCTCGGGCGCTGGGCAAGGAAGCTGAGGGGCTCCGCGTCTCCCGCGTCACCGGAGGGTGACTGGACGGACGGCGCGTTCCGCCTCGGCAGGGCGCTGCGCCGCGGCTACAAACGGTGGTCGTCAGAGTAAACGTCAGACCCGGTCGCGCGCCTTCACAGGCGCTCTCCGGCATAGCTCGTCAGATCGATAAATTCCAGCACGGTGCCGTCGGGATCGTGGAAATAGGCGCGCGGGCCATTGAGGACGCCGCCTTGCCGGTCTTCCTCAAACGTGATCTCGACGCTGTGGGCCCGCAGATGATCGAGCGCCGCCTTGTAGTCGTCATGCGCGACGGCGAAGGAGTGGTGCACGCCGCCGTGATCCTCGGGCGCGGGGTTGATCGGAGGGTCGCGCTTCACCAGGATCAGACAGGTCCCGGCCGCATCGAGAAACGACATCCGGCCGTCCGGCGTGGTGGATAAATGCCTACAGCCCACGATCTCCGTGTAAAATTGCTTGCTCCTCGCGATATCGCTCACGGGAATGCTGAAATGGGCAACGGACTTGATCGCAACCATCTGACCCTCCCTTAATAGGGGCGTCTACCTTTCTCTTACTGCGCGTGCTCAACCGCCTCCAGAAACCGCAGATAATATTCGGGAAGCCCGTGAGCGCGTGCGGCGTCTCGCAACAGCCTGATGTAGCGTAGCGACGGCCTGCCGTCGACTTCCTTGCCCCGAGCCACATACGTGACTGCCGGCACGGGCTGCCCCCTCGGGCCCTCGACCTGGACTGCGACGTGGCGATAGCCGCGGCCCGGTACCCCTTCCGTCAGGTCCAAGCGCATCAGATCGCGCCTCGTAATCCGGTAAAGGACGCCCCAGACCTCGGCATTCGGATCGACGCACAGATTCGCCGGCGCAGCCCTCCCTTTCGGCCGGCCGTCCAAATTGAACCGCAGCCGATACCCGCTGAGGCGGCCGCGGCAGCATTCGCGCGGCCGAATTCCCCGGCGGGCACGAAACGTCTCGTCGTGCATATTGGCGCCATAGGCGAAGTACCACACCTCTTCCTCTGGCCTCCCGAGAAGAGCGGTACCTCGAACGCGGTAGTAACACCGCGCCGCCAGCCAGGATTTCGTAACCAGCCGCCGCGCCCGGATTGGGAACCTCATCGGAGCATTGATGCCGTCGTCTCCAAACTTCGGGCCACATTAGTCCAAAATCGGCGGGATTTGGTCGCGAAATGGACGGTGCACAGTCAGTGCTCAGAACATCGTCCAAATGTACGCAAAAAACGTATTGTTGCCGCTGGCATTTCTGCCCGTGCCGTTGATGTTCGCGGTGGCGCCGTCAAATTTGGTCCAGTGCGTATATTGCAGGCCGATCCGAAAATTCAGCCATGGCCAAAATGCCGGGCCGCCGCGGTTGAACGGCAGATAGGCGAGATCGAAGATCCAGCCGGCGCTGTTCGGGCTGCCGGTGAAGGTGCCGTAAAGCGCCGCATCTGCATTGCCGCCAATTGAGACCCGCCCGGCGGTAAGGCTCCACGTCTTGTCATAAATATACGAAACCGAGGCATTCAGCGATCGCAGCCGGTCGTTGGAATTGTCGGCGAGCCCGAGGGTCTGGCTGGCGCTCGTGTTATGGTTCTCGTGAATCCAGGCGAGACGCGCAGTGACCGTGTGCGGATCACCGAGATACTGGTATTGCGTGTCGATGCCGATATCGGTGAAGGAATCATTGCCCGCGCCCGCCATCCCCATCGGGACGACCTTTGATGCGAGCCCGAAGGTGCCGATTTCCCATGCATGTTTGCCAAAGATTGGCTCGACCGCAGCGCGCCAGTACGGAGCGATGCCATTTATCGGGCTCTGCCCTGTCGTGGCGATGCCGAGGGCGCGCTGCGTGTTGGTCGACAACGGGAAATAACCGCCGAACTCCAAATAGAACAGATCGTCCAGAAAGCTGTAGCCAGTAAGACCGGCAACTTGCTGCGCGTATACTTGCTCGATAAACGTCTTGGCGGTCGGTATCGGCGCCAGCGCGGAACTTATGAACGGAAAGCGCCAGGCGGGAATCGTGTTCCAGACATCCTGGACAGTCGGGTTGTTGTTGACGGTCGCCCCCCAGAGCAGGGTATGGCCGTCGACATTGACCTGCTTCGCAACGCGCATGTCTGTATTGTCCCAGTGGAAGCTGTGGGTGACCCCGTCATAGGTTCCCTGGATGAACGCGCCGAGATTTTCGGTGATCCTACCACCGGTGAAGAGGCTCGCCTCCTGCAAGACGAAATTGTTGTTGACGCCAAATCCGGGAGCCGCGCCGCCGGGTTGAGCAGCCTGGGTATTCGTAAAAGTCGGTTGCAGCATGATTGCAAACGGCGGACCCTTCCAATCGCCGCCACCCAATGTATAACCCCCCAGCTTAAAACGGCGGCCGAACGGCGTCAGCTCCCAGAAAGCCGTATGGCAGGTCGCGCATGGCTGCCCGGTCTGGCGAGCATAAAGCGGGAGTGAGATGGCGTGCTTCGGATATAGACCAATGGCGATCGCGATAACGGCAATCGCACCAAACAACATGAAGGTTGCGAGCTTGCAGCGCCGCATTGCTGCAATCAGCTATTAATCCCAGTCAGCGCGATGTCACGCCGCGGCGTCCGTCGCGCGCGAGCGCCCGGCCGACTGCCGGTTCAATGTGAAGAGCCGGCAGTAGCCATTCGGACTGATCATGCCGTCAACCATTTTGCACGCGTTAGGCGGTTGGAACTGGACGCACTTGTCGCAGCGCTTCTCACCTTCGGGATGATCCTGATATGCCACCGCCTTCTGGGATATTTTTATGACCCCGGCAGCTCGAATGGGTGCAGCAAAGCAAAGGGCCAAAGCACCAGTAACGCCGAGTAGTCGCTGCAGTAACAAGCGCCGCGCGAGCGGGACGGCCGGCTGAGCCATGTCATTCCTGATCAGACTGCGAGACGGTATCTCGTCTTCGGCCATTACGACTCGCCGAGCGGGAATTTATTCCGCCGCTGCTTGGACTCAGCCGGTAACAGGAATGTGATCGTCCGTTCAGCGCTTGTGGAACGTCGACCGGAATAAGATGCGGCGATGCGCGTCTCTTAATTGCGAGCGCCAACGCTGTTCCGCCGCGGCAGGGGTCATGCCTTTTTGCCGGCTGCCCCCTTTTGCGGCCTTGCGGGCGAACGCTCCACTCTATGGGAGGACAATACCATGCAATTCGCCAAACGAAGTCTCGCTTGGGCCTCATTGATCGCGATCTGCGCCCTCACAAGCATTGCCACTCGCGCCGATGATGGCAGTGATCCGGCAAATCGCTATGTTGTCACGAATTTGACGTCGGATACGCCGAATATACCCGCTGCGAACATGGATCCCGTCCTACAAAACGCGTGGGGCGTCGCGTTTACGCCGGGGGCCAGTCCCTTCTGGATCGCCGATAACGCCACCGGGTGTTCCACCCTTTACGACGGTGCCGGCACGACCGTCAACGCTCCGGGCACCCCTGTTAAGCTCCCGCTGCCCGGAGGCAGTGTGCCCAAAACCGCTTGCCAGACGGTCATCCCAAACAATCAGAACCCACCACCAATGAATGCGGCGCCGACCGGCATGGTGTGGAACCCGACCACCGGGAGCGCGGGATTTCTTGTGCCCGGCACTACCCCCCCCATCACCGCGGTTTTCATCTGGGCAACCGAGGACGGCACTATATCGGCCTGGGCCGGCGGCTTGAACCCGGCTGATCAGGCAGCGCTCGCCGTCAACAACTCCCCCAACGCCGTGTATAAGGGTTTGGCGGTCGGGACCAACACGCATGGGGTTTTTCTCTATGCGACCGATTTCCGCGGCGCAAAAATCGACGTGTTCGCGCCTCCGAATTTCAGTGCTGCGACCAGCACGCAAATCCCCGGCAGCTTCACTGACCCCAATATCCCATCCGGTTTTGCCCCGTTTGGCATCCAGAACATCAACGGCAACCTGTTCGTAACCTATGCACTTCAGAACCAGGAAAAACACGATGACGTGGCCGGTAAAGGCAACGGGTTTGTTGATGTTTTTGACACCAGCGGGAATCTGATCGGGCGTTTTGCCAGCCAGGGGACGCTAAACTCTCCTTGGGGCGTCTCGCGCGCATCGTTCGCGTTTGGCCGGTTCAGCGGCGATATCCTCGTCGGTAATTTCGGCGATGGCCGCATTACCGCATTTGGTAATGACGGGAAACCGCACGGTCTCCTGCGGGACGCCATGACCAACAAGCCACTGGCCATTGATGGCTTGTGGACGATCACCCTCGGTGGCGGTCGCAACTCGGACTCCGATGTTCTCTATTTCACCGCCGGCCCCAACGGCGAGGCGGATGGCTTGTTCGGCACCGTCACTCCCGCACCGAACCAGTAATTAACGCTTCCTCGGAGAGCCGCGTCGCCTAGTATTGGCCGCGCGGCTCCAGGCCAAAGGCGTGCTGGCCATACATCGTGCCGACCGCGTCCCAGTTGAGGCTGACGTGACGGGCGACGGCATTGACGTCACGCCAGGCGCGCTGCACCGGATTATTGAGAAACAGACCGTCACCCCCAGTCGAGGCGTTAAGCGCCTCGACTGCCTGGACCGCGAGCTTGGTCGCATAGGCTTGGTTGCGGCGGCAGCGGATACGGTCGGCGACCGTGATTTCCTCGCTCGCGCGCAGCTTCTGCATTGCAGCCTCGAGATCGGCGAAAAGGATCATCTCGGCCGCTTCGACCGCCGCGGAGGCTTCGGCAAAGCGCAGTTGGACTGTCGCGAACTTGGCCATCGCCAGCCCTCCCCCAGCGAGCGCGCCGCGCGACAGCTCCTCGGGGGTGGGCCGAGCGGTGGGGCGAACAGCGGCACTCGTCATTGGCTTTTCCGGTTGAACATTCCGCATCAAGATGCGCTCACGACAAAATTGGAACAACGCGAAATGCGATGGTTCGGTTGACAGTGAGTGCGGATCCCTCAAAGCTGGGCGCAAGGAGGCACCCTGAGAATGACGCAGCTCAGCTACGTGCATGGTACGAGCGAGGCGCCATTCATTGGCGACACGATCGGGGTCCATTTCGACCGGATCGCCGAACGCTTCGCGGACCGGGACGCGCTGATCGTCAGGCACCAGGGCGTCCGGTGGACCTACCGCGAGCTGAAGGAGCGCGTCGATGCTTTCGCCGCCGGCCTTTTGGCGCTGGGCTTGAAGCGCGGCGACCGCATCGGCATCTGGTCGCCGAACAACGCCGAATGGGCGATCACGCAATTCGCTACCGCGAAGGCGGGGCTCATCCTCGTCAACATCAACCCGGCCTACCGCATCTCCGAGCTCGAATATGCGCTCAACAAGGCGGGCTGCGCTGCACTCATCACCGCCGCGCAATTCAAGAGCAGCGACTACCTCGCGATGCTGCGCGAACTGGCCCCCGAGCTTAGCACGGCGTCACCGGGTGACCTGCGTGCGGCACGGCTTCCGGAACTGCGCTTGGTGATTACGATCGGCGCGGGGGACGCCCCCGGCGTGGCGCGGTTCGAAGATGTTCCCGGCCTTGTGCGCGATGCCGAGCGGTACCGGCTCGCGGCGCTCGCCGAAGAGCTGCAATTCGACGACCCGATCAACATCCAGTTTACCAGCGGGACGACCGGCTTCCCGAAAGGGGCGACGCTCAGCCATCACAACATCCTCAACAACGGCCTCTTCATCGCCGAGGCGATGAAGTTCACCGAGCATGACCGGGTCTGCATTCCGGTTCCGCTCTACCACTGCTTCGGCATGGTGATCGGCAATCTCGGCTGTCTGACGCACGGGGCTGCGATGATCTATCCGGGCGAAGGCTTCGAGCCACTCGCCACGCTGCAGGCGATCGCCGAGGAGCGGTGCACTGCGGTCTACGGCGTGCCGACGATGTTCATTGCCGAGATGGACCACCCCGATTTCGCGAAATCCGACCTCGGCTCATTGCGCACCGGCATGATGGCCGGCAGCCCGTGTCCGATCGAGGTGATGAGGCGCGCCCAAACGTCGATGCACCTGACCGAGATCGTCATCGGCTACGGCATGACCGAGACGAGCCCGGCGAGTTTTGCCTCCGCGACCGACGACCCGATCGAACGTCGTGTATCGACCGTCGGGCGGGTGTTGCCGCATGTCGAAGCCAAGGTCATCGACGCCGAGGGGCGCATCGTGCCGCGCGGGATGCCAGGCGAACTCTTGACGCGCGGCTATCTCGTCATGCTCGGCTATTGGAACGACGAGGAGAAAACGCGCGAGGCGATCGACGCGGCCGGCTGGATGCATACCGGCGACCTCGCGACCATCGACGACGAGGGCTATTGCAAGATTGTCGGGCGGATAAAGGACATGGTGATCCGCGGCGGCGAGAATGTTTATCCGCGCGAGATCGAGGAGTTCCTCTACCGCCACCCGAAGATCCGGGACGTGCAGGTGATCGGCGTGCCGGATGCACGCTACGGTGAGGAGTTGTGCGCCTGGGTGCGTCTGCGCGACGGCGAGACCGCCACGGCCGAGGAGATCCGAGCCTTCTGCGAGGGGCAGATCGCGCATTACAAGGTGCCGCGCTACGTCAAATTCGTCGACGGTTTCCCGATGACCGTAACCGGCAAGATCCAGAAGTTCCTGATGCGTCAGCAAGTGATCGAGGAGCTCGGCCTCAGCGTCGAGAAGACGGCGTGATGACCACTGAGGCCGGCCCCTCACCCTAGCCCTCGCCCCGCGCCAGTGGGGAGCGGGTCGGGGCGACGGGCCGGCGCGGTTTAGCTCGGCACCAGCCCGCCATCGACGTTGTAGGCTTGTCCGGTGATGTTGCGGGCCGCCGGCGAGGCGAGAAACACTGCCATCGCCGCGATGTCTGCAGGCAGATTGGCGCGGCGGATCGGGATGCCCGCTTCCTGTTCGGCCTGCAATTGCTCGACCGTGACGCCGCGCTCGGCGGCACGCGTGACGGCATTGCGCGCCCCGAGTTCGCTGCGCGTCACGCCCGGACAGATCGCATTGACGTTGATATTGTGGCATCCGAGCTGCTGCGCCGCCATCCAGGTCAGTGAAATGACCGCACCCTTGCTGGCGGCGTATGCGGCGTTCGACGCGCCGGGATAGCCGCGCCCGGAGATCGAGGCGATGTTGATGATGCGGCCCCCGCCCTGGCGGATCATCTCGCGGGCGGCGCGCTGCAGGCAGAAGAACACGCCCTTGGCGTTCACTCGGTGAATGCGGTCCCAGTCCGCCTCGGTCAGGTCCATAATGTAGGCGTAGCGGGTGACGCCCGCATTGTTGACGATGACGTCGAGCCGACCGAGCTCCGCTATGGTCCGCGCCACCATCGCATCGATGCTCACGACGTCGCCGCAATCGGCTTCGATCGCGATTGCCCGCCGGTTGCTGCCGGCCGCTTCGGCCGCCGTCCGCTGCGCGCCGGCGAGATCGATATCCGCCGCCGCCACCGAGGCGCCAGCCTCGGCCATCCCGAGCGTAATGGCGCGGCCGATCCCCGCCCCTGCCCCGGTCACCAAAGCGACTTGGTTTTGCAATATTGTCATCACTACCCTCTCAGGCCCCAAGCGGTTCCGTTCGTTCTACAGTCAGACCGCGATACGCACCATCGCTAAGAATACCGTCGGACTTTCCAATATCGTCGGCCATAGCGGCTTCAGCGGCTGGAAGGCGGTGATGAGATCTTCGACCTCACAGACCTTGTCGAACGTACAGGCTTCGAGGAATATGCGCCGTCCTCTGGCCGGGTATCCGGGGAGCTTACCCGAGGAAGGTCCTCCCGGCGGCGTAGGTAGCTGTTCGGACGGCCGATGGGGTCTTCCGGTATAAGTGCTGATACGACCTAAAGGCAAAAGATGCCTCTCAAGATTGGATTTGCCATTGTCAGTCACAATGAACCCCAGCAACTGCTGCGCCTCGTCAAAACTCTAAATTCGATGTTTGACGCTCCTCCGATTGCATGCCATCACGATTTCACACAGTGCCCTTTGGACGAAGGATCGTTTCCGAGTAATCTGCGGTTTGTTCGTCCCCATATCGACACCGGATGGGGCGACATTACTGCCCCATTAGCTGCGCTAAAGGCATTCAGTCTGTTGAGAAAATATGACCAGCCCGACTGGTTTTTTCTTCTGAGCGGCACCGACTATCCGGTGCGGCCAGCTAATGAGATATCCGGCGAGTTGTCCGACAGTAAATACGACGCCTATTTAGATAATCGCGAGATCCTATATCGTGGGCTGCCTCCCGGCCAAACGGCTGAAGATGGCGGCTTCGGACGTCCTGACTGGATTCCGTTAGCGTACTACAGATATTGCACGTTCCGTCGCCCCACAAAAAGACTCCTATTCACCGGGCGTTTGCTAAACCGGAAACAGTTCGTCCCAATTTATAACCACAAAATAGATTGTATAATTCGGCAGTTCCAGTTTAATCGTCCTGCGAGAATTTACGGTGGCGATTTTTGGTTTCATTGTAATCAAAAGGCGATTGACCGCTTGTTAGAGGCTCGTTCAATGCGCAAGCTCGTCAGATACTATCGGACACGAATGAATCCTGAGGAGTCTATCTTCCACACTGCCCTGTGCAATCAGGTAGACTTGAAAATCTGCAAAGATCACAAACGCTATGAGGACTGGACGGGCGGCGGGTACCACCCAAAGTGGCTGGACGAATCAGATCTGCCCAAGATTACTGCATCTGGCGCCCAGTTTGCGAGGAAGTTCCGGGATAAAAGGGTTCTGGATGTCGTCGAGACGGCTCTGTTACACCGCTAACCACCCGGAAACCCAGTCCGCCTGCACCATCATCACCGCACTTGGCGCCGGCTGCACATTACCGTGTGGCGCGATGTTTTGGCACAGGAGGATATGGTTTTCACACGCGATGATCTTCGCGTTGGGCCAGTTCCTTGTGGGGTACGGCGCCCCGCCGGCGCCAGGGTGAAAGCTGCGTGGTGTTGATCCGGATCGCCGGCGCCGGGGTTAACCGCGCCGATTGCCCCCAGCGCATGGGCCGCCGTCCGCTGCGCACCGGCAATGGGAACAACCGAGAATTCAGTGTAGGCTTGCTCCAAGCCGGTAATCGGGAGGAGGCAGATCGCGAAAATCAGGCTATTGAAGTCGCCTGCGGACTGGCCGCGGATGCGACGATTATCAACCATCGTTCCAGATCTTGCGAGGCAGCGGAAATCGAGCGAATCAGGAAAAGTCGCGAAGCACTCGCGCGCTTCTACGAACTACTACAAAGGCTCAACCTGCGGTATAGGCAGGCCGGTTAACTTCGCCGCTGGGATTGGGCTTGACGCGCGACATCTGGGGCTGATTATTGTGGTATTGTGAGTAATATCGCACAACAACGAGGGGAGACGCCGATGCCGCGCATCGCGATCTTCGCAGGCTGCATCATGATCCTGGCCGCCATGCCTGCGCTTGCCCAAAGCAAGGCGGTAATCCAAAAGCTGGACGATGGCAGTGCACTTGATGTCGGCGAGCTGCTGCATGTTCTTTCGCCACAAGGCTTCGATTGCGTTGCGGCCTTGACCATAATCTGCGCCGGGCGGCAACACGTAGGCATCTTCGGTGTACATCGCTGCGACTGTGGCGGCGTCCCCCTTATTGAAGGCTTCCGCCCATTTGTCGATGTAAAGCCGCTCGGTCGGAGTACGGCGCGAGAGATCGGCAGCTGCAGCTTCAGGACCAAGGCTCAGCCGCCGCAGGACGGCCTGATCAAATACGCCGTCGTGTGGGAAAAGGAAGCTGGCCAGTGGAAGCTTCTTCAGGACATCTGGAACACCAACAAATAGCGGTGGCGAAACTGCACAACCGGCGGGCCAGCGCCCAGGCTCCCGCCCATTCCGTGGAGCAGGACAGTGACTGGGGCTCGTTCTGGTATTTGGCTTTTTACGCACATGCCGCCGCGAAAACATCTGACCTCGGTGATGCTTGGGCTTGCATTGCTGGCGTGCCAGGCGCCAGCCCCAAACGTGAACGAGCCGGTTGGCAGCGCGCCCTCGCCAGAGGCTCTCGTTGTCCAGGGTAACACTGCGCGGGAAAACAAAGACTATGCCGAAGCGATGCGGCTCTACCGCCAGGCAGCGGATATGGGCGATGCTACGGGGATGAACAATGTCGGCCGACTTTACCAAAGCGGCTGGGGAGTCCACTTGGACTATGCGGAGGCGATGCGCTGGTACCGCCTCGCGGCCGAGCGCGGGAACGCCGCGGCAATGGACAACATCGGCTGGCTTTACCAATACGGTCTGGGAGTGCCTCCGGACTATGGCGAGGCGATGCGCCGGTACCGCCTCGCGGCCGAGCGGGGGAATGCCGCGGCGATGAACAATGTCGGCTGGCTCTACCAGAACGGCTGGGGCGTTGGAAAAGATTATGGCGAGGCGATGCGCTGGTACCGTCAGGCAGCGGAGCGAGGCAACCTTGCCGCGATCAACAACATTGGCACTCTTTACCAGAAGGGGTTGGGGGTCGCCCCCGACTACGCCGAGGCGATGCGCTGGTACCGGCAAGCAGCTGACCGCGGCAGCGCGACGGCGATGAGCAATATTGGGGTTCTCTTCGAAGACGGGCTGGGCGTTCCGAAGGAGCTCGGCACCGCCGTCGCCTGGTATCGCCGGGCGGCGGCTCAGGGCTCATCCCGGGCGAAGGAAGCGCTGGCGCGGCTGGGTCAGTAACGCAAGCGGCGGGCCTCTATACCAATTATACTCCGAGCCCACTCCAGCACCGAAAGAGGATCGCCTGTGCTCTCCAATATCCCCGCTACACTAACCGTTGTTGAGATCAAGGCGCCGGGCGGACCGGAAGTGCTGGTGCCCGCTACCCGGCCGGTGCCGGAGCCGAAGGCTGGCGAGGTGTTGATCCGGATCGCCGCCGCCGGCGTCAACCGCGCCGACTGTCTACAGCGGACGGGTCGCTATCCGATGCCGCCGAGCGCGCCGGACATTCCGAGCCTCGAATGCTCGGGCACAGTAGTCAAGACTGGCGACGGGGTTTCGCAGTGGCAGGTGGGAGACGAGGTCTGCGCACTGCTGATCGGCGACAGCTACGGCGAATACGCCGCCGCGCCCGCGGGGCAGTGCCTGCCGGTGCCGGCCGGTGTAGACCTCATCGATGCCGGCGGCCTGCCGGAGACATTCGCCACCGTGTGGACCAATGTCTTCGAGCGGATGCACCTCAAAGCCGGAGAAGTGTTCCTCGTACAGGGCGGCACGAGCGGCGTCGGTATTACCGCGATCCAGCTAGCCAAGGCGTTTGGCGCCAGCGTCCTCGCCACCGCCGGCACGGATGAGAAATGCCGTGCCTGCCTCGATTACGGCGCCGATGCCGCAATCAACTACCGCACGCAGGATTTCGTCGAGATCGGTAAAGAATTTACCAGCGGACGCGGCGTCGATGCGATCCTCGACATGGTCGGCGGCGACTATATCCCGCGGCAGCTCGAACTATTGGCCCGTGAGGGCCGGTTGTGCTTTGTCGCGCTGATGCAGGGCACAAGGGTGAAGGTCGATTTCGGGCTGATCCAGCGCAAACATCTTACCGTGACCGGCTCGACCTTGCGCGCGCGCAGCGTCGAAGAGAAGGCGGCAATCATCGCTGCATTGAAGGAAAAGGTCTGGCCGCTCTGGGCGTCCGGCAAATTGCGGGTGTTTACGTATCAGAAATTTCCTCTAGCCGCGGCTGCGGAGGCGCATCGGCTGATGGAATCGAGCCGCCACATCGGGAAGATCCTGCTCGTGCCCTGACGACGCGTCCGATCGCCGCGGTAGCAGATTAAAAAAATGTGACAAAATCGGTGAGGAACGCCATCCTGCGTGTTAGCTCATCGAGAGCGCCCGGGTGGCGCCATCGGCAGCGCACGATTGGAGGCGAGAATGGCTTTGATCGAGGACATCTTCAGAGGTAATGCCGTGACCGGAATTGCCGTCGGCGTCGCCGCTGTGGTTCTGGGCCCAACCCTCTTTCCGATGGTCGGACGGGTGTTGCGTCCCGCAGCGAAGACGGTAATCAAAGGCGGTATCGTGGCCTATCGCGAAACCGTGGGCGCGATTGGTGAGCTGACGTCCGGCCTCGTCGAGGAGGCGGCGCGCGAACTTGAACATGGCGGCGCCGGAGCCGCAGCCGCTGCAGCGACCGGCGGCGCCGCCGCTCATCGCGAGAGCTCGCGCGAGAGACACTGAGCGATGGCGCAGGAAGAACCAAACGCGGCGCAACGTCGGCGCGGCCGCCTCGGAACGATGGTCACGGCGCTGGCGGCGGGTTTTGCGGGCGGCCTGCTGGCGCCGCTCGTTCTGCCGCGTGTGGAGCGCAGTATCCGCCCGGCGACGAAGCGCCTGTTCAAAACCGGCATCACGCTCTATGAGCGCGGCCGCGAGCGGGCCGCCGAGATCGGCGAGCTGGCGAGTGACTTGATGGCCGAGGCCCGCGCCGAATACGAAGCCGAGCAGCCGACGCCCAATGGCGCCGGCGATGTGGTCGTCACGCAGGAGGTCGCGAGACTGCGCAACGGACATGGTGAGGAGGTCGGCGCGCCGAATGCCTGACCTGCCGTCCGCCCGCATCACTCACTCGACGAACCGGCGGTTGCGGATAAAGGTCCCGGAGAAGCGCCGGGACATGGCCTTTTTCGAAGTTGTCCGGGGGCGTCTCGCCGCGTGGCAAAGCGTCGAGCGCGTCGAGACGAACCCATTGACCGGCAGCATTCTCATCTATTTCTCCGACCTGGAGCGGCTGCTTTTGGAAGCGGCCGAGAAAAACGATTTCCTCGACATCGATTTTGGCGCGAGTGCGCCGCCCGCAGGACCCGTCGTGACACGCGCAGCGGTTCGGTCGTTTGCGACGAGCGACAGCGTACTGCGCAACTGGACTGCAAACGCGCTTGATATGCGCAGCGCGGTATTTCTGCTGCTGTTCATCGGCGGCATCTATCAGCTGCTGCGCGGCCGGCTGTCGACACCTGCCCCGACCTTGTTGTGGTACGCCGGAAGCCTGATCGGATTGTGGCGCGAGCACCCGGCAGACGCAGCGTTTGAAGGCTCGTCGGGACCGGCTGTGGGACAGGCGGGGTGAGCGCACCCGTAGTATTGGCGGTCCATACAGCAGTTCCCGGCCGCGCCCGCTTCAGAGTCGACGGACTGAAACGCTGTAACCGAGTGAAGCAGGCGCTGGAAACGGCGCTCACCGGGCGCGGCGTTCACTCGGTCACGGCCAGCACGGAGACTGGGACCGTCCTCGTGCTGTTCGAGCGCGAGCGAGATATCGGCGAAATCGCGCATCGCGTTAGTGACGCAGCGGAACGCGCCTCGCGGCCGGAAGCGTTCGATGGCGGCGCCGGGCATCCCACTTGGCACGCGATGGCTGCGGATGCTGTTATGGCGGAAGTCGGCTCGCATCCGTCGGGATTGTCGGAGGATGAGGCAAAGCGACGCCTTGCAGAATGCGGCGCGAACGCGATAGCCCAATTGCGCGGCCGCAGCCAGCTGGAGATATTGCTCGGCCAGTTCCAGAGCCTCCCGATCGCGTTATTGGCTGCCGGCGCGCTACTGTCGGTCGCCACCGGCGGCGTGCTCGACGCCGCGATCATTCTGGGGGTAATCGGCCTCAACGGCGCCATTGGGTTTTTCGCCGAGAGCCGCGCCGAGGAAACGATCGGCAGTCTCGCTGAAAGCCGCCCGCCGGTTTCCCGCGTGTTGCGGGGCGGCGCGGAGCGTGAGATTCCGGGCGAGGATCTCGTGCCCGGTGACGTTGTCGAGTTGCGCCGCGACGAGATGGTTCCCGCGGATGGACGCATCATCTCGGCGAACCGGCTGACGATAAATGAAGGACTGCTGACCGGCGAAAGCGTTCCGGTGGCGAAAGGCGCCGGTATCCCGGCGGCGTATACCGCAGCCGTGGCCGATCGCCGCAATATGGCGTTCCGCGGGACAATCGTGACCGGAGGGTCGGGGCGCACCGTTATCGTCGCTACTGGGCCCGCTACCGAGCTCGGCCGTATTCAGTCGCTGCTGGGCTCGGAAGAGAGGCCGCCCACGCCACTGGAGCGCCAACTCAATGTGCTGAGCGGACAGTTGGTGCTCGCGTCTCTGGCCGCGTGCGGGCTCTTCGCCATTATTGGGCTCATCCGTGGATTTCGATTATTGTCGCTGCTGAAGACCGTGATCTCGCTCGCAGTAGCGGCGGTTCCCGAGGGATTGCCGACGCTCGCCACGACGACGCTGGCGCTGGCGGTTCAGGATCTGCGCCGGCGGCGCGTCATTATCCGCCGCCTCAGCGCTGTCGAAGGGCTGGCAGCTGCAAGGGTCGTGTGCTTCGACAAAACCGGTACACTGACGCTCAATAAGATGAGCGTCGTACGTTTGTACTGGAACGGCACACGAGCGCGGCTGGCCCACGAGCACTTCCGATACGATCGGGAGACGGTTGTCGACTGCAAGGCGGATCGCGAGCTAGTTCGCCTGTTAGAGCTCGCAACCCTGTGCAACGACGCCGAATTGGCCGACGGACCGGGGTACGACAGCAACGGGTCGGCCACCGAACTGGCGCTGATCGAAGCCGCGATGCGGTCGGGCCTCGATGTGCATGCGATCCGAGCGCGCTATCCACGGCAGGCAACGCTGCAACGCGCCGAGGACCGTCGTTACATGCTGACCGTGCATCGTGCCGCGAACCAGCGCAAGCTCGTTGCGATAAAGGGGGATCCCGGAGAGGTATTGGCGCTCTGCCGACACCAGCTGCGGGATGGCACCGTCACACCGCTCGAGGACGCCGATCGCGACGCGATCGAAGTCGAAAACCTTGCGATGGCGAATGACGCCCTGCGCGTGCTCGGAATAGCCTATCGGTCCACCGGGACCGAGGATCGCGGCACTCGCATCGAGCCGAATTTTATTTGGGTTGGCCTCGCCGGCATGGCCGACCCGATCCGCCGCGACGCGCCGACCCTGATCGCGGCACTTCGCCGGGCCGGCGTGACTAGCGTCATGTTGACCGGCGATCAGCGCGCCACAGCGGCCGCGATTGCCGCTGAGCTTGGCCTTTCGGCCGAGGGCGCAGCCGATGTCATCGAGGGCGAGCAGATCGAGCAACAGGTCATCACAAAGGGCGAACTGCCGCGAGTTTTTGCGCGCGTGAGCCCCGTCCAAAAGCTGCAACTTGTCAAAAAGCTGCAAAATTCCGGGCTGGTTGTCGCGATGGTCGGCGACGGCGTCAATGATACGCCGCCGCTGCGCGCGGCCAATATCGGGATCGCTCCGGGAAGATCCGGGGTAGACGCGGCGCGGGGCGTCGCCGATGTCGTGCTGCTCGATGACAATTTGGCCTCTCTTGCCGATGCAGTCGAGCGCGGCCGCACCGTCGCGATCAACATCAGGAAGGCCATTCGCTATTTGGTGGCAACCAACCTCAGCGAGATCATGTTCATGCTGGCCGCCGCCGCCGCGGGCCGCGCGCAGCCGCTGAGCCCTATCCAATTGTTGTGGATCAACCTGCTCAGCGACGTCGTGCCAGCGCTCGCTTTGGCAATGGAGCCGGCGGCTCCGGACGTCATGACGCGGCCGCCTCGGGAGCCGGAGGAACGGGTCATTCCGGCGGCGGAGCTCGGGCCGCTAGCCCGCGATGCCGGTTTGATTGCGGGGAGTGCATTTGCCGCGCAGGCCGCCGCGGCGCGCCTCACCGGCTCGGTGCGATCCGCTCAGACGATCGGGTTCTCGAGCCTCGTTGCGGCCCAGCTCTTTTACGCCTTTGCGTGTCGCTCCCGGGGAGGCTCGGTCTTTGCCGGCCCGCGGTTCTTTTCTAACCCGCTGCTGGTCGGTTCTATCGGCGCCTCTTTGGCGGCGCAGGCCACGGTGCTGTTTGTTCCTGGATTGCGCAACCTGTTCGGCCCGCCTCTCAGCCTCCGTGATTTTGGCGTCTCGGTGGCCGCCGGCGCGGTGCCGCTGCTCGCGATCGAAGTCCTGAGGGGTACGGCTTCCCGGACCCTTTAAGCCACCTCTTCCTCGATCGCCTCTCCGAGTTCGTCGAAGATGTTGCGTTGCCAACCTTCGTGCTTAGGTCTCGCCTCCGCCATCTCTTCACGCAACCTGGTCAAATGCCGGCGGTACCGCCGATGCCGCTCCGAATCGCTGCGGCCCCAGCGGTGAGCGCGCTGGCGGGCTCTGCGCTTGAACCGCGCGATCGAGCGCTCGGCCGACCGCCGGCCTTCTTCCGGACCGTCGGCTCCGGCAATGTGCTTGTTGATCTCGGCGATCGTCCCCGAGACCAGCGCTTCCACCAGTTCCTCGGTGGCTTCCGCCTCCGATTCCGTCAACAGATCGATGACGACTTTAACCGCGGTCCCCATCGCCGGGCCCATCTGCGGGAGAAGCTTTGGCACGACCAGTCCGATGGCTCCAAGAACCAGCATATTGGTCAGATTGGGCCTGGGGAAATCCTCGAACATCTTTCGCCTGCCAAGCACGCTTCACTTCGATGACACAATAATCCCAGAGAGCCGTTGGCGACAGCCGGTACAGCGGACCGTGCGGAACGGAACCCCGATCGCCGCGGTTCAGCAGAGGGTACGCTGCGCGATCAGGAGATCATGCACGAGTCGCTGGAATCGGAAGCCAAGGCGCTGGTTCTCTATCGCGAGCTGCTCAAATGCGTCGAAGGGCGCTCCGTTATTCTCGAGGAATACGCCCGGAATATGGTCTATGCCGAGGAACTGCACGCCAGCGAAGTTGATAAAATGCTCCGTCGGCCGGGCGAGGTCGCGGCGGTCCGTCCTGCGCAGCAGTCCGCCGCATAGCGTCGTCGTAGCGCGGTCAGCGGCTGCCGAGCGGCGCGCCGCTGACCGAGAAATTTACCACATTCGGGGGCCCAGATCCCGCCAATAATCGGCAGCCGTGCGGCCGGTGGCGGGCAGACGGGTCGGCGTGGCACGGTCTAGCTCGCGAACCGACGGCGAACAGCCTTACTGCTAAAGCCATCTGCGTACTCGTTTTCGATACTGCAGCCAGTTCTCGCCGAAATCCCGCTCCAGCTGCCTTTCCTCCCGCCGAATGAAAACCTCGACCAAAGGGAGATGCAGGATAGTTATGAACACCGCGGCCGGCGACCCGAAAAGCAACGCCGCCCCCAAGAAGATAAACAGATTGCCACCAAGGTAGAGCGGGTTTCGCGAAAACCGATAGGGCCCTGAGGTGATTAGGGTTCTCTGAGGCGATAACGAGATCACCTTTATTTGTTGCCGATAGAAATAGAATGTCGCCCATACTCGCAATAGAAAACCGCAAATCAAAAGCAGAAAACCTGCAACTATTGCAAGCACAGATCGGAAATCGTGCAGCTCCAATAATAAGTCGACGCTCGTGCCAATGAGGGCGACGGCGAAGCCGACGATCACGACGCCGATGTTGTGAAGGATGCTTTTGAGGAGCGGCAGGAATAGACCGCGATGCGGGCCGCTCACGCCGCGAGGCGGTGCTTCCGAATGAGTGACAAGATCTCGGAAGCAGCTTTGGGGATGTTCGTGCCGGGGCCGTAGATCGCGGCAACGCCGGCGCGCTTCAAAAAATCGTAGTCCTTGGGCGGGATGACGCCGCCGCAGATGACGAGAATGTCGCCTGCGCCTTCTCGCTTCAATGCCTCGACCAGGGCCGGGACCAGGGTTTTGTGGCCGGCGGCGTGGGTTGAGACGCCGATGATGTGGACGTCGTTCTCGACGGCCTGCCGGGCGGCCTCTTCCGGGGTCTGGAACAAGGGGCCGATATCGACGTCGAAGCCGATATCGGCGAAGGCGGTCGCAATAATCTTGGCGCCGCGGTCGTGCCCGTCCTGACCCAGCTTGGCGACAAGCATGCGCGGCCGGCGGCCCTCCTCCCGCGCAAACGCCTCGATCTCGCGCTGCACGCGGCGGAATGCTTCGTCGTCGTGGTATTGGCCGCCATAGACGCCGCTGACCGCGCGGATCTCGGCACGATAGCGGCCGAACACATGTTCGAGCGCGTCGGAAACCTCACCGACCGTCGCGCGGGCCCGCACCGCGTCGATCGACCGCGTCAAGAGGTTGCCCTCGCCGCTCCGGGCGGCCGCGGTCAGCGCCGCGAGCGCGGCGCGGCAGCGTTCGGGATCGCGGCTGGCGCGCACGTGCTTGAGGCACTCGATCTGCTGCGTGCGCACCGCCGTGTTGTCGACATCGAGCAGCTCGACCGCAGGCGCTTCGCCCGAGCGGTATTTGTTGGCGCCAACGATCGTCTCCTCGCCGCGGTCGATCCGTGCCTGGCGCCGCGCCGCGGCTTCCTCGATGCGCAATTTTGGCATGCCGGCCTCGACCGCCCTGGTCATGCCGCCCACCGCCTCGACCTCGTCGATCAGCACCATTGCCGCTGCCGCGAGGGAATGCGTCAGGCTCTCGACGTAGTAGCTGCCGCCGAGCGGATCGACGACATGCGGGACGCCGCTCTCCTCGGCGAGGATCAATTGCGTGTTGCGGGCGATGCGGGCCGATTCCGGTGTCGGTAGAGCCAGCGCCTCGTCGAACGAATTGGTGTGCAATGACTGCGTGCCGCCGAGCACAGCGGCCAGCGCCTCCAACGTCGTGCGGATGATGTTGTTGTGCGGATCCTGCTCGGTGAGGCTGACGCCCGAGGTCTGGCAATGCGTGCGCAATGCGAGACTCGCGGGCTTCTGGGGCGAGAATTGCCGCATCAGCTGCGCCCACACCACACGCGCCGCGCGCAGTTTTGCGATCTCCATGAAAAAATTCATGCCGATCCCGAAAAAGAACGACAGCCGCGGCGCAAAATCATCGATGTTAAGGCCACAGGACAAGGCCGCGCGCACATATTCGAGGCCGTCGGCCAAGGTGAAGGCGAGCTCCTGCACCGCCGTCGCCCCCGCCTCCTGCATGTGATAGCCGGAGATCGAGATCGAATTGAATTTCGGCATGTGCCGGGCGGTGTAGTCGATGATGTCCGCGACGATCCGCATCGATGGCCCGGGCGGGTAGATATAGGTGTTGCGGACCATGAATTCTTTGAGGATGTCGTTCTGGATCGTGCCGGTGAGCTTGGCCTGCGGCACGCCCTGTTCCTCGGCGGCGACGATAAAGCCGGCCAATACCGGCAGCACCGCGCCGTTCATCGTCATCGACACGCTCATGCGGTCGAGCGGGATGCCGTCGAACAGGACCTTCATGTCCTCGACCGAGTCGATCGCAACCCCGGCTTTGCCGACATCGCCGACGACGCGCGGATGGTCGCTGTCGTAGCCGCGATGTGTCGCGAGGTCAAAGGCGACCGACAGGCCCATCTGCCCCGCCGCCAGATTGTCACGATAAAACCGGTTCGATTCCTCGGCCGTCGAGAACCCGGCGTATTGCCGGATAGTCCACGGCCGGTTCGCGTACATTGTCGCGCGCGGCCCGCGCAGATAGGGCGGAAAGCCCGGCATTATGTCGCGCAGGCTCACGCCCGCATACGCGATCCCCTCGAGGTCCTCGGCGGTATAGAGCGGTTTGACGCGGATCTCCTCTGACGTCTTCCAGTCGAGGCTCTCGGCGGCTCCGCCTCTCAGCTCGGCGCGCGCCAGCTCCGACCAATCCTCGATGGTTTTTGCCGAAAACGAGCCGTCTTTTGCCATCGTCCGCTCCCGCGCCACATGGAACTATATGGCCGCGGGCGCTCCAACGTCCATGGCGGCGGCTTTGCGGAAACTGTGCCGTAGATAAATCGCGGCGGTCAGAAGGAGCACGGCTCCGGCTTGGTGCGCGGCGGCCAGCGGGATTGGCACGACAAGGAGTAGAGTGGAAACGCCGAGCGCTACCTGCAACACTGCCGCCGCCAGCAGCAAGTGAAGCGCGTTGCGCGCCGATCTTGGCAACGATGCTGCGCGGAAACCCGCGGCCCATACCAAAAGTACCGCCGTAAACGAGGCCATCGCGAGCACACGGTGATCGAACTGGACAGCGACAATGTTGTCGAACCAATTTAGATAGAATGGGTGAAGCTGATCATAGCCTGCAGGCACCAGGCGCCCGTCCATCAGCGGGACAGTGTTGTAAGTCAGCCCTGCGCGCGTCCCCGCAACAAAGCCGCCGGCGAAGATCGTCAGTGCCACGAGCGCCAATAGAGCTTCCGCGGCACGCCGCCAGCCGGGGCTCGCACGTGGATCCAGTGGGACCGGGGAGCGCGCAATGCCGAGCGCCACCCAAAGAATGGCAGAATAAATGGCCAGCGCGAGCGCGAGATGCGCGACCAGCCGATATTGACTTACCTCAACACGGCCGGTCAACCCACTCTCGACCATGTACCAGCCGAGCAACCCTTGAGCAAAGCCGAGCAGGAGGATGCCGGCAAGCGGCAACCTGAGCTGCTGCGGCAGGCGCCGCCGTACCAGAAACCAGAAAAAAGGTACCGCAAAAGAGATGCCGATCAGTCGGCCCAATAACCGGTGAAAGTATTCCCAGTAATAGATTGCCTTGAACTCAGGCAAACTCATCGTAGAATGGACGGCCCGATATTCGGGGATCGCTTTGTATTTCGCGAACTCAGCCGCCCAGTCGGCCGCGGAGAGGGGCGGCAGGACGCCGACGACTGGCTTCCATTCGGTAATCGACAGGCCCGAGAGAGTGAGCCGGGTGATGCCGCCGACCACCACCATCAGAAAAATTAATGCACAACATGTGAGCAGCCATGCAGCGACGGGCCACAGCTTTGCCTCCGCTCTCGAGGCCGCCGCAACGCCTGAATTCGCGGAAAAAGCCACAGAGAGCAACAACGCCCGACCCTCCAAACGTGGGATATCGGGCTAAGTGAGCCTTGGTTCCGCGGGCAGCAAGTGCGGCGAAAGCGGCTGAGGCCGGCGGATCGGCGGTCTCAACGGCTAATGCAGACGCAAAGATGCCCTGATGTGGCGGAACTGGCCGCGCCCGACGGACCTTGCCTGGCCGACCTTCACGGAATGCAGCTTTCCGTCGATGTTGCGACTCCAAAATTCGAGAAACCGGCGCAGTTCGGGAAAGTCTGGTGCAACGTCGAATTTCTGCCAGATGAAGCTCTGCAGCAGGGCTGGATGATCCGGAAGATGGTAAATGATCTCCGCGGTCGTCAGCCGATATTCACGCGGTTGCTGAGCAGCATCGCTCATATCGGTCTCCTCTCAGCTTCGCATCTTCGTCGCGAGGATGCCTCGATGCGGTTCATGATGCAAGAAAAACAAAGGAAAACAGGCAGTTATCAGCTTTCGGGTAGGAGTGCTGCCAGCCTCGCATGGGGGCGTCTCTTGAAGCGATCCCGCAAGGGTCTAGATTAGGCTCGCCGGAAACATTCACGCTGGCTGTTTGTTTGCCGGAACGGGTGTTTGCCAGTTCTAAGGTCTCCACGGCGATGAAGCGGGTCTTCTCAGCGCTCGTTGTATCAAGCGGGATCGCTCTGATGACGGGCGCCTCTAGTATTGCGTTCGGGGGCGCGCCGATCCCGTTGGTGGAGGGCTCGCCGGTTCAGAGCCTTGCACCGATGGTGAGCAGGATCACGCCCGGGGTCGTCGGCATCTCCGTGCGCGGGCGGGTGCGTGAAGACAACCCGTTGCTGCAGGACCCGGTATTCCGCCGTTTCTTCAATCTGCAGCAGCAGCCGATCGAGCGGGAGACCCAGGCGGCCGGATCGGGTGTCATCGTCGACGCCGCACAAGGGTACGTGTTGACCAATGCCCATGTCGTCGAGAACGCCTCGAGCATCGAGGTCACCACCAAGGACAATCGGCAGCTGAAGGCACGATTGATCGGCCGCGACCCCGACACCGACATTGCGGTGCTGCAGATCCCGACTGGCGGTCTGACCGCCGTTCCGATCGGCGATTCCGATCGGCTGCAGGTGGGTGATTTCGTGCTCGCAATCGGCAACCCGTTCGGCCTCGGCCAGACGGTGACCTCCGGCATCGTTAGCGCGCTCGGGCGCAGAGGGCTCGGCATCGAAGACTACGAGGATTTCATTCAGACCGACGCCTCGATCAACCCCGGCAATTCCGGTGGGCCGCTGGTTGATCTTCAAGGCCGGGTCGTCGGCATCAACACGGCGATCTTGGCACCGGGCGGCGGCAATATCGGCATCGGCTTTGCGGTGCCGATCAACATGGCCCGTCAGGTGATGGACCAACTGATCAGCTACGGTGAAATCAAACGCGGGCGCATCGGCGTCGCAATCCAGGATTTGACGCCTGATCTCGCACAGGCCATCGGCACCAGGCACACCGAGGGCGCGGTGATCGCGCGGGTCGAGGCCGGCTCCCCCGCCGAGCGCGCTGGGCTGCGCCCCAATGATCTGATTGTAGCGATCAATGGCGCGCCGATGCATAGCGGCACCGAACTGCGCAATCGCGTCGGCCTATCGCGGATAGGTGACGCGGTTGAACTCACGTTGGAGCGGGGCGGCGTCGAGCGAAATGTGACCGTCCGCATCGAGCAGGCCACGACCACTGCGCAGCGCCAACGCCCTTTGAGGCAGCGCTAAAACCCGAATGGCGGCGACGCAAACGCCTTATGAGGTGCTGGGTGTCAAACCCGGCGCCAGCGCGGACGAAATCCGTCAGGCCTATCGCAAGCTCGCCAAGCAGTTTCATCCGGATCTGAACCCGGGCAAGCCCGAGGCGGAAGCGCGGTTCAAGTCGATTTCGGCGGCTTATGATCTCCTCTCCGATCCCGAAAAGCGGGCGCGCTACGATCGCGGCGAAATCGACGAAAGCGGCGCCGAGCGGCCGCCGCGCGGCTACTACCGCAATTACGCCGAGGGCGCGCAGGGCCGGAAATATCAGCCCGAGGGCGAGATGGATTTGGGCGACCTCGAAGATCTGTTTGCCGCCTTCGGCTCGGGCGGCCGCCGCAGGTCGGGCAGAGGCCAAGGCTTCCGCGCGCGCGGCGCCGACCGGCATTTTGCCCTGACGATCGATTTCACGACCGCGGCAACCGGCGGGAAGCAGCGCTTGTCGCTCGCTCCTGACGAATGGCTCGATGTGACGATCCCCGCCGGGATCGAAGAGGGCCAAGTGTTGCGGTTAAGGGGCAAAGGCGGCGTAGGCCTCGGGGGCGGCCAGCCGGGTGATGCGCTGATTGAAGTGCATGTGGCGCCGCATCCGCTGTTCCGCCGCGATGGTGACAATGTCCTTGTCGAAGTGCCGGTCAGCCTCGCCGAGGCAGTTCTCGGGGCGAGGGTGTCGGTACCGACCGTCACGGGCCCGGTGACGATGACGATCCCTACGGGCTCCGACACGGGTCAGCAATTGCGGCTGCGCGGCAAGGGGATGCAAAGAAAGGGCAAGCCGGGGGATCAGATCGTCACCCTTAGGGTGACGATCGGGCACAGTTCTGATCGCGAGCTGGCCGAATTTCTGGAAAAATGGGCACCGCGGCATCCGGTCGACCCACGGCAGGAGATGCCGTCGGCATGATTGCTTTCGAGGAGTTGCTCCATCGCCTCGGCGGGCTCGACCGGCTCGAGCTCATCCGCTGGGTCGAAAGCGGTTGGGTGCTGCCTGAGCGGCGCGGCGACACCTGGATTTTTCACGAGGTCGACGTTGCGCGCGTCGAATTGATCCGCGAAATGCGCCAGGAATTTTCGGTCGACGACGAAGTCTTGCCGCTCGTCCTCGGCCTGCTCGATCAGGTCTACGATTTGCGCCGGCAACTGCGCCGCATGTGCGACGCGCTCGCTGCTCAGCCCGCGGAGGTGCAAGCGGCAATCCGGCGCGCGTTCCCGTCCAAAACTGGAGCGGACCCGCGGGAAAACTGACGACGGCGCGCTGAGCACACCATACTGGCGAAGCAGGCTGTGAGAAGCCCGGCTACACCGTCTGAAACCGGGCGCGGGCGGCGCGCTCGATCGCGACCGCGACAAGCCGGTCGAGTTTGAGGCGATCGCGGATCAGTTCGAGAAGCCGCAGCTCCTCCTGGCTCGCTTCGCCGTCCGCGGCCACCAGATCGCAGGCGATCGCATAGGCGGTTTCGCGCAGTTTTGGAGGCAGCGCAGTCTTGATTACCCTCAAGGTTTCCGCAAGGCCGTCCTCGCGCCCGATCAGCTCGGTGCAGTCATTGAGCACGCGCGGCAATTCGCTGCGATCGAAATCGCGGAAGATCGGTAGATCCTCGACAATATCGCCGATGATGCGCAATTCCGCATCAGGCATATCGCTGTCGGCCGCCGACACGATGACCATCGTGTAGATCAGCGCGCGATGGTGGTCGAGCATAGCGGGTCTCTTTCGCGGTTGGCCCAGGTTGACAGACCAAAACCGGCCCGCCTGTGTCAAGCTCCCAAAAATCGCGCGGTTGTTTCGGCGGCGTGTGCCAACGGCATGCGGGCGATCGGAACGCCTTCCGGAAAAGCGGAGAGCAGTCGCGACGGCACCCCGCGATCGAGCACGACGAAAACGCCGCGGTCGTCGGCGCGGCGGATCAGCCGTCCATAGGCTTGGCGCAGCCGCAGCCGGGCGATTCGGTCGGCGTATTCCGCACCGCCGAAAACCGGTTTGCGGGCGCGGTGCAGAATGTCCGGTCGCGGCCAGGGGACGCGATCGAAGACCAGAAGGCGCAGCGAGCGCCCCGGGATATCGACGCCGTCGCGCACAGCATCGGTGCCGAGCAAGCAGGAATCCTCCTCGGCGCGAAAAATCTCGACCAGCGTCGCGGTCGACATCGCGTCGACATGTTGCGCGAGCAGCAACAGACCGTGCGCCTCGAGCGCCGGGGCAACGCGCTGATGCACGGCGCGCAACCGGGCGATTGCGGTGAACAAACCAAGCGCCCCGCCGCGCGCCGCCACGAACATCGCAGCATATGCCGCTGCGACTTGGCCCAAATCGTCGCGCGGCACATCGGTGATGATGAAGATGCGGGTCTGCGCCGCATAGTCGAAAGGGGAAGCAATCCGGGCTGCGGTCGGGCTTGCCGGCAAATGCCGCAAGCCGGTTCCGGCCTCGGCACCGCGCCAAGCGAGCTCTGGGTCGGCAACACTATCGGTCAGCGTCGCCGAGGTCACGACCAGCCCGTGCGCCGGCTGCGCGACAAGCGCCGCAAACGGAATGCCGGGATCGACCCAATTGCGATTGATGCCGACATCCGTCTCCAGTCCCTCCTTGCGATCGAGCGCAAGCCATTCGACGGTATCGGCACGCGGCGGCTCGCCGAGAGCGCGCAGCAGGCGCGCACAACCCGCGAGCTGCAGTTCGGCACGCCGGTCGAAACTGCGGATCGTCGCATCGAGGCGGTGCCGCAATCCGGGCTCGGGCGGATCGTCCGGGTCCTCGAGGCGGCTCCACAATCTTGCGGACAATTGCTTCAGCGCGGCGGCGATCCGTTCGAGCGATTGGGCGAGCGACAGTGCTGTTTCGACTAGACCGTCGATCGGCGGCCGCGCTTCGGCCTGCAAACCGTAGCCGCTGTCGCTGAGCTCGGCGCGTGCCAGTACCTGCTGGCGGACAAGGACCAGGAGCTTCTCGAAACCCAAATGCCCGCGCCCTTCGGTGACGCGGTGCGCCCAGCCTTCTCCCGGGAGAACGCGAGCAGCTGTGAGGACGTCGATCAGCGCCTTGGCACCCTCCTCGTCGCCTTCGACGAGGTCGCCGACGCGACGGCGCAATCCTCTTGCTCGCGAGCGCCCAGCCGCTTCGGCGCCGACGATCCAGCGCCGCAGCTCACGCCCCTCCTGGCCCGAGAGACGGACGGAAAACGCGCTGTCGGCCGCTTCGAGCAGATGATGGCCTTCATCGAAGACATAGCGGGCTGGTACCGTCGCGTCGTCCAGCCCACCGAGCGCCGCCTGCGTCATCACGAGCGCGTGGTTGGCGACAACAATGCGCGCCTGCCTTGCTTGGCGGATGTTTTTCTCGACAAAGCAGCGGCGGAAGTGCGGGCAAGCCGAGTGCACGCATTCGCCGCGCCGATCCGCCAGCCATCCGACCCGCCCTCGCCCAATAAGCTCGGCGAGCCAGCCCGGAAAATCACCCGCGACCAAGTCGCCGGCCTCGCTCGCCGCAATCCAGCGCGCTATCAGCCCCAGATCTCCTACCGCCCTTCCCGGCCGGCCCGCGGCTGCGCCAACGGCCTCCTCGAAATTCAATAGACAGAGAAAGTTCTCGCGGCCTTTGCGGATTACGACGCGGCGATGTTTGACTTCGGGATCCGGATAGAGCCGGTCGAGCTCGGCCGCGATCTGCGCTTGCAGGTTACGCGTATATGTCGAGACCCACACCGAACCGCGGTTCTTCTCCGCCCACAGGCTCGCGGCGGCGATATAGCCGAGTGTTTTGCCGACACCGGTCCCCGCTTCGGCTAACACCGTCTGCGGCCGGTTAGGCTCCTCGCGGGGCGCAAAGGCGGGAACAATTGCTGCCGCATAATCTGCCTGTTGCGCCCGCGGCTCGGCCTCGGCGCCGAGCAACAGAGCGAGCCGCGAGCGCGCCTCTTCCGGCATCACGGCTTCGTCGCCGGCCGGCGGTGCAGGGGCTGCCTCGGACCATTCTTGCAGGCGCGTCCACACGCGAAGTCCGGCTGCTCGCCGCAATGTGCCGGGCTCGCTTGACGGCAGCGCCGCGAGTACTGCGGGCCCCCAAAGCCAGCCGCCCCGATCCATTACCTTCGCGATCGCGCGCGCCTCGGGATCAATCTCCTCGGCGAGCTGCTCGAGCAATGCCCGCGCCGCCGTCACTAGGCTTACACAAGCTTCTGGCATGTTGCCTGGCGGCGGTAAGCCCAGCGCTTCGGCGAGACCCCGCGGCGTCGGCACACAGAACCGTGCCGGATGGACAAAAGCAAAAAGTTCCAGCAGATCAAGCGCCGCTACGGCGGCGACATCGAGCCGGCGCGCTAAGGCTCGCGCATGACAGACCATCGGCGTCTCGTGCTCGACCCGGCCGCGCGCATCGGCGAGGGCCATCGCTTCTATCTCGCCGTCCGGATCGAGCCACAGCGCCTCGCGCAAGCCGGCAACCAGCACCGGGGCCCGCGGCACCAACACCCGCCTTTGTAGCCCATCGAAACGGTTGCGCTCGTCCTCGGACATGGAAGAAAAAATCTACCACATCCAGCGCTCTCCGTGATCGCGAGCGGAACCCTCAGTGCCAGGGCCCCATCTATCCCTGTGGCCTGTTTGGGCATACAATATCTGGGAAACCCGAGCGGCCAGATACGAATGCTTAATTTTTATGCAATGGCCCGGCCGGTCCTGCGTCGCTTGCCGACAGAGGTGGCGCGGGATCTCACGCTGGGGGCACTCGAACTCCGTTTGGACCGGTTGATGGCCGATGCTGCATCGCAAGGACCGGATCCGCCGATCCTGGCCCAGCACCTCTGGGGTCTCGACTTCCCAAACCCGGTAGGTCTCGCAGCCGGCTACGACAAAGATGCACGCGTCCCCGAAGCGATGCTGCGCCTGGGTTTTGGCTTTGTCGAGATCGGAACGGTCACGCCGCGGCCGCAGGCCGGCAATCGCAAACCTCGAGTATTCCGGCTCGAAGAAGATGAAGCGATTGTCAACCGGATGGGCTTCAATAGTCGGGGCCTCGATGCCGTCATAAAGCGCTTGTCCCGGCGGTCGCGCACCGGGATCATTGGGGTAAACTTGGGCAAGAACCGCGACAGCGCAAACGCGACGGCCGATTACGTCGAGGGCATCCGCCGTACTGCGCGATTCGCGGACTATCTCGTCGTCAACATTTCTTCGCCAAACACGCCCGGTTTGCGCGATTTGCAGCGTCGAACCAACCTTGAAGCATTGCTGCGGGCGCTGATCAGCGCTCGGGCAGAGACTGGGTGCCGAGTGCCATTGCTGGTCAAAATCGCGCCCGATCTGACCGCGGCGGAGCAGGAAGATATCGCATCCGTTGTGCTCGGCCTGCAGGTCGACGGTCTCGTCATATCTAACACGACGGTAGTCCGGCCGCTCGGACTCATCAGTAAAAATGCGGACGAAGTCGGCGGACTCAGCGGTCGCCCGCTCTTCGCCGCCTCAACCGGCCTGCTTGCCGCGATGTTTCGATTGACGCGCGGGCGAGTGCCGCTGATCGGTGTCGGAGGGATCACTGATGCCTCGGATGCCTACGCTAAAATTCGCGCGGGGGCCTCCTTGGTGCAGCTCTATACCGCGCTCGTTTTTAGGGGCCCTGCGCTGGTCGGCGAGATCAAACAGCGCCTCGCCAGCTTGTTGCGGGCCGATGGATTTACGTCGATTGCCGACGCCGTCGGCACTAGCCCAGCACAAAGCCTTAGAGGTGAGTTCATGAGAGTCCAGGGCGGACGGCCCGACTAACGGGGTTCCGATGCCGCGCCGGCACCCGTCCGGAGCTCGTCGACCAACCGCTGGAACTCGGACTGGGTTTCGCACACGCGGACCTTGCGTGGCGGGTCGCGGCGGGCTTCGGCGATCAATGCGCGTTGGTCATATCTCGCGGCGTCGAGGCGGAGATAGCGAAACGAGCTCCGCAGCCCCTCGGCGAGCTTGAACGTATCATAGCCATATCCGCCGTTACGCTCGAGCAGCGGTCCAATCAGCAGCTCCATATCGACCACGTTCTCCTCGTCTAATCGGAATAAGCGCAGCAATCCCCATGCCAAGCGCTCTCGCTAAATTCCTACCAAAAGCAGCGTCCTTCGCCCGACCTGACTTATCTGACGCTCACTTGCGACGATCGGCAAAACGTGCGTATCGCGAAGCATGTTCCATTAACTTTGGAAACAATCAGTAAACGAGGAACCTTTTACGAGATATCTCTTCTCGCTAATAAATGCGCGATCGGCATTGCAGCGCTGCTAATCCCCTATGGCCATCGAGCTCATCAGTCGGCTACGCGTTTTGGCACCACGCTACGATGGTTTCATCCTCGACCTTTGGGGAGTGATCCACAACGGCGCCGCGCCGGTGCCCGGCGCGCTCGATTGCCTTCGATCGCTCACTGCGCATGACAAGCGAATCGTCCTGTTATCGAACGCGCCGCGCCGCGCCGATGACGTCGTCCGCAGAATCACACGCATTGGGGTACCTCCCGGCGCATACCATCACGTGATGTCGTCGGGTGAAGAGGCCTGGCAACAACTCAGTCGTCGCGACGATCCATTCTATGCGGCGCTCGGACGCCGGTGCCTGCATATAGGCTCCGAGCGCGACATGGAAATCCGCGAGGGCCTTGCCTTCGAATTTGTCGACACCGTCGAGCAGGCGCAATTTATTCTCAATACCGGTCCGGCCGGTTGGGACGACCGGATCGAGGATTACGAGCCCTTGCTGCGCCCGGCGCTCGATCGCGATCTCGCGATGGTCTGCGCCAATCCCGATCTCGTCGTAGTGCACGGCGGCCGGCTCGCGCTCTGCGCCGGCGCATTGGCGAAGTGGTACGAGGAGCGTGGCGGGCGCGTACGCTGGCACGGCAAACCATATCGCTCGGTCTACGACAGCTGTCTCAGCCTTCTCGGTATCGAGGACAGTTCACGGATTCTCGCGATCGGCGACAGCCTGCGCACCGATATCGCAGGGGCGTCCGGGGCCGGACTGGATAGTCTCCTGATCGCGGGCGGCATTCATGCCGAAGAATTCGGCGCGATTGGCGACCAGGCGCCAGATCTGGTCAGAATCGAAGCCGCGCTGCGCGATGGCTCCTATAATCCCGTGGGTGTCGCGTGCCGATTGTGCTGGTGACGCGCGTTCAGTGGCTGCTCTTGTGCAGGATCGCCTCGCGCAGTCCGGTTTCGTAGTCGAGGCCCAGCGGCGTCACCACCGCGCCGTTGGGATAAAGAGAACGGATCAACCCCTTGCGTTCCAACGCCGCCCAGACCGCCGGATTACGCAACCCACTCGCATCGCGTGTAGTGACTACCGCGCCGCCGAGATGAAAATGATCGCCGTGCGGTTCCGGCGGCCGGACCAGAATAGTGCCCGGCTCGTTACCCGGCAGCGAATACTCGCCAAGGCGCGCGAGCTCCTGCAAAAGGGTAAGGGTCTTCAGCTGCAGCGCATTGAGACTGAGCGGATTTTTCTTCGGCGGCATCCGTTTTGATTAAACGCGTGCAACGGTTAATGCAACGCGAGCGACACAATCGGCGCCCGGTTCATAGTAATCGCGTTGCGCCCGGCGCAGAGGATCGATTGCCCGACGCTAGCGGATCAGCGAAAAGTCTCGCCCTCCGGCCGGCCGGTTTCGGTTGCTCGCGGCGGCGGAGGTCGCGCTCGCCCCAAGATAAACTTCCGACCAACGGCAGATGGTCAGAAGCAAGGCGGGCCAGAGGCGTGCGGTAGACGCACACATCGCGCAGCACCGCCGGACCATCCGCGTAAATCCTGTCAAGCGCCAGCACCGGCAGCCAGGACGGAAACGTCCGCCCAGCAGCGCTCGGCCCGAGCCGCCGATCAAAGACACGGATCGCGCCGCTGCGGCCGCGCCATTCGTTCAGGTCTCCCATCAGCAGCACGGCATCGGGCTTGCGGCGGTGGGTCATCGGATTTTCACTCAGCGCGGTCATCAGGCGGTTCGCCTGCAGGCGCCGCTCGCCGACACGCAGGCCCAGATGCGTCGCAATGACGCGCAGCACCCGGTGACCGAGCAACAGATCCGCGTCGATCGCGCTGCGCGGCTCATAGTCCGCGACAGTAAGATCGAGCGAGCGCGCGAAAAGCACCGGGACCCGGCTTAGGATTGCGTTACCGAAACGCCTGCGGTGATCCCGAATGCCGGCGCCGAGGATGACCCGGCAGCCCGTGGCTTCGCCCAAATAGGCCCACTGATCGGCCGGCCGCCCGACACTTCTGCGAGCGCCAACTTCCTGCAGGCACGCGATGTCGGCATTAATCTCGCGGAGCACCTCGACAATCCGGTCAGGATCGTAGCGTCGATCAACGCCGACGCAGGTATGAATGTTGTATGTGACGATCCGAACCGCGGGTGCCTGGGCGGCAGCGGAAAGGACGGGAGGGGCGGCGGTGTGATTATCGGTAACCACCGACGCCCCAGTCGGGGCGCCAAGAACAGTCTCCAACACGTCTTTAAAAGCTCACTCTACCGTGGCTGCACGACAGGGCCCGTTCGCGCGGTATCCGCGAGATGACGACACATAGTCCGCTGGACGACGAATGCAACTGCGGGAGTTTCGGCGCAGCACGCCGGACGCCCGCACCTCGGCCGGCGAACCCAGAATAAGAGACGCTGAGCGTCCAAAAACTGCCCCTGAGAAGTTGACGTCGCGCGCTCTGCCCATCTCGCGGGCAGCTAACCCGCGCGTCCGGTAACCAGCGCCAAGCCGCGGAGCACATCCACAGCCTCACTCAACTGCTCGTCATCCGCGGCGCCCATTTCCTCGGCCCCGACGGAAGCGGCGATATTGGGCTGCGCCGAAGCACCCGCCGCAGGAGCGGATTTGGCACCCTCTTCCTTGTCCCTTGACGCCATGGAGTCGGGGTTCTTCAACGCACCGCGCAAGTCGGCCTCGTGGAGGCGCTCGCCTCGTCCGAGCTTCGCGAGCTTGAGCGGCATGACCGTGAGATCGGGGTCCAGTCCCTTCCCTTGAATTTTTCTGCCGGTCGGCGTCATGAAGCGGGCGGTCGCGAGCCGGATTGCGCCGTTACCCGGCAGGGGGATCAGGCTTTCGATCGAGCTCTCGCCAAACGTCTTGGTGCCCAGCAGCACCGCCCGGTGGTTATCCTGCAGACAACCGGCAAGGAGCTCGGCTTCGCGCGCCGTACCGCCATTGACCAAGGCCACGATCGGCAGCCCCTGCGCAGCATCCCCCGGGGTGGCGGCGATCCGCTTGACGCTGCCGGGCTTACGGCCCTTGACGACGACGATATCTCCTTTGTCGATGAACACATCGGCCACGGCGACCGCCGCATCGAAGCTGCCTCCGGGATTGTTCCGCAGGTCGAGGATGAGACCGATCAGCTTGCTGCCCGGGCGATGTGTAAGGTCCTGGATCGCAGTGACGAGCGCCGTCGAAGTTGCGCCTTCAAAACCAGCGACCCGCAGATAACCAATATTCTCCGACTCAACCCGTGCCGTTACAGTCTGGAGCGCGTAGGGTTGGCGCTTGACCTTAACCTTGATCGGCCGTCCATTGTCACGCCGCAGGTTGAGTTCGGCTTCGCTTCCGGCGGGCCCGCGCAGCTTCTGCTCCGCTTCCGCCAGCGTCAAGTCATAGATCGGCTCCCGATCGATTGAAAAGATGAGGTCCCCGGGTCTGATCCCGGCCTGGGCTGCCGGCGAACCGTCCTGCGGCGAAACCACCTTCAGCTGGCCGTTATCGATCGTCACCACCAGGCCGAGGCCGGCCTGACCATCATTGTCCGGCATCTGCATTGCCTTAAGTGCGGCTTCGCTCACGTAGCTTGAGCGCGCATCGAGGCCCGACAACATTCCGGCAATAGCCGCTCCGATTAATTTCGATTCGCTGACCGGTTGGACAGCGTCTTGACGGATCCGCTCGTACGCCTCGCTAAACAGGTTCAGCTGCTCGTAACCAGCACCCTTGCCGCTCTTGGCTTGCGCGAAAGCATCGCCGGAGCCCAGGAAGGCAATCAACACCACTGCCGCGACCAATTTCCACATTTGCTGCAATCTCCCGCCACCGCAGCGCACATTAGCTTAGCCTGCCGCCGGTTGTAATCTACCCGCCTGAGCGCGAATTAAGGAGCCTCGGATCCCTTTCGGCACTTGATCATTATGCTCGATAAGAAGCACGCTGCCTTCTCCGGCCGCCTTGTCATCGTCGGCTTTGGCAGTATTGGCCAAGGCGTTCTGCCCTTGTTGCTGCGTCATCTTGACATCAATGCCGATCAGATCACGATCATTACCGCTGAGGATCGCGGACACGATGTCGCGGCCGAATACGGCGTCCGTTTTGTTCAGACGCCTCTGACCCGAGGCAATCACCCCTCTCTCTTGGAGCCGGCGCTGAGTAGGGGCGATTTCCTTCTCAACGTCTCGGTCGACGTATCGAGCGTCGCGCTGATCGAGCTTTGTCAGCAAAGGGGTGTGCTGTACTTGGACACCTGCATAGAGCCGTGGCCGGGCGGCTATACGGATCCGGGGCTGGCGCCATCGGCGCGGTCGAATTACGCCCTTCGCGAGAGCGCGCTGGCCTTGCGCGCCCGCCATTCTCACGGCCCGACCGCGGTATTGACGCACGGAGCTAATCCCGGCCTCGTCTCGCATTTTGTCAAACAGGCTTTGATCGATGTCGCACGCGAGGCGGGTATTGACGGCGCGACGCCAGCCAGCCGGACTGAGTGGGCGCGTCTAGCCGAGCGCTTGGGCGTCAAGGTCATTCACATCGCCGAAAGAGACACACAAGTGTCGAAGATACCCAAAGAACCTGGCGAATTCGTCAACACTTGGTCGATCGATGGGTTCGTCAGCGAAGGCTCGCAGCCCGCCGAACTCGGCTGGGGAACGCATGAGCGGCATTTCCCATCGGACGCACGTCGGCACGATTTTGGCTCCGGCGCGGCAATTTACCTCTTGCGGCCCGGAGCGGCGACACGGGTGCGCAGCTGGACCCCTTTGGAGGGCCCCTATCACGGCTTTCTGATCACGCACGGCGAATCGATTTCCATTGCCGACTATCTGACACTCGGAGAGGGTGGCGTCGTCCGCAGCCGTCCAACCTGTCATTACGCCTATCACCCCTGCGACGATGCCGTCTTGAGCCTGCACGAATTTGCCGGGAAAAACTGGCGGCTGCAGGACCGCAAGCGTTTGATGATGCAGGAGATCGCGGCAGGGACCGACGAGCTGGGAGTATTGTTGATGGGCCCTGCAAAGGGTGTCTACTGGTTCGGTTCACGTCTGACGATCGCCGAGGCCCGGCGGGTGGCGCCGCACAACAATGCCACCTCGCTGCAAGTCACCGCCGCGGTGCTGGCCGGTGTCGTTTGGGCGATCGAGCATCCACGCGAGGGCATTGTGGAGCCGGAAGAAATGGATTTCGAGCGTGTCCTGGAGATCTCCCGTCCCTATCTCGGTGAGATCGTCGGCGTCTATGGCGATTGGAGCCCGCTTCAAGGTCGCGAACGGCTGTTTGCGGAAGATCTCGACTGCAGCGATCCTTGGCAATTCAAAAACATTCGAGTTCTCTGACCGGAATATGCTTCGGCAACGGGCATGGCTGGCAGGACTCTTGCTCTACGGCCTCGGGGCTAGCGCGGACTTCGCCTGGCACCTAGTCGACGATTTGCACGCCGGCGATCAGGCGATCGAGTTCTCCGAGGTCGCCGTTGCCTTCTCGGGAGCACTGTTCTGGCCGATCGACGTCATCGCGGTGACGCTCTTGGCAACGTTATGATCGGCCGCCCGGTTTCGTCTGCCAGCAAGGCGGCAACTTCTTGCGCGAGTTGCTGCGGCCGATACGGTTTCTTCAACAGCGGGCCTGCAGGCACGACGTCGGCCGCGTAACCCGAAGTGAACAAGACCTTGAGTTCGGGTTTTTGCTGACACGCCCGCTGCGCCACTTCGGCGCCGTCAAGCCCAGGCATGACAATGTCGGTAAACAGCAAATCGATTTGCGGGTGATCCTGGAGCATGAGGAGAGCGGTGGCGCCATCCGCGGCTGTCACGACGGCATAGCCGCAGTCCTCTAGGACGTTACTCGCATAGTCGAGGACGCCGGGATCGTCATCCACGACCAAGATAGTCTTTCGCGATGAGTTCGCTTCCAACTCACGCCGCCCAAAAATCTGAAGGTGCGACGGCACCTTACGCGCAAGCCTGGAACGCTAACCCTGCAGGATAGCTCCGACCATCTACTCTTTAGGGTTAGTCCGGCTCCGGCGCGAACCGCGACCATTTGGCAAGTTATGCGCGGCTCGCGCCCTTAATGGCGAAAATGCCTAATGCCGGTGAAGACCATCGCGATCCCGGCTTTGTCGGCGGCGGCGATAACTTCATCGTCGCGGCGTGAGCCGCCTGGCTGGATTACCGCTGTAATGCCGGCCTCGATGCCGACCTCCAACCCGTCGGCGAACGGGAAGAACGCGTCCGAGGCCATCACCGCTCCCTTTACCGGCGACACCGCAAGCCCCGCCGCCTTCTGCATGTCCCCGGCCTTGGCAACGGCAATCTTGCTGCTGTCGACGCGGCTCGGCTGCCCCGCGCCGATGCCGACCGTTGCGCCGTGCTTGGCGAAGACGATTGCATTCGACTTGACGTGCTTGGCGACCGTATCGGCGAAGATCAGATCGTTGATCTCCGCCGCGCTTGGCGCGCGCTTTGTGACGGTTTTCAGGGTATTCGGCGTCGCCACGACCCGATCGCCTTCCTGAAGCAGAAATCCACCAGCCAGCGAGCGGAGCATCATGCGTGGCGCTGCTTGGTCGGGCATGCCGCCGGTCAGCAGCACCCGCACGAGGGGCTTGCGGGCCAATAGCGCCGCCGCGCCCTCGTCCATGCACGGTGCAATGACCACTTCCGCAAAAATCTTGTTCATTTCGTCGGCAGTTGCTGCGTCAAGGCTCCGATTGACCGCGACGATCCCGCCGAATGGACTGATTGTGTCGCACGAGAATGCGCGCTCCCATGCCGTGTGCAGATCAGCAGCCGCCGCGACGCCGCACGGGTTTGCGTGCTTGACGATCACGACCGCAGGTGAGGTGAATTCCGCCACCAGTTCGAACGCGGCGTCGGCATCGGCGTAGTTGTTGTATGATAGTTCCTTGCCCTGGAGTTGTCGCGCCGTCGCGACGCCAGGCCGGGTTTCGCCGGCGCGGTAGAACGCCGCCGCTTGATGCGGGTTCTCGCCGTAACGCGGGCGCTGGCCCAGGCGGCCGGCCAGGACCACCGTCTCGGGGAAGACCACGGCTTCCGCGCGCGCCATCCACTCGGCAATCGCCGCATCATAAGCCGCTGTAATCGCAAAGGCTTTGCGCGCCAGCGTCCGGCGCAGCCCGGCGTCCAAAGCGCCGTCCGAGGCGGCGAGCGCGGTGAGGACACACTCGTAATCGGCGGGGTCGGTTACCACTGCTACCGCGCTGTGATTCTTGGCGGCGGCGCGGATCAGCGCGACGCCGCCAATGTCGATATTTTCGATGCACGCCTCAGTACCCGCGCCTGAGGCGGCCGTCTCGGCGAAGGGGTAGAGGTTGCAGACCAACAGGTCGATCGGGGCGATCCCGCGTTCCGCCAGTGCGGCGAGATGATCAGGGCGGTCGCGCCGCGCCAGAAGACCGCCATGGATGGCCGGATGCAATGTTTTGACCCGACCGTCGAGGAACTCCGTCGCACCCGTCACCTCCGCTACCTCGGTGACCTGCAGTCCGGCGGCTGTTAGGGCTTGCGCGGTGCCGCCCGTCGAAATGATCGCGACGCCACGCGCCGCAAGCGCGCTCGCAAAAGGAATGATCTCGGCCTTATTGGCGACCGAGATGAGCGCGCGGCGGATCGGGTATTGGCCGGAGGTCATAGTCATACCATTCCAGGGTGCGTCGGTACCTGACGCAAGCCGCCCGAGCCGCGGCCGAGAACGGTCAAGAGAACCGCGACGATAACCGTCGCCGCGGCAAAGGAAGCGGCTGCCCATCCGTTCTCCGCCGCGCAGCCGCAGCCGATCAGCAAAACATTAGCGGCGAGGACGCGCTTGACAATGGCGGCGTGATCGAGGCCGCGCCGCACTGCCTGTTGGTAATAGTGCTCGCGATGCGCCTGCCAGATGCGCTCGCCACGCAACAGACGCCGCACCAGCGTGATTGTCGCGTCGGCCAGAAAATAAAGCGGCAGGATTAGCGCAATCTTCCAAAAGCCGCGCAACGCAATATCGAGCAATAGGAAGCCGAGCAAATAGCCGAGCGGCGCGCTGCCGACATCACCCAGAAAGACGCGCGCAGGCGACCAGTTCCACACAAGAAAGCCAACCGCCGCCCCGATAAGCGCAGCAGAGAGCAAAGCCGATATCGCACCAACCCCGGGATCGAGCACGGCGAACAACAGTATTCCGACCCCGATCGCCGCCGCTTCGCTAGCTGCGAGCCCGTCTATCCCGTCCATGAAGTTGAACAGGTTGACCCACCAGACCCAGAGCAGTCCTATGGCGCTCAACTGGACGGCCGATCCCGGCCAGTGCCCGAATAGGCTTTGCGTTTCCGGCAAGACCGAGATGCCGAGCGCCACCACGGCACCCTGGGCGAGCAGGCGCAGCAGCGGGGAAACACCGCGAAGATCGTCGATCCAAGAGACAAGCCCGAGCAGGACGGCTCCGAGTGAAATACGCACTGCTCCCGACGCCACCCATCCGCTTTCAGCGAGTGTAAGCCAGGCGAGCAGCACCGACCCAACCAGTGCGAGCCCGCCGCCCCGCGGCGTGGGCACGCTATGCGACGATCGCTCGTTGGGATGGTCGACCACGTTCCGGCGCCGCAAGAAAGGAATAAGCGCGCCGGTCGCGGCGCAGCTGGCAAAGCCCGTCGCGACCGCGACGCCGGCCAGCGTAAAAGCCTTATCCACTTCCGGCTGGCGCTTTTCCGGCCGGCTGACCTTCGGCAACTTGGCGTTCTGCGAGCTGCTGTTCGACGGCCCTCTTCAGCTCGCGGCGAATCGCCCAGCGCACCGTCGCGCCGCCGGCCGGCACAGTTCCGTTGAGCACTATCTGCTGGGTCTTCCGCGCCTCGCCCGAGCCGAGATAGATGCTTTCGCCCAGGCTCATCTCGGCTCCAGCTGCGCGCAACTGCCATACCGTCCCGCTCGGCAAGCGCAGCAAAGCGGAGGCGCTGGCATCCTGCACCAGGGAAGCCTGCACAGAAGGATGCAGGTGAAAGCGAACGGCGAAGGTCGCCCCCGGCAGTCCTATCAGCTTGTCCTCGCCGCGCAGGTCCTCGCCGTCAGAGGAGAGAAACATCTGCCGGGCGTAAGTCAGGCCGAAACGCTCTCGATAACCGTCATGCGTCGCTGAGACCCACTGCTGCCCCTCATGCTCGGCGCGCTCGCGAATCACCGAGCTCGGGATGCGGCCCAGCGTGCCGTCCGCCCGAAGCTCAACAGAGTTAGTGTCCGCGACGACCATGACCGAATGCGCCGCACTGGCCCGCGCCACGCGCCACCAATTTGGCCTGGGACCACGATAGGCGCCGCAATTAACAACGATCCGTTCGCGTTCGTGGCTCAATTCAAAAGACAATGTGCCGGCATGTGCATGATCGTCAAAACCACGCGGTGGCGGTCGGCCGGTATCGATCAACACGAGGCTCTTCGCCGCCTGCAGCCGATCGAAACCGCTATCTGGCGCATGTAAGGGCGGGCGTCCCTTTGCCTCGGAGCGGGTCAGAACGAGGTCGATCAGAACCCCATCGTCTTCGACGGAATCGTTGAACAACGTCAGGCGGCGGTCGCCGTGGCGGAAAAAGCGCAGCATCGGGGCCATGCGCTCGATTGCATTCCTGAGGCCAACGGGGACCTCGACCTGTGCCGACCGCAACACCGCGCGCGTATCGATCAGATCCTGCAATACTTGAAGCTGGAGCGACGGGCTGCGGGAAATGTGGCCGCCGTCGGGAAGAACCTGAACCGCCAGTTCGCGTTCGAAGCCTTTCAAGGCCTTCGTCAAGCGCGGTTCTATGCTCCCGAGAACTGCTAAACCAGCCACAAGCCCCTTCAACGCTCGCAATCTGCCGGCCCCGACGGCTTCCCAAGACGCCGTGCGCGCAAGATGGCGAAGTTGCGCGACAAGGCTCGCCAGCATCACATGACGGAGTTCGTCTTCCTGCTCGCGTTTTACAAACTCGTCGAAATGCGAGACCCAGGCAAAGACCCTCGTCGCCAATATGTCGGACCGCCACGCGAGACCGTTGCAACCGGGATTCTCAGCAATCCAGCTTTGAATAAGCTCGCGACCCACACTCCGCGCCGTCGCATCGGCCGCCGCAACGTCCGATAGCCAGCCAAAGCTGTGCCATGCGGCGAGCCACGCCGGCCGGACCGACGGCGGAGACCAGCGCGGCGACGGATGGCGAACGAGTTCTCCGACGAGCTCGATCTCCCCGGCGGCTATAGCGGCGCCGCGTTTAGCATCGCTAGGCCACCGCTGCCCAATTCGCAGCTTGAGGTCGGTTGGGACCCGTCCAATCAACGTATGACGGTAGAGCGGACCGGCGGCCAGCGCTCGCAGCGCATCGCGGCATAGGCGGGTTAATAAGCCGGGCGTATCGGCAGGGCGCCGCCTAAAGGCACTCTCCCCGCCCCGTTCGCTCGCAGCCGCCGTCATTCCGGCCGTACCCCGCGACAGATCCGCATCCGTCGCGCGTGATGAAAGACCTGCCGGTCAAGGGAGCCCATGCGGTTTCCTAACAAGGAAACCGTGCTCCCGCAAGCCGCCCGGGGCAGCACCCCTTAGCCCAGCTTTACAAGCCGCGCGCAATAAAAGCCGTCGATACCGTCGTATTCGCCAAAATGGCAGGGCAGTGTCCGCAAATCTCCTTCAGGCGTGATCCATTCCTGGCCGGCGCCAATCTCGACAGGCTCGATTCTCTTGCGCATTACCGGCATCCCTGATCGGAGCAGCGATTCGATCCGGTCGGGCCCCTCTTCCGGCTCAAGCGAGCAGGTGCAATAAACGAGCGTGCCGTCGGGTTGCACTATATCTATCGCAGCACGCAATAAATTTTCCTGAACCGCCGCGAGCCGCGCCACATCTTCCGGCGATTTAAGATGCGGCACGTCGGGATGCCGGCGAATCGCGCCGGTCGTGCTGCACGGCGCGTCGAGCAACACTGCGTCTACCGGATGCGGTGGACGCCAACTGAGCGCATCAGCCCCGATCGCGTCGACCTGGAGATCGAGCCGTTCGAGATTGGCGACCAGGCGCTCAAGGCGGCGGACCGAGCGATCGACCGCGATTACCCGGGCACCAGCTGTCGCGAGCTGAGCGGTCTTCCCGCCCGGCGCCGCGCACAGATCGACGACCTCGCGCCCGGCAAGATCCCCGAACAGGCGCGCCGGGAGCGCCGCCGCCGCATCCTGCACCCACCATGCGCCCTCGACATAGCCGGGCAGACTCGCAAGGGCGCCGCCCGCCGATCGGCGCAGCGTGCCGGTCGGCAACAAAACTCCGTCGAGCCTTGCGCACCACGTCTCCGCATCCTCGCGCACCGTTAGGTCAAGGGGGGCTTCCTTCAAATGCGCGCTGGCGATCGCCCGGGCCGTCGTTTCGCCATACGTGTCGCCCCAAGAGCGCCAAAGCCAATCCGGGGTATTCAGGCGGGGAGCGTCCTGCTTGTCGACGCGCTCGGCTCCTTCGACGCTCAGACGGCGCAGAACGGCGTTTACGAGCCCCTTGTGGGAAACGAAGCCGCGGCTCTGCGCAACGTCGACGCTGGTAGCCACTGCGGCGTGCGGCGGGGTTCGCAAGAACAAGAGCTGGGCGACGCCGAGGCGCAGTATGTCCTGCACCAGCGCCGCTCGAGGAGGCAATGGAATCTTTAGACACTCGGCGATCAGCGCATCGATCTGACCTAATCGCCGCAAGACAGTAGCGACGAGCAGACGCGCAAACGCTCGATCGCGGCCCTGCAGCCGGTGCATCGCCGGGCTGTCCTCGATCGCGTCGTCCAGCGGCCGGCGGCGGCGAAGCACCGCACCGATCAAATCGAGAGCAACGTGACGCGCAGTCGGCGCTTCGGAGGTCAATATTCTTCTCTTCCAAGCGCGGGATAGGCCCGATTGGCCGGCATTGCTCTCGTCGAACGTCAGATTTGTGATTTTGTTCCGGCCTTTGCAACGCGGGCGAAACTGTTGCCGCGCGGCCGCCGCCGGTTCATGCTGGACATGCGACGGATCTGCGATTGCGGACGATGACCGAGCCCAGCCTGTATCCAGCTCCCCTTGGCACCACGGTCAGCGCCGTCGGAGCCGCCGGACAATCGCAGAAGCCGAGCATCGGCCCGGCTCGGTCTGCTGCTGCGGGGGTCACTATCGCCGGCATCGATCTCGCGCGACCGCTGTCTCCGCAGCTGAAAGACCTCGTCCGAAGGGCTTTTCTCGAACACCACGTCGTCGTATTCCCGGATCAGGCGCTAACCCGGGAGCAGCAATACGCGCTCGCCGCAAATTTCGGCGAGGTTGAACCTCACATCGGGCGGGCCTCGCAAAACAAGCGCCATGCGATCGCCCATGTGATCTCCAACCTCGACGGCAATGGCAGGCCAGCCGATCGATCCGCCTCTCCGGTCAGCAATTACCGCTGGCACACGGATAAGGCCTATTACGCGGTGCCGCCGATGCTCACCGCGCTTTACGCGGTCGAACTTCCGCCGCAAGGCGGCGATACGGAGTTCGCCAACACCGAGATGGCATACGCCGCGCTCCCGATGGAAACCAAGCGGCGGCTCGCCGGGCTTCGTGTCGTCTTTCAATGGGGGGCGGCGCAAAACGCGACGAATGAACCGCTCACGGAGGGGGAACTGCGCCAACGGCCGCCAGTCGACCACCCGCTCGTGCGCACGCATCCAGACACCGGCAAGAAGGCGCTCTATCTCGGCAACCACGCCTCTCACATCCTCGGCATGCCCAGGAAAGAGGGAGCGGCGCTTCTCGAAGAGCTTCTCCAGCACACGACGCAACCGCAATTTGTTTATGCCCATCGCTGGCGCTGCGGCGACCTGGTGATCTGGGACAATCGCTGCCTTCTCCACCGCGCCGTCGCCAATTACGAAATGGACAGATACCGCCGCATCCTGCACCGGAGTGTCGTCCGCGGCTCGGTTCCTTTTTGACCCGAACAGGCGCCGCTCATTTTCTTATGCGCAAAACCTGGTTAGTTCGTGACTAGGTTATCGCGGCGCTCATCCACTCGTCTCGCCGCCGCCATCCGCGGGCCATTGCTATGCGGCATGAAGCTTTCATCCGCTGGCATGAGGAGAGGTGGTTGCCATCCAGGCCAGGCCCGCGACCGATTTCTTCCGAGGCTCACAGGGACCGATCCGGCGTGCCGGGCTTAGACAAGCCCGAGACCCTCGCCTCAAACCGGCGGCCCGAAATGGTCGCGCGCCGAGCGCGGCCGCCGCTCGCATTGCTGGTCCTGGTAACCGCGATCGCGCCGGGGGCGCTTCATATCCTAGTCCCATCTCTGCCGCTTCTCGCCAATGCGTTCGGTGCGCCGGCAGCCCGCATTCAGCTCGTCCTGACGCTTTTTCTCGCCGGCATCGCGATCGGACAGCTCGTCTATGGCCCGATTTCCGATCGTTTTGGACGCCGCCCGGTGCTGATCGCCGGCCTCGTCTTGTTTCTCGTCGGGACAGCGCTCTGCGGGCTTGCCTGGTCGCTGCCGGTGCTGATTACAGGCCGGGTGCTCGAGGCCTGCGGCGGCATGGTGCTGGGGCGGGCGATCGTCCGCGACCTCTTCGATCGTGAGCGCGCCGCGGGTGCCATCGCGACGATCACGATGGCGATGAGCCTCGTCCCCTCGCTGTCGCCAGCGATCGGTGCTTACCTTGCGGAATGGGTCGGGTGGCGTGCCGATTTTGCCGTGCTGGCTGCAGTGGGCGCCGGCGTGCTGATGCTTACGATCGCCAAACTCGAAGAGACCCATACTGCTCGCACTTCGGTGCGTGTCTCCGGAATGGTGGGATCCTTCGTGCTGCTGCTGCGTTCGCCGGCCTTTCTCGGCTTTGCTTTTGCAACGGCGTTCACTAGCGCTTCATGGTTCAGCTTCCTGGCGAGCGCACCCTATCTCCTTTCGCAAGTCCTGCACGAGCCGCCGAGCACCTACGGGCTGATGATCCTGCTGCCGATGCTCGGTTACATTATCGGTAACGCCGGTGTCGCCCGGTTGTCGGTTGCCTTGGGCATCGGCGGCGTCTTCGTGTTGGGCCTGGCGCTGTCGCTCGCCTCGGGCGTCATGCTCGCCGTTTGGTGCTTGGCCGATTTGACGCCGTGGGCGTTGTTCGTGCCGATGGCGATAAGCTCGATCGGCAATGGGCTCAGCCAACCCCCGGGTATTGCGGCGGGGCTCAGTGTCTATCCGCAGGTTGCCGGTGCCGCCTCGGGACTTATCGGTTTTCTGCAGATGATGGTGGCGGCTCTCGGCACGCTCCTGATCGGCCAATTGCCACAGAGCACCCCGTTCGCGATGATAACGGTGGTGGGTGGATCGCTGGCGCTTGCTTTGGCCTTTGGACTCGTGGTGCGCCGCGCGCCGGAAGAAGTCGCGCAGCTGCAGCTGCATCCCGGTCTTCGCCCCGGTTTGGCGCGTCGGCCATGAAGGGCCTGTTGCATCTCGCCTTTAGTACCAGAAATGAAGGATGATCGCCCCGATGCGGTAGACCAACAGGGGTAAAGAGCGATGAGCATGATCGACGAAACCCATGATCCGCGTCGCGAGAGCTGGGTTGCTTCGGCTCGCGGCCACAGCGAGTTCCCGATCCAAAATCTGCCCCTCGGCGTGTTCAGCCGACGAGGTGAGTCGCCGCACGGCGGCGTCGCAATCGGCGATATGATTTTCGACATCAAAGCCGGGCTCGAGGCAGGGCTGTTTTCTGGCGAGGCGGCCGCTGCCGCGAAAGCGGCCTCCGGTCCGGCACTCAATCCGCTCATGGCGCTGGGGCCAGCCCCGCGCGTTGCGTTGCGGCGGCAACTCTCGGCGCTGTTGTCCGCCGAAAATCCGGAGCGGGCGAAGATTGAGGCCCTCTCCGCGCGGCTGCTGCACAAGGCCGCCGATTGCACGATGCACCTGCCGGCGCAGATCGGCAGCTACACCGACTTCTTCGCCGGCATCCATCACGCGAGAAACGGCGGAATGCGGCGGGACCCCAATAGTCCGCTCAACCCAAATTACAAATACGTTCCGGTCGCTTATCACAGCCGCGCCTCCTCCGTGCAGCCGTCCGGCGTGCCGATCCGGCGGCCGAGCGGCCAGCGCAAAGCCCCGGACGAAGCCGCACCGAGCCTCGGTCCGTGCCGCAAGCTCGATTACGAGCTCGAGCTGGCGGTGTGGATCGGACCCGGCAACGCGCTCGGCGAGCCGATCTCGATCGGAAAGGCGGGAGACCACCTCGTCGGGCTTGGCCTCTTCAACGACTGGTCGGCGCGCGACATCCAGCAATGGGAGTCACAGCCGCTCGGGCCGTTTCTCGGCAAAAGCTTCGGCAGCACGGCCTCACCCTGGATCATCACCGCCGAGGCGCTGGCGCCTTTCCGGGTCGCGCAACCGCCGCGCCCTGCTGGCGACCCGCAGCCCCTTCCTTATCTTTGGGATGACATGGATCAACAAGAAGGCGCGTTTGACATCGCGCTCGAAGCGTTGCTGATGACCGAGGGGCTGCGCGCGAAGGGACTGCCGCCACACCGCATGTCGGCCAGCAACGCGACCGACCTCTACTGGACGGTGGCGCAGATGATCGCGCATCACAGCTGCAACGGCTGCAACCTCGCCGCTGGCGACCTATTCGGCACCGGCACTATTTCGGGGCCGACCCCGGAGGGCTATGGCAGCCTGATGGAGCTGAGCGCAGACGGCAGCCGTCACATAACGCTTCCCTCCGGAGAAACGCGGACTTTCGTCGAGGACAGCGACGAGGTGATCTTCCGGGCGTGTTGCCGAAAGAGCGGTTTCGCGGCCATCGGCTTCGGGGAGTGCCGCGGGTGCATCGTCTGACCGGAGGGCGGAAATAGTCGACGCACTCGGCTGGCGGATGAAGTTCGGCGTCATCGCACCGAGCACCAATACTTCCGTGCAGCCGGAGTTCGATGCGATGCGCCCGTGCGGCTGCAATCGATCGCGTGATGACCTGCGAGCCCCACCACCTGATCATGGGAATGTCATCCGAGACGTTCTGGGACGGGGTCGAGGGGAGCGAGAGGCTGCGCGAACGTGTCGAGGCGTGGGCCGGGGTCAACGTGACGATGGGTTCGGATGCCGTCCGGCAAGCACTAAAACAATATGGCAATGTCAGACGTGTCGGTGTCGTGACGCCCTACATGCCGGTCGCCGATGTGCAGGTGTTCGGCGTTTCTTCGCCGATTGCGACTTCGAGGTGGTGTGGGTCAAAGGCTTGAGATACGCGAGCCCGGTGTTGATCGCGCATGTTACCGAAAAGGAACTGCGGGACGCTATCCTCGAAGTCGACGGGCCTGATGTCGAAGCCGTCATTCAGGTCGGCACAAACTTCGCAATGGCGCGCCTTGCCGGCATCGCCGAATTCTGGCTCGGCAAGCCGGTGCTGGCGATCAACACCGCCACTTACTGGTGCGCGCTGCGCGGCAACGGGGTAAGCTGAGCCGTGAAGATGGTGCCGGGAGTTTGTCGATGTCGCAGCATCACGTATTGCGGGCCGGTCCCGATACCTGCCATTGGGGATTTTTCGATGCCGGCTTGAAGCCGGTGCTGACGGTCGCATCCGGCGATACGCTGACGATGGACTGCGTCTCGGGCGGTCCCGAAGTGCTGCCGCAAAGCGGCAACTTCGACCTTCTGCCGGACCATTTGGCCATTCATCGCGGGCTTCAGCCGCATCTCGGCGCGCATATTTTGACCGGGCCGGTCGCGGTCGAAGGCGCCGACCCGGGTGACGTGCTCGAGATTCAGATCCTGGCGATCGATCCGCGGCAAAATTGGGGTTACACGCGAGTGCGGCCGCTTGCGGGCGCATTGCCGGAGGACTTCCCGATCCGCCGCATTTGGCACACCGCGATCGACCGCCAGCGCGGGATCGCGACGGTGCCGTGGGGCGCCGAGATTGAGCTGGCGCCGTTTTTCGGAGTGATGGGAGTGGCGCCGCCGCCGGTTTACGGCGCCGTCACGTCGGTCGTCCCGCGCGAATTCGGCGGCAACATGGATCTGAAGGAGCTGGTCGCCGGAACCACGCTGTATCTCCCGGTATGGGCGCCAGGCGCCTTATTTTCCGCTGGCGACGGGCACGGCGTACAAGGCGACGGCGAGGTTTGCGTAACGGCGCTCGAAACCGCGCTCAGCGGCACGTTCCGCCTGATCCTGCGCAAGGACCGGAAATTCGATTTGCCGCGCGCCGAGACTCCCACGCACCACATCACGATGGGCTTCAACGAAGACCTCGACGATGCCGCGAAGACTGCGCTACGCCAAATGATCCTGTTAATCGGCGAGCGCCTCGGTCTGTCGTCCGAGGACGCCTACATGTTCTGCAGCCTTGCGGTCGATCTGCGCGTCACGCAATTGGTCGACGGGAACAAGGGCATCCACGCGATGCTGTCCAAGTGCTACGCGAACGGTCCGAATTAGAAAGCAAGCGCCGGATAGAGCGGAGCTCCTCCTGTCGTCATCTTAGGCTCACCGAATACGAGGAGGAGCACGAGATGTTGGATTTCGACGAGTGCTGGGCGGCGCTCGAAGAGCGTGATGCCAGCGTAGCCGGCCGGTTCTTTTATGGCGTCAAGACGACCGGCGTGTATTGCCGGCCTGGCTGCACTTCGCGGCTGCCGCTGCGTAAGAACACGATGTTTTTCAAGACGGTGCCCGAAGCCGAAGCGGCTGGATTGCGGCCCTGCAAACGCTGCCGCCCGAATGATGGCTCGGCGGCCTCCCGGCATGTCGCAGCAATCGAGAAAGCCTGCGCGCTGTTAAATGACAGCGAAGAAATGCCGACTTTGGGCCAACTCGCCGGTGCCGCCGGGATCAGCCCCTTTCATTTTCACCGAGTTTTCAAGCAGATCACCGGAGCCACGCCGCGGGACTATGCGCGCACGCACCGGCTGGGCCGGTTCGCCGAGAGGCTCGAAGCCGGGGAGCCGGTTACCGAGGCAATTTACGCTTCCGGCTTCGGGTCGAGCTCGCGCGCCTATGAGGCGGCGCCAGCGGGGCTCGGGATGACCCCCGGGGCCCGGCGCCGCGGCGGAGACGGCCAGAAGATCCGTTTCGCTACCGTCGAGACGCTGTTGGGCTGGGCGCTCGTCGCGGCGACCGAGCGCGGCATCTGCATGACCGCGCTCGCCGACGACCGCGACAGCCTCGTCGCGGCGCTGCAGCAGCGCTTTCCGGCGGCCGAGGTGATTGCCGATGAGGCCGGTGTGAGGGACTGGGCCGATCGCATCGTGCGGTTCATCACGGCGCCCGATCACAATCTCGACCTGCCGCTCGACATTAAGGGCACCGCGTTCCAGGCGCGAGTATGGCGGGCCTTGCGGAAGATCCCACTCGGCAAGACGGCGAGCTATACAGAGATTGCCGGAGCGCTGGGCCAGCCGAAGGCGGTGCGGGCGGTGGCTCAGGCCTGCGCGGCGAACAAGCTGGCGCTGCTCGTGCCGTGCCACCGGGTGATCCGCGCCGATGGCGATCTCGGCGGCTATCGGTGGGGCGTCGAACGCAAGCGCGAGCTGCTGGCGAAAGAGCGCGCCGCCGCTGAGAAGCCGGCCGATGAGGCGGCAGCCTAGGCCGGAGGCTCCCGCCGATCCTGTCGCGGCGATCGACTGGGAGGAAATCGCGGCATCACTCGACGAGCGCGGCTACGTGACCACTCCGCCACTGCTGTCCGCAGCGGCGTGCCGTGATGTCGCCGCGCAATACTCGAAGGACGACGCCTTCCGCAGCCGCGTCGTCATGCAGCGCCATAATTTCGGGCGCGGCGAATACAAATACCTGCGCTATCCGCTTCCCGCGCCGGTTCAGCAGCTGCGCCAAGCGATCTACCCGCATCTCGCGCCGATCGCCAATGGCTGGCGCGAGCGGCTGCGCGAAGCGGGGCGCTTCCCCCCATCGCTCGACGCCTACCTCGCGGAGTGCCACAAGGCGGGACAACAGCGGCCGACGCCGCTCATCCTCAAGTACGAACCCGGCGACTACAATTGCCTGCACCAAGACCTCTATGGCGAGCTGGTGTTTCCGCTGCAATTGACGATATTGCTCAGCGCCCCGGGGGAGGACTTCAGCGGCGGGGAGTTCCTGCTCGTCGAGCAGCGGCCGCGCGCCCAGTCGCGCGGCGAGGTCGTGCCGCTGCGCCAAGGGGAGGCCGTGATCTTCCCGGTGCACCACAGGCCGGTCCAAGGCACGCGCGGTTCTTATCGTGTAACGATGCGCCACGGCGTCAGCCGCCTGCGCTCCGGCCAGCGCTACACGCTTGGCATCATCTTCCATGACGCCGCGTGAGCACACGGCGAGCGTGCGAAGAAATTGGCTGCAGTCGGGTCGTGCGTGCTTCGAGACGCGCCCAACAGCGCTCCTCAGCATGACGAAGTTCTTCGATGGCAGAAAATTCGGCATCCTGAGGAGGCCGCGCAGCGGCCGTCTCGAAGGACGCACAGTGCTGATCCCAGCCCGCTTGGGCAAGATGCCTATTTCTGCCGGGCGATGATTTTGTTTTTGATCCGACTGTAAACATAGCGCGGAATGACCTTGCGCTGTACGAGGTCGTCTTTGCCGCTATAGGGCCGGCTGGCGATGATTGCTTTGGCGCGGGCGGGACCGATGCCGGGTAATTTGTCGAGCTCTTGGGTGGAGGCGGAGTTTATGTCGACCAATCCGAGCGCTGGCTGTGGGCGGGCGGTTGCCGTGGCCGCCGTTTGCGCGGCAACTGGCCCCGCGAGAAGCAGGCTCAATCCCAGAGCCGCCAACAGACGTATCAACCGCTGCATTGCTACCTCACGACGAATTGGGCGGGCGCCATTCGACGTTGTCGTCGAGCGGGATGACGGGGCGCGGCAGGCGGGTCCATTCGAAGCGGCCGAGCATCGGTGAGGTGAGACCGGGGAGATCGACTTCGACGATCTGCTCCGGGCCGAAAAACTCGTCGAAGCCGCCGCGAAAGTGGCCGCGCGATTTGACGACCACTGAGCGGGCCCGGCGGATATCGAGTCCCACCATCTCGAAAAAGATCGGATCGGCGCATTGCACGCGGTGCGAGATCACGACCACCGTGACCCCGCCTACTTGCAGGGCGGCACAGGGTCCGAGCTCGAGCCTGAGCCCGGCATAGATGCCGCGCCGCCCGACGCAATGGCCGTCAGTCAAGGCAATGACCGTCGCGGGCGCCGTGTAGGGCTCGGAAAAACGGGTGGTCTCGGACCGGTTGAAGCGCGCCTCGAAATGCGTCCCGACGCCGCGGCGGTGCGCCTCGGCGGCGAGATCCGGTCATAAAAGACGCCGAGCAAGGTCCCCGAGACCCCGGCTTCATAAAAGGCGCGCAGCAGAAAGGTCGTGTTGCCGCGCCCGCCGCCGCCGGGGTTGTCGGCGACATCGGCAAAGGCGGGAGCCGGGAGCGCAGGATTGCGCCCGGCCGCGAGGGCCTTTGCGACGGCCTCGTCGAGGGAGCTGAGCCGCGGATAGAACCGCCCGCGATTGGCCCAGCCGAGCTCTGCAATCTCACAGGCCAGAGCTGCCGCGGCGGCCCTGTCGCGCCGTGCGGTGACGACGACCGACAGCCCGTTCTTCGCGGTATCGGCATAGGCAAACCCGCCCATGACCGACACATTCATGATCTCCGGCGTCATGCGGCGCTGCCCGAGATCAATCATCTCGGCGTAGGGGCCTGCCGCCGTTAAAAGAGTCACGGTCGGCGGCACAATAGGCAGTCGAATCAGCGCGCGCTGCGGTCTCAAGCCGCCAAGCATCTCGCGAATGGCCGCGGCCGCTTCGGCGCCGCGCTCGCGCATGTCGAGATGCGGGTTGGTGCGGTAGCCGATGAAGACGTCGATCGAACGGACCATGCGCTCCGACACATTGGCGTGCAGGTCTAGGGTCACGGCGATCGGCACATCGGGGCCGACGATCTCGCGTACCTTTTCGAACAGCACCCCGTCTGGGTCGTCCTCTTCGGTCGTCAGCCCCGCTCCGTGCGAGCAGATGTATACGGCGTCGAGCGGCAGCGCCGCCTTGAGCCGACGGCTGATCGTCTCGAGTAATTCGACAAAAAAGGCGTGCTCGACCCGGCCGTTCGGTTCGGCCATCGCCAGCGCGATGCCGACCGGCGTCCACGGGCCCGAGGCGTCCATCGCCGCGACGAGGCCAGGCGTTTCCGGCAGCATTGTCGGGTTCGGCGAGCGGGCTTCCGCGAGGATTGCGTCGCCTTCGAGATAGGTACGGGCAAAGAAATGCGTCTTTGTCGCGGGCGGTGCGAACTTGTTGCACTCGATCGAAAAGCCGAGAAGCGCAACGCGGGGCTCGGGCATGCCGGTCTCCACGGCCAGTTTCGGTACACCGATCGTAACTTGCGCCTCTTCCGATGTCATTGCGAGTTGACCACCGGCCGGCGCGGCCGACCTACCCTGAATGAAAGATCTTGTACCTCCGATCGCGTACGACACAACATGCTGTTTTTCTTCCTTGTTGGGAGCGGAGCGACAGAGCAATCCCGACCGGATACCCGCTCCCGCATCGAGATTGCTTCCCCCGGACTGCGATCCGGGGGTCGCAATGACAGCATTCAAGTTGCTAGTCTGGCGCCAATCGCCACGGGTGCCGAGAGGATTGGAGAAATGCCGAGGATCGATGGGCAGCGGGTCATTGCGGATCTGAAGCGGCTTGCCGAATTCGGCCGTTATAAGACCGGCGTGCACCGTCCGACCTACTCTCCGGTTGATGTCGAGTCGCGGCACTGGCTGGCCGACCAGTTTCGCGAAGCCCAGCTCGACGCGGTGATCGACGGGATCGGCAATGTGATCGGCCGCAATCCCAACGCGCAGCGCCGGCTCCTCGTTGGTTCGCATAGCGAGACGCAGCCCCATGGCGGCTGGCTGGACGGTTCGTTGGGGGTGATTTATGGCCTCGAACTGGCCCGCGCCTTCGCTGCCGATCCCGCCTGCGCCGGGCTCGGCATCGAGGTCGCCGCCTGGGCGGACGAAGAAGGCCATTACGGGAATTTTCTTGGCAGCCGCTCCTTTACCGATGCGCTCTCGGAAGAGGAAATCGACCAAGCCCGGGGCCGCGACAACGGGATGCCGTTGCGCGAGGCGTTAGAACGCGCCGGTTTTGGCGGACGGCCGCGCGAGCGGGTCGAGCCCTCGCGCTATATCGGCTATCTCGAAGCACATATCGAGCAGGGCGATACGCTCGATACCAGCGGTTTGCGCATCGGCATCGTAGAGACGATTGTCGGCATCTGGAACTACCGGGTCTCGCTGATCGGCGAGCAGAACCATGCCGGCACCACCCGCATGGAGCGCCGCCAGGATGCCGGTGTCGCAATGGTGCGGCTCGCGACGCGCATTCACGACCGCTTCCCCGAGATCGCCGGCCCGCGCGCCGTATGGACGATCGGCCGCATGCTGCTCGAGCCGAATGCACCTTCCGTCGTCCCGGGTCGCGCCGAGATGCAGGTTCAGTTTCGCGACGCCGATATCGACCGGTTGGCTGCGTTGGAAAAAGCCCTCCGCGCGCTCGTCGACGAGGTCGATCGGGCGGGGCCTTGCACTTGCGAGATCGAGACGATCGCCCGCACCGAACCGCGTCCGATGGATCCCAGTTTCCAAGGGCAGATCGAAGCCGCGGCCGAGCAGCTCGCGCCCGGCATGCATATGCGCATGCCGAGCGGGGCGGGTCACGACGCGGCCGTCTTGTCCTACAGGACGCCCGCCGGCATGATGTTCATCCCCAGCCTCAAAGGCATCAGCCATCACTGGTCCGAGGACACCAAAGAGGAGGACATCGTGCTCGGCGCCCAGGTTTTCGCCGACGCCGCCGAGCGCATTTTCCACTCGGCCCGATGATCGGCCGACGCAAGTCCTGCCGACTGTCAGGGCACGTGGAGTAATCCGAAAAACCAAAGGGTGCCGAGCAGGAAAAGCACGCACGCCGTAATCCGCGCGAACTCCGTCATCGAATAGCGTCTCGGTTTCAGCCGGCCAAGCCGTTGGCGGACGCGACGACGAAGCACGACGCGGTACCAGTCTCTATCCCATCGACAATGACCGTGATCGAGAGTGGTGGACCGCAGCTGCGCGGCAGGGAGAGGTCGCCGAGTTCGGAAGCCTCAGCTTCCATTTTCTCATAACTCCCGCCGGCATTGATGATTATTGATATGGGCAAAGCCGCTGCTGCCGGGACGAGAAGCAGCCGGTCCGACAACTGCCGTAAGCCCGCGATCAGGCTATCCTGCGGATCAACCAAGCGGGCTACGCTCCAGCCGTCACGCGCGAAACGAAGGCAGCGCTCCGTCGCCCGGCCGCGCGGCGTAACCGCCAAGCGGCAAGAAGCCGGCCACAATTGAAGCAAGCGAGCCATCGTAGATCACGACATTGGCCGTCGCCAGCGCGCGGTATTCGAGTGGCGCGAGTGCGGGAGCGGTGGACGGGAACTGCAGGTACCACAGCTGCCCCGGCTGCACCGCTGGCAAGCTCGGCAGTGCGATCGCATTCTCCGAGCCATACGCACCGGCGCTGTGAAGGATCTCCCTCGATTTCGAGGCCGAGAGATCGGTGCCGCTCACAAGAGCCTCGGACATTAGCTCCCTCCGAGAGCGCAAGGAGTTATACTGTGAAAGGAATCCTATTTACAGTAAAAATTGTCAATAAGGTTTACTGAACGTTATATACATGTACTACCGTCACGCGGTCTTGCGGCCCCTTTTGGTCTCGGAGTTCCTGCTTAGTGTTGGCTCAGCAGAGAGCCGAAGCCGTCGATCCTGTCGGCGATGTCGGCCGGCGCCGCGATGCGAATAACGAAAGGCGTTAAGCGCACAAAGCAGGGCGCCGAGGAGTGCCGCGCTATTAACCTAAGATCTCTCGTTTGGATCGAGTGCGGGAGAGGCGAATGCGGCTGACGACCGGCATGACCATCGCGACAACGTTTGTGGGACAGGTCGCCGGCATGACCGGGTTCGTCAGCTTTCCCCGCGCTGCAGCCAGACTTTCAGCACCTGTGGGCGCTAAGCGACAGCGAGGCGGGGCTCATCAGCGGCATCTACTTTGCCGGCTACGTCGTTGCGGTGCCGTTGGCGAGCGGGTGACCGATCGCATCGAGGCGCGCTGGGTATATCTCGCATCCCTGGTGTCCGGGGCGGTCAGCGCCGTCGGCTTTGCCCTTCTCAGCCAGGGCCTTGCATCGGCGGCGCTGTGGCGGTTTCTGCAAGGGGCGGCGTTTGGCGGCGCCGATATGCCGGGGCTGCGGGCGTTGAGCGAGGCCGTGCCGGTAAAACAGCAGGGGACGGCGATTGCCGTGTTTACGGCCGGCTTCACGGTGGGCTCGAGCCTCTCTTTCGCGCTTTCTGGCCTGCTAGCACGCGCGTTCGGATGGCGGCCCGGCCTCGCGCTGCTGGCGTTGGGACCGCTACTCGCGGCGGCGATCGGCTATGCCGTCTTGCCGCCGACCCCATCGCGCCGGGAGCAGCGCCCCGCCAAGCCGCCGCTCAGCTCGCTCCTACAAAACCGCCGCGCGCTTCGCTTTGTCGTGGCCTATGGGCTGCACAATTCCGAAGTCTCGATCATGCGAGCCTGGATGGTAACTCTACTCGTCGCCAGCGCGGCCGAGACGGGCGTGTCTTATGTGGGCGCCTACGCGACCGTAATCGCGACCGTCGCCAACCTCCTCGGTCTGCCGCTGATCGTCCTCACCAACGAGATCGCCACAGGACGCGACCGCGACGGCGTGATCGCGATTGTCATGACGACTTCGGGTCTGTTGGGCCTCGTACTGGCCTTGGCAGCGCCGTTCTCGCCTGTAATCGCGATCATCGCGGCGATCCTATTCGGGGGCATTGCTACGGCGGATTCCGGCACCATCAACACCGGGCTTTTCGCCGCCGCGGACCCGGGCCGGCGCGGCGCATTTCTCGCTCTGCATGCGATGTCAGGTTTTGGCGCCTCTGCGATCTCACCGGTGCTGTTCGGGTTTTTGCTCGATGCTGCCGGCGGCAGTCGGCGGGCGCTGGCCTGGATCATTGCATTCGCAAGCCAAGCCGCGATCAATATGCTATGGCCCCTCTCTTACCTGCTGAAGCGGTGATAGCGCGCTTTATTTACACAGCAATCGTCGTCTTGATGTGCTCCTGTGGCGCCGTGCTTGCGCAGAGCCCGAGCCAATCCGACGACTACACCGCGGTGATGGAGCAGATCTGCCGGCAATATGCCAATGCGACAGAGCAGACGGGAATGCCGGCCGATCTCATGTTCCAGCAATGCATGGCTGAGCGGCATTGCCGGATCTCTTCGGGCTCGGTAGGCTATCACTGCGAACCGCCTGGGCCAATGATTGTCAAGCCGGGGTAGTGTCTCAGTTCGACAGAGATACTATCCAGGCCGGCTCGGTCGCGCCGACAGCTATCGCATGGCGCGACGGCGGCTATTAGACAAGGCGGCTCCCCCATTGGCGGACGGCGCGGCGGTAGCCGCGAGGCAGCGCAATGCGGTCGATGTCGTCAAGACTGAACAGACCGATTCGGCGATGTTCTTCGCTGACGCGGTGTTCGCCCGCGTCACACCTGAACAGGCCGTAAGTGACGATGACTACCTCTCGTTGCGGAAGCACCTCATAGATCCAGCAATCGAGGAGTGGCCCGGCCTCGACACTAATCCCGAGCTCCTCGCCGACCTCACGCACCAGGCAAGCCTCGGGCGTTTCTCCAGGCTCGAGCCGGCCTCCCGGCAATTCCCATTCACTGCGCTCGTTCTCCAACAGCACAACCTTGCCGCCGTCGCACAGAACTCCCTTTATTGAAACTGGGAATGCGCTCAAAGGTCGGTTTCGAACGTTTGGCCGGGGAACATCGTAGCGCGGCTCCATCCCGACCAGACGCCGGCAATAGGGTTGTTCGGATTGCGATCGTGCCGCCAGCAGACGTTTTCGGCGTTGGGAGCCTCGATCCGCTGCGTGCGGTTCTTGGTCATCACGAATTCCTGGGTTGAGATGTAACCTTCGCGGTTATCGCAATCGGTGCGCTTCGTGATCACGGCTTGCACATTGACGCGATCCCAGGTCGGGTTGTTCAGGATCAGGGTCGCCGATTTTCCCGAACTCACCGAGCCGCAGGCCGACATCAGGAACAACGCACAGAGCCAGACCGGATATCGCATTAGTCGTCCCCCACAGACGAGACGAAGACGGCCAAGCCGCCCATTGAAGCTTGTGGTTTAGAAAGGTTTCTCTCCGCCACGCAAGAAGAATTGCGAGTGGGGTTGGGCGGTGAGGGATGTTGCGGCGCTATTTCGCTGGACGAACGTTGTGAACGATCGGCGGTTGAGCGAGGCAGTAATCGGCGATCGCGGCGAGGTCGGCCTCGCTCAGATATTTGAGACCGTCCTCGATCGCCTCCCGCATTGCGCCTTTGACCTTATTCTGCTCGGGGGTATTGCCAGTACGCAATAGTTCGACGACGTCGTCGCGCTCCCATTTGCCGATCCCGTGCCAGGGTCCGGCGTGATGTTCGGAACGAGCTGCCCGTCCGGTCCATCCGGCGTCCCAGCGAGGGGCATGCTCGACCGCATTGCGCCAAGCATATTGCGCGGCGTGTGACATTCACCGCAATGGGCGAGCGCGGTAATAAGATATGCGCCTCTGTTATAGGTGGCGCTGCGCTCGGGTGACGGCTTGAATGGCCCGGGCGCAAAGAACAGAAATTTCCAGCCGGTCTGCAGGAACCGCCACGAAAACGGCCAGCCGACATCGTGCGGCTTGTTCACCTGGTGCACTGGAGGGCGCGAGAAGAGATACGCCTTTATCGCCAACGCATCACGGTCGCTGATGCCAGTGAAACTTGTATAGGGGAATACGGGAAAAGAATTCGTCCCATCCGGCCGCAGGCCTTCGCGCAATGCGCGCAGGAATTGCGCATCCGTCCACCGTCCAATGCCGGTTTCGGGATCGGGCGTGATATTGGGGCTGTAGAACGTTCCAAACGGCGTGGCGAGCGCCCGGCCTCCAGCGAAAGGCGGGCCGCCGCCTGCGGTGTGGCACGAGATACAGCCTCCTGCCCGTACCAGATACTCGCCCTGGTCCACGGCGTCTTCTTGCGCTGCCGCAGGCATCGCCGCTGTGATCGGTATTAACGCAACTGCCGCCGCGAGCATCTCTCGCCAACGCTCTGCCATCACTCCTCCTTTCGAAATTCTTTGTGACACGCATTACAGGCGTTATTGAGTGCGGCGTACGCGGCGGCGATCTTCGCTTCGTCGCCGGTCTCAGCTGCCGGAACGAGCTGCGCTGCAGCTTTTTTGACCTCGGCGATCAGCCGCTCGACCTGGTCGTTGGCAGCGAATATCTCGGGTTTGATCTTGCTGTCCGGGACATCGGAGCCAGGAAGGAAGAGGTCCAATCAAGCGTATTGACAAGCGAGGCGACGGTTTCGGCCGCCTTCACCGTGTCCGGGCCATAGGCGGCCTTACCCTTAACGACCCGGCCAATACTGAGAAAAAATGAGCGGCCCATCCGCTTCATCGTGTCCTGCCGCTTGGCAAATGCGGCGGCTCCGTCTTCCGCCGGCGCCGGGAGCGCCTGCACCAACAGCGCGATCGACCCGGTAATGATGAACCGCAGCGCCGCCCGCCTCGGCATCATGACTTGCTTCGCACAGTGCGGCGCCTCGGCCGCCCCGCCGACCAGACCTTCGCTCTTGCTCGATTATTCCGAGCGACTGCCGTTATCGTTTCGAGCCTCGGAATAATCCTCGCAGCCGGGCGGTCTGCACGAGCGTCACACACCTCGCCAATCGGGAGATCGACAGATGGCTGACCGCGTGTTACCGGCCGGGGCGAACCTCAACCGTCGCGGCCTTTTGAAATGCATGGCCTGGGCGGGAACCGGGGTGCTCTGGGGCGTGAGCGGCGGCGTGCCGCGCTCGCTCGGCCTCATCGGCGAGGCCAACGCCGCCGAATCTCAATCGAGCGGCTTCACGTTCCTGCAAATCAGCGACAGTCACGTCGGCTTTGACAAGCCGGCCAACCCCAATGCCCTCGGCACGTTTCAGGAGGCCATTGCTAAAGTCAATGCGATGCCGGCGCAGCCCGCCTTCATCATCCACACCGGCGACATCACCCATCTGTCGAAAGACAAGGAATTCGACGACGCCGACCAAGCGATGAAGTCGCTGAAACAAAAAGTCTATGTGATCCCCGGCGAGCACGATGTTGCCGACGCCGAGAACGGCAAGGCCTATCTTGATCGCTATGGAAAAGGGACGAAGGGCAAGGGCTGGTACAGCTTCGATTATGGCGGCGCGCACTTCATTGCGCTCATCAACGTCTTCAATTTCGAACCGGGCTTCAAATCCACGGGTCTCGCAAAGCTCGGCGACGAGCAGCTCGAATGGATGGAGAAGGACGTCAAAGGACTCTCGTCCAGCACGCCCATTGTCGTGTTCGCGCACCTGCCGCTATGGACAATCTACGAGCAATGGGGCTGGGGCACCGAGGATGCGCCGCGCGCGCTCGGCTATCTGAAGCGCTTCGGGTCGGTGACGGTGCTCAACGGCCACATCCACCAGATCCAGCAAAAAGTCGAAGGCAATGTTTCGTTCTACACGGCGCGATCGACCGCCTTTCCACAGCCGGCCCCGGGCAGCGCCCCTGCTCCCGGGGCGATGAAGGTGCCGGCGGAGCAGTTGCACTCGGTGCTCGGCGTGCGCACGGTGAACTACGTCCGCGGCAAAAGCCCGCTCGCGGTCATCGAGACCCCGCTTGGCGCGTGAGAGGCGCAGCGATGTTTCCGACGAAAGCTGCATTGCTCGGCGCTGGGGGGGTGATCTCGCTTCTCCTGGCCGGCGCGGCGCAAAGTCCCTCCGCCGGTGAAGCAGCGGTTCCGGTGGCCGCCGCTGCCACCGCGGTGAAGATCGACAACTTCAACTTCACACCGCCAACATTGGTCGTCCCACCCGGCACCACGGTCACCTGGACCAATGATGACGACAGCCCGCACTCGGTGCGCGAGAAGGATGGAAAGTTCAAATCGGCGGCGCTCGACACCGACGACACCTTCTCGCAGACCTTCACGGCGCCGGGCGAGTACGATTACTTCTGTTCGATCCATCCGCGGATGGTCGGAAAAATCATCGTCAGGTAAGCGTGCCACCCCCTCCGGCGGGATTGATCAACCCCGATCGGACCGCTACCGTTTCGGGTCCAGATGCCGCCGGAGGGAGGTCGGAAAATGCCTGATGACGTTCGCAAGCCCGTTATCGACAAATCACGCCTGCCGAGCCGCCATGTGACGGTCGGCCCGGAGCGGGCGCCGCATCGCGCCTTCCTCTATTCGATGGGTCTGACGACCGAGCAGATCAATCAACCACTGGTCGGCGTCGCAACGACCTGGAACGAAGCGGCGCCCTGCAACATTGCGCTGTCACGTCAAGCGCAAGCGGCGAAGAAAGGCGTCGCGGCGGCGGGCGGCACGCCGCGCGAGTTTACGACGATCACCGTGACCGACGGCATCGCGATGGGGCACGACGGCATGAAGTCGTCGCTGGTCAGCCGCGAGGTCATTGCCGACTCGGTCGAATTGTCGATGCGCGGCCATTGCTATGACGCGCTCGTCGGGCTCGCCGGTTGCGACAAGTCGCTGCCGGGGCTGATGATGGCAATGCTGCGGCTCAACGCCCCCGCGGTCTTCATGTATGGCGGCTCGATCCTGCCCGGCCGCTTCAAGGGCAGGGACGTGACCATCGGCGATGTGTTCGAGGGCGTCGGCGCGCACAATGTCGGCAAATTGTCGGACGAGGAACTGCACGAGCTCGAATGCGCCGCCTGCCCGTCGGCCGGTTCCTGCGGCGGCCTCTTCACGGCCAATACGATGGCCTGCGTCTCCGAAGCGATCGGTCTCGCATTGCCCGGCTCGGCCGGCGCACCGGCGCCTTACGACTCGCGCGACGCCTATGCCGAGGCCTCAGGCGAGGCGGTGATGGCGCTGCTGCGCGGCAACATCCGGCCGCGTGACATCGTGACCCGCAAGGCGATCGAAAACGCCGCGATGGTCGTTGCCGCGGCGGGCGGTTCGACAAATGGCGGCCTGCACATCCCGGCGATCGCCAATGAGGCCGGCATCGAGTTTTCACTGCACGATTTCGGCGAGATCGCCAAACGCACGCCCTATATCGGCGACCTGAAGCCGGGCGGCCGCTATGTGATGAAGGATCTGCACGATATCGGCGGCGTGCCGGTGCTGATGAAGGCTTTGCTGGACGGCGGCTATCTCCATGGCGACTGTCTGACCGTGACGGGCAAGACCATCGCCGAGAACCTACGCGGGGTGAAATTCCCGGTCGGACAGGACATCGTCCGTCCGACCTCGAACCCGATCGGGTCGACTGGCGGGCTTGTCGTCCTCAAGGGCAACCTCGCCCCGCAGGGCGCGATCGTCAAAGTCGCCGGCATGAACACGTTGCGCTTGACCGGCCCGGCCTTGTGCTTCGACCGCGAGGAGGATGCGTTCGAAGCCGTCGAAAAGCGCCGCTACAAAGAGGGCGATGTAATTGTCATCCGTTATGAGGGGCCGCGCGGCGGGCCTGGCATGCGCGAGATGCTGTCGACGACGGCGGCGCTCTATGGCCAGGGTGTCGGCGAGAAGGTCGCGTTGTTGACCGACGGCCGCTTCTCGGGCGCGACGCACGGCTTCTGCATCGGCCATGTCGGACCCGAAGCAGCCGTCGGCGGGCCGATCGGACTCATCCGCGATGGCGACACGATCACGATCGACGCGGTGGCCGGAACCCTCGACGTAGCTTTGACTGAAGCCGAACTGGTCGAGCGACGGCGCGCCTGGACGCCACGCCGCAACGACTACCAATCGGGCTGTCTGTGGCGCTATTCCGAGACCGTTGGCGACGCCGAGCACGGCGCCGTCACGCACCCCGGCGCTCGCGCCGAAATCAGGGCCTACGCGGATATCTGAGCGAAGGCTTACCGCGCTTCCGTCCAGCTCTCGGAAAAAGCCAGTGCGCAGGTGCTGAAGGGCCGCCCCTCGCGCTCCCTTGGCCACGGCCGTCCCGCTGCTTCGACACCGTTGCGCGTCAGCCGCGCGCCGAGCGCCGGGATCAGCAGCGTACATACCCCGTAGGGGCGCGCCGGATCCTCATTGGGCTGGGTATGGATCAGGAGCGGCTCGCCGATCTGATACCATGTAAGCGCGATCTCCTCGTCGCGCGCCGCGAGCCGCTCGGTCCAGAAGTAACGCGGATCCCCCGATTTCGTGAACCCCGCGTCGACTACCGGGATCGCGGTATCCGCGGTTTCGGGATTGAGCATCCCCTGCACGGTCGACTGCAGCCAGCGCGCCATCGCGATGTTGTCCGAGTAAATGCGCCAGCGGTTCCCGGTCAATTCGCTGCTGAGATAAAGGACGTGTCCCGGCCCCGCCGGGCAAGTGATGATGCGCCAGAAGCTCGCGTTCGTGGTGAAGGGGTCGCCGTCTTTTGCGCTCAGCCGGATGAACGGGTTCTCACCGGTCAGGATCACACGGTTCCGGTCAGCAGGCATTGAAGCACCTCCCTGAAAGATCGCCGCCCACAGTAACTTGAACCCCAAAGCGCCGAAAGGAGGAGGATGTGACGACGATCATCCTGGTCCGCCATGGCCATATCGAGGGCATCTCGCCCGCACGGTTCCGCGGCCGCGCCGATCTGGTGTTGACCGCCGAGGGCCGCCGCCAGGCCCACGCGACGGCGCGGCGCATTCAGGCGAGCTGGACGCCCGCCGCCCTCTACAGCAGCCCCTTGAGCCGGTGCCGCGCCACGGCAGAGGCGATCGCGAGAACCGTTGGGCTGTCGCCAGACCCGCTCGAGGATTTGATCGACATCGATTACGGCGAATGGCAGGGGCTGACACCCGACGAGGTGCGAACCCGGTGGCCGGATGAGCTGGAGACCTGGTATCGCACACCCGATTGGGCGTCGATCCCGGGCGGCGAAACGCTCCAGGGGGTATTGTCGCGAATAACCAAAACGCTGCGCCACGTGATCGCACGGCACCCGCGTGACACCGTCGTACTGGTCGGTCACGACAGCGTCAACCGCGTCATTTGTTGCACGCGCTCCAATTACCGCTCTCCCGCTACTGGCGCCTCGGCCAGGACCCATCCGCGATCAACGAGCTCGATTTTTCGGAAGCGGGCTTTACCGTCCGGTCACTCAACGAGACCCAGCACCTGAAGTAGCTCAGTTCAAGTCTTCTCGATGTTCCACATGAAAACCGCCGGGGACAAGTTGATCCATCCCTTGAGGTTCTTGCGATGGGCGGTCTTGTCTTCGAATTGTCCGGTGGGGACATAGGGGACGACCTCGAAGGCGCGCTGCTGGATCTTGGCGGCGATGGCCTGCCGCTCCTCCAAATCCGTCGCTTTCAGCCACTCGCTGCGCAGGCTTTCGAGCTGGTCGTCCTTCGGCCAGCCGAACCACGCCTGCTCACCATTGGCGCGCAGCATCACGTTCGTCGAGGGATCGAACAGATCGGGGCCGGTCCAGCCGGTCTCAAACATGTTCCAGCCGCCTTCCGCGGGCGGCTTTTTCGAGGCGCGTCGGGTTACAACCGTGCCCCAATCGCTGGCAACGTACTCGACGTTGAGGCCGAGGTTCTTCATTTCGTCGACCACTACGAGCGCCTCGGCATGGATCAGCGGTTGGTCGACTGCGTCGAGGACGACGATCTTCTCGCCGTTGTAACCGGCCTCCTTGATCAGCTGCTTCGCCCTGTCGTAGTCGCGTTTGCCGGTCAACGCCTCCGAACCAGCGTTGTTGGCCATCGGTCCGCCGCAAGTGAAGAACGAGGCGCAGACGTCCCAGTTGCTCTGGTCGCCGACAAACGCGGTCATGAAGTCAGCCTGGCTGGCCACCGCCAGGACAGCCTGACGCATCTTGACGTTGTCGAACGGTGGATAGAGCCAGTTGAAGCGCAGGCAACCCATGCTGCGGATCGGGGCTGGGGCCAGCGCGATGTCGGTGTTGGCGGCGAGGACGGGCCACACATCGGCCGGCGGGTTTTCCCACCAGTCGTCTTCGCCGTTCAGCATCGCCGCGGTCTTGGTCGCGATGTCGGGTACGACGTGCCATTCGACACGGTCGACTTTGACGACTTTGCCGCCCGAGGCCCAGTCGTTCGGCTCGCTGCGCGGGACGTAGTCGGCGTTTTTTACATAGACGATAAGATTGCCCGGCTGGTGCTCCTCCTTCACGAATTTGAAGGGTCCCGAGCCGACCATCTCGGTGACCTGCTGATAGGGGTCGGTCTTTGCCAGCCGCTCGGGCATGATGAACGGCGCCAGGCTCGACACCTTGGCGAGCCCGTCGATCAGCAGCGGAAACGGCTCTTTGAGATGGATCGAAAAGTTCTTGTCGTCACCGCCCTTCATGTCGGCGACGACGGTGGCGAGGGTCTGGCCGAGCGGGTCGCGCGCCATCCAGCGCTTGATCGAGGCGGTGCAATCGGCCCCGCGCACCGGCTGCCCGTCATGGAATTTAAGCCCATCGCGCAGCACGAAACTGTAATTGAGCTTGTCCGGAGAGGTCTTGAAGCCGTCGACCATTTGCGGGTGCGGCTGGAACTTCGAGTCGATCGCGAACAGCGTGTCGAAGACCATATAGCCGTGATTGCGCGTCACGTAGGCCGTCGTCCAGATCGGATCGAGCACCTGCAGATCGGATTGCGGGATAAAGCGGAGCGTGTTCGTCTCGGCCGCCTTCGCCGGCGCCCTCAACCCGAACCCCGCAACGCCCGCCGCTCCTGCAGCCAGCGCAAATTCGCGCCGCGTCATCCCGTGAGCCATCCCTCGCCTCCCGTTGTTCAGAGCTGTTCGGCGACAACTTTAACAGAAAGTTGCCGACAAGTTACTCCCTCGCCCCGCTTCACCCGCACCCTTCCCTCACCGCATGCGGGGAGGGTTAGGGCGGAATGACTGTAATAAGTGCGAAAGAGATTGGGACGGCGATAAGCTATCGATAGTTGGTCCGATGCATGTCGACGATTTCGACTTCGATCTTCCGCGTGAGCTGATTGCGGCGCATCCTTGCGAGCCGCGCGACGCCGCCCGCCTGCTGGTCATTCCCGCACCGGGAGGGTTCCAAGATAGGCATATCGGGGATCTGCCGGCGCTGCTGTACCCGGGCGATCTGCTCGTCTTCAATGACACCAAGGTGATCCCCGCCCGTCTCGCCGGCCGCCGCGGCGAGGCGGCCGTCGACGTCACACTTTACCGCGATCTCGGCCGCGGTCTGTGGCGCGCATTCGCGAAGGGTGCGCGCCGATTGCGATTCGGCGACCAGATCGTCTTCGCCGACGGCTTTGCCGCAGAAGTGACCGAGAAGCAGCCGGAAGGCGACGTGACGTTGCGGTTTGACCTTGAAGCGGAGGCGTTTCGCGAGGCGTTGGCGCGGCACGGCAGCATGCCGCTGCCGCCCTACATCAAGCGGCCGCGCGGTGGCGACCCGCGTGACCGCGGTGATTACCAGACGATCTTCGCGCGCGCCGAGGGCGCCGTCGCGGCGCCGACGGCGGGGCTGCACTTTACGCAAGCGCTGCTCGATGCGCTGGCAAAGCGCGGCATCGGCTGGACGACGCTCACCCTGCATGTCGGGCCCGGCACCTTTCTGCCGGTCAAGGTCGCCGATCCGAGCGAGCATAAAATGCACGCCGAGTGGGGCATCCTGCCGCCCGGAGCCGCCGAGCGCGTAGCAGCCGCGAGACGGGCGGGCGGGCGGATCGTCGCGGTCGGGACGACGAGCCTGCGGTTACTAGAAAGCGCGGCAGCCGAAAACGGCAAAGTGCGCCCTTTTGCGGGTGAGACCCGATTGTTCATCACGCCCGGCTACCGCTTCCGCGCGATCGATCTGCTGCTCACAAATTTTCACTTGCCGCGCTCGACGCTGATGATGCTGGTCGCCGCGCTCGCCGGCCTCGAGCGCATCAAGGCCGCCTACGCGCACGCCATCGCCGGACGCTACCGCTTCTTCTCCTACGGCGACGCCTGCCTGATCGAGCGGCCCCAATGATTACTTGTGGCGAGCCCGCTCGACGTAGCTGCGCAGTACTGCATTGACGCGGCTTTGGTAGCCGCGCCCGGTCTCGCAGAAAAAATCGAGCGCATCACGGTCGACGTGCAAGTGCAGGTCCGCCATCTGCTTGGGGCAACTCGACAAACACGCTGCCCAGTACACCAGCGTTTTCACCATCAATCGAAAACGCACCACTTGGCACCGGCTCATCTCCGACCGAGGTTGCTTCGCATCGCTCGCAGTGACGCTGGAAATGGCCGCCATTGCGAGGAGAGGAGCGACGAAGCAATCTCCATCTGAGGGCGATAACTGCTAATTGTAATTGGAGCAATGGCAGCCCCTTTACCGGGACACCGTCCTTGGCGAGGCTAAACTGCGAGCTTGGCATCCGCAAGCACGCGAACTAATGGCACGCTTGGGCCTGGGGCTTCCTGCGCTAGCCGCCTTGCTCGGTATCGTTGTTCTACTACGGCAAGTGTAGCACGGTGGAATTAGCTTATGGGGTCGAAAAGGCGACAGAGCTCGTGAGCGTCGGGTTTGAGGTGTTGGCGCGAGACGGCGCGGCGCGGCGGGGGCGGCTCGTAACGGCGCATGGCGAGGTCGAGACGCCGGTGTTTATGCCGTTGGCGACGACCGGCACGGTCAAGGCGATGACGCCCGCGGGGGTGGCGGCGACCGGGGCGCGGATCGTCCTAGGCAACACCTATCATCTGATGCTGCGGCCCGGCGCCGAGCGGATCGCGGCGCTCGGCGGGCTGCATCGCTTCATGAACTGGCCGCACGCCATCTTGACCGATTCCGGCGGGTTTCAGGTCATGTCATTGGCCGCGCGGCGTACGATCGGCGCGACCGGCGTTACCTTTCGCTCGCATCTCGACGGCAGCCTTCACGAGCTGACGCCGGAGCGCTCCGTCGAGATCCAATATCTGCTCGGCGCCGACATCACGATGGCGCTCGACGAATGCACAGCCTACCCCGCGTCGCGCGAGGCGGTCGAAAAGGCGATGGAATTGACGATGCGCTGGGCCCAGCGCTCGCGCCGCGCTTTCGTCGAGCGGCCGGGCCACGGGATCTTCGGCATCTGGCAAGGTGGGACATACCCCGATCTGCGCTTACGCTCCGTGCCAGAGTTGATCGAGATTGGCTTCGACGGCTATGCGATCGGCGGGCTCGCCGTCGGCGAAGAGCAGCAGGTGATGTTTGCGGTGCTGGACGAGATCGTGCCCGCGTTGCCGGGGGACCGGCCGCGCTATCTGATGGGCGTCGGCAAGCCTTCCGACCTCGTTGGCGCCGTCAAGAGCGGCATCGACATGTTCGATTGCGTATTGCCCACGCGCTCCGGGCGCACCGCGCAGGCTTTCACACGGGCCGGCACTGTGAACCTGCGGAATGCGCGCCACGCTGACGACCCTTCCCCGCTCGACCCGGAATGCGCCTGCCCCGCTTGCACGGGTTACAGCCGCGCCTATCTGCACCATCTCAGCCGCGCCGGCGAGATCCTTGGAGCCATGCTGCTGACGATGCATAACCTGCAATACTATGCCGATCTGATGGCGGCGATGCGCGACGCGATCGAGAGCCGGTCGTTTGCGGCGTTTGCCGCCGCGTTCGAGAGTGCAGCATGAGCCTCACGCAGCTCGGCCAGCGCACGCCATCACCGGCCTCGCCCGAGGAAGCGGTGCTTGAAACGACGCCTAATCCACATCAAGGGCTTGTCTACCTCGTGCGCTTCACGTGCCCCGAGTTCACTTCGCTCTGCCCCGTCACGGGTCAGCCCGATTTTGCGCATTTCGTCATCGACTATGTCCCCGGCGCGACGATCCTCGAAAGCAAATCGCTGAAGCTCTATCTCGGCGCGTTCCGCAACCACGCGGCGTTTCACGAGGACTGCACGCTGAAGATCGCACGGCGGCTCATCGAGACGCTGGCGCCCCAGTGGCTGCGGATCGCCGGTTACTGGTACCCGCGCGGCGGCATGCCGATCGATGTGTTCTACCAGACGGGCGAGCCGCCGGCCGGCTTGTGGCTTCCTGATCCCGGCGTCGCGCCGTATCGCGGGCGGGGATGATGGTGCGAGTTGCCCCTCACCCACCCGCGGCTGCGCCGCGGGTCCCTCCCTCTCCCGGCATGCGGGGAGAGGGCCGCGGTGAGGGGCAACAGCAGATCCGCGAGGCGATACGCGATCGGGCGCTCGCATCCGGCTTTGACGCAGTCGGTTTCGCCGCGGCGCAGTTGGGCGCGGAGGCGCGCGCCGGTCTCGGCGAGTTCATCGCGCGCGGTTATCACGGCGATATGGGCTGGCTGGCGGGAACGGCAGCGCGCCGCGGCGACCCGCAAGCGCTGTGGGCGGAGGCGCGCACGGTCGTCGTGCTCGGGGTCAATTATGCGCCGGAAGACGACCCGCTGGCGCTCGCCGATGCACCCGAATGCGGCGCGGTTTCGGTCTATGCGCGCGGCCGCGACTACCATGACGTGCTGAAACGACGCCTGAAGGCGCTGGCGCAGTGGATCGAGAGGCGCTGGCCGGGGGCGCTGAAGCTCTTCGTCGATACCGCGCCCGTCATGGAGAAGCCGCTGGCGCACGCCGCGGGTCTCGGCTGGCAGGGCAAGCACACCAATCTGGTGTCGCGGGATTTCGGCTCTTGGCTGTTCCTCGGCGAGATCTATTTGAGCCTCGAGCTCGAACCCGATGCGGTGGAAAGAGACCATTGCGGCTCCTGCCGCCGCTGCCTCGACGCCTGCCCGACTGCCGCGTTTCCGGCTCCGTACCAACTCGATGCGCGGCGCTGCATCTCGTATCTGACGATCGAACACAAGGGAATGATCCCGGTCGAGCTGCGCCCGCTCATCGGCAACCGCATCTTCGGCTGCGACGATTGTCTCGCGGTCTGCCCGTGGAACAAATTCGCGCGCGCGGCGCACGAGCCCGATTTCTTGCCGCGCGCGGAACTGACGTCGCCTTACCTCGTGGAGCTCGCGCGGCTCGACGACGCCGGGTTCCGCAAGCTGTTCGCCGGAACGCCCGTAAAGCGCACCGGTCGCGACCGGTTTCTCCGCAATGTCCTGATCGCGATCGGCAACGCCGTGCCTGGCGACCGGGAGCTGATCGCAGCGGCGCGCCACTGCTTGGACGACGGCTCGCCGCTGGTTCGCGCAGCGGCCGTGTGGGCGTATTCGCGGCTGGCGCCGGCGTCTCAATGGGAGGCCGAGCGCGCGCAACACCTGGAGTGGGAGCCCGACGCTCTGGTCAGAGAGGAGTGGCTGCGATGAGCCCCCTTGTCGGACGGATGATAGGGGTCGTCGTCCTGTGCCTGCTGGTCGGGCTCTTTCTGACGCATCTCGGCATCGCCGCGCGCGGCATCGTGAACGATACCTGGCATACGATCCTCGCAGTCGCGCGGCTCATCGGCGACCTGGTGATGTGGGCCGTGCCCTACATCTTGTTGGGCGCCGTCGTCGTGCTGCCGCTGTTGCTGCTCGGGTACCTGATCAAGCGCGCCGCCGGCTGGCGCTAGACCGTCAGCCGGGCTCCGCCCAGGGCACCGGCGAGCCGCGATCGATGGTTATTCGCGGCGCGGGCTTCGGGCGGTCCGGGGTGCTGACCTTTCTGACCGGCTTTATGTTGGCGCCGTCGATCTCGACATTGATTTCGAGCAGCGAGGTGTCGCCGGACTTCCCGACATTGACGCGCAGCATGTCGTCGCGGATCTCGACATAGCCGGCGACGACGGCGAGGAGATCGTTTTGGAGCGCCGGCAGGAAATCCGGCACGTCGCGGCTCGCCCGTTCGTGCGCGAGCACGATCTTCAGCCGGTCTTTTGCGATGCCGGCGCTGTGGCGGCGCTCGGGAAAGACCAGGTCGAGGAAACGCGCAATCATGCTTTACCCAGCAGAGCCCGGAAGAAGCTCCGCCGCTCCGGCTTGACGAAACGCATTTCTCGCTGTTCGCCAAGGAAACGGGCCACCGCATCGATATAGGCGCGGCCCGCGGGGCTCTCGTGATCGAACACGACTGGCGTCCCGGTATTGGACGCGCGCAACACCGATTCCGATTCGGGGATGACGCCGAGCAACGGGATCGACAGGATCTCGTTGACGTCCTCCACCGAGAGCATCTCGCCTCTCTTCACCCGTTCCATCGAGTACCGGGTCAGCAGGAGATGCACATCCACGGGCTCGAGATTGCGCTCGGCGCGGCGCGATTTCGAAGCGAGGATGCCGATGATGCGATCGCTGTCGCGCACCGAGGAGACCTCGGGATTGGTGACGATGACCGCGCTGTCGGCGAAGTACAGCGCGGTGATCGCACCGTGCTCGATCCCCGCCGGGCTATCGCAGACGATGTAGTCGAAATCGTCCTTCAACTCTTCGAGCACCCGCTCGACTCCATCCCGCTTCAACGCATCCTTGTCACGCGTTTGTGAAGTCGGAAAGATGTAAAGGTTATCGTTGCGCTTGTCTTTGATCAGCGCCTGGTTGAGCTTGGCGTCGCCATTGATGACATTGATGAAATCAAAGACGACACGGCGTTCGCAACCCATTACCAGATCGAGGTTGCGCAATCCGACGTCGAAATCTATGACGACGGTGCGCTTGCCGCGCAACGCCAGCGCGGCGGCGATCGCCGCCGCGGAGGTGGTTTTGCCGACCCCTCCCTTGCCGGAAGTCAGCACAATAATTCTTGCCAAACAGACCTCCCCCTCTCCCCAAAAGAACCCCACTACCGGATGATGAGCGTCAATTTCGCTCGATGGTCAACCGGTCATCGACGAGCGCGATCTGCACCGGCAACCCCCTGTGTTCCGGCGGCAATTGATCGCTGACAAGATAGTGGCCGGCGATGCTGACGAGTTCCGCCTCAAGCCGGCTGCAAAAGATTCGCGCTTCGATATCGCCGCTAGCGCCCGCCAGCGCTCGGCCGCGCAGCGCGCTGTAAACATGGATATTGCCGTCGGCCATGATTTCGGCTCCGGCACTGACCGGCGCGGTGACGACGAGATCGCCGCCGCGGACATAGATCTGGGTGCCCGATCGCACCGGCTGCGTCACCAGCCGTGATTTCGCGGCATTCGAGGCGGCAGGTTGCGGCGGAGCCGGTGCGCTCTGGCTCTGCTCGGCGGCGGAGCGCGGCCTGCTGGGCTGCGTCGCAGTCGGCGCAAAACTGGCAAGACCGGCAGCGGATGCAGCCTCGAGTTGCGCCGGCTGGGCGTTCTGTACGCCGATCAGCATCAAGGTGTAGCGGCGCAAGATGTCCCTGGCCTCGATAAACTCCCCTTCATGCGTGAATTCCGCCGCGGCCCTGAGATCGAGCACCACCGGCGCATTGAGAAAAAACCGGGGACTTCGCTGGACTTGCTGAGCGAGTTCGGTTTCAAAAGCCGGATCGCGCAACATCTCCGCGCGCACCACCATGACGGTGAAAAGCGCGCCCTGCACGAGATTAGCCGCCATCCGAAATTCGCTGCCCCGCCCGCGGCGTTTTGAACCGCCACGGGTTAGCCCCAAACTGCGCGACTGGCAACCGTTTTGGCTTCAGAAGAGGGAGCACCTTGATGCGCGCCGTCGAGCGTTCGCGGCACGGACAGGATGGGGCAGCCGCAGATCGGGCAGCGCAGTGTGGTGGCAACTTCTTCGCGATTGTACTCGACGCCGAGCGCGTCGAGGCGCGCGAAGGCGGCTTCCAGAGTTGGCGCGTGCACCGGATCGGTGGCGCAATGGTCGCGATATTGCTTCGCGAGTTCTGCCGGCATTTCCTCCCGTGAAAAGCCATAGGCTCTGCGAGTGACCACGGCTCCCGCTGCTATGGGAAGAACAGCGCCCGCCGCCCGAAGCAATTCCCGCCGCGTCGTCAGCCTCGGTCGCTCTTCGGCGCGAAGAGATCGCTTTGAAGGTAACGCCAGCACGCTGTGATTATAGCCCATCAGCCCAAAATAGCCAGCGGCTGACGCTTCGGCCGAGGTCTTTTCCACCTAATTTGCGCAGAGGTGCATCAGAGCGGGTGCCCCGCGGCGTTTACGACGCGGTCTTTGTCCGGGAAGACAGGGAGGAGGAATATCATGATCCGTGGCAAGAACATGGCGCGCTGGGGTATTCTGCCGCTGGCCGGCTTGATCCTGGCCGTCGGTTATGCCCTTGCCCAGCAAGCCGGGCCCAACCCTTACCTGCAAGGAACGGCGGGTCCGGATCAGGGACCACGCGGGCTGACGAGCTATATGCCGGTCGCGATAACCGAAACATTCGCCCAGCTGATGGCGCGCTTGGCGGGCGAAAAAGCGGGGGTCGAGCAGGCGCACAATGCTCTGCTCAACGAGCGTTACGATTTGAGCGATCGGCCCGCCCAAGGCGTCACGATGGACCGGACAAAGCCGATCCAAGAGGGCGTTCGCGTCAAATTGCCGGCAGGCGCAACGTGGGAGAGCCTGGCGGCGATGAGCCCGGACCAGATTCGCGACCGGAATCTCTACCCCAAGGGTTTTTATCCATTGCCGCATCCCAAGCACCAGGAGGGCGGCTTCATATTTCCGCATTTTGTGATCGACGCGATCAAGCAGCAGGACGGGCGCGACCTGAAACGGTTCGATATCGATTTCGATTTGCCGGATCACTTTCTCGCGGAGTTTCCCCCGGCGATGTATCTGGCTCAACGCACCGATCTCGGCGATGTCTCGCAAGGCAAGTTGATCTCGCTGACCAATTATTATGAGCTGTTCAATGGCATTCTGACCCCGAGGCAACTGGAAGGGCTGCGGTTGCTATTGACCCCCTTCCCACAGCAGCAGTTCAACGCGACCGAGGATCGTCGCGCGGAGCTGCCCAGCCAGGGGGCGGCCTGCTTTGATTGCCATTCGAACGGCCACCAGAACGGCGCGACGCATGAGGCTCCCGATGCGCGTCCACAGTGGTTCCGCCACCGTATCAAGACGATCTCGCTGCGCGCCTTGAACGTTCAGCGGCTCTTCGGGTCGCAACGGGCCTTGAAGACGGTCGAGGATTTCACCGAATTCGAGCAGCGTACTGCGTATTTCGACGGTGACATCGTAGAGGCGACAAAGAAGGGGGTGAACCCGCTGGAGCGTGGCAGCCAAGTGGACTTCATGGCCGATTTTCAAGAGATGCTGGATCTTCCGCCTGCGCCAAAGCTGGACGTGCTAGGCAAGCTCGATCCTGCCAAGGCGACCCAAGCCGAAATGCGCGGCCAGGAGGTCTTTTTAGGCAAGGGCCAATGCGCCGGCTGTCACCAACCCCCCTTCTACACCGATAACCTTATGCACGACCTCCACACCGAGCGCTTTTTCAAGCCGGTGATGATCAACAACATGATGGCGGTCGGGGACGGGCCGATCAAAACCTTCGCGTTGCGCGGCGTCAAAGACAACCCGCCCTACATGCACGACGGGCGTCTTCTGACGTTGGAAGACACGGTCGAATTCTTCAACCTGATACTCGGCATCAAGCTGGCGCCGCAAGAAAAGCAAGAACTGGTGGCGTTTCTGCGCGCCCTCTAGCGTGGAGACAGGCGACGCACTGGACCGTCATCGCCGCTGCGCGAAAAATGCGCGCAGCAGTTCGCCGGCCCGCCGCTCTTCGATGCCCCCGTAGATCTCCGGGCGATGATGGATCGTCGGCTGATCGAACAGGCGCGGGCCATGCTCGACGGCGCCGCCTTTCGGGTCGTACGCGCCGAAATAGAGCCGGCGTAGGCGGGCGAAGGCGATCGCCGCGGCGCACATCGCACAGGGTTCGAGCGTGACGTAGAGATCGCATTCGACGAGCCGCGCGGTGCCCAGCCGTGCCGCGGCCGCGCGCAACACGAGCATTTCGGCATGTGCGGTCGGATCGTGGCCGGCTTCGACGCGGTTGCCGGCGGCAGCGAGGACGCGGCCCGCGGTGCCCACCAAAACGGCCCCGACCGGCACCTCACCGAGGGCGGCAGCTGCCTCCGCCTCGGCGAGCGCCAGAAGCATCGGGGAGGGACTCCGCGTCATCCGCGGTACCAGCGGCGAATCGGCTCGGGGATCGCGACCGGCCTGCGCGTCGACAGACGCATGAACAAGCCCTCCTGCTCGGCCTTGGCGTGGATCGCGCCATTGACCGTGAATTCGGCGCCGAGATGCCAGCGCACCCGGCCCAGCCGCGCTACCCGCATGCGGCCGAGCAGCGGATCGGCGATGGTCACCGGCCGGCGGTAGTCGATGCGGGTCGACAACAGCACCGGCGCAACGTCGTCGGCGAGTGCGCGGATCAGCGGGTAGGCGCGCTCCATGAGGCCGAGGCGCAAATCCTCGAGCCAGCGGACGAAGACGATATTGCTGACGATGCCGGCGAAATCTATGTCATAGGTCCGTATCGGGAGCGCTTGCTCGTAAAACTCGGTCATCGCTTCTCCGATCTTGTCCTTTTCTTTCGCTCGGGACCCAGCATGGCGCAGCCGGTCATCGGCCTTACCCTCGATCACGAGCCGCCTGGCGGCTACTCCAGTTTTCCGTGGTATGCGATCCGCGAGAACTATTGCAACGCGGTTCGTCGCGCCGGCGGCCTGCCGATCCTACTGCCGCACGACCCTGACGCCGCCGAAGCCTATCTAGATCGGATCGACGGGCTGATCGTCACCGGCGGCGGGTTCGATGTCGACCCGGCTCTGTTTGGCGCAGAAACCAGGCACCCAAGCGTCAAAACCAAGGATCGCCGCACCGCGTTCGAATTCGCCGCCACCAAGGGCGCGCTCACCCGCGAAATGCCCGTGCTCGGTATCTGCGGCGGACAGCAGCTGCTCAATGTTGTTCTCGGCGGCACGCTGATCCAGCACATTCCAGATGAAGTCCCGGGCTCTGTGCCGCATCGCCAGCCCAACCCGCGCAACGAGCCCGGCCACACCATCCGGGTCGTTGCGGGGACCCTCCTCCACCGCATCACCGCCGCGGAAACCCTGGGCGTCAACAGCGCTCACCATCAGGCGGTCAAATTGCCTGGGCCCGGCCTCGTTGTAGACGCGGTCGCCGAGGACGGCGTCGTCGAGGGCATCGAGGATCCCCGTCGCGGCTTCTGCCTCGGTGTGCAATGGCATCCCGAATTCGAGATCAACCAAGCCGATCGCTTGATCTTCCGAGCCTTTGTCGAAGCCGCCGGCTGGTGAGCGAGGACCGCCCGGAGCGTATCGCGAAATTGCTGGCGCGCGCGGGGCTGTGCTCGCGCCGCGATGCCGAGCGTTGGATCGCCCAAGGGCGGATCTCGGTCGATGGCCGGGTGCTGACGACGCCGGCCGTGACGGTAACTACGGCCAACGACGTCAGGGTCGACGGCAAACCGCTTCCGCCGCCTGAGCGACCACGCCTCTGGCGCTACCACAAGCCGGCAGGGCTCGTTACGTCGCATCGCGATGAGCTCGGCCGGCCGACAGTTTTCGATGCGCTGCCGAAAGATTTGCCGCGCCTCGTATCAATCGGCCGGCTCGATCTCAACTCGGAGGGGTTGCTGCTGTTGACCAATGACGGCGGGTTGGCGCGTTGGCTCGAATTGCCGTCGACCGCATGGGTGCGGCGCTACAAGGTGAGGGTGCACGGCGAAGTCGAGCCGGAAGCCCTCGCAGCCCTCCAAAAGGGGGTGACGATCGACGGCGTCGCGTATGGCCCGATCCGCGCGAGCCTGGAACGCCGGCAGGGCAGCAACGCCTGGATCGCGATGGCGCTGCGCGAGGGGAAGAACCGCGAGGTGCGCCGCGTGCTCGAGCATCTTGGCCTGCAAGTGACGCGGCTCATCCGACTGTCCTATGGGCCCTTTCAGCTCGGCAGCCTGCCGCGGGGCTCGGTTGCCGAGGTGCCGCAAAAGGTGCTCGCGGAACAGCTCGGGAACCCGCGGCAGGCGGCGCATGCGGATCGTCGGCGGTAAGCATCGGGGACGCCGCCTGCTGGCGCCGCCCGGCGCAACCGTAAGGCCGACCAGCGACCGTGTGCGCGAGGCGCTGTTCAATATCCTCTCGCATGGACAATTCGCAGCCGAAGGCATTCCGTTTGTTGAAGCGGCGGTGCTCGATGCATTTGCGGGAACCGGTGCCTTTGGTCTTGAAGCCTTGTCCCGCGGCGCCGCCGAGGCGGTATTCATCGAGCAGGACCGGACCGCCCTCGCGATCCTGCGGCAAAACATCGAAGCGCTCGGCGAGGGGAGCCGCGCCGGGATCGTACATGGCGACGCTACGCACCCGCCACGGGCGTTGCTGCCTTGCGCGGTGGCTTTTCTCGATCCGCCTTACCACAGCGGCCTTGCCGCCCGCGCCCTGGTGGCGCTCACAGCCGCTGCCTGGCTGGCGCCCGAAGCATTCGCCATTGCGGAAATCGCTGCGCGCGAGGAACTGCCGGCTGTAGCGGGGTTTACCCCACTCGAGGAACGGGTGTATGGGGCCGCACGGCTCGTCTTTCTCCGCCGCGAGGCGGAGTAGTCGGAAGGAGGCAAGCATGACCGAGCAGCTGCGGTATGTGACGTTGCGCAGCGGCGAGCGCGTGCCGGCGCTGGGGCAAGGGACCTGGCATATGGGCGAGGACCGGCGGCGCGCCGCCGAAGAGGAGACCGCACTGCGGCTCGGGATCGAGCTCGGCATGACGCTGATCGACACGGCCGAGATGTACGGCAGCGGCGGCGCCGAAGAGGTCATCGCGCGAGCCGGGCGAGGCGTGCGCGACGGCCTTTTTATCGTCAGCAAAGTCTATCCCCATAACGCTTCGCGCGCCGGCATTGTCGCCGCCTGCGAGCACAGCCTCAGGCGGCTGGCGACTGACCGCATCGACCTCTATTTGTTGCATTGGCGAGGCTCGATCCCGCTCGCCGAGACATTGGATGGGTTTTTGCGGCTGCGGGCCGAGGGCAAGATCCGCTATTATGGCGTGAGCAATTTCGATCGCGCCGATATGGCGGAATGGGCGGCGCTGAAGGGCGGCGATACAGTGGCGGCCGACCAGGTGCTGTACAATCTGAGCCGGCGCGGCCCCGAATGGGACCTCCTGCCGTGGTGTTGCGAGCACCGGGTCGCGGTGATGGCGTACACACCGCTCGGCCAGGGACACATGCTCGGCAACCGCGCGCTGGGTGAAATCGCCCGCCGCCGCGGCGCGACGCCGGCCCAGATCGCGCTCGCCTGGCTGTTGCGGCAGGAGGACATGATCGTGATCCCGAAGGCCTCGCGTCCCGAGCATGTGCGCGAAAACCGTGATGCGCTTGGTGTCGCGCTGACCGAGGAAGATCTGGCGGAACTCGACCGCGCGTTTCCGCCACCCAAAGGCAAGAGCTCGCTCGGCATGTTGTGAGGCGCTCGTCTCATTGCGCGGTGTCGACGGCTTCGCTAGCCTGTTTGCGCAGCCGCCTTGGAGTGCAGGCGGGCCTGGAGGGATGGCCGAGCGGTTGAAGGCGCACGCCTGGAGAGCGTGTAGACGGTGATGAATCGTCTCGCGGGTTCGAATCCCGCTCCCTCCGCCAATTAATAATTCATTTTCAATGTCTTACACGAAAAAATTAGGCGGGATCAACAGCAGTTTCCACAGAACGGCGAGACAGACTCGGCGGAAAAAGTTAACGCCCCCATGTCAGCGTCATGACCATTGACCTGTCCGAGGAAGAGACCGAAGCCTTGGCCCGGCTGCTGCGCAATGCAATCGACGATGACCGCTATCCGCTGTCGCCGCGCGTCAAGACCTGGCAAGCGATCCTCGACAAGATCCGCCCGCCGCGGCCGCGCCCGCCGTTGCAGCCGTCGACAAAAGTATACGAGCCGCCATCGAAGGGCCGATACCGGCGCCGCGGTTGAAGGCTCCTGATCGTCAGGGAATCCAAGCGAAACCCCGGCGGGGGAAGCCGGGGTTTCTGGCGGACGATCCGGTTGTGGTGGGGGGAATTCGAGGACCGTCCTGCATTAACCAACAGCAGGGGGACGAGCGGGGTTCCGGGGACGTTTTCGATCCTCTAGTCGGAACGTCGAAACCGTCGCGCCTAGAATGGCGTTCCCACGCATATGACGGAAGCCGAAAAATGCAAACCGCCGTCGGCATCGTCAGACACAGCTTGGCGGACCGAATTCCCGCTGACGCGGTCGAGCGTCGCGTCCGTCGAGCGTTGCCGGCGATAACGCTCGAGGAGCTCGCGGCGGCTTTTGTACAGAGGAGCTACGGGCCGAGGCAAACCAGCTCCGGCAATTTTGTCGACGCTAATGACGCGCCGCAGACGATGAAGTCACGCCTTGGCCGGCCGGCGACACTCGGCAGCGCCGCCGCGGCCCATCTCCAGCTGATGGTGTGGTGCAAGAATTGCCGCCACCGGGCCGAGCCCGACCCGGCCGAGATGGCCGAGCGGTGCGGCGCCGAGACGACGGTGCGGGATTGGGGACAGCGACTCGTGTGCGGCCATGTGGTGCGATCGACACCGCCCTCCTCAAACGACGCGAGCACACCGATCGAGTACGAGACGATCTCGCTCGGCTCCAGCAGGGCGCGGAATTATTGACAAACATCAGAGCAGAGCTGAGTTAGCAGCGCTCCCTCGGCTCGGGAGCGACAACGAGGTGAGGCGATCATGAACCGCAAGATCGCGGGGGTGCGCGGGTTGGAGATTCTCGATTCGAGGGGAAATCCGACAGTGCGGGTGCAGGTTCTGCTGGAAACAGGGATCACCGCGTCGGCTTCGGTGCCATCCGGCGCATCCACCGGGGAGAACGAGGCCGTCGAACTACGCGATGGCGACAAGAGCCGTTACGGCGGCAAGGGCGTGCTCAAGGCGGTGGCCGCCGTTAACGATGTCATTGCGCCGCGGCTCGTTGGGTTCGATGCAACCCGGCAGGCGGCAATCGACCGCTTGTTGATCGAGCTCGACGGTACTTCGAATAAGGGCAAGCTCGGGGCCAACGCGATGCTCGGTGTTTCGATGGCGGTCGCGCGCTCGGCTGCCGCGGCCGCCGGGCTGCCGCTCTACGCCTATCTCGGGGGACCTGTGGCGCGGCGCCTGCCGATGCCGATGATGAACGTGCTGAACGGCGGCAAGCACGCCGACAACAGTGTCGATTTTCAGGAATTCATGCTTGTTCCGGTCGGCGCACTGGGTTTTGCCGACGCTCTGCGGTATGGCGCGGAGACGTTCCAAGCGCTGAAATCGCTGCTCGAAAAGAAAGGCTATGCGACCGCGGTGGGCGACGAAGGCGGTTTTGCCCCGAACCTCAAGAGTAATGAGGAAGCATGCGAACTTCTCGTCGAGGCGATCGCCGAGGCTGGCTATGTGCCGGGAAACGACATCGCAATCGCGCTCGACCCGGCGGCGAGCTCGTTCCATGCAGGCGGGCTTTATCACCTCGAAAAGTCCGGCCAGGGGCCCAAAACCAGCGCCGAGATGACCAAGCTGTACGCGAGTTGGGTTGACCGGTATCCGATCGTCTCGCTCGAGGACGGCCTCGCCGAGACCGACTGGGCGGGCTTTCAGCAGCAAACGGCGCGCCTGCGCAGTCGCATTCAGATCGTCGGCGATGATCTCTATGTGACAAACACCGCGTTCATCCGCCGCGGCATTGCCGAGGAATCGACCAACGCTGTGTTGATCAAGCTCAACCAGATCGGCACCGTGACGGAAACGATCGCTGCCATCGAGCTGTGCCGCGAGGCGGGATGGGGTTTCGTGATCTCGCACCGTTCGGGCGAAACCGAGGACCCGTTTATCGCCGATTTCGCCGTCGCGATGGGGGGCGGCCAGATCAAGACCGGCTCCCTCTGCCGCAGCGAACGCATCGCCAAATACAACCGCCTGCTCGAAATCGAGGCCGAGCTTGGCGCTGCGGCAATATTTACGAATCCGTTCGGACACCGCCCGACGTGACGATATCGGCACGCTCGAGGCCCGTGGCAGCGGCAATCCGCACGCTTAAGGCCGGCGTCATAGTGATCGGGCTGACAGCCGGCTCGGCCGGGGCTTATTGGGGTGTGATCCAATACGACGGCAATTTTCACGCCGTCGAAGAGGGAGCCCTTTACCGTTCCGCGCAGCTCAATAAGGACGAGTTGCAAAGGGCTGTGCGCGAGCACGGAATTAGGGCGATCCTCAATTTGCGGGGCGCGCATTCCGGAGAAGCGTGGTACGACGACGAGATCGCGGTCGCGAACGCACTCGGCGTAGCGCATTACGATTATGGTCTCTCCGCGCACCGCTTCGTCAGCAACAATCAAATCATCGATCTGCTCGGGATTATGCGCGGCGCGCCAAAACCGCTGCTCGTCCACTGCAAGTCAGGGGCCGATCGGTCGGGACTAGTCGCGGCACTGTATCGCCTTGTGATCGAAGGCAAGAGCGCGACCGAAGCCGACGCGCAGTTGACGATCGTCTATGGCCACTTCCCTTATCTTACGAGTAGGACCAGCGCTATGGACGAAAGTTTTTGGGCGTTTGTGAACAGGTCGAACGCTACCCTCGACAAGGAAGATTGAGCCGGGAGCTGCGAACCTAGCAATTGGGCCGCTTTTCGCCGTCCGCATCCGGAACATTACGCCGGCGCAAACTCGCTGAAACCCGACGGAGCAAGTCGTAAAGCTCCTCCTCGTGGACGCTGTCGGCCGCCATAAAGCGTTTGCACGATTGGGTCCGAAAGAAGGCCAGTTAGACGGGACATCCTGTTGACGGCGGTGATCGGCCAGCGCGGTGGCGCCGACACTGATCGCACAGCGCTGGTTCCAGCCCGATTTGGCGCCCATCACGGAAACAACGCCCGACCGCGCCGGCCCCGCTGCCGCGACGGGGGAATAGCATGTTTGGCAAGATCCTGGTCGCGAATGACGGCGCACCCGGCGACCGGAAGGCGCTCGAGGCGGCTGTCGAGCTGTCAAAGCGAATATCCGCACCGCTTCACATGGTCATGGTCGGGGAGCTCGCGCTGTTCCCGGCCACCATTGACGAAGTTCAGGAGGAAAAGGACGAAGCGGACCATCGCTTCGCTCCAATAATCAAAGCTGCCCAAGCCTATGCACGATCGCGCGACGTGATGATCGACACCCATGTCGTCCCCGGCCAAGTGGCCGAGGCGGCTGTCGGGCTCGTCCGCGAGCAAGGGTTCGATCTGCTCGTCGTGGGTTTTATCGGCCACTCGCAGCTTTATGAACGGATCATTGGCGGCACGACGGACCGCCTCGTGAGATTGGCCCCCTGCACCGTGCTCGTGGTGAAATAACCGGGCATCTTGGGTGGTTTTTCATAGGATCTGATCGACCCCATTCGCTCGCGTTGGAGTTTTGCCAAGCGATGCCATGCTGTCTGCTTTGAGTGAGAAGTCCTGATGGTCGCCACCTCCCGCATCGGGTCGGCCATACTTTGTTGCGGTTCAAGGTCGCAGTCGCCGCCAATGCCGACGGCCGAGGCGAGATCGTCGGCCTTTACATCGGCCGCTCCGAGGCCGAAACCTTCTGGTCGAGTTTTCTGAAGAGCCTAACGCGGCATGCCTCCATGGGTCCCACGGGCTCGATCCGGTCATCTCCCGGGTGCATGAGGGGCTACAGGCGACGCGCCTTCGGAAGCGGCATCCGAAATCGCTGGCTCGGGTAGTCAGATTGCCAGCGGGCGAGCCTGGAAGCGCCGCTTGTCAGTTGTGAGGCACCTATGGGGATCGGCTTGGGATAGGTGCGAATTCGCCTCGTAGCTAATTGATTGTCCTCATCTACTTACCGACGCTCCCTCCGCCATCGATACCTTGCCACCCAGCCGACGCCAGCGATCCGGTCATCGACCTCGATGCAAGCCCGCCCGGTGTCGTCGATCAGATCGTCGTCGGTGATGGGCCGGCGGGGCTGGCCGGCCTCATTGATCCTGAACCGCACTGGGGTACGCCGAGGCGCGCGCTTCGTCGCTCCACAAATCCTATGCGGCTCTCCTGAAGATCGCTCGGTATAAGCCGGGCTCGGATTCAATACGCCAGTCCGATCGACGCGGCTTCCGGCCCTTTCCGGCCCTCGGCTACGCCGACATAGACGCGTTGACCCTCGTTCAAACCGGTGATGCCGGCCCGATTGAGCGCAGACGCGTGCACGAAAATTTCTTCGCCCCCGCTATCCATGACGATGAAACCGAAACCTTTTGCAGCGCTGTACCACTTCACCGTCCCCATTGCGTGTACGCTCGCTTCCAGAGACGGTCGGTCTGATCGCGGTCTCAGCCTCGTTCGCTGCGGGCTGGATGGAGTTGCGGTGTTGCTATCCACGCTTATCACTTCTGTCACCTGAGGTCCCCGTTGCCCAAGGGCCAAGCGGAACTCGAGTCTGACGCCTGGCCGCAGGGTGCCGATATTTATGCCGACGAGCGCAGTAGCATGGAGGAAGGCGTCGCCCGACCCGTCCGACAACTCGACGAAGCCGTATCTCTTAATGGAATTGTACCATTTCACCTTGCCCCAAATGGTCGGCGCGGGTGGTTCGTCGGGTTGCGGTTCGGCGAGTTGCTGTGAGGCCTCGGCAGCGCTCCGAGGCTTTGTCGTGTCGTTCTCCTCGAGCATGTGCCTGCGTTTCCGATAAACACCTCTGCTTCTTTCTAAGACGAAGTTCCTTATGGCTTTGAGCATGGGCGCCCTCCCGGACATCTGAGTCTCGCTGCTCCATGTAGCCGGATCAATCAGGAGCAGGTCGGGAAACGCCGAGCACCAGACCAGGCCCTGAGAGGGCCATCTCAAGCACCCTTTCTTTTGGATCTCAAGTAGGATTGGGTCGGGCAACACGGGAGGAAGCAAGCCATGACCGAAACTCAACGAGCAGCAATCGTGACCGGTGCGGCCGGGGGAATCGGCAGAGCAATGACGCGGGCGCTGCTCGATGCCGGCATCCAGGTCGCGGCCGTCGACCGCGATCGCGCGCCGCTGGAGGCCCTCTCGGCAAGTGCGCGCGAACAAGGGAAGGCGGCCGAACTGCTGACCATCGCCACCGATCTGACCGACGACACCGCAGCAGGTGCAATCACCAGCGCCACGCGGAAAAAATTTGGCCGCATCGACATCCTTGTCAACAATGCCGGCATCGGCCCAGGCGCAATCCGGCTCGATAGTTGGCAGCGCCCGCTCAAATTCTGGGAGATCACGCCGGATCTGTGGCGCCGCTTTGTGGAGGTGCATACGACGGCGCCGCTGGCGCTGACGAACGCGGTGGTGCCCGAGATGATGCGCCAGGGCTGGGGCCGGATCGTCAACGTCACCACCAGCCTCGGCACAATGCTAAGCACCGGTTCGCCGACTTACGGCCCCTCCAAGGCGGCACTGGAGGCGCTCAGCGCGATTATGGCAAAGGACCTCGACGGCACCGGGGTGACAGTCAACGTCCTGGTACCGGGCGGAGTTACCAATACGCCGATGATTTCGGATGCGGCAGGGTTTGATCGTTCCAAGCTGATCCAGCCCGAAGTCATGGCGCCGCCCCTGGTCTGGCTCCTATCGGATGCTGCGCGGAGCGTCACCGGTCGGCGCTTTCTCGCGGTGCATTGGGATACCAAGCTGCCGCCCGAAGAAGCCGCCGAGAAGGCGGGAGCGCCGGTCGCCTGGACCAGCATCGCGACGATGCCGATTACGCCGAGGCGCTCCTAGGCGACACCCGCTGACCGAAGGAGTGGCCGGGGGCGAGCACGAGGCGCTGCCAAAAAGGCGATGGCGCCGAGCCACTCATTTTGGTCGGGCGGTCGCAGCAAACCGCACAACGCCTCGGAGGCAGCCGCCCTCGGGGGCGGTGTGGCCTTCCTCACCGATCTCGACGGCATGCGACGGCCGAGGTTGCTCGCTGGAACTGCTCTCAGCGGCGTCCCTGGGGCGCGCGTTGCGCGTCGCACGGCGCAATCAACGCCCTGTGGAAGGCGGGGATAAGGTTGTGGAAAAGGTTATGTGACGCTTTTCTATCTCCGCCGACCTTGGCAAGCTGATCAAAAAAGTACTGGGTTGGGATTTGCAGAGGGGGAAGCCTTGGACTCGATGGACTTGCGTCCCACCGTCATCCGCTGGTTCGCGGTGGCCTTCAGCCTTGGAGCGTGGGCCGCGATTGTTCTTGTGGCGCTCAAATTATTTGCATGAGGCCTTCCCCGAGCGGCAGAGGGGTTGCGCTACTGACTAAGGGAGGGGAGCCGCCAGTAGTGCGCGTGCCGATTATGGCATCCTTGCTCGCAACGCCGGACCCCGGCTTAAGATGCGCCCCTCTAAAGTTGTGTTGCTGCCAGGTTCAGCGGGCGCGACGATCGCCCAGATGATGGATTGCTCGCCTCAGCTCGCGCTGGGTATTGGCAATCAGACTGAACGTGTGGCTGAGGCGGAACAGGATCGCCAGTAGCGATGCCAATTCCATCCAGTTCAGCAGTAAGCTGATCATCTCGAAGCTCATTTCTCTCTTTCACCTTGGGTCCGCAAAGGACCCGCTTTCATTCGGCATGCGTTTTAGTTAAGATTAGACACGGCCTGCGCGGACGCCGTGATGACCGACAAATCTGGCTCGCGCGGATTTTACTCAAATGCCTGGAAGTACAATACGTCGCCGCCGTCAAGAAGGCGTCTTTCAATGGCGGTTCCTTTGGCCGACGGGTAGCGCTGAGGGGAAGTGATGGGCTGGCAAAGACGCCTCGCCACACGCGTCGTCCCTCGTCCTAGCGATTTTCGCTCGACCCTACTGCAGTTCATGCTGCCGGAGAGGTAAGGCTCTCCGAGCCGGCCGGCGCTGGTCAGTGGTGACGAAGGGACGCCCGGTACACCGTTTTCCAGCGCGGGATGCGATTTCCTATTCGACCTCTTCGAACTTCTGCAAGGAGCGGAGATTGGCGGGGGGCGGCTTCCCTGGATAGATCTGCGGCCATGCCGTCCAGGACACTTCACCGACATAGATGTCGCCGTGTGAGTCCACTGCCAGGCCGTGCGGCGCCAGGAACCTGCCAAGCTCGGTCCCGGCCGGCGTATTGCCGAACCGGCCGATGAGCGTGCCCTCATGGTCGACGATGCTGACCCGCGGGCCGAGATTAGGAATGTCGCGGCTGACTGCGGCAGCGGGGCCCACTTCGCCGATGTAGCAGATCGGCCGGTGACCGTATGGCATACAAAGGCCGCACGGGCGATGCAGGTTCTTCCACTGCGTCTCGTACTGACCATTGCCGTCAAAGACCTGGACGCGATGGTTCTCGCGATCGGCGACCTAGACCCAGCCGTCGGCGTCGCAGCAGATGTTGTGGACGATGTTGAACTCGCCCTCGCCGGTGCCCGGCTCGCCCCACGACATAAGCAATTTTCCGTCGGGCGAGTATTTGTGGACGCGGGCATTGCCGTAGCCGTCCGAAACATAGATCTCGCCCTTCGGGGACAGCGCCGTATGCGTGCAGCGGTGAAACGGCTCGCCGCTCATAAAAGGCGCCGGTTTGCCCGGAACCCCGAGTTCGAGCAACACCTTGCCGTCGAGGGTGACCTTGCGCACGAAATGGCCGCCGTCGCCGGTCAGGAAGATCGTGTCGTCGGGCGCCATATGGACGCCGTGCGCCCTCGGATACTGCCCCTCGCCCCAAGAGCGCAGAAAATTGCCGTCGCGATCGAAGACCACCATCGGGTGCTCGCCGCGATTGAACACATAGACGCGGTCCTGGCTGTCGACCCCGACGGCGGCGACCTCTTTGAAGGACCAGCCTTCGGGCAGCTTCGCCCAGTCGGCATTGACGCGGTATCTAAACTGGCCAGTTCCGACGATCATCGAAGACCCCTCTCGTGCGCACCATTGCCACCTCTGAGCATCGCGATGCCGCCCGGAAACCGCAAGCGCTGCGTGCGCCGAGGTCAGCGGTTGTTGGCCGCCTACCTTCTTAATATGCTGTTGCCAAGCTGAGGAAATTTAATTCGAGCGGAGGAACCGCAATGCCTTATGGAGGAAACGATTGGCTGGCGCTGACCCAAGAACCGACTTTGGAGCCGGAGATCCCGATCTGTGATCCGCATCATCACTTCTGGGATTTTCGCACCGAGCGCATTCCCTACCAGCGTTATCTGCTGAATGAGCTGGCTGCCGACATGAACTGCGGCCACAACGTGCGTTCCACCGTGTTCATCGAGGCGAGAGCCATGTACAGGCCCGATGGACCCCTCGAGCTGCGCCCGGTTGGCGAGGTCGAGTTTGTTCAGGGTCTGGCTGCCGCGGCTGCTACTGGACTTTATGGTCCTTGCCGGGCGGCCGCGGCAATCGTCGGTCATGCCGACCTAAAGTTGGGGGATCGCGTCACGCCGGTGTTGGAGGCGTTGCGGGCCGCCAGCCCCAACCGGTTTCGCGGAATCCGCCACACGGTCACCTGGGACCCCCACCCCGAGATCGAGAACCGGGAAATACAAGGAGTGCTGGCCACCGCCGGCTACCGCGCCGGAGCCCAGCTGCTGGCGCGCATGGGTCTGTCGCTCGACGTCGGCGTGTGCTTTCCGCAACTACCCGAGCTGGCCGACTTTGCGAGGGCCGTACCCGACCTGACCATCATTGTGAACCATCTTGGCGGTCTGACGCGGGTCGGCCCCTATGCCAACCGAGACGAGGAGGTGCTGACGGCCTGGCGGCGCGGCATCGCGACGGTTGCCGAGTGCCCTAATGTCAACCTCAAGCTAGGCGGGATCGGGATGCCGCGATTGGGCTTCGACTGGCACACGCGGCCGCAGCCGATCGGCTCGGAAGAGTTGGCTGCGTCGATCGCTCCCCTGATGAGCTATTGTATCGAGCAGTTCGGCGCGAACCGGTGCATGTTCGAGAGCAACTTCCCAGTCGATAAGGTATCGTTTTCCCATCACATCTTGTTGAATGCATTCAAGCAGTTCTCGAAGGGCTATTCGACTTCCGAGCGCGCCGCCTTGTTTCACAATACGGCTAGTGGCGCCTATCGCATCGATTATACAGGCGGCCGGTGATGCGCGAACCGATAATGTCGGCGCCGCTGTTGAGCACTCACGCGCCAAAATGGGCGAAGATCGGGGTTAGGCCGCTGACCCGCGGCCTCGGCCCGCGGCTTGCGAGAGAGAGGCATATATGGCCACAAGCGGCAAAATTCGGGTGGGAATTGTCGGAGCCAATCCGAGCCGCGGGTTTGCTTCGATCGCCCATATACCGGCACTGCGGGCGCTGCCGGAGCTCGAAATCGCGGCTCTGTGTACGACGCGGCAGGATTCTGCCGAGGCAGCGGCCAGACATTTCGGGGTGCCACTGGCGTTCTCTGATGCCGAGAAGCTCGCGCAGCATCCGGATATCGATTTGGTGACGGTCAGCGTGAAAGTCCCCGACCATTACCGGCCGGTGATGGCTGCGATCGAAGCCGGGAAGCATGTTTATTGCGAATGGCCGCTCGGCCGCGATACCGACGAGGCCGCTCGAATGCTGGCTGCAGCAGAGCGTAGAGGAATCCGCCACGCGGTCGGACTGCAAGGCCAGATGTCTCCGGCAATCAATTACGCCAAGGAGCTCATCGCCGACGGATATGTCGGTCGGGTTCTGTCGGCGACGATGATTGCTTGCGCCCCGAACTGGGGAGCCACGATCGACCGCGCCTATCAGGCCAATCGTGCGAATGGCGCTAATCTGCTCACGATCACCGGGGGCCATACAATTGATGCACTGTGCTATTGCCTGGGCGAATTTCGCGAGCTTGCCGCCTTCGTAGTGAGCCAACGCGACCACATTCGGTTGGCGGGGAGCGGCGAAATGATTGCCAAGACATCCCCCGACCAGCTTGTCGTCAATGGTATTGTTGAAGATGGGGCGGTCGTGTCGTTTCAGGTCCGTGGCGGCATGAGCCGAGGTACCGAATTTCTGTTTGAGATCCATGGCGAAGCAGGCGATCTCCAGCTCACCGCCACTTCGCGTGCTTCTATGCAGCGTCAGGAACTGAACGTGAAAGGCGCCCGAGGCGACAGTGCGGCACTGGCCGATCTGACAATTCCTCGCAAGTACCGGTGGGCGCCAGAAGGAGTGCCGCCGGACTCTCCCTATAACGTCGCACAGCTTTACGCGAAATTGGCGGAAAGCATCCGCAACGGCCAATCGGCTAGTCCAGGCTTCCACGCTGCCGTCACCCGGCATCGCTCGCTGGACGCGATCGTGCGTGCATCGGAAACAGGGATGAAGCGGGAAATGAGGGGGGTTTGATCCAGAGCCGCGAAAGCTGGTGAGGGAGAAGGCAGATGGGCGTCGATCGCTTTGGCAACCTGCACGCGCCGAACCTGCCTTATGCGCGCGGCGGGATCATCAGCAGCACTGAGGAAGATTTCGAGAAATTACAACGAGCCTGGTCGCTGATCCGTGAGCGCGGCGCGGATAACATCTACGTCTTTACCGGGCTTGAGCACTCGCTGCCGCTCGCCGCCGAAGAGCTCGCTTTTGCCGACGACGAAATTGCACCGGCGCTGTGCTTCGAGCGGCTCAGGACATTGGCGCTTGAACATCTGGGCGGATCGCCGGAAACGGACGATGTCGCCGTATTCAATCGCCTGACCGGTGCGACAATGGCCACCCACCTGACGCTGGTTCGAGCCGATGATGTCGTCATAGGAGTCTCAGCAAGCCGCAGTCATCCCTCAGTCGTCCGGGCCGCCGGGCACGTCGGCGCACGGTTTATCGACACTGCTGGGCTTGCCGCATTTCGCGATGCGGTCGCGGCCGAGCGCTCGGTAGCGCTCGTCGTGCTCACCCGGCTTGCCGTAACCTACGATCTGCTGCCGCTTGAAGCGATCGAGACGATCGTGAGGCTCGCGCATGAGAAGGGTGCGCTCGTCTATGTCGACGACGCGGGCGGTGCGCGGGTCGGGCCTGCGGCTTTCGGTCAGCCGCGAATGCTCGAGCTCGGCGTCGATCTTGGCGCGACCGGTCTCGACAAATACGGTACAGAGGGTCCGCGCTTCGGTCTGCTCGCCGGCCGCAAGGATCTGGTCGGCCGGATCCGCGTGAAAGGCTTCGAGTTCGGCTTAGAAGCCAGGCAGATGCTGTACTCGGCGGTGGTGCGGACGCTCGAGCAATACGACCCGGCGCGGGTACGTGCCTTGATCGCGACGACAAAACAGATCGCCGGCGAGCTCCGTCCATTGCTCAGCAACAGGCTGCGGGAAACGCCGACAACGGTCCAGATCACCGCCGAGGACATCCTAGAGATCGCAATGGAACGCGGCGGCGTTCGCGAGCCCGCCGTGGTGCCGTACGAAGCCTCGGCCGCGCTATCAATGCTCCTCCTCCGCGACTATGGCATGCTGACGGTGCATTTTGTCGGTGTTCCGCCGGGAACGGCCGATCTGCTGATCAAATTCGTGCCGCCAGAAACGCTCGACCGCTTCGGCGGCGCCGGAAAATACGCTGCGGCCGTTGACGGCGCCCTCACCCGCCTCGGTGAATTGCTCCGAGATCCGCAGAGCATTCGCGAACTGCTGATCGGCGGGCAAGGGCGGCAGCGTTGAGGGTGGACTGTGCCTGGAATAAGCACGGCAGTGATCTGAGCGGGGGAGGAAGCCATGGGCCAAGTAGAAGGCAAGGTCGCGATCGTAACGGGTGGCGCATCGGGAATTGGCGCAGCCTGTGCGATGACATTGGCGCGAGAGGGCGCCAGAGTCGTGGTAACCGACCTGGATGATGCCGGCGGTCAGGCGGTGGTGGAGCAGATCAGCAGCGCCGGGGGCGAGGCTCTTTTCCTTCATCAAGACGTAAGTGTTGAAGAAAGCTGGCCGGGCATAATCGCGACCACCGAACGGCGCTTCGGACGTTTGGACATAATGGTTGCCAATGCCGGTATTGGGATCCTCTGCAGGGCGATTGAAATGTCCTTGGCCGATTGGCGGCGCCAAACCGCGGTGAACCTCGATGGCGTGTTCCTGTCGGTCAAATACGCAGTCCCGGCATTGCGCCGAACCGGCGGCGGCTCGATCGTTATTATGTCGTCGGTTGCCGGCCTGCCCGGTTCGGCGGGGCTGGCCGGCTATTGCGCCACGAAGGGTGGCGTGCGCTTGTTCGCGAAGGCGGTGGCAATGGAGTGTGCCGCGGCCGGCGACCGCATCCGGATCAACACGGTCCATCCCGGGGTGATCGACACGCCGATCTGGACGAAGCTCCCAGCGTCCGGCGGGACCAACGCGCCGATCGATCCCAACGAAGTGGCCAAAGCCGGGGTGCCGTTCGGGAAGGCCGGTCAAGCGCAAGACATCGCCAACGGGGTGCTGTTCCTCGCCTCCGACCTGTCGAGCTACATGACAGGCGCCGAACTGGTAATCGACGGCGGAATGACTGGCGGCGCGAGACCTCGCTGGAGCTGAAATTACAGCGTTAGCGCTGAGCTTCAGCCTGATCCACAACATGCGAGATTAGCGGAAACGTGAGATTTTTCGCGTTCTATTTCGGTGTGTCAAAGTAGAATTTGGTAAGCCAATCACTCAGGTCTGGCATTAGATGTTCTTGTCGAGGAAGGGCCCGCATCATTTCCCATTGGATTTTGTAGACTGCCGACTGGATCAGAAACGGGATGAACCCGTGTTGTTTCAGACTGGGCAAGCTCTTGCCGGCCTCAATAGTCAGGGCGGTCTCGGTGTTCTCAAGCCCGACATCGCAGTCCGTAATCGCGACCGCAAGCTCATCAGTGGCCAGGCTCACAGTAAAGTGAAATTTGCGACAAACCGAAATGAACCGCTCTATCCAATAATCTGTGATGTTTCCTATGCAAAAGAGTTCGCCGGTGCAGTGCCACTGATCCGGTAGAGCAGGCAAATTATGTATTCTGTTGGCGCATTCGGGCTCCAGTCCTCAGGCAGTCCGTCTAAGAAATGGACCCTCCAATCGTACGTGACTGGCGATTCATTGGGGGCGAATTCGTAACGAACACGCTGTTGTAAGTCGGTTATCTCACAATGATGCCGCTGCAGAATTGGCTCCACAAGCCGCTCCTCCTGGCTCGCAGCGAAAACCTCGTCAAAGAGAGACTCGTAACTCCGCAGGTCCTCGACCGAAGGCAGCTTCCAACATTCCATCAGCTCTAACCGATTCACGAATCGGCAATCATTCCCAACCCTCATTCGACCGGTAAGAATTTTCCGGGAGCCGTGAAGGAAGGCTACGAGGTGGTGGCGCGAGATCTCGGCCCCGCCGTTTTCATGTAGCCGGATCTTTACCGCGAGCTGGTCCAGGCAATACCCGTGGATAAGCGCGGAAGCGTTATAGTGACTGGCGCGGCTGGGCGGCAGCCGGCGAGGGGGAAAACGAAACAATCGCCGCATGCCATCGGTGATGTTCTCAGAAGGAGCCGGAAGATCAAGGACGCCAACCACGCGGATTAGCTTCCAGAGTTGCTGAGCTTGGGCGAGAAAGCGCTCTGAGTTGCTTAGTGCTAGGCGCTTCGCGGGCACCTGGCAAAGGCAGAGAATGCTAATGCTGATCGCGATAAAATTGATCGCGCCAATAGCGAGCGGATTGTCCACCTCACCGAAGGGATAGATCCAAAGCGTGTTGAACCCTAGCGAAACGATAATGCTAGACAGAGTCACAACGCATAACGCAAGCGTTTGCTGTTGGGCGATAAAAAAATCGATGCGAGATTTGATATCGGTCAGCAGCGTGCGAA
>Ga0126371_10000030_pt1 | contig 93793 bp, 85 predicted proteins | sample PanSoiMetaPlot_4_FD_110145 | JGI IMG/M metagenome (GOLD analysis project Ga0126371, IMG submission 110145) | Tropical forest soil microbial communities from Panama - MetaG Plot_4 | ecosystem: Environmental > Terrestrial > Soil > Tropical forest > Bulk soil | place: Panama | collected 2016-02-17
CGCTTCCCATCGGCGGTCCATGGGGACGCGATTGACGAAATGGAAGGTCGCAGCGTAGAACCGTTACTCCGGCGCTGCAAAGCGCTTCTGCAAGCCCTATTAGCAGCGGAGAGTTGCAATTTCCCCCGGCGCTGTGCGTGACTACCAGGCCATCGTTCCCAGAACCTTCTGCACGATGAAGAAAACCTCTGACCGTTGGGTGATCGGAGGTCTGGTCTAGAAAGGGTTCTGCCATGAATCAAAAAATCGGAAACTGCAATGAGACGGACGCTTAAGGCGTCGCTGTTTACAGCACCAATTCTTCCTGCGTCCATTGCACTGCAGCAGGAGGAGTGTCAGCGCATAGGTCGATTACGAGCTTCTCCAATACGAGGCGCTTGCTGGCGGGATTGGAGCGCAGAGCGAGGTCGGCACGTGCCAGCAATCGCAACGCGCCCGTGAGTTCGCGGCGAGACTTATAGCGGCGAGCCTGACGGATCACTTCTTCGGCGGCGAAAGGAGGCACACGAAAACCCTGCCACAGCGCCTGCCAGATCATTCGTGAGTCACGCACATTCTTCTCCAGAATCACGAGCATCTGGCGGAAGGTGCGCGCCAGCATGTAGATGTGCCCGATTGCAGCTTCCTCACCTTCTTCGCTGGCTAGGAGCGCATCGAGGACCGAGAGAGCGCGAACTCGATCTTTCGACGAGATTGCATCGGTGAGTTCATACAGCGAACGTTGCTTGGCGGCGAGCACCAGGGTTTCCACGTCGCCGATCGTGATGCGTTTCTTCTCTCCAACGAACAAGATGAGTTTCTCTAGTTCGTTGCTCACAAGCATCATGTCCGAGCCCAGCGCGTCCACAAGTTCTCGCGCGGCTTCGGCCTCTACCTTCACTGCTTCCTTGGAGGCACGCTCCACAACCCAGCGCATGCCCTCGTCCTCATCGACGCGAGCCAGTTCGATAACTGTGCAATATTCACCCAGAGTTTCGCGCATGCGCTCGTATCGCTCCTTGTCCTGCATGTCCATACGGCGCGCATCAGCGGGAATGCTGATGTGATCGGCGACAAAGATCAGCACTGCAGCAGGATTGGGATCGCGGCAGTATTCCTCAATCGCCATGAACTCCTCTTTGTGCGATCCCCGCCCATAGAGAACTTTCACGCCACGAACGAAGAAGACCTGAAATGGCGCCATGAGAGAAGGCGTGCGCGCCATATCGAGAATCTCAGCGACGCTGTTTTGCGCCAGATCAAGATCATGAAGACTAAAGTCACGAAGTTCGGAAGGGACGAGATGTTCGATCAGCGCCGCGCGGCAACGGTCGCGAAAGAATACTTCATCACCGACTAGCACGTAGGCGGCCTTCAGCTTCCGCGAGGACACATCAGAAACGAAGCGCTCGGTCGCAACGAAGCTACGGCCGGGCATCAGAAGCCCTCCAGAATCTCAGCAACCAGAGTGCGGGCAAAATCACGCGAAAGGCGATCGACAGCCGGAGGGCTTTCGTCGAAGAAGCTCGTAACCTCTCGGCTTACCTGGTACTGCTCGCGAAACGAGTAATTTGGATTCTCAAACAGTATCTTGCCATGCTTGTCGACGAGCTTCACGCTCATGTTGATCTGCACGATCGCGCTCGATTGTCGTCCGGTCTGTGAGTCGTAGGTGAGTGGATAGATGTTTGTAGTGACGACTGTTCCGTGCAGCACGGCATCGGAAGTGCCGTCATCATTCGTCTCAATTTTGTACTCACTGCGACTTGTAAATTCGCGGACCACTGCTTCCGTCAATATCTGTTCGGCTCGATAGCTGTTTGTCTTGTTGGCGAAGATCGGCACCGCGATGGTGCTAATCCCGGACGGAAGTTTTACTTGTGCGTGTGTGGGTGAGTGATAGCCGCAGGCAGTTATAGGTAGTGACGCCAAAATAGAAATACAGGCGAGATTGATTGTGCGGCTCACTATGATCTTAGTTTCGAGACTGTGATCCTGAGGCCCTCGTTTGGCCGAAGGATCTCCCGGAATATTTCAGACCCGACATATCGCGGGAGATCCTTCCCCGAAAAAGGCCTCAGGATGACAATATTGAGGCTTTGCACGTTCTGCAAAAAGCCTCACTGCACCTTCCCCAAAGGTCTCATCGTGCTCAACGTAGCCGCGCATTCCACCGCGCTGATCGCTGCGATCTTCAAATTGTCGGCTGCCGCCCAGATCCACAATCCATTCCCATTACGGGCATCCTGACGAAGCGAGACCAAGACATTTCCTTGTCCCGCGGCGTTTACGTTGCTCGGGCCATCTTCGGCAGGATCGAGGATGGTCACATGATCTCCAGCCAGAGCTTTCCCGACCGAAGCGGCCTCAATCTCGCGATCGAATTGAATGTAGATGGAAAAGGTGTGTGCGTGGAAGGTGGGAGCCTGTAGCAGCATCAGGGAAGGCACCGATAGGCTCTTTCCGGCGATGGCGTCGAAATGGGCCGCAACACGATTCTCAATGCTCTTCAGCGAAATCGAGGAACTCTCTCCAAACCGGCCGAGCATGTTGAAGGCAACCTGCTCGTCGAACACTTCCTTTGGCAGAGCGGTGAATGACAATAGGTTCACGGTCTGCTGATGCAACTCGTCCATGCCGCGCTTGCCTTGTTCGGAAACCGGCTCAAAGACCGTAGCGGCAACCGTACCAATAGTCCCCGCATTTCGCGCGCGGAGAAGAAGCAAAGCGAGAACACTCGCGACTGGATGGGCAATAACCACCGCGGTGGTGGTTAAGTCCTCGCGGCCCGGTTCCTGTCCCGACTCGCGCTCCAGCTCCTTTTCGATCCATGGTGAACGGACGGAAACGTTTCGTTCGCCGTCGAGAGCATAAGAAAGATCGAGCACAGTAGCGCCGGCATGAAGCGCGCTCTGCCAATGCCTGCCAGTGAAGGCGGCATCGGAGGCGAAGAAGGCAAAGTCGACGTTGCGAAAATGCTCAGGATCAGCGGGCTGAATAAATGTGGCCTCATCGCCAACTTGATCAAGCTGTCCGAGCGACTCGTCGTCGTCGAGCAGCTTTACGTCGGCGACCGGGAAGTTCATCTCGTCGAGAACTTCTTTTAACTCGCGGCCTTTGAGCGTCGCGGCACCGACGATTGCTACGCGAAAGACGTGGGGGATGACTGCAGGACGATTCATGCCAGATCCACCCTGGACTCTGGCTCATATCCTGGAGTTGCCGGGGGACGCTTTCTCATGGCGTAAGCGAAACGCGCGAGAACTCCCGACGCAAGGTACAGCAAGCCAAGCGAGAACAATACGTACTCGGAGTAAACCCAGAGCAGCCCGAGAAAAATGCAGATAAGCGGAAACACCCAGAAGGGCTGGCGAGCGCGCAGATCGATACCCTTGGGGCTCCAGAAGCGCCAGGTGCTCACCATCAGATATGAAATCAGTACCACGAAGACCAGCCAGAGCAGCGTCTCCCACCAGCGGTCGATCGGGGTCCCGTCACCAAAATGTACCGTCGCTGCGATCATGGCCGCGCCCGCAGGGATCGGCATACCAACGAAGTATTTGCGGCCTGGACGTCCCGGGTTCTTGGGCTGCGGATTTTTGGTGATGTTGAATCGCGCCAGTCGGCTGGCGCCTGCGATGACGAAAAGAAACGTCACGATGGCGCCAAGCTGGATAATCTTGTGACGCAGATCTGGCTGCCAAAGCTCCGGTATCTGATGGCATCCCCAGATCCACGCCAGGATCGCCGGGGCGACTCCAAAGGTGATCACATCGGCGAGGGAATCGAGCTCTCGTCCGAAATCGCTGGTGGTGTTCGTCATACGAGCGATGCGGCCGTCGAGGCCATCGAACAACACCGCGAATCCTATGGCTTTTGCGGCGTTATCAAAATGGAACGGAGCGCTGGCTGAACCCTGAATTGCCTGAGAGATTGCGTAATAGCCTGCAGCGATATTGCCTGCGGTAAAGATCGACGGCAGCACATACATGCCGCGCCGCATGCGATGCGGCCGCTGCGGATCATCTGCACGTCGAAATGGCCTGCTCAGATTCATCGCCCGACTTCCGCTCGACTTTGACCTGCTCGGAGCACTCCAAGAATAGACGAACCTCCAGCTACGTGATCCCCTACTTTCACCCGGATATCCACGTTTTCGTCCAGCACCAGGTCCACACGCGAACCGAACTTGATAAGTCCAACGCGCTGTCCGCGCTCTAACTTGTCCCCTGTCCGCGCACTGAAGACGATTCTGCGCGCGAGCAAGCCGGCGATCTGTTTGAAGATGACTGTCTGGCCCTCGCCCTCAACGGTGACCACATTTTGCTCGTTCGCGTCGGAAGATCCGGCCGACATGGCATTTCCGAATTTGCCCTTCTGATAGCAAACCCTGGTGATTGTCCCGGAAATGGGGGCGCGGTTAACGTGGACATCAAAGACATTGAGGAAAATGCTGATTCTCTGCTTGCGGCTGTCCTCTGCGATCCGCGAGACGGCGGTTACCTTGCCGTCAGCGGGAGAGACGATCACTCCGGGACCGCCGGGAATAGCACGCTCAGGATCGCGGAAGAACCAAAGAAAGAATGCCCCAAGTAGCAAAGGCAGCAGGGATAACCAAGGATTGATAAAACCCAGGAGCACGGCAGCGACGAGTGCGCCCAGGCCGTAATAGAAGCCGTCACGAACCATAGGGGATTCAATGATTATATCGGCTTCGGCCACCTGGATAGATACTGGGCCGTGGGCAAGCACACGAACCGCAAGGGCGGCGCCAGAGCTAGCTTCGCGCCCGCGGTCAGCCCTTACAACTACGCAACTTGATGATGCGACTGCCGTTGCTGCTGCTCAATCGACTCCATCTGGTCTTTGAGGCGCAGCTTCAGCTTCTTGAGTCTGACTTCTTCTAATTGTTCGTCGGTGGAGGGGTACGGCTTTTGGGTGAGAACTTCGAGGCGCTGACAATATTGTGAGTGTTCCTCGGCCAGCCTACGAAACTCCTCGTGGCTGGCCAATAGCTCTTCGCGGAGGGATGTTGCCATCCTTGAACCTCCTGGCCACAACCGCTGGCACATCATCTTGGATGTGCCCTAGGAAAGGAAAAGTAGCACACCGCCGGAGCTGGTTCAACGATGTTTTGCGGAATTGTGAATCCAGGTGTGGTGACGGGAGTTGCTCACTGACCGTGTCTAAGTAAGTGCTTGAACAATAAGGCATCTTCCAGTGGATCGCGGTAGTAGTTGGCCCGACGCCCGTCCTGAACGAAACCGACTGACAGCCCTAACTTCTGTGCAGCCACGTTTGATGCGCGAATCTCCTGGCGGATTTCCGTCGCTCCAGCCTGTCGCGCTCGATCGATGAGAGCGGTCATCAGAGCGTGACCGGTTCGGCGCTGTCGGGCTACGGGCGAGACGGCGATGTTTTCGAGTTCCCACTCCTTTACGACCACAGAAGTGACCAGGAAGCCTACGAGTTCCGATTGCTCTTGTTCCGCGACCATGATGAGCCGTCCAGACTCGCTCAGCGCTTTTCCATAATGGGATTCAGACCAGTGGGCTGCGGTTGGCGAAGCAGTCTCGATAGCCATGATCGCGGGAATGTCGGTTTTCCTGGCATCTCGGATGACCATAGATTTCATGTCATTTTGGGAAGCATAGTATGCTCCAGATGAATGCTATTTCTTCATCTTCTGCATGTACTCGGCGTCGGACCGACGAATGTAGTTAGCATCCAGCGCAAGAACATCGACTGTTTCTCCCGCAACCAATTTGGAGTATCCAACCCTTGCGGCTACTTCGGTGCCGCGGTATGTCACTAACCTTGCTTGCTCAAACTTCGCGGCGATACTCGGCTCGACAGCCAGTACTGTCAGATTGCGCGACTTCGCCAGAGCCACCACTTCATTTAGCGACAGCAGCATCTCTTCGCGAGCTCGGCTCTGAACGGCGGCGTAGACCTCACCTCGCCCAGCATCGAGCACGGCCATGACTCCACTCTCAGCACCTGACGCTTCAAGCAACAACTCGAGAGAGGTCACAGCAGCGATGGGAAGCCTTAAAACCTCTGCAAGCCCCTTCACGGCAGTAAGTCCTACGCGCAACCCGGTGAATGACCCGGGCCCAGTAACCGCGATCACTCCTTGAAGTTGTTGAGGGGCGAATTGGTGTCGCCTCAGGAGTTCAGAAATCTGAGGAATGAGCTCTGCAGAGAATGTTCCACCTTGAATCGACGCCGAATCGATGATCTCAACCTGGTCACCGACGCCGCGTGCCAGGGTAACGCCGCCTTGCCTTCCGGAAGTATCGACCGCTAGCAGCAGCATGTCAGACCGCAGAGATGGGATCCTGGCAGAGTTCGAGCAGCACGCCACCGGTCGCCGAGGGATGCACGAAAATGTAAAGGTGGCCGCCGGCGCCGATTTTGATCTCGTCCGAGATAAGGCGCACGCCTTTACGCTTCAACTCTTCGAAGGTTGCCGAGATGTCGTTCACGTGGATGGCAACGTGATGGAGTCCTTCGCCGCGCTTCGCGATGAATTTGTTGATAACAGAATCTTCGGAGGTTCCTTCCAGAAGTTCCAACCGGCTTTCGCCCGCCGGCACCATCGCAGCGCGAACTTTTTCGTCCTCGATCACTTCCTCGCTTACGACCTTCATGCCAAGTTTCTCGTAAAACTTGCGAGCCTCGGCAATACTCTTTACCGCGATGCCCAGATGATCGACCTTAAACATGCTTCACTCCGAAGTTCGTAACCAGTTCCTCTACTAGGGAATAAGGATCGCGCTTGTGCTCGGCGATCTCGTGCGCATATTGATTCAGATGCTCGGGATCGAGTTGTTCGCGAATCATGCGATCAAGCAGAGCCTTGCGCAGCATCTCGACCAGGCGCTCACGCCAGTTGCCGACCTTTTTGCGCAGCATCAGATCTTTTCCTTTGAGGTACTGGCGATAGGAGGCGATCGCCTTTACCAATTCGGGCACTCCCGTGCCGTCGCTGGCGACCGTCTTCACGATCGGAGGTGTCCAGTCATCGCGGCGGATGGCAAGCGTCTGCATGGCGCGGATCTCGCGCTCGACTCGCTCGGCGCCTTCGCGATCGCTTTTGTTGATGACGAAAATGTCGGCGATTTCCATGATCCCCGCTTTGATCGTCTGAACATCGTCTCCCATTCCAGGAACAAGAATTACAACAGTTACGTCAGCCAGCCGGACGATATCGATTTCGTCCTGGCCTACGCCGACGGTCTCGACAAAGACGATCTCCTTGCCGGCTGCGTCGAGCAGGGTGGCGACGTCGGCGGTGGCGGGAGCGAGTCCGCCGAGGAAACCGCGCGTGGCCATGCTGCGGATGTAGATGCCGTTATCGGCGTGGTGAGCCTGCATACGGATGCGATCTCCGAGAATGGCGCCGCCGGTGTATAGGCTCGTCGGGTCGACGGCGATGATCCCGATCGTTTTTTCTTGTTTCCGGTACTCCCGTGCAAGCTGATCCACAAGCGTGCTCTTGCCGGCTCCCGGCGATCCAGTGAGACCAATCACGGTAGCGTTTCCGCTGTACGGGAATAGTGCCTTCATCAACTGTGAAGCCTGTGCCGAATCGTTCTCAATCGCGGTGATCGCGCGCGCAAGGGCGCGTACATCGCCAGAACGCACGCGCTCGACGAAGCTGGTTAGCGATGGTGCTTTGTGATGAAGAGATTCAGCAGTCGGAAGCATGCAAGAACAGACAAGTGTATAAGAGCTTGTTTCTGCTCCGGTGTTCTAAACCGAGAGCTGTCCACTCCAAAACTGTCATCCTGAGGCCGTCTGTTGGCCGACGGACCTCCCGGAATCTTTCGAACTTTGTTGCATTGTCCCGGCTTTTCGGCCCAGAAATCCTCGCCAGAGAGCAAGAATGACAGCGATTAAAGTGGACGCATTCCGGGAGGTCCTTTCGGCCAACAGAGGGCCTCAGGATGACAGGCAAAGGAATTCAGCGCGTCTCAATAACTCTTCAACAACTGTCGCGCAATCACTAGCCGCTGGATCTCGCTAGTCCCCTCGCCGATGGTGCAGAGCTTCACGTCGCGGTAGTACTTCTCTGCCGGATAGTCCTTGATGAATCCATAGCCGCCATGAATTTGTACGCCTTCATTCGCGCAGCGCACGGCAACTTCACTGGCGTAAAGTTTCGCCATCGACGACTCCTGCGTGGTCTTCAGCCCGGCATCTTTCATTGAGGCAGCACGCAATGTGAGCAGCCGGGCAGCATCGATCTCAGTCGCCATGTCGGTGAGCTTCCACTGAATCGCCTGAAAGTCGCAGATGGGACGTCCAAACTGCTTCCGTTCTTTCGAGTACTTCAGCGCTGCTTCGAATGCACCTTGTGCGATGCCCAGTGAAAGCGCTGCGATAGAGATTCGTCCGCCGTCAAGGACACGCATCGCATCGATGAATCCGTCGCCCTCCTTGCCGACCAAGTTCTCAGCGGGAATGACGCAGTCTTCGAAGATCAGTTCAGCCGTATCGCTGGCACGCAGGCCGAGTTTGTTTTCTTTCTTACCAGGACGAAATCCCTTCGTGCCTTTTTCAACGACGAATGCAGAGAGTCCGTGCGTGCCCGTGGTGCGATCCGTGACGGCGATGATGACCGCCACATCCGCATAGTGACCGTTAGTGATGAAGGTCTTGGTCCCGTTCAACACCCACGTTTTGCCTTTGCGCACTGCCGTCATGCGGGCGCTGCCCGCATCGGAGCCTGATCCGGGCTCGGTGAGTCCCCAGCAACCGATGAACTCGCTGCTCGCCAGTCTCGGCAGGTACTTGCGCTTCTGGTCCTCGTTTCCGGCGACATAGATGTGGTTGGAGCACAGAGAATTATGCGCGGCCACGATAATGCCGACCGAACCGTCGACACGCGAGAGTTCCTCGATCGCAGTCACGTACTCAACGTACCCGAGGCCGGCCCCGCCATATTCGGTTGGGAACGCGACGCCCATCAGCCCCATCTTGCCCAGTTCCTTGATCGTGGACAGAGGGAACTCGGATTTCTCGTCCCACTCCATCACATGAGGACGAATCTCTCGCTCGGCGAACCCGCGCACCGATCGCCGGAGCTGCTCTTGTTCTTCAGTGAATTGAAAGTCCATAAAAATGAAGGGTCGTACTTCGAGGGAAGGTTCCTTATGCGGGAAAACGCATGAGGATAAAACAGTTGAGGATATCACGCGATGAACAGGCACTGGACGTTACCTTAGTTGCTTCTTGGGATGGTTCGCCCGCGTCGTGGCACGGTTTTGGTTAGGTGGTTCCGGCCGCCCTCGGCCGGTACAAAGCCGAAAAAAAGGGATTATTTAAGTACAAAAGAACCCTCTCAAAGATCGCTGCGTTGGCGAGTGCTGTTCAACTCTAAAGATAGCTAACTTCAACCGTAGTTCCGGCCGCGGGCGGCCGGAACCACGTAACCAAAAGCTACAATCTCATCTGATGCCTCCTCGATCTCCAACCCTGGCTAAACGCGAACCACGCACAGAACAATCGGTCCGTGTGAGTTGGCGAGGAGCACTGCGCGTCCGCAATGGTCATCCCTGGGTGTATCGCTCCGATCTCGATGGATCGCGTGCTCTTCCTAGAGCCGGAGTGGTCCGAGTGCTTGAAGAAGGCGGTCGCTTTCTCGGCTGCGCGCTCTCCAGTTCCAGCTCACAGATCGCGCTACGAATGATTTCAGATCGGGAATGCGATGAGTCGGAACTTCCGGCGTTGGTCGCGACGCGCGTTAAGAACGCGATCGAATATCGCAATGCACTCCGCATCCTCGACCAGAGCAACGCTTACAGGCTGGTGTTCAGCGAAGCCGATCGACTTCCCGGGTTGATCGTCGATCGTTACAACGACGTGCTCGCCTTCCAGGTGCTTACGCAGGCGATGGACCGGAAAGAGGTTCGCGACGCGATTCTCGAGACCTTGGAGACAGAGATTCATCCCGCAGGCATTATTGAGCGCGTGGAAGAGCGCATTCGCGAACTTGAAGAATTGCCGGCCATTGAAGGTGGTCTCATTCGTGGGAACAAGACGCGCACCATCATCGAGATGAGTCCGAATCAGGATCAATCTCCGCTGCGCTTTGAATATGACGCGGCTGCGGGACAAAAGACGGGAGCCTTCCTCGATCAGCGCGAAAATTATGCAGCCGCGCAGCGTTACGCGCACGGAAGCGCCTTAGATGTCTTCTGTTACCAAGGAGGATTCGCGCTGCACCTTGCCCGTGTGTGCAGCCAAGTCATCGGCGTAGATGCGTCGCTTGCAGCGCTGGAAGCAGGCGAGCGCAACTTCGAATTGAATCGAAGCTCGCTGGTGGCTCCCGAGATCGAGTGGCTCGAGGCGAATGCCTTCGACTTGCTGCGCGATTGGTCGGACACGGGACGGAGGTTTCAGACTATCGTTCTCGATCCTCCCGCTTTCGCCAAAACGAAGAAGGCACTCTCGACGGCCCGGCGTGGTTACAAAGAACTGAATCTTCGCGCGTTGAAGATGCTTGAGCCGGGGGGACTCCTTGTTACCTGCTCGTGCTCTCATCACGTCTCGCAGGAGGAGTTTTTGGGGATGCTGGCCGAGTCGGCACGCGACGCACGTCGCCGGATTCGTTTGCTCGAGGTTCGGGGCCAAAGCCAAGACCATCCCGTGGTTGCCGGCATCCCGGAGACGGCTTATCTCAAGTGCGTGATTGCATATATCGAGTAGGTCAGCTCGGTCGGGCCTCGTGCTTATACAAAAAAGATAGACATTGACACTCTGAGGCTCCGCGTCGTAACAGAGAAGTAGGTGAACTACGATGGGGATGGCCCGGCAGATTCGTCAATGCGAACCATAACGAGACGTAAAGTCAACAAAACTGGCTCCCACCTAATTCCCTAGTGTATCGCGAATCGCCTGTATTCATGCGGGTTTGGCGAGAAGGATTTTTCCCCTCGGGAATAATTTCCAGCTTCAGGGAAAGCAGCTGGGAATTGGCTTTTGCCACCTCCGCAATTAAAACGCCGCGAGGTGGAGTCTCGTTTCAGGAATTGCCGTTTGAACATCTCCGTCGGACGTGACCTTCCGATTGGGTCACGTTACCTGTTTCTGATGGCTTGCCGACTCCACCTGTGCTGAAATCAGCCAGTTTCCCCCGCGGAGGCGATCATGCCAGAGACACTCGTCGGCCAACCGCCGGCAACCGGGACCACGCAAAACACAGGTTTCAAAACCTCGGCCCAGCCGGGAGTTAAGTACGACGGACAGAATGCCGGCGTGCAGCAACAACGCACCGTGCAGTCTCTCGCAGCTGGTGTTGCTGTGAAGCGCGGCGCAAACTGGTTCTACTGGATTGCCGGCCTGTCGCTCGTGAATACGATCGTCGCCATCACCGGCGGAAACTTCCATTTCCTGCTCGGCCTGGGCATCACCGAAGTCACCGACGCTTTTCGTTCACCAGAAGCTCGCATGGTTGGCTACTTCATCGACGTGCTGGTGCTTGGCTTCTTCCTGATGTGCGGCTATATGGCCGGCAAGCTTCACAAATGGGCATTTGTGATGGGCATGGGCTTCTATGCTCTCGATGCTGCGCTAACTGCTATGGCGCAGGATTGGATCTCATTCGCCTTCCACATCTACGCGATCATCTGCATTTGGAGAGGTTTCGCGCAGGTAAATGCCGCGAAGGAAACTGCTCAGGTCGCGGTCCTGGGCGGCAAGTAAATCCGATTTGATCCACGGTCTGCGTGTGTTCTGCGCCTTCTGGCTGCTGAGCTCGGTCAGTTACTCTCAGACGCCTAACCTAGCGAAGATGAGCGGAGATTTGCGCGCAGACGAAACCCTTGCCAGGACGAATCTCTCTGCTGGTGAGCTGAATGAGATCCTTAAGCAGGTAGAAGAGACCGCTTTTGATGCTAAACATGTTCGAGCATCAAGCTCCGATGGCAGATGCATTTCAGCTGCAGGCTGGCCCGAATCCCATCCAAGATCTCTCTCTTTGCTCGAATACCTCAGTCAGTGAGTCCGCCTGCGAACTGTATGCTTTTGACGGTAATATTTATCGTCGCGTTGAGTGCTTCAGCGTCATAGGTCAGGAAACCTCGGCGCCTAAGATGACGAAGACTCAGTGTTCGCAGGATCCAAAAGGCGACTGAAAGAGGTTTGTCTCAAGTGAATCCGGCGAAAGGCAACGACAAGTCGCGGTCCTGAGCGGCAAGTTCTAGCACGTATTTCGCAACGCTGAGCGGCTGCTAGCATCGTACTCACTCATGAGCACGACGCAACAGCCGCCAAACATTCCTCCGGCAGTCACGCGCAAAGTCCTCACTGCACTCGAAAAGAACTGGCAAGCTGAGAAATCCGGCTATCACACGTACGAAACGTTGGCTTCGCGCGAGCACGACCCTGTGCGCAAGGAGAAGCTCCATCATCTGGCCGAGGCCGAGCTTCATCACGCGCAGCTTTGGGAACAGCGCATTCGGGAACTAGGCGGCCCGGAGCCGAAGTACGACGGCAGTTCTACGGGGGACGCAGATTCGCTGGCCAATCGTATCGGCGGCCCCGATATGGCACTGCGACGGCTGGAATTGGACGAGAGCCGCGATATCGCCCGCTACGGTCGTCAGCTCAAGGAGCTTGGCGACCACCGCAGCATTGAGATCCTGCATCATGTGATCGCCGACGAGCGCGAGCATTACAAGACACTGCGTGATCTGATCCGTTGTGGTGGACCACATTCCCATCGTGTGCGTCAGCTCAAGCCCAGCGAGGCGCGCCAGCTCCTCGATGAGCTGATTGCCAAGCGGGATCAGGGACAAGCCCACGCTGCCGGGTGGATCGGCGACGCGATTTACGGAATCAACGACGGGCTGGGAGCGATCTTCGGCATCGTCTCCGGCGTCTCCGGAGCAACACTTGGAAACAGCAAATTTGTGCTCATCGCTGGACTTGCCGGCATGATCGCTAGCGCTCTGTCCATGGGTTCAGGAGCATATCTGGCTGCGAAGAGCGAGCGCGAGATCTACGAAGCTGAGCGCGAAAGAGAACGTGAGGCAATTACCTTCAACGAATCTGAGGCCCGCGAACTGCTCTCTCTTTACTACCAGGTGAAAGGGCTGCCCTCGGCTGATGCCGACAAGTTTGTCGATCACCTCGCCCGCGATAAGGAGCAGTTTGTCCGTACGCTGGCCGCCGAGCGGCTGAATGCAACTGAGGAAGGCTTGCGGAATCCGATGGTTTCGGCAACCTCAGGCGCTCTATCGACGGCCGTGGGAGCCTTCATTCCCATCGTGCCGTTCTTCTTCATGAGTGGATACCCGGCGGTGATCACTGCGGCGATTGTGTCGCTCCTAGCGCATTTCGCCGTCGGTGCTGCTAAATCCTTGATCACCGTGCGCTCCTGGTGGGCAAGCGGCACGGAAATGACCCTGGTTGGGGCTGTGGAGGGTGTGGTGACATACTTCATTGGCATAGGATTGGGACGGATTGGGTCATGAGTGCTAGCCTGCGTGATGACCTTCTCTGTAAGCAGCCGCATTTCAGTGACATTGTTTGACACTCCCTTAACAAAGCCGCTAATATCTATACTTTGTGTAGTCCTGCAAGTGCCCGCCTGGGTGGTCGCATCGCGCTAATCGGCCCGGTGAGTTTCAGCCTGCGGTTTCATTGCTCTTTTTCGTAAGGACTGGCGGTCGCCGAGTCTGCTTGTCCCTTTTATCCGTTTTGGAGAATTGGAATGTCTACCAGTTTCCCCACTGAGGGGAAAATCGCGCGCAAGTGGTACGTGGTCGACGCCACGGACCAGACCTTGGGACGCCTCGCGACCCGGGTTGCACACATTCTCGCGGGCAAGCATAACCCGCAATACACCCCTTTCATCGATACCGGCGATCACGTGGTCGTGATCAATGCCGCGAAGGTCAAACTGACCGGAATGAAGGCTGGGCAAAAGATTTATCACCGGTACACCGGATATCCCGGTGGATTGCGTTCTGAGCAGTACGACAAGAAGCTCGCTCGGCGCCCGGAAGCGGTCGTAGAAGACGCGATCAAGGGCATGCTGCCCCACACCAAGCTTGGCCGGGCAATGGCGAGCAAGCTGAAGGTGTATCGCGACGACAAGCACACGCATGCGGCCCAAAAGCCCGAGCCGCTGACGATTGCGAAGTAAGGATTTTTGATAACTCGGTCAAAGCCGAGACAGGAAACGAGATAAATGGCTGATCTGGTTCAGTACTACGGCACGGGACGTCGCAAGTCGAGCATCGCTCGCGTGTTTCTGCGTCCCGGCAGCGGAAAGTTCACCGTCAACGATCGCGAGTTCGACAAGTATTTCGTCACCGACGCGCAACGCGTAAGCGCCAAGGCACCGCTGGTCAGCAGTGAGACCGGCACCACGTTCGACGTCGTCGCGACGGTCCATGGCGGCGGCGTGAATGGTCAGTCCGACGCAGTAAAGATGGGCATCGCCCGCGCATTGCTAGAGTTCAACGTCGAGCTGCGCAAGAAGCTGAAAGGCGAAGGCCTGCTCTCACGCGATGCTCGCGGCAAGGAACGCAAGAAGTACGGACAAAAGGGAGCACGAAAGCGCTTCCAGTTCTCGAAGCGGTAAGCATTTAGCAGTTGCTGTTAGCTGAGTGCTGACGGCTGCATGCCGGTTTTCAAAATCTTCCCGAACCCGAAATCCAAGCAACGGGTCCGGGCCGGGAATGTAATTCTTGGGATGCTCGACTGATCCTGGGAATGCAATCCACAAAAAGGAGGTCAATTGGCGAATATCACCATGAAGGAACTGCTCGAAGCGGGCGTTCACTTCGGGCACCAGACGAAGCGCTGGAATCCCAAGATGAAGGAATACATCTTCGGCGAGCGCAACGGAATTTACATTATCGACCTGCAGAAAACTCTCAAGATGTTCAAAGACGCGAGCAAGTACGTGCAGGACATGGCCGCGCAAGGTAAGACGATCATGTTCGTCGGCACCAAGCGCCAGGCGCAAGACGCAATCGCCGAAGAGGCCACCCGCTGTGGAATGTTCTATGTGAACCAGCGCTGGCTAGGCGGACTGCTCACAAATTGGGTCACCGTGCAGAAATCGGTGAAGAGGCTCCAGGAACTCGACGACATGGCGACCGACGGCCGCTATGATCTGCTGCCCAAGAAGGAAGTCATCAAGCTGGAGCGCGAGCGGAAGCACTTGCAGGCGAACCTTGCAGGTATCAAGTCTCTCAAGCGGCTGCCCGATACGCTGTTCGTGATCGACTCGAACAAGGAACAGATTGCAGTGCGTGAAGCCCGCAAGCTTGGTATTCCGGTTGTCGCGGTGGTCGATACGAACTGCGATCCGACCGAAGTGGATTACATAATCCCCGGCAACGACGACGCACTGCGGGCAATCCGACTCTTCGCGGCGAAGATCGCTGACTCGATTGTTGAAGGCGCTCAGGCGGCGACCGATAAGCAGGATGCTGAGTTTGCCGGAGCCGTGGGATCTACGACTGAAACGGCTGCAACTCAGGGGACGGAAGTCAGCGAATACGGCGAGGATGGCGAGTCAGGATCAGACGACATCAACCTCGAAGAGATGCTTGGCGGAAATATCCGCAAGTCTCCAGCTGCCGCTGCCGCTGCATCCGCGGAAGCCGAAGCCGCTGTCGAGAAGCGCTAGTTCGGTTTGGTAGAGACGTCCGCCGTGGCGGACTGCGTCTCCTCGAAGATGTCGGTCAGCACCAAATACCAGCCGTGTCGTTTTCGATTTGAAGACATCTAATAGGTACACTGAAGAAACGCGACATTCATGGCCCGAGCCGCTGTGGCGCTCGGGTCGTAATTTGTTAGGCCGGATTTGGATTCGGCAGAAGGCATAATGGAAATGAGCACTGCTACTGTGAACGTTGACGCAAAAATGGTGAAGGAGCTGCGCGACAAGACCGGCGCTCCATTTGGAGACTGCAAGAATGCACTTGTCGAGGCCAACGGCGACGTCGAGCAGGCGGTAATCGTCCTGCGTAAGAAAGGCATCGCCACAGCAGGCAAGAAGGCTTCCCGGACCACGAATGAAGGCTCGGTTGCAAGCTACATCCACGCCGGTGGCAAGATCGGGGTGTTGCTTGAGCTGAACTGTGAGAGCGACTTTGTTGCCCGTACCGACGACTTCAAGCAGCTGTTGCACGACATCTCCATGCACATCGCAGCCACGGATCCCAAGTACATCCGCCGCGAAGATGTCACGGCAGAAGACTACGAGCGTGAGAAGGAGATCTACCGCTCACAGGCCGCTGCAACTGGCAAGCCGGCTCCAGTGGTTGAGAAGATCGTCGAAGGCAAGATGGCGAAGTTCTACGAGGAAGTGTGCTTGCTCGATCAGCCCTTTATCAAAGAGCAGACTATGAGCGTCTGTCAATTGATTGCCACCAAGATCGGCAAGCTGGGCGAGAACATCTCCGTCCGCCGCTTTGCCCGCTTCAAGGTAGGCGAGCAAAACTGGACGATTGCGCAAACCAAGCCGGCTGGGACAGCAGAAGAAACAAAACAGTAGGTTCCACAGGGAACGAATCGCGATCTGACAGAAACGCCGGGTGCTACTACCCGGCGTTCTTGTTTGCGATGTGAGAGCGATCACAGCGGTCTTCTCCGCGATATGATGGACTGTTCCTTTACACATCATGGTGGTTATGAACGCTTATCCCATTGCGCCGGCCGAGCCGGTGGAGTCCGATCAGAGCGAAGTTGCAGAGTGGCTCGAGGCCTTTGATCAGGTCGTCGAAGAAGAGGGCCCCATTCGGGCCGGAGAGTTGCTCGAGGCGCTGGCGCGCCGTGCGCGTGAGTCAGGTGTTGAGCCTCCAGCGCAATTCAATACTCCCTACAGAAATACGATTCCGATCAAGCAAGAGTTGCCGTATCCCGGCGATCGCGACATGGAACGCCGCATCGAGGCACTGATTCGCTGGAACGCGATGGCCATGGTGCATCGCCAGAACAAGAAAGACTCAGGCATCGGCGGACACCTCTCTACGTATTCTTCACTAGCCACTCTGCTCGAAGTTGGGTTCAATCATTTCTTCCATTCCAGCTATGGCGACCAGCCCGGCGACCTGATTTATTTCCAGGGGCATGCATCCCCCGGCGTGTATGCTCGCGCTTTCCTGGAAGGCCGGATTAGCGAGAAGCAGGTCTTGAATTTCCGTCATGAAACTCGTGGCGAGCCGGGATTGGCGTCATATCCGCACCCGTGGCTGATGCCTGACTTCTGGAGTTTTCCGACAGTCTCGATGGGCATTGGGCCAATCAACGCGATCTACCAGGCGCGATTCATGCGCTATCTCGAGAATCGGAATCTTATCGAGCAGACTCCGCGCAAGATTTGGGCCTTCCTTGGCGATGGCGAGACGGATGAGCCAGAGTCGCTTGGCGCTCTAACGGTGGCAACGCGTGAGAAGCTCGACAACCTGATCTTCGTCGTGAACTGCAACCTCCAGCGCCTGGATGGGCCAGTGCGCGGGAACGGAAAGATTATCAATGAGCTCGAAGGCGCATTCCGAGGCGCAGGTTGGAATGTAATCAAGGTCATATGGGGCAGCGATTGGGACTCGCTGTTTGCACGCGATCATTCTGGGCTGTTGCTTAAGCGCATGGAAGAGTCCGTCGACGGCGAGTACCAGAGCTTTAAGGCCAAGGGCGGCACTTACGTGCGCAAAGAGTTCTTCGGCCGATATCCCGAGTTGCTCGAACTTGTTGCCGACATGACCGATGAGCAGCTCGAGAATCTGCACCGCGGCGGTCATGATCCAAAGAAGATCTATAACGCCTACCTTCGAGCCGTTGAGCACAAAGGCGGACCAACCGTCATCCTCGCCAAGACCGTAAAGGGATACGGTCTTGGCTCCGCACAAGCGCGCAACGCCACGCATCAAGAAAAGAAACTAACTGACGAAGCTCTCGTCGCCTTCCAGCACCGCTTCAAAATTCCCGTGCCCAAGGAAGCCGCGAAAGACGGAATCCCGTATCGTCCAAAAGACGATACGCCAGAGATCGTCTACATGAAGCAGCGCCGCAAGGAGCTGGGTGGCTTCATGCCAGTGCGCGAGAAGCGAGAGCCTAACCTGAAGGCGCCTGCGCTTGACTTCTTTTCCGACGCACTGGGTGGATCGCGCGGCCGCGCCGTATCGACCACCATGGGCTTCGTGAGCATGCTGCGCACGCTCATGAAGCATCCCGAAATAGGAAAGCTCGTCGTTCCCATAGTTCCTGATGAGGGACGCACATTTGGACTGGAGTCGGCGATCCGCCAGGTTGGCATTTACGCCAGCCAGGGGCAGCTCTACACCCCGCATGATCAGGACATCCTGCTCTATTACCGCGAAGAAAAAGACGGACAGATTCTGGAGGAAGGAATTACTGAAGCCGGATCAATGGCCTCCTTCGCCGCGGCCGGCACTGCGTATTCGAACTACCGGGTGGCGACAATTCCTTTCTACATGTATTACTCGATGTTCGGCTTCCAGCGTGTAGGCGACCTCATTTGGGCGTTCGGTGACGCGCGTGGGAAGGGCTTCCTTATGGGCGGCACGGCCGGGCGCACAACCCTTTCTGGCGAAGGTCTGCAGCATTGCGATGGACATAGCGTCGTGCTGTCGAGCGTATATCCGAACTGTGTTACCTACGATCCGGCATTTGCGTACGAGATGGCCATCATCGTCCAGGATGGCCTGCGACGGATGTACCAAAACGGCGAGGACATCTACTACTACATCACGATGTACAACGAAGATTACGCAATGCCCGAGGCGCCGAAAGGCGTTGAGGAAGGTGTTCTTCGGGGCATTTACAAGTACAAGTCCGCTCCGGGTGGGAAGGCCACGGTACACCTCTTTGGCAGCGGTCCGATTTTGAACGAAGCCCTGCAGGCTCAGGCGATCCTCGCTGAAAAATACGGTGTGCAAGCCGATGTGTGGAGCGTGACCAGCTACACCGAGCTGCGCCGCGAGGCACTGCTGACCGATCGCTGGAATCTGCTGCACCCTGCGGATAACGAGAAGAAACCGCACATTCTGAAGGCTCTCGAAGGAAGTGAAGGCCCGATCATCGCCGCTAGCGACTATATGAAGATCGTTCCCGACCAACTCTCGCCCTGGCTACGTGAGCGGCTGGTATCACTTGGCACCGATGGCTTCGGACGGAGCGATAATCGAGAGTATCTGCGCAAGCACTTCGAGGTCAGCGCGGAATCTATTACTGCTGCCGCGTTGTCGCGTCTCTCGCGCGATAAAAAGTTCGACGCGAAGAAGGCACAGAAGGCTCTGCAAGAGCTCAATATCAATCCGGAGAAGCTCGACCCAGCAAAAGCGTAGGAAGAATCCGGTGATCGGGCCATCGGATGATCGGCTGAGGTAAAGGCAGGTTCAACCTTCTTCTGCTACGTGTTCCGACTCTGTTCGATCCGTCGGGAAACTCCGCGCGTTGATGCCTTTCCATCACCTGATCATCCGATGGCCTGATCACCCGATTCTGAAATCACTCGAATCGCCAATTACAATCAACATATGGCTTCCACCACTCAGGAATATCAAAGGAGTTCTCTCCTTATTGATCCGCATGACCGGGAGCGCGTCTTTGAGGCGTTCCGGCGCTGGGGATACCTCCAGGCTCAGCTCGACCCATTGGGGCAATATCTCGCTCCGCAAACAGTCCCCGAACTCGACATTCAGGGGGACTTCGCTGACGAAGCTCGCCGCTACTACTGCGGCAGCATTGCTGCTGAGTTCATGCATATTCCGGATGCCGAGCGGCGCGAGTGGATTCAGCAGCGTTTCGAAACGGAGCCTGCACCTGTTGATCAGAAACACATCCTCGAACTCCTGACCAAAGCAGACTTGTTCGAGCAGGTCATTCAGTCACGCTATCTGGGAACTAAGCGCTTCTCTCTCGAAGGCGTAACCTCTCTCATTCCGTTTCTCGATGAGGTTCTCAACGACGCTGCCGAGCGCGGAGCTGTTCAAGTCGTAATCGCGATGAGCCATCGCGGGCGCCTCAACGTAATGGTGAACATCGTCGGCAAAACCGCGGCGGATATGTTTGCCAAGTTTGAGGACGTCGATCCGCGCAGCGTGCTTGGCGGCGGCGATGTCAAATATCACCAAGGCGCCACCGGCAGGTTCACCGGACGTAATGGTCAAACGATTAACCTCCACTTGGTTTCAAATCCGAGCCACCTGGAAGCTGTCGACCCGGTCGCAACCGGACGTGTGCGAGCCAAGCAGATCCGTATGGGCGGTGAAGAGAAGGTTCTGCCGGTGATGATCCATGGCGATGCCGCCTTTGCTGGTCAAGGCATCTGGGCGGAGACGATGAATCTGGCTGGCGTCGATGGATACACCGTTGGTGGCGGCTTGCACATCATCGCCAATAACCTCATCGGATTTACGACCGAACCCTACGAAACAAACTCGTCACGCTACGCGTCGGATTTGGCCAAGCGTCTGCCGATTCCAATCTTTCACGTGAACTCCGAAGATCCTGATGCTGTACTGCGCATCGCGAGACTCGCAACTGAGTATCGTTACGCCTTCGGCAGTGATGTGGTAGTTGATCTTGTGGGATATCGCCGGCACGGTCACAGTGAAGTGGACGATCCTACTATTACGCAGCCAATTCGCTACGCGCGCATTAAGGATCATGCGCCGCTGCACGAGATCTATGCAAAGAGAATTGGTGTCGACAACAGCCAGCGCGTGCAAGAGATTACGGCCGAAATCGGAGAGGCGCAGAAGCAGGCGACGAAGCTGAAGAAAATGCCTCGCCTTTCTAAGCTTCCGGAGTACTGGGACAAGTACCACGGCGGACGCCTTAAACCCGAATACGCAGTCGAAACCGGAATCGCAGCAGTGCAGGTTGCTCAGATTTGCGGCAAGCTCGTTAGCTACCCGAAAGACTTCCACATTCATCCCAAGATTAAGAAGTTGCTGGAGCAGCGTGCTGAAATGGGACATGGCAAACGTCCTTTCGACTACGGAATGGCTGAGGCTGTCGCCTTTGGCTCGCTCGTGCTTGAAGGCGTTCCTGTTCGGCTGAGCGGGCAAGATTGCAAGCGCGGCACCTTCAATCAGCGCCACAGTGTGCTGATCGACATTGAGAATGAAGCGGAATACGTTCCACTGAATCATCTCGCGCCGCAGCAGGCGAAGTACGAGGTTTACAACTCGATCCTGTCAGAAGCTGGCGTACTTGGCTTCGAATATGGATACAGCCGCGACTATCCCGAGTCCCTGGTTTTGTGGGAGGCGCAGTTCGGCGATTTCGCCAACGGCGCGCAAATCATCATTGATCAATTCATCTCTGCAGCTGAGGACAAATGGGGACTGCTCAGCGGAATTGTTATGCTGCTTCCTCACGGATACGAAGGACAAGGTCCGGAACATTCGAGCGCGCGCATTGAACGCTATCTACAGCTTGCTGCGCGCGACAATATGCAGGTTTGCCAGCCCTCTACAGCCGCGCAGTACTTCCATTTGCTGCGACGCCAAGTGCTGCGTCCCTGGCGCAAGCCGCTGGTCGTCTTCACTCCAAAGAGCATGCTGCGTCACCCGGACGCGAGCTCTTCGGTGCAGGAGTTCAGCCGTCCAAGCTTCCTCAATGTGCTTCCCGAAACGGAAGTCGCCGATCCCAGGCGTCTGCTGATTTGCACCGGCAAGATCGGGCACGAGCTACGAATCGAGCGCAAGAAAAGGAAGGACGATTCCACCGGCATCATCTTCATCGAGCAGCTCTACCCCTGGCCCGAGGCGGAACTGATGGCGGAGTTACAACGCCACGCGAATGCCCGGGAGATCGTGTGGGTGCAGGAAGAACCTTCCAATATGGGCGCTCTCTGGTTCGTTGTGCCACGTTTGAAGCGCATCTCCGGTGGACGGCAAGTGCTGACGGTAAAGCGCTCAGCCAGCGCCAGTCCAGCGACTGGGTCTGCCAAGGCTCACGATATGGAGCAGAAAACGCTGATTGAAGTTGCTTTCGGGAATCCGACTAAATAACGCTAGAGAATGCCAGTCCACGTTTCTGTAGATCGCAACAGAAAACTTGTGCTCAGCACGTACTCCGGTGATGTGACGGATGCTGATGTTGTTCGTCAAGTTTCGGAGATTCAACAGCAGGCGCCGTATGGACCTGCCTATCGGGTTATTACCGACTTTACCCAGGTGACGCAATTCAACATCTCATCCAGCGAGATTCGTTCGGTTGCCGATAGCGAATCTCCACTCGCTCAGGCGCGGCGGGTGATGGTGGCCCCTTCCGATGTCGCTTACGGGACTTCACGCATGTTCCAGACTCTTGCTTTGCGCACGCGGCCGAACATAACCGTTGTAAGAACACTCGCAGAGGCGTATGCAGCTTTGGGAATCGAGGGGACGGGATAGGGACTTCTCGATCTGGTCGCCGTAACCGACGAGTTGCGTGATTAACAGGCAAATTGCTTCCCCACCTAAGGTTGTCGCCGTAGATCGATCCAGCTGTGTTAAACGTCTACTCAGATGTGACCATTCGAAGTGTTGCCAAGAGCCTTCTTGCCCTTGTTCTTGTTGCGGTGAGCAGCTACGTGCTTGAAGTACGTCTCCACAGGAACGGCATTCCCAGGCGCGACCTGATTTTGCTTTCCAGTTTTCTCGTAGGACTCGTGGCCGGAGCGTTGGTTTACTTCCTTTCAATTCGAGAACGGCAACGTCGTGCTTATGTCGACTGCCGCCTACGCGTCATCGCTGAGATGAATCACCATATTCGCAATGCACTGCAAGTGATTACCTTCTACAGCCGCAAAGGCGAGAAACAGGAAGTTGGTGTTATCGAGGCTGTCGAGCGGATTCAGTGGGCATTGCGGGAAGTTCTTCCGCAGTTGCCGGAATCTCCAGCCGAGCTCCAAGCTTCCGCGGCCACGATCAATGAGTTTCGTCCCAAACTAACGGAGCCGAAACGCCAGAACCTGTGGCGGTAACGAAGTAGCTCAAATTGTGGTGCGGGCGGCTACTCCACTAGGCGACGTTCCGACCAGGCGATTAGTCACTGCGGCGAGACCAGTTTTCTTGTTCCCTGATGGAAAATCATCGGCCATCTTCCATCAGAGTGCTTTCCAAATTGAACTTCGCAATGTGGGGGCTGTTAACTGATGCCCTGAAAGTTCCTGCTAAGGTAGGTGACTAGAACCACGTCGGGAGACGATTCTGGTGCAGCAAAGTCTTCAACCGCAACGTTCATCCAGCGTCTCCGCGCGCATGCTCTCAATGATGGAGGCTTTGTTCCGAATTCTCCCGGAACTCCCGAACTCAATAAAGGCATCAGCCGGCAGTGCACAGGCCGCCTCCACCGAATTGCGGATGTGCTTTTTGTGGAGCGACGTTTCTAGTTCAAAAAAGTAGGCGGTATCCCTGTCCGACAATTTCATATGTTAGAGGAATGGTCGGGACGGGCAGATTTGAACTGCCGACCCCTCGCACCCCAAGCGAGTGCTCTACCAGGCTGAGCCACGTCCCGACAGGAGAGAAAGATCCCGCAGGCAGCGGGATTGGGGTGTTTCCATGATACTACAGCGCTTCCCGCCAAACGCCTGCGTTGAGCCTGTAAAATCAAGCTTTCATACACTATGCTTCTGCGTGCTCTCCTGGCGATCGCCATCTTCGGAACCCTAACCTCGACTGCGTTTCTCCTGCTGGCTCTAGCCGGCTCGTGGCGCTTTGTTAGAAAGCGCAAACAATTTCGGTCTGCTCCCTCATACTTTCCACCTGTTAGCGTGTTGAAGCCAGTTCATGGCCTGGAACCGAATCTCGAAGAAAATCTTGAGAGCTTCTTTCGTCAGAACTTTCCCGATTTCGAACTCATCTTCTGCGCCCGCCAAGCCAGCGATCCTGGGCTACAGATGGCGCAACGCTTATCGCGCAAGTATCCGAAGGTGAAGATCAGGATTCTCGCTTGCGGCGAGCCGCCATGGACCAACGCAAAACTCTTCTCGCTTGAGAAGATGTGGAAGGAAGCTGCTCCCGACCTATTCGTCATCAGCGATAGCGACGTCCGAGTTTCGCCCGATTATCTTCGCGAGATCATCAAGCCATTTGCCAATCCCAAAGTCGGAATGGCGACGTGTATCTATCGTGGTTTGCCGGCCGGTGGCTTCTGGACCGAGCTGGAAGCTTTCGGATACTCGGTGGAGATGACCTCTGGAGTTGTCGTTGCAGACATGCTCGAAGGCATGAAGTTCGCCCTTGGCCCAACGATGGTGGTAAGGCGCGAGTGCGTGGAAGCTCTCGGCGGATTCGCATTCATGGCCGATTACTGCGCCGATGATTACATCCTGGGAAATCGAGTCGCTGAATCGGGAATGGAAGTCGTTCTTTCGCACCACGTCATTGATCACATGGTCGTCCATCATTCGTTTCTCGACTCGATGCGTCACCAGGTGCGCTGGATGCGCAGCACGAGGTTTTCGCGTCCGAAAGGGCATCTTGGAACTGTGCTCACTTATGCGATGCCCTATGGCGTCCTTGGATTGATCGCAGGCCTCGCCAGCGGGCATGCCATGCTCGGTTGGGGCTTGCTTGGCGCAGCATTCCTGAATCGAGTTATTCAATCGATCGCTGCGGGATACTACGTTGCCGGCGACGGCAAGGCTTTAACTCATGCCTTTCTGTATCCCATTCGCGATCTGCTCGGATTGTTCTTGTGGATCGGCAGCTACCTGAGCGCGAAGATTCATTGGCGCGGGGAAATATACCGACTCTCCACCGGTGGGCTCATGTTGCGTTCGCAAGAACCGACCGGAGTTCCAAAGCAGGAAGAAGCAGTCGTCAGCGGCAAATAGACGTCAACAGAACACTCTCTCCGAGCTCACAACAATCCAATCTCATAACCACTGTCATTCTGAGGCCTGAAGTTGGCCGAAGAATCTCCGGCGATATTTTGTACTTGAATAATGCATCCCGGCTCTTTGGCTGAGAATCCCGCCGAGAAAGAGCGATTAAGTCTGACGCATTCCAGGAGATCCTTCGCCAACGAAAGGCTCAGGATGACAGTGTTTGGTACCTATTGCCTATTTCTTATCGCCTACTGCCTATTGCTCAGTATTTCCTTCCCCGCCATCTGCGTAAACGAATAGGCTCGGTTTCCAAGAAGTGCCCTAGCCCTTGCCTGCTGTTCACTGGGCACAAATAGAAAAACACGCTGCGAACCTTGCCAAACGCGAAGTAAATCCTCATCGTTCAGGAAAATGTGAGGAGCATCGGGATACTTCGAGCCCCATAGCAATGAAGTACTGCGGCCGTTGACGAGCAATACTTGGCGCTGCAGGTAGAAGAGCAGCGAAGAGCCGTACGCTTGATCTCCATAAATCATCACCTGATCGCCGGGGCGGATTACCTCCTGAACCTGGCGAGCAAGACTGCGCGACGACAAAAATGGGCCAAAGCGCGAGAGTGCTAGGTGCGCGGCAAACAAGAATACCGCCGAAGTAATTGCGAGGGCCCACACAGCAGCGCGAGTCGAACGACGAGACCAGAGAAGCGCCGCCAGCGGCCCAACCAGCAAAGCGAAGGCAGCAAGCAACGCAGGCAAGCGTAATCCCGCGAAAGCCGGACCGGTGAGATCGAAGAACTTCGACATCGCGAGAGTGTTATCTGCGACTTGCCGATTGGCGAGCACTGATCCCAGATCCAATGGAACGGGTAAGTTGCGTGAAGACCACACTCCCGCGATCAAGGCGACGCTAGCGGCAGTTCCCATGATGGTAAGCGCCGCACAAGCCACCTTGCTCCAGCAACTGCCAAAGCGATCAGAAGCGAGAGCATCTGCCGCAAGCAGAAGCAGAGGCAGGTACGCGGGAAACGTGTAGTACTCCTGATTGGTGGAGATTGCAAAGAAGACCAGAATCAGTCCCGACCAGACCAGACAAATCATTCGCGTGCGCTCTGCGAAGGTCCATTCTGAGGGAACGCGGTGCTTCGCGCGTTCGCGCAAGTGCTCAACGACTCGCGCCAGAAACAGACTCCAGGGGAAAAGCCACACGAAATGCAGAGTCCAATACGCGATCGCAGGCAGCTTGTTATAGTCCTTTGGGTAGCGCTTGCCGAGAAAGCGCAACAGGTGCTCATTGACGAAGTAGAACCAGAAGAAACCCTGATTGCGCAGCCCAGCCAGGACGTGCCAGGGAGCTGCTATTGTCAAAAAGAAAAGTGTGCCGGTGACGAGATGGAACTCGCGCCAGCGTTTCCACTCTCCGGTGACGATCAAATACGCAAGCAGCGTGCCCCCAACAAAGATGATCGCCACTAATCCCTTGGCCAAAACGGCGAGAGCCAGGCACGCGTAAGACGCGTACCAAAGGCGCGATCCTCTTCCATGCTCGAGCGCTAACAGGGCAAAATAGAGCGATCCGGCGATAGTAAGCGCGAGCAGCGCTTCAGGAATGAGAATTCGCGAGAAGAGGTAGTAGCCAATCGTCGTGACCACGAATAGCGCGGCGTAAATGCTGGCCCGGGCCCCGAAAGCCCGCCGCCCCCAATCGGCCGCGAGGATCATCAACAACAGAATCGCAAACGCCGTCGGGAGACGTGTCGCCCATTCTGAAACCCCGAAGACACGATAGCACGTTGCGACCAACCAATACGGCAGCAGAGGTTTTTCAAGATACCGAATACCGTCGACGTGCAGCGTGACCCAATCATTGTTAGCCACCATCTCGCGCGCGGCTTCGGCATGTGTGGCGTCCGCGTCATCGAAGATCGCTGGAGACGAGAGCGATCCGAAGTATACGAACGTGAAGATCAGGAAGATGGCAGCCCACGCCAGCCAATGGCGGCGAAGGACCTCAGGCCATGGGTTCGGAGCGACCTGCGGCGAACGCAGTTCTATTACGGGTGGGGGAGCGATCGCCAATTTTTATCGAGCGGGCGGTACGTATTCTTGCGGCAATTGCGAGCCTTCGCCGAAAAAGTACGCCTGTAGTTGCTGCGCGAGAAACTCCTGTGCTTCTCTCTTCCAGGGCTGGAGGCGATATTCGTTCATGAGCATCTTCTGATGTTCGCCCCACTCTGCCCAGGCCTGCTTCGACACGTTGTCATAAATCTTCTGGCCGAGTTCGTTGTCGAAAGGTCGCTCTTCGAGTCCTTCCATTTCGCGACCGTACTTCACACACCGCACCATGTGTGCCATGCAGCTCTAGTGTCCTCCTGCAGGCTCAATTTTACAGGAACAGGAACTCCAACGAGGCGAACACGAAGGCCACGAAGGAGAAGGCGAAGGTCACGGAGGTTTGCATAATGACCTTCTTTTTCACTTTCGTGCCCTTCGTGTTCGCCTTTCCGGTTTTCGTTCTTCCGAAATCGAAAACTGCAACTTGCGTTGCACGCGATCGATACGGTCAAGGATCACACGAACGCGATCGCCGATCGAGTACGGGTGTCCGGAGCGCTCGCCGATGATTTGGCGCGTGTTCTCGTGATACGCGTAGCGGTCGTCGCTTAACGAACTGAGAGGAACCAGGCCTTCGATGAACAGATCGTCGAGTTCGACGAAGAGTCCGTATTTGGTCACGCTCACGATCAGCGCACTGAAGTCTTCGCCTACTTTGTCCTCCATAAACTTGATCTTTTTCCACTCGATCAGCTCGCGCTCCGCCTCGTCCGCACGACGCTCGCTGGTGCTGGAGTCGACGGCGACATCGTGGAGTTCATCCAGCGGAATAATTTCCTTCAGGTGCTCGTTGCCTTCCACGCTCTGTTTCTTTTCTCGACGTTTCGACCACGGCGAAGGTTGCTGAGCGTCGTAGGAGGCACTTCCGGGACCGTGGGATACCCGGCCTCGGCCGTCTTGCCTTTGAGGTGCGACTTGCAGTGCCGCTTTCAAAATCCGATGAACCATCAAGTCGGGATAACGTCGAATCGGCGAGGTGAAGTGTGTGTAAGCCGGTGCGGCCAGTGCGAAGTGTCCTTCATTCTCTTCCGAGTATCGCGCTTGCTTCAGTGAGCGCAGCATCAGATAAGACAGAATGCGCTCCTCCGGCTTGCCGGCGATCTTCTGCGTCAGCTTCTGGTACATGCGCGGCGTGACATGTATGTCCTGCGGGACTTCGTGTTGCCGCGGATTGCGTCGGCTGCCATGCCGCTCGCGCCGCTCGCCGCGTGTTTGGAAGCGCCGGACAGGCAGGTCCACTCCGAGCGAATATCCCAAGGCGGCAGCAAGAAGTTCGAACTCGTACACTCGCTTCGGATCGGGCTTCTCATGGATTCGGTAAATCGCCGCAATGTTGTGACTCTCGAAGTAAGCGGCAACGCATTCGTTGGCCGCTAACATGAACTCTTCAATGATCCGATGCGAGAACTTCCGTTCCGAGCGCGTCACGCCTTGCATTAAACCGGCTTCGTCGAACTCGATCACCGGCTCCGGCATGTCGAAGTCGATGGAACCGCGTTTGACGCGCTTGCGGTTGAGGATCTTTGCGAGCGTTTCCATGCGCTCGAATTCGCTCACAAGCGAAGCGTATTGTTGCCGCATGCTGTGATCGCCATCGAGGATGGCCTGCACTTCGTTGTAAGTCATGCGGGCGGCGGAGCGAATTACTCCTTCGTGAAGCTGGTATGCGACGACTTCCCCGGCATGATCGATCTCCATAATGCAGGACAGCACCAGCCGTTCCACTTGCGGACGCAGGCTGCAAAGATCCGTGGAAAGCTCCAGGGGAAGCATGGGAACGGCGCGATCTGGAAAGTAGACTGACGTGCCTCGCAGCCGCGCTTCGGCATCGATCGCCGATCCATCCGTCACATAGTTCGCGACATCTGCGATGTGAACCTGAAGCTCATAGTTCCCGTTTTGCAACTTGCGGACGAGTACGGCGTCGTCGAAGTCACGCGCTGTTTCGCCATCAATGGTGACAATCGGCAGATCGCGATAGTCGTATCGACGGGCGACCTCATTGCGAGGAATGACTGCCGTGAATGATTCGGCTTCCTCAAGCACCTCCGCCGGAAACACGTGCGGGATGTGGTGCTTGCGGATCATGATCTCGACGTCGACACCGAAATCATCTTCATATCCGAGAACTTCGATTACTTTGCCGCGCGCGTTCTGCGTGTCCGAAGGCCATTGAATGATCTCGACATCCACGACCATGCCTTCGAGATCGGTGTGAGCGCTGCGCCGAGCTTCCTTGCCGATGACGCGGTGACGCGATTGCTTTGGTAGAGACGCAGCATGCTGCGTCTCTACCTCTGGAACTTCCATCCCTCGAGGGATGATCACTGGATCCGTCAGCTTGTCGTCGATTGGCTGAATGTAGGTGTTGCGGTCTCCATAGTGGAAGATTCCCACTACGGTCGGATGCGCGCGTCCGAGGACTTTGCCGATTCGTCCCGCGGCGCGGCCGTCTCCACGTCCGGGACCGAGCTCGACTATCACGTTGTCGCCGTGCATTGCCGCATTCATGTCCCGAGGAGAGATGTAGATGTCGCCTTCGATCCGGTCGCGCACCGCAGGATCCTGTGGGCGAACAAAGCCGTAGCCATCGCGATGAACAGAAAGCTCGCCGCGAACCAGATTGCGATTGGCAGCAGCTTTCGGCAGGGCATAGCGATCGCGTCCCATCACGACCAGGTCCCCGCGCTCGACTAGCTTCTGCAGCCGCTCATCCAGATGCCGCCTCTCCTCGCCGCCACGCAAGCGCAACTCACGCACAAGCTGCTTGTATCCAGCCGCGTGATTCGGCTGGCGTGAGATGTGGGCGAGGATTTCGCGATCCGTGGTCATAACTTGAAATCTAGCCGATAGCGATTACACGTTGCTACGGGGCGTTATCGTTACGCAGACCGTACTCTACCTGACGAATCTGGTACTCACTTGAGTCGCGCTCGGCAAGCGCCGTTATACTCCGCTGCATGGACGTCTTTCGTCACATCCTAACGGCAGCACTTCTGGCCGTCATCTTTCGTGGGCTCTGGAAATCGTCCCGAACCGGTCAGGCGAAAGAAGAGGCTGGTCGCAAGATTTACGGACCAATTCGCGGCCTACAGATTCTGGTTGTAGTGTGCGGCACAGTCTTTACGGGCCTTGTTATCGCCTCCTCGGTTGCTGCGAGGAAACCCCATGAGTGGTGGGTGCCGTTCGTGTTCTTGGGCATGCTCGCGATCGTTCCATTCATGTACCCGCCGGTGCTGACCATTGAAGTCGATGGGGTTGCATCGCGCGCCTGGTATGGCAATGAGAAAAAGATCCGCTGGGAAGATGTAGCCAGCCTGCACTACAACATGGGCAATAAACAATTCACAGTGCGGAGTAACGACGGCCGGAAGATCACGCATGCCGGATTCAATGCGGATTCAGGCGGGTTCCGAAACGAAATTCAGAGAAGGACGCGATTGCCACTAAAGATCGCACAACCTGGTACCTGGAAGACGGAGACGGTCGAGGTTCCGTATGAGGAAAGCCAGAATGAATCGGGCGATCGGGTCATCGGGTGATCGGGGGAAGAGGCGACCATTACCTTTTTTTAGCACTGTCATCCTGAGCCCAGTTTTGGGCGAAGGGTCTCCCGGAATGTTTCAGTCTTAATCGCACCGTCCCGGCATTTTGGCGAGAATCGTTGTGAAAGAGCCACGACGCGGCACTTAAGGCCGAATCATCGTGGGAGATCCTTCGCCCAAGGGAACGGCTCAGGATGACAATTTTAATGCTGCCCAGTAGAGATAAGCGCGCAACCTCACTACTGCCCAGCGCGCAACCTACGATCTGGCCGTGCTCACCAGCCACGATGCCCAGCCGACGCAGATTGCTACTAATCCCGACAGCACCACTGGCGGCGGCAGAAAATAGATCCAACTCAGGATCAACGACACCAACTGGACCGCGAAGAAGACCCAGCCTAGCGCTCCGATAGCTTGTGGAGTGCTGCGAGCCAGGGTGCCGAGGTGCCAAGCCAAGAATGCAGCAAAGAGAAGATATAACGTCGCAAACAGTCCAAAGCCGACGTAGAAGCGAGCGTATGTGGCCTGTGTGCGCCCGACCTGAAAGCGAACGCTATTCATCGATTCCCACACGGCACGTCCCTCGGCCGAGGGCGCCTGAAACTTCAGGAATCCAAATGTGTGTCCCACGGCAAACAGAATGAGCAACACGCAAGCGATTCGGTACAGGAGAGTCGCTTTCACCATGGTTGATCCTCCGAAATTGATGGCTGCTTTTATACCAGACGACGTTTGGGAAGAGAGAATCGACAGGTGAAGGTTGATCGGGCCACCTCCACCCAGTAAGCGCAACGTCGGCGCTCGCTAGGAACGCGGCTATCGGGTGATCGGGCGAAGTGAGAACCATCACTTCTCGGCACCTTTTTTACACTGTCATCCAGAACCCTTTTTGGGGCGAAGGATCTCCCGAGATATTCAGTCTTAAATGCACCGTCCGGGCACTTTGGCTATGACCTTGGTGAGAAAGCCACGATTCAGCAATTACGTCCGAATCATTCTGGGAGATCCTTCAGCCGAAATCGGCTCAGGATGAGATCCTTCAGCCGAAATCGGCTCAGGATGACAGGTTAGGAGATTTATTTTTGCCTCGCCGGAACCACGACCACCGCCTCAACTTCCAGCAGCAAGTCCGGATTCACCAGCGCAGCAACGCCAACCGTCGTACTCGCAGGAGGATGATCGTTCTTTGCTAGATATTCCGCGCGAACGTCGCGATGTCCCTCGAGGTTCTCAGGCATGTTCACGATGAAAGTATTCAGCTTGACCACATCGTTGAAGGTTGCGCCTACCGCGTCTAGCGCAGCCCTGAGGTTTTCGAAGACCTGTTTCGATTGCGCTCGAATGTCACCCTTGCCCACTACCTTGCCGTCTTTGTCATAAGCCAACTGGCCGGAGATCAGAATCGTGCGTCCGCCGTTGATCTCGACTAGCTGAGTGAAGCGCGGGTTTACCGCCAAGCCGGGTGGATTCAAATACTGCACGAGCGGAGTGTCGTTCTTGCTCGTGTTCGTCCGTTGTGTCTTGCCGGACGTAGCGGGTTTCGGCTGTTGCGCCAAAAGAGGAATCGTAAAAAGGATCAGCATCGGTAAACAACGCTTCATGTGGTCTCCTGGTTTGCGAGCGGCAAAGAGGCTCGTGATCCACAGATGAGATAGGTTTGCCAAAAGTATGACGAAAAAGTAATGACGCAGCATTCTGCCTCTCTGCTCGGAATCTGTGTAACCTAAACAAACCATGAAAATAGGATTTGTCGGTTTGGGCAGCATGGGCTCGGCGATGGCGCGCAACCTCGTCAAAGCCGGGCAGGAACTGATCGTTTACAACCGAACGCAGAGTCGCGCAGAAGAATTTCGCTCGCTTGGCGCACGAGTTGCGAGCACACCTTCAGAAGCGGCTACCGGAGTTGATGTCGTCTTCACGATGTTGGCTGATGACTCCTCGACCGAAGCTGTGGTGTTCGGCACTGGCGGAATTCTCAACTCGCTCGCGGCCGGCGCAGCCCACATCTGCTCGAGTACGATCAGCGTCGCGCTTTCGCGCAGACTGGCAAATGCTCATCAGGAAAAGCGGCAGGACTACATCGCCGCACCGGTGTTCGGCCGTCCTGAGGCGGCTGTGGCGGTAAAACTGTTCATCGTAGTTGCGGGACCGCGGAAGCAGGTCGAGCGTTGTCAGCCGCTGTTCGACGTGCTCGGACAAAAGACTTTCGTGATCGGCGAAGATGGGCCTGCCGCGCACGTCATTAAGATTACGGGAAATTTTATGATTTCTACCGTAATCGAGGCGCTTGCCGAAGGGTTTGCCTTGGTGCGCAAATCGGGAATCGAGGCCAATCAATTCCTGGATGTAATGACAAATTCCCTTTTTTCTGCGCCCATCTACAAGACCTACGGAACAATGCTGGCATCGGAAAAGTTCGAGCCGCCAGGTTTCAAGCTGCCACTGGGACTCAAGGACAATCGCCTAGTCATCGCCGCCGCCGAACAAACTGCAGTGCCAATGCCGATGGCGAGCCTGGTGCACGACCGTTTTCTTGCAGCCATCGCCCAAGGACTCAGCGAATCGGATTGGTCCGCTATCGCGAAAGTCTCGTATCGAAACGCTGGACTCTGACATACGCTAAAACTGATATTAAGTTCTGCAAGCTGTGATGAATCCATCAGCACGTCGAGACGCACCATGCTGTGTCTCCATCTGCGTAAGGAAGGCACGTGGATCTGAAAGGCAAAGTGGCGCTCGTAACTGGAGGTGGGACTGGCGTCGGTCGTTCCACCGTTCTGCAGCTGGCGCGCCTCGGCGCCACCGTAGCTGTGAACTACTCCAAGTCCAAGGACGAAGCTGAGGCGACCGCAAAGCAAGCTCAGCAATGTGGTGTGCGGGCTTTGGCGATTCAGGCAGACGTATCGGACGAAGCTCAAGTAATTCGGATGATCGATGAAGTGCTCCAGCGACTGGGTCCGGTGGAAATCCTCGTAAACAATGCCGCGTATACGCGCTTCACCGATCTTTCTGATCTCCACGCGCTGAGCCAACAAGACTGGGATCGCACATTCGCGGTCAACGTGAATGGCACGTTGTACTGCACTCGCGCGGTCGTGCCGATGATGAAGGCAAAGGTCTGGGGACGCATCGTGAATGTCTCCTCTGTAGCCGCTTATACCGGTGGCGGAAGCTCAGTCGCTTACTGCGCTTCGAAAGCAGCCATCCTGTCACTGACCCGATCCTTTGCCAAGGTCCTCGGCCCTGAGATCACCGTAAATGCCGTGGCCCCCGGGCTGATTGAAACGCGCTGGGTCGCCACTATGAAAGGACTAGACGGATTCAGAGAATCGTGGAAGAAAGAGACTGCCCTTCGCAAGGTGCTCTCTCCGGACGATGTAGCCGAGGCCATCGTGAGTTTGATTGCAAGCATGAGTATGGTGACTGGGCAGACTGTCGTTGTGGATGGCGGCTGGAGAATGCAGTGAGGCTAAGGAACAGGGGAAAGGTTACAGGAGACAGGAAAACTGTTGGAACACTGGCAAGACTGGAAAGTAAGCGTCTCGTTGTCGTAAATGCATTTCCGTGGTACCACGAATTATGAGCGCGGAGGTAAGGATTCCTCTCAAAAGGGAATGAAACCGAGGCTGCAACCCGCGAACGAGAGTCACAGCGAGCAACGGATTGGTTATGCTCAAATTCACTGCTAATTCACGGTCCACTCACTGTTCCGATGTTTGCACCGAAATTGCGAGATTTCTGCAAGCGATTGTGAACCAGGGTGTTGCGCGGAATTATCCGTCCTTCGTAGGCTCTGTTTTCAGAAAATTCACTGTTAATTTCGCTGTTTTCGTTGCCGAGGTAAAAAAGCAAGCGAACATGACGTCAATTCATCTCTACCAAAACCTAAGGCTTTTGTCCGACGAAAGAAGTGCTCCGTGGGAACGCAAGTTTTACATCCCAGAGGCTTTGCGAGCGTGTGGATTGCGTGGAAGCAGAGTTGCTCAAATGTGGTTCTGAAGCGGGGTTGGGCCTAGTTCGGTCTAAGAGGAAAACTTCGGAACTTTAGGTGCTCATGTGGTTTCCACAGTCCTGCGCGAGCGGTACACTCAGCTAGCAAAAGCAAGACGCCAGCACCTTCCCGGTTCGCTCTTGGCCAGCGTCAAGGAGCTGATAAGTTAGAGTTGGAGCTTGCGGCACTTGAACTCGAAAAGAGAATTGTAAGGAGACAAAACCTAATGTGGAAGCCAGCCAATCCTCCGACGTCGAACCAGCCAAATAGCAATCCGGCTGCCGGCTCGACTCAAACCAAATCGACGCCTGCTCCGTCCATGGAGACGCGTCCTACGCCCGCTGCTGTTGAACCAACTCCAGCGCCGGCCAATCGTAACGCCGTTCTGAACACCCAGGAACAGGCGACGATCGGCAAGAGCCTCGTCATTAAGGGTGAAGTAACCGGTTCCGAGTCGCTGTACATCGACGGCAAGGTTGAGGGCTCGATTCAACTGCCTGGCAACCGCGTGACCATCGGCCGCAATGGTCAAGTCTCCGCCAATATTAATGCCCGCGAAGTCGTAGTGCTCGGCAAAGTGCGTGGCAACCTGAATGCCAGCGATCGCGTGGATATCCGCAACGAAGGTTCCCTCACCGGCGACGTCGTCGCCCAGCGCATCAGCATCGAGGATGGAGCCTTTTTCAAGGGCGGCATCGATATTCGCAAGCCTGGGCAGCAGAAGAACGACTCGAAGGAGCCAGTCTCCATTGAGTCCTCGGCTGTGGCCGCAGCTCGCGCCTAGGGTCTGCTTTGTGACGGCCTGTCTCTCCGCTCCGCGGTAGAGACAGGCGTCAATGAAATAAAGGGTCGAATTGAGATGTTGGAAAAATTCTTGCAAGTCTTGTCGCTAAGCTGTCGTCATCGCCACACGTCGAAGCCCTTCGCAGCCGCCAGTGTCTCAAGCGGTCGAAACTCCGACTGGGAGCCTATCGGGCAGGGTGGACACTACGTCGTGTGCCTCGATTGCGGCCAGAAGTTTGACTATGACTGGCGCACCATGCAAGTAGTGCGGAAAGTCAGCTAAAAAGCAGCGATTAGCAATTGGCAATTAGCTTGTGAGGTCAGCGACTGCGCTGGCCTTTTGGCTTTTGGTGGTCTAAGAAGAATCAAATGCAAGAGCTCACGCAGATTTGGGGGATTCACACAGATTCTTCGGGTGTCGCTTGCTCTACGCTAATCGCTTATTGCTAATTGCTTCTTTTCAAGCACACACCAGCGATCCCACCTTTTCGCCCGTGATCACGCGGCGGATGTTTCCGTGTTTGTTCAGATTGAAGATGATCATTGGCAGGTTGTTGTCCTTGCAGAGGCTGATGGCGGTGGTGTCCATCACTTTAAGGCCGCGCTTGATGATTTCCATGTAGGTGATCTGTTGAAACATCGTGGCGTCTTTCACAAGAAACGGATCGGCGTCGTAGATGCCATCGACCTTCGTAGCTTTGAGAATTACATCCGCTTTGACTTCCATGGCCCGCAGGGAGGCTGCGGTATCGGTTGAAAAATAAGGATTTCCCGTTCCTGCTCCGAAGATTACAACCCGCTCTTTCTCAAGATGACGTATTGCGCGACGACGGATGAAAGGTTCGGCAACCTGATTCATCTCGATCGCTGACATCACGCGGGTGTGAATACTTCGTTTCTCCAAGGCGTCCTGAAGGGCGAGGGCATTGATCATGGTGGCAAGCATGCCCATGTGATCGGCGGAGACACGGTCCATGTCGCGCGCCTGTTCTGCTACGCCGCGGAAGAAGTTGCCGCCACCGACGACGATGGCCAACTGGACGCCCAAGGCGTGGACATCCGCGACCTCACCAGCGATTTCGTGCACTCGGTTTACATCGACGCCAAACCCCTGGCCCGCTGCGAGAGCCTCTCCGGACAGCTTTAAAAGGACGCGCTTAAAAACAGTCGACATTGTGATTTCAGTATAGAACGCCGGGAATTGCTGCTACCGCAAGGGTCGTTTGGACGGGCCCAAACATGGCCATTTTGAAGCGCTGAAGCCGCAATCCGAGGTAATATTCCCCTCCGTACTTCTCAGGACTTGCATTCTGGACGGGCCATGGCCACAAAAATTGCGCTGATCGATTTCGACGAAGAGCTGCTGGAATCCGGCCGAGTTGAGCTGGAGCTCAGAGGTTATAAGGTTCGGACGGCTACCGATGGCGTCGCGGGGCTGCAGCTCGTGGAACAGATGCAGCCCGATATTGTGGTCCTTGAGCTGGTTCTGCCCAAACTGCATGGCTTGCAGTTGTGCGCACGTCTTCGCAAGCACCCGGAGTTACAGTCCAGAGTGATCGTGGCTGCCTCGCCTACGTTTGCTATCGATATTCGCAAGGCGAGGGAGATGGGTGCTGCTTCATTCCTTAACAAGCCATATACGCCCGAGGATCTGGCACGGGCGATTAAGTCAGTTGAGTCCGTACCAATACCCCACAACGAGATCCAACGGATTCAAGCGCTCAGGTCCTATGACATCCTCGACACTCTGCCCGAAAAGTCATTCGATGATCTAGCGCAGCTCGCCGCAATCATCTGCGAAACGCCCGGAGCGATGATTACTTTTGTCGATACGGATCGGCTTTGGTTTAAGTCCATGGTCGGATTTGTCGCTAATGAGGTGCCGCGGGAACTCTCGTTCTGCGCCCACGCGATCATGCATCACGAAGTGATGGTCGTAGAAGATGCAACTAAGGACGAACGTTTCGCCGGGAATCCGCTAGTTTCGTCCACTCCGCATGTACGGTTCTATGCAGGCTCGCCCCTGCGCACGCCTGATGGAGAAGCTTTGGGAAGTGTCTGCGTGATCGCGCAGGAGCCTCGTACGATCAAGCCCGAACAAAAGCAGGCGCTGCGATTACTTGCTAATCAGGTGCAGCTATTGCTTGAATGGCGACGCTCGATGAACAAGCGTCCGTCTGCCACTACGACTGCTGCTACGGCGTAGGATCCGGAAATAGGAACAAAAAATGGGCGGAACCTACGTTCCGGTTCCGCCCTCTCCGGTCAGGGGTGAAGTCGAAATTATTCGTTTCCGCCGCTGGGTTCTTCCATGCGGGCGCTGATGCGGTTGTTGCCTTCGAAGCTCACGATTCCCTCGTAGAGGCTAAGGGCAAACATGCGATCACGCATCGCAATTGCACGGTGTAATGGCAGGCCGGCGTCTTGCATGCGATGCCACTTCTGTCCGTCAGCGCTACCGTACACTTCACTGGATCCATCAACAATCGCGAGCAGATGATGGCTGTTCTGGTCGTAGTCCAGCGATGTAATCTTAGCCTTAGGGAGGTCAGTCGACATCGGTTCCCAGGTGCCGCCCTTCTGCTGGCGGAAGAGGCCCTGGGCTGACGAAATCCAAAGGTTCTGGTCGGGATCGACGGCGATACCTGTGATCAGCGTTACCGGCAAGCTCTGCTCGACGCTGAAGTGCTTGCCAGCATCATCTGAGACCAGCAACGTGGTGTAGGTTGCTGCAGCAACCATTCCGTTGTTGGCGCGAACCCTCAGGAAGGGTTCCTTCTTAACCGCATGCTGTTGAGTCCAGGTCTTGCCCATGTCACGAGAGATGAGCAGCGCACCAGATGTGGTTGGGACAAACATCGTATTGCCTGCGATTGCCAAGTCGGGAACGTTGGGCATCATGCCAGGCACGGTCATCCGCGTCCACATACGGGCGTTCTGCGCGAGGCGGAAGAGCCCGGCGTTAGTTCCGGCGTAAATGTCGCCTTTTTCATCCTGTGCGAGCGTAAAGACATCGCGCCCGTTCAGTCCACTGCTGAGTTGCGACCAGCGCTGCCCGTTGTCGCGAGTGACGTACACACCGCCAAACTCTTTGTCGTTGACCATGCCAGCGTAGAGAATGCTGGAGTTCTTGTTGTCCGCCAGCAGGGCGCGTACTTGACGGTGAGCGAAACCGTCGTTTGATGCGCTGAACGATGCCGAATTGTTCGTGCTGAGTAATACGCCGCTGCGATCGGTGGCGAGCATCACGCGGGTAGAATCACGCGGATCGATCATCACGTCGTTGACGATGATGTTCGGAGGAGTTACGCGGTGCCAGGTGGTGCCGGCATCCTGCGTCTTCCAGAGACCTTCGGTAGTTCCGGCGAAAACCACGTCCGGATGATTTGGGTCCTGTTTTAGAACACGTGTACGACGCGCCGAGAACGGGATTCCCTGAGCCTTGCGAAAGAGCTCGCCGCCGCTGGTGCTCTTGTAAATCCCAGAGCAGGCGCTCAAGTAAACGGTCGAGGACTGGCTCGGATCGATGATCAGCGAGAAGACGTCAGAGTCGTCGATGACGCCGTCCTTAATCTGACGCCAGTTGTTACCGCCATCTTCGGTCTTCCACGCGAGGTGCCAGGTGCCGGCATAAATTACATCTGGATTCTTGGGATCGATTGCGAGCGACTCGATGTTCTTGATGTCCTTGTGACCTTCAGGGGAGATGCGAGTCCAGCGATCGCCACCATCATCAGAACGGAAAACGCCATCGAGGGCGCCAGCAACGATGATCTTGGAATTCGATGGTGCCATCGCGAACGATCGAATCGACTTGCCTTTCATTCCATTCAGGGATTCGAAGGATTTTCCACCATTGTGCGAGCGGAACAGTTCTCCGTTCTCGCTCTCAATGCTCCAGGCAGCTACGTACACTTTGCGGGCATCGGTCGGATCAAAAACTATGTGGTCGAGCACATAGTCGTGTCCCGTGCCGAGATGAGCGAAGCGCGTCCACGAAACGCCACGGTCTCGTGATTCGAAAATTTGACCAGAGCTAGTACCGAGCAGGATGCGGTCTGGATTCTTGGGGTCATAGGCGAGAGAACGAACGTCGCCCCCATCGGGGCCGATCATGTGCGGTGTTGCGCCATGGGCGTAGCCGATCCAAAAAGAAACTAAGCAGGCCGTGGCCAGGGCAAACCACCATCGTTTGCGCAACATTGACACTGTCCTCCAGTGACTTAAGTAACTCGTTATCTGGGGGATAAGGGCGCGATAACAATGCCACCGGGGCGCGAGGGTGGGTAGATGACGAAAGGTACCCAGTTTCTAACTGGACCTTGGTCATGCGGTGCTAAGTGATTGAAAGCAGGGTGGCTGATCGATGGTTAGATTCGATTCAGGAAAACACCTGAAGCGTACGGGAGGTAGGCCTAGATCTTCTTCAACCGCTGTACGTCGATTATTCCCGGGATCCGTCGAATGCTCGAAACTATGCGTTCCAGATGCTTTACATCCTCAATGTCAATAGTGATGTCGATGGAGGCGCGAGTGTCGCCGGTGCGCACGTCCATATGACGGATGTTGGTATTGTCGTCGCTGATTGCGGCCGTGACTTGCTTCAACATCCCGGTGCGGTCGTCGCAGACGACTGTAAGTTTCACAGGGTAGGTTGCCTTTGCCGGACCAGATAGGGAAGCGCTCGGTCGGCCCCAGGTAACATTGATTCGCCGATCTGGTTCATACATTAGGTTTGTAACGTTAGGACACGATTTCGCGTGGACAGCCACGCCTTTGCCACGAGTCACATAACCGACGATGTCTTCTCCGCGGATTGGATTGCAACAGCGCGCGCGATACACAAGCAGTTCGTCGTGACCCTGTACTTTGAGCGATCCGCTGTCGTCACCGAAGACCTTGCGGATCATGCCCCCGATCAGGCTTTTATCTTCTTCCTCGGGCTCCGGCTCGGTCTCGCCTGCGGCATCAGGAACAAGTTTGTTCAGCACCGCACGGGCGGAGAACTTGCCGTAGCCGATTGAAGCGATTAAGTCGAGCTCGTTTCCACCGATGCCGTATTCGCTAGCAACTGCAGCGTACTTCTCAGGCGTCACGTCCTTCAAACTGACTTTGTACTTGCGAGCTTCCTTCTCGAGCAGCTTGCGCCCAATCTCCACGGCGCGCTCGCGCTGGTGAACCAGCAGCCAATGCTTGATTTTGTTCCGCGCGCGAGAGGACTTAACGAAGCCAAGCCAGTCGCGGCTCGGCTGATGCCCCGTCTGCGTGATGATCTCGACGATGTCACCGTTGCGTAGCTTGTACCGAAGTGGAACGATGCGTCCATTGACTTTGGCTCCTACGCACGTGTTACCAACTTCGGTATGGATGTGATAAGCGAAGTCGATGCAGGTGGCGTCGCGTGGAAGGATTACGACCTTCCCTTTCGGAGTGAAGGTGTAGACCTCTTCGGGGTAGAGGTCGATCTTGAGTGTTGAAAGGAACTCGTTGGGATCGGATACATCGCGCTGCCATTCGACAACCTGCCGCAGCCACGCCAGACGCTGCTCGTCTTTTGCGTTGACTGGAGTGCCGTCCTTGTATTTCCAGTGGGCAGCGATTCCGTCCTCAGCCATCTTGTGCATCTCTTCGGTCCGAATCTGCACTTCGAACTGCATGCCGCCTTCCGCCATGACCGTGGTGTGCAGAGACTGATACAAGTTCGGCCTCGGCATGGCGATGAAATCTTTGATTCGTCCCGGAACCGGTCGCCAAATACTGTGGATCGCGCCCAGGGCGCTGTAACAATCTTTGACTGATGAAGTGATGATGCGGATTGCTAACAAGTCGTAAACCTGATCAACCGTGATCCGCTGTCGCTGGAGTTTCTGCGCGATGCTGTAGAGCCGCTTAATGCGGTGATCGACTCGCGCTTCTACTCCGTTTTCCTGCAGCTTTTCGCGGATAAAAGCAACCGTCTTCGTGAGGAAGGCCTCGCCCTGCTTACGTCGCGCCTCCACTTGCTCCTTGATCTGGTTGTAGCCGATGGGATCGACGTACTGGAACGCGAGGTCTTCGAGTTCGCCGCGAACCTTCCCCATACCCAAGCGGTGGGCGAGAGGAGCGTAGATGTCGAGGGTCTCCTGTGCGATGTGCTGCTGACGATCTGCGGGCAGATGCTCCAGCGTGCGCATATTATGGAGCCGGTCTGCGAGTTTAATGAGGACTACGCGGATATCGTCCGTCATTGCTAGCACCATCTTGCGAACGTTTTCCGCTTGTCGCTCTTCCCGACTTGCGAGATTAATCTTTGCGATCTTGGTGACGCCGTCGACGATATGAGCTACGGGAGTGCCAAATTTCTCCTCGATCTGGTTGTTCGTGACGTCGGTATCTTCTACTGCGTCGTGCAGCAAGCCGGCAGCGATTGCCGTCGAATCCAGCTTCATCTCTGCCAAGACAAGCGCAACTTCGAGTGGATGGACGAGATAGGGTTCGCCGGAGGCTCGCGTTTGTCCATTGTGGTGTTGCAGAGAGAATTCGTAGGCGCGCTGGATGATGTCGAGGTCATCTCCCGGACGGTTTTCGCGAACCAGTTTCAGCAAGTCACGGAATTTCGTGGCTGTCAGGACGTTGGTCGCGATCTGCTGGCGCAGTGTCGCCATGATTGATTATAGCTGTGAGAGGAAGCTGTCAGTCGTCTCAGCATTCAGCTAATGGGAGAGCAGGTCAGCCGAATGTATCCAAGTTCGCTAGCTGGAACGATTAAGCATCGGAGCCAAGTTCGCGATGAAAGACTCTCTCGAAGGCCTCGACGCGTTCGAGGACGCTGAGCACATGCTGCGGTAAGGAGAGGTGTCCACCGGTTTCGATAAGAGGAATCACGCGGTCGAAGTCTGGCCCGGAATGGGAGCCGGTAATAACGATGCGAATAGGATGAAAGAGGTCTTTTCCCTTGGCTCCCGTTCCCTCTTTCACTTGGTTGACGATCGCCTTGAAACTGTCAGGTGTAAATCCGTTGCTACTAGCCCGAACCCGAGCTGCGAATTCCGCGATTACCCTTCGCCCAACCTCGGAGTTCAGGAGTGCCTGATTATCTTCAGCCTTCACTGCCGCCTCAGCGTCATAGTCCAGCAGGAACCTGGCCTTCTCAGGTAGCTGCTCCAGCCGGTCGACGTATGGGATAAGCAACGCGATTACTTTCTCAGCCCAAGAACGTACCTCAGCGCTCTCACCATCCGGAATTAATCCGGACTTGCGGAAATAAGGGAGTGACAATTCCACAATCCGTCGCGGATCCGCCGCCTTGATGTAGTGCCGGTTTAACCAGTACAGCTTGTCGAAATCGAAAATCGCAGGGGAGGGGGTGACACGCTCAAGAGAGAACTCTTTGATCAGCTCCTTTTGCGTGAAAGTTTCCCGTGTCCCTCCGCTCGGTGCCCAGCCCAACAACGCCAGGTAGTTCACCAGCGCTTCCGGCAGAATCCCCATATCGCGGAACTGCGAGATCGAAGTCGCTCCGTGCCGCTTCGAGAGCCGTTCGCGGTCGGGTCCCAGAATCGTGGATAAATGCGCAAATTCCGGCACTGGGAATCCGAGTGCTTCATAGAGAGCGACTTGCTTTGGAGTATTAGAGAGATGGTCGTCGCCGCGGATCACGTGAGAGATCTTCATTTCGGCGTCGTCGACGACCACAACATAGTTGTAAACCGGAATCCCGGACGAGCGCACGATGATCGGGTCGCTTACTGATTCATTGTCAAACGTGACATCGCCGCGAACGATATCGTGAAAGTGGATCGGATGTTCTGGAATTTTGAGACGGATCGCGGCGGCTTCGCCGCCTGTGCGACGCCGTTTACCTTCGGCAGGATCGTAATCCCTGCATTTGCCTGAATATACTTGTGGCCGATGCTCCGCGGCTGCGGCCTGGCGCTCGCGCTCCAGATCCTCGGCGGTGCAGAAGCAGAGGTAGGCTTTACCTTGTTCGAACAACTGTTCCGCGTATCGCCGGTAGATATCCATGCGATCGCTTTGACGATACGGAGCAAAGAGACCCCCAATATCGGGACCCTCATCCCAATCGATTCCCAACCAGCGCAGGTCGTCCAGAAGTTGCGCTTCGAACCTTGCCTCGCTGCGTTCCAGGTCCGTGTCCTCGATTCGAAGCACGTGAACCCCCTTCTTTTGGCGGGCAAAGAGCCAGTTGTAGAGGGCAGTCCGCGCGTTCCCCACATGCAATAACCCAGTAGGCGAGGGGGCAAAGCGGGCACGAACTTTCTCTGAGGACTTCACTCAACCGATGTTAGCAAAGCTGGATCGAACCCGTAACGCAAGGAGACAACCCGCCGGATGGAGTTCCTATCCTAATATTCGGAGCGACAGTAGTAATAGAGGGTCACCGTCGCTTTATAAACTTGACCTAAGAGCCTCATCTGCAACCACAGATGAGGCTTTTAAGTTAAAACAGCGGTGATGGGATTCGCCCAAGTTTCTGAGGAGCCCGCTGACTATGCATTATCTGAATCGTGACGGTTCTGCGATGGCCGCCGATCCCCTTTGGTGGCCTCATCGTTGGCCAGTCCAAAGGCACGCCGTTCATCTACAGTCATCTCCCGGCCGTGAGTCAATCGAAATACGCTCTCGATCGCGGCTTGCAGGTGGCCATTGCGCCGACGCACGATTGGCTCATCAGTCGAATCCGAGGCTCTGTCAGATTTGCGATTCTTCACTGATCGGCGATTCCCAGGAACTCGCGGTCCTCGGGAGTCATTTCGCCACCGTGAGTCTCGCGAAATACCATCTTCATGGTTTCAACGACGGATGGTGGGAGCGGAGTTGCGGCTTCCTCCAAGGTGCCGCAACTTTCTGGAATGATCGAAATGCTTTCTTCAATCTTCATAGGCTTTTCTTGAGAGTGGTGTTCTGGCGATACCAATCGTGTTGGATGGTGTTTCCCAATAAACAGTTGGTAGAGTGGCGAGCCACCCTGTCTGATCGAGGTTTATGTTGTGAAGCGCACTGGCTGACGGTCAGCGTGCGGAAGGTCAGAATGCGAATCTAACAAATAAGATACGCGGATTCGCAAAGACAAGAAGGATGGACAAAGTGAGCGGCTGCTCGGGAAGCTTGGTCAATGGTGGGAGACCAGAATAATGCCCATGACAAAAGCTCCCACCGAAGCAATGGCGGCCACAGCAACGGCAATCAGCAGCATTCGCTGCTGATCTGCCATGCGCGAGACTTCATGCTGGAGAGCTACCGACTGGTCATCGATCACTCGCAGGCGCTGCTGAACGCCTTCGAGTGCGGAGCGGAGTTCGACAAGGTCAGAGTGATGCGCCCGCAGGGCCTCCGTCGTGGAGCTTTGAAACTCGTGTGTCGCGTGATCCCTCATCGGTTGTGCTGAACGGCGAGCAGCATAAAGTTCCATCAATGGGAGCAATTTGCGGGCGTATCCCAGCAGCTCTGTAAGAAGTTGCAACATCTATCCTCGCTTCAACTGCGCCAACGGAGTGGATTCCCGCACTGAAAACGCTGGTGGCACAACGCCCAGCGCGTAAAGTACAGCACGGTGCATATCTTCCACCGGAGCCGGCTTGCCCGTCCAGATTTCAAATTGTCGCGCACCCTGGTGCACAAACATTTCCGTTCCCGGGATTACCTGGACGCCTTTAGCGCGAGCCATTTTTACCAACCGGGTCTCTGCTGGGCGGTAGACCATCTCAAACAAGTATCGCGCTCGCAGATCGGACTCTTCCAGAAGCGACTGCGGACGCGATCCCTCCATTCCTACCGGAGTCGCATTGATGATCACGTCGAATTCAAGCTTCTTGAGATGGGAATGGGAGACATAATGTGCATGAGCCTGTCGGGCGAGTCTCTGTCCATTTTCTGCTGTCCGGTTCATCACCCAGACCTCGGTATTGCGCTCCCGAAGTCCGAAGACAGCTGCGCGCGCCGCGCCTCCGGCGCCGATTACGAGGATCTTCGCCCCTGAAAGACTGAGCCGCTGTTCCAGTGGACGAAGGACTCCAGCCACGTCGGTGTTGAATCCGTAGAGCTTGCCATCCTGCGAGCGGATCAGGGTGTTACATGCTCCGATTCTCATGCTGAGAGCGTCGGTCTTGTCCAGATGCTCGATGATCTCCTGTTTCAGAGGCATGGTGATGCTCAATCCCTGTATTGGCATCTCGCGGACACATTTCAACAAATCATCGACATCAGTGGTCTGCAGCGGTACGTAGACGGCGTTGATGTTCTCCCGGCGAAACGCTGTGTTCATCATCTCTGGCGAGAGAGAATGCCCAATGGGATCGCCAGCGACGCCATACACCTTGGTTGCAGCGTCTACTGCATCAATACGAAACACGTCTCGCAATACTCGCGCGGCGATTTGTCCGGGCGCTGTTTCAGCCCCAGGTTCGGCTGACGCAAAGGTAAACGCACTGCCGGAGCGAACGTTCAGGATGCGGCTAATGATTCCCCGCTCTCCCATGCATACCCCTACCGTGCTCACGATGTCGCTGCGGCTTTCCAGCAGGCGCATCATCTTCACGTTGTCGGAAAGAGACTTCGCAGTAGAAACAATCTTGATGTAGTCGGCGGGGAACTGATGCATCTCGTCCCAAGTCTCTTCCAGTTTCTTGGTACCACGAAAGTCGTGGAAAGAGATGATGAGGCCAGCCTGATGCCGGAGTTTCTCGATCTCTTGCGTTTTCAGATCCTTTGCCGACTCCACCTCGACGTCCACGAGCTGGCATCCGGCAGCGGCTGCCTTTAGCAGGAGGTCGAGCTGGGATCCCGCAGTGCCGCGAAATCTGCCGCCATTTGCCGTGCGTCGGCAAGTGGCAACCAAGACGATGTCGCGATGGAACCCCGCAAATTCCTTTAGCTTGGCCAGAGCGAGAGCCGGCTTGGGAAGGTAATCTAAACGTAACTCCAGCAAGGAGTTCTCATTCGCGGCGGCCTCGATTTTCTCGATTAGCTCAGTCGGATTTGAAGCGAAAAGGGCCACACAGACCTTGGGGAGCCGATGCCTCAGGAATCGAGCCGCATAGCTTGGAGTATCGCTTTTCATCAACTTACGCCGGACGGGCATCTTAATGGTGCACAAGAGTAGATGCAACTCCAAAGAGAATGAGACCTTACTTCACAAAGTCCTGCAGTATTCATCTGGTTACTACGCCTACAATTGACTGTCGGGTATGCTCGGCTACGTTGAAGCGCACCTCGCGTTTCGCGCCCCTTGGGCCCATTCTCAAGGGACATTCCCTAAAGTGCTCTTTTCCTAAGACTTGGCGTCCGCGAAGCTGGAGGACTATGAGAAAGATACTTGCTGCGTTTTTGCTTGTGGCTACCGCTGCGCTGGCCCAGGATCAGACGTCCACTCCGCCGCCGACAGAGGGCAATCCAACACCGGAACAGCAGAATCAGCAACAGACTCAGCAGCAAGTAGTTCCTACTCCGCAGCAGCCTGTGCAAGACGCGCCAGTACAGCAGCCACCAGCCGTCCAGCCCGAGGCGCCATCCGCTACCCCCGCGTCTGCAACGCAGCAAACACCGTCCCCTCAGCCCGTAGCGCCACCACCCGTTCCCGCTTCACCGGACACACCGGTCAAACAGCTACAGACGAGGGCGAACATCGCTACCACAAATAAAGTTGAGCGGTTCAACGGGCCGACAACATCGGAGGTTTACTGCTCCGGCTTTTTCACCAAGCAGGATGTGCACGCCAGCGCCATTGTGATTGATGACTCCCGCGCTCCGGAACAGGTGAGATCTGCGGAGCACTCATACATCTACCTGAGCGGAAAAGATGTTGAGGAAGGCAGGGAGTATCTGCTGCTACGGCACACGCACGATCCGAACCACACGCAATCGTTTCCCGGTCAGCTTTCCTTGATGAGCAGCATAGGAGAGCTGTATCAAGACCTGGGTCGCGCGAGGGTGATCGCTGTAAGAAAGAAGGTCGGAGTTGCCCAGATCGAATCGGGTTGCTCTGAAACGTTGCCGGGTGACATTGCAGTTCCATTTCAGGAACGCCCTCGCCCTGAATTCAAACAGACAAACTTTGAACAGTTCGCAGCCCCGAACGGCAAGGCAAAAGGTCGTATCGTGATGGGACGTGACCTGGACACTCTGATTGGCAATCGCCGAATCGTCTATCTCAACGTTGGTGAGGCGCAGGGAGTGAAGCCAGGTGACTACTTCCGCGTACTTCGTGATTACCGTGCGATTGCAAACAATCCGGTTGAGGCGCTACCTTTCAAAGCTCCGCCATACGATCCCACGCAAAAGAACCCACCGAATTTCGAATTCAGCGGACATGCAGGCGAGCTACCGATTCGTACGATCGGAGAGCTTATGGTGTTGAATACAACTCCGAATTCGGCAACAGCCCTCACTACTTACTCACCAGAAGACATTCATCTTGGTGATACCGTCGAGATGATTGATGCGACACCCTTTCCGCCGCCCGTTGAAGGTCCAACTACGGCTGCTTTACCTCCAACCATCAGCTGCTCGGTGAGCCGCTCTACAATTCAAGTCGGGGAGTCGGCGAACATTACGTGCAATGGCGTAGCTGAAGAAGGGCACACAGTTACTTACAGCTATCTGGCGAGCGCGGGACAGATCATGCCCCATGAGAGCCGAGCCACTCTTACTCCAAATGCTCCCGGACCAATCGCGGTGACTGCAACCGTAGTTGACGACCGTAACTTGTCGGCGCAAACCACTGTGAATGTTGACGTGCAGTCTGCACCACTGTCACCGAGTTCGGCAGAGACTGCCGGCAGTCTTACTCCAAGCATGCTCAACGAACTCACGTTCAAGCCCAACAGCAGCCGGGTGGATAATCGCGCCAAGGCACAACTCGACGACGACGCCCTTCGTTTACAGCGTGATGCGAACGCCACGCTGATTATCGAAGGTTCGGCAAATCCATCAGAGAACGATGCCGTGGCTCTGCAGCGTGCAGAAAATGCCAAGGCCTATCTCACGCAGAGCAAGGGGATCGATCCTAGTCGTATCCAGACGCGCGCGGCCCAAACGAAAACCGGAGCAAAGGTTGTGGTGGTCATGGTTCCTGCCGGAGTTCCGCCGCAACAATAGCCAGAACAGCTGACATACGCCCCCTGCAGCTGAATGTGTGACCGGAAGCGTGGGCGATGCTTAGTCAGCATCGCTCAGCCTTCATTACTCTGTGCCGCACTTTTTCCTGAAGTGGAAGCTGTAGCATCGCCAACCTCCTTTGCAATTTTGAGAATCTCACTGCACAGAGATTTCAGGGGAGGAATTCAATCTATGGCAACAAAGAGTCGCAGTCATCGCTCCAATTCGCGCAGTAGTAGCACATCACATGGCAAAAAATCTTCACGTCGCAAGTACAGCCTCAGCGTCGGCAGTGACGTGAAGCGCGAGATGCACGAATTCAAACGAGGCAAACTGAAATCCGGGCGCAGCGGAAAGACGGTGAAGAGCCGCAAACAGGCAATCGCTATCGGCCTCTCGGAAGCACGGCGCAAAGGTAAGAAAGTTCCCGCGAAGAGCTCTTCCTCCAGTCGCAAGGCCGCATAAACTCTGGCTGCATTTGGCCGATTGGAAACTATGACGTGATCGAGACGATGCGAGAGTGTCTAGTAGGGAATCTTGTCCGGCTTTTTCTGCCAAGCCTCGAAGGCCGCGAGCGCCTCATCGCGAAGGAGCTGCTGCATCCGAACCGAACGTTGCGACTTGGTGAGAGTAAGTTCTTGATAGATGAAAGCATCGTCAAAGCCAATGTTTGCGGCGTCGGCAGCGGTGTTCGCGTAATACACACTTTTCGGGCGGGCCCAATAAATGAGGCCCATGCACATCGGGCATGGCTCGCAGCTTGTGTAAATGTCGCACCCTGAGAGCTGGAATGTCTTCAGCCTTCGGCAGGCAGCACGGATGGCGATAACTTCGGCATGTGCGCTGGGGTCGTTTGTGGCCAGCACCTCATTCGAGCCCTCACCGACAATTTCGCCATCCTTAACTACAACGGCACCGAACGGTCCGCCGTTGCCGGAATGAACATTGCGGATGGAGAGCTCAATTGCTCTCCGCATGAACTTCAGATCCATCCTCACCTGAGGCACAAGACGTTGAGACAATGCCATCGATTGTAAATGGCGGGTCTAACGGGTGCCCTGCAGCAAGAAGGATCCCTTTTCGGTCCGAAGGTGCACCGGTGTGCCGCCTCCATTGATCGTGCCGCGCATTTCATTGCTGCGGAAGCCCGCGGTGGAGGTGACCGGCAAGTCGCTATGAAAGTTCGAGCGCCTGCCGCCAGTGTAGTCAACCGTCAGTCTGGCTGTGCGCGGGACCTCGAGTACGACGTTCCCCTTCTCCGTTTCGATATTCACCTCGTCGCCAAGAGTCTTCGCTTCCACCGTGGCCTCGCCTTTTTGCATGGTCAGGCGAAGTGGACCTCGAATGCTTACATCGCGCAAGCGCACGCTCTCTTTGTAGGTGGCAATGTCGATGGTGCCCGAAGTCGATTCAATGTCAATAGGCGATTTATGGCTGTGGATGTGAAGATCGCCCTCAATCAATGAGACCTTCATGTCGGGCTTATGACCGGAGAGATTCAAGTTCGTGTGTTTGGGAACTTGAATCGTGAGCTCAACTGAAGCGGTGTAGTCAGAGTGCTCTGAGTCGTCACATCCGAGGAAGCAATTCGAGTTCGGATATTGAACGGCCACGCGGACTCGACTGGGATCGTTCTCGAAATTTACATGCGTATTGGCCATCCACCACTTGCGATCGCTGTCCCGGCCCTCAAACTTTTTCTCAACGTTCACGACGACTTGTTTGCCTTCGGTGCCCGTGACGTGAATCGTGCCCTTGAAATTTTCAACGACTAATGTGCTACCAGGATTAACCGTAAACGTTCGCGCAGAGTGTTCCTCTTGACCTTCGGTAGTTTGCGACCAGGCCAACGCAACAAGTAGCAGAGTCGAAGCCGCGAAGGCGGCTGCAATCGAAGAGAATCTGTGGGCTTTCATGGAGTACTCTCCCGGCATTGAAGTGGAAAGCGAGTCCGGACATCCCCGCTCCCGTGTTAAGACTCGACATAACACAGTACGTTAGCCACGCTCGGTCAAGTTCCTAACTATCCTGTGGGCAGGTCGTCTAAACCCGTGTTGCAGGAGGGGGCAATGGACACTCTGGCCCAAGATCTTCGTTACGGTATTCGTGGGCTCCGGCGCGCACCCGGGTTCGCGCTGATTGCAGTCCTTACTTTGGCACTGGGGATCGGTGCAAATACAGCTATTTTCAGCATCATCTATGCCGCCCTTCTGCGTCCTCTCCCGTACGAAAAGCCGGGGCAACTTGTTCGTCTATATGAAACTGAGGCGGCCCCTGGCAACTATCCGTTCACGGGCCCGGACTTTCTGGACTGGAAGACGCAGAACCACACCCTTCAGGACATGACGCTCATGAGCTGGGCCCACTCCATGAACCTCAGCGGGAGCGGTGAGCCGGATCACGTAATGGGTATCCCCACAGAGTCGAACTTCTTTTCGTTGCTGGGGGCACGTCCCCTTCTCGGTAGAACCTGGGCGTCAGGCGAAGACGAGCCTGGACACGATCATGTCTTGATTCTCAGTTATGGACTGTGGCAGAGCCATTTTGGCGGCGATCCGAAGATCCTGAGGAGCGACGTTGAGCTGAACGGCGAAAAGTATAACGTGATCGGCGTGATGCCCGCCAGCTTTCATTTCCCATCGGAAGCCCAGCTGTGGATTCCTCAGGACATGGACAGCAAGAGCCTTGGTCCGCGCGGTAGCCATTCGTTCCGCGCGTTCGGCCGACTCAAACTGGGCGTTTCACTGCAACAGGCGCAGTCGGAGATGTCGGTGATCGCCAGCCGGCTGGAGCAGCAGTATCCCGACTCGAACTACAAGGTTGGCGCTTCTCTGGTTGAGCTACATGAGGACATGGTGGGCGAATCGCGCAAGTCGCTGCTGACGATGCTCTGGGCCGTTGCTCTTGTACTTCTGATCGCTTGCGCCAACATCGCGAATCTACTGCTTTCGCGGGCAGTCGCTCGACGGCGGGAAATGGCTATACGCGGCGCGCTGGGTGCGGGACGCACTCGTCTGATACGACAGGTGCTCACGGAGAGTGTATTGCTTTCGGGCGCAGGAGCGGTTGCTGGTTTGCTCCTGGCATGGGCAGGAGTAAGGGTCATTACGTCGCTCAAGCACCTAGGACTCCCCGCAGCGAATGTGATCGAAGTTAATCCCGCAGTGCTCGGTTTCACTTTGGTACTTGCACTCATTACCGGAATAGCGTTTGGAATCGTCCCAGCCTTGCAGATTTCGCGTCCGAGCTTTTATGAAGAGTTGAAGGGTGGAGCGGGCAGCGCCGTCAGCGCCGGGAGCAAACGGCGTTCCGTCAGCGATACGCTGGTCATTGGCGAGGTTGCGCTCTCGCTCCTGCTGCTGATCTCGGCGGGCTTGCTGCTGAAGGACTTCGTACGGCTGCGCAGCAACAACATTGGTGTGCGTCCGGAGGGTGTTTGGACTGCAGTGATTTCTCTTCCGGACGCAAAATACAAGGAAGATCAGCCTCAATTCAATTTCGCAGAATCCCTGTTGGACAAAGTGAAGAGTACTCCTGGAGTGGAATCGGCCGCGCTCAGCACTCGAATGCCGCTCGAAGGAGGAAGCAACGGTTACATCTCCCTTCGCGGTCAGCCCTTTCACCCGATGAGCGGACCGCTAGTCGAAAATCACGCGGTCTCACCGGACTATTTCAAAGCAATGGGAATCCCCTTACTACAGGGTCGGACGTTCACGCAGGAAGACGTGAACATTCAGCTTGCTCTTGATGAGCGCCTCACTTCAATTCGCAGAGCGGGAGTGAAGCTTTTACCCGAACAGAGCAACGCAATCACGATTGCTGCGGTGGTGAATCAGGAAATGGTCCGAGAATTCTGGCCCGATCAGAATCCGATTGGCCAAATGTTTACGCGCGGTAATAAGGATGGTCCCTGGTATCAGGTAGTCGGCGTCACGGGTGATGTGAAGCAGTGGAGCATCACCCATGCTCCGGTGCCGGAAGCATACGAGGCCTTCGACGGCTCCAGGTATTTGTATGTAGTGGTCCATGTCTCAACGGCATCGCTGGATGTGACTCCGGAAGTACGGCACGCCGTAGCACAGATTGATTCAAGCCTGCCATTGTTCGGCGTACGAACGATGAACGACGTCATCGCCGAACACGCCAGCGGGCAGCAATTCCTCGCCTTGCTCGTAGGGCTGTTCTCTGGACTTGCTCTGTTGCTTGCCGCCGTGGGGATCTATGGTGTGTTGTCGTATCTGGTGACGCAGCGCACTCGCGAGATCGGCATTCGGATGTCCCTGGGCGCGAGCCGAGGCAATGTCTTATCGCTCGTGCTCAGGCATGGCATGCGTCTCGCTGGATTCGGCTTTACTGTCGGGATTGCCGCTGCCCTCGGTGCTGGACGACTGTTTTCTGGCGTGCTTCACGAAGTGCACCCCAGCGATCCGTTCGTCATGACGGCGACTGCAGCATCGCTAGCGGCGGTTGCTATGGCAGCTTGTTACCTGCCTGCGAGACGAGCAGCAAAAGTCGATCCGATGGTGGCACTTCGACATGAGTGAAGCGCTCGAGCGCGGTCCTGAAGGTGCTCCCACACTTCCCATTTAGGCTCAGAACGCCAGGTACGTGGCCAGGCGTTCCTCTGCTTTGGCCGTGCTATAGTAACCGCACTTTCTGGTCTTAACCCCAGAGCGCCAACAGGGACTGCTGGGGCTTCAGCGGGGGAATCCGCGGCCCAGAGCATAGGTATGTCCACCAGCTCGATCAGTAAGCCAGCGGCTGGCTCGACGCTCCGCGTCCTGCCTTTGCTCGTATGCTTCGATGAGGAGATCGAAGTCCGGAAGAGCCTGGTTGATATCCAGCGATATCGCCAGGTATCATTCGAAAGTGCGCTCAAGCTGCCTGCGGATGCAGAACGAATCGTAATCAGTGGCGACGAGTCGCTGTTGCTTAGATTCTACGAGGAGATCCGCAAGCCTTCCTGCCGGTTGATCGCGCTTACCAATCATCGCTTTCATGATCCGCGGCTCGATGCGCTGGTCTATGCGTACCTGCCGACGAACACACCGCATGCGCTTCTGGAGCGCACGGTGGACAACGCGCTCGATCACATCCACCTGATTCACGTTCGCGAGCAGATTAATGAGAGGCTGCGCGGAGTTACTCGTGAGATTCAGGAGTTGAATAAGATCGGAGCTGCTCTCTCTGCCGAACATCATCTCGATCGGCTGTTAGAACTGATCCTCACGAAAAGCCGGCACATCACGAATGCAGATGCAGGCTCGCTATACCTGGTCGAGTCAGCACGGGAAGAGAAGCATTTCGGGCCGCACCATGCAGTACTGCCGGCAAACGCAGATGGTGCCAGCGGGCTACCTGCGGCCGCGCTCCTGAAAGAAGAAGAGGAAGAAGAGCTAAAGCATAACCGCCTGCGCTTCAAGCTCGCGCAAAACGACTCCATCACTATTCCATTTCGGGAATCGACGATAGAGATCAATCACCAGTCGATCGCGGGATACGTTGCCTCCACGGGCGAGATCGTAAATATCGAAGATGCGTACCACATCACGCCGGAGATTCCTTACAGCATCAATCGCAAGTTCGACGAGGATTCGGGATATCGCACAAAGTCAATTCTTGCAGTTCCTCTTCGGGACCAAAAGGATCACATCGTCGGAGTGCTGCAATTAATAAACGCGAAGCGCGACGGTAAGGGACGACTCGATTCACTCTCTGCGGTCAAGGAGCAAGTGGTCTCGTTTAACGGTCGACAGCAGGACATTGTCGCTTCGCTTGGTAGCCAGGCCGCGGTAGCCGTGGAAAACAGCAGGTTATATGAATCGATCCAGAGGTTGTTCGAGGGCTTTGTGCGGGCATCAGTTATCGCCATTGAGGCTCGCGATCCCACGACTTCGGGTCATTCCTTCCGTGTAGCGAATCTGACCGTCGCACTTGCCGAGGCGGTGCAGCGCGTCGAGGCCGGTCCTTATGCGAATCTGCGCTTTACGCGCGAAGAAATGCGAGAGATTCGCTACGCCTCGCTACTGCACGATTTCGGCAAAGTAGGCGTGCGCGAAGAAGTCCTGGTTAAGGCTAAAAAGCTCTATCCCTCCCAGCTGGAACTGGTGAAGCAGCGGTTTGAGTTCGTAAAGCGTTCCATGCAGGCCGAGAAGCTGCAGCAGCGCCTCGACTATGTGCTCGAGAAGGGCCGCGACGAGTACATTGCGATGCTCGGCGTATTCGATGAGGAGCTGAAACATCAACTCGAAGAAGTAGATCGTTTCTTTTCGGTCGTCCTCAAGTCTGACGAGCCCACGGTTCTGCCGGAAGGGAACTTCGAGAAACTGCTAGACATCGCAGCGCGCCACTACCGTGATTTCGAGGGTGAGGAAAAGCCACTTTTGACTCCGGATGAAGTACGCCTGCTCTCTATCCGCAAAGGTTCACTCGACGAGAACGAACGTTTACAGATCGAGTCGCATGTCGTTCACACGTTCAATTTTCTCCAGCAGATCCCATGGACCTCAGAAATTCGCAACATTCCCGAAATTGCGAGGGGGCATCACGAGAAGCTCAACGGTTTGGGCTATCCATACAAGCTCTCTGCCCCGGAGATTCCCGTCCAGACGCGCATGATGACGATTTCGGACATCTTCGACGCGCTCTCAGCGGCCGATCGTCCCTACAAGAAGTCCGTCGATCTGGAACGTGCCCTGCAGATCCTTCGATACGCCGTGAAAGACGGCGAACTCGACGCCTCACTCTTCCAGATCTTCCTGGATGCCAAGGTATACGAGAAGTGGAAGGTCGAGCCGCATCGGTACTAACACGCTCTCTTACGGTGGCTAGGTAGTCAGCAACCTCTTCTGTCATAATCTCTCGTCATGTGGGACGCGTTCACGCATCTTGCTTCGCGACTGCTGACGCTCGCCTGGTTCGCAGGCGCGGTGCTGATGCTTCTGACGGTTCCAGCCTGCGTGTACAAGATCTTTTCTGCGCTGTGGGAAAGAGACGATCCCGAAGAAGAGCACACCGTGTACGACGTACGCGGCAAATCGCGAAACGTCGCGGGAAAATTCTGAGAAACGGAGTTCCTGTTGCCGCGAGGTTCTAAGTTCCGCGTTACATTAACCAGTGGTGATGCATTGCATCCCTCGCTGCATTACCCAGTGCGATAACACATCCCAATGCAGCTCCTGAGCTCCACAGGGAGCCAATGGCTTGTCCAAGCTTCAGAGTGAAGCGTCCGTATGGCTTAAGGTAGGGATTGAATTGATCCCAAAAAGCACCGGGATGGCGGCAAATCCAAACGCCCAGGATGAGGATCCCGAAGCATGCCGTAGCCAGTCCCAGGTCAACGAACACGCCGGCATGCATGAGGGAATCGGGAACCATTGCCACTATTCCATCCTGCGATCCGTAAGGGACAGATCAGGAAGGCATAAGGAATTCGTAAACGTGGCGCTGGGAGCTAACCGACTTCCACTAGTCCATACCGTCTCTGCCAGTGAGTCTTCAGATGGAACATCACCGTGCTGCGTTCGGTCTTGGAAATCTGAAAGTCTTTCTCTTGAACGATTCGGCGCGCCTCTACGCGTGCCAGTTCGAGGAGCTTCCGGTCACGAACCAGGTTGGCTACGCGGAAGCTGGGAGCTCCCGCTTGCTTCGTTCCAAAGAATTCGCCGGGACCGCGCAGTTCGAGATCGAGTTCGGCGATTGCAAATCCATCATGCGTGCGGGCCATCGCGTCGAGTCGTTCTTGTCCCTGGGGAGTGATTTTGCCGCCGGTCATTAGTACACAATAAGACTTGTGTGGGCCGCGTCCAATGCGTCCGCGCAATTGGTGAAGCTGGGAGAGCCCAAAGCGTTCAGCGTGCTCGATAACAATCACGGTGGCGTTCTTTACGTCGACGCCGACTTCGATGACAGTGGTCGCTACAAGGACATCGAGCTCACCCCGATGGAAGCGAGCCATAACCAGCTCTTTTTCGTCGGAAGAGAGGCGTCCGTGCAGAAGCCCGAGGCGCAGGTCTGGAAAAACCTTCTTCCGAAACTCCTCATACATATCCGTGGCGGATTTCAGGCTGACATTCTTTGCCGACGTTGGCTCCGGCAAGCCCCCAAAGGACGCTTGTCTCAGACGCGCCTGTGTCCGAGCGGAACCGGGCGCTCGCGGATCGATAGCGCCCCTATGGTTCATTGCGAATCGCTCCTGCGCGAGGCTGTCGGCTTTGACATTTCCTCGCCGAGCGACGCTGTTTGGAGTTTCGATTTCTTGCCCGCTCATGTCGCGAGCTAAAAGATCACCTTCCTCTCCAGTCCTTTCAATCACTGGATACACCACATAAGCCTGGCGGCCTCGCGCGACCTGCTTGCGCACAAAGTCCCAGACCTCAGCGGAGCGCTCGTCGGCAACGCAACGTGTCGTAATTGCCGCGCGGCCAGGTGGCAGTTCGTCAATGATGCTTACGTCCAGATCGCCGTAGAGTGTCAGTGCAAGGGTGCGCGGGATAGGAGTCGCCGTCATAACCAGCACGTCGGGCTCCACAGGATCGGGTGATCGGGTGATCGGATCATCGAATGAACTAGCGCTTGAAGAAGGTCTGGGTTTACCCCGCAAATCTGCGTTCATCTGCGCGGGAGGTTGCCGTTGGTCATCGGACGCGGCGTTATCGCTCGGTTTTCGCATGAGCCGCCACCGTTGCATTACCCCGAAGCGATGCTGTTCATCGACGACGATCAGTCCCAGTTTGGCAAACTCTACTTTTTCCTCGATGAGTGCGTGCGTCCCGATTATCAGTTGGGCGTTGCCTTGGGCGATATGGCGGCGAGTTGCACGCTTACGGTCTTCCTCAAGTGAACCGGTCAGAAGAACAACACGATATCCGTGTTCTTCGAGCAGGTTGCGTGCGCCGAGATAGTGCTGCGTGGCGAGTATTTCGGTCGGCGCCATGAGGGCCGCCTGATAGCCGTTCTCAATTGCTATGACCGCGGCTTCCAGCGCCACCAGGGTCTTGCCCGAGCCCACGTCGCCTTGCAGGAGACGGCGCATCGGGACGGGAGTTTTCATGTCAAGGGCAATCTCACCCAGGACCTTCTTCTGTGCTCCCGTAGGTCGAAATGGTAAGAAGCGTTTGACCGACTCGCGAACACGGTCGTTCAAATCGAAGCTAATACCCGTTCGACGCCGCAGATTGCGACGCTTGAGTTCGAGTCCAACTTCGAGAAAAAACAATTCTTCGAAAATGAGCCGACGATGGGCGGGCGTGCAGCGGCCCTCGAGATTGGCGAAGCTCTCTCCCACAGGGGGAAAGTGAACCTGCTGGAAGGCTTCGAGCCGCGAAGTGAGTTGCATTCGCTCACGCACCGCTGGAGGTATGCCGTCGGGTATCTCGGGAGAAAGCTCTTTCAAGATGCGGTGAAGCGTATTGCGGAACCAACGTGAATTCAGTTTGCCGATCGCTTCATAAACAGGAACAATGCGCCCTATCTCAACCGATTGCTCGAGCCGTTCTTCGAGCAGGCTCTCCGGCTCGTCTTCACTCTGCCCAAGAACCTCGATCTGCGGCTGCATAAGTTGCAGCCTGCCTTTGGATGATTTTCCCCATCCCTCTTCAACTTTGCCGTACAGGGCAAGCATTTGTCCTGGCTTGAAACGGTCGCGTAGGTAGGAGCCGTGGAACCATGTACAAACGATCGTCTTCATCCCTTGTCCGACGACGAGTTCAAAAATGGGCATTCCGCTCTTAGTCCGGTACAAGTGCGAATTGCGGACCTCCGCGATAATGCTGGCCGACTCGCCGACGCGCAGTTCTGCGATTGCTCGAGGATTGGCACGGTCTTCGTAGCGAAAAGGCAGGTAATAAACCAAGTCTTCCACCGTAGAGATGGCCTTCTCGCCAAGAATGGAGGCGGTGCGCGCACCAATCCCTTTTACATATTGGACCGGGGTGTGGAGTTCAAGCATGGAACGGAAAGGCACTTCGGGTTTCGAGTTTCAAGTTTCGGCTAAGCCCCAACCTTAGCAGACTTATCGAGCATAGCGCAGGGCTGGCACGGGCTGTGCCGAACTCGAAACCTGAAACTTGAAACGCTTCTCTACTTTATGTGCGGACTTTGCGGAGTAGTTCCGTGTGCACGCTTGGGCTGGTTCACGACCTGAACGTCGAACTGCACGGAGATACTCTTGGGCGGAAAGCAAGCATTGTCGCTGCAGGCTTGATATCTCAACTGTCCATGGACTGTGAAGTTTCCTGTACCGGCCGCCTTTGCAGCGCTCATCTTCGCGGTCACAGTGAAATCGTCGGAGTAGACGCTCAGCTTCTCGCTCGGATCGAACGGAAAGCTCAAATCCTTTCCCGGGGGATAAATGATGCTTCCCGTAGCCAGATCTGTAGGGGGCTCAAGTTTGAGAGTTGTAGGAATCAGAAGTTCCGATTTGGGCTGATTCGAATTGACGTGAAAGCCTTCTTTGACTTTGAAGTGAAGCTCGACGTCTGCGGGTTTTCCCGGGGTGATTGTGGCTGGCGTAGCACCTTCAAAGCTGACGTAAACGCGGGGCGAGTCGGCGCCGAAGAGCGGGGAAGCAATGAGTGTGAGTATGACAAAGATTCTTTTCATTGAAACTGAACTCTACGAAGCAGCCTTCCCTCGGTTGTTTGCGGTTTCTGCTTCCGACTTGCTCTCGGTAAGCGACTTCTTGATATTGTTTTCAATCTCGCTCCGGCTTACCAATCCCAGTGCTGAATCGATAATCTTGCCACGGCGGTCAATATAGTACGTCGCCGGTAAGCCGACAGCGCCATAAGCATCCCCTACGGCATCCTGTCCCTGCAGGATGGTATAATTCACGCCCATTTCTTTCGCGAACTTCGCGATGGTCTCTTTACCGGAATCGTCGAGTGCGACACCTACAATCTCCAGGCCCTGAGGACCATATTGTTTCTGCAATTCCACCAGCCAGGGCATCTCAACTTTGCAAGGCCCACAAAAAGTAGCCCAGAAGTTCAGGAGCACAGCCTTGCCACGAAAGTCGGAGAGCTTCACTTGTTTGCCTTGGAGATCCTGCAATGCGAAATCTGGGGCCTGCTTGCCCTTGGCATCGGTTGACGAGATCGGTTGAGCGTCGCCGATCATAGGCGAAACCTTTGGTCCGCGTGAGCTCTTAACTCCGGCAAAGATCATTACAGCGACCACAAGTGTGACGACGACGATGGCAACGGCATTACCCTTCACAGCGAGATACCCCCAAGGAAAATCATCTCAGTTTTAGTTTCACAACGCAAAACGGTTCAGAAAGCCCAGGTAACCAGAAAGTGCCCCAAAGTGCCGGGTCACGAACAGCGCCCCGATAACGATAAGAAGCACTCCGCTGGCGACCTCTACCGCGTGGAGATGCCGGCGGAAACGATTGTAAAAAGCAAGAAAGCGTTCGATCCCGAGCGATGTAAGCAGGAAAGGAACAGCCAGTCCCATCGAGTAGATCGCCAGCAGTAAAATCCCTTTTGAAACTGTTTTCTGGGATGCGGCAATCGTCAGAATAGCGGCCAGGATCGGTCCGATGCAGGGAGTCCATCCGAAGGCGAAGGCGAAGCCTACGAGGAACGCCCCCCAGGCACTCTTTCCGGTGCCGACGCTGTGCATACGCTTGTCTGCATAGAGGGCGCTGATCTTGAGGATGCCGGTGAGGTGCAGTCCAAAGATGATAATTATTGCGCCGGCGATCTGACCCATGAGCCCCTTGTATTCGCGCAGCAACCGTCCGATCGAAGTCGCTGCGGCGCCAAGCGCTACGAACACCAGGGTGAATCCCAGAATAAAGGTGAGGGAATTCACCATCACTGCCCTCATCCGGCTGGCATTTTCTGCCTGGAGTTCATCTACAGAAGCGCCTGAAATCAACGAAATATACCCTGGGACGAGTGGGAGCACACACGGCGAAAGGAATGAAGCAAGTCCCGCAACGAAGGCTGCTAATGCCAATGGGAGACTTTGCATAGGGCGCAATTCTACAAGACTGGACCCTGAAGACGGTCCATTCTTGGGCTATGATTTGGACTTCGCCACCGACAAAAAGGCTACAAGAGAATAACCCAGTCCTGCGCGATTTGGATTGAAAAATTGCGGGTCGAATTTACCCGTTTTGGGAAGTTTCTGACTCCCGGGAGGGCCTAAGTGTCTGCTACTGCCTCTAGTATCCCTGCACCTCTTTCGTTGCGTGACGTTCTTAAAATCTCCGGTTTCAAGCGGCTGTGGCTGGCGCAACTGGTGAGCATCCTGGGGGACTTTCTTGCCGTCTTCGGAGTGATCAACCTGATCACGTTCAAGTGGCACGGGACTCCGCTCCAGGTTACCAACGTCATGATTGCCTTCATTATTCCCATGGCCACCGTGGGACCGCTGGCAGGCGTTTTCGTTGATCGCTGGAACGTGAAGCGGACGATGATCATCAGCGATTTGATCCGGGCTGTGCTAATTCTCGGACTCGTTTTCGTAACCAGGCTTGAGCAGATTTATGTGCTGTTCTTCCTCGTAAGCACGGTGTCGAGCTTCTTTGGTCCGTCACAATCTGTAACGTTGCGCACCCTTGTCCCAATGAATGGGCTGATGTCGGCCAACGCTCTTATGTCCCAGGCGTTCTACACGATGCGCATCGTAGCCCCGGCCGCGGCCGGCTTACTCGTCTACTGGCTTGGATATAACTCCTGCTTTTACCTCGACACAGCCAGCTTTGTTTTCTCTGCAGCGATGCTGTCGACGATTGCGATCGTGCGTGCGATCACTACGAAGGGCGCGGCGGACAAGACTGTCGGATCACTCATGAAGGATTACACAGCGGGCTCACGCTTCATCCTCACGCATCCGGCGATCTCATTCGTAATGATTGCGATGATGACAGCGATGTTTGTGCTGAGCTGCTTCAGTCCTCTAATTTCTGTTTACGTCCGTGACCAGCTTCATGCCGGTACACGTTCGTTCGGGATTATCAGCGCAATGGTTGGAGTAGGACTAATTGTCGGCACACAGGTTGTGAGTGCCGTAGCCAAGGGCTTTTCGAAAAAGTATGTGGCGCTCTGCGGACTATTCGGACTGGCGTTTGCCACGCTTGTGCTGGCGCTGTTCCAAACCGCGACGCTTGCGGGTGTGAGCATGTTCGGAATCGGTTTCGCGATTGCTTTCATCATCGTTCCCACACAGACGCTCATGCAGCAGGAGACACCTCATGACATGCTCGGTCGCGTGAGCAGCAGTTTTATGGCCGTGTTCTCGCTCTCACAACTCTTGGGATTGTTGCTGTCAGGTGCGCTAGCCAATGGGATTGGAGTGCGACGATTGTTTGTCGCCAGCGCAGTGCTGCTGGTGGTGCTGTCCGCCATCGGCTACCTGTGGCTGCGGGAAGACAAGCCCGGAGAACAGAAGACGGTTGCTGCTGCAGGTTAAGGGTGGTTCTGGCCGTCCTCGGGCCGGTTTCACGGACGTTGCAGAGCTTGCTCTGTTAAATTTGCTTGCGCGGAACTGCTTCTTGTCGCGGCGGGGGCGGCTGGCGACGTTCTCCGGTGAACACGCGATCGATTCCAAGCCTCAGTGGTGTACCGCTATGCAGCCCACTCCAGCGCTCTGATACTACGATGGAGTTTCCCGGGTTTTGTGGATCGTACTTTACTGAAGTCGGAACTCCGATTCGGCAGTTATGGAGGTCGACAAACTGCCGCAGATGCGTTACGTCCTGCGAGGCCTCGTATTGCACTCCTGCCACGTCATAGTTGTAGATGAGAAGCTGAGAGGCGTTCGGCTCCTCGGGGTTAAGTTCTGCCACATCGATCACAGTGCCATCCACGAGGCGTCCTATGCGGTCGAGAAGTTCCCGGCGCTCTCGCTCGTGGTCTTCAGCTGATTTCTTGCGCCGAGTCGCGAAGTGCAGCGCAGTAAGCCCACCAAGAACAATTGCGCCGCCAGCAATAGCGTAAAGACGTAGAGCGGTGAACATGACTTTCTCAACACCGGAGTGGCCAGACCAGACAAAACAGACTAGATGGCTCCCGGAGAATACTTAAGCTTACCGCGAACCAGCTACTTCCACCTATCGAGGGAAGCACCTATGAGGGAAGCACCTATTACGATCGAGTGATTGGCTCATCGCGAGATCGGATCAGGTCAATGCAGATGGTATTTGGTATCTTCATGATTTCGTGAATTGAAAATCGTTAGGTCACGAAATCACTCAGTCCTCTATTGTTCACCTTGCTCGCACTCTCAATCCTGGTTCTGCTGATCTGGCTCTATTTGGTGCTCTTTCATGGGCAATTCTGGCGCCTGCGTCGGCTTCACTTGCCGGCGCCTGCGAGTTTGGAGCCGACAAGAGTAGCAGTCGTGATTCCGGCTCGAAATGAAGCGGATGTTATTGGCAGGACCGTAAGCTCGCTGTTACGCCAGGAATTTCCCGGAGAGCTGCGTTTGTTCGTGGTGGATGATGGCAGCGCTGATGGCACGGCGAATGCGGCGCGCTCAGCCGCAGGTGCATTGGGTGTCATGGAGAAGCTGGTAGTGATCAGCGGTTCGGCAGTCCCTGCCCCCTGGAAGGGGAAAGTGTGGGCAATGCAGCAAGGGTGGCAAGCTGCGCGAATGATGCAGCCAGACTTTGTGCTACTGACCGACGCCGACATCGAGCATGCTTCAGACAATCTCGCCAGGCTACTCACTCAAGCCGGGTCTAGATCATTCGATCTAGTATCGGTGATGGTAAAACTGCACTGCCAGACACTCGCCGAAAAGTTTGCGATTCCCGCCTTTGTTTATTTCTTCTTTCTTCTTTACCCACCGGCAAGAGTTGCGAATCCGGGTAGTCGAGTAGCGGGCGCAGCGGGTGGCTGTGTGCTGATTCGTTCTCAGATTTTGGCAAGAGCTGGAGGCTTTGAATCCATTCGGGGCGAGATCATTGACGATTGCAGTCTGGCTGCGCGTGTGAAGAACGTGGAAGGACGATTGTGGCTCGGAGTAAGCCAGAAGACGCGCAGTATTCGCGGCTACACGACTTTGTCAAGCCTTCGCGAAATGATCTCGCGCACTGCTTTCAATCAGCTCCGCCATTCATGGTTGCTGCTGGTCGCGTGCATAGCCGGGATGATGCTTACCTTCGTTGCTCCACTAGCACTGGTTTGGGCGAAAGATAGAACAGCCGGCTGGATTGCTGCTGCCACCTGCATTGCGATGTTTGGGAGCTATTTGCCGATACTTCGGCTCTACAGAGTGAATCCTCTTTCAGCAGTGACGCTGCCGTTTGCCGCTATCTTTTATGTGTACGCGACGATCTGTTCGGCAATTAACTACTGCCAAGGAAGAGGTGGCCAGTGGAAGGGGAGAGCGCAGGATGCGCCATTGTCCTCCTCGTAGAGACGGACCGCGTCTCAACCATCGTGTCGAGAAAGAATTTCATTGCTTTATGGCCTCTTCGACTCACCGAGAGGGGCAAGTGACTTCTTTATTTCAGATGTAGTCCAACGACCTTCAGGCACCACAAAGTTGGTGAGAGTTCCCAGGCCAGAGATGCTCACCTCCACGCGATTGTCTGCTTTGAGCGGACCAACTCCAGCGGGAGTTCCCGTGAGAATGAGATCTCCAGGGAGCAGTGTCATCACCCTGCTGATATAGCGGATGACCGCTGTCAACGGGAAGATGAAGTCACGCGTGTTTCCCGTCTGTCGCACTTGACCATTTACCCGTGTCTCCAGATCGAGGGCCTCAGGGGTTACCTCATTACTCACCAAGGGCCCGACAGGACAGAACGTGTCGAAGCCTTTGCCGCGAGTCCACTGGCCGTCGCTCTTCTGCAGGTCACGCGCAGTGACGTCGTTAGCGCATGTGTATCCACGAACGAACGAGAGCGCTTCGCTCTCCGTCGCATTTCGGCACTTTTTGCCGATCACCGCGGCTAGCTCACCCTCATAGTCCACACGCTCTGAGAGCTGTGGCATCACGATCTTGCCTTCGGGCGCGAGCAGAGACGATGGAGGTTTGAGAAAGATGAGGATGTCCGCCGGAACCTCGTTGCCAAGCTCCTTCGCGTGCTCGCGATAATTGCGTCCGACGCAGACAATTTTGGACGGATTCACGGGCGGCAAGAGGCGGGCTTCGCTGAGCGGGATCGGCTGCATATCCTGTTCGTGGAAGGTGCACGCATGATCCTCTTCAGGTGGAGGAATGCGGCGGACGATTACGTCTTCACCGCCCCTGGTTTGAACTTCCCCGTATTGGGGCCCATCGGAGGTAGGGAACTTACAGTAGCGCATGGGTACAGCTTACGTTTGGAGCGGAAAAAACAAAACACCTGTGGACGCAGCCACCCCGGTTGTGGCTACTCGTCCCGAGTGCAGCACGACTAGATTGGCTGTGCTATATGCTCTGATGTTAGGGAGTTTACTGCGGAACCTGTTCTGATGTTTCTTCCGAGCGCTTACTCTCATTACCCCGCTCATCGATCGCAGAAACCGAATAAGAATAGGTGTTGCCTGCCTGTATTGACTTGTCGCTATAAGCGGGAGCCAAGAGTGGTTGCTGATTGAGCTTCGTTACCGATGGCTCGTTCGGCAGGCGTCGATAGACAAAGTATCCCGCAAGATCACGGTCCATAACTGGATTCCACGTGACATCGATCGAGGGTTGCTGGCCTGCTTGCTGACCGGAGAACACAGCCTGCACTTGCGTCGGAACCGCGGGCGGGAACACATCGTGAGCGATAACTTCAATTGCAGCAGACGCAGTTCCATCAAAGGCCACGGAGCTCCCATTAGGCAGGTTTGCTGATCCGACGACTACGACGCGATACGCATAGGTCTTTTCCCAAGCGAAGTTCTCGTCCCGGAGCTCCACGTTCGCGGCTTCTGCGGGCGGCAACTCAATCACCCGTCGCGCAACCGTGCTCTCCTGCGGGACTCCCTGCTCGCTGCGGCGCAGTTCGAGAGTCTGTGTGAGTCCTTCATCCTGCGGTGTGACGTTTGCCGTAACCAGCACTGCGTCACGTGTGACCTGGCTGGTAGGACTTTCATTGAGCTTCGATACGCCAGCGGTCGGGAGTTGCACCTGATTCGAGAGGCCTGCGTTGCGGCCACGATCGTTATCGACCTCGATGGCGAAGGTGGCGTAGTCCTTCGAAGCAGAAGCTTCCGAGGGTACCGGGGTGACGGCGTTAGCCGTTTTGTGCCTTGCCGGGGTAGCGAGAGTTGCTATCACCGTACACTGCGTTGATTGTTGAATCTGCGGTTGATTGATTGCGCGGCAGATTTTCGTCTGTCCGCGATGTCGGAATGTAGCGCCGTCTGTGGTTTCTGTGGGAATGGTCCAGCTGAGAGCGATCTGGTCCCCAGTGCGGGTTGCTTTGAGGTCAGTAATCGGCTTAGCTAGGTTGAGCGAAGGGGGTTGTGGCGGCCCCGGCGTGCCACATCCAGCCAGCAAAGCGAGCAATAACGACGGGAGGCACAGCCGTTTCGCCGAGGTCGCGCGCATGAATCAATCAGCGTATCAAAAGCGGCGATAAGCAATAGGCAACCGGGCGATAAGCCAGGAACTTCGTCGTGTTTTTTGCCCATCACCTACTGGCTATTGCCTACTGCCGCTTCCATATTGCCTAATGAAGGCAATGGAATCGCCCGTCCAAGTTCAGGAACCGTTGCCTGCAACTGCAGCCGACAGCACGTCTGCAGCGGGCAAAATGTTGTTCGATTTCTGGTATCCAGCGCTGCTGAGCCGGGCTCTGCACGGCACAAAGCTGGTGAAAACGACGCTTTTAAGCCAGCCATTGGTGCTTGGACGCGATGCTAACGGCCGCGCTTTCGCAATGAAGGACATCTGTCCGCATCGGGGGATCCCACTCTCGTGCGGGCGAATTGAAGGACAGAACCTCGAATGTTGCTACCACGGATGGAGGTTTAACGTGCATTCCGGCACGTGCACTGAAATCCCTTCGCTCACTTCTGACTCCAAGATACAGCCAGAAAAGATCCACGCCACGCACTATCCGTGCGAGGAACGCGACGGCTACATTTGGGTTTTTATGGCGGAATCGCGCAGTTCTGGAGCCAATCCGGCACCGGTTCCCGAGCTACCACTGCCGTTGAAGGGCTACAAAATCACACATTTATCGGCGGAACTGCCCTGCAATGTTGACCACGGAGTCATCGGATTGATGGATCCGGCGCACGGTCCGTTCGTTCATCAGTCCTGGTGGTGGCGCACAAAACGCAGCATTCACGAGAAAGAAAAGACTTTCGAGCCCATCCCGATGGGTTTCCGCATACGCACTCATACGCCTAGTGCGAACAGCGGAGCGTACAAATTGCTGCGTCTTTATGGCGATGCGATCACTACTTCGATTGAATTTACGCTGCCCAATATCCGCGTTGAGCAGATTCGGATCGGCGGTCACTGGGTCGTTAACCGCGCTGTAGTGACGCCAATTGACCAGAATCGCAGCCGGATAGACTTCGTTGCGGCGTGGAATATCTTCTCTTGGGTACCGTTTGTGAAGCCTGTATTCAACATTTTTGCGCGTAAATTCATCCGTCAGGACCAGTCCACGATGGAGTTACAGGCGCAAGGGCTGCGCTTCAATCCACCGTTAATGCTCATTGACGACGCCGATAAGCTCGGCAAATGGTACTTCCAGCTCAAAAATGCGTACCTTCAGGCGAAGAAGACAGGCTCCGAAATGAAGCATCCGATAACAGGTCCGGTCACGTTAAGGTGGCGAAGCTAAGGTTACGTGGTTCCGGCTGCCCTCGGGCGGTAAAAGGCTGGCAGTGTCTATGCTGTCCGCTCTGATCCGTAGCTCAACCTTCTGAGCTTTGATGCGGTGCCCTTAATATTCCGCACATCCTCGGTTCGTCAGCCTTGTCCTGGACGAGGGCGGCTCCGGAACACCAATCAAGTTCTCGTCACTTCTGCGACATTTTTCGACTCTCATAATCAAAGTTGCGGGAGATAATTAACAAGATTTTGGAGCACCTATTCTGGATATTTGATACAGTTGCCCACCTGCGGCAAACAATCTCGGGCCCTGCTCACCCCCAAAAGGCTCGTTTGAGCATTTCCGGATGCACTAGATGACGGGAGCCCCACTTTCGCGTAGGATTTCCGCGCCGAAAGCCCGGACAACTTAATAACGCCTGGAGGACTTTGTGAACTCAAAACAGCTCGACCAGCTTTGCGTCAACACCATCCGCACGCTCAGCATGGACGCAGTGCAGCAAGCAAATTCCGGACATCCGGGCACGGCCATGGCGATGGCGCCGGTTGTTTACACCCTGTGGAACCGCGTCCTGCGCTTCGATCCCGAAGATTGCATCTGGCCCAACCGCGACCGCTTCGTTCTCTCCATCGGACACGCGTCGATGCTGCTGTACTCCATCCTTCATCTCACCAACGTGAAGGCGGTCGATTCCAATTACGAACAGGTAGGCAAACCAACTGTCACGATTGATGACATCAAACATTTTAGACAGCTCGACAGCAAATGTCCCGGACATCCGGAATATCGGTGGACTTCCGGAGTAGAAACAACCACAGGGCCACTCGGACAGGGCGTAGCCACGAGCGTAGGCATGGCGATCGCCGGCAAATGGCAGGCAGCTTACTTCAACCGCCCCGACTTCGAGATGTTCAACTATCGCATCTATGCGCTGTGCGGCGACGGATGCATGATGGAAGGCGTTTCCAGCGAAGCTGCGTCCCTCGCCGGCCACCTGAAGCTCTCGAACCTCTGCTGGATCTACGACAACAATCACATCAGCATCGAAGGCAACACGTCGCTCGCCTTCAGCGAAGATGTCGCCACGCGCTTCATGGGATACGGATGGAATGTCACACGCGTCGGCGACGCCAACGACCTCGAAATGCTCGAGCGTGCCTTTGGTACCGCACAGAAGAGCACTGATCGTCCAACGCTGATCATCGTCGATAGTCACATCGGATACGGCGCTCCCAACAAGCAGGACACGAGCGGCGCCCACGGTGAGCCTCTTGGCGAAAGCGAGATCAAGCTCGCGAAGCGCAACTATGGGTGGCCGGAAGACGCAAAGTTCCTCGTGCCCGAAGGCGTGATGGACCACTTCAGGTCCGGAATCGGGAAACGCGGTGGCGAGACGCGCGTTGCATGGCGTCAGAAGTTCGAGCAGTACCGGCAGAAGTACCCGCAGCTTGCCGATCATCTCGACAAGATGCAGCGCCGCCAGCTTCCCGACGGATGGGATAAAGACATTCCTGTCTTTCCTGCCGATCCGAAGGGACTCGCCGGGCGCGACTCGTCAGGAAAAGTTCTCAATGCAATCGCCAAGAACGTGCCCTGGCTCATTGGCGGGTCGGCAGACCTCTCGCCTTCCACCAAGACGCGTCTCACCTTCGAAGGGGCCGGAGACTTCAGCGCGGAAAACTACGGTGGACGCAATTTACATTTCGGCATCCGCGAGCACTCGATGCACTCCATTCTCAATGGACTGTCGACGTCGAAGATCCGCCCATTCGGCTCGCAGTTTCTCATCTTTAGCGATTACGCGCGCACGTCCATTCGCCTCAGCGCAATCATGGAGTTGCCGGTGATCCACATCTTTACCCACGACTCTATTGGAGTCGGCGAAGATGGACCGACTCACCAGCCCATTGAGCATCTTGCGTCTTTGCGTGCCATTCCGGGACTGATCACTTTCCGTCCAGCCGATGCCAACGAAGTGGCCGAAGCGTGGAAGGTGACGATGAAGCTCACCTCGGAGCCCGTGGCCATGATTCTTTCGCGCCAAAATTGTGTGACCTTTGATCGTACGAAGTACGCGCCTGCTTTGGGAGTCGCAAAGGGAGCCTATGTTCTTTGCGGCGATCCGAAGACCACACCCGAGTTAATCATCATCGGCACTGGCAGCGAGGTGCAAATGTGCGTCGAGGCCTACGAGAAGCTGACCGCAGAAGGTGCCAATGTGCGTGTCGTTAGCATGCCTTCGTGGGAGCTGTTCGAACATCAGAGTGAGGAATACAAAGAGAGCGTGCTGCCATCTGCGGTGCAGAATCGCATCTCCGTTGAGCAAGCGTCCACTTATGGGTGGTCGCAGTATGTGCGGAATCCTGCAGGCCGTATTGGCATGAGCACCTTCGGTGCTTCAGCTCCGCTGAAAGAACTGCAGAAAAAATTCGGCTTTACACCTGAGGCGATCATGGGTGTAGCTAGAGACATGTTGGCGAGAAAGGTAGCCATAGGAGCATGAAGATCTCGATCGGCACCGATCATGCCGGATTTCCAGTGAAACAAGAGATTGCCGCGCATTTACGCGAGTTGGGCCACGACTGTATCAGTAGATTAGATGAGAGGAAGCTGCTTGTTTTTGAGCTTTGGCACAGCCCAAGGTGCACAAGGATCAAGACGGCGCATCAGCTTTTATTGATTACTGGGAATTAGCTAGTGAATACTTTTTAACGACGCATAAACACCTGGTCCTGAACTAATACGAAGAAGCAAGGAGTAGAACATCATGAGCGCGATTCGTGCCACTGCTATCACGTCCACCAATCCTCTAAAGGCGTTGGAAAGTTACGGGCAATCCGTTTGGCTCGACTACATCCGGCGCAGTCTCATTACCAGCGGTGAGCTGCAGCGACACATAGACGAAGACGGCCTCACCGGCGTCACCTCGAATCCCGCAATCTTCGAGAAGGCTATCGCCGGCAGCAACGATTATGCCGACAAGCTCTCCCGACTGAACTCGAGCAATCTCGACGCGAAGGGAATTTACGAAGAAGTAGCGATTGGCGACATCCAGGACGCGGCCGACATCATGAAGCAGGTGTATAACGCCACCAAGAGGCGAGATGGCTATGTGAGCCTGGAAGTCTCACCTGATCTCGCCAATGACACTGCCGGAACGCTCGAGGAGGCGCGCCGCTTATGGAAGCGCGTGGGACGCGAGAGCGTGATGATCAAAGTACCAGCTACTCCGGCGGGAGTTCCGGCGATTCAGCAACTGATCAGCGAAGGCATCAACGTAAACGTCACGTTGCTCTTCGCGCAGCAAACGTATGAGAGCGTGGCCGAGGCCTACATCAGCGGACTGGAGAAGCTGGCTGCTTCGGGCGGTGATGTCTCGCGCGTAGCCAGTGTGGCAAGCTTCTTCATCAGTCGTATCGATACGCTCATCGACAATATCCTTACTGAACGCATCAAGCGTGCGGGCTCCGACCAGGAACGTCAGCTTCTTGAATCGCTGTTGGGCAAAGTCGCAATTGCCAATGCGAAGCTCACCTACGAAAAGTACAAGCAGATCTATAGCGGCCCAAGATGGAATGCGTTGAAGATGAGGAACGCTCAGACCCAGCGGTTGCTTTGGGCTTCGACGAGCACAAAGAATCCAAGCTATCGCGACGTAGTCTACGTCGAGGAACTTATCGGACCAGATACGGTCGACACCATTCCTCCGGCAACCTTCGATGGATTCCGCGACCACGGCGTTCCTAAGGAGAGCCTCGAGGCGAACGTCGATGCCGCTCGCCAGACCATGCAGAACCTGTCGAACGCAGGCATCTCGATGAAAGAGGCCACCGACAAGCTGCTCGTCGATGGCGTGAAGATCTTCGAAGAGGCGTTCGGCAAACTGCTAGAAGCCATCGAGAAAAACAGGAAGAAGAACCTGGCGCCCAAAATCGCTCAGATGACGTGGAAGCTGCCCGCTGATCTTGAAACCAAAGTGAAATCGACGATCCAGGACTGGGAGCAGGGCAAGAAGATGCGCCGCTTGTGGGGGCGCGATTCTTCACTTTGGACCAACTCCGACGAATCGAATTGGCTCGGATGGCTGGCGATGACAGAGGACCAGCTTGCGCACATCGCGCACCTCACCAGCATTGCTGAGGAAGTGCAGCAAGCTGGCTTCAGCCACGTCGCATTGCTGGGTATGGGCGGTTCTAGCCTGGCTCCAGAAGTCATGAGCATGACCTTTGGACGAACCAAGGGCCTCCCCGAATTCCACATGCTGGACTCCACCGATCCAGCCCAGATTAAGGCATTTGAAGGAAAGTTCAATCTGAAGACCACGCTGTTCATTGTCTCCAGCAAGTCGGGAAGCACGCTCGAGCCCAATATCTTCAAGCAGTATTTTTTCGAACGCATGAAGCAGGCGGTGGGCGAGGCTAAGGTGGGCGAGCACTTCATCGCCATTACCGATCCCGGATCGGCATTCGAGAAAGTTGCCACTCGCGACAAGTTCCGGCACATCTTCCACGGACGAGCCGATATCGGCGGCCGCTACTCCGCACTCTCCGATTTCGGACTAGTGCCGTCAGCGGTGATGGGCGTCAATGTCAAGAAGTTTCTGAATTGCACCGAAGAGATGGTGCAGGCGTGCTCGGCAACGGTTCCGGTGGCCGACAATCCGGGTGCTGTTCTGGGAATCATCATGGGCCTGCACTGTAACTCCGGTAAAGACAAAGTCACGCTGATCGCTTCTCCAGGGATTTACGACCTGGGTGCGTGGCTGGAACAGTTGCTCGCAGAATCAACCGGCAAAGAAGGCAAGGGCATTATTCCTGTTGATGGCGAGGAGGTCGGTGCTCCTGATGTTTATGGCAAGGACCGGCTGTTCGTTTATATCCGCCTCGAAGGCGGAGCCGATAGCACGCAGGACGCGAAGGTGGACGCGCTCGAGAAGGCGGGATTGTCCCTTGTCCGCATTAAGGTGCTCGACAAGTACGACATCGGCCAGGAGTTTTTCCGCTGGGAAATCGCAACCGCTGTTGCCGGATCGGTAATCGGGATCAACTGCTTCAATCAGCCTGATGTCGAGGCCAGCAAGATCGAGACGCGCGAGCTGACGCAGCAATACGAAGAAACTGGATCGCTACCACCCGAGTCTCCGATCCTCGAAGATCAGGGCATCAAGTTATTTGCTGATGAGAAGTATGCTGGCAAACTCACGATCGCGGCGGGCAAGGAGAAGACATTGGCGTCGTATCTGCGCGCTCATCTCAACATGATTGGCTCCGGAGACTACGCGGCACTGTTAGCCTACGTTCAGATGAATGAGGCCAACCAGAAGGCTCTGCAGGGAACGCGCAAGGCGATTCGCGATCGCAAGCAGGCGGCCACCTGCCTCGGCTTTGGTCCGCGCTTCCTGCATTCGACCGGACAGGCATACAAAGGCGGTCCCAATACGGGAGTGTTCCTGCAGATCACCTGCGACGACGCAGCCGATCTGCAGGTGCCCGGCCAGAAGTTCACGTTTGGAGTAGTAAAAGCTGCACAGGCACGGGGCGATTTCCAAGTGCTGAGCAAGAGGAATAGACGAGCGTTGAGAGTGCATTTGGGGAAGGATGTCGCGGCCGGGCTGGCGACACTGGACAGAGTTGTTCGACAAGTTCTGGCGTAACTGCGAATCGGGTGATCGGGCCAGTGAAGAATCGGGGTCATCGAGTGATCGGGTCATCGAGCGAAGTAAAGGAAGCAAGCGAGATGTCCCCATGACGCTGATAAGAGAGGCAAATGAGTTTGCCGCGATATTTGCAGCGGCTCACCTGAGCGCGAAGCATCGCCGATGAGTTTGTAAAGCGGGTTTACTTCACCCGATGACCGATCACCGGATGACCCGATCCGCCATAGACGTGAGTGCTTAGTTGGCTGGCTGTGAAGAGTGGATTTCTTAAGGAGCGTAAAAGTTTATGCAGATGGGAATGGTAGGTCTAGGAAGAATGGGCGGCAATATGGTGCGCCGCCTGATGCGCGGAGGCCATCAGATCGTTGTTTCTGACCTGAGCGCCGACACCGTTAACGCAATCGCGAAGGAAGGCGCAACCCCCAGCAGCTCCCTCGACGATCTCGTCAAGAAACTCAACAGGCCTCGCGCAGTCTGGGTGATGGTCCCTGCGGGCGATCCGACGGAGAAGACCGTTATGACGCTCGCCGAAAAACTCGAATCCGGCGACATTATCATCGATGGCGGCAACTCGATGTGGAAGGATGACATTCGCCGCGCAAAGGCGCTCAGAGCGAAGGGCATTCACTACGTTGACGTCGGTACGAGCGGTGGAATCTGGGGTATCGATCGCGGCTATTGCATGATGATCGGTGGTCCTGACGAAGCAGTGAAGCGCCTTGATCCGATCTTCAAGACGCTCGCTCCGGGAATCGGGGATATCCCACGCACTCCAGGATGGGAAAAGAAGCTGGGCAGCACCGCCGAGCAGGGATACATTCACGCTGGCCCTTCAGGCGCTGGACACTACGTGAAGATGGTGCACAACGGCATCGAGTACGGCCTGATGCAGGCTTATGCAGAGGGCTTCGACATCTTCCGCAACGCGGGCTCCAAAGAAATTCCCGAGGATCAACGCTACAGCTTCGACCTGTCGGCGATAGCTGAAGTATGGCGTCGTGGATCAGTAGTGGCATCGTGGCTCCTCGATCTGACGTCGATGGCGCTGATCGAAGATCCCGAGCTCTCGCAGTACAGCGGCTTCGTGCAGGATTCCGGCGAGGGACGGTGGACGATCGAGGCGGCTGTGGCAACGGCGGTTCCAGCCGACGTGCTGACTGCAGCGCTATACACACGATTCCGCTCGCGACAGGATCATACGTTCGCGGAAAAGACTCTGTCAGCCATGCGGCAAAAGTTTGGTGGACACGTCGAGCCGAAAAAAGCGGCGGGTAAAATCGCATAAGCGATTTGTTTGTGGCACAGGCGCTCTCGCCTGTGTCCGCTTTGAGCGGACCCACAGCCGAGGGTCGCTGTGCCACAGTGCTTGATCTTGATTCGGTAGAGAGCAATCCGCCGCGGCGGACATCTCTACCATGAACTAAACAACTGTCATCCTGAGGCCCTCTTTTGGTCGAAGGATCTCCCGGAATATCTCGGACTTAATTGCTGCTTGTGTGGCTCTTTCGCGATGAGCCTGAGTGCCACAGGACAAAATGCCGGGACACAGCATGGAAATCCGACGCACCGCGGGAGATCGCTCGGCCAAACGAGGGCCTCAGGATCACAGTCTTTAAAGAACTCGAAAGTACGCGGTAAAAAAGGAATCTTATGGCGACCGCAACGTCTATCCAAACCAACGTCCCCCACACCAAAACCACTGGTCCTTGCGTAATGATCATCTTCGGCGCGACCGGCGACCTTACCAAGCGCAAGCTGCTGCCTTCAATCTACAACCTGTTGAGCACCGGGCTGCTCTCGCGCGAGTTTGCCATTGTTGGCATGTCGAAGGACGATTGGAGTACCGATCAGTTCCGGAAGCACGTCAGCGACTCGCTCAAGCAGTTCGTCGATGGCGCAGATCCGGAGCTTGTGGATTGGCTGGAGACTCATTCCGAGTACGTGCAAGGCGAATTCGGCGATATCGAGGCCTATAAGAGACTGCGCGCGCAATTACACGAAGTCGACAAAGTGCACGGGACGCACGGCAACTACTTCTTCTACTTCGCCATCGCGCCGCAGTTTTTCGCCACAGCCGTGCAGAAGCTCGGCGAGTCGAATCTCTCGGAGGAAGAGAATGGTTCCTGGCGCCGGGTGATCATCGAGAAGCCATTCGGTCATGATCTGGAATCGGCCAAGGAGTTGAACAAGCAGATCAAGGACGTGCTCTACGAGAGCCAGATCTTCCGCATCGACCACTACCTCGGCAAAGAAACGGTTCAGAATATCTTGGTCTTCCGTTTCGGGAACGGACTGTTCGAACCTATCTGGAACCGCAACTACATCGATCACGTGCAGATCACCGTGGCTGAGACCGTCGGCGTCGAAGGCCGCGGTGGTTACTACGAAACCTCCGGCACACTTCGCGACATGACCCCGAACCACATCATGCAACTCATCAGCCTGACCACGATGGAGCCGCCTATTTCGTTCGACGCGGACGATGTGCGCGATGAGCAATCAAAGGTGTTGCACGCGATCCATCCCATGAGCGGCGAAGACGTGATTCACAATGCAGTGCGCGGCCAATACGGGCCTGGAACAACGCAGAAAGGTGAGCGCATGCCTGGCTACCGTCAGGAACCGAGCGTGAATCCCAATTCACGAACCGAGACCTTCATCGCGCTGAAGCTCTCGATCGACAACTGGCGTTGGGCAGGAGTCCCGATCTATCTGCGCACTGGCAAGCGCATGGCGCGTCGCCATACCGAGATCGCGATCGAGTTCAAGCGGGCGCCGTTTGTGCTTTTTCGTGATACCGACATCGAGCATCTCCCGAGCAACCAGCTCGTGATCAACGTACAGCCTGAAGAGGGAATCGCGCTCAAGTTCGGCGCGAAGGTTCCCGGTCCGCTGGTGAAGGTCGGTCCGGTGCACATGAGTTTCAACTATCAGGATTACTTTGGCGGTGCCGCGCAAACCGGATACGAAGTGCTCCTTTACGACTGCATGATCGGCGACGCCACGCTCTTCCAGCGCGCCGACATGGTCGAAGCCGGCTGGACAGTTGTCGATCCGGTACTCGACGTATGGAAAGCGCTGCCTCCACGCGAATTCCCGAACTATCCAGCAGGCACATGGGGACCGAGGGAAGCCGAGGAATTGATGGCGAGAGACGGTCGGCACTGGAGGAATTTGTAAGTGATCCTCGCGGGTGACATCGGCGGTACCAGCGCGCGACTTGCTTACTTTGAGCAAAAAGACGGACGTTTGCGCCCGGTCGTTGAAGAGATCAAGCAGAGTCACGGCTATGGGAGTCTGTATGCTGCTGTACTTGAATTCAGAAGCAAGTATCAGCACGACGTCACGACCGCTTGCTTCGGCATTGCTGGGCCTGTGCGTGAAGGGCGCGTTGAAGCGCCAAACTTGCCTTGGATCATCGATGCGAAGGTGCTTGAGAGGGAACTCCGCCTGAGCAAGGTTTACCTCATTAACGATCTGGAGGCCAACGCTCACGGACTCTCCGAGTTGCGTGCAGAAGATTTCGAGGTGCTCGCACCGGGAGCGCCCGGAGCCAAGGGCAACGGTGCTGTGATCTCTGCCGGTACTGGCTTGGGAGAAGCGGGACTGTTTTGGGACGGAGAGACGTACCATCCGTTCGCGGCAGAAGGCGGGCACTCCGATTTTGCTCCAGCGAACGATCTTCAGGCCGAACTCTGGCATCACCTTCGCAAGAGGTTTGGTGGACACGTGAGCTGGGAGCGGGTCCTTTCCGGTCCCGGACAATACAATCTCTACGAATTCCTTCGCTCTACCGGAAAAGGGAAAGAAGAGCCGTGGCTCGCAGCGGAAATCCATGCGGGCGATCCCTCAGCGGTGGTTTCAAAGCACGGTCTTGCAGGCACAAGCCCGTTGTGCGTGCAGGCAGTAGATCTTTTCGTCGAAATCTACGGCGCGGCTGCGGGAAATCTGGCGCTCAAGTATCTGGCGACAGGCGGTGTCTACATCGGCGGCGGGATTGCGCCAAAGATCTTGCCGAAGCTCAAGGAGCCGCGCTTCTTCCAGGCTTTTTGCGACAAAGGACGTCTCCGTACGTTGCTCGAGAAGATTCCGGTGCGTGTGGTGTTGAACGATAAGACCGCGCTGCTCGGGGCTGGACATGTGGCGATGATGCATGCTGGCAGAGAAGTCGGGCAGGTCGCCATCGGGTGAATGCGCGAGTTGGGAAGATCTTACAGCAGTGCTTGATGGACGGGCGGCTCTGTACTAATCTGGGAATTATAAGGAATGTCCAAGCCAACCATCCGCGTCCTCGAAGATCTTCAGGAAGTCGCAACTGCGGCCGCCGACGAATTTGTCGCGCGCGCGAAGCGCGCTATTCAGCATCACGGACGTTTCACGGTGGCACTCTCTGGCGGCTCGACTCCTAAGACGATGCATACAATCCTCGCCGAGCGTTCGGCGAAGGATCCAAAACTGGTTGATTGGTCCCGAGTGCAAATCCTTTTCGGCGACGAGCGCCACGTGCCTCCTGATCACGCAGACAGTAATTACCGCATGGCAAGCGAAACGTTGCTCTCGAAAGTTCCAATTCCGCCGGGGAACGTTCACCGCATGCAGTGCGAGAATCCCGACGCGGCGAAGGCGGCTGAAGAATACGATCGCGAATTGGTGAAGGTCTTTCAGTTAAAAGGCGACGATCAATTACCGCGCTTCGATCTCATCTTTCTCGGCATGGGCCCCGACGGTCACACCGCCTCCCTGTTTCCGGGCACCACGGCAGTACACGAACTCAAGAAGCGTGTAGTCGCCAACTGGGTGCCGAAGTTCAATACTTGGCGTGTCACTTTTACGCGTCCCATAATCAACCAGGCAGAATGCGTGCAGCTGATGGTGTGCGGAAAGGACAAGGCGGAGCCTCTTAGTGAAGTAATGGGGCAAGGCAGCCCGGATGTTTATCCGGTGAAGTATGTTCAGCCGACGCACGGCGAACTAATCTGGTTGGTGGACAAGGCGGCGGCGGGAGCGGGACTCGCACGCACGGGTTAAGTGAAGCACGTCTCTCACACTGTCATCCTGACTCCCTCTTTGGGGCGAAGGATCTCCCGTTTTGCCTAGGATTTGAACGCATTCCCCTGGCTTTTTGGTCAGGGAACGTCGAGTGCATGGGTGTAAAAGCCGGGAAAGCTCAAGTTAGTCGACGCATTCCGGGAGGTCCGTCGCCAAAAGAAGGCCCCGGATGCCAGAATTTTATTTGCGGCTCGCTTGCGCACACAATTGTGCTTTAACTTCGCGAAGAGACTTCTTTTTGCAACAAATTTAGTCATTCACCATCTGATAAAACAGACTGCTTTAACCTAATCGCTTCTTCACCGCCGCTTTTCATGCGCAAAGAACACGAACGCCTCATTGAAGACAAGAATCGCGAAGTCTACTGGAAGCGCTGGGGACCGTACCTAAGCGAACGGGCTTGGGGCACTGTTCGTGAGGACTACAGCGCAAATGGCGACGCTTGGGGATACTTCACGCATGATCAGGCGGGTTCGCGCACTTATCGATGGAGTGAGGACGGCATTGCAGGAATCTGCGACCGACATCAGCTCATCTGCTTTGCCGTGGCAATGTGGAATGGCCGCGATCCATTTCTGAAGGAGCGACTCTTCGGACTGAGCGGGCAGGAAGGCAATCACGGCGAAGACGTAAAGGAATGCTACTTCTACCTGGACAACACGCCGACGCATTCCTACATGAAGGCGCTCTACAAGTATCCACAACAGGAATTTCCCTACCAGCGGTTGATTGACGAGAATCGCCGGCGCACGCGACTCGATCCTGAGTTCGAACTAGTGGATACAGGCATCTTCGATGAAGGCCGTTACTTTGACGTGTTCGTCGAATACGCCAAGCCAACAAGCGAAGACATGCTGATTCGCATTACCGCGTGGAACCGCGGTCCCGAAACGGCATACCTGCATCTGTTGCCAACGATCTGGTTTCGGAATATCTGGTCGTGGAAAGACGATCCTGAGCAGATTAAGCCGAAACTGGAGCGAATGGCCGATGTCCATGGCATGCCTTTGGTGCGCGTCTACCATCCGCAGTACGGAGAGCGCTGGCTCTTTGTTGAGGGAACGCCGCAGCTCTTATTCACGGAAAACGAGAGCGACTTGCGGCGTTTGTTTGGCGTGCCCAATCGAGGGTTCTATCAGAAGAACGGCATTAACGATTTCGTGGTGAAGGCGCAGCGCTATCGCGTGAATCCTGAGCAGGCAGGCACCAAGGCAGCGGCGTATTACAACCTTCAGATCCCGCCGGGGCAGAGCGCTGTCGTCAAGCTGAGTTTCACCGAGAAGATAAACAGCACTCAAGATCGTTTCGGGAATCCATTCGACGAAGTCTTTCGCGAACGCATCTTCGACGCTGACGAGTTCTATCGGGACATCATTCCGCAGTCTATGTCAGCAGACGGCCGCAACATCATGCGCCAAGGCTTCGCGGGCATGCTCTGGTCGAAGCAGTTCTACAACTATGACGTGCGGGCGTGGCTTGAAGGCGATCCTGCGCAGCCCCCGGCACCCAAAGAGCGGCTTCAGGGCAGGAATCACGAGTGGACTCACTTCTACTCGGACGACATTATCTCCATGCCGGATAAGTGGGAGTATCCGTGGTTCGCCGCGTGGGACTTGGCGTTCCATTGCGTGCCCCTGGCTCTTATGGATTGGAACTTCGCTAAAGATCAGCTCACTCAGCTTTGCCGCGAGTGGTACATGCATCACAGCGGGCAGTTGCCGGCGTACGAATGGAACTTCTCAGACGTGAACCCGCCGGTACACGCGTGGGCCGCGCATCGCGTGTATCAGATCGAACGGCGGATGACCGGCAAGGGCGACTTCGCGTATCTCGAGCGAATCTTTCATAAGCTGCTGATCAATTTCACGTGGTGGGTGAACCGCAAGGACACTGAAGGCAACAACATCTTCGAAGGCGGATTCCTGGGACTCGACAACATTGGAGCCTTCGATCGCAGCCAGAAGCTGCCGGGCGGCGCGTTTATGGAACAGTCTGATGGCACCAGTTGGATGGCCGGCTACAGCCTGAGCATGCTGATGATTGCACTCGATCTGGCCATGCAGGATCCGGTGTATGAAGATACGGCGATCAAGTTTTGGGAGCACTTCCTGTACATCGTGCAAGCGATGAATCGCAACATCGATGGCGAGGGAATCTGGGACGAAGAAGAGGGCTTCTACTACGATGTGCTGCATGTGTCGGACGGTGAGCACATTCCCATGCGCATTCGTTCCATTGTGGGACTGGTACCGCTGTTCGCCGTGCAGACCCTCGAGCCGGGACTAATGCAGCGGCTTCCCAACTTTGCACACAGGATTCAGTGGTATCTGAACAATCGTCCCGATCTCACAGGGAACATCGCATGTTTCCATGCAGAAGGTGTGAAGGACCGTCAGCTGCTGGCAATCGTGGACGAGAAACGGCTGCGGCGGATTCTAAAGATCATGCTGGACGAGAAAGAATTTCTCTCGCCATACGGCATTCGTAGCGTTTCGCAGTATCACCGCGATCATCCGTTTCGCCTTGAGATCGCGGGAGGAGAGCATACAGTCGACTACGAGCCAGGAGAATCGACAACCAGCTTGTTCGGCGGCAATTCGAACTGGCGCGGCCCAATTTGGTTCCCGATCAACTTCCTGATCATCGAAGCCCTGCAGCGCTATCACCACTACTACGGCGACAAAGTGAAGGTCGAATGCCCAACTGGATCTGGCAACCTCCGGAGTCTCGGTCAAGTCGCGACCGAGCTCTCGGACCGGCTCGCGCGCTTGTTTACTCGCGATGCTGAGGGGCGACGTCCGGCACATGGGCGCAATCCGCTGTTCCAGACTGACCCTTACTGGAAAGATCTCGTGCTCTTCTACGAGTACTTCCAGGGCGACACCGGAGCGGGTCTCGGCGCATCGCATCAGACGGGATGGACGGGACTGATCGTCAAGCTGATGCAGCAGAACGGCGAGCCGCAGATGCGGCGGGCTGGGGCGTCAGCGAACGGCAGGAAGCAGGCGAAGGCAGCGAAATAGCGCGCACGACCGCGTACACCGTACAATGTTCAGCATCTTTGTCGGACTAGTTAGTTACAACTCTCTTTCAGGAGATCTCATGAAACGACGCGCAATCAGCCTGCTCGCTATTGCACTGTTCACTGTAGCTGCCTGGGCGCAGGGCTCAGAATGGCAGATCGATCCTGCCCACACCACGCCCGCATTTACGGTGCGCCATATGGGCATCAGCAATGTGCATGGACGCTTTGTGAAGACCAGTGGATCGGCGATCATCGACGATAACGAGATCACAAAGTCGAGTGTCACGGCGACGATGGATGTGAATTCGATCGACACTGGCGCCGAGGGCCGCGACAACGATCTGAAGAGTCCCAACTACTTCGACGCAGCACAGTTTCCTACCATCACCTTTAAGTCGAAGAGCGTCAGCAAAAACGGAGACGGCAAGCTGAAAGTAGTGGGTGATCTCACCATTCACGGCGTGACGAAAGAAGTGACGCTCGATGTGGAGGGCCCTTCACCGCCACTTGAGCGTGGGCCGATGAAGCGTCGTGGTCTCTCGGCTAGCACTACGGTCAATCGCAAAGATTTTGGCATAGGTGCGAAGACCCCGGCGATGGTGGTCGGCGAAGACATCAAGATTGAGATTGACGCAGAGCTGACGCAGAAGGGCGCTGCGCCTTCTGCTCCATCAGGTCTAACAGTTAAGTAATTTGATTTACTTTTTTAGTTGTTTCTCAGGCAGTGAGGAATCCGGATACCCATAACAGCGGTGGGCTCAGGTAGGGATTCCTCGCCAGCAACAGCAGGCGGCTCGGAATGACAGATTATCATCCTCTCCCAAAGGGGTCCTCTAGCGACAGGCTCTGTGGCGTGAACAGCTCGGCACCGTTCTCCGTGATGTACAAGTCATCTTCGAGCCGCACGCCAAATTCTCCTCGGATATAGATTCCGGGTTCGTCACTGAAACACATGCCGGGCCGTAGCGCGATGGCGTTGCCGCGCACCAGATACGGCCATTCGTGGCCATCCATGCCGATACCGTGTCCGACGCGGTGCGTGAAGTATTTGTAGTCGGGTCCATAGCCGGCGTCAGAGATAACCTTGCGCGCTGCCGCGTCCACAGACTGCGCTTCTACTCCTGGACGTGCCTGCTTGAGCGCCGCACTTTGCGCCCGATGGACGATGTCGAAAACCTTGCGCATTTTGTCGGTAGGTTTGCCCAGGACAAACGTGCGGCTGATGTCCGATTGATAACCTTCAACCGAGCAGCCATCGTCGATCAGGACGATCGTTCCCTCGCGAATGATCTGCGGCTTGGCCGATCCGTGAGGCAGAGCTGAAGCTTCGCCTACGTTCACGCTGGCGCCTCCGCGGAATCCCAATCTGGAATAAGCGGCGTCGATGAGATTTGCAAAATCGTACTGCGACATGCCCGCACGCAGAGATTTGTACACCGCCTCGTAGGCCTCGAGCGTAACCTGATTGGCCAAACGCATTAGGGTGAGCTCATGCTGAGTCTTTATCATTCGGCACCCAGCAGTGACAAGCGTTGCACTCGTGATATTCACTTGCGGCGCAGCCTTGGCGATGCCGTCGCTGAAGACGAACGTCGTACGCTCTTCGATTCCAAGATGTCCGCTGCTGATGCCGCGATCTTTAAGCCCGGCCGCAACCAGATGATACGGATCTTCATCCTCCTGCCAGGTACGAACGTCAGCATTGTTGCCACCCGGGCCGTTAGCGATCTGCTCGCGCGCTCGATCTTCCTCAAATGCCGGACAAACATAAAACGGATCACCCTTCGCCGGAAGAATTGCCGCGAATAGTCGCTCGCTGTTCCACCAGCGAATGTTGGTGAAGTACACCAGCGAAGTGCCGCCGATCATCAGGATCGCGTCGAGGTTGTTGTCGCGCATGAGCTGGCGAGCCCGCTCCTGCCGCTGGTTGCGCTCCTCAACGGTGATCGGGCTGGCTTCGTTCTTACGAGACTTGAGTTGCGCAATCAGCACTGGAAGATTAGTTGCGTTGTATTGTTGAGCTTCCAAAGTCGAAGGGACGAGAGTGGTTGCGGTGCTGAGTCCGGCAAGTTTGGTGAAATCGCGGCGAGTGATCATGTAAGAGCGGAATTATAGAGGACTCGATTCCTCATAGTCCTTTTCTCGCTCGAAACTCCTTCACCACATCCACAACATCGCGGTGCTCGCCATCGACTGCATAATTCATCCGCCGCATCTCGTCATCCGAGATCCTGTTGGCAAGTTCGTTCAGCGTGGAGGTGAGCTGCGGAAAGCGCCGGAGGGCATTGTCGTTCACGATGGGTACGGCTTCGTAGGGCGGGAAATAGTGGAGGTCATCCTCGAGTACCGTCATGTCAAGAGCCGCAATCAAGCCATCAGTCCCATTGCCCGCGGCGAGGTCGATCTGGCGATCTTTGAGAGCTCGATATAAGAGACCAAGGTCCATTACCCGCGGCTTCCCGGCGAATGTAAGCCCATAGCGCCGTGCAAAACCCGAATACCCGTCCGGGCGCTCAAGGAACTCGTAGCCGCAGCCGAAAGTCCATTGCGGTGAGTAAGCCTTGGCCTGCGAGAGTTTGGATATTCCAAGCTTTCGTGCGTCGGCTCCGCGCATTACCATGGCAAATGAGTTGTTGAATCCGATAGGCGAAATCACCGTAAGGTGAAATTGCTTTTCATATTGCTCGCGCACTTCGTTGAAGACAACGTTCGCGTCCCAATTTGGGGCTTGCTTGAGTATCGCGGTGAGAGCCGTGCCGGTGTACTCGGGATAGATGTCGATGCGATCCGCCAGAACAGCCTGGTGGGCGATGTAGCTTCCCGCTAGATAGAATCGGCGTTCGACTGGGATGTGCATTCTGGCTTCAATGTGCTGTGCAAGCAATTCTGCAAGGATGACTTGCTCGCTGAAGTTCTTTGAGCCCACGACGACTCGGTTTGAATGTGAGGGACGGCAGCCGGTCGTGAGGATCAGCAACGTTGCGACAAGCGTTACTAATCCGGGATTCCTGGCCCAAAAGCCGCACACGCAGCCCTGCAGTCTGACGCATCGCCAGCACAAGGCCGAAGGATGACAAGTTCGGTAGTGAACGTAGCGCTGTAGAGACGGAGTATGCCGCGTCCCTACCATGCGGCGTGGGCCGCCGCGATGCACTTTCATGATTTCGGCACACGCATCCGGTTCTCAAGCGCCCCTAGCACAACATCGGCCGCGATTGCCAGGAGCGCTGCCGGTATTGCTCCCGCCAGAATCAGTTGATCGTTCACCATGGCGACGCCGCGGAATATCAGCTCGCCTAGCCCGCCGGCGCCGACCGCAGCGGCGATCGTCGCAACACCTACGGCGGTCACTGTCGCAATGCGAATTCCCGCGAGCATAAACGGTGCGCTGAGCGGGAGTTCCACGAGGGTTAGAAGTTCACCGTCCGTCATGCCCATTCCAACCGCGGCTTCCTTCACCGCCGGATCGATGGCCATTATGCCGGTGTAAGTATTTCGGACAATCGGCAACAATGCATACAGAACCAGGGCAACGATGGCCAGCCGATCGGCCCGCGCTCCAAGCCACGGTGCCGGCAGCAGAAATCCAAAGAGCGCCAAACTGGGAATCGTCTGAAGGATATTCGTGGCGCCGAGTATTGGCTTGCGCAGCCACGCATTGCGGCTCACGAGAATCCCGAGTGGAACACCGACGATCACGGCAATAGTCATGGCAATTCCCACAAGCCAAACATGCTCCAGCGTCAGGGAGGCGATCTGGCCGCGATTCTTGATGAAGAAGTCGAGCATGTCAGATCGGCAAAGCCGCCTCCCGAAACGGGCTGAGATACTCTCGCACGCGCGGGTCTTGCGAGTTGGCAAACTCTTGGCTAGTGAACACACCTATCAACTTGCCGGAATCGAACAACGCGATGCGTGAGCCCAGCACCAGCGCTTCGTGAAGATCGTGAGTCACCATCACGACGGTCTTGCGAAGAGATCGCTGCAAGTTAAGAAATTCCTTCTGCAATTCAGTGCGCGTGATTGGATCGAGAGCGCCAAAGGGCTCGTCCATCAGTAGAATCCTCGGGTCTGCCGCCAGCGCTCTGGCGACGCCCACCCGCTGCCGCTGACCACCAGAGAGTTGGTGTGGATAGCGAGTTCGAAGACTCGCTTCGAGTCCTACCAACTGCATAAGCTCGGAGACGCGCGCAGTCACGCGATCGTCCGCCCATCGCTCAAGTTTGGGCACGACGGCAATGTTGCTTTCGACTGAATAGTGTGGGAACAGACCAGACTCCTGAATCACCCATCCAATCGATCGACGCAAAAGAATTGAGTCCCACGAGGTTGTGCTTCGTCCGCCGACATGGACTTCGCCATACGTCGGCGCAAGCAGGCGATTGATAAGCTTTAGGGCTGTGGTCTTGCCTGCACCGCTGCGACCGAGCAGAACTAAGGTCTCACCTGCAAAAACGGAGAAGCTGATGTCGTGAAGTAGAGTCTGGTTCGCGAGTTGGTAGCCAACTCCCCGGAACTCGATGACCGGCGAGGATTTGGAACTCTCCTCCGTTCTGCTCATTCCCTTGAATGGTATCGCAAGACCAGGTTTTATCAATTCGAGCGCCTCATCTCTTGACACTCGCGTGCGATTGCCAAATTTTGTCTACAATATGTGGCAAGAGATTGCGTCACTCGGTTTTATCTCTACTTACCCCAAGAGGAGAGGAACAAAGGTGAAAAAACTGTTGACAATTGCCTTCGCGCTCGCACTGACAGCCTCGCTGAGCTTCGCTCAGGCGAGCGGTTCGTCGGACCAGAGCGGAACAAGTGGAAGCACTGCGTCATCGGGACAGACAAGCACCGGCGACCAGAGCACAACAAAAACAACCAAAAAGCATCACAAGAAGCACAAGAAGAGCACCACTGATACCAGCTCCAGCAGCAGCAGCGGCGCCAGCAGCTCCAACCCGAAATAGTTGTCTGCAATAGAGACAAAGCCTCCCGATTTGGGAGGCCTTTGTTTTGTGCACCGCCTGATGACAGAGAAGTCAGGGCATCGGGCGAAGTAACACACGAGTTGCCGCCATCTCCATGCGCAAAACCCTGGTGCAAATTGGATAGGTTTTTACTTCACCAGACCGGATCACCCGATGACGTGATTCTTCACCGGTGTTATGCTTTGCGATTCCCATGCGCAAAGCGATTTGCTGCCTTTGTGTCTCTATCATTGTCTCGACGCTTGTCCAAGCACAAACACCGGAGCGACGAACTTCTAACTATCTGGAATCGATTCGCAAGAGTCCTCCGCTGCTTGAATCTTTTTTGCGCGAGATGCCCAAAGGCGGGGATCTTCACAATCACCTGATTGGCGCGATCTATGCAGAAAGTTATCTGCAGTACGCGATCAACGACAAGCTCTGCATCAACCAGAAGCAGCTCACGTTTGCCCAGCCTCCGTGCGATGAATCGCGGAATATCGTTTCTGCCGAAAGAGTTACCAGCGATCCAGGTCTCTACCGTTTGATGATCGACGCTCTTTCCATGCGCGACTTCGTTCCTTACTCGATGCCTGGCCTCTCCGAATCCGCCGAAGATCATTTCTTCCAGACCTTTGGGCGATTCGTCGCGGTCGCGAACGCACATACTGGCGAAACGTTGGCCGAGGTGGCGTCGCGGGCCGGGCACCAAAACGAATCCTACCTGGAAATGACCGTTGGATTCGACCGAAACTCCGGCCCGATCGGATCCAAAGCCGGCTGGTCAGATAACTTTGACGAGCAGCGCGAGAAGCTCAATGCAGTTGGAATCCAGAGCGCTGTTGCCGGGGTTTTGAAGATCCTCAATGACGCAGAGGCTGAGAAGGATGGTCTGCTTGCGTGCCATGACGCGGCTCACGCCGATCCCGGCTGCAAGGTGACGATTCGCTACATCTACGAGGTTCTCCGTGGCACGCCAAGGGAGCAAGTGTTTGCCGAAGTCATGACTGGTTTCGCGGTCGTGAAAGGAGATCCGCGGTTTGTCTCGGTGAATCCGGTGATGCCTGAAGACGGCGATACGTCAATGCATGACTACAGCCTGCACATGAAGATCTTCGATTACTTCCACAAGCTCTATCCTGATGTACCCCTGACTGAGCATGCAGGAGAGATTGCGCCAGGCCAAGTGCCGCCGAGCGGATTGCGTTCCCACATTCGCGAAGCGATCGAGACCGGCCATGCGCAGCGCATCGGCCACGGCGTCGATGTCATGCAGGAAGACCGCCCACTCGATCTTTTGCGAGAGATGGCTCAGAATCAAATCGCGGTGGAGATCTGCCTGACTAGTAACGACCTGATCTTGGGCGTCAAGGGCGCCCGCCACCCCTTTCCGGTTTACCGAAAATATGGTGTTCCAGTTGTCATCGCCACGGACGACGAGGGCGTCTCCCGGTCCGACATGACGCACGAATATTTGCGCGCCGTAGAAGGCTATGCCTTGACCTACGCGGAGCTTAAGAAGTTGGTGCGGGATTCGATCTCGTACAGCTTTGCCGAACCACCACTCAAGAAGAAGCTGCTGGCGGATCTTGATGCGCGATTTAAGGAGTTCGAAGGACGCAGTTGGTGATGGACGAAGTTTTGAAGCATCGAAGTTTCTAACTTGCTAAGCACTCATAATCACTGTCATCCTGAGCTCCTCTTTTGGGCAAAGGATCTCCCGCGATGCTTCAGCCTTGGTTGCTGCGTGTGGGGCTCTTTCACCGGAACGCCGACTCTTTGGCAAAAGCCGCGCAACTTGCAAATAAATCGCATACATTCCGGGAGGTCCTTCGCCAAAAGAGGGCTCAGGATGATAATCGTCAAATTTTCCGGAGTGCTAGTGCTTAATAATCCACATTAGCCAGCTCGCCAGCATCGTGCCGGCGGCGAAGAACACGAAACATTTGGCTCCGTAAAGAACCATATCGCGAGGGGCAGTGCGCTGGGTAATGCCGAAGACGATGGAAGCAAAGAACGCGAATACGATCGCTGCACTGAAATGTGAGAGCTGCATGGTTATTCTTTCTTTCCAATCGCGATGTCGTAGGCGTCTACTGCGCTCATCACGTTCAGCAAACCGGCGACAATGATGAACTTCGTGCCATAGTCGGCGGAAGCTAGCTGGATGGCTCCTTTACCCCAATCCATCAGGCGCGTCACAAAATAGAGGCTGCCAGCGCCAAGGTCGCCGACAAAGCCGAGCATGTCGAGGAGGTCGCCGCCATTCAGGCCATACACCTTGCCCTCCATCAGCACGCCAAGGACAAACATCGCAAAAACGGAGACCATGAGGAGCAAACCGCGAATCCAGCGACGCTGGATGAGATGGCCAGCCCCTGGAATAAGCCATCCGACGATCGGGGCAATGATGGCCATGGCACTCGGTTCGGTCTGGGCGAGGATCGTGTCAGCTTTGGATCTGGGTTGTGGCATCAGGAAGCTATACGTAATGGGTCTATTAGAAGTTTATCAGGGGAGTGCCGGAGGCTGCTTCACCCCGCACTGCCCAGCGCACAACAATTGGAACAAGACAGCGAAGAGTAGGGTCAGACAATCAGAAGCTCCGGTAACACCGCCGCTGCACGCTCGCGGTACACGCAGTCCGCCGCCTCGGAGAGCTCCGTCTCGTCGGGATTAACCTCGACCAGCAGTCCACCTGACCGTTTGGCCCGCACTGCCCAATCAATGATGTAGTGAAAAGTAGCCGTTGTTCCGACTACAAGCACCAGACCGCAGCGTGTGTGGCGAACGAAATCCTCTACGCGACCGATTACCTTCGGGTCTAGCGTTTCGCCGAACCAGACTACTCCTGGTCGTAACAAAGATTGTTGACACTGCACGCAGTGGGGAGGTAGCTCCGTGGGAGAAATACTTTCGCAATCCGAATAACCACAGCTTGTGCAGCGATTCAGAAATAGTTCGCCGTGAACGTGCACGAGTTGGCCGGGGGGAGTTCCGGCCCGCTCGTGCAAGTCGTCGACATTCTGCGTCACGATTAAGCAGTCTCGTTTGCGAAACGCAAGCTGCGCCAGCGCTAAGTGGGCTGCGTTGGGCTGGGCTTTTGCGGCCTCGTCTCTGCGCCATTGATACCACTCCCACACCAGCCTGGGATCTCGCGCGAATGCCTCGGGAGTGGCGAGCGTCATCGGATTGCGGTTTCGCCAAAGGCCTCCGGGTCCGCGGAAGGTCTGGAGTCCACTATCTGCCGAAAGCCCGGCTCCCGTGATGACGAGAACAGGGCCCCATAACGCGCGTTGCCACTCTTCACGGTTAGGTTTGTAAGTCATCGCTGAGCCGCGTTGCTATGCCACTTTGGAACAGGGATAGCTGTAGAAATCTGTGAAAATTGTCCCATTTTGGTAAATGGGCGCTCGCTTATACCTCGACAACCAACTTATCCGAGCCTACTATTATGGCTAGTGCTCGGACTCCGAGGTTATCAGGAGGATCCGCAGCCGCTCTGATTCCACGGTCCCGCGGGAGGAGTTCCTGAAACCAGCGCCAGATGCCTGCCAGCCGCTTATCGTTGTGGTCGACGATGAGCAGGGAACCCTCGATCTGCTGACTGATGCGCTTAGCGACATGGGCGTTCGTGTGTTGACCGCCAGCGATCCTGAAAAGGGCCTCAGTTTGATTAGGCAAAACCGGCCTGAGGTTGTCTTCCTCGATCTAAACATGCCGAAGATCAGTGGCATGCAGCTCCTGGAGATGGTCGTAAACTTTGATCCTGCGATTGAAGTCTTTCTGCTGACTGGCGATTATTCAACCTCGTCCGCCGTTGAAGCGATCCAAAAAGGAGCCGCCGACTATATTACGAAGCCGTTTTCTATCGCAGATCTCCGGGCTCGCGTGAGCAAGTGGATTGAGGAGATGCACCTTAAGCGCGAAACTTTTCAACTGGACGGAGAACTCGTCTCATCCTTCAAGTTCCAGGGAATGGTCTCGCGCAGCCCTCGGATGCTCGAAACCTTCTCGACGCTGCGGCGCATCGCGCCACACTTCCGCACCGTGCTTGTTAGTGGGCCCTCGGGAACCGGAAAGGAGCTGGTAGCTCGAGCCTTGCATCAGATGTCGCCGGTGGCGAATGGCCCTTTTATAGTTTGCAACTGTGCCGGAGTCCCCGAGAGTCTCGCCGAAAGCGAATGGTTCGGCTATGTAAAGGGAGCCTTCACCGGCGCTAATCAGGACAAGCTCGGTCTCTTCGAGCACGCCAATGGCGGCACAATCTTTCTCGACGAGATGGGAGAAACGCCGCAGAACCTTCAAGCCAAGCTGCTTCGTGTTCTGCAGTCGCATGAGATTCAGAGGGTCGGCTCGCCGGTGGCGCGAAAGCTCGATGTAAGAATCGTGGCTGCAACCAATCGCGACCTGAAACAGGAGGTACGTGAGAAGCGCTTTCGCGAAGATTTGTACTACCGGCTCTCCGTTGTCGATATCAAATTGCCGGCCCTTTCAGAGCGCAAAGAGGATCTGCCGCTCTTGCAACGGCACTTCGTCGAGAAATTTGCCCGCGAGTACAGCAAAGACATAAGTGGCATCAGCCGGCGCGCGCAGAATGTTCTCTCGCGATACTACTGGCCAGGAAACATCCGCGAGTTGGAAAACGTGATTGGCAATGCCTGCATGATGTCCGATGGGCCGATGATCGATACTTGCCATCTTCCCTCCGAGTTACTTCGGCAGGAAGCTTCCGAAGCGGATTCGCCCATGATGTCGCTAGAGGAGGTCGAACGAAGCCACGTCCGACGTGTCCTTGAGATGGTTGGAGGAAATAAACTGCGGGCCGCTGAGATACTCGGAATCAGCCGGTCTACGCTCTACAACCTTCTGGGCGAAGTTACTGACGGTAAGGTTGTCAAGAGCAGCTAGATTCCCTCCTTGAAACTGCTCATTTCTGTTGCTTTCACGACCCAACGGCTGAGTGACGCAAGTCTGTCCAGAATCTGGAAAGTGTCCAAAAATCGGACGCTAATGCTCTCCCCCGACCTGATTGTATCTAGTTGAATCTAAAGGCTATTGTCTTTCCTGCTCAAAATGGCGGTGCCCGTGCATTGTCTATTTGTAGCTGTGCCCTGCAATACCGGGCATTTTCGGCCTACACGGTCGCCAGTGAGAGAAGCATAGGAGAAACGAAAATGACGAGTATCGATGCAATGCGGATTTTGCAGCACGCCTCGTTTTACATCTTTTCAACCCGTGTGGTCGGGGGCCCGGGGAAAACCATGCGTGGATCAGTTGACGTGTGGCAGGCCATGGCGACGCTCGATCAATGCAGGCGTGACGTGCTCTATACAGAGATTGCGAGCGCATCTCCAGATGAGGAATCGAAAGGTCCACTCATGAGCCAGGTTGGGTTCAGAAGGAACGCCATAGCTGGGCTCACGCTTTGCATTTAGGTCGTTCAAATTCTGTCAGGAGAGAATTGTCATGTTTCACTTTGTAACCTTGGATGCTGATGTCCTGGCGTTATACAAAACGCGGGCAAAACGTTCAGAAGTATTGCTGTATAAGCGCAACGAAGGAGTGCTCAGTAAACTAACGCTTCCCGAAAAGGGAGTTGCGCTCGAGCGGAGGCTCGCGCGATCGTTCCAGAACATTCTGTTGCAGTCGGTTCAATAGAAGATTTTAGGAACACTTGCGGGCCGATTCGAAGAATTCAGCGCCTCGGAATCAGCATTTTGTGTGTTATACTGTTGTCACGTTCAATTCGACACGGACGTTTGAGCTAGGTCCCGCCTGAAACGCAGTTCCTGCCAGCAGTAACATCCGCTTCAATTCAACGTAAAACTTAAACAACAACGAAAGAAGTGTATCTACAAATGGAACAAGGAACAGTGAAGTGGTTTAACGATGCTAAGGGTTTTGGTTTCATCCAGCGCGAGAGCGGTGAGGACGTTTTCGTTCATCACAGCGCCATCCAGGCTAATGGCTTCCGCAGCCTGGCCGAAGGTCAGCGCGTGGAGTTCAAGGTGACCAAAGGTCAGAAGGGTCTCCAGGCGGAAGAAGTTCGCGCCCTCTAATCCAGCATCCAACCATATTTTCAGGCCGGAGGGAATGTCCCTCCGGCACGTTATTGCCTGCCTTTCAGGAGCCGCCATGCGTTCCGACCTCGTCTTTCGCGCCAGCGACAAAGTCACGAATCGCTTTGAACTTTGTCATCTCGCCTCCTCTTCTGCCCGAACTATGGTTCGAAGTTCCGTAGGCATGCATCTAAGTATTAACCATGCCCTTGAGGCCATCAGTGGACAATCAGTGCCGGTGAGCCCGGTTGAAATGTCCCGTATCGAGGAAGCTGGAGCCTCCGTGCTCGCCCTCGACTCTGCACTCTGAAGAAAGAAGACATATTGATTCGACAATTTTCTGAGCTCCCCATCTCGAAGTATCTCCAGGAGCAGCTCTCAACCAACAACTTCCATACCCCGACCCCCGTACAAGGTAGCGCGATCCCAGCCGCATTGAGCGGCAAAGACCTGCTTGCGACCGCACAGACCGGGACTGGCAAGACGCTTGCTTTTCTAATTCCCGTGGCGGAACGTTTGCTTAATACTCGCGGAGCAGGCATCCAGGCACTCGTATTGGTTCCGACTCGGGAACTGGCAATTCAGGTGGAGCAACAATTCAATCAACTGCGCGGTAGAAAGCTGCGCAAACCGGCGCTTGTGATCGGCGGCGCCTCTGAACGTCAGCAGATTGCGGCGCTCAAGGTCGCGAACCTCCTGATTGCGACGCCGGGCAGGCTGGAAGACTTCCTGCGCCGAACCCTCGTGAAACTTAACGGAATTCAAGTCCTTGCCCTTGACGAAGCCGATCGCATGCTTGACATGGGCTTTCTGCCGGCAATTCGACGCATTGCAGGTATGCTGCCCAAAACTCGCCAGACACTTTGTTTCTCGGCAACGCTTGACCCTGCGGTTGCACATATCGTGAGTGATTTCGTGCAGAATCCGCTGCGCGTTGCACTTGGTTCAACCTCGAAACCCGCGCCGAGCGTTAAGCTGCAGGCGTTCGAGGTTGCATCGAACCAGCGTCTTGCGCTATTGCAGCGACTGCTCAACGAAGAAGACGGTCGTTGTCTGGTTTTTGTTCGTACCAAGCGCGGCACTGATCGGCTCGCTCGACAACTGCGAAAAGCTGGCTTCGACGCAGGCATGCTCCACGGCGACCGTTCACAGTCGCAACGAAATGCAGCCCTGGCTGATTTCCAAAATGGGACAGTACCTATTCTCGTAGCAACAGACGTGGCCTCTCGCGGCATTCATGTGGATGCAGTGGCCCACGTAATCAACTACGAGTTGCCGCAGCTTGCCGAAGATCTTATCCATCGTGTTGGCCGCACCGGGCGCATTGGCGCCACGGGAACAGCGTCGGTGTTTGTTATCCCTCAAGATCGGTCTGAGTTTCACGCCATGGAGCGCCGGCTCGGACTGAAGATGGAGCGGATGCGAATCGACGCAGAACTTGCTGTCGAAGAACGGTTGGGACCAGTAGTTGTGCGGGGAACCCCAGTGCCAGTGATGCCAGGTTCGAAGATGGTGAGGCTGCCGGGAGAAGTGCTCCAGCGTTATTCCACAGTCTAGAATTAAGTCAGGAGGGTGACCTTCGAGCGTTGATCGTTTTCATATTTATTTGAATCGGAGGACTTTTGCATGGCCGTAAACCAGACATTTAAAAAGCGCGAAAGAGAGCGCGCCCGACGGGAACACCAGGCAGAAAAAGCCAAGAAGAAGGCCGAGCGCAAGCTGGAACCCAAAGTCACTTCGGGGAATGACTTGGCGATATCCAATCACGCCGACTTGTTCGATGAAAATGGCGAGCCACGAGAACTGGATTTTCACGATTTCTGATCGCAATCCAGCACAATATCGGCCGGAAGTCATTTAGACTTCCGGCTTTTCGTTGTACGCCGTGCATGTTTGACAGCTTGGAGGTGAAAGTCCTCTTCACAACCTGATGGAGGTGAAGTGATAGTGAAGCGCAAGGGCGTCATCGCGAGATGAGGTCCGAAGGAAGCGTGGAAC